>Ga0065721_10003549_pt1 | contig 507137 bp, 440 predicted proteins | sample Mesricmetagenome_FD_59108 | JGI IMG/M metagenome (GOLD analysis project Ga0065721, IMG submission 59108) | Mesophilic microbial community from rice straw/compost enrichment Sample: eDNA_1 v2 (version 2) | ecosystem: Engineered > Solid waste > Grass > Composting > Bioreactor | place: USA...
GCTGTCCGCACTCGCCGCCGCATGCGCGGGAACGAGCTGCAAAAGCAGGAGCGACACCAGGAGGAACGCTTGGAACATACTGAATAAACGGAGGAAGGCCTGGTTCATTCACGTGACTCCTTATCTAGGTTTGGTTTGTTGGTTGCGCTTGTGCATCAGCAGTCCAATGGCTCCCACTCCTTTTCGCCAATAGTTGGTTTAAATTGATAAAAAAGCAAATATAGGAAAATATTCCCGTTGCATTCAGGCGAATTATATTATTTTTAAAAATTTGGTTCAACAGGAATTTACTTAAAAGTCGTTTTTTCGACATTAATAGAATTTTTTCGACAAAAACGACTTGTAGAAAATAACCCATAAAAAAAGAAACCCCGTTTACCCACGGGGTTCCTCAACAAACCAGCCTGCAAAAAGACCGCTCTTTCCAACCGGAAATCTATCCAAACCCATCACTTCTCAATCCGGTAATACCGATCCCCCGTCTTCGGATTGTAGTAGACACGGCGCTTTTCCTGCGAGACGGGGTCGATATTCACTTCGTTCGTCCACTCAAATCCGGGCGGGATTTCTTCTCCATGGTCTTCGTGCAGCCGCTTGTCCTTGATTTTCGACAAGATCAACAGAACGAGCAGGAGCACGACCTGAAAAATGAGGTAATAGACGAAAAAAATCATCCACTACACCTTTTCAACGACGACCGCTGTGCCGTACGCGACGACTTCGCCCATGTTGCCCATGCTTCCCGAGTCGTAGCGGAACATGACGACAGCGTTTGCTCCCATCGCGTTGGCGTTTTTGATCATGCGATCGAGCGCCTGTTTGCGCGCATCTTCCAACAGAACGGTATATTCCTTGATTTCTCCGCCGACGACAGAACGCAGCCCAGCCATGATGTCTCCGCCGATTCCCCGCGCGCGGACGATCAGGCCGAATGTCGTTCCTTTCACTTCAACGATGCGATAACCTGGAATGTTTTCGGTTGTTACTACGAGCATTTGCTTCCCTACTTTCTGCTTTTTTTGAAAATCACATGCAGCACGATATCTGCGCTGAAATGACTGATGATGGCAGCTTCCAAGCCGTATTGCCAGAACAGGCAGCCAAACAGGATGCCCATGATGCCGTTCAAAAGCAGTGTCCACAGCGTGACGACTTTGCCTTTTCCGTACGTCATGAAATTCGCCGGGAGGTGGGCGCAAGCAAAAGCGAGAGCCGCAACCCCAATGCCCAGCCAGTAGGCGGTGTCTGCAAGACCGAGCTTCTGTGCCAAAAATACGACGACCGTCATGACGCCGAGCCGCATGAGCACTTCTTCGCAGAACCCTCCGTAAAAAGACGAGAGGACACCGAGCAGCCGCGACGAGATCGGCTCTTTGCCTCTTTTCGCCATCATGTGCGGCTGGAAAAAGAAGCGGTCCAGCCATTTGACCACGAGTCCTACTGCGATGCCCGATCCAAGCGACACCGCCCAAAAGCTTTGCATGGAAAAAGGCAGCGCCGCCCCGGACGACCAGTGGTCGAGCACAAACAGCCGAAGCTCAGTTGCAGGCAGGAGCCACAAGCCTGCAGCAGTCGCGATAGCGAGAATGACGCAGGTCTGAATCATCGTCAGCGCAACCATGACAGGCACTGGCGGAACCTTGCTGTTGCTGGCAGGATGCATCTCTGCTTGCAGCTGCACTTGCTGGCGAATCGTTCTGAACTGAATCGGGATGATCCCTAGAGCACACAAGACGCTGATCACCCAGATTAGCCAAAAGTGTTCCACAGCGACGCCCCCCACCTAGATTTCAGATCGTTCCAGCAAGTACCAGCCCATGAAGAAAAAGACGAAGTTGAGCGTCAAGACGCCTGCAAGCCCCGGCACAGCTGTAATGGCGGCTTCGGCAATTGTCGAGTTTTCCTGGATCATCATGATCGCGGCGTTTGTCAGTCCGCCCGGTGACACCATGTCCAAAAACTTGCCGAGAAACTGCGGCACGGTAAAAATCACGATGTTGAAAAGCAGCGAGGCCCCGCCAGCGCCGACAGCGTTGTTGAAAAAGCTGGAGGCGCAAATTGTCGTCGTTACGACAAGCAATAAGTTCGGTATGTAAAGGAGCGTACCGAGCCACACGTGCGCCCAATCGAGTTGGCCGAAAAGCAGCTGCGTGTAGTATGCGGTGATCCCGATTCCGATCAGCATGCTGCCGATGGTCAAGGCGTAATAAGTGACGGCTTTGGCGAGGTAATACTTGGCCCGGCTGACTGGCTTGACGAATACCATGGAGGCGACCCCGGACGCTTTTTCTCCGGCAATCGTTCCCATCGCGACGAGAATCAGCACGAACGTGCCCAGCGAGCTGAATTTGCTGATCGCCGTCGAGAGCACTTCCGGAGCAGACGGGGTGGGGATATTGATGACCGTCCCTTTTGGCAGTCCCGTAGAATTGGCCAAAATTTCCGGCAGCATTTTCATCGTGATCGGCTGCGTGATCATCAAAGCGATAAACACGATCGGGACGATGAGAATTTTGTAGGTCTTCATCAATTCATGAAATTCTTTGCGGATCATCGGGTAGGAAGTCATCCGTTGTTCACCACCTTGAGGAAAATATCCTGAAGGGTCAATGCCGACAGGCGATAATACGCAAGCGTCCCGCCAGATTCCAGAACGATGTGCGGCAGACGAGCCTTGGCTTGCGGCATGTCATTGGCGAAAACCTTGTAAACGCCGCCATCCTGACTCCACTCTTTCACCCAGGCAAGCCCGTCCAGCACGTCCGCCAAATCGATGTCCTCCTGATCCAGCTTGAACTCGATCAACGGCTCTACATGGCTGGCCCGCAACTCTTCCAGACTGGATGACAAAAGCACCGTGCCGTCCTTGATGATCACGATATGGTCGGCGATTCTCTCGACGTCATCCAGGATGTGTGTCGACATGAAGACCGTCATGTGCCGTTTCAGCTTTTCGATCAGGAGCAAGACGTCATGCCGCCCCATGGGGTCGAGAGCGGAAACGGGTTCGTCGAGGACGAGCAGCTTCGGGTTGTGGATCAGCGCCTGGGCAATTCCCAGACGCTGCTTCATTCCCCCGCTGTAGCCGCTGATCGGACGATTGCGCGCTTCATTAATTCCGCACAGTTCCAGCAGTTCATCCGTGCGCAGCGCAATCGTATGCTTGTCCAATCCGTACAGTTCGCCAACCCAGTGCATCCACTCCACTGCTGTCATGTAGTTGTAAAAGGCAGGAATTTGCGGGCAGTAGCCTACTTCACTGGTAACTTTGTTGCGTTCGGTTACGACGTCGTAGCCGACCACTTTCACTTTTCCGGCTGTCGGTGCGGCCAGGCCAGTCAAAACGCGAATCGTCGTCGTTTTCCCCGCGCCATTTCCCCCGAGGAACCCGATGCAGCCGATATTGTCGATGGAAAAAGTAACGTTCTTGAGCGCTTTATGGTCCTTGTATTCCTTGGTGAGGCCGTCGCATTCGATTACTCGCAAAGAAGGTCAACCCTTTCTTCGTTTCTTGGGCTAGTCTTTTCGGCCGACAAAGAAATACACAATAGGCCCCAACGTATTGATAAAGATGATGCCGAGCGCCCACGGCCATTTTTTTCCGCCCGCCACTCTCCCTGCATCGCGGCGGACAAGATCAATCAGGGCGATCACCATCAGGAGCAATTGAATCCCAATCAGCGGAGCGAGGAGCTGCATATCTACTTCCATGGATAAAACCTCCAAATTTTATAGTTATTTAAAGTTTACCATTAATTTCATTTTTTTCCACCCAACATCCTGTATCGAGATGTCGGGTGGACTGTTTTTGTGTCAGTTCCGTGTATTTTGTGTCACACGCAATTGACCGGTTCTGGCAAAGTAATCGAGAACTTTCGCAAACACCTCTTCATCGATTTCCGGGCACTCGATGTCAGCCTGGCGCAACAGACGAGTCGTTTTATTGCCGACGTAAACGACGCTGCCCCTGCTGCTGTGACCGTCCGAGAACAGATTGCCGAGCGGTGCGGCCGAGTTGGCGTCCATGCCTTTGTCCTTCGCGTCTTCCTGCACGGCTTCGATCCATTCGTCCATCGTGACTCGTTCCAGCTCAAAGCCTTTGTTCTCGATGGCTGCGATCAAGTCGTCGTAATCGGTTGCGTTCGGATTGAGCAGGTGGAAGTTGCTGTTCATGCTGTGCTCGGTCATGGAGAGGTGAACGATTCCTTTACTTGCAAAATCGACTGGCATCATGTCCAAATCGCCGCTCATGTCAGGAGCTTTGCCCAAATCGATGATTCCGGCGGCAATTCTCCACATCAGGTCGTCTTTTTGGCATGCCCCTGTTTCGCTGTCGCCCGTCATCCGGCCGCAACGGTAGATCGCTGTCGGAATACCGCGCTGGCGAGCCAGGTTGACGATGTGCTCGGCGACCCATTTGCTCTGCGTATAGCCGGAAGTGAGGATGCGGCTGTTCTCCGGCATGTCTTCCTCGCGAACAGCGACGGATTCCTCGCCTTCCTCCGAGGCAAAGGTGAAAATCGTCGAGACGAAGTGGACAGGCTTGGTCTTTTTGGCCGCAGCCAGGCGAATAATTTCCTCCGTGCCGATGACGTTTGCCTTTTTCAAGGCGGCGTACGGATAAACGAAGTTGACCAAGGCGCCGTTGTGGTAGATGACATCGACTGTTGCGGCCAGCGCGTCAAACTGCCCGGCAGACAGTCCGAGTCGCGGCTGGGCCAAATCGCCGATTACCGGAATGATTCTGTGTGCCTGAGCTTCATCCCACAGCTCGTACAGCTGCAACGTTTTGCGCAGGCGGGCCAGTCCTTCTTCTTCGCCAGAAGCGCGAACGAGGCAGTAAATGTCTGCATCTGTCATCTGCAACAGGTCGCGCAGCAGGAAGGCTCCGAGGAAGCCTGTAGCTCCTGTCAATAACGCCGCCTGGAACTGGCTCGGGTCGCCTTCGTACGGCTGTTCGGCCAAAATCGCCGGATCGAGCGCGACTTCATCCTGAAGACCTTTGGCGTCGATCTCCTGGGAAACGGACGTCAAACCGTGTTTGATAATTTCCTCGATCGTCTTGGCCATCCCCGCGATCGTCGGCGTCTCGAACAAGATGCGCAACGGCACTTCCAGTTGCAGCTCTTCGCGCACTTTAAAAATCAGTTGCGTAGCGAGCAGCGAGTGTCCGCCGATCTCAAAGAAATTGTCGTGCACGCCGATCGTTTCCATTTCCAGCACCGCAGCCCAATGCGCGTGCAGCATGATTTCCACTGGCGTTTGCGGCGCGACGTATTCGACTCCTGCTTCCGAGCGGTCGTATTCCGGCTTCGGCAGCGCTTTGCGGTCCAGTTTGCCGTTTGGCGTCTTCGGCAAGCTGTCCAAAATCATGTAATGCTGCGGAATCATGTACGCTGGCAGCTTGTCGGCCAAAAAGTGATTCAGATCGTGAATCTTGCTTGTGCAATCGGCCTCGAACACGATGTACGCAACCAGGCACTTGTCGCCTTCCCGATCTTCACGGGCGAGCAGCACGACCTCTTTGACGCCCGGGAAGCGGTTCAGCACGGACTCGATTTCGCCCAGCTCGATGCGGTAGCCACGGATTTTCACCTGGTAATCGACGCGGCCGACAAACTGGAGATTTCCGTCCGGCAAGTAGCGCACGAGGTCGCCAGTCCGGTACATTCTCGCTCCCGGTTCGCGGAACGGATTTTGCACAAAACGTTCTGCGGTCAGATCGGGACGGTGCAAGTAGCCGCGCGCCAAGCCGGAACCGCTGAGGTACAATTCCCCCGGCACCCCTACTGGCACAGGCTTGCGGTGGCTGTCCAGCACGAAGACGTGCGTATTGAACTGCGGTCTGCCGATTAGCGGTTCGTTCGTCGCTCCTTTTGTCACGATCGCGTGTGTGGAGTAAACGGTATCCTCCGTCGGCCCGTACAGATTGAACACTTTTTCCACGTGCGGGAAGGCGTACAGCTCTTGTGCCAGCCTGTTGGAAAGCGGCTCGCCGCACAAGTTGATGACTCGCACCGAAGCCGGTATTCCCTTCATGCGGACAAGCTCTGTCGCTGCCGACGGCACTGTATTGACGAGCGTCACCTGATCGGCTGCTGGCAAGGCTGGCAGTTGCAAGGCATTTTCCGCCATGATCACTTTGCCGCCCATAGTCAAGGTGGCAAACATCTCGTACACAGACAAGTCGAAGCAGATCGACGTGGAGAACAGGACGCCGCTCATCTCCTCAGGCGTATAAGTGTCATGCGCCCAAGAGAGGAAGTAAATCACGCTGCGGTGTTCGAGTGCCACCCCTTTTGGATTGCCGGTAGAGCCAGATGTGTAAATGACGTAGATCAAATTGTCGGAGGTCGCAAGCTTGCCTGGATTTTCCTCGGACTCAACCGCTACCGTTGCCCAATCGCGATCCAGGCAAATCACTTTCGCCTGGTGCTCAGGCAGCGTCGGCAGCAGATGTTCTTGCGTAAGCAGAACCGGAATTTGCGAATGCCCGATGATGTAGGCAATCCGCTCTGCCGGATACGCCGGATCGATAGGCACATAAGCGCCGCCAGCCTTGAGGATCGCCAAAAGTCCGATCATCATCTCGACTGTCCGCTCTGCGCATATGCCGACGAGCACTTCCGGGCCAACTCCCTGCTTGCGCAAATAATGCGCCAGTTGGTTCGCCTGCCTGTTCAACTCGCCGTACGTTACGCGCTGCTCATCCACGATCAGGGCGATGCTGTCCGGTACTTTGCTCACCATTTCCTCGATCATTTCATGGACGCATTTTTCCCGCGAATACGGTACTTCCGTGCGGTTCCATTCCGTAATCAGCAACTGCTCCTCTTCCTCGCGCATAAGCGGAAGCAACGTAATCGACTGATCCGGGTTCGCTACGATCTCTTCCATCAGCTTGTGGAAGTGCTCGACCATGCGAGTGATCGTGCTGCTGTCAAACAGAGCCTTGTTGTACTCTAGCGTGGCAAGCAGTCCGTCCGGTGTTTCCACCATCGTCACCGTCATGTCAAACTTCGAGGTGACAGCGCCCAGCTCAAGGTCAAAGCTGCTCAGTTGAATGTCGCCAGCAGGTTCAGCCTGTACCGGGATGTTTTGCAAAATAAACATCACCTGGAACAGCGGAGAGTAGCTCATGCTGCGCTCCAGTTGCAGCTCGTCCAGCAGTTTTTCAAACGGAACATCCTGGTGCGCATAAGCTTCCAGCGCGGTTTCGCGAACGCGCGCAAGCAGCTCGCGGAAGCTTGGGTGGCCCGACATGTCCGTGCGCAGGACGAGTGTATTGATGAAGTAGCCGATCAACTGCTCCGTCTCTTGCTTGTTGCGTCCGGCAATCGGCGTTCCGACGAGAATGTCGTCCTGGTTGGTGTAGCGGTACAGCAAAGTTTGGAACGCGGCAAAGAGCGTCATGAACAAGGTTGCCCCTTCTTTTCGGCTCAGGCTTTGCAATTGTTCCAAAAGCTCCGCTCCAAACTGGACGGACATTTTCTCCCCTTCGTACGTCTGGACGGGCGGGCGCGGGCGGTCTGTCGGCAGTTGCAAAAGCGGCTCGCTGCCCTTCAATTTTTCTCGCCAGTAGCCGAGCTGTTCAGCGAGAACTTCTCCGCTCAGCCATTCCCGTTGCCAGACGGCGAAATCCGCGTACTGGATCGGCAATTCCCCAAGCGGTGACGCTTCTCCCTGACGGAACGCCTTGTAGTTGGTCATAAGCTCACTCAGCAAAATTCCCATCGACCATCCGTCTGACGCAATGTGGTGCATGACGAACAGGAAAACGAAGTCATTGGCATCGAGCTGAACCAGACTCGCCCGGAGCAGCAGCCCTTTGGTCAAGTCAAATGGCTGGACAATCGCCTGTTCTGCCAGGCGCTTGATTTCTGCTTCCCGTTCGGCAGGCTCCAGCGCACGCAGATCGATCCGGGTCATTGCCCAATCGCCATGCGGCTGAATGACCTGCACAGGTCGGCCGTCCCGAACTTCGAAGCTGGTTCGCAAGCTTTCGTGGCGCAAAATGATCGCGGAAAAGCTCGCTTCCCAAGCGGCCACGTCTAGCTCGCCCTGGATGCGCAGGAAAGACGGAATGTTGTTGATCGAGCTGTTTTGCGTAAATTGCTCCAGGAACCACAAGCGCTGCTGCGTAAAGGACAAAGGCAGCGGCTCCTTGCGGGATACTTTTCCAATCGGTGGCGCGAGCTTGCGGGATGACTGCTTCGTGAGCAGCTCCAGCTGTTCGCCAAGCCCGGCGACTGTCGGGTGTTCAAACAACGTGCGCAGTTGCAGTTCCACGCCAACGATTTCCCGCAGGCGAGAAACCGTCTGCGTCGCAAGCAAGGAGTGACCGCCCAGCTCGAAAAAGTTGTCGTCGATCCCGACTTTTTCCACGGCGAGCACTTCTGCGAAGACGTTGGCGATCATTTCTTCCAGCGGGTTGCGCGGAGCGACGTACGCAGCCGTGATTTGCCCCCAATCAGGAGCTGGCAACGCTTTGCGATCGACTTTTCCGTTCACGTTCAGCGGAATGGCCGGAAGCCACGTGTAGCTCGCCGGAACCATGTAGTCTGGCAGCTTTTCCTTGAGCCATTGCTTGATCTCGTCCACGGACAATTCTCGCTCGGCGGCGCTGGTCAAATAGGCAGCCAAACGTTTGTCACCCGGTCGCACTTCTCGCGCAAGCACGACTGCTTCACGGATCGCTGCGTGCTGTCTGAGCGCCTCTGCGATTTCGCCCAGCTCGATGCGATAGCCGCGAATTTTTACCTGATCGTCGAAACGGCCGAGGTAGTCGACGTTGCCATCCGGCAGGTAGCGCACGAGGTCGCCAGTCCGGTAAAGCCGTTCGCCCGGTTGTCCGAATGGATTGGCGACAAAACGCTCCGCTGTAAGCTCGGGGCGGTTCCAATATCCGCGCGCCAGGCACTCGCCGCCGATGTACAGCTCTCCCGGTACGCCGACAGGAACGGGCTTGCGGTTTTGATCCAGCACGTACAGCTTGGTGTTCGGGAACGGACGGCCGATTGTCGGGGTATCGTCGTCAAGCGTCAACTGTTTGATCACGGTACCGACTGTCGCTTCGGTCGGGCCGTAGCAGTTGAAAAATTTTCGTCCTGTTGCATAACGGGCAACCAGTTCGCGGCTGCAAGCATCTCCCCCTACTTCCAGCACGGCGAGATCCGGGTATTCCGCCACAGGTAGCGAAGCCAGCAAGGAGGATGCCATCGATACTTTGCTGATGCGGCGCTCGCGCAACGTGCGGACGAGGTCCGGCCCTGGCAACAGCGACTCGCGATCTTCGATGACCAGCGTCCCGCCTGAAAGCAGCGCCTGCCAAATTTCCGAAACCGAGACGTCGAAGCTGAATGAGGTGAATTGCAGGACGCGACTGGATTCGTCCAATCCGAAATAGGCGATGTACGCCTGCACCATGTTCATCGCACTGCGATGCTCGACAGCTACCCCTTTTGGCAGCCCGGTCGTACCCGATGTGTAGATGACATAAGCGAGATTCGTGGACGCAACATCCGTCTGAATGTTGTCCACGTCTACATGCGCACGATCCGCGAACAGCTTCTCGCCCAGGCAAATGACCGGAGCTGCCGCTTGCGTGAACTTGTCCGCAAGTCCCGCTTGGGTCAGCACGACGACCGCTTGCGAGTCATCCAGCATGTAGGCGATCCGTTCTTCGGGATGGGCAGGATCAATCGGGACATAGGCAGCTCCCGCTTTCAGCACGCCGAGAATGCCGATGATCATTTCCATGGAGCGCTCCACGCAAATCGCTACAGTCGTGTCAGGCTTAACGCCTTGGGCGAGCAGCAGATGAGCCAGCTGGTTTGCCCGCTCGTTCAGTCCGGCGTAGCTCAAGCCTTGCTCTTTGTATTCAAGCGCAATGTTTTCGGGCGTTTTCGCCGCTTGCTGTTCAAAGGCGTGATGGAGGCAAAGCTCGCGCGGATACTCTTTTTCCGTGCGGTTCCAGTCGATCAGTACCTGCTTGCGCTCGTCTTCATCCATCAACGCGACGTCATTCAGACGCAGCTCCGGCGATTTGCTCATATAGACCATCAGACGGGTCATCTGATTCAACACGCGCTCGATCATGGCGTCATCGAAGCGATCCTGGTCATACTTCAACTTGAACGCCACTTGTTTGCCTGGCGCTGCGACCAACGTCAGCGGATAGTTCGTTTGCTCCACAGCTGCTACATCGTGAATTTCCAGAGAAACGCCGGATGCAGCCTCGTCTTCGCCTTTTTTGGCTGCTTGCACAGTCGGATAGTTCTCAAACACGAGAATCGATTCAAACAGCGAAGACCCGCGCGGCAGTTCACTCCAGCCCTGGATGTCGAACAGCGGCGTGTATTCGTACTCGCGAATTTCCAACTGTCGTCGCTGCAAGTCTTTCAGCCAGGCAAGCAAGGTCGCATCTGTCTGCAACGGAACCCGCACAGGCAGCGTATTGATGAACGAACCGACCATCGTCTCGACACCGGGAAGGTCAGCCGGACGCCCTGAACCTGTCGCCCCGAAAAGCACTTCCTCTTCCCCGCTGTAGCTTCCCAAAATCCAGCCCCATGCCCCTTGCACGAGTGTATTGAGCGTCAGCTGATGCTCGCGCGTGAAGCTTTGCAAATGCTCGGTCGCTTCCTCTGACAAAAGGACGCTTTGCTCCTTGTACTGCTTCTGCTGCGAAGCGGCAACATTTTTGCCCATTCCCAAAGAAGTCGGCTCGTGGAAGCCTTTTAGCTGATCTGTCCAGAATGGCTTCGCTTTTTCCCTATCCTGGCGCTTCAGCCAGGCAATGTACTGGGAGAACGGCTGCGAAGGCACAAGCTTTCCTTCTCGCCCCTCGCTGATTGCAGCATAGTGGGCAAGCAGTTCGTTCAACACGATCGGAACGCTCCAACCGTCAAGCAAAACGTGATGGAAGCTCCAGACGAAGCGATACTCCTCGTCTTTGGTCTGGAAGACGACCCAGCGAGACAATGGCGCTTGCGCAATATCGAAGCTGCGTCTGCGGTCTTCTTCCAGAAAAGCTGCCAGCATCTCGTCCTGCACATCTGCTTGCAGGTGGCGCCAGTCTTCCTTGGTGAGCGTGACTTTCACGTCTTTTCGCACGACCTGGTGCGGCTCGCTCAGTCCTTCCCAAACGAAGTGCGTCCGCAAAATGGAGTGGCGATCCAGCACGTTTTGCCACGCTTTTTCCAGGACAGACACGTCCAGGTTTTGGAACGTGACCGCAAATTGCACGACGTAATCGCCGCTGTCCTGGCTGTACAAGGAATGGAACAGCATCCCTTGCTGAAGCGGAGACAACGTGTACACATCCTCGATTTGCCGGTCGAAACCGATGTGTTTGTCGATCTGCTTTTGCTCCAGTACAGCCAACGGGAAGTCGGACGGGGAGTACCCTCCTGCTTCCGGCAGTGTGCAATGGGCGACAATCTCGCGCAAGGCAGCCATGAAGCTCTCCGCTACTGCCGCAATCGTACTCTCTCGATGAAGCTTCTCGCTGTACCGCCAAGTCACGTGGAGCTGTTCCCCTGCCACTACGCTGTTTACGTCGAGCAGGTGATGCCTTTGCGCGCTCGGGCAAAGATTCGCTCCGCTGGACTCAGGTGCCGAGCCAAACAAGGAATCGCTGCCGACGATCTGATCGATTTTGCCCATGTAGTTGAACAATACGTCGGCTTGTATGCGGGATATGGCATCGACGATCTCCGGTTCCGCATGGAGGTAGCGGAGCACGCCGTAGCCAAGTCCTTTGTTCGGGATGGCGCGCAGTTCTTCTTTCGTTGTCAAAAGCGCCCTTCTCACCGAAAATGTCTCGTCCCATTGCAGGTGTACCGGATACATGCTGGTGAACCAGCCGACGGTGCGGGACAAATCCAGATGTTCCGCCAGTTCTTCGCGTCCGTGTCCTTCGACGTTGACGAACACCGAACGTTTGCCCGTCCACTGACCGAGCGCCTTGGCCAAAGCGGCCAGCAAGACGTCATTGATCTGGGTACGGTACGCTTGCGGCACCTGCTGCAAAAGTGCTTTCGTCTCTTCGACGGTCAAGGAAAAATGAACGGACTTGACTGTCGCTTCCGTATTTTCCGCACTATCTGGCATGTCTACGGGCAGTTCAGCCGAATGGACGGAGGACTTGGACAGCCAATAGCTTTTTTCATGCTTGAACGCTTCGGAATGCGCGTAGCGCTCCAGTTCTTGCGCCCACTCTTTGTAGGACGTAGTTTTCGCTGGCAGCTTCACCTCTTGACCTGCGGCGATTTGCTGGTAGGCATGCTGCAAGTCTTCGAGGATGATCCGCCACGACACGCCGTCTACAACCAGGTGATGGGCGACGATCAGGAGGCGGCCCGGCACCTCTTTTCCGAGATGGAAGTAGATGGTTTGCACGACTTGCCCGGCACGCAAACTCAGTTGCGTCTGTGTCTCGTTGGCAATCGCTTCGATGGCACTGGATTGTTCCTCTGGTGCAAGCTGGGACAAATCTTCCACGCGAAACGGAATCGTCTCGCTTGGCGCATCCATCGCTTGCAGCCAGCCGCTTTCGCTTTGTGTATAGCGCATGCGGAAAGCATCGTGCTGGAACATGAGCTGTCCGACCGCTTGTTTCAGCGCCGCAGGATCGATGCCAGCCTGAATGGAAAGCAGCACGGACTGGTTCCAATGATCGCGGTTTGCCAAAGGAAGCCGGAAGAACCACTTCTGAATCGGCAAAAGCGGCAGCTCGCCTGTGACGGCTCCTTGTTCCGCTTGCACCGCTGCTTTTTCCTCCACGATCTCCGCCAGTTCCGCGATCGTCTGGTATTCGAACAGCTGCTTCGGCGCAAGCGACAATCCTGCCTGATTCGCGCGGGACACGATCTGGATGCTGAGAATCGAGTCGCCGCCCAGCTCGAAGAAATTGTCGTGTATCCCGATTTGTTCGATCCCGAGCACGTCTTTCCAGATGGCCGCCAAGCGCCGTTCTTTTTCTGTCGAAGGCGAGACGAACTCTCCTTCCAGCTCCGGACGCTGGAAATCCGGCGCGGGCAAATTTTTACGGTCTACCTTGCCGTTTGGCGTGAGCGGCAAGTACGCCAGCTGGGTGAAAAATGCCGGAACCATGTAATCCGGCAATGTTTCCTTGAGCGCTTTGCGAATGTCGCCTGTCGCAAGCGCCGCCCCTTCCTCCAAAACGAGGTAGGCAGCCAGGCGCTTCGTCCCTTGCTTGTCGGTGCAAACGGTGACGACCGCTTCTTTTACCGCTGGCAAGGCAACAATTGCCGTCTCCACTTCTCCCAGCTCCACACGGAATCCGCGAATGCTCGTCTGATCGTCGGCACGACCGATGAACTCGATACTGCCGTCCGGCAAGGAGCGCACCAAATCTCCTGTGCGATAGAGACGTGCCCCTGCTTTCTCCGTGAACGGATGAGCGACAAAGCGCTCTTGCGTCAAATCGGGACGATTCAGGTAACCGCGCGCAAGGGAACTTCCGCCGATGTACAGTTCACCGGAAACGCCTACAGGAACAGGCTGCCTATGGGCATCGAGAATGTACACCTGAACGTTGTCGATCGGACGGCCAATCGTGGGAGCGGCCGTTTGCCCTGCCTCTTTCGGAACGATGCCCGCCGTCGCCACGACCGTATTTTCAGTAGGGCCGTATTGGTTTACGAGAGTGAACGGAATCTTCTCTGACGGGTAGTGATGCAGCTTGTCTCCGCCTGTCAGCATGTAGCGAAGCGCAGTATCGCCCGGCCACTCCAAAGCGAGCATGCTCTCCGTCAGCGGCGTCGGCAAAAAGCTTACGGTAATGTTCGAAGCGACGAGCCAGTCACGCAGTTTTTCCGGGACAAGCCGGATTTCCTCCTCCGGCAAATACAAGGTGGCTCCTTTTGTTACATAAGGCCAAATTTCCCAGACGGATGCGTCAAAAGCTGTCCCGGCAATTTGCGATGCCCGGTCTGTCGCCGTGACATCATACGCCCGCTGATGCCAGAAAATCAGATTCAAGAGAGCGGCGTGCTCGATCTCGACTCCTTTTGGCGTGCCTGTCGAACCGGATGTGTAGATAACGTAGGCCAGGTCGCTTGCGGCAGTTGTGTTGACCAGAGCTGCTGTAGGCTCTTGCGCAATCTTCTCCCAATCGGCGTCCAGGCAAATCAGCCGACTCGTGTCTGCGGGCAGCTTTTGCCTGAGTTTTGCTTGCGTAAGCACAATCGCCATGCCCGCATCGTGCATCATGAAGGCGAGACGCTCTTTCGGATAGGCCGGGTCCATCGGAATGTAGGCAGCTCCCGCTTTCATGATCGCCAGCTGCCCGATGACCATCTCGACAGAACGCTCGACGCAAATGCCGACCAGACTGCCTCGACCCACGCCTTGCTTTTGCAAATAGTGCGCCAACTGGTTCGCTTTGGCTTCCAGTTGTCCGTACGTCAGGAGTTGATCACGCGTGACGACAGCAGGCTGGTCTGGCATGTCGCGGGCCACTTGTGCCACCAGCTCATGGACAAGCTGCTCCGTGGAGTAGGCCACAGCCGTATCGTTCCATTCCAGGACCAGTTGCTGCTCCTCCACTTCGCTCATCAGCGGCAAAGCAGTGATCGCCTGGTTCGCGTTGGCAGCAACGGCTTTCAGCAACGAGCTAAAGTGCCCGATCATCCGCTCCACCGTACTTCGCTCAAACAGCGCCGTGTTGTACTCGAACGTCGCCGCCAAACCGTTTGCCGCTTCTGCCATCGTCAAGGTGAGATCGAACTTGGTCGTCTCGACCTGCTGGCTGCCTTCCAGCGGCAAAATGCGGATTCCATCCAGCGCGTCTGCCTGAACCGGAATGTTTTGCAGGACAAACATCACCTGGAACAGCGGCGAGTAGCTCAGGCTGCGCTCCACGTTCAACTCGTCGACCAGCTTTTCAAAAGGCAAGTCTTGATGGGCATACGCGCCCAAAGCCGTCTCCCGCACGCGGGCAAGCACTTCTTTGAAGCTCGGCTCGCCTGACAAGTCGGTTCGCATGACGAGTGTGTTGATGAAAAAGCCGATCAATCCTTCTGTCTCCTGGCGACTGCGGCCCGCTTCCGGCGTGCCGACGAGAATGTCGTCCTGGCCTGTATAGCGGTACAGGAACACTTGGAAAGCTGCGAGCAGCGTCATGAACAGCGTCGTTCCTTCCCTTTTGCTCAAGGCAAGGAGATTCGCTCTCAGCTCGTCATCGAACAACAACGAGATGCTGCTGCCTGCATAAGACTGCACAGCGGGACGAGGACGATCTGTCGGCAAGGCAAGCAGCGGTTCTGCTCCCCCAAGCTTCGCCCGCCAGTACGACAGTTGCTCGTCCAAAACATCGCTTGTGAGCCATTCGCGCTGCCAGTAAGCATAATCGGCGTATTGAATCGGCAATTCAGCCAGTTGCGGAGCTTCCGCCTTGGCAAACGCCTGATAGCAATGGAACAATTCACGGATCAAAATGCCTGCCGACCAGCCATCGGCGATGATGTGATGCACATTTAACAGGAAGATGAAATCACGCTCGTCTGTCTGGATGATCGTCGCGCGCATGAGCGGGCCTGTGACGAGGTCAAACGGCCTGTTCGCCTCCTCTTTCGCCAAGCGCAGTCCTGCTTCATTGCGCATTTCCTCCGACCGTTCGCGCAGATCGATCCGTTCCAGCTTCCAGTCGATCTCGGGGTGAATCACCGACACGGCTTCTCCGTTATGGTCCGTGAACGTCGTGCGCAAGCTTTCGTGACGCTGGATGATCGTCTGCAAGCTTTGCTCCAGAGCGTCCATATCCAGCTCCCCTTGCAAGCGTACGGCTGTCGGGATGTTGTAGAGCGCACTGTTTGGCATCAACCGATCAAAGAACCACAAGCGCTGTTGGGCAAAAGAAAGCGGCAAATGCCGATCGCGGGAAACGGGAACGAGCGGGATGCGCGACAGCCCAGATTTGTCTTCGCCAGCAGCCGCGATCCATTCGCTCAGCTTGTTCACTGTCGAGCATTCAAACAGCACACGCAGCGGCAAATCGACGCCAAACGCTTCTTTCAGACGGGAAACGGTTTGCGTAGCCAACAGCGAATGCCCGCCAAGCTCGAAAAAGTCGTCGAAGCTGCCGACCCGCTCTACCGAAAGCACTTGCGACCAGATGTTGGCTACTATTTCCTCTGTAGGCGTGCGCGGCGCCACATACTCCCGCTTCGTGGAAAGCTGGCCCCAATCCGGGACGGGCAGCGCGCGGCGATCTACTTTTCCGTTGACGGTGAGCGGAATGGCATCGAGCCAAACAACACCAGCCGGAACCATGTATTCAGGCAGTGTCTCTTTCAGGAAAAGCGCGATCTCCTCTGCAGGCGGCTGTGCTTTTCCCGCTGCCACCAGATAGGCGGCCAGACGCTTGTCTCCCGCTTTTTCTTCGCGGGCGATGACGACAGCCTCCTGTACGGCAGGGTGCTGCCGGATTGCATTTTCAATCTCGCCCAATTCGATACGGTAGCCGCGAATTTTCACCTGATGGTCGATGCGACCCAAAAATTCGAGATTGCCGTCTTGCCGATAGCGAACGAGGTCGCCTGTCCGGTAAAGCCGTTCGCCTGCTGCGCCAAAAGGATGCGGGATAAAGCTCTCGGCTGTAAGTTCGGGGCGGTTCCAGTAGCCGCGAGCCAAGCCTTTGCCTCCGATGTACAGCTCCCCTGGCACGCCGACGGGAACGGGATTGAGGTTGGCATCCAACACGTACACGGTAGCGTTGGCAATCGGGCGGCCAATCGGCGGGTTGTTCATCCCGGCCTGGCAGAGCATCATCGTGGAGCAAACGGTTGCTTCTGTCGGCCCGTAGCAATTGAAAAACTGACGGCCTGGCGCATAGCGTGCCACAAGCTCGCGGCTCGGCGCTTCTCCGCCGACAATCAAGGTGTGCAGGTCAGGCAGATCAGCATCAGGCAAAGCCGCCAGAACGGAAGACACCATGGAGACGGTTGTAATGCGTTGCTCTTGCAAAACCTGAATCAGTTCAGGGCCTGGCAAAAGCGACTCCCGATCCTCGATGACAAGTGTCGCACCCGCGAGCAGAGCCATTACAACTTCGGAAACTGACACGTCAAAGCTGAACGAGGTGAATTGCAAAACGCGGCTGGTCGGCTGAATGTCAAAGGCGTCGATCAGCGCATAAGCCAAATTGATCGCGCTGTGGTGCTCGATCATGACCCCTTTTGGCAATCCGGTAGAGCCGGACGTGTAGATCACGTAAGCAAGGTTTTGCTCCGTCACCTCGGAAGACGCGTTGTCAACAGATTCATCCGCCAAAAGATCGCTGTCGAGGCAAATCACGTGTGCGGCTGTCGCTGGCAAAATCTCCAGCAGCGACTGCTGGGTCAGCAATACGCTCGCTTGTGAGTCGGCAACCATATAGGCGATGCGTTCCTGCGGATGGGCCGGGTCAATCGGCACGTAGGCGGCTCCCGCTTTCATGACCCCGAGTATTCCGATAATCATTTCCGGGGAACGCTCCAGGCAAATGCCGACGAGCGTATCCGGTTTTACCCCTTTGCGGATAAGCCGATGCGCCAGTTGATTCGCCCGCTCGTTCAGCTGCGCGTAGGTCAGCTCTCTGTTTTTATAGGCGACCGCTACTGCATCGGGTGATTTTTGCACTTGCTGTTCAAAAGCTTGGTGAATGCAAAATCCGCTCGGGTAATCCTCTGCCGTCTGGTTCCACTCGACCAAAACTTGTTGCCGCTCGCTCTCGCTGATCAGGGACAGATCGCCAATCCGCTGCTTCGCGTTTTTGGCAATCGAGCTCAAGAGCGAATGAAGCTGGTCGACTACCCGCTCAATCGCCGCAAGCTCAAACTGGCTTTCATCGAATTTGACTTTGATGTCGATCGTTTTGCCTGAAGCCGCAACCAGCGTAAACGGATAGTTGGTCTGCTCCTCGGAATAGACGTCCACAATCGAGATGGCGCTTTCCCCGCCTCCCGATTTTCCGACAGGCATGTTTTCAAAAACGAGAATGCTTTCAAACAACGACTGGCCGCGCGGGACGTCGCTCCACCCCTGGATTTCCACAAGCGGCGTATATTCATACTGGCGAAAATCCGCTTGCTGCTGTTGCAGCGTTTTGAGCCAGTTGATGACGCTCTCTTCCGCGTTGACTTGCAGGCGGACTGGCAATGTATTGATAAACAAGCCGATCATCGTCTCGACTCCGGGCAAGTCAGCCGGACGTCCAGAGACAGTGGCTCCAAATACGATGTCATCCTGACCGCTGTAGCGATTCAACAACAGCGCCCACGCGCCTTGCACGATCGTATTGACCGTCAGGCGGTGCTGGCGAGCCAATGTTTGCAGCGCTTTGGAAGTTTGCTCGCTGACGGTCAAATCCAGCTCCCGATACTGTTTTTGATCGAGGTACGGATTTTTGTAGGCTCGTCCGAACGAAAGCGGCGTGGCTTCGGTAAAACCTTGCATATACGTGCGCCAAAACGCTTCCGCCTGCTGCAAATCCTGCTTTTTCAGCCAGACAATGTAATCGCGGTAAGCTCTGACCGGAGGGAGGCTCAGCGGCTGCCCTTTGCTGAGCATCTCGTACGCCGCAAACACTTCCCCGAAAACAAGCGGCATACTCCATCCGTCGATCAATACATGGTGCAATGTCCACAAAAAATGAACCGTTTCGCTGTTCAAATGAAACACATTCAGCCGCATCAACGGCGCTTGCTCGATATCGAAACCGCGTTTGCGGTCTTCTTTGGCAAAATGGTGCAGAAACGCTTCTTGTTCAGAGGAAGAAAGATGAATAAGATCGTGTTCGACCAGGGAAATTTTCAAATCCTTCAAGACGACCTGGACGTATTCTTTTACTTTTCCGCCAACGAATCTGGTGCGAAAAATCGCGTGCCTGTCAACGAGGCACTGCCACGCTTGTTCAAACAGCGGAATATTCAGAGGACCTTGCAGCTTCAACCCCATCTGTACGATGTAGGCTCCGGACTCCGGCTCCAGCAAACTGTGAAAAATGAGGCCCTGCTGCAAAGGAGTAACGGGATAATACGTTTCAATGTTATTCATCTTCTCCTGCTCACTCCCATAAAAATTTGCCAAAGGAGGCGCCGGCGTTTGACGCCTCCTGGCAGGTTGTATGCCTTACTTGTCTTGGATGAGATCAAGCAAGTCGGCAATCTCTTCGTCATCCCAGCCAAATTCGGACAAGTTGCTCGCAGCCGATTGGGCTGGTGCGGCGGCTTTGTCTGTCTTTGCGTGTGCAAGCAATTGGCGCAAGGCAGTGATGTAGTAATCTGCCAGCGCTTCGATCGTTTCCTTGCGGTAAATTTCTTTGCTGAAGGCGACGCTCACCACCAGTTGACCACCGACGACCGAGCACCCGAAATCGAGCAGGTGTTGACGATCCGAGTTGCGGTTGAAGTTGTCGCCTCTCGCTTCGCTGGCAAAGCCGAACAACGAGTCCGTGTCACGAACCGCCTGATCCAGCTGGCCGAGGTAGTTGAAGCTGATCTGCGCTTTGGGCAAAGACTTGAACTTCTCCGCCGTTTCCTTGTTCAAGTAACGGAGGATGCCGTAGCCGATTCCTTTGTGCGGAATGCTGCGCAACTGTTCTTTCGTCGTTTGCAGCGCTTCTGTAAGCGAGCTTGTTCCCCGCGTATCCAGCAAAATCGTGTACATGCTCGTGAACCAGCCGACTGTCCGGGACAGATCGACATCGTCAAAAATGTCTTCGCGTCCGTGCCCTTCCAGATGCACCAAAGTGGTCTGATTGCCCGTCCAGACGAAGACCGCTTCTGCCAAGGCAGTCAGCAAGACGTCGTTGATCTGGGTTTGGTAGACGGCTGGCAGCTCTTGCAACAGCACTTTCGTCTCTTCCTGCGTCAAGGCGACGGAAACGGTTCTGGCTGCGAGCTCGCGGTTTTGACCGTGCTCGTAATCTTTTGGCAGAGCAGCCACCTCTGTATCGAGACGGCTCAGCCAGTAGTCGGCCTCTTCCGTGAGACTGTCGGACGCGGCGTACTCGACCAGTTTTTCCGCCCAATATTTGTAGGAGCTTGTCTTCGGCGGCAGTTGTACCTGCTTGCCTTGCAAAAGCTGGTTGCACGCCTTGTTCAAGTCTTCCGTGATGATTCGCCATGACACCCCGTCGACTGCCAGGTGGTGAATGACGATCAGCAAACGGCCTTCCTGCCCTGCGCCCATGTCGAAGTAAACGGCGCGGAGCAACGGGCCATCTGCCAGGTGCAAGCTTGCCTGCGCTTCCCCGGACAGCTTCTCGATCTGCTCCACTTGCTGGTTCGCTGGCAAATCTCCCAGCTCCACCACATAAAACGGAATGATATCGGTCCACTCAGCGCCCGCCTGCTTCCACGCTCCATTTTGATGGTAGAAACGGAGACGCAAGGCATCATGGTGACCGAGCAAGTGATAAAAGGCTTGTTTCAAAATCTCCGGATCGATCGGCTGAACGGTGAGCAGGACGGATTGGTTCCAATGGTTGCGATCCGCCAGTTTTTGCTCGAAGAACCAGTGCTGAATCGGCAGGAGTGGCACTTCGCCTGTGACAAGACCTTGTTCCGCGCAAATGTGGACCGAATCTCCCACAGCATGCGACAGCTCGGCAATCGTCTGATTTTCGAATAAAAGCTTGGGCGACAGGCGGATGCCGGACTGCCCTGCTCTGGCCACAATCTGAATGCTCAGGATCGAATCGCCGCCGAGTTCAAAGAAGTTGTCGTGAATCCCGACTTCCTCGACTCCGAGCACTTCCTTCCATATTTGCGCCAAAACTTTTTCGACGAACGTCTCTGGAGCTACATATTCGCCATCAGCAGCTGTGTACTCCGGCACAGGCAAGGCCCGGCGGTCTACTTTGCCGTTTGGCGTGAGCGGCAGAGCTTTCAGCGTGACAAAGGCCGCTGGCACCATGTATTCCGGCAGTTTCTCCTTGAGGTAGCCGCGCAAATCGTCAGCTTGTTCCGCATCGTCTTCTGCGACCACGACATAGGCGGCCAGTCGTTTCACGCCCGGCATATCTTCGCGGGCAAGAACGATCGCCTCTTTGACCGCTGGGTGCTGATACAGCACACTCTCAATCTCGCCCAACTCGACGCGGAAACCGCGGATGCTCACCTGGTCGTCGGAGCGGCCGATAAATTCGATCTGGCCGTCTGGCAAATAGCGCACGAGATCCCCCGTCCGGTACATTTTCGCCCCGCGATTCGCTGTGAACGGATTGTCGACGAAGCGTTCCTGCGTCAAATCAGGACGCTTGTAGTAACCGCGAGCCAAGCTGCTGCCGGCAATGTACAACTCGCCTGTCACACCAATCGGCACTGGCTGGCGCTGTTCGTCCAAAATGTACACTTGCACGTTGTCAATCGGTCGGCCGATCGAAGGCGGAGTGACCTGACCAGCTTGAACCGCGACGATGCCTGCTGTGGCGACGACCGCATTTTCCGTAGGGCCGTACTGGTTGACCAGCGTAAACGGCACATGCTCCGCCGGGTAATGATGCAGCTTGTCGCCGCCTGTCAGCACGTAACGCAAGGCAGCATGGGACGGCCAGTCAACAGACAGCATGCTCTCTGCCAATGGCGTCGGCAGGAAGCTGATCGTGATTCCTTCGGCAACGAGCCAGTCGCGCAGTTTTTCCGGGATGAGACGAATCTCTTCCTGCGGCAAGTACAGCGTGGCTCCTGCCGTCATGTACGGCCAAATTTCCCAGACAGCGGCGTCAAAAGCTGTTCCCGCGATTTGCGATGCCCGATCATCTGGCGTGATGGTGTAGGCATGTTGGTGCCAATAAATGAGGTTCAACAGAGCGCGGTGCTCGATCTCTACCCCTTTTGGCGTTCCCGTTGAGCCGGACGTGTAGATCACGTAGGCGAGCTGGTCGGTTGTCACTGCCAATTCCGGCGCTTGCGTGCTCTCTTCGGCAATGACCTCCCAGTCCGCATCGAGGCAAATGAACGCGGCATCGCCCGCAGGCAATGTTTCCAGCAAGCGTTCTTGCGTCAGCACAAACGGCATGCCTGTGTCTGCCATCATGAAAGCCAGACGCTCTTGCGGATAGGCTGGGTCCATCGGCACAAACGCGCCGCCCGCCTTGAGAATGCCCAGTTGTCCGACGATCATCTCGCTGGAGCGTTCGACGCAAATCCCGACGAGCGTCTCTGGTGTAATCCCTTGCTGTTGCAGGTAGTTCGCCAGCTGGTTCGCTTTTGCATCCAGTTGTGCGTACGTGAGCGAGCCTTCGGCGGAGACGACCGCCAGTTGCTCCGGCATTTTTTCGGCCATAGCGGCAACCAGCTCGTGCACGGTTTGCTCGTACGTGTAAGCGGCAGCCGTGTTGTTCCAAGCGGATACAAGCTGCTCGCGCTCATCTGTCGCAAGCAGCGGCAACGCCTGAATCGAGCTGTCCGGTCGGGCGACGATGCCCTCCAGCAGCTGATGGAAATGATTGACCATGCGCACGATCGTGCTGTGGTCGAACAAATCGGTGTTGTAGTCAAACGTAGCGACCAAGCCGTTTTGCGTTTCCGCCATCGTCAGGCTGATGTCGTACTTGGACATGACGGCTTCGTTCTTGCTTTCAAACGGTACGATCTCGATGCCCTCAAATTCACGGGTCAGCATCTGGAAGTTTTGCAGGGCGAACATGACTTGGAAAAGCGGCGAGTAGCTCAGGCTGCGCTCCAGCTCCAGTTCGTCTATTAACTTTTCAAAGGGCAGGTCTTGATGGGTGTAGGCTTCCAGCGCCGTATCGCGTACTCTCGCCAGCAGTTCGCGGAAAGTAGGTGCGCCGGACATGTCCGTTCTCATCGCCAAGGTGTTGATGAAAAAGCCGATCATCGACTCGGTTTCCTGTTTGTTGCGTCCGGCGACCGGACTGCCGACGATGATGTCGTCTTGACCGCTGTAGCGATAGAGCAAAGTCTGGAACGCCGCAAGCAACGTCATGAACAGCGTCGCGCCTTCTTGGCGGCTTAAAGCGTGCAGCTTTTCTGTCAACGCCAGCGGGAACGCCGTCGTGTACAAGGCTCCGTGATGCGTTTGCACAGCCGGGCGCGGACGATCTGTCGGCAAAGCCAGCATCGGCTCGGCGGCACCGAGTTTTTCTCTCCAGTAAGCCAGCTGCTGTTCGAGCACCTCGCCTTGCAGCCAATCGCGCTGCCACGCGGCAAAATCGGCGTATTGCAGCGGCATTTCGGCGAGCTGCGGCGTATCTCCCTTGGAGAGCGCTTCGTAAATCGTCGCAAGCTCTCCCATGAAAATGCTCATCGACCAACCGTCAGAGACGATATGGTGCATGTTGAGCAGGAAGACGAAATCTTCTTCGCCCGTCTGAATCAGCGTAGCTCGCAGCAACGGCCCTGTACGCAAGTTGAACGGCTGGCTGGCCTCTGCCTTTTCCAGACGCTGTACCGCAGCTTCGCGCTCTTCGTCCGGCAAATCGCGCAGGTCGATTTCAACGAGACGCCATTCCATCATCTCGTGAATGACTTGCACCGCTTCTCCGCCGATGTCGGTGAAAGTCGTGCGCAAGCTTTCGTGCCGCTCGATGATCGTTTGCAGACTGCGCTCCCATGCCCGGATGTTGAGCTGCCCTTGAATCCGTACGGCAGACGGGATGTTGTACAAGGCGCTGTCCGGCATCAGGCGATCCAGGAACCACAGCCTTTGCTGGGCGAAAGACAGCGGCAACTGTTTGTCCCGCGGTACAGGAACGAGCGGAATGCTGGTGACGCCTGATTGCTCCTCTAGCAGCCCGGCAAGCTTTTCGCTCATTCCGGCCACATCTGGATGTTCGAACAGCGTGCGCAGCGGGACATTGACGCCAAATGCTTCTTTTAAACGGGAGACGGCTTGCGTAGCCAAAAGCGAGTGTCCGCCCAGTTCAAAGAAATCATCGTAAACGCCGACGCGCTCTACAGAAAGCACTTGTGCCCAAATGTTCGCCACGATTTCTTCGATCGGCTTGCGCGGCGCCACGTACGCTTTGCCTGTCTCGGCATGTCCGTAGTCAGGAGCTGGAAGGGCGCGGCGATCCACTTTTCCGTTGACCGTGAGCGGAATTTTTTCCAGCCAGACGTAGCCTGCTGGCACCATGTATTCCGGCAAGGTCGACTTCAAGTAGCGGACAAGCTCTGCTTCATCCGGCTGCTGCCCGGTCGCGGCGACCAGATAAGCCGCCAGACGTTTGTCTCCCGCTCCCTCCTGCCGTGCGATCACGACGACATTTTGCACCGCTGGATGCTGTCTGAGCGCATTTTCGATTTCCCCCAGCTCGATGCGATAGCCGCGGATTTTCACCTGGTCGTCGATCCGGCCGAGAAATTCCAGCTCGCCGTTTTCCAAGTAACGCACCAGGTCGCCCGTCCGGTACAGTCGCTCGTCTGCTTGGCCGAACGGGTCCGCGATAAAGCGCTCTGCTGTAAGCTCGGGACGGTTCCAGTAACCTCTCGCTACCCCTTTTCCGCCGATGTACAGCTCACCTGGCACGCCGATTGGCACAGGTTGCAGATGAGCGTCCAGCACGTAGACCGTCGTATTGGCGATCGGGCGGCCGATTGGCGGATTTTTGCCGTCGTCCTGGCAATGCTTGAGCGTAGCCGTGACGGTTGTTTCGGTCGGTCCGTAGCAGTTGATGAATTGACGGCCTGTTGCGTAGCGGGCGACAAGCTCCCGGCTTGGCGCTTCCCCGCCGACAATGATCGTCCGCAAGTCTGGCAAATCTGCTTCTGGCAAGGCAGCCAGCACAGAGGAAACCATCGCGAAGGTCGTAATTCGTTGCTCCTGGAGCACCCGGATCAGCTCTGGCCCCGGCAAAAGCGACTCGCGATCCTCGATCACGAGTGTCGCTCCGGCGAGCAGGCTCATGACGATCTCCGAGACCGACACGTCGAAGCTGAACGAGATGAATTGCAGGACGCGGCTGGTCGCATCGATCTGGAAATGGCGGATCAAGTCATAGGCCAAATTGATCACGCTACGATGCTCGATCATTACGCCTTTTGGCAATCCGGTCGAGCCGGACGTATAGATCACGTAAGCGAGATTGTGCTCGCCGACGCTCGTTTCCGCGTTTGTGACAGGCTCGTTCGCCAATTCGTCGCTGTCCAGGCAAATGACCTGACGGGACGAAGCTGGCAGTCTGTCTGTAAGTGAAGCCTGCGTCAACAAAACGCTCGCCTGCGAATCCTCGATCATGTAGGCAATCCGTTCTTGCGGGTGCGCCGGGTCGAGCGGAACGTAAGCTGCCCCTGCTTTCATCACGCCGAGGAAAGCGACGATCATTTCCGGAGAACGCTCGACGCAAATGCCTACCAGCTCATCCGGTTTTACCCCTTCAGCAAGCAATCGGTGGGCCAACTGGTTTGCCCGCTCGTTCAACTCGGCATAGGTCAGTTCCACGTCCTTGTAGACGAGAGCAACGGCATCCGGCGTCTTTTCCACTTGCTGTTCAAACGCCTGATGGACGCATAGCTGCTGCGGGTAGGCCACGCTCGTCTCGTTCCAGTCGACCAAAACTTGCTGGCGCTCGCGCTCACTGATCATCGACACGTCCTGGAGACGTTGTTCCGGCTTTGCTGTCATGTCCTGAAGCAACTGAGACATCTGCTGCAACACGCGCTCGATTTGCTCAGGCGCAAAGCGGTTTTGCTCGTACTTGATTTTTACAATCAACTCTTCGCCCGGGCCGCAGACGACCGTAAGCGGATAGTTCGTCTGCTCGATCGTCTCCACGTCAGACAAGCGCAGCTGGTGCTGTTCGTCTTTCACCGACTCCCCGATCGGGTAATTTTCAAAAATGAAAATGCTTTCGAACAAGGCGGTGTTGCGCGTCATTTCACTCCAGCCCTGGATGTCGACCAATGGCGTGTACTCATACTGGCGAAGCTCCACTTGCTGCTCCTGCATGCCGCGCAGCCATTCCCGAACGGATTGGTTCGCATCCAAAGCAACGCGAATCGGCAAAGTGTTGATGAAAAGTCCCACCATGCTCTCTACGCCAGGCAGATCGGCGGGACGCCCGGACCCTGTCGCACCGAAGACGACGTCATCCGTTCCGCCGTAGCGGCCAAGCATCAGCGCCCACGCCCCTTGCACCAACGTATTCAGCGTCAACTGGTGCGTACGGACAAAAGCTTGCAAGCGGGCGGTCGCGTCTTTCGCCAGACGAATTTCTTGCTCCTCGTACCCTTTTGGCAAATCAGCCCGGCCGCCAGTGCTGTTGCCCATCGCCAGTGGAGTTGGCTCGTAAAAGCCTGCAAGCTGCTCACGCCAAAATTGTTCGGCGGCTTGCAAGTCTTGCCGCTGTACCCACTCTACGTAATGAGCGAACGGTTGAACAAAGCTGTGCGCGACTTCTTTTCCTTCTGCCAGAGACAAATAAGCGCTAAACCAGTCTTTCAGCACAATCGGGATGCTCCAGCCATCGAGCAAGACGTGGTGGAAGCTCCATGTGAAGCGATACGCACTCTCGCTCAACCGGAACAGCGTCCAGCGCATGAGTGGTGCCACAGCGATCTCGAAGCTGCGTCGGCGGTCAGCCGCCAAGTATTCGCTCAGCTCCGCTTTTTGCTGGTCAGGCGTCAGATGGCGCAGGTCGATTTTTTCCACGCACGCCTTCACTTGCTTGCGGACGACTTGATGCGGTTCCGTCAAGCCTTCCCATATAAACGAGGTGCGCAAAATCGAATGGCGATCCACGACTTTTTGCCACGCCTGCTCAAACGCTTCGACATCCAGTCCTTCCACCGTCATCGCCAGTTGAACGACGTAGTCTCCTCCCTCCTGCTCGTACAGAGAGTGGAACAACATGCCGCCTTGCAACGGACTTAGCGGATAGACGTTTTCGATCGAGCGATTTTGTCCCAAATACTTGTCGAGCGCGCGCTGATCCATCCGTGCAAGCGGGAAGTCAGATGGCGTATAGCCGCCTGCCGCTTCGGACTGGCCGTGCGCAATGATTTCACGCAGCGCTTCCAAATAGTTGTGGGCAAGCTGCTGGATCGTGGCTTCCTCGTGAATGTTTTCGCTGTACATCCACGTGACGTGGAGCTGCTCCCCTGCAATCACGCTGTTTACGTCGAGCAGGTGCTGGCGAATCGCCTGCTGCCCCACATTGGCGCCTCTCGCTTCTTGCGCCATCCCGAATTTCGACTCGGGTACAACTGCCTGATCAAACTGTCCGAGGTAGTTGAAGCTGATTTCTGCCTGCGCCTTTTCTGCCAGACGTTTTTGCAGTTCCGCATCCTCGCTCAAATAACGCAAAATGCCGTAACCGACGCCTTTGTTCGGAATGCTGCGCAACTGTTCCTTGACCGCTTTCAGCGTGTCTCCCCACGGCTTCGTCGGGTCGACCGAAAGCTGTACCGGGTACAGGCTCGTAAACCAGCCAACCGTCCGGGACAAGTCTGCGCCCTCGATCAACTCCTCGCGCCCATGCCCTTCCAGATGAATCGCGACTGTCTGCTCGCCTGTCCAGCGATGGAGCGCTTTGGTCAAAGCGGCAAGCAACACGTCATTGATTTGCAGACGATATGGCGAGAGCGTATCTTGCAGCAAGGCGCGAGTCTCTTCCGCGTTCAAGGAAAGCATGACTTGTTTAACGGTCGCTTCCGTGTTTTCGCTTGGCTCGAAGATGCGGTCAATCGGCAGCGGTTTTACCTCGTCCATTTGTTCCAGCCAAAATGCTTTTTCCTGACGAAGCGCTTCGGACGTCGCGTACAATCGCAATTGCTCGGCCCACGTCTTGAACGAGGTCGTCTTCGCCGCAAGCTGCACCGCTTGTCCTTTTGCCAATTGCTCGTAAGCGGTTTGCAAGTCTTCGAGCAAAATGCGCCAAGATACACCGTCTACCACAAGATGGTGAGCGACGATCAACAGACGGCCCGGCTGTTCGGCCCCTAGCTGGAAGTAAACCGCTTGGACAACAGGCCCCTCAGTCAGATCGAGGCTCGCTTGCACTTCGCTGGCTATTTCCTCCAGTCGCATCTCTTGCTCCGCCGTCGTCGGGAAGGCGGAAAGGTCGACGCTGCGGAAAGGAATTGTCTCGGGAAGTCCTTCAATCCGCTGTGTCCAGCCTTGCTCTGTCCGGCTATAGCGCATGCGCAATGCGTCATGATGAGCGAGCAGGCACTCGATGGTGCGCTCCAAAACAGCCAAATCCACAGGCTGCTGCACCGTCAAAAGCAAGGATTGATTCCAATGGTGCACAGACGGCTGTTCGGAGGCGAAGAACCACGTTTGAATCGGCGTGAGCGGCACGTCACCTGTCACGATGCCCTGTTCATTCGGCAGTTTTGTTGCTTCGCTTTCGTCCGTCACTGTAGCGACGCTTGCCAATTCCGCAATCGTCTGGTTTGCCAAAAGCTGTTTCGGCGTCAGGCGAATCCCCGCCTGGTTGGCCCGGGACACGATCTGGATGCTCAGAATCGAGTCGCCACCCAGTTCGAAAAAGTTATCGTGTATCCCAACATCCGCTAATCCAAGAACATTTTTCCATATATGCGCAAGCTTGATCTCCAGCTCGGTTGCCGGAGCTACATAAGTGCCGTCCGCCTCGCTATTGAACAGATCAGGCGCTGGCAATGCGCGGCGATCCACTTTGCCGTTCGGAGTCAGCGGCAGGTCAGCCATGAAGACAAAAGCCGCTGGCACCATGTACTCAGGCAACAGTTCCTTCAAGTAGCTGCGGAAGTCGCCTGCTTGAACGGCTTGTCCTTCCTGCCCTTCTCGCTGCACGATATAGGCGACAAGCCGCTTCATCCCCGGCATGTCTTCGCGAACGAGGACAATCGTTTCTTTGACCGCCGGGTGGCTGTACAGAGCCGTTTCGATTTCACCGAGTTCGACGCGGAAGCCGCGAATGCTCACCTGGTCGTCAGCGCGCCCGATGAACTCGATGTTTCCATCCGGCAAGTAGCGGACAAGGTCCCCGGTCTTGTACATGCGCGCGCCCGCTTTTTGCCCATACGGATTCGCGATGAAGCGTTCTCTGGTCAAGTCAGGGCGATGCAAATAACCGCGCGCCAGGCTGTCTCCGGCGATGTACAGCTCTCCCGCTACGCCAATCGGCACGGGTTGCAGCTTTTCATCGAGCACGTACACCTGCACATTGTCGATCGGACGGCCGATTGATGGCGCGGATACTTGGCCAGCTGCTGCCGGAACGATGCCTGCCGTGGCGACGACGGCGTTTTCCGTCGGCCCGTATTGGTTCGCCAAAACAAACGGCAGCGTTGCCGGCGGGTAGTCGTGCAGCTTGTCTCCTCCTGTCAGCATGTAGCGCAGCTTGGCATCGCTCGGCCACTCCAAGGTCAGCAACCGTTCCGCCAATGGCGTCGGCAAAAAGCTGATGGTGATGCCTGATGCGACGAGCCAATCTCGCAGCTGCTCCGGCACGAGACGGATTTCTTCGGACGGGAGGTACAGCGTCGCTCCCTTTGTCAAATACGGCCAGATTTCCCAGACAGAAGCGTCAAAAGCTGTCCCGGCAATTTGCGTCGCCCGGTCTTCTGCGCCCACCTCGTACGCGCGCTGGTGCCAAGAGACGAGATTTAACAAGGCAGCATGCTCGATCTCTACCCCTTTTGGCGTTCCGGTCGAACCAGACGTGTAAATGACGTAGGCCAAATTGTCGCGGTTTGTAGCGATCACCGGAGCCACGTCGCTCTCTTCTGCAATGAGACTCCAATCGCGATCCAGGCAAAGGAACGTCGCTCTCGCCTCTGGCAATTGCGCAAGCAGATGCTCCTGGGTCAATACGACTGGCATCTCGGCATCTTGCATCATGAACGCGAGCCGCTCTTGCGGATACGCCGGGTCCATCGGGACATAGGCACCGCCCGCCTTGAGTATCCCCAGCTGGGCGACGAGCATGTCGATGGAGCGATCCAGGCAAACTCCGACAAGCGTTTCGGAGATAATTCCCTGCTTGTGCAAGTAATTCGCTACTTGATTCGCTTTGGCATCCAGCTCGGCATAGGTGATCTGTCCTTCGTCCGAGACGACTGCCAGCTGATTCGGCAGCTGCTGCGCGATTCGGGCAACCTGCTCATGCACGCACGTATCGCGTTCTGACGGCACGCTCGTATCGTTCCATTGGAAAAGCACTTGCTTACGCTCCTGGTCGCTGACAAGCGGAATGGCAGTGATCGGTTGCAGCGGATTGACCGACACAGCTGCAAGCAGGTTGGCGTAATGGCCCGCCATGCGCTCAATCGTCGCCGGATCAAACAGATCGGTATTGTATTCAAAGGTCGCCATCAGCCCTGCAGGCAATTCGACCGTGGTCAAGGTGATGTCAAACTTCGCGCTGACTCCCTCTTGACCGATGTGGAACGGCTCAAGACGAATGTGCGACAGCGCTTGGGCGTCCATCGGGATGTTTTGCAAAACGAACATCACCTGGAACAGCGGCGAGTAGCTGAGGCTTCGTTCCAGCTCCAGTTCATCGACCAGCTTTTCAAACGGCAGGTCTTGATGGGCATACGCTTCCAGCGCCGTCTCGCGCACTTTTCCGAGCAAATCGCGGAAGGTCGGTTCACCGGACAGGTCCGTGCGCATCGCCAGTGTATTAATGAAGAAGCCGATCAGCGACTCGGTTTCCTGTCTGTTGCGTCCCGCGACCGGACTGCCGACGACGATGTCGCTTTGGCCGCTGTAGCGATAAAGCAAGGTCTGGAAGGCAGCGAGCAAGGTCATGAACAAAGTCGAGCCTTCTTCCCGGCTGAGTGTTTTCAAAGCCGCAAGCCGCTCTGCCGGAAGCGTGATCGTATGCATGGCTCCCTTGTGGCTTTGCACGGCCGGACGCGGACGGTCTGTCGGCAGGGCAAGCAGCGGTTCTGCGCCACCGACTTTTGCTTTCCAATACGCAAGCTGCTGCTCCAGCACGTCGCCTTGCAGCCAATCGCGCTGCCATGCGGCATAGTCAGCGTATTGCAGCGGCAGTTCGGCAAGCTGTGGCGTTTCTCCGGCAGACAATGCTTCGTATATGGTCACAAGCTCTTCCATGAATACGTTCATCGACCAGCCATCCGCAACGATATGGTGCAGGTTGAGCAAAAAGACGTACTCCTGCTGAGCCATGACGAGCAAGCTCGCCCGCAGCAACGGGCCGCGCTCCAGGTCAAACGGTCGCTTGGCATCTTCTATCGCGAGCTGCAATGCCTTCGCTTCGCGCTCAGCTTCGGCCCATTCGCGCAAATCCACTCGGCCCAGGCTCCACTCGATTGCCGGGTGAATGATTTGCACCGCTTCCCCGTCTCGATCCGAAAAAGTCGTCCGCAAGCTCTCGTGACGCTGGATCAGCAGCTTGAGACTGCGTTCCCACGCCTCGACATCCAGTTCCCCGTGCAGACGGGCAGCGGACGGGATGTTGTACAGGAAGCTGTTCGGGATCAGCCTGTCCAGGAACCACAACCGTTGTTGCGCAAACGAAAGCGGTACATGCTGGTCGCGCGGCACTGGCACGATTGGCTGGCTGCGAAGAGCGGTTTCCCCTTGCAAAAGGGACGCAATCTGTGTACTGATCGCCGCCGTCGTCGGGTGATCGAACAGCATGCGCAGCGGCAATTCTACGCCAAATGCTTGTCGCAAGCGGGAAATCGCTTGTGTCGCCAGGAGCGAATGTCCGCCCCGCTCAAAGAAATCGTCATGCACGCCGATTTTCTCGACGGAAAGCAGCTGCGCCCATATATTCGCTACCATTTCCTCCGTCGGCGTCCGCGGCGCGACATACTCTTGACGTGTCGCCAAAATCCCCCAATCCGGTGCGGGCAATGCTCTGCGGTCGACTTTTCCGTTCACCGTGAGCGGAATCGCGTCCATAAAGACAAAGCCTGCCGGGATCATGTAGTCGGGCAATGTCTCTTTCAAATAACGGGCAAGCTCCTCTGCCGCTGGTTGTGCTTCGCCCGCTGCCACCATATACGCAGCCAGACGCTGCTCCCACGCGATGACAACCGCTTCCTGAATCGCCGGGTGCTGGCTGAGCGCACTTTCGATTTCGCCCAGCTCGATACGGTACCCGCGAATTTTCACTTGGGTATCGATGCGTCCGAGGAACTCAAGGTTGCCGTCTGGCAAATAGCGAACGAGGTCGCCCGTGCGATACAGACGCTCTCCTTTTGCTCCGAACGGATGCGCGATAAAGCGCTCTGCGGTAAGCTCCGGGCGGTTCCAGTAGCCGCGCGCCAGTCCTTTTCCACCGATGTACAGCTCGCCGGGCACCCCTACAGGTACAGGCTTTTGATTCGCATCCAGCACGTACAAGGTCGCGTTGGCGAGCGGACGACCGATCGGCGCGCTCTTCATCCCCGCGTTGCAAAGCATCATCGTGGAGCAAACCGTTGCCTCTGTCGGCCCGTAGCAGTTGAAAAACTGACGACGATCCGCATAGCGGGCGACAAGCTCGCGGCTCGGTGCTTCTCCGCCCACGATCAGCGTCTGCAAATCAGGCAGATCGGCGGCGGGCAGTGCCGCCAGAACCGAAGACACCATCGAGACTGTCGTGATGCGCTTTTGTTGCAAAACCGAGATTAATTCCGGGCCAGGCAAAAGCACTTCGCGATCCTCGATCACCAAGGCCGCACCTGCGAGCAACGCCATGACGATCTCGGACACAGACACGTCAAAACTGAACGACGTAAACTGCAAGACGCGGCTGGATGGCTGAATCCGGAACGCCTCGATCAAGGCATGAGCCAGATTCACCACGCTGTGATGCTCCACCATGACCCCTTTTGGCAATCCGGTTGAACCAGATGTGTACATGACATAAGCCAGATTTTGCTCCGTTACCTCGCTTGCCGGATTGGCAACAGGCTCATTTGCCAGCGAATCACCGTCCAGGCAAATCACGCGAGCCTTTGTTTCCGGCAAAAGTTCAGCCAAAGATTGCTGTGTCAGCAAAATGCTCGCCTGCGAATCCTCGACCATGTAGGCGATGCGCTCTTGCGGCAGGGCCGGGTCGATTGGCACGTAGGCAGCTCCTGCTTTCATCACCCCGAAAATTCCGATGATCATTTCCGGGGAGCGTTCGACGCAGATGCCGACCAAGGTGTCCGGCTTCACTTCTTGCGCAAGCAGCCGATGCGCCAGTTGGTTTGCCCGCTGGTTCAGCTCGGCGTACGTCAGCTCCACGTCTTTGTAGATGAGCGCCACGGCATCCGGCGTCTTTTCCACTTGCTGTTCAAAGGCTTGCTGCACGCAAAGCCCGGTCGGATAGTCCACCTTCGTCTCGTTCCACTCGATCAAAACCTGCTTTTGTTCACTCTGACTAATCATGTTCACGTCAGCCAACAGCTGATCCGGGTTGGCGGTCATCGATTGGAGCAAAAGCGTCATTTGCTCCAGCACGCGTTCGATGCGTCCACCGTCAAATCGGCTTTGGTCGAACTTGATTTTCACGAGAAACTCGGCGCCAGGGCCGCAAACAACCGTAAGCGGGTAGTTCGTCTGCTCGACCGAGTCCACATCCGCGATCTGGAAGCTGTGATCGACTTCTTTGACCGACTCGTCAATCGGGTAGTTCTCGAAGATGAAAATGCTCTCGAACAGCGGAGCGTTGCGGGCCATTTCACTCCAGCCGTGGATGTCGACCAGCGGCGTGTATTCGTACTGGCGCAGCTCCACTTGCAGCTCTTGCAGTTCGCGCAGCCACTCCCGGACTTTTTTGCCGGGGTCCAGCGTCACGCGAATCGGCAACGTATTGATGAACAGCCCCACCATGTTTTCTACGCCAGGCAAATCGGCAGGACGACCTGATCCGGTTGCTCCGAATACGACATCTGCTTCTTTGCTGTACGTGCCGAGGATCATCGCCCAGGCACTTTGCACCAATGTGTTCAGCGTCACCTGATGCTGGCGGGCAAAAGCTTGCAGCTCTCGCGTCCGCTCTGCGGAGAAGCGGATGCTGCGCTCATCGTAGCTTTTCGTCTCCCCGACAGGTTGCACAGTCTGCCCGAAGTTCACTTGCGTCGGTGCGTAGATTCCTTTCAGATGGTTGCGCCAGAAGCGTTCAGCCGCTTGCAAGTCCTGGCGCTGAATCCACGCGACATACTGGGAAAACGGATGGACAGCGCCGAACTGAATGTCTTTTCCGTCAGCCAGAGCCATATAGGCAGCGAACCAGTCTTTCATGACCAGCGGCACGCTCCAGCCGTCAAGCAAGACGTGGTGGAAGCTCCAAATAAACCGATAGGCCGTATCGCTGATGCGAAGCAACGTCCAGCGCATGAGCGGCGGTTCTGTGATCGCGAAGCTGCGCTTGCGATCCTCCTCCAAAAAGGCGTCCCGCTCCGCTTTCTGCTGATCGGCGGGCACATGCCGCCAATCTTGTTCATCCACGACAACATGGACGTGCTTGCGAACGATCTGATGCGGCGTGGACACCCCGTCCCAAATAAACGATGTACGCAAAATGGAGTGGCGATCCACGACTTTTTGCCACGCTTGCTGGAAAACGTCGACCTCGACATGGTGCATCGTCATGGAAAACTGAACCACGTAGTCTCCGCCCGCATGTTCGTACAAGGAATGGAAAAGCATTCCTTCCTGCAATGGCGTCAGCGGATAGACGTTCTCGATAGAGCGATCCCGGCCCACGTAGTTGTCGATAGCGCGCTGATCCAGTCGCGCTAACGGGAAATCGGATGGGGTGTAGCCCCCTGCCTCTTCTGATCGGCAATGTTCCATAATCTCGCGCAAAGACTCCATGTAATCACGGGCAAGCGCTTCGATTGTTTCTTGGTTATGGATGTTCGCGTTGTACATCCAGGTGATATGCAATTGCTCCCCGGAAATGGCGCTGTTTACATCAATCAAATGAGCGCGAATCGCGTCTGCGGCGATATTCGCCCCTCGCGACTCCTCGGCCATGGCAAACTTCGCGCCAGCCGATACTACCTGGTCAAACTGCCCGAGGTAGTTGAAGCTGATCTCCGGCTTCGTATAGGCTTGCAACTGCTCTTTCCACTCGTCATCATTGCTGAGGTATTGCAGGATGCCGTAGCCGATGCCTTTTTGCGGAATGTGGCGCAGCTGCTCCTTGACTGCTTTCAGCACATGCCCCCATGGCTTCGACTGGTCAAAGTCAAGCTGTACCGGATACATGCTCGTGAACCAGCCAACCGTCCGGGACAAATCCGCGCCTTCGATGATTTCCTCGCGTCCGTGCCCTTCCAGATGGACATGCAACGTCTTTTGCCCTGTCCAACGCTGCATCGCTTTCGCCAAAGCGGCCAGCAATACATCGTTGATTTGCAGGCGGTAAGCGGTAAGCGTCTCATGCAGCAAGGCGCGCGTCTCGTCTGCCCGAAGCGAAAGCGTCACTTGCTTCGCAGCCGCTTCTGTATTCTCGTTCGGCTCGTACGGATGATCGACCGGAAGCGGGCTTCCGCCGCTGCTTTGTTGCAGCCAGTACGCTTTTTCCTGCTCTAGCGCATCCGAGTCGGCATAGTCAGCCAATTTTTCCGCCCACATTTTGAACGAAGTCGTTTTCGCCGGGAACGACACGTCTGCATGGTTCGCCAATTGCTCGTAGGCATGCTGCAAATCTTCGAGCAAAATGCGCCACGAGACGCCGTCGACGACCAGGTGGTGAACGACGAGCAGCAATCGGCCCGCTTTCTGTTCACCCAGATTGAAATACACGGCTTGAACGACATTGCCTTCCGCAATATTCAGGCTCGCTTGCACCTCGCTGGCGATTTCCTCCAGGCGGGCTGCCTGCTCTTGTTCTTGTGTCGAAAGGTCGGACAAATCCACGCAACGGAACGGGGTGTGGTCGCCAAGTCCGTTCATTTGCTGCGTCCACGCGCCATCCACGAAAGAAAAGCTCATGCGCAACGCATCGTGGTGGGACAGCAAGCTTGCGATGGCACGCTCCAGCACGGATACGTCAACCGGTTGCTGAACGGTCAGCAGCAAAGATTGATTCCAATGGTGCAACGACGGTTGGTCGGCTGCAAAAAACCACTTCTGAATCGGGGTAAGCGGCACATTTCCCGTCACGATGCCCTGTTCGTTTTCCCATTTCGTATGGGGCAACTGGCTGGAATCCGCCACGACGCGCAGCAATTCGGCAATCGTCTGGTTTTCGAACAGTTGCTTTGGCGTGAGCCGAATCCCGAGCTGGTTGGCCCGGGCCACGATCTGGATGCTGAGAATCGAATCGCCGCCCAGTTCAAAAAAGTTGTCGTGGATGCCCACATCAGCGACACCCAGCACCGTTTTCCATATATCCGCAAGCTTCACTTCCAGCTCCGTTGCAGGAGCGACATAACCGCTGGCGGCCTCGCTGCGCGCATACTCGGGAGTCGGCAGCGCCCGGCGATCCACTTTTCCGTTCGGAGTCAACGGGAAGCTGTCCATCTGCACGAAAGCGGACGGGATCATGTACTCAGGCAGCTTATCTTTCAAATACGAACGCATCTCGACAGGCTCGACGGTTTGGCCGCCTGCAAAAACGAGGTAAGCGGCAAGCCGTTTGTCGCCAGGGGCATCCTCGCGCACCATGAGAAACGCTTCTTGCACAGCCGGATGGCGAAGCAGTGCCGTCTCGATCTCGCCCAATTCGATGCGGAAACCGCGGATTTTCACCTGGTTGTCGATCCGCCCGATAAACTCGATCGCGCCGTCTGGCAAATAACGCACCAGATCGCCCGTCCGGTACAGACGCGAAGCTTTTTGCGGGTCGAACGGATTGTCGACGAACCGCTCTGCGGTCAGTTCCGGGTTGTTCAAGTAACCGCTGGCAAGCCCATCGCCGCCTATATACAATTCGCCAGCCACGCCCAGCGGAACGGGCTGTCTGTTTTTGTCCAAGACGTACACGGTTGTGTTGCTGATCGGTCGGCCAATCGGGAAGGAAGTAATCTCTTCCGCCAGCTCTGTGACAGGATAGCAGCACGTAAAAGTCGTGTTTTCCGTCGGGCCGTAGCCGTTGATCACCGTCACTCCGTCCAGCGCCAGCACTTTGCGCACGTGCGGAACAGAGACGACATCGCCGCCGACGAGCAGTTGGCGCACCCCGCGCAAATAGTCTGCGTTATGGTCGACCATGATCGAGAACAAACCTGCCGTCAGCCAAAGCGTCGTTACTTTGTGCTGCACAATCGCTTCGCCCAGTTCATCGAGGGATGGCAAATCCGGCGGCATCAGCACCAGCTTGGCTCCGTTCAACAATGCGCCCCAGATTTCAAAAGTAGCCGCGTCAAACGAAACCGTAGACGCTTGCAGGAATACATCCTCTTCGGTGATCGTGACGTAGTTTGTGTTTTTGACCAGGCGGACGATGCCGCGATGAGCGACGAGAACCCCTTTTGGCGTGCCTGTCGAACCGGACGTGTAAATGACGTAGGCGAGACTGTCTTTTGTCGCATCCACGGCAGGCGCAAGCGGACTTTCCGCTGTCCACTTTTTCGCATCGCGGTCGAGATAGACCGTGCGGCGCTTGCGTCCTTTCCATTGCTTGCCTAAATGTTTTTGCGTCAGCAAAATCGATACGTTGGCATCTGCCAGCATGAAGGCGAGGCGCTCTTCGGGATAAGCCGGATCAAGCGGCACATACGCTCCGCCTGCTTTCAAAATCGCAAGCAGACCGACGAGCATGTCCAGCGAACGGTCGACGCACAGCCCGACGAGAGTGCCTGCTTCCACGCCTTGCTTTTGCAAGTAGTTGGCGAGCTGATTCGCTTTTGTATCCAGTTCGGCGTAGGTCAATTGCTGGTCACCCGCAACTGCGGCGATGCGCTCCGGGTACCGGGCTGCCGTTTCCGCAAACAGTTGGTGCGCCGTTTTGTCACGCGGATAGTCGGTGGCTGTCTCGTTTTGCTCCACCACCAGCCTATTCCATTCGCTCTCGCCGAGGAGGGCAAGCTGATCGAGCGACGCTTCCGGTTGCGTGACGATCGACGCCAACAAATGTTGCAAATGCTCAGCCATTCGCTCAATCGTCGTGCGGTCGAACAAGTCCGTGCTGTACTCAAATGCAGCGACGAGGGTGTCTTCCTTCTCTCGCATCGTCAAAGTCAGGTCGAACTTGGAAGTCGTCAGATGGCTCTCGGTATCCACTGGCGCAACGTGAAGACCTGCTGTCTCGACGTCCTCCAGCGGGAAGTTTTGCAGAACGAACATGACCTGGAACAGCTGCGAGTAGCTGAGGCTGCGCTCCAGTTGCAGTTCATCGACCAGCTTTTCAAACGGCACATCTTGATGCGCATAAGCTGCCAGCGCTGTTTCGCGTACTCGTGCCAGCAATTCGGTAAAGGGCAAATCTCCTGACAAGCTCGTGCGCAAAGCAAGCGTGTTGACGAAGAAGCCGATCAATTTCTCGGTTTCCTGACGATTGCGTCCAGCTACCGGACTGCCCACGACGATGTCTTCCTGACCGCTGTAGCGATACAGCAACGTTTGGAAAGCGGCGAGCAATGTCATGAACAAGGTCGTGTTGGCTTCCTTGCTGAGCTTTTTCAATTTAGCGAGCAAATCGTGCGAAAAGCTCGTCGTGTAAGTCGCCCCTTCGTAGCTTTGCAAGGCAGGACGCGGTCGGTCTGTCGGCAAAGCGAGCAGCGGTTCCGCCCCGCCGAGCTTCTCTTTCCAGTAGGCGACTTGCTGCTCCAATACTTCGCCCTCCAGCCACTCGCGCTGCCAGGCGGCAAAATCGGCATACTGAATCGGCATTGGCGCGAGCTGCGGCACTTCGCCTTTGCTGTACGCTTCGTAATGGGCAAACAACTCGCGCAGGAAGACACCCACTGACCAGCCGTCAGAAACAATGTGATGCATGTTGATCAAAAAGACGTGCGCTTGCTCCTCTGTCCGGATCATCGTCGCGCGCATCAACGGACCTTGGCGCAGATCGAACGGCCGGGCGGCATCGTCAGCAGCCAGACGCGCGCTTGCTTGCTGCTTTTCCTCGCTGGAACGGTCGCGCAAGTCCACGGTATCCAGTTTCCAGTCCAGCTGCGGATGAATCACCTGTACGGCTTGTCCGTCTATGTCAGTGAACGTCGTACGCAAGCTTTCGTGACGGGCGATAATCGCTTGCAAGCTTTTCTCCCATGCTGCGACGTCGAGTTCCCCCTGCAAACGCAGCGCAAACGGAATGTTGTACATCGGGTTGTCCGGCATCAACTGATCGAAGAACCACAAGCGTTGCTGGGCAAAAGACAGCGGCAAAGCGCCATCTCTTGGCACAGGCTGAATCTGAGTCGAGCTGCCATCCGTGCCCGGCCCTCCCAGCTGAAGAGCGGCCGTTTGTTCACTCCACGCGTCAATCGTCGGGTGCTCAAAAATCGAGCGCACAGACTGCTCGACTCCAAACACTTCGCGCAGCCGGGAAATGACCCGTGTCGCCAAAAGGGAGTGACCGCCAAGCTCGAAAAAGTTATCGTGAATCCCCACTTTTTCGACTCCAAGCACCTGCGACCATATGCTTGCGATCAGCTCTTCCGCCTGATTGCGCGGCTCTGTGTATGCTTTTGTCTCTGAACGGTTCCCCCACTCCGGCTCCGGCAAGCGCCTGCGGTCGATCTTGCCGTTTGCTGTCAGCGGCATCGCGTCTAGGAACACATAAGCAGAAGGCACCATGTATTCAGGCAGTTTCGTTTTGAGCCATGCCTGCAAATCGGCAACTTCTGGCGCATCGTCTTTGGCAACCGTCACATACGCTGTCAAATGCTTCTCGCCACGGTCGTTTTCCCGCGCCATCACGACCGTTTCACTCACTTCCGGGTGCAAGGCAAGCGCTGCTTCCACTTCCCCCAATTCGATGCGGAAACCGCGGATTTTCACCTGGTTGTCGATCCGCCCGATAAATTCAATCGTGCCGTTCGGCAAGTAGCGCACCAGATCGCCCGTCCGGTACAGACGCGATCCTTTTTGCGGATCGAACGGATTCTCCACGAACCGCTCTGCGGTCAGCTCCGCATTGTTCAAGTAACCAAGAGCAAGGCCGTCTCCCCCTATGTATAACTCGCCTGCTGCTCCATACGGGACAGGCTGCTTGTGTTTGTCCAATACGTATACGGTCGTATTGCTGATCGGTCGGCCAATCGGGAAGGAAGTAATATCTTCAGACAACTCCGTGACAGGATAGCAGCACGTAAAAGTCGTATTCTCCGTCGGGCCGTAGCCGTTGATTACCGTCACTCCGCCCAGCGCCAGCACTTTGCGCACGTGCGGAACAGAGACGACATCGCCGCCGACGAGCAGTTGGCGCACCCCGCGCAAATAGTCCGCGTTATGGTCGACCATGATCGAGAACAAGCCTGCCGTCAGCCAAAGCGTCGTTACTTTGTGCTGCACAATCGCCTCTCCGAGTTCATCGAGGGATGGCAAATCCGGCGGCATCAGCACCAGCTTGGCTCCGTTCAACAATGCGCCCCAGATTTCAAAAGTAGCCGCGTCAAACGAAACCGTAGACGCTTGCAGGAATACGTCCGCTTCGCTAATCGTGACGTAGTTCGTGTTTTTGACCAGGCGAACGACGCCGCGATGCACGGCGAGAACCCCTTTTGGCGTACCTGTCGAGCCGGACGTGTAAATGACGTAGGCGAGACTGTCTTTTGTCGTATCCACATCAGGCGCAAGCGGGCTTTCCTCTGCCCACTTTTTCGCGTCGCGGTCGAGATAGACCGTGCGGCGCTTGCGTCCTTTCCATTGCTTGCCTAGATGCTTTTGCGTCAGCAAAATAGAAATTTTCGCATCTGCCAGCATGAAAGCAAGGCGCTCTTCGGGATAAGCCGGATCGATCGGCACATACGCTCCGCCTGCTTTCAAAATCGCAAGCAGACCGATGAGCATATCCAGCGAACGGTCGACGCACAGCCCGACGAGAGTGCCTGCTTCCACGCCTTGCTTTTGCAAGTAGTTGGCAAGCTGATTCGCTCTCGCTTCCAGCTCGGCATAGGTCAATTGCTGATCACCCGCAACTGCGGCAATGCGCTCCGGGTGCCGGGCTGCCGTTTCCGCAAACAACTGGTGCACCGTTTTGTCGCTCGGATAGTTGGTTGCCGTGTCGTTCAGCCCGACAAGCAGATGCTGTCTTTCTTCGGGACGGAGCAATGACAGCGCAGACAGGGACCGCTCCGGATTGTCGACGATAGCTTCCAAAATAAGCGCCAGCTGGTCGAGTGTTCGTTCGATCGCCGCTTGTTCAAAACGGTCTGTCGCATACATCATTTTGATGCTGAACGGATCACCCGGAATCCCGACAACCGTAAGCGGATTATCCACCTCCTGGAAGTGCTGCACAGCGGAGATGGTAAAGCCGACTTCTTTCTCGTCCTCTTCGCCAAGCGGATAGTTCTCGAATACGAAAATGCTCTCGAACAGCGGTGTCCCGCGCGGAACGTCCGTCCAGCCCTGAATGTCGACCAACGACGTGTATTCATACTGGCGCACTTTGGATTGCTGTTCCTGCAAAGCTTTGAACCAGTCAGCCAATGATTGCTCCGGTTCGATCTTCGCTTTCATCGGCAACGTGTTGATAAACATCCCGACCATTTGCTCGACGCCAGGCAGGTCGCTCGGACGGCCGGAGCCGGTTACTCCGTACACGACGTTTTCCTCGCCGCTCAACCGGCTGAGCAAAATCGCCCATGCCCCTTGCACGATCGTGTTGACCGTGACTTTATTCGTTCGCGCCAGTTTGGCAAGCGCTTTGGTCACTTGCCCAGTCAGAGCGCGGGTCGCTTCCCCGATCTGCTTTTCCAGTCCCTCATGGCCCGCGGTGCGCTTGGCGTGCGTTTCGAACGGAATCGGCGTAGGATTTTCCATCGGCCCCAAAAACTCGCGCCAAAACTGCTCGGACGCCGTCTTGTCCTGACGGCGGAGCCAGGAGACGTAGTCTTTGAATGGCCTTGCCTGCGGCAGTCGCAAGTCTTTGCCTTGGCGGTACGCTTCATAAAAATCGAGAACTTCCTGAAACACGATCGGGCTGCTCCAACCGTCCAGCAGCAGGTGGTGGAAGCTCCAGATCAGTCGGTGTACGGCTTCGCCCAGCTTGATGATCGTCACGCGCATGAGCGGGGCTTCGCTCAAGTCGAAGCCCGCCGCTTTTTCATTTTGCAAAAACGCCGCCAGCATGCTCTCCTGCTCGTCACTTCCGTATGACGACCAGTCTTTTTGCCGGATAGAAAAAGGAACGCTTTCGAAGACCGCCTGCAGCGGCTTCTCCGTCTCTTCCCAGATGAATCCGGTACGCAAGATCGAGTGGCGCTGAATCACTTTCTTCCACGCTTTTTCAAAGGGAACGATGTCAAGCTCGCCTGTAAGAATCGCCGTAGTTTGAATCATGTAAGCCGATCCTTCCGAGTACAGCGAGTGGAACAGCATGCCTTCTTGCAGTGGGGTTAGCGTATATAGATCAGTGAGATCCCCCATGGAGTTCATTCCCCTTTCTATTTTTTAACCTTGCGAGCACCTTGTTCAAAGCGCTCTGACTCAAGTCTGCATCCTCGAAGTCTTCCGCTCTGTAGCTTTGTTTCTCCGCCTGGATCAATGATTGCAAAGCGTCCGTGTAGTGACGGGCAAATGTTTCGATATGCGATTCGCTGTACAGTCTTCCGTTGTAGAGGAAGCTGAGACCGAGCTTGCCTTCGGTGACGGCCCCCACGACATCGATCAGGTGAGTCCGTCTGTTGTCCGGGCCGCTGTTTGCGCCCCGCTCGCCTTCTGCGTATGCCAGAAGCGCTTTCGCATCTGCCGCCTGGTGGAATTGTCCCAAATAGTTGAAGCTGAGCGGTGCTTGCGGAATCGCCTTTAGCTTTTCGACCAGTTCAGGGTCTTGCGCCATGTAGCGCAGCAGGCCGTAGCCGAGACCTTTGTGCGGAATTTGTTGCAGCTTTTCTTTGACTCGCGCAAGCGCATCCTCGGAAGACGTGTTTGGCTCCAGTTGAATCAGGAGCGGGTACATCGACGTAAACCAGCCGACGGTGCGGGAAAGGTCGACGTCCTCGAACAACTCTTCGCGACCGTGTCCTTCGAGATTGACCAAAAGCGCGGACTCGCCCGTCCATTTGCCGTATGCCAACGCCAGCGCCGTCAACAAAATATCGTTGATTTGCACGCGGTAGCGGGATGGAACTTTTTGCAGAAGGGCGTCCGTCTCTTCTTCTTCCAGGTGGATCGTCCACATCCGGCCGTTTGCTTCTGTGTTTTCCGCCCAGTCATGCACGGGCAGTGGGTGACCCGACAGTTCGTCTGCCGCCTTGAGCCAGTAATCCTGATCAACCAGCATCCGCTCAGAGGACGCGTATTTATGCAATTTTTCTGCCCATGCCTTGTAAGAGGTCGTTTTCGGCGGCAGTTGAATCTTGTTGCCTTTTTCCGCTTGCCCGTACGCTGTTTGCAAGTCTTCGATCAGGATGCGCCACGAGACACCGTCGACTGCCAGGTGATGAATGACCATCAAAAGACGGCCTGGTCGGTCGTACCCGAGATCGAAGTAGACGACTTTCAGCAGCGGCCCGTTCTGCAAATCCAGGCTTGCTTGGGCCTGCTGTGCGAGCTTTTCGATCTTCCGCGCCTGCTGGGCTGGCGGACTCATGGACAAATCCTCCACTTGCAGCGGCACTTCCGAATCGACGTCGGCATACGTCTGCTTCCACTGTCCGTCTGCGAAGGTGTAGCGCAAGCGGAGCGCGTCGTGATGAGCAAGCAGTTGGGCAACGGCTTGGCTCAAACACTCTTCCTCCAACGGCTCGTTCACTTGCAGCAGCATGGATTGGTTCCAATGGTGCGGCGTCGGTTGCTTTTGCTCGAAAAACCATGTCTGGATCGGCAAAAGCGGCACCTCGCCCGTCACGTTCCCTTGTTCTGCGTCCACCTTTGTACTTTGGCCTGCAACTTTTGCCAGCTCGGCAATGGTTTGCTGATCGAACAATTGCTTGGGAGTCAAATGGATGCCGGCCTTGTTCGCGCGGGCGACGATTTGAATGCTGAGAATCGAGTCTCCTCCAAGCTCAAAAAAGTTATCGTGAATGCCGATGCGGTCCATGCGCAGTACAGCGCACCAAATGTCTGCCAGCGTTTGTTCGACATGGCTTGTAGCCGCTGCAAATGCGTCCTCTTCCCGGCTGCGTTCCAAAACAGGGGCTGGCAGCGCTTTGCGGTCCACTTTTCCGTTCGGAGTAAGCGGCAAAGCATCCAGCATGACAAAGGCGGCAGGCACCATGTAGTCCGGCACGTGTGCTTTGAAGTGCTGGCGCAGCTCGGCTGTCCCAAGCTCTTGCTCGGCGTCCTTGACTGCGTAGGCGACGAGCTGCTTCATGCCCGCCTCATTTTCGTGGACGATCACCACCGAAGCCGTAATCGCCGGGTGTTTGGCCAAGACCGCTTCCACTTCGCTCAACTCGATGCGGAACCCGCGAATTTTTACCTGGTTGTCAAGCCGCCCGATGAACTCGATCAGACCGTCCGGCAGGTAGCGCACCAGGTCGCCTGTGCGATAAAGACGTGCCGCCTGATCAGTTGCAAACGGATTGGGCACAAACCGCTCTGCCGTCAAATCTGGGCGGTTCAAGTAGCCTTCCGCCAGACCGTCGCCGCCGATGTACAGCTCGCCAGTCACGCCAATCGGAACGGGCTGCATGTGACGATCGAGCACGTATGCCGTCGTGTTTTTGATCGGACGGCCGATCGGGAAAGTGTGGGCCGATTCGGGCATGACCGTGACCGGATTGCAGCAGGTGAATGTCGTGTTTTCGGTCGGGCCGTATCCGTTGATCACCGTCAGCCCTGCGATTTCCAGCGCTTTTTTCACATGCGGAACGGATACGATATCTCCGCCGACGAGCAGTTGGCGAACCCCGGACAAATATTCCTTGTGATGGTCGACCATCAGCGTGAACAGCCCGGCTGTCAGCCAAAGTGTCGTCACGTGGTGCGACTGGATCGCCTGCCCGATTTCTGCGAGCGACGGCAGTTCTGGCGGCAGCAGGACGAGCTTCGCCCCGTTCAAAAGGCTGCCCCATATCTCGAAAGTCGCCGCATCGAACGACACGGTGGACGCTTGCAGGAACACGTCTTGCTCCGTGATCGTCACATAATCCGTTTCCTTGACGAGGCGGACGATGCCGCGATGAACGACAAGCGTTCCTTTTGGCAGTCCGGTCGAGCCGGATGTGTAGATGACGTAAGCGAGACTTTCCGCTGTCGTGTCCACGTCAGGCGCCTGCTCGCTCTCCTTGGCAATCAGCGGCCAATCGCGATCCAGGGCAATCGTAGTCCGTTCCCCTGACGGCAAGCCGGGCATGAGCTGCTCCTGCGTCAGCAAGACCGTGATTCCGGCGTCGCCCATCATGTAGGCCAGACGCTCCTCTGGATAATCAGGATCGAGCGGCACATAGGCTCCGCCAGCCTTGAGTATGCCGAGCATCCCGATCAGCATTTCCAGCGAACGTTTGACGCAGAGGCCGACGAGCGCACCCGGCCGCACTCCTTTTTGTTGCAAGTAGTTGGCTGTCTGGTTGGCCCGGCGCTCCAATTCCGCGTACGTAAGCGTCTGATTTCCCGCAACGACCGCCAGTCGCTCAGGATAAAGCAGCGCCGTTTCCCGGAACAATTGATCCACCCGTTTGTTTCGCGGATAAGCGGTCGTCGTGTCGTTCCACTCCACCAGCAATTGCGCTCGCTCGCTCTGGTTCAGCAGCGGCAATCGGGCAATACCCTGATCCGGCATATGAACGATAGCTTCCAGCAGCTGAATAAAATGCTGCGACAGTCGCTCCATCGTCGCCTCATGGAACAGCGCTGTGTTGTATTCAAACGTGGCGAACAGTCCGTTTTGTTTTTCCGCCATCGTCAGCGTCAGATCGTATTTGGAAGTGACCAGATGCTTGTCCATCTCAAAATCAGCCACACGGATACCAGCTTTTTCGTCCAAGTTCAGCTGGAAGTTTTGCAGGACAAACATCACCTGGAACAGCGGCGAGTAGCTGAGACTGCGCTCCAGCTCCAACTCGTCGACCAGCTTTTCAAACGGCAAATCTTGATGGGCGTATGCTTCGAACGCCGTCTCCCGCACTCGTGCCAGCAACTCGCGGAAGGTCGGTTCTCCTGACAAGTCCGTCCGCAGTACCAATGTGTTGATGAAAAAGCCGATCAGCGGCTCCGTCTCTTGTCTGTTCCGTCCCGCGACAGGGCTGCCGACGAGGATGTCCTCCTGCCCGCTATAGCGGTAGAGCAAGACTTGGAAGGCAGCGAGCAAGGTCATGAACAAGGTCGCGCCTTCTTCCTGGCTGAGCTTGTTCAGCTTTGCGTACAGCTCGCCTGAAAGCTTGATCGTATGCATCGCGCCATCATGCGTCTGGACGGCAGGACGCGGCTGATCTGTCGGCAAAGCCAGCAGCGGTTCGGCTCCGCTCAGCTTTTCTTTCCAGTACGCAAGCTGCTCGGCAAGCACTTCCCCTTCCAGCCACTTCCGCTGCCAGACGGCGTAATCTGCGTATTGCACCGTAATCTCGGCCAATTCAGGCGCTTCTTCCCGCACAAACGCTTCGTACAGCGCCCGCATTTCTTTGAGGAAAATGCCGATCGACCAGCCGTCGAAAATGATATGGTGCAGGTTGAATAAGAAGACGCACTCTTGCTCCGCCAGACGAATCAGGGTGGTGCGCAGCAAAGGACCTTGGCTCAGGTCAAACGGCGTCGCCGCTTCCAATCCGGCCAAGCGATGAGCTTCCGCTTCCCGCTCGTCTGCTGGCATCCCGCGCAAGTCGATCACGTTCAGCTTTCCATCCAGCCGGGAGTGAATCACTTGCACCGCTTCCCCATCCACATCGCCAAAAGTCGTCCGCAAGCTTTCGTGGCGCTGGATCAGCACTTGCAGGCTCTTTTCCCAAGCGGCGATATCCAAATCTCCCAACAAGCGCACGGCTGACGGAATGTTGTACAACGTGCTGTCCGGCATCAGGCGATCCAGAAACCAGAGGCGCTGTTGCGCGAACGACAGCGGCAAATGAGCTTCCCGTGAGACAGGCAGCATCTGCGCTTCCGTTTCGTTCTGCCCAATCGCTCCAAGTGTCTCGGACAGCTCTGCAACAGTCGGCCGCTCAAAAATCGCGCGGATCGGCACTTCTTTCGCAAACGTTTCGCGCAGACGGGAAGCTACTCGTGTCGCCAGGAGAGAATGTCCGCCCAGTTCGAAAAAGTTGTCGTGCACCCCTACTTGCTCGATTCCGAGCACATCCGCCCAGATGCTGGCGACCAACACTTCCGTCTGATTGCGCGGCGCTACGTAGCCAGCGGCAGAAGCGACTTGCCCCCACTCCGGTTCCGGCAGTTGCTTGCGGTCGATCTTGCCGTTCGGTGTCAGCGGCATCGCGTCCAGCCAGACAAAGAAGGAGGGAACCATAAACTCGGGCAATTTTGCCTTGGCCCAGCTCGTCAAGACGGCACGATCGCCGCACTCCCCGTCTTTTGTCGTGATGTAGGCAACGAGACGCTTTTCGCCCAGCTTGTCTTCTTTGGCCACGACCACTGCTTCCTTGATCTGTGGATGGCTGCGCAGGACAGCCTCCAGCTCGCCCAATTCGATCCGGTAGCCGCGAATTTTGACCTGGTGGTCGATGCGGCCCAAATACTCCAGCTGTCCATCGGGCAAGTAACGAACGAGATCGCCCGTGCTGTACATCCGCGCATCCGGGTCGGGATGGAACGGATTGGGCAAAAAGCGTTCTGCCGTCATTTTCGGACGCTTCAAGTAACCGCGCGCCAAGCCGTCACCGCCCAAATACAGCTCCCCAGGCAAGCCCAACGGCACAGGCTGCAGCTTGGCATCGAGAACATACGCTTGCGTGTTGGCCAAAGGACGGCCAATCGTCGGCTCTGTCTTTGCCCCTTTTGTCACCTGGACATAAGTGGAGTACGTCGTATCTTCCGATGGGCCATACAAGTTGAAAACTTTTTGCACATGCCCAAGCGCGTACAAACTTTGCGCCAGCGTGTTCGGCAGCGGCTCTCCGGCGAGATTGACGACCCGCACGCTCGGCGGTATCGCGTTCATCCGCACCAGCTCCTTGGCCGCAGATGGCACGGTATTGATCAAAGTCACCTCTTTTGCCGCTGGCAGGCTTGGCAAATGCAAGGCGTTGTCCGCCAAAATCACTTTGCCGCCGCAACTCAAGGTCACGAATATTTCATACACAGACAAGTCGAAGCAAATCGAAGTGGACGCGAGCACGCCGCTCATTTCTTCAGCCGAGAAGACGGTTTTCGCCCAGAAAATGAAGGCAATGACGCTGCTGTGCTGAATCGCCACCCCTTTTGGCAGACCTGTTGAGCCGGATGTGTAAATCACGTAAGAAAGGTTGGTTGGCGCAGCCAGATTCGGCACATTTGCTTCCGGCTGAACCGCCATGCACGCCCAGTCGCGATCCAGGCAAATCACTTGTGCTGTATGCTCAGGCAACATCGGAAGCAAGCGTTCTTGCGTCAACACGATCGCCGCCTGCGAATCATCCAGCGTGTAGCCAATCCTGTCTTGTGGATAAGCGGGATCAATCGGCACGTACGCACCGCCCGCCTTGATAATTCCCAGCAAGGCGACAATCATCTCGGTCGTCCGCTCCATCAGGACAGCGACCAATACTTCCGGCCCGACGCCCTGCGCCCGCAGGTAATGTGCCAGCTGGTTCGCCCGTTTGTTCAGTTCCGCATATGTCAACCGCTCGGTTCCGACGACCAGAGCTTGCGCGTCCGGCGTTGCCTCCACTTGCGCCTCGAACAGCTGGTGCATCACCAGGTTGCGCTCGTACGGCATGTCGGTCGCATTCCATTCCACCAACAGCTTGTGGCGCTCCGCTTCCGTGATGATGGACAAGTCTGCGAGCTGTTCGTGCGGCTCACGCATGATTGCTTCCAGCACACTGCTCAACTGGGCCAGCACCTTGTCCATGGCTGGCTGCTCGAATCGGCCCGTTTCATAAATCAGTTTGAGCATCAGTTCTTCGCCGGGCGCTACCACGAGCGTCAGCGGATAGCTCGTCTGCTCGACCGCTTTGACTTCCCCGAGCAACATGCCGGATTCGGAATCCACACTTGTGCCGGACAAGTAGTTCTCAAAGACGAAAATGCTGTCAAACAACGACTGGCCGCGCGGCACCTCGCTCCAGCTCTGGATGTCCACGAGCGGCGTAAACTCGTACTGGCGCATCTCGCTTTGGGCCTGCTGCAAGCTTTGCAGCCAGTCGATGACCGTCGTCTGTTCCGGGAAAAGCACACGGACAGGCAACGTGTTGATAAACAGCCCCACCATCGCTTCTGCGTCAGGCAAGTCGGTTGGCCGTCCCAGATTGGTCGTGCCAAAAACGACTTCCGCTTCGCCTGCATAACGCGCCAGGATCAGCGCCCAAGCCCCTTGCACAACCGTATTCAGCGTCAACTGGTGCTTGCGGGCAAAAGCGAGCAAGTTCGCTGTCGCCCGTTCGGACAAAAGCAGCTTGTGGTCTGCGTATTCTTTTGGCTGACCCGCGCTGCCACCCGATTTCCCCATGCCAAGCGGCGTCGGCACGCCAAAGCCCTGCAAATAGTCGCGCCAATACTGCTGCGCTTCTTCCAGGTTTTGTCGTTTCAGCCAGGCAATATAGGCTGAAAACGGAGGAATGGCGGGCAAGCTCGCTTCCTTGCCATGCGAGGCTGCGGCATAAAACGCCTGCCAGTCCTGGAACACGATCGGCGTGCTCCAGCCATCGAGCAACATGTGATGGAAGCTCCATACAAACTGGAACGTGCTCGCATCCAGGCGAATCAACGTCCAGCGCATCAGCGGCGGACGGGCGAGATCAAAACCCCGCTTGCGATCTTGTTCCAAATACGTCTGCAAGCCTGCTTCCTGCTCAGCCGCTGTCAGATGGCGCCAGTCCAGTCGCTCGACAAACGTTTTGACTTTCGCGTGCACGACCTGATGCGGCTTCTCCAATCCGCTCCACAGGAAGGACGTTCGCAAAATCGCGTGGCGCTCGACGACTTTTTGCCAGGCTGCCGAAAATGCCTCTACATTCACATGCTCCAGTTTCAAAGCGAGCTGCACCACGTAATCCCCGCCTGCTTGCTCATACAAGGAATGGAACAGCATCCCTTCCTGCAACGGCGTAAGCGTATAAACGTTCTCGATCAGGCGATTGTGACCGATAAACTTGTCGAGACTGTTTTGATCCAGTTCCGCGAGCGGGAAGTCGGAAGGCGTATAGCCCCCTGCTTGCTCCGTGCGGCAATGGGCAATAATCGCTCGCAACGCTTGCACATAGTCATGAGCGAGCTTTTCAATCGTGCCCGGCTCGTACAGATCGCGGCTGAATGTCCAGCTCATCTCCAGCTGGTCTTGCGCCACCATGCTCATGACATCGAGTTTGTAAAGACGCGTCTCATCCTCGCTCACATTGGATGCCGACCAGTTCGGAATGATTTGGAACAACGCCGCGTCAGTCGTTTGACCTTGGCCGAATTGTCCCAAGTAGTTGAAGCTGATCTCCGGCTGCGGCTTGGCTCGCAGCATTTCGGCCGTTTGCCCATCCCGGCTCAAATAGCGGTGAATACCGTAGCCAATCCCTTTGTCCGGGATCGCCCGCACTTGTTCTTTGATCGACTTCAGCAAGTCACCCCAGGCCAAATCCGGCTCCGTTTCCAGCAAGACCGGATACAGGCTCGTGAACCAGCCCACCGTACGCGACACGTCCACGCCATCCACGATCGGCTCGCGACCGTGTCCCTCTACCGAGACATACAATGCCCGCTTGTTCGTCCAATCCGTAATCGTGCGCGTCAAGGCACTGAGCAGCACATCGTTGATCTGCGTGCGATAAGCGGCTGGCACTTCTTGCAGCAGCGCCCGAGTCTCGTCCGCGCTCAGCTTTGCCTTTACTTGCACGGCCAGACCTTCCGTGTTCTTGCCTTGTGGATGATCAACAGGCAGCCCGCATGCCTGTTCGCTGTCCATGCCAGTCCAATACTCATCGACAGCGCTTTGCTCCGCGTACGTTGTCAGCTCCTCCGCCCAGCTTTTGAACGAAGTCGTCTTTTGCGGCCATGCAATCTTTTGCCCGGCTTTAACCTGTTCGTAAGCGGTTTGCAGGTCTTCCAAAATAATGCGCCAGGAGACGCCATCGACCACGAGATGGTGAATCACAATGAACAGACGCTGTTCCGCTCCGAGTTGGAAATAGGCGGCACGGTGCAAAGGTCCTTTTTCGATATCCAGGCTTGCTTGCAGTTCGTCTGTGATGTGCCGCATCCGTGCTTCTCTCTCCGCCTCAGGAACGGACGACAAATCGGCGACCAGCAGCACATCTTCATCCGCAATCTCACCATGCGCTGCCTGCCATGTTCCGTTGACCTGCTGAAAGCGCAGGCGCAGGGCATCATGCTGGCGAGGCAGCGCGGCAAAAGCTTGCGTCAGCGCCGTCATATCGAGTTCTTCCCGCACTGCGAGCATGACCGACTGGTTCCAGTGATGAACGTGGCGGACATCCTGCTCGAAAAACCACGTCTGAATCGGCGTCAAAGGCAATTCGCCTGTCACGATTCCTTGTTCGGCCTGCATTTCCGGCGCTTTTTCCAGCACCACTGCGCTTGCCGCCAGCTCTGCCAATGTTTGCGCGTCAAACAAATGCTTCGGCGTTAACTGCAAACCAGCCTGATTGGCCCGCGAAACGATCTGAATGGTCAAAATCGAGTCGCCGCCCAGTTCGAAAAAGTTGTCGTGAACCCCGATCGTCTCTACGCCCAGCACCTCTTGCCAAATTTCGGCCAGCTTGCGTTCCACATCCGATTGCGGTTCGACAAAGCTGCCTTCCCACTCTGTCTGCGCGACATCCGGCAAGGGCAAGGCGCGACGGTCTACTTTTCCGTTTGGCGTGAGCGGCAGGGCTTCCATCAGCACGATGGCAGACGGCACCATGTAATCTGGCAACATTTCTTTCAAGGACTGGCGCAACTCGCTCGTCTGTCGCTCTTCTCCTTCATGGAGCACGGCGTACGCAACAAGCCGCTTCACTCCGGGGGTCACGTCTTCGCGGACGATCACCACCGACTCTGCAACCGCGGGATGAGCGTACAAGGCCGATTCAATCTCGCCCAGCTCAACCCGGAACCCGCGAATGCTTACTTGATCGTCGGCACGTCCGATAAACTCGATGCTGCCATCTGCTGCATAGCGCACCAGGTCACCAGTCCGGTACATCCGGGCACCTTCAATCGGAGAGAACGGATTCGGCACAAAGCTCGCTTCCGTCAAGTCAGGACGGTTCCGATAGCCGCGCGCCAGACTTTTTCCCCCGATGTACAGCTCTCCGACTACCCCTACAGGTACAGGCTGTCTGTTTTCATCCAACACGTAGACAGACACATTGTCGATCGGGCGACCAATCGTCGGCGCAGACTCGCGCTCGCCCAAAACAGGCACTGCCCCTGCTGTCGCAACCACCGTATTTTCTGTCGGCCCGTACTGGTTCACGAGCGTAAACGGCACGTCCGCAGTCGGGTATTGGTGCAGCGTATCACCGCCCGTCAGCATGTAGCGCAGCGCCGCTCCCGTCGGCCATGGCAGCGGAAGCAAGTTCTCAGCCAGCGGAGTCGGCAAAAAGCTGATGGTGATGCCTGTCTCGACCAGCCAGTCCCGCAGTTTTTCCGGCGATAGGCGAATCTCTTCCCGCGGCTGGCAAATCGTCGCACCTGCGGTCAAATACGGCCAAGTCTCCCATACGGAAGCGTCAAACGCCGTACCGGCAATTTGCGAAGCACGATCTTCTGCCGACACGCTGTAGGCGCGCTGGTGCCAGTTGACCAGATTCAGGAGCGATCCGTGCTCGATCTCTACACCTTTTGGTGTCCCCGTCGAGCCTGACGTATAAATGACGTAGGCAAGTTGATCCGCATTCGTCTTGATTGCAGGCGCAGCCGTACTTTCCGCCGCAATCTCCTGCCAATCCCGATCCAGGCACAGAAGCGCCGCTGCTTCCTGCGGCAATGCGTCAAGCAAGCGCTCCTGGGTCAAAACGAGCGACATTCCCGCATCTTTGATCATGAAAGCGAGCCGTTCGCGCGGGTACGCCGGGTCCATCGGGACGTAGGCAGCACCTGCCTTGAGAATCGCCAGTTGACCGATCTGCATCTCGCTGGAACGCTCCACGCAAATGCCCACCAAATCCTCCGAACCAATCCCTCTTTTCAGCAAAGCATGCGCAAGCTGGTTGGCTTTCGCGTCGAGCTGTGCGTACGTCAGCGCCCCTTGCTCCCCGATCACGGCAAACTGTTCCGGCAGCTCCTGTGCGATGCGCGCGACCCGTTCGTGCACTAGCAGGTCGAGGGAATAGGCGACATCCGTCTGGTTCCATTCGACGAGCATCCGGCTTTGTTCCGCACCGCCCAACAGGGGAAGCTCCACAATTTTTTGCCCCGGATCGGCGGCGATGGCTTGCAGCAGATTGCCAAAATGCTCGGCCATGCGCTCGATCGTCGTACGGTCAAACAAATCGGTGCTGTATTCAAACACGCCTTTCAATCCGTTGTCCGCCGCTTCAATCATCGTCAGAGTCAGATCGAACTTGGTCGTCTGGTTGAGCGTGACTTCATCGGGCGCAATCGCCAATGTCTCGCCTTCACGCACGCCTGTCGACATACCCTGCACAGCAAAAAGCACCTGAAACAGCGGCGAGTAGCTCAGACTGCGCTCGATTTGCAGCTCATCGACCAGTTTTTCAAAAGGCACATCTTCGTTGGCAAACGCATCGAACGCCGTCTCGCGCACGCGACGCAACAGCTCGACAAACGTAGGATCATCGGACAAATCAGTGCGCAGGACGAGCATGTTGACGAAAAAGCCGATCAAGTTTTCGATCTCTTGCCGATTGCGTCCGGCGACAGGGGTGCCAATCAAAATGTCGTTCGCATGCGTATAGCGGTACAAAAAGCTTTTGAATGCCGCAAGGAGCGTCATGAACAGCGTAGCGCCCTCTTGCCGTCCCAGCTCGCGCAGCTTTTGCCCGACCTCACCCGGCACGTAAAAAGACAAATGATCTCCGCGATAACTTTGAACGACCGCGCGTGGCCGATCTGTCGGAAGCGGCAACAGCGGCTCGCTGCCATCCAGTTTGTTTTTCCAGTAACGAAGCTGTTCTTTCCATACGTCGTCTTGGGATTTCTCGCGCTGCCAGACGGCATAGTCCCGATACTGGATCGGCAAGGCGGCAAGCGGCAGCGCTTCTCCTTTGAGCAACGTTTCGTACACTTCGCTCAGTTCGTTCACCAGTACATCCATCGACCAGCCGTCGGAGATGATGTGGTGCACGTTCAGCCAAAGGACAGACTCCTGCTCCTCCAAGCGAATCAGCATCGCCCGCAGCAGCGGCCATTGATCGAGGCGGAACGGCGTTGCTGCATCTTCCTCGGCCATTTGCTTCCACTCCGCGTCTTTTGCCGCGGCTGGCTTGTCGCGAAGATCGGTGACGCCAAGCGACAGATGCACATCCGTATGAATCACCTGCAACGCTCGCCCGTCCACATCGACGAACGTGGTGCGGAGCGATTCATGCCGCTGGATGATTTCATTCAAAGCGCGTTCCAGCACAAGCTCATCGACCGTTCCGCGCAGCCGGAAGCCGACGGGGATGTTGTACATGGCGCTGTCCGGGATGAGCCGATCGAGGAACCAGAGACGCTGCTGGGCGTAAGACAGCGGCAACTCGTCGGCACGCTGGAGCGCGGACGGCTGAATCGGGCTGTGCTTGTCCGCTTCTGCTCCATGCCGCAAAGCTTGAATCCGCCGAGCCAATTCGGCTACTGTCTGATGGGTAAAAATTTCGCGCATCGGAAGCCGGACATGAAACAGCTTGGCTGTGCGGGAAAGCACCTGTGTCGCCAAAAGCGAGTGCCCGCCCAATTCAAAAAAGTTGTCGTGCACCCCGACCTGCGATACATTGAGCACTTCCTCCCAGATGCGGACGACCAGTTCCTCAACCGGATTGCGCGGCGCAAGATAGACGTTGCCTGTATGCACGCGGCCATCCGGGAGCGGCAGCGCTTTGCGATCGATTTTTCCGCTCGATGTCAGCGGGAACTCTTCCATCTGAATAAAATGGGACGGCACCATGTAGTCCGGCAATGTTTGGCGAAGCGCTTCACGCAGCGCGTTGACGGTCCACTGCTTGTCTGCGATGAAATACGCGCACAAATACGCTTGCCCGTTATGGTCTGTGCGAGCGATCACGACAGCGTCGCGAATCGAAGCTTCCTGAATCAGCTGAGCGCGAATTTCGTCCAGTTCAATCCGATAGCCGCGAATTTTTACTTGATGGTCGATCCGTCCAAGGTACTCGATGTTGCCATCCTGACGGTAGCGTGCCAAGTCGCCCGTGCGGTACATGCGTTGTCCCGCTGCAAACGGATGGGGCACAAATTTTTCGTTCGTCAATGCTTCGTTGTTCCAATAGCCTCTCGCCAAGCTCGCTCCGGCGATGCACAATTCACCAGGCACGCCGACTGGCTGCAATTGTCCATGCTTGTTCACGATATGCGTCTGAATATTGGCGAGCGGCTTGCCGATTGGCACCAGCACGTCTTGCGAATCTTTTGCCAAGGAATACTTCGTGGCATAAATCGTCGATTCGGTCGGGCCATAAATATTTTCCAGGATGACGCCTGGCAGCGCCTCGTACACTTTGCCCACCAGTTCGGACGGCATCGCTTCCCCGGCGGCAAATATATAGCGCAATGGACTTTCTTGCTGTTGATCCCGGACATAGTCGACGAACGGAATCAACATCGACGGCACAAAATTGACATGTGTCACGCCGTGATTGACCATCGTCTCCCAGATGTGGGCAGGCTCCTTCTCCGCTCCGGGATCGAGAATGACCAATCTGCCGCTCCCCAAAATCCAGCCAAAAATTTCTGCGACCGAAACGTCAAAAGTGTAGGTCGTCTTCAGCAAATACGCATCGTTTTCCAGCAGCGGATACAGTTCCTGCAAGGCAAAAATGATGTTCAACAAGCTCGCATGCTCGATCATGACGCCCTTCGGCTTGCCCGTCGAACCCGATGTGTAGATGACGTAAGCCAAATGGTTCGCATGGGAGACGCACTCCAGATTGTCCGCTGCTCCCTGGTAAATCTCAGCTGCTTCCAGATCGATGATCCGATCCGCAAAATCGACCGCTCCAAGAAAGCGATGGTTCACCAGCAACAATTCACTTCGGCTATCTTGCAAAATATATTCAATGCGTTCCTTCGGATGGGACGGATCAATCGGCAAGTACGCCCCGCCCGCCTTAAAAATGGCCAAAATCGCAATCATCATCTCTGCGGAACGCTCGGTAAGCAAACTGACCATGCTTTCCGGGCCGATTCCTCTCGCCCGCAACAGCTTCGCCAGTTGATTTGCCTTTTCGTTCATCTCCCGATAAGTAAGGACTTGTTCTCCCATGACCAGCGCGATGCGCTCTGGCTCCCTCTCGGCGCGCTCTTCAAAAATTTGGTGGATCAGCTTATCTGTAGGATAATGGCGGTACGTATCGTTAAAGGAATGCAGTTGCAGCTGTTTCTCTGCCGGATCAACCACTTCGAGCTTTTGCAAAAGGATGTCTGGCGCATTTGTCACTTGTGTCATGATGGTGGTGAGTTGTCGACTGATGTGAAGGAGCTGTTCTTCGCTAAAAACAGCAGCATTGTATATATATTTGATGGTGATGACATCACTTGGGGTAACCATTACGTTCAGGTCGTAGTTGGTTTGTTCAAAAGCAGATAGATGAGTGAGGGTAAACTCTTCGTTGTACTGGTTCAGACGAGTCAGAAATTGCTGGCCCATCGGATAGTTCTGGAACAGCAGAATATGGTCAATCAGTTGCTGGTTGCCCTGAATGTCGGCCAAGGAAAGATAATGGTATTTGGCAAGCGAGAGCGCTTCCTGCTGCACTTGCTTCACCAGCTCGGAAAACGTTTGCTCCGCTCCCGCCTGGACGCGGATCGGCACCGTGTTGATGAACAGTCCGACCATCTGTTCGACGTTCGGCAGGTGGCTCGGACGTCCGGAGACAACCGAGCCGAACACGACGTCTTCCGTGTTGCACTGGCGTTGCAGCATCAGCCCCCAAATCGCGCGGAACAAATTGTTAAGCGTCACGTGCAATTGCTTGGCGAGCTTGTTCAAGCTGTCCGTCAACCCCTGCTCAATCGCAAACACCAATTCCGCCTGTCTGTAGCTGTTTTTGCCGCCCTGCTTGTGTATAAAGCTGGTCGGTTCATAGCCGCTTATATACTCAGCCCAGCTCGCTTTTGCCTCTTCGGCGTCCTGCTCTCCCAGCCAACTGATATACGTGCTGTAAGGGTAAACCGGGCCAAGCTCGACGGGCAGGCCGCCTTTTCGCTGTTGATAAATTTGAAAAAAGTCGTTGAGGACAATCGGAATGCACCAACCGTCCAGCAAAATATGATGGTGACTCCAGAAAAGGGTATGCGTGTCAGCCGAAGTCCGGACAAGAGTGAGACGGATCAGTACGTCTTTGGCCAAATCGAAGCTTGCTTGGCGGTCTTTCTGCGCAAAGTCTTCCAGGTAGGCAGCTTGCTCCTCTTCAGAAAGGTGGGTAATATCCAGCACCTGAACCTTTGTCTTTCTTTCCCTGAGCACGATTTGCCGGGGCTTTTGTACTTTTTCCAGGAGAAAGACCGTTCGGAGAATATCGTGTCGTTCAATCAGCGCGTTCAAGCTTTGTTCCAGGATAGCTGGATCGATGAGCCCTTTGATCGTAAAGCGCATTTGTTCAAAATAGGACTCGCTTCCTTCGTCCAGGAGGGAATGAAACAACATTCCCTCCTGCATAGGAGTTAACGGGTATATATTGTCGACCTTTTTCCTTGACACGACTACTCTCCTCCTGAGTTTCAGTTACTTACAAATCGCTAATCAAGTCCATAATGTCGTCCAGCTCACTCCGCGAAAGGTTCTTGTCCACAAAATCGCTCGGTGTCAGCTCGGTTTCTGTCTTTTGCAGGCAGTGGGCAAGCAGCGCATTCAGATGCGCTTGATAAAGCTCCAGCAGCTTGTCGATCGTCGCTTTGCGGTACTCATCGCGATGGTACTGTATGTGAATGGTCAGCTCTCCGTTGCTGATTTTGGAAAATACATCCAGTTGCTGCATGCGCTCAGCATTTGCTCCGCGCACGCTTCCCTGCGGAAGATGCGAAAGCGTGAGCCAATCGGTTTCCAGTCCGGCATCGAGCTGCTCCCATGCATGGACGACGATCTTTGGCTGGAGCGTAAAATCGTCCGGATGCTTGTGTCGAAGGTCAGTGAGCTGCTTGAGGATGGAATACCCGCTTCCTTGATGCGGAATCGCCCGCAGCATTTCTTTGACCTGCTTGATCTGCTCCCCCGGATCGCCTGACCTCGCAGCGGAGAGGACAACCGGGAACAGCGAATGGAACCAGCCCACCGTCCGCGACACATCCAAGCCTTTTGCTGCCGACTCGCGCCCGTCTTTTTCCAAAAAAACGGTGACATCGTCTGCTCTTGTCCAGTCCCGCAATGCCATGCCCAAGGCGGCCAACAAAAGCTCCTGCGCTTCCGTCTGATAGGCGTGATTGGCCTCGTGCAGCAGATTGGCTGTCTCTGCTTTCGCGAAACGAATGGCTGCTGTCGCCGTGCTTTGTTCCGTTCGGGAAAGCGGCTCCTGATCTTGTGGCAGCGGACGGGTCGGGCTGGACGCGATTTTTCTCCAATAGCCCAGTTCGCTCGTCAGCTTCTTGCTGTTGGCTGCGTTGTGCAGTTCTTCCGCCCAGCTCTGATACGAGTGGGTTTTGTTTGGCAAGGCGATTGGCTCGCCCGCAGCTTTTTGCTTGTAGGCGGTTTGGAAGTCTTCCAGAATGATCCGCCAGGAAGCTTCGTCTACAACCAGCTGATGAATCGCCAGGAGCAGATGGTCGCCTGTCCTCGTCATGAACAGCGCAGCCTGCACGAGCGGCCCTTCCTGCAAATTCATCCCGGCTTGCCATTCGTTTGCTTTTTCTTCCACTTTTCCCGCTATATCCAGCTCCTCCGTACAATCAAACGCGCGGAAGCCGAACAGCTTGCCTTCGTTCCCCTGATGGAACTGGACAATCCCCTGCTCTGTCTCGCGAAAACGCATGCGCAAGGCATCGTGCTGCAAAACGAGCGCGTTCAGCGTCTCCACGATCCACTCACGCTCCAGGCCATCCCGGCAAAACAGCATCCTCGCCTGGTTCCAGTGATGTCGATCGGCTGTGATCCGTTCAAAGAAATCGCGCTGGATCGGCGTCAGCTTGACAAGCCCCTCTACCAGTCCCTGTTCGATGACGACCTGCTCGGACGTGACGAATGGGGCAATCTGTTCAATCGTTGGGTACAGGAACAGGTGGTTGATCACCATCGTCCAATTGATCCGTTGCAGTCGGGAGGCGATTTGCAACCCTTTGATCGAATCTCCGCCCAGTTCGAAAAAGTTGTCGCGAATCCCGACTCGTTCGATTCCGAGCACTTCGCCCCAAATGTGCGCCAAAGTCGCTTCCAGTTCCGTGCGCGGCGCTGCATATTCCGCTTCCGCTTTCACACTGCCGTCCGGTTCTGGCAAAGCCTTGCGATCGAGCTTGCCATTGGCTGTGAGCGGGAACTGTTTCAGCAAAACGAAATGGGCCGGAATCATGTATTCAGGCAGTTCACGGCGAAGCAACTCGCGCAGTTGACCGACTGTCCACTCCTGTTCGGACAGCAGGTAGGCGCACAAGTACGCTTGGCCGTTTTGATCGTTTCGGGCTACGACCACCGCGTCCTGAATCGTTTCCTCCTGAATCAGCTTGCTGCGGATTTCGTCCAGTTCGATCCGGTATCCGCGAATTTTCACCTGATGGTCCATCCGTCCGAGGTATTCGATGTTGCCATCCTCGCGATAACGGGCGAGATCACCCGTGCGATAAATCCGCTCGCCTTTCTCCAGCGGATGAGGAGTGAATTTTTCTTCTGTCAGCGCTGGATTGTTCAAATACCCTCTCGCCAGACTTGCTCCTGCGATGCATAGCTCTCCTGGTACGCCGATTGGTTGCAGTTGTCCATGCCGATTGATGATATACATGCGATAGTTGGGCAGCGGCTTTCCGATTGGAACAGGACTTTCCTGCGAGCCTTTCGCGAGCGAGTAACGGGAAGCGTAAATCGTCGCTTCTGTCGGGCCGTAGATGTTTTCCAGCTTCACCTCTGGCAATACTTCGTACACTTTTGGCACGAGTTCATCCGGCATCGCTTCGCCGCAAGCCAAGATGTACCGCAAGCGATTTGCTTCTGTTCGCCCTTCCAAATACTCGACAAACGGGATCAGCATGGAGGGCACGAAGTTGATGTGGGTAATTCCCGCTCCGACTACCGCCTGCCAAATAGCCTTCGGGTTCTTTTCCGCCTCCGGTTCCAAAATCACCAGTTTGCCACGACCCGGAACCCACCCGAAAATTTCCGCGACTGAAATATCGAATATGTAGGTTGTCTTGAGCAAGAAGGCATCGTCCTGCAAAAGCGGGTACTCGTCCTGCATTCCGTGAAGCACATTGAGCAGCGCTCCGTGCTCGATCATCACGCCTTTTGGTTTTCCCGTTGAGCCGGAAGTGTACATGACATACACCAGATCGCCTGGCTGGTTGACCAGTGGCGGGTTGCTCGTATCCGCCGCATAGCTGCTCGCACTGTTCAGATCAAGGACCACTTCCGCCATGCTTGCCTTTTCCACAAACGGCGACTGTGCCAGCACCAGCTTGGCTCCGCTGTCTGCGAAAATGTAGGCGATTCGCTCCGCCGGACTGTGCGGGTCGATGGGCAAGTACGCTCCGCCCGCTTTCAACACAGCGAAAATCGCCACCATCATCTCGACCGACCGCTCTGCCATCAGCATCACGAGATCGTCAGGTTGCACCCCTTTTTCGCGCAAAGTGTGTGCCAACTGGTTGACCCGCTCGTTCAGCTCGCGATACGTCACGCGTTGTTCGCGGAAGACTAGCGCTGTTTTGTCAGGGGTAGCCGCCGCCCAATCCTCCAGCATCGACATGATCAGCTTGTTCGGATACGCCTTGGCTGTATCGTTCACCCGCAAAAACAAATCGCGTTTTTCGTCTTCCGTTACCAGTTCAAACCTTTTCACCTGTTGGTCCAGCCCGTGCACGGCTTGCAAAAGCAGGTGCTCAAACTGCGCGACCATGCGGAGGATCATTCCCTCGTCAAACAGGTGCGTATTGTATTCAAACACGATGTTCAGCCCGTTTTCCCGCTCCAGGACTTCGAGTGTCAGATCGAACTTGCTGATCCCGGCATTTATATGGTGCATGTTGCTCTCCAGCTCGGTTTCCGGTGCGCCTTGCATCATGAACATCACATCGAACAACGGGTGACGGTTCCCTTCCCGCTTGACACGGGCAGCTTCGAGAATTTTGTCAAAAGGCACGTACTGGTTTTGCAAAGCCGGCAAAAGCTTTGCCTTGACCTGTTGCAAGTTATGTAAAAAGCTTTCTTCATGATCAATGGAGAGCAAAAGCGGCAGCGTATTGACGAACATCCCCAGCAGTTCTCGCGTATCTGGATGCTGTCTGCCGTCCGTAACGGTGCCGAGAATGACTTGATTGCTGTCGCTGTTCATTTTGGACAGCCAGATGGACACGATCGTGAGCATCAGCATGTACAGAGTCAAGTCATGCTTGGCCGCTGTCGCCTTGAGCTTTCGCGTAATTTCCGGGTTCACTCGATACATCTGGATCGCTCCGTCAAACGTCAGCTGCGGCGGGCGTTTTTTCGTCGGAAGCTGGACGGCGGGAAGCTCTCCTTGCAAAAGCGTTTTCCAGTACGCTATCTGCTGTTCGTATTCGTCGCTTGCGAACCATTCATTTTGCCAGCGTGCAAACGACTTGTACGTTTTTTCCACAGGCGACAACACCTGCTGTCCGAGCAAAGCTTGCAGCTCGCGCGCCAGGATCGACTTGGACAGACCGTCCAGCAAAATGTGATGGGAATCGAACCAGAGAACCTTTTTGTCCGCCGTCTCAATGACTCCCGCCCGCAGCAACGGCGCTTTCGCCAGATCGAACGGCTTGATCTGCTCCGCAAGCAAGCTTTGTACCGACTCCTCCTCGCCAGTCTGGCGCACAAAGGACAGCTCTGCCCGAGGAACAATCCGTTTTACAATCTCGTCGCCGCGCATGTGATACGTGCTGCGCAAACCTTCGTGCCGCAGCACCAGCTGCTCCAGGGCCACCCGAATTTGCTCCGTATCGACAGTCAGGGGGAAGTTGATCGTATAGACCACGTTGTAGGCAATCGACTCCACATCTTGCTGCTGGATGATGTACATTCGCTTCTCGACGGCGGAAGTCTCGTACTCCGCTTGCTCGTCCAGCTCTCGCAAAGGCTCCAGGCTCACCTGCTTTTGCTCCGTAAGCAGACGTTTCAACTGCCGGATGGTCGGATGCGTGAAAAGCTGGTCGTATCTGAGCGAAAGCCCGATGTTTTTGAGCTGGTGAATCAGCTGCATGACTTTGATCGAGTCTCCGCCTCGCTCCAGAAAATGGTCGTCGATCCCCATTTGCGGAATCCCCAGCACGTGGCTCCACACCTGTGCCAGTTGCTGTTCAAGCTCATCAGTTGGCGCGACGTAATCTTCCCCCAGCAACTCCGCATCGGCCTGCACGTCTGGCAAGGCGCGCCTGTCTACTTTCCCATTCGCGGTCAGCGGGAAAGCCTTCATGTGAACAAAGTACGCGGGGATCATGTAATCGGGGAGATCGTTCCCGAGCCATTCCCGCAGCTCGCCATGCGGGATTTCTTCAGGAGCAACGTAATAGCCAACCAAGTATTTGCGCCCGTCCGCTTGCTCCCTCGCCAATACCGTTGTCAGTTCAATCAGCGGATGATTCATCAAAAATGGCTCGATTTCTCCTGGCTCGATGCGGTATCCGCGAATTTTGACCAAATTGTCCAGGCGGCCGAGAAACTCGATGTTTCCGTCAGGCAAAAAGCGTGCCCGATCGCCCGTGCGGTACATTCGCTCGCCCGTCTGTGGATGGACGATGAACTTTTCCGCCGTCAGCTCCGGACGGTTCAAATATCCGCGCCCCAGCCCTTCCCCGACAATAAACAGCTCGCCTGCCACCCCGATCGGCTGCAACGCCAGCGCTTCGTCCAAAATCAGGATGCGGGTGCGGTCAATCGGCTTGCCGATCGGAATATTCGCATACGGCTTGTCCACCTCGAACATCGTCACCATGATGGTGCACTCTGTCGGCCCGTACCCGTTGTAGAGCTTGTACGTTCCGTTCCGCTCGATTTTTTTCAGCACATCCCCGCCCGTAATCACCACGCGAAACGACTGGTTGTCCATTTGCATGAACTGTTCAGCGGCACCCGTCGGCAAATAGCTGATCGTGATCCCTTCCTGGTTGCAGTAATCGTTTAAAGCGTCCAAATCGTACTTCCGTTCGGAAGGCACGATGTGCAGCGCAGCGCCAGCGAGCAAATGCGTAAATATATCCAGTGCAGACCCGTCAAAGGAAAAACTGGAATAAACCAACGCCTTGTCCGCAGGGGTTACGCCAAAGTACGGCCGATACCACTCGCAAAAGTTGACCAGATTGTGATGCTCGATCATGACGCCTTTTGCCAAACCTGTCGATCCTGATGTGTACATGACGTACACGAGGTCATCCGGGCGATTGACGTGCGGCAAATTGTTCGTGTTCTCGCTGTAGCTGTCAGGATCGTGCACGTCGATGATGTCGCAGGCACCGTTCGCTTTCTCCTCATGCAAAGCGTTTGTCAGCAAGATCGCGGCACTGCTGTCAGCCAGCATGTAGGCAATCCGCTCTCCCGGATAATCCGGGTCGATGGGCACATACGCCCCTCCTGCTTTCATTACCGCGAGAATGCTCACGATCATGTCCAGAGACTTGTCCAGCATGATCGCTACCTGATCGTCAGGCTTGACGCCTTTGCCCCTGAGATGGTGCGCCAGCTGATTGGCCCGTTCGTTTAGTTGCTTGTATGTCAAGGATTGGCCCCGATCGACGACAGCCACGTGGTCTGGCGTCACTTCCACCTGCTGTTCGAACAGCTGATGGAACGTTTTGTCGATCGGCTTTTCACCCTGTTTTGGCTCTGCACAAAGCCGCTTTAATGCCAACAATTCTCGTACTGTCGTCATGTTCAGGTTTTTGTAAAAATCCCGGTCTGCTTTGAAGTGGATCGTTCCGCCAGCAGTTTGCCGATACGGAGCGATCCGTCCATGCACGATATTTTCCCACTCGCGAATGAACAGTTCCTCGATCGCCTGATTGGCTTTGTTGTAGCAATCGAGCAGCGTATCTTCGTCGGCAAACGCAATCTCTTCCTGCACGAGAATGTCGCCTGTATCTACATGCTCGTCGATGAGGTGGATCGTCACGCCCTTGGGTGTCTCGTCCCAAACGCTCCAGAAAACAGGATCTCGTCCCTTGTTCCAGGGCAAAAGAGAAGGATGAAGGTTGATGATGCGCCCGCGAAACCGGGAGACGATTTCTTTGTCCAAAATATACCCGTATGCATAGCTGACAATCCAGTCGATCTCTTGCAAATTGGCCGACTGCGCGTGCACTTTTTCCTGGCAGATGACGACTTCGTGGTGTAATGATTCCAAGTACCGTACAACTTTGTTTCCTTTGCTCATAAATGTTGTTAGGAATAGTATTCTCACAAAAACACCACCAGTACTTCCTAAAATTTCGTTGACAAAAAAGTAACTTCGAATGAAAATCTTTGGTAGATACCAATTTTGGTACTTTTTTACATAACACACAAAATCATGTTAATTTGTAAACAGTTAACGGTCAAGGTCTTATATTTGACAAATGAATGCAATCAGCGATGATAAACCTGGAAAAAACTTGATTTACGTAGGGATCGCGGCGTTTTCCGTTACGGAATAATTTGGTATAAAAATCCAAAAACCTGATTTTCTGGCTGGTTCTGCGCGCCAGAAGCTGACAGGAAAATGGACAGGCCAAACGTGGCGGAATGAGAGGAAGTGATCCAGCAAGCAATATGGAATTTTCGTGAACAATCACTGTGAAAGGAGGTTTTAGAATCGACCATCAAGAAGGAATGGTATATATGTAAAATAATTACAATTTTGTGAATGTCAAGCGAGGAAAACTTCAGAAAAAGGTGATACTTTGTGGAGCATGTAATCGAAATTAAAGATCTCAAAAAATCGTTTGGCGACAAAAAAGTTCTGAACGGTATTTCTCTCTCGATTGGCAAAGGGCGAATTTTTGGTCTGCTCGGCCCGAATGGCTCGGGAAAAACGACTACCATGCGCATCTTGTCCTGCCTCATCGAGCCTACCTCTGGGGATATCACCATCCTTGGCCGCCAAATCAGCACGCACAAAGAAGAGATTCGCAAAAAAATCGGTTGTGTCACAGAATCCCCCGGTGTTTACGACAAGCTTTCCCTGTTGGACAACCTGGAGTTTTTCGCCGCCTGCTACCAGATTCCCAAAGCCAAGCGCGCTTCCCGCATCGAATATTTGCTTCGCCAGTTCGACTTGTGGGACAGAAGAAATGATCCTGCCGGGCGACTGTCCAAAGGGATGAAGCAGAAGCTTTCGATCATTTGCGCGATTTTGCACGATCCCGAAATCTTGTTCCTCGACGAGGTGACCGCGAACCTCGACCCCGTCAGCATTCGCAAGCTGAAAGATTTGATTCGTGAATGGGCCGCCTCTGGCAAGACGATCATTTTTTGCTCGCATATCTTGACCGAGGTTGACGAGCTATGCCATGAGTTCGCCATTATCAAGGGGGAAGTCATTCGTTTGACCACTCCGCAGCAGTTCCGTGAAGAATGGACCACCTACAATGTGATCCTCGATGTCGGATCGGATGTGCAAAAGTCGGAACAGATTATCAGGGAAGCGAAGGAAGTCGAAGCCTACAAGCGTTCGGAAAATCAGTTCCACCTGAGAGTAACCGATCCGGAGACAGCCAACCCGCAGCTGATCAAAAAGCTGGTCGCAGCCGATGTCACTGTCAAATACATAACGCCTCTCTCTGTTTCGCTGGAAGACTCTTACCTGAGCTTGCTCGATCAAGAAAAGGAGGCGATCTAACATGCCGACATTCGTCATTCTCCGCGAGTGGAAAGAACTGTTTGCCAACCGTTCCGTGCTGATTACGAATCTGGCCGCGCCATTCGTGATCTTGATCATGGCTTTGATCACGACTGTGTTTGCCCAAAATGGCAAGATGGAGTTCGTCCTTACCTTGATGAAATTGACTAATCCGCTGCTGAATATGGCTGGAGACGATGGCCAGATCGCGATTGCCCGCTTCTACTTCCTCCTGTTTTTGATCGTCCCGGCGATGATCCCGCTGACCTTTGCCACCACGAGCATCATCACGGAAAAAATGACAGGGACATTGGAGAGCGTGCTGGTCACTCCCATCTCGACCAAGGAGTTCTTGCTTGGCAAAATTCTTGCCTTCGCCTTGCCGTCCGTTGCGCTGACTTGGGTCATCCAGCTCATCTTTTTAGGCTTCATCTTTGCGAGCTTTGACAACGCCAGTACCCATTTTTCCATCGTTTTCATTCTCGCGATGATCCTGCTCGTCCCGTTTGTCTCGATCATCAGCTTGTCCTTGAGTGTCGTAGTTTCCTCCAAAGTGGACAACGTCGCAGCAGCGCAGCAATTCGGTGCCTTGCTTGTACTGCCGATCATCGGACTCGCCATCAGCCAGGTGATTTTCCTCTCGATGATGAGCAATCCGCTGATCTATCTGGGCCTGGTGACAGGATGTGCCGTTCTCGCCCTGATTACGTTCCAGATCAGTGTCAAGCTGTTTGACCGCGAGCATATCATCAGCAAGTGGAAATAGCGAAAAAACCGCCTCCTGCAATCGTTGCCGTCCGCGATTGCAGGAGGTTTTTTCGTGCTCCCGCTTTTTCTTGCCATGCGAAAAAGGGCTACCCGAAGGCAGCCCGCAGTCGGCTACATGATTCGTTACCTCGCGCCAATGACGGCTTTGAGCGTCTGGGTAATCGTGTGCCAGTCTTCTTCTTGCATGTGCGAATCCAAAGGTCTTTGCAATTCCGTCAGCACATCATCCACATAATGCTCCCGTCTCATGCCTACGAGGACGCTGTGTACCTCTGGCGTAGCGCGCATCGTACGGATCGCCGTCTGGCTCAGCGTATCCGTAGCCACGAGATGCGGCCGCACTCTCGACAGCTCTGTGCGGATGTCTTGCGCCCGCTGGTAGTCTTTCGGCGTATAGTAGTTCTTCAACGCCTGGGCGGCTTCCGTGAGCGCTTCCTTGTATGTATCCAACCAGCGCAGCGTCTCTTCGCCTCCCCCGCCATGCTTCTCGATCGTTTTGCGAATATCCGTAATGACCGGATCAAACAGCATCGTTTGCACGTTGTTTACGTTTGCCGAGGAGTACAGCTTCTTCCAATACTTGCGCAGCATCGCGCCAGCTGATACTTTTTTCTTCAGCTCTTTCACTTCTTCTTTTTCCATTTTCAACGCAGGCAAAATGTGATAGACGATATGATCCTCCACATCATCCACGCGATCCAGGCAAGCTTTGATTTGCTGGGTCGCTTCCTTCTCGTCGATGACTGTATTTTGATCCAGGCGAATGTCTGTCAGACGGAAAATTTTGTCCTTCGCCGTGACGTCGAGCGTCCGGTTGGTCATCACTCCGAGTGCTTTTTCCTTGGCAAACAGCAAGGCACTCTTGCCCTGCGCATGGCTTTTTTCCAGCAAGGCACCCGACTCGTACATGTTCATCGGAAACTGGATCACGCGAAAATGGTGGTTCGGCGTAATCGCCTCCGCTATCTCCCAGAGCGTATCGAGCGCAACAAAGTCAAATTCCTTTGGATTGCTGCCAAACGAGTTGGCACTGACTCCGTAGCATTGGATTCGCCCTGCCTCGACTTCTTGTTCCAAGTGGCGAAAAGCTTTCCCGATTCGCTCCAGCAGCTCTTCGTACGCTTCCTGCTGCTTGATTTTGTTCATTTTCGCCCACAACATATACCATTCCGGATTGTGCAGCATGTAACAATCGATCATGTCCAGCTGCAAACGCTCCAGGCTGCGCGTCAGCTGATCTCTCAAATACTCGGGATGGATGCAAATCGACATCCCTTCATGTACGGTCGTGAAGTCCTGGTACGGCTTGCCTTCCGCCGTCCGCTTCATCGTCTCTTCAGAGTCCTCGCCGACCACAATGCCTGCCTTGGATACGATCACAAGCTCTTCCCGCTTGATTTTTGCTTCCTCCACAAGCTGTTTCAGGACGCTGCCGATGACTTTCTCCGCGCTGCCGTTCGCGTACATGCTGCTGGTGTCGATCAGGTTGATTCCTTCGAGCAGCGCTTTGCGCAAGGCGTGCTGATACTGTTCGTCCTGTTCATCAATGCGATACGTTCCGAATCCGACCTGGCTGATCCAAACCTCGAAGCTGCCAAACGGCTTGTAAGCCAGATGCGGATTGGCTTGTGCCAGTCGCTGTGTCCCTTCCAGTGTCGCTTTTCCTGTAATCATCCGATCCCCCTGTACCCAACCAGATAGCTTTGTAATGTTGATTCGATGATCGCCAAAAGTTGTTCCTGTTCCGAATGGAGAAAGAAATGGTCGCCTTGCAGCATGTGCATCTGGAACGAAGCACTGGTGTGCTTTCTCCATGCTTCCATGTGCGCCACGGTAATGTCGGGGTCCTGCCAACCGCCAATCGCCGTCAATCCGCAACCGAGCGGCTCTTCCTCCTGGTATTGATACTGCTCGCAGATGGTGAAATCTGCCCGCAGCATCGGCAGAAGCATTTGCAAGATCTCTTCGTTTTCCTCGTTTTCAAAAAGCTCCTTCGGCGTGCCGTTCAGCGTGCGCAGCCCTTTCAGAAACTCGGCGTCAGGCAAGTGATGGATCGCTTCACCCGGATCAGGCAGATGGGGCGCATGCCGTCCTGAAGCGAACATATGCCGCGGCTTGATACCGTACTGGTTGCGCAAATATCTGGCCAGCTCGAAGCTGACCAGCGCTCCCATGCTATGTCCAAAAAAGGCAAACGGGCGATTCAGATGGGGCAAAAGCGCTTCCGCCAGCTCGCGGATCATCACGGACAAGTCGGTGTAGTACGGCTCCATAAACCGATTGCTCCTGCCTGGCAGCTGCACGGGGCACACCCCGATCTGCACAGGCAGCTTTTTTTGCCACTCGCGATAGATGCCAGCATGTCCGCCTGCATAGTGAAAGCTGAATAAAAGCACCTCTGCCTCCGCCGTCATTTTCGGGGAAAGCAGCCAACGGCTCGGGGAAACGTGTGTCTTTTGCATAAGAGATCCTCCTTGGATTGCTAGGGAACGATGTTGATTTTTGCGCCGTCTTTCAACTGGGACTGGCCTTTGATCACAACTTTGTCTCCCTGCTTCACACCAGACTCGATCAACGTCATCTCTGTTCCTTTCAGCGCGATCGAGATTTCCTGTTCAGCCACTCTTGTTTCATTCACGACGTAGACGACCGACTTCCCATTTCGCTCCACAATCGCGTCGGTTGGTACGAGAATGCCAGCCTGTCCTTTTTTCGCAGACACTTCGGCCTTCATCCCGGGAAGCAGCGTGCCTTTCGGATTCGGCACTTCAATTTCCACAGGGAATAGCCTTGATTGCTCAGAAGCGCTCAGGCCGACGTAGGAGACACTTCCCTTGACCTTGACGCCCTGGGACGGGACTTGCAAATCCAGTTGCGTGCCTTTTGGCAAGCTGGGCAACGCTTTTTCGGAAACGTTTACCTTCACAATGACCGGATCGAGGTTAATGATCGTCGCAACAGGCTTTTGCAGGGTGATCGTATCCCCTTCCTGCACGAGGATTTCCGTGACAATGCCGTCGACGGTAGCCTTGATCAGCGTGTTGTCCAAAGCATTTCGGGCGATATTCACCTCGGCTTGCCCCTGCTGGACATTGGCTTTCGTGACCCGCCCGTTTTTATCTGCCTGATTCACCTGTGTGCGGGCATTGTTCAAAGCTGTTTCCGCCTGATCCAGCTGGCTCTGGTACTGATTTTTCGCCTGCAAAAACGCATTGTGGGCGTTTTCCAGCTCGCCCTTCGACATGGCGCGCTGCTCATACAGCTTTTTGGCCCGGTCGTAGTTCGCCTGTGCCAGCTCCATTCCTTGCGCAATCGAACCTTTTGCATTCGCATACGTTTGTTCCGCCAGCTTCAACTGACTTTCGGCCAGTTGCGTGGACGTTCCCATCCGGTTTGCGCTTTCCAGATTGGCTTTGGCGACGGCCAAGCTCGCTTCTGCCTGTTGCAGCCTGAGCAGCGCCTCGGTATTGTCCAGCTTGGCGATGACTTGTCCTTTTTTGACGGCTTCCCCTTTTTTCACGAGGATTTGCGAGACGGTCCCGCTCGTTTTGCCGAGGATGCTCACATCCGTATTCGCGAAAATTTCCGCCAGCAGCTTGTCCGACTCTTTCAGCTCGCCCTCCGTCACTTCCGCTACTTTGACGTCGAGGGAATTTTCCGCTTTGATCATCTCGATCTCCGTACCGGACGGTTTTTCGCTTTGCGCCTGTCCTTTGCTGCTCTCTTCTGTTGCCGTGCTTTGTGCATTGCATCCTGTGATGATCGCAGCTCCGATCAGGCAAACCACACCTGCGTTGATTAGCTTCCTTTTCTTCATTCCCGAAAAGCCCTCCGTCTCTACCCAGACTTTTTCATATCGCGTAAACTTCGCAGCACTGAAATAAACATATCCTCACCTGGCTCCATATCTGGTTCTTGGGTATCAGGAGTAAAAAACTCTTTTTTGATCCGGTACAACAGTTCATACCCGATCGGAACGACGATCAAGGTCAGGATCGTCGAAGTAATCAGCCCGCCGATGACGACAATCGCCAAGCTTTTCGTCATCAAGGCCCCTTCTGAAAAGCCGAGGCAAAGCGGCAAAAGGGCACAGACCGTCGCAACTGCCGTCATGACAATCGGACGCAAGCGTGTCAGGCCCGCTTGGACAACCGCCTCGCGCATGGAAGCACCCGCCAGCCTCCGCTGCTGGATATTGTCCACATAGACGATCGCGTTGGTCACGACGATGCCTACGAGCATCAAAAAGCCGATGAGCGCTGTCGCATCGAGAACGGAGTCTGTCACGAACAAGCCGAACAAGCCGCCAATCGCAGCCAATGGCAGTGACAGCAAAATGGCAAGCGGCGCCGTCGCATTGCCAAACGTGATCAGCATGACGACGTACACGATGAAAATCGCAGCGCCGATGGCGAGCAGCATGTCTTTGAAGCTCTTTTCCATGTCGCTTGAGACGCCTTCGGATGACAGCGTGACGCCGTTCGGCAGCTTTTCCGCTTTGAGCATGGCAAACAGGAAACTGCTCGCGCCGCCTTTGTTATCGCTCGTAATATCAGCCGTAATCTGCACGAATTGTTGCTCATCCTTGCGATTGATCTGGGACTGCACTTTTTCCTGATCGATCTCGACGAAGTCCAGCAGACGTACTTGCTGTTTGCTCGGCGTTTGAATGTAGACGTTTTTCAGCTCATCCAGCGTTCTCGCGTGATTGTCGCTCAGTCCAAAGGACAGATCGTAGTCTTTTTCGTTGATTTTGATTTTTCCGATTTTCGTGTCTGATACTAGGAGGTTCACTTCTTGCGCCACCTGGATCGGCGAAATTCCCAGTTCTGCGGCCGCGTCCCGGTTGACCTTGATGACGATCTCCTTGTTCACATCGTTCAAATTGTCGCGCACGTTGGTCAACAGCGGACTTTCCTTCATTTTGGCCTTGACGATTTCGCGCGCCTCTTTCAACCGTTCCAGGTCCGGCCCGTGCAGGATGAGCTTGAACTGATTGCTTTCATTGCTGCCCGGCTTGGTCAATACCATCTCGGTTCCGATCGGGATATCGGGCTTGATGATGCCCTCCCATTTTTTAATGGCCTGATCGAGGTTCACGTCATCCCCTGTTTTGATCAGCAGAACGGCTTCGTTCGTCCGGCGGATGTCCGCTTCCTCTTCAGAACCAAGGCTGCTCTGTATCGAAGCAACTCCCGGCTGTTCGCGCAATTTGGCCTCGATCTGACTGACCGTTTGGTCGAGGGTGTTGAGCTGGGTCCCTTTTGGCATCGTTACTTGAACGAATATGTATTTGGCTTCCGAGTCAGGCAGCAACCCGTATTTCATATAAGGAAGCAAGGCCAGACTCGCTACGAACAGAACAAAAGACAAAAGTCCGACCGCTGGCTTGTGGTTGAGCGACCAGTGAAGCAGCTTCCGGTACAGATTCGTCCCTTTGCCCGGCTCATGTTCCTTGATATTGCGATTTTTCAGGATGATGAGCTTGGCCAGCAGCGGAACGATCGTCACGGCCACCAGCAACGAGGCGAACAACGAGCAGACGACGGTCAGGGCAAACGGCCGGAATACTTCTCCAATCATCCCGCCGACAAACACAATCGGCAAAAATACGGCAGTGGTGGTAAACGTCGATGAGGTAATCGCGTGGAGCATTTCATGGGTAGCCATCTGAATCAGGCTTTCTTTGCGTTCCTTGTTCAACTGCAAATGGCGGAAAATATTTTCGATCACGACGATGCTGTCATCCACGACCCGCCCGACAGCGACTGCCATCCCGAACAAGGTAATCATGTTGAGCGTGATCCCCATCCAGGACATGAAAATCAGGCTGACCAGGATCGAGGTCGGAATGGAAACGAGGACGATCATCGTCGCTTTCACATGGCGCAAAAACAAAAGGATGATCAGGGACGCCATCACGGCTCCGAGCAACCCTTCCTTGAGCATGCCGTTAATCGAATTTTTGATATCGAGGGACGTGTCGTAAATCGTGGTAAAGGTCAAATTTGGGTACTCGGCTTGCAACCGGGCTATTTTCGCATGGATCGCATCGCCTGTTTCTACCGCATTGGCGTCCCGTGTTTTGTAGATGTTGATGCTGATGCCATTTTGGCCGTTAAAACGGCTGATCGAGTGAGCTACCTGGTCAAAGCGGACGTCCGCGATGTCGCCAAGCCTGACGTAAGCAAGCCCGTTTTTCGGATCTCCCGGGAGAAACAGCTTGGTGTCGCGAATATCTTCTACATGGAGGTAGCGGCTTACGACGCGAATGATCCGTTCTTCGCCGTCTTCGGTGAGCGTCCCGATCGGCATCGCCACGTGGCTGTCGAGCAACAGCTGCTTCAACTGGAGCGGAGAGATTCCGTAATAGTTGAGTGCATCGACGTTCGGCAACACTTTCATTTCTTGCCCTTGCCCGCCGACTGTCGACACTTTATCGACTCCGGCAATGCCTTCCAGCTCTTTTAGCACCGACTCCTTTACTTCGCTGTCAAAGGAGTCCGATCCGCTGTTTTGCTCCTTGTCTGCCACATACAAATAGTAGACAGGCTGACTGCTGAATCCTTGGATCATGACTTGCGGTCGACCTGCTTTGGCGGGAAGCGAGATGCCGGAGACTTTTCGTTCCAGCTCATCCCGGACAGCCTGTACGTCCGAGCCGGTCTCCAAATAAATTTTTAGCACGGAGCTATTGCTGTTCGAGTAAGATTCCAACGCCTTGATGCCTGATACATGACCCAGCTCTCGTTCCAACGGTTTCGTCACATCATCCAGAACGTCTTCCGGCGATGCCTCCGGGTAAGGAGTGCTGACAAGAAGCACAGGAAAAGACACATCCGGCATGTGCTCCACCTTGAGAGACATGGCAGCAACGATTCCACTTATGACGACCAGGAGGCTGATAATGATGATTGCTGTCGAGTTTCTAAGCGAAAAATTCGTGAGAAAGCGCAAGGAATGCCCCCCTTATTGCTAATAAATTCCAATTACTATATTACGCTTAAACGATTTCCCTTTTCAATAAATTTCCATTAAAATTAAAAATTGCTTTTTATTACCTTTCAAAAAATTGTGCGTTTTGGGCAATGCTGCCCCTTCTCCCACGGCATTGCCCAAAAACAATCCCGCTCCCTTAGCTTAAAAAGCCGTGCAGCAGGATATCCCCGATCGCGTGAGCAATCATCGCATACTCCAGCCCGCGCTTCCAGTAAAGGTAGCCAAACAAAATTCCCGCCACTCCGTTAAGCGCGATAGTGCGAATGAACAACAGCGGAGTAATCTCGCCAAAATAAGTGGCGGCCGCTGGCAGATGGCCTAGCCCGAACAAAAAGGCTGCACCGACAATTCCGATCCAGTACATCCAAGCCTTGGGCGAGGAGTGACGCCCAAACAGCTTGCTCAAAATCCAGACGATCAGCGTCATCATGAACAGCCGCACCATGACTTCCTCGTACACCCCGCCCTGGATGGAGGTGAGGACACCTGCCCAAATTGGCGTATTCAAGGCTTGTGCCTTTTCCGTGAGAATCGGCAAGAGCGGTTGGAAAATCAGTCGTTCCAGCAGGTAGATCATGAACGTCCCGAGCAGCCCGAAAATGACCGCTTGCACGATGCCTTGCCTGTTAAAAGTCGCACCGCCAGTTTTGTACATCCAATTTCGCAGGATCGGAGCATCGAGTCCGACCTTTCCTGCCAGCGTCAGTCCAGCCCATGCCAGCAAAAACGCCGAGATGCTGCCCTGCACGACAAACAGCACGATCACGGCGGGCAACGGCAGCGGCACCACAGCGAGCGCATCTCCCACCATCGCTAACAAATAAGGCGTAGCCGCGATAAAACCGATCGCACTGATCCCTGCCAAGAGCAAGGCAATTTTCACATTTTTCATCGTACTCTCCCCTTCCGGATTTTTTTGGCAAAGTAGTAGCTGCTCCCGATAGTGATCACAATCGTCGCCACGACGACCAGCAGCGCAAACGAGTGGATCGGCTGCGGCAAAAAGGCAGTGAGGACAATGAGAATCCCGCCGAGGAAAAATACGCGGGAACCGAAATGATGCGTCATTTTCCACACTTGTTCACTGCCCAGCGCCCATGGCGTGCGTATGCCGATCAAATAATTATGGCGAAAGCGCGGCATGAAATTGCCCATCGTGATAAACAGAACGCCCAAGATCAGCGTCACAAAAATGGATATGTTTACCATATATCCGTAACCATATGCGATGATCAAACCGTGGATGACGAGAAGCGCAAACATGAGCGTATTCAAGATCGCGTCTTTGCTGCTCTCGAACTTTTGGTAGTTCTGCCTGCGCCAGAGCGAGGACACGAAGATAACGACCATCATGATCGGAACAAACGAGACACCCAACAGTTTGGGGGCAAATCCATTCGGCTCGCCATTCATGCCCCAGTGAATGGTCATTTTGTCAGGCATGGATGGATAACAGATCAGCCCCATCGCCACGCTGATCAGAAAAAACAAAATCGTCAAACCCGAGATTTTCATGTTATGACTCCTCTTTCGCATGAAATTGGATGACCCATTTCAAGAGATCTTGAAACACGGTGGTATTCAAGGAATAATAGATGTTTTGGCCTTTTCGCTCGTCGAAAACCATCTCCGCCTGTTTCAACAGATTGAGGTGATGGGAAATGCTCGGTTTCGTCATTGCAAAATGCTCGGCGATTTCGCCAGCCGTCATGTCTTTCTCCCGCAACAAGTCAAGCATCTTTCTCCTTGTCGGATCAGACAGCGCCTTAAACGCATGATTCATGGACATAGTTCATCGATCCTACTTTCGGAACATCTTTATTAGATATTTAGAAATTTATCGAAACAACTAACCAAAAAATACCATGGAAAATATACCCAGTCAATAGGTAAAAAGATTCTCATTATCCATAAATTGTATGTTATAACTGCACAAAAACCCCGATCATCCAGCTTCCTGCGGGAACGAAGCATCGTTCCAGGAAGTTGGACGGTCGGGGTTTTACCGTTTCCTTCTGCGCTTATCGCTTATTTCACCAGATCACGCATGATCTCTTCCACTTTCACATCGGTCGTGATCAGCTTTTCTTGTTTCATCCAGTCGATCAGCGTTTGCCACGACTCGGCTGTCATCGCACCGAACTTTTTGTCGCCTGCGTCCATCAGCGGGATCAAAATATCGAGGCTTTTTGTCTCGATGTCTTTTTCCAGCGGGAACTCCGCGGCTTGTTTGGCGAGCAGCAAATCGAGCGCTTTTTCCTTGTTGTTTTTCACGTAGTCTTGCCCTTTGGCAATCGCGCGCAGGAAGCCTTCTACAGCCTGTTGCTTTTTGCCCAATGTGTCGTCGCTCGTAGCCAGCACAAGCTCATAGTAGTCCGGCACGCCGAAGTCGGATGGCTTGATCACGTTGACAGGCACACCGTTTTTCTCCAAAATGAGCTGCTCGTGATTGATGTAGCCGCCTACTACCGCATCGACCTTCTTCGCGGTCAAAGCCGGAACGATGTCAAAGCCAATATCGGTGAAGGACAGGCCGGAATCGTCCGCGCCAGCATGCTTGACGACTTGGCGAACGATCGACTCATCGAGCGGAATGGACGGATAGCCGATATTTTTGCCCGCCAGCTTTTGCGGACTGTCGATCTCGCCGTCTTTGCGCGTCATGATTACATTCAATGGATGGCGAACGAGCGCCGCTACAGAAACGACGGGAATGCCTTCCGCGCGCGCCTGAATGAGCTGCGGCTGGTAGCTGATCGCCAAATCTACTTTGCCTGCTGCCGCCATTTTCAGCGGATCGTTGCTGTCAGAAGGCATTTGCAGGTTGACCTTGAGGTTTTCTTCCTTGAAAAAGCCTTGTTCCTCTGCGGCGTACAAGAAAGAGTGCACGGCGTTCGGGTACCAGTCGAGAGCTACTGTCAGTTCGGCAGGCTCTGCCGCTTTTTGTCCCGGAGTAGCTGTTTCCGGCGCAGTCGTGCCTGCTCCGGACTGATTGCCGCACGCAGCAAGCCCGGTGGCAAGCGTCAGTGCCAAAAGCGTTTTGGTCCATGTACGAATTGGTTTCATCGTTGTTCTCCCTACTTTTCTCACTTGGATGATTGGTGTTTGTTTTTTGTGTGCGGGGAAAGCTGGCGCTCGATCCGGCCGACGAGCCAGAACAGGAGCATTCCCAGGACAGACAAGAGCAGCACAGAAGCGAACAAAGCTGGCGCCTGAAAATTGCCGGACGCCCGTCTGCCGAAGTAGCCAAGCCCTTCGCTCGCCCCCAGCCATTCGCCGATGGTTGCCCCCGCGACGCTGTAAGTCGCGGCTACCTTTAATCCGCTGAAAAAATGCGGCAGGCAGGACGGCAGTTGAAGCTTCGTGAATATTTGCCAGCGGTTGGCGCCCATCGTCTTGATCAGCTGCAGCATCTCTTGATCGGTGGAGCGCAGACCGTCATACGTGTTGACGACGATCGGAAAAAACGTAAACAAGATCGTCACCGCGATTTTTCCCGATAAATCGTACCCGAACCATAAAATAAATACGGGTGATAATGCTATAATTGGGATCGTTTGGGATATGACGATATACGGATAGACCAGTCGTTCGATCAGTTTGCTCATGCTCATGGCAAAAGCCAGCAGCACACCAAACACAATCGAGACGGACAGCCCGAGCAGCACTTCTTTCAAGGTCGCCCACAAGTGCACACCGAGCAGCGACTCGCGCAAATCCCAAAGCGCCACAACAACCGTGCTTGGCGGCGGCAAAATGAACGGAGGCACGGCAAATATGCGGCAAACGGCTTCCCACGCGGCGAAAAAGATCGCGATGGAGATGCCGAACCAAATTCCTCTGCTCATCTTGCCTCCCTCCCCAGCAATTGTAGCTTGGTCTGCTCAGCTCGCAGCAAGCCCCAAATTTCTTCGCGCAAAGCCAAAAAGGCTGGTTGATTCCTGCTCGTGACAGAGCGAGGACGCGGAATGGTGACATTCAACTCTACGGGTGTGCGGATCGGCTTGCCGAGCAGGACGATCACACGGTCTGCAAGCAGGATCGCTTCGTCGATGTCATGCGTAATCATCAGCATCGTGCTGCCTGTTTCCTGCCACTTGTCCATCAGCCACTCCTGCATGTCCAGGCGCGTAATTCCATCCAGCGCACTGAACGGCTCGTCGAGCAGCATGAGATCGGTACCGGACAGCAAGGCACGCAAAAAGGAGACGCGCTGCCGCATGCCGCCGGAAAGCTGGGCCGGATAGGCATCCGCCCAATCTTGAAGTCCGTACCTGGGCAGCTCCTGCCGCACCCGCTGCTGCGCTTCCTTTTTGGACATCCCTTTGATTTCCAAGGGCAACGCCGCATTTTCCACAATCGTGCGCCACGGCATGAGCAAATCGCGTTGGGGCATATAGCCTACTTGCCCCAACCGCTCGTCCATCCGTGCCTCCCCCAGCCGGATTTCTCCCTGGTCAGGCTGCAAAAGTCCTGCGATCAGCTGGAACAACGTGCTTTTTCCGATCCCGCTTGGCCCGATCATGCTGACGAACTCGCCTTTTTTCACCCGCAGATCAAAATCTTCGAGAATCGGCGTATGGCTGTACGAAAAGCGGACTTGGGAAAAAGCTAGTTGATCGCGCACGGCCACATTTCCTCTCTATAGGCCATATCCCAGAACATGTACTCCATCTTGGACGTATTGACGAAATACTCTTCCAGTCTCGCCAGCTCCTGCTCGTTTTTGCCCTCTGCCAGCTCGTTCATGATGTCGATCAGCCAGATTGCCAGCTGACCGAACTCATCCGAGCTGTACATGCGCACCCACTCGCCATAAAGCTCGTGATCGACTGCCCCTTCGACCTGGGCCAATCGCTTGCCGATCTCCCAATAGCTCCACGTGCACGGCAGCAGCGAGCTGACCAGTTCTGCCAGCGAGCCTTGATGCGCGACACGCAGCATGTAGCTGGTATAGCCGAGCATGACAAAAGACGGCTCTGTCGCTTCCAGCTCTTCGCGGGAAATTCCGAAGCGCGCTGCGTATTGGCGGTGCAGCTCCATTTCCGTGTTCAGCGTCGACTCCTGCAAAGCGGCGAAGCGCGCGCTTGTTTCCAGATCGTATGCTTTCACGCTTGCGAGCGCAAACATTTTGGCGTAGTCGATCAGGTAGATGTAGTCTTGCTTCATGTAAAATTTGAATGCGTCCACTGGCAATGTCCCGTCACCAAGTCCGGTAACAAACGGATGCTGGTGAACCTGCTCCCAGATCGGAGCCACACTGCGCAACAAACGGTCTGTAAAAGTCGCCATGCTTCCTCACTCCTTTGCTTCCTTCGGCGTATTGCACCAACTGGCGATGAAGCGGGCCATGATCTGGGCAAACTGGACGAGCTGGTCAGGATCGATCGATTCGTCTACGGCGTGCGCATGCTTCAGTTCGCCTGGCCCGAACAGGACAGCGGGGATTCCGGCATGGGCGAACCAGCCAGCGTCCGTGACCGTTGAAGACATGTCCACGACGGGTGCCGCGTGCAGCTCGCGCTCATAAGCCGCTTGCAGCTGGGCGAGTGCCGGATGATTGGCGTCCAGCTCCAGGGAAGGGAAAATTTCTCCCCGCTCCTCGATCATGGAGCGACCGCCCCAGCGAAACACGGGTGGATGTTCCCGCAGCCACACATCGGCCGCCGCCGCTCTTCTAATATGATCCTCGATCTCGCCAATCATTTGCTCATATGATTCGTTCGGATAAAAGTGAACCGTAATCCACAAGGCGCAACGGTCGGCGATAAAGGCCGCGTGTCGGCCTCCTTCGATGACGGCCGGGTTGATGGTGTTGCTGCCGGCAGGAAAACCGGGATACGCTTTCATCACAGCCCAGTCGCGCTCCAGCTCTTGCAGAGCCGAGATTACCTTCATCATTTTCTCAATCGCAGAAGCTCCGCGCACTCGTCCTCCGGCATGGATCGTCTGTGCCCGCATGCCGTCGTGCAGCGTAGTCGGGCTTTCAATCGTAATCCAGCCAGTGATGACGCCACCCTGCCCTTGCATATGCAAGTTGCTCGTGTCGACGACGACTGCGTAGTCAGCCTGGTAGCCGCGTTCAATGGCAACGAGCGTCCCCGCCTCTCCGGCTTCCTCTCCAATCACGGATTGGAACAGCAGATCGCCTGCCAGCTCGACGCCATGCTCGCGAAGCATTTGGATGGCGAACAAACTCGCAGCGAGCCCGCCCTTCATGTCCGCGACCCCGCGTCCGTACAAGCGACCGTCTGCGCCGAGCGTCAGCGAAAAGGGCGGATACGTCCAGCCCGTTTCGTCTCCAACCTCGGCCACATCGATATGCCCATTGACAATCAGGCTGTTTGCCCGCGCCGAATCACGGCCCGAAAGACGACCTACCACGTTGTCGTCGCCGGGGTAAACCTGGAAGCGATCCACCGCAAAGCCCATGTCTGCAAGCTGGCTTGCGATGACGGATTGCGCCTCGTCGCTGTTTCGCGCAGGCGGACTGACGGTCGGCTGGGAAACGAGCTTTGCCAACAGGGCGAACAGCTCGTCCTTGCGATTGGCGATCGACTCTACCGCTTCTGTCAGACGATCCACGCTACTCAATCATCCCTTCCACCGGGCTGCTCGCTTGCGCGTAACGTTTTTTCGGGATGCGTCCTGCCAAAAAGCCTTTGCGTCCCGCTTCCACGCCCAGCTTCATCGCTTCTGCCATCAAAACCGGATTGTCCGCGAGAGCAACAGCCGTATTCAACAAGACACCGTCTGCGCCCAGCTCCATTGCTTTCGCGCAATCTGCCGGAGAACCGATTCCCGCATCGACGATGATCGGCACTTTGGCGTCCTCGATGATGAAGCGCAGATTGTTTTCGTTGACGATTCCCTGGCCGGAACCGATCGGCGACGCTCCTGGCATGACGGCATGAACGCCTACATCCTGCAAGCGCTTGGCGAGAATCGGATCGTCGTTCGTGTAAGTCAACACGATGAAGCCTTCCGCGACCAAAATTTTCGACGCTTCCAATGTGCCGATCGGATCAGGCAGCAATGTTTTCGGGTCACCGATGACCTCTACCTTGATCATGTCGCACAAGCCGGACGCTTTCGCCAGGCGGGCGATGCGCACCGCTTCCTCGGCTGTATAGGCTCCTGCTGTATTTGGCAGCAGAGTGAATTTTTTCAGATCGAGCTGTTCCAAAAAGTTCGGTTCTTGCGGATTTTCCAAATTCAGTCGGCGAATGGCGAACGTCAAAATTTCCGCTTCCGACACTTCCACCGCTTTCCCTTGCGTTTCCAAGTCTGCGAATTTTCCAGTTCCGAGCAACAAGCGGGAGCGAAACTCGTAAGGTCCAATTTTCAAAGTATCCATGATGATCATCCTCCTCCGACAAAATGAACGATTTCGATGCGGTCTCCATCGGCAATCGGCGTTTGTTCATACAGGGAGCGGTCGATAATTTCTCCGTTGCGCTCCACGACCACGATTTTCTCTTGCAGGGAATACGAAGCGAGCAAAGCGCGAACCGTATTGATTTCGGCCGAAAGCTCTGCTGTTTTTCCATTCAGCACAACAACCATTGTATTCCTCCTTCTTGGTGGCACTTGCCGAGGGACAAAAAACGGCTTCCCTCGCCTGCCGGAAGTCACTCCAGTCAAACGGTGGAAGCCGTATACGTATCCAAACGGACAGATGGAATAAAAAAACCATCCGCCGTGGGATGGTTGAGTTGATCTCATCAACTGGTGCGCATCCTCTGCGAAAAATCTCGCAAACGACCGCCCTAGTGAAATCGATTCATATACCTCTTCCTCCGCTGGCATGACCCAGGTCAGGTTCAACGGTCAGTAACACACTCGTTACAATCTCAGCCAACGACGCTCGGCCCCCGTTTGGTAGTAAACCTATGCAATTGTCTTACGTTCGAGTATTACAGTACCACTCTATTTCGGGTTTGTAAAGGTTTCCTTGTGCATTGCTTCCAGTTCCGTCAGGCAGCGCTGTGCCCAAGCCGCCATTTTTCTCAGCTTGTCCATCTCGCTCTCCATGGCGATGCGCACAGATTCTTTGTACTCGGGCACCTCGCCGTTGTAACGCATCACTGCCGACACCGGGGCCATGAATTTTTCCAGATAAGAAAGCGCTGGACGCTGGTGGAACAGCGGCACGTCTACTTCATAGGAAGTGTGCAGATCGCCCTGTTGCGGGTATTTCGTCACTGCCAGCACTTTGACCAAAAGTTTTGTATCGTGAATTTCCAGCACTTCGGCGATGTATTCTCCTGTCCGCTGTTTGACGCGGACTTTGTCTCCGGGATTCCAGAACATGATAGACTCCTCCTTGCATTGTCGTTATGGTTGCGCGTCGTATTAAGCCAGCAGCTGGGCAAGCAGCTTGCGCGCGTGGGCAATTACTTCGTCAGCATGCGGCTCGGACTGTCCGCCGCCTTGGGCCATCGCCGGGTTGCCGCCGCCTTTTCCGGCAATCAATGGCAAGGTGTCTTTGATCAGCTGATTCACGGCGACATTGACTTCTTGCCCGCGTGCAAACACAAGCTGGGTTTTGTCGTCTGTTGCAGCCGCGAGCAGGCAGACGGCATCTGGAGCTTCCGCGACCATCAACTGGGCAAACTGCTGCAATTGCTGGATTGATTTGTCCGGGAACACACGGGCGATCACGCGCGCGCCACCCTCCCGCTCAGCCGTGGCGAGCTGTTTTCGCACCTCGACCTCAAGCAATTGTTTTTCCACTTCGGCGAGCTTGGCTTTTAGCGAATCGCGCTCGGACAAAACACGCTCCGCCTGGACGATCAGCTCGGCCTCGCTCGTGACGAGCAGCTTGGCCAGTTCGCGGACAGTCGCCTGCTTGCGCGTGTAATCCCGCAAAGCGCGCAAACCGCAAATAAATTCCAGGCGGATGTTCCCGCGATGGCGCTCCCAGCCGAGAATTTTGATGGCGCCCACCTCACCCGTGCGCGCTGGATGGGTTCCCCCGCATGGATTGTAGTCGTATTCGGGGATGATGACGACCCGGACGTTTTCTGTCACGGTCGGCTGCTTTTTCAACGGCAAGCTGGCAAGCTCCTCGTCGTCCACAAAACGGGCGATGATCGGATGATTTTCCAGCACAACCTGATTGGCTCGCTGCTCGACAGCTTCCCATACATCAGCCGTCAGCTCATCCAGTCGCACGTCGATGGTCACACGCTCTTTTCCCAAGTGAAACGCAACCGTCTCCGCCTGGGCGACTTCCAGAAACGCAGCGGACAAAATGTGCTGCCCGGCATGCTGCTGCATGTGATCAAAGCGGCGATCCCAGTCGATTTGTCCCGTTACTTCCGTGCACTCTTCCGGAAGGGGCACTTCCAGCCGATGGCGCACTTCGCCGTCTACTTCCTCCACATCCACGACCCGGCATTCGTTCAAGCTGCCGAGATCGGAGGGCTGTCCGCCTCCCGTCGGGTAAAAAGCCGTCTGGCTCAACACGACATATGGCGTGCCATCTGCTTCCTGACCGCGCTTTTGTACGTGTGCCGCAAACGTTCTCGTATACGCATCCTGGTAATAAAGTCTGTCTTCCATGTTTGCTCCTTGCCGCCGGAAGGAAAAGACAACTGCTTTTTTCGCATTCCGGCCGTTTTCTCCCGCCAGGGGTTCTTAGTATACTGGTACCATACAGATCGAGGAGGGGTTATCCTTGAACAAAAAAATGTTTACGCTTGCAGAAGCAAACGAATTGTTGCCATATGTACGCGAAGAGCTATCTTTTTTGCAAAAATCGAAGCGCTCTTTCTATGAACTGTATCAAAAACGCGAGCAGCTCAAAAAACAGCAGCCCCTCGATGAAGGGGCGATCTTTTCCCTGGAATGCCAGCTTGAGTTTCTCGAATTGGAAGCGAAAATGCACGTCACCCAATTAATCTCCAAAGGAATCCAGGTCAAAGACATCGATATCGGTCTGTTTGACTTTCCAGCGATGATCGACGGAGAGGAAGTGCTGCTGTGCTGGCGCGAAGGCGAGGAATCGATCACGCACTACCACGGCTTGCACGATGGCTTCATGGGCCGCAAGCCGATCGTGTAACGGCCACCTTTTCCTTTAGCCAAACAGCCGATCCATCTGCTGTTCGCGGACGAGCCGTTCCTCGGGGCTTGCCAAGTCGTATTTTTTCAACAGGTGAAACAGCTCGTTCAAACGCTCCTGGTCAAGCTCGCCTGCAAGCATGCTCTGAAATTGTCCGACCCGCTGTTCCGACAAATAGGGGGCTTGCTCGGCGAGCTTTTTTTGCACATCCTCTTTGCTGTGATCCAGTTTGCATTCTCCCATGGTTTCTCTCCTTTTCCGGTATTTACTCCCATCATACCACGATCATCCCCTTTCGAAAACGTATCCGCGCCGCCACAAGTGCCAGCTGGCGCATGTCCTGTGCCGCTGCGTCTGAGCGCATCTGCCCCCGGCTGCCCTGCATCTCGTTTTGTCAATAAAAAGGGGCTGTCCCAAAAGCCGATTTCCGACTGAGAGACGCCCTTTTTGTCTTTCAAAAACGTGGATACATCCACGGTTTCGATTGTTTGTTTGACGTTAGCTAGTCTGCGCTTTTGGGACAGCCGCTTTCACCTACGCCCGCTTGCGGACACGGAAGTTGCTTTCGATCAGGAGCCAGTTCTGCGGAAACGGCAAACCGAGCTTCCAGTAGCTGACTCCGCGCAGCCCCAGTTGTTTGACGAGGTCAAATTTGGCCTGGATAGATCGGGCATCCTCGAACCAAACCTCATGCTGCCTGCCTTCTTCATCCATATAAGTGAAAAACGGGGCTTGCGCGCGGTAGTCGTAGCGAATGACGGCGTTTTGCTGCGCCGCCAGCGCGATGGCAGCCTGCGGACTTAACGCTTTTGCCGTCGTCCCTTGCTGGAAAGGCAGCGTCCAGTCGTAGCCGTACAAATTTTGTCCCATTAAAATCTTCTCCGCCGGCATTTCCGTTATGGCGTACTGGAGAACCCGCCGCACCGGGCCAATCGGAGACACGGCCATCGGCGGTCCGCCGCTGTAGCCCCATTCATACGTCATGATCACGACGAAATCGGCAATTTCCCCAATCGCCCGATAGTCGTGCGCACTATACCATCTGCCCTGCTGCTCTGCACTCGTCTTTGGCGCCAAAGCGACGGAAACCATCATCCCCTGAGCATGTGCGCGATCGCGTGCGCGGCGCAAAAACCGGATGTACGCCTCCCGATCCTGGGCAGGAAGCGCCTCCATGTCAAAGTGGATGTCTCCCATGCCCAGCTCGCGCGCTGTGGCAAAAATGTTGTCCAGCAGCTTGTTTTGCAGCTCCTGGTTGTTCAAAACAAGACTGCCCAGTTCCGTGCTGAACTGCCCGCCCTCCAGGTTCGTGACGACGAGCATCAAGACGACCTGGTTTTCTTTGGCAATAGCCGGGAAGTCGTTCAACGTCGGACGGGCCAGCGTGCCATCCCGTTTGATCCGGAAGCTGAACGGCGCCAAATAGGTCAAATGCGGTGCAGCGGTGCGCACATCGGCTTCCAATGCGGGCGGCACTGTCTGGCGCGGCTCCACATACGCATTGAAATCGGCCGCTCGGCGCGGGCGGGGTGGAATGTACAGGCGTTGCCCGATTTGCAGCGGGCGGTATTGCGATATCCCGTTAACGCGGGCCAGCTCGGCGGCACTGATCTGATAACGCTGCCCGATCGTGTACAAGGTGTCTCCCTGCCTGACCCAGTAGTAACTGCCAACAATCGGAATCACCATCGCCTGTCCCACGACAAGCTTGCCTGGATCGGGCAGCTCATTTGCTTTCGCAATCGCCTCGGCAGTCGTCCCGTACGTCGAGGCAATCCCGGTCAGTGTCTGTCCTTCTTCCACTACATGGATTTGCATGAGCCTCCCCCTTCGCAAAATGTCTCTCTTTCTTTTATTCAAGGCGAAGGGGATAGGTGTTTGTCTAGACGAGTGTTTTCAGCACATCGTACAAATAGCCGACAGAGCGCAAGGCATAATGCCTGCTTTCGACCGACCCGCCGCGAAACACAAACAATGCGGGAACGCTGGTAATTTGCAACTGCTCCGCCAATGCCGGAGCCAGATTAATATTGAGCTGGTACAACGGAAGCTCGGGCCGCGCTGCGCTGATGACGGAAAGCATCCGCTCCGCCAGCTTGCAAGTGCCGCACATCGGTGTGTAAACAAACAGCGCCAAGACCGCTTTTTCCCGGCACAAACGGGCGAACGTGCTTGTGTCTATGTCTTGCATGGTGCGGGAGTCTCCTTTTTTCTCGGATTCTTTATGCTAGGCAGGTCGCGGCTTTTTTGTCAATGGATGGGGGGAGGAAAGCTCATATCTATTATTCTGCGAGAAGGATTGATCGTGGTTCGTTTCTTGCTTACAATGTCCGTAATGAAGCAGCTCATCCTAGCTGTTAGTAAAGACGGGAGGTTTTTTATGATGGGAAAATACGGAGATACAGCACTTATGACCATGAAGCTGGTTGAATCCCAAGAAGCCAGTAGTCCACTGGAAGCTTGGGAGAGAGCGTCTATCCATATGTTTGGAGCAGGTACAGCTAGTCAGAAAAAGGGTTGCCCGAAAAGTGCATTTTTCGGACTTTGTGAAGAGGGATTCGTTCGTGGCATTGAGCCTGGAAGTTACACAACCTCAGTGGACAACAAAGCTTACGCCCTTCAAGCAGTTGAATGGCTAAAGAAAAACCCTTCTCTTTCACCAAAACCAACCCAGTTGTGGAAAGCGCTTCACATTCCGAAAAGCCACAACAATCAGATGGATGTTGTCCTCTCGCTGTGGAATCATGGCTATATCGATCGCTAGAAAAACGCGCGCCTCTTCTTCCTATGATCAAGAGAATCCCCCTCTCCTTGCAAAAGAAAAAGCACCCCGTCAGGTGCCATTTATCTGTTCCGCAATTTGCTCACGATAATCGGGATCGCGATTAGGGTAATAACGATCGGAAAAGAAACGTCACCGATTGCCGAGATGAGTTCCACTTGGTTCAAGCTCACTGCTTCCATGATTTCCCTCCTCTTTCCTCTATTAGACTTCCTATCCGGAGCAAAGTTGCGTAATCAGCATGATTCTGTCCATCGCCGTTCTTGCCCAAAACCTGGGGTAAGGTACTTTTGGGGCATCTCATCTATAAGTATGATGGAGGAAAAACATAAGGTGGCTCTCATGAAAAGCATCACTCTTTTCTTATCGCTTTTCCTGCTGGTTGATGAGCCGTATTTGTCATCGGGCAAAAAGACTGTCCACGAAGACAACATCCCGTTTACAGATGATTTTGGCCCGATCACGATTCCAAACGATGCCGCCTTTGTGATGGGAGATAATCGCTTGAACAGCTATGACAGCCGCTCTGTTGGACCTGTACCCATTGCACAAGTGATCGGGAAAGCAGCCAAAAAACTCGCAGAAAAGCGCTGATTTCAGGCATTGGTTCATTGGGCTTATATGCCTCTTTGAAAAAATAAATGGAATTAACATAATTTTTTTACATAAATTGGTGACTTTTTCCCTCTCTTTTACGACTTTTTAGTAGAGTGCTTGTTTCACTCTTCTATTCCTGTCAAAAGGAGGTGATCTTTGTGAAAAAGGTTGTTGCGATGATTTTTACCGCTGTGATGATCATGTCGATTTGCGGCAGTGCTCTCGCTTACCAGGGAACTGGATATTTGCCGCTGCTTCGATAGAAATGCCACCCGGGTGCTGAAAAAGCACCCTTTCTTTTGGGAGATTTGACATGCGATTGCGATTATTTACCCGCTATATGGAAAAATGTGTAATATGCGTCTGAATCGGCGTCTCTTCCTGGCAAAATCATTTTGACATAATGAATATTATGTAAACCAAAACTTTACTGAATGCCTTCTCTTCCTTCCCCTGATTCCTCTACCGCGCGATATCCAGATGATGGTATTGTGCTACAATTAAGCATACATGCACTTTTCAAATATTCATCACAGAATTGACAAAGGGGAGAGATCATACTGAAATTCAGACTGCTATTTTTCCTGCCATTGCTCGTTTTACTACCCGCCACCTTCGTTGGTGCTTTGGCGATGAGTATACATGAAGTCCCGCCCTCGATATGGCTGCAAAATATAATCGTATCCATCATTGGCGGGAGCGTATCCGCGCTCATCCTTGCCAGAAACAGACACTCCCATACAAATCGATCACGGAACATTATCCTCACGATCGCAGTGCTCTTTGCTTTCCTGCTGCTAACCTTCTGGGACAGCGGCATCGACAATGTGCACCGCTGGATTGCGCTCGGCCCTTTACGTTTTCATGTAGCCAGCATCGTCATCCCCTTTTTCATCGTGCACTTATGGCGACTATTAAAAGCCGAAAACTGGTGGATTCCCTTTCTGCTGACGGCAGCAACGTCCTTGCTGTTGTTTTTGCAACCAGATGCCTCGCAACTTACTGCCTTCACTGTCTCCATGGCTATTCTTTTATGGAGTCGAGCAGATCGAAGCATCCTTCGTTTTGTCTCTGTGGGCCTGCTCTTTATTTTCGCAGTTATATCGTGGATCAATCTCGATCGCTTATTGCCTGTTCCCTATGTCGAAAAAATTTTGTACCTGGTTGCTGACATGGGAATGGTTTGGCTGCTTGTCGGAGTCCTTTCCATTCTCGCTCTGATTGCCCCTTTTCTGTTCCTGCATTCTGCGCATGCCAAAATCGTTTCCATCGCGCTCGGCGTGCATTTTGCTGTGCTTTTCCTGACAACGCTTTTCGGCAACTTTCCTGTACCGATCATCGGATACGGCGTCTCGCCAATGATTGGGTATATCATCGCCTTGACATCGATCATACGCGCAAGAAATGACCTGCCTTGCTCATAGGGCAGGTCATTTTTTTGCCCAAAAGCAAAGAGCAAGATCGCGGAGGTTTCAGGCGTGATCTCATCGACCGTCACATCCGGCACAACCGTCATGCCGCCCTTCGTCGTGATCGGCTGTTTGGATGCCCCAACCGTATTGACAGGCAGACGGCTCCCCCGTTTTTGAAAATATTGACCCGAGTTCAACTTTGCAATTACCAGGCCAAGCTCTCAATCCGCCATCGTGTCCAGCACATAAACATAAGCGTACTTCATGTGATCCTCCCGGGGTTTCTCTGATTTCGTCACGGATAAACAGGTTGAATCCTTGCCCATCCCGAATTGTAAACGTCCAATGTTGACAACAGCATGTCAATAATGACTCATGCCTCCCCCATTTTTTTATTGAGCTTGCCGGTCATTATGATCAAACAGAGACACACAGAGAAAAGAGGGAATTTTTTTCAATCTATAACTTTAGTTAGGTCATCCAAAATAAAAAAATTGCTACAATCGAACCGCCCGTTGTACATTTTTTCCTTTTTACCGTTGATGGAACGCCGTGTGCGATGAAAGTCGCCCGCACGGTGTAGGCTCGAACGAAGACCCTCACCCACAGAAGGGGATAAGTCGGGAATAGCTATGAAGTGATTGCCAGACCTGCTCAAATTTTGCAACCAGTTGGACTTGCGATTAGCCCGGCTACCGTAATTGTCAAGTCTGGTGAGTATACGTATTGGTCGTATACTCCTTCGTCGAATGACCTTGTACTGGTTGTCGTCGCCTTTGATGCCAACAACCAGGAAGTCAAACGCTGGGAAGTTCCAGGTTATCGGTATACGCTCGACATTGGGATCGACAACCAAAATCGAACCGTAGTGTTCTACATGTGGCAAAAAGCCCCCAACTATCCAAACGGCTCCTATCCTGTTGCTTTGACATGGGATGAGCTGCGAATTAACTAGCTTGCCATCAACGCCCCTCGGGATCACCCGGGGGTATTTTCTTATCTGAATAGGCGTACTGCTTTCATCCGGTGCCATTCCAGCAAAAAGCCGACGCCCCCTCCAGCGGGAACATCGGCTTTTGCCAAAACCTTTATCTGGCGATCGTCGTACCAGCCAGCTCTTCCGTCACCGTGCACACAGCGGAAGAATCCCAGCTGCCTTTTCCTTGCGCCTTGGCTGCTTCATACATTTGCGCCACGGTGCCGCCGACGAGGACGGGAACGTGTTGCTCGCGAGCCGCAGCCGCATACAGTTGCAAGTCTTTGTGCATATGATCGAGGGAAAAGATCGCATTTTCGTACGTGCCATACAAAATATTCGGGCCAAACACAGACAGCACGCGATTATGGGCGGAGCCTTTCTCGATGACGGCGGCAAGCTTGTGCGGGTCCACCCCTGCCTTTGCTCCTACACTGAACGCTTCGCCAAGAGCAGCCGTGATGACAGCGACGACAGAGTTGTGACACAGCTTGGCTACCTGACCGGAACCGGACTCTCCGAGGTAAAAAATTTCTTTGCCGATTCCTTGCAAGTAAGGCATGATCTCGGACAGCTTGCTTTCATCTCCTCCGACCATGATCGTCAAGGTCCCTGCCGCCGAGCCTGCTGGCCCGCCGCTAACCGGGCAATCAAAGTAGGAAATGCCCCGCTCAAGTCCGGCCTGATTCAAGCGCTTGGCCGTCGCCGGATCGATCGTGCTCGTGTCAAAGACGAAGCTGCCTGGACGAAGCTCGGCAAAAAGTCCGGCCTGTCCCAGCATGACCTCCTCCACGACAGAAGGACCAGGCAGCGAGGCGAAAACAACTTTTGCCACGCTCCCTATCGCTTGCACGCTGTCCACGACAACGGCCCCTTTTTCCGCAGCCCACTCTTTTGCCGCCGGGCTTGGATCATACGCGTAAACTTGATAGCCTTTTTGCAACAGGCTGCCGATCATCCCTTTGCCCATTGCGCCGATGCCAATGACTCCAATCGTCGCTTCCATCTCTCTTCCCCCTATCTATCCAGAACTTATGGCCGGATGTAAACCGTCTTCGTTTCGACATAGAAATCGAGCGCGGATTCGCCCTGTTCTCTCGGCCCTAGGCCGGAGATTTTTTTGCCGCCAAACGGGAATTGCGATTCAAAGTGGGTAGACGGCATATTGACGTGCGTCACGCCTGACTGGATACCTTTCACAAACTGGAACGCTTTTTGCAGATCGTTGGTAAAGATCGTGGAAGACAAGCCGAACTCCACTTGGTTTGCGATTTCCATGGCGTGATCGAACGAATCGACGTCAATGACCGCGATCACGGGCGCGAAAATCTCTTCTTTGGCAATCGACATCTCCTGCGTGATTCCGGTAAAGACGGTTGGAGCGACGAAGTAACCGTTCGCCAAATCTCCGTCTGTCAGCCGCTGGCCGCCGCATTCCAGCACACCGCCTTCCTCGATTCCTTTTTGAACATAATGCAAATACAGATTGAGCTGATGCTCGTCCACGACCGGACCGTTATGGCTTTCCGGATCGAAGCCATTGCCAACTTTCAGGCTGCGTGCGCGCTCCACCAGCTTGCGCTTCACTTCCTCCGCTACTTCCGGTACGACCAGGACGCGACTTGTTCCCGTGCACCGCTGTCCGTTGTCAAAAAAGCCGCTGGTCACGATGCAATCGATGGCAAGGTCAATATCTGCATCCGCCAAAATGATTGCCGGGTTTTTCCCGCCCATTTCCGCCTGAATTTTGCCGCCGCGGGCACCGACCGCTTTTCCTAACGCCAAACCGACCTCCGACGATCCCGTAAACGAAATCCCTTTGATCAGCGGATGATTGGACAGCTCGTCCCCGATTACTGAGCCAGGGCCAGTCACCAGATTGACAACGCCTTTTGGCACGCCGCTTTCAATCAGGAGTTCCGTCAGCTTGACGCTGATCAAGGAGGTGTTGCTGGCAGGCTTGAAGACGACTGTGTTGCCCGCGAGAATAGCCGGGACGATTTTCCACAGACCGATTCCGAGCGGGAAGTTCCACGGCGCGATAATCGCGAAGACGCCAATCGGCTCGCGAACTGTGTAGCCCAGCACACGCTCATCAAACGAAGGGACGGTTTGCCCTGTCAAACGAGTGGCTTCTCCAGTCAACTGCTTCATGGAGGCAATCGTCTTGAGCACCTCACCCCGCGCTTCCCGCAGCGTTTTTCCTACTTCGCTTGTAATGATCGCTGCCAGTTCTTCTCTCTGCTCTTCCAGCAGTCGAATGAGCGTAAACAGAAACTCTCCGCGCACCGGAGCAGATTTTTTGGCCCAGTCAGGAAACGCTATTGCTGCCGCTTCGATGGCATACCGCGCATCCAGTCCATCGGATTTTTGAAAATAGCCGAGCACCTCGCTCGTATTGGCAGGGTTCGTGCTAGGAAATACTTGTCCGGTATGGCTATCCACCCATTCACCGTTGATGTAGTTCTTGTACGTTGTCGTCATGTATGACTCCCACCTTCCGTCTTCGATAACCATATTGTATAAATTCGAAATTGTTTATACAATATAGACACACACACAAACGAAACGAATTTTATATACATTTCTCTATACGGAAGGTGTCCGCATGCATACTCTTTCCTACTTGAACGAAAAGTTGAGTGCGTGGCTTGCCATTGCGCCTGCGTCGATCTGGGTTCGCCTCCCGCGCGACCGCCAATTTCGGCTGGCGTATACAGTGACGCCGTCAGCTGCCGTCGCGTTCGGGACCTTGCTGACCGCTCCCGCCACGCTCCCGGCTCATGAGCAAGAGCGCTATCGGTATGAAAAAATCGAGGACAAACATTTGCTGCGATTCTTTTTCGCGGAGGAAGGACAAGCTCTCATCTGGCTGGACTCCCCCTCGAAAGCACCCTCCACGTTGACGGAAGATCAATGGGAGCTATTGTGGCTCGGGTTGAAGCTGCATCTCGCAGAAGAAGCGATTGCGAGTAAAAACGCCGAATGGAGCAAACTTTTGGCAGGCATCCGCTCGATTTCCAGTACGCTTGATACCGAAGCGATCATTCGCGACATCATCGGCAATGCCCTGTCCGTCATCCCTGCCGCGGACGCGGGACTGCTGCATTTGTACGATCCAGCCATCGACCGCCTCGTGCCGAAAGCGACCGTTGGCTTTCACGACACGCTGTTCAAAGACTTTCGCCTGAAAATCGGCGAGTCGATCGCCGGGAAAGTTTTTTGGGACGGACAACCCCGCCTGTATCGCTCCCATCCCGAGACGACGCAAGCGATGAAAGACATTTCCGCGGACAATTTTCACTCGTTGAACCACGCGAAAGACTTGCAAAATTTGAACGGACTTTTATGTGTGCCGATCTCAATTGCCGAAAAGCGAATTGGCGTGCTCGTCCTGCATCAATTTCACCAAGACAACGAGTTTACCGACTACGACCTCGCCCTGTTGCAAGGCTTTGCCGATCAAACCTCTGTCGCGCTGCAAAATGCCGAGCTGTACGCCGAGACAAAGCAGGCGTATGAAAATATGGCGACGCTCAGCGCCCAACTGCAAGCCCGGCATGATGATCTGATCAAGCGCAACAAAATTCACGAATCGATCAAGCAAATGTCCTTGCAAAACAAAGATGCGGCCACGATTGTGAAGGCACTGTCGCGCATGACCGCCAAGCCCATTCAGTTCGTAGACTGGCTGGAAGAGGGCCACGAAGCTTTCGCCCAACTCCCCTACTTCAACCGGGACGAGCTGCACACTTTGCTCGCTGGACGTCGCCACCCGCTATTTGTCCACATGTATTCCGCAGGGCACGCGGACAGCGAATACTGTTACCTGTACCCGCTGATCAACGGTAGCGTGCTGCTCGGCTGCCTGATCATCCCTTCCGCCAAAACAGGCTTGTCGGAGCTGGCGAGAATGACGATTGAGCAAGGGCGGTCCGTGCTCACTCTCGATTTGGTGAAAAAGCAGTCGATCAGCTCTGTCTTGTACAAGCGTGCTCACGACCTTTTCCAGGAAGTAATCGGTAGCAAGGGCAACGACCTGTTGGAACGCGCCCGCACACTCGGACTGGTGCCGCACGCCCACTACCTCGTGGTCTACGCTCATCTGAGTCACTGCCACGATCTCGCTTGGCTCGAAGCCAACATCCATCGGCTTGTGAACCGCTGGAAGCGCGATTTTGCCCCTGCGCAAGTGCTGACCTACGGCTTTCACAATCATGTCACGCTTCTGCTGCAAATGAATGGAACAGAGGATCGAAAAGCATTGAGCGAGCAACTGCAAACAGTCGTGGAGGAATGGGAGCGGGCCCAGGAAGTGTCCCTGTCGATTGGGGTGGGCAGCATGATCGAAGGCGTAGAGCATCTGGGCAAAAGCTTTGAGGAAGCGAGAAAAGCGGCGCACTACTTGTCGGCACGAAATCGCAGCGGTGTCATCCATTACACCGATTTGGGCGTCAATCGCCTGATGCTCAACCAAAGCCAGGCTGACATTGACGCTTTTGTCGCCGACGTGTTTGCTCCCTTTTGGGCTGAGCCACAAAAATACCAGGAATGGGAGCACACGCTTGTGACATATATCAAATGCAGCCAGTCCCCGCAGCAAACCGCCCGCGAGCTGCACATCCACGTCAACACGCTCTATCAGCGGCTGAAAAAAGTGGAGGAGCTGCTGGAAATCGACCTGCACCGTCCCGAAGACTTGCTCAAGGTCCAGCTCGCCTGCCATCTCCGTTACGAATAGCTTTTTCGCGCAAAGAAAAACCAGACTCACTCGCGGGTCTGGTTTTTTTGTATCGTTTTACTTGCGCAAGGAACGGCGCAAAATTTTGCCTGTGGTGTTTTTCGGAAGCTCTGGCACGATTTCCACCTGGCGCGGCACCTTGTATTTCGCCAGCTTATCCTGGCAAAAGGCGACGATGTCTTCCTGCGAAACCGCCACTTCTTTTAGCGCGACAAAAGCTTTGACCGCTTCGCCGTGCACCTCGTCGGGAACTCCGATGACCGCCGCCTCGATCACGGCAGGGTGCTGGTACAGCACTTCCTCTACTTCACGCGGATAGACGTTGTAGCCATCGACGAGAATCATGTCCTTTTTGCGGTCGACGATGTAGACATACCCGTCCTCGTCCATCCGCGCCATATCCCCTGTGTACAGCCAGCCGTCCTTGAGCGCAGCCTTCGTATCTTCAGGCAGCCCCAAGTAGCCGAGCATGACATTCGGTCCTTGCACAGCCAGCTCGCCTACCTCGCCCCGCGGCAATTCGTTGCCTTCCGGGTCGACGACCTTGTTCAAAACATGCGGCAAATTTATTCCGACCGAACCGGGCTTTCTCGTCCCGCGCAGCGGATTGAAGGCTGTCGCCGGAGCAGCTTCGGACAGCCCGTAGCCTTCCAGTACCTTCACTTCGTACTTGGCTTCGAATTTGTGCAGCAGCTCGACAGGCATCGATGCGCCACCCGAGCAGCAGAGACGGATCGAAGCGAAATCTTCCTTCGTCGCATGCGGCAGTTGCAGCATGTAATTGTACATCGTCGGCACCCCGGCAAAGCAGGTCGCCTGTTGCTCGCGAATCGTATTGACCACTTCGACAGGGTGGAAACGCGGAATGATAATCATCGCCGCTCCGTAGCGAATCGGGCCGTTCAGGCACACCGTCATGCAAAAGACGTGGAACATCGGCAATACCGCGACTACCCGATCTTCCGGGATCAGCTCGAACAAAATTCCCATCGCTTCTGCGTTGGAGGCCATGTTGCGGTGGGACAGCATCGCCCCTTTTGGCTGCCCGGTCGTACCGGACGTGTACAAAATGACCGCCAAATCGTCTTCGTTTCGCTCCGGCTCCACAAAGCTGCCGTCTCCCGCTTGTGCTACCTGCTCCAATGTCAGCTCTTCGCCTGTCGCTTCGTTGTAGATGAGATGTGTCAAATGCTCCAGTTGTTCCTTCAGGGGTGTCAGGACAGGTTCGAGCGCAGCAAGGGCAATGACCGCTTTTGTCTGGCTGTTGGCGAGAATGAAGCTGATTTCTCGCGGCGTGTAGATCGGGTTCATCGGGACAACGGCCGCACCCACGCGCAGAATTGCGTAGTAAGCGCTTACAAAATCGGGTCGATTGTCCATGATCAGCGCCACAGCGTCTCCCTTGCCAATCCCGAGCTTGGACAAGCCTTGCGCCAGTTCATCGACCTGGCGGTTCAGCTCCTGGTAGGTAGTCGTCTCCCCCAAAAATATGTAGGCGGGATGGTCTGGGAAATTTTGCGCGCTTTGCAGCAAATTTTCGTTCAAATGATACATCGCTCATCTACCCCCTTTTCAGAAAATTTTAACACCTGAGACGAGCATGATAAAGCTTTTCTTTTAGGAAATCGTGGGGATTTGCGCTGCTGTCGCTGTCTTGTTTTCTTCCCGTTTGGCAAAGAGCAGGAACAGCACGCCGCAACCGACAAACAACAGGGCATTTACGATCATCGCCTGACCAAAACCGATGCCCACATTGGGCGCTGCTTGCACAATCGAGCCTGTGACGAGCGGAGAAATGATTCCGGCGAGCGTAACGAGACTGGAGAGCGTGCCCACCAGCAAACCTGTGCGCTCCGGCAGCATGCTGCTGACGATGACAGAGGCAGCCGTCCCTACGGAAAAGGCAAACCCTTTTCCCAAGCAAAGCGCGATCAACACGAGCGGCAAAGACTGTACCAGCGTCACGGCGTAGAAGCAAATTCCGCCCAGGATGATGGACGCTCCTCCCACCAGCACGTACGATTTGCGATAACTCCGATGTTTTTTGTACAGACGATCGCCTGTCCAGGAGATCAAGATCGTCATCAATCCGGCCAAAAGTCCCATGCCAGCAATCGCGTAAGCCATTTGTTGATTCGTCAGGTGAATCACTTGCACCAGGTAGACAGGTTCCCACACAGCGGCAAAGGTTGTGCCCCACATTTGTGCGAAATAAATCAAAAAGCTGAACAAAAAGGTGGATGACAGAAAAACTTTGGATAAGTCCGACCATTTTGCCTTGGGCAGTGCTTGCACAGTCTTCGCCGCCTCGATGCTGACTTGCGGCCTGTCTTTGCCGACCCACAGCCAGATCAAAAGCCAGATCAGGCTGAGCGCACCCATAAACGCCCAGGCAAACCGCCATCCGTTGCTGTCAATGAGCGAAACGATGAGCGGTGCCGAAGCGACTGCCCCTACAAACGCGCCGAAGTTGACCGTGGAGTAAACAAGCCCGCGCTTTTCTTCGGGAAACCATTTGTTCAAGTGGCTGACGACTGTCGCCCAAAATGGTCCTTCGCCAATTCCGAGCAACACCCTGGCGATCACAAGCATCGGCAATCCGGCAATGGCGTAGGCGCCAAACTGGATAACCGTCCAGGACAAGGCCATGATGGCGAGCATCTTTTTCGTCCCGATCCGGTCGGACAACGCCGCTCCCAAAATACCAGCGATCGAGAAAAACCAGAAGAAACTGCTACCGACAAGTCCCCATTCTTTCTGGGACAAAGAAAATTCCGCCATAATAGGAACAGCCGAATAACCCGCAATCGTTTTATCGGCGTAGTTAATCATGTACAGCACGAACAGCATGATCATGGTGATTCTCGCCATCATCTGAATCACTCCATTCCAATAGGTGGGGGCAAGGCAATTACTCAGTCTTTTCTCAACCTCACGCGGCCGATTCCATCCTCGATCTCAATCACGGTTCCATACGCTTCACTCATCGTTCTCAGTCCTTGCAATATCTCGGGATCTGCACTCAACCTCGGCCAGCCCATCCGGTAGACAGGCTCCTCGAAGCCGAGTTCAATCGGGTGCAGCTCCAGCTCGCTTAGCTCGCCACCCTCCATTTTCCAAAGCGGGATGACGGACTGCCACACTTCTTTGTGCACGCACAGTCCGCGCGTATAGCCAGCGCTCATCGCTTCCAGCGCATCGGCGACGTTGTGCGAATGGTCCAGTCCGTATTGCTCGTAAAAGTCCGCTGGCTGCGAAGTGACAAGCTCGGTTTGGAACACGAAGTCTCCCAAGCTGTAGAAAATCGGGCGGTTTTTGTAAATTTCAATGCCGCGCAACAGATGCGGGCCGTGTCCGACGACCACGTGTGCCCCGGCGTCGATGCACGCCTTGGCGAAAGTCGGCAAAAAGTCGGCAGGCACTTCTTTGTCCAAGCCTTTCATCTCGTGCGCGTGGATGCTTACGACGACGTAATCCGCGCGCCGCTTCGCTTCCCCGATTCGTCTGACCATCCTGTCCAGATCGCGTGGGTGCGGCTGTGTCGATGTTCCCGCCTCTTCCCCTGCCATAAACCGGGAGGCACCGAACAAAAACACGTCTTTGCCCGGATGATTCATGAAGCCTTCCTCGATCAACACTTTGCTGAAAGCGTTAATGTCTGTCGAATCCGCCAGCTCTTGCAGTTGGGCGAGCTTTTCTGGCGGCAGATGATGGGTCATGACATAGCGCATCGGGTTGACGCCCGGCCGTCCGATGCTGTCTGCACGCTGCTCTCCCGCCGCCCACCACGGATGAAAGGTCGATGTCGCCGCGATCAGCGCGACTCGGGCCGACTCGCATTCGAGATAGCGGGGAGCAGAAGCCTCCGCCAGATTTTTGCCAGCTCCGGCATGGACAAATCCGTATTCGTTCAAGTGGCGCTCTGTCGCTTCCAGCCCGCCGTACAAATAGTCGAGGGTGTGATTGTTCGCCCATCCGATCATGTTGAAGCCGTAGTCTTTCATCACTTGCAGCGATGACGGCGGCGACATGGCCCAGGTTCCGCCGCTTTGCGCACTCGGATACCCTTCGTTGTCATGGACGGTCGTCTCCAGATTGGCAATGCGCACATCAGCGCGCTGAAGCAAGCTGGCAATCTCGCGAAAAGCATTGTCTCGATAGGGCAGGTCGCGGGTGATGAAGCTGTCTCCCGTCGCTGCAAACCAAACAGGCACAGACATGAAAAGTTCCTCCTTTATGAGTCGCGTAATGGCTGTTTCAATAAATCGTGAAGTCGTCCTCCCCCTCTCCCACGAACGAATAAAGCGTCGAGCTGATTTCGTCATAGTGCTGGAGCCTTTTTTGCACAGAGACGGGGTCGTGGATCATGACGCCTTTGACAAGGGCATTCAGCACAGAGAACAAGGTAGGCATGCCGCTGGTGGCGACCGGCTGCGGCGTGGAGATTTTCAACAACAAGTCTGCCGCCTGGCTGATCGGGGCCAGCTCGCCTTCGGTAATCGCCAGCACCTTCGCGCCCAAAGCTTTTGCCGAGTTCACCATCGCTACTGTTTCACTCGGATGGCGAGGAAAGGACAGCGCAATCACAAGCCACTCCTGATCCCGCTCGGTCAAAAAATAGTCGGCATTGTCTACCGCTCCTGTGTATAAATGGGTGTTGCCCTTGATCGCGTTTAAGGTAGAAAACAGCCACTTCGCCGGGATGTGGCACCAGCGAAAACCGACGACAACGATGCGGTTGGCAGAAATGATGCTCTGCACGGCCTGGTGCAACAACTCGTAGTCGATCTGGTGCAAAGCTTGCTGGAGGTAGGCGATATCGGTTTCCATGACTTGGTGGGCGTAATTGTTGCGCGTCAGTGCCGCCTCCGTGTCGCGGTACTTCTGGATCGGCCCTTTCGTCTGCTCGCTGGTCAAGAGCGATTTCTTGATCTCCTGCTGCAGCTCGGTATAGCCGGAATAACCTAGCGCGTAGCAAAAACGAATGACCGTCGCTTCGCTCGTATTGGTCAGCTCGGCGATTTTTTTGGCTGTGTGGATCGCGAGCAGGCTCGGCTTTTCGAGGGCGATTTTGGAGATGATTTTTTGGCTGGCTGTCAAGTTTCCATACTGCTTGCGAATCCGTTCCGTTATGAGCTGATCCATGCCGGAAAACTCCTTTGCGGTTGCTTTGCGAACCTATTTTCAAGAATAGTATATATCTTGAAATAATTCACTTCAATACATCTTAGAAAATGTAGTTTATCCTTCATTTTGAAGCGAAAAAACGCATTTTGACAGGAGTTATTGCGCTTTTCGCAAGGCAAGATTGCAGGCGGAAAAACCGGGGTGGTTTGCATGCCGCCTCCTTTTTCAGCCGGGCAAAAGTTGATTGAAAAAGAAAAAGACCGTCGCATCCGGCATGGAGTGCGGCGATCTTGCGGTTGTCTGTTGTGCTAATATAACCTCAAAATTTGAATCTGCTGATCTTCCACTGTCGCGTTGTACTCATGTGTCCATGTTCGTTCCGGCTCGCTTGGGCTGGAGAGCTTTTGCTCGATTCCTTCCGTCAACTCCGCACAGGAACGTCCCAGCACGCCTTCGACCGCTTCTTCAACCGTTCCCTGCTCGTTCATGGAAATCCGCAGCTTCCGCGCATCTGTTCCGATCGTCAGCACATAGGAAATCACTTGCCCGCTCTTTTCCTCGCTTACCGTCACCGTTCCTCCCGCAGCCACAATCGAGTCGCGCAGAGCTTCGACGGTTCCCTGCAAATACCCCTCCCTGATTTCGGAGAGCAGCGATGCGGAGCGCTGGCGAAGGAGGCCAGGCGACAAATCATGCGATTCAAAGTAAGGGATAAGCCCGTCTTTTGTCTCCTCGAAATAGACGTGAATCCCATCCTTGAACCCGGTCAGCAGCTTGCCGAGCACAGTTCCGCCAATCATCAATTCTTTACTGAACATGTTTTTGTATTCTGTCCAGACAACGTTCTCCGGCTGGTAGCCCAAAGTTCGCAACGCTCGAAAAAGCGTACGTTTGTCCTGGAATGACATCGAAAATGTCGTGCAGTGGCTCAAGCGAATCCCTCCCTGGGCTAAAAATCGATATTTCTGCCGACTGCCTCCTCGCGAGCGACTCCATCTGCCACGGCATTTGCCGGGCTTGCTGGGCTTGCCAGGCTGGCGCGGACGGCAAACTCTTTTGCCCACGAACGCAGCTTCTCGATTTCCTCCCGCCTGGCTTTAGCCAAGGGAACTGTGCGCTGCATGGCCAGCAAAATATCTTCCGTGTCGATATCCCGATCTTTTTCCTCGGGATTACTGCGCTTCGCAAAAGCATCGATCAGCCCTTCATGGAGCGAAGCCTCAATCTCGGCACCCGTCAGGCGTATGCCTTCCCCCCAGTATTTCTCGCCCGATACTTCGACGAGCCTATCGATGTCAAAACGGGCCGGGTTGCGCTTCAGCCGCTCCAGGTGGATTTTGAGAATTTCTTCGCGCTCTTCCGGTGTAGGCAAGTCCACAAAAAAGATTTCGTCAAACCGTCCTTTTCGCAAAAGCTCTGCTGGAAGCTGCTCGATCTTGTTGGCAGTCGCGAAGACAAATACAGGACTCTTTTTCTCCTGCATCCAGGTCAACAACGTTCCAAAAATGCGCGTGGCGACTCCCCCGTCGGAAAAACCGCTGCCCACGCCGGACAAGCCTTTCTCGATTTCATCGATCCAGACGATCGACGGCGATACGGCTTCACACATCATGAGCGCCGAGCGAATATTCGCTTCGGACGAACCGACGATGCCCGCGAATACCCGTCCCAAGTCCAGGCGGAGCAGCGGCATTTGCCAAGCAGCCGCCACACTTTTCGCACACAAGCTTTTTCCGCAACCGGGAACGCCGACCAGCATGACCCCTTTTGGCCACTGGATGCCGAACTGTCTCGCTTCCTCCGAGTACGACGCTTTTCGTCTCAGCAGCCAGCGCTTCAAGTTTTCCAGTCCGCCGATCTGCTCCAGGTTCAATGATTCTGTCGAGATGTATTCCAGAACCCCCGATTTTCGCACAATCTGCTTCTTCTCTTCCAAAATGGTAGAGACATCGCTTGCGGATATTCCGCGATTTTTAACCAGCGCCTTCGCCAAACAGTTCTCGATCTCGTTGCGCCCCAAACCTACGGCGGCCCGGGCCAGCGCTTCTATGACTTCCGGGGATTGGTCGATCACGATGCCCGGACGACCGACGTACGCATCGGTAAAGCTGCGGATGATTTGCTTTACTTCATCCAGGTCAGGCAGAGGCAGGTCGAGAATCGTGATCTCATGCTGCAGCTCTACAGGAATTTCCAGGGAAGGAGCGATGATAATCGAATTGGAAGGGAAGCCTGTCCGCGTCTTTTGCGCAAATTCGCGAAACGTTCTGATGTTTACATGCGATCCGCGCAGCAGCGGGTGCAGATCAAACCATAAAAACAGCGTAGGCTCTTTCGCCAAATCTTCGGCCATCGTCAGAGCGATGCGAAAATCTGTGCTCTTGTGGTCAAGCTCTTCCCCGTTCAGCACAAGACCTTTTGTCGCTGTCCACGTCACAATCCGCTTGTTCAGGCTGGCGCCAATCCCTTGGAACACATCGAGCGCCCGCTCCTCTTCCGATGTAAAAATGTACAGGATGCTGTATCTGGCGCGAATCAAATACTCCACTTCCTTGACAAAATCTTGCAGCATGTATGTACTCCTCCTACAGCCATGTGTACAGGCTCGATTGAATATTCGCGGTAGGAAAACCAGTCAGATGCAAGGAACGCTCCCCTTGAACCAGTTCGACTTTTCGTTGGGGAATCAACTCTTCCGGCGTGATCCGGTTCGTCAGCACAATCAGTTTCTTGCCATGCCAAATCTCCTCCGACTGCGCCTGATAAGGCCCTGCAATCGCCACGTCAAACAGAAGCAAGGCTTTGCGCTTTTCCTCGCAACGCAAAATTGCTTCCGCTGTATAGCCTGTGAACAAAAGGACGGTGCCCGAGTGAACCTGGCGAAACGACTGAACCAGCCGCCTTACTTGCTCCGGCTGATCCAGCGGTTCTCCTCCGGAAACGGTCAGTCCGTCAACTGGCAGTCGTCCCAGTTCTTGCCCTAAAGAGTCTGGTTCATAGAGCCGACCGCCTTGCTTGTCCGGGTGCGTATTCGGATTAAAGCAGCCGCGGCAGCCGATGGAGCAGCCTTGCACCCAGACGACAGCACGGTTGCCTGGTCCGTTTACCCTGCTTTGCTTGCATATTTCATGGACTCGCAATGACTGCGCCAACATGCTCTCCCTCCTACAAGTCTAGCTGCCTTCCTGTCGCACCTGTCTTTCTCGGTACTTGCCCGCTGTCGTTGTTGCTGGCCGCACTTGACGGAAGCTCAATTTCCCGAATGACCACCCTTGGCTTTTCACTAGGTGCGTGTTCCTGAAGTTCGGGACGCGGCATCATCCGCCCATCGCGAATAAGAGCGGGTGTACCGGGTGAAGCAGTCTGAAGAGCTTCATCCAACGCTTGCAAAAAATGCGAGACAAACTCTTCGGGGGAATCCTGAAAGCTTTTTCCGTCCAGCTTCAGGCGAACAGCGTTATCATGGACGGTCCCGATCAGCAGAAGCAAGCCTTCGCCATTCTTTCCGCTGCCGACGATGCCAAGCTTTTGGATATCGCGCAGCCGACATTCCATCCGCACGGCTTCGTGCCGCTCCTGCATGACGATGCAGACGAGCGCGTCCTGTTTGACCAAAAAGATTTTGTTGTTGGGCTGCACATGTCGCCAGCTCTCGAAATCTTTGTACAGCGCCTTCACGATATCTTTTGGCGTAATAATCCCGATTTCCTCCAGCTCAAACAAGGTGGCATCGTCAACTTTCGTATGTACCTTGATCCGGCGCTTCATTACGAACTGCAAGTAAACAAGCGCGGAAAGGCCGATAAACAGCGTAGGCCCGACAGAAAGCTTTGTGATCAGGCTGAACAAAATCAAGCCAGCCATGCCAATTTGGGTGTACGTGATCACTTTGATTTTTTGTTCTCCTGTCTTGCGGAAAAACGAGAATCCTTTTCCAGGCTGATAGTCGGCAAGCTGGTTTTGCAGCATTCTTTTAAATTTTCCAATCGCCCAAATGCCAGGTACAACAAACACCAACCCCAACAGGAGCAGAAGAAAATTGCCCGTCATGATGCCGAACAGTGACATCAATCCGAAAAAGGCGCTGGTGATCCAAAGTGTCCTGATTTTCTTGTGAATCTCTGCAACTGCTTCGTTCTGGTTTTGCAAGTTTGTGCCCAACCTCCACTCCATTATTTACTACTTTTTTCCTATGCCTATTATAGTAGAGACAAGAAGGTGAGTAAATAAATCGGTGCCAGCAAAAAACCCCCACCAAAGTGAGGGTTTTGCTGCAAAATTCTATTGTTCCGCTTTGCGCTGTTTTCTCAATGCGTAGCGGTGCTTTGCCTTTTCATGCTGGATGCGCTCTTCTTCCGTCTCGGGAATGACAGCCGGCACTAACGTTGGCTTTCCTTGGTCGTCGAGCGCGATCATCGTCAAGTACGCCCTCGCTGTCATTTTCTTTTCGCCCGTCAGCAAATTTTCCGACTCGACCTTGACGAACACTTCCATCGACGTGTTGTGTGTCCAGGTGACGTATGCTTCCAGATTGATCGCTTCGCCCGTTTTGATCGGCGCGAGAAAATCAAAGGAATCGCTGGAAGCAGTGACGACAGGCTTCCGGCAATGACGCATCGCCGCTATGCAGGCGATTTTGTCGACGTACGCCATGACTTTTCCGCCAAAAATCGTATTGTGATGGTTCGTATCCGGCGGGAACACGAGATCAGTCAAATAGGTTCGGGATTGTCCGGTCGGGCATGCTTCTGTTGCCATCTGTGCTGCTCCTCTCGTTGCCATCATACGATTATGCTTTTTGTGTCAAACGGTCACGCACAGCATGCGTCGCCGCCACCATGTTTTTCAAAGCTTCCACTGTCTCTGCTCTTCCGCGCGTCTTCAGACCGCAATCCGGGTTGATCCAGAATTGGGCTGGCGGCAATACTTGCACGCCGCGCGACACCATCTCTTCGATCTCCGCGACAGCTGGAACGCGCGGGCTGTGGATGTCGTATACGCCCAGGCCGATTCCTTTATCGTACGTGCAAGTCTCGAAGACGGAGACAAGCTCGCCGTGGCTGCGGGACGTCTCGATCGAGATGACGTCGGCATCCAGCTCGCTGATGACGTCGATGAAGTCGTGAAATTCGCAATAGCACATATGCGTGTGAATTTGCGTGCTCGCGGCAACTGTCGAGGTAGCCACGCGGAACGATTTGACGGCCCAGTCCAGATACGCCGCCCTGTCTGCCTGCTTGAGCGGCAAGCCTTCCCGCAGCGCAGGCTCATCCACCTGAATCATGCGGATTCCCGCCGCTTCCAGCGCCTCCACTTCTGCTTGCAGCGCCAGGGCGATCTGTTCGCACACCTCTTGGCGGGACACGTCATCGCGGACAAATGACCAGTTCAAAATGGTCGCCGGGCCTGTCAGCATGCCTTTTACTGGTTTTTCCGTCAACGACTTGGCGTATACGCTCTCTTTGACAGTCATGGGAGCGACGAACTGCACATCGCCGTAGATGACAGGTGGCTTGACGCAACGGGAACCGTACGACTGAACCCAGCCATTTTTCGTGAAGACGAAGCCGTCGAGCTTTTCCCCGAAATATTCGACCATGTCTGTCCGTTCAAACTCGCCGTGGACAAGCACGTCCAGCCCGATCTCTTCCTGAATCGCAATCCACTGCTTGATTTGCTCCGCGATGAAGGCATCGTACTGCTCGACTGTCCAGTTCCCTTTTTTGTACTGCTGTCTGGCCTGACGAACCTCTGTCGTCTGCGGGAAACTGCCGATCGTCGTTGTAGGCAAAAGCGGCAGCTTCCAGGCGGCTTGCTGGATATCGCGGCGCTCGTGGAACGGCACGTCGCGTTTGGCTTCTGTCGTCTCCAGCGCTTTTCGAGCCTGCTGTACTTTCTCCCGGTTTCTCGCCGGAGACTCGGCCAGGCGGAGCAAGTCCTTTTCGTTCTGGGCAACTTCCTTCGAAATAACATACTTTCCAAATCGGAATCCTTGGACTAAAAGCTGCACTTCTCCCAATTTTTCGTCCGCAAAGGCTAATGCCGCTTGAACTTCCCCAGGCAAATCGGTTTCTGCTTCAACAGTGACGGGAACATGCAACAGGCTGCTCGATGGCTGTAGCCAAATCCGGTCCGGGTCGACCACATTGCTGATCGTCTTGACCAGCTCCCACTTTTCCTCCAGAGCCGAGCGCCAAATGTTGCGGCCATCGACGATTCCTGCGCCGAGCACTTTTTCCTGCGGGAAACCATGTGCCGTCAGGTTGGCCAAATTCGCTTTTCCTCCGTGGACAAAGTCCAGGCCCAAGCCTTCCACTGGCAGCGCGATCAGTTCCTCGTACCAATCCACCGCTTCGAAATACGTCTGAACCATCAGCTTGAGGTGTGGCAGCGCCTGACTGAACTGTTCGTACACTCGGCGAATGAGCGCTCTGTCCTGCTCGGAAATATCTTGGACGAAAGCCGGCTCATCGATTTGCACCCATTCCACGCCGTGCAGTTCCAGTTCACGAAGCACGTCCACGTAAAGCGGCACGATCTGATCGACAACGCGTTCGAACTCGTCTTTCGCATATCCTTTCGCCAGCTTGACAAACGTGTACGGCCCGACAATGACCGGCTTCCCGACGATGCCCAGCTGATCCCTGGCCTCCAGGTACGCTTTCAGCGGCCTGTTCTCTGCCAGCACTGGCGGGCGTTCGCCAAACTCAGGAACGATGTAGTGATAGTTCGTATTGAACCACTTGGTCATTTCGCTTGCGACAGCTTCTTTGTTGCCGCGCGCCATGGCGAAGTACGTATCGAGCGGTACCGGGCCGCCATCATAGGCAAAACGCTTCGGAACGAGTCCGAACATGACAGCCATGTCCAGCATGTGATCGTAGTAAGTAAAGTCGTTGACGGGAATCCACTCGATGCCTTTGTCTTTTTGCTTGATCAGATGCTGCTGGCGGATTTGCTCCATTTGCGCAAGGAACGCTGACTCTTCCAATTTGCCTGCCCAAAAGGACTCCAATGCTTTTTTCCACTCCCGGTCTTTGCCGATTCGCGGATATCCCAGGTTGCTGCTTTTCATGAGCTTTCTCTCCCATCCATTGAAGGTATTTGTAAAGCCAATCAAAAAAGGCATTTCCAACGGTCAAAAAGAACGTTAGAAATGCCAAATAAGCACTGAGATCACAGCATCCTAACACCTCCCTATCTCCCGTAGGTTAAGCAGTGTTGTCGAAACAGGCAGGTCTCCTGACTTGAGGATCACGATCTGCACAACGCCTTCCCAGTCCGTCTCGACCAGTGGCTTATCGCTGTGCAAACTCCCCTCATACAGTGGCGGGACCGTGTCGGATTCTCACCGACTTCCCTTTTCATCCTTGCGCCGATTTTCGCGGCCAAAGAACCTGTTCCCACTCATATGAAATTGTCGGTATGAGTGCATGTGCTCTCGCATCTAGCAAAAGAGCACCTTTCTCCTTACAGTAACACGTAAACCAGTTTTTGTCATGCTAAACTATTTCCACTCACCAAAATTATTTCAAAGTTCAGCCTGATTGCCTCTACTCTGCCAGCTTTCCGGTTTACTGCTTGGTCAGTCGCAGCTCCTGTGCCCGCAGAGAAGGTTTGCGAATCATGTAAATAGTGTAGCCGATCACAGCGCCTGCAACAGCGGGCAGCATCCAGCCAAGCCCGATCGTATACATCGGCAAATAGCGAGTAAAGAAGTCGTTGATGACGGGAAGCTGGGCACCTGCCGCGTTCAGTCCGTCAAACAGGCTGATCAGAAAAGTAGCGAGCAAGCTTCCCTGATACACCTCTGGTCGTCCGCCAAATCCTTTGTGCATAAACGTTAAAAAGACGAGGGAAATCGCAATCGGGTACATGGTCATCAAGATCGGAACCGACACTTTGATCAGCGCCGTCAAGCCGATATTGGCGACGAGTGTACTGAACACAGCCAGAATGACGGCAAACTTTTTATACGAGATCGCCGGAAACAGCGAATGGAAAAACGAAGAGCAAGCTGTAATGAGACCGACGCTGGTGGTCAGGCATGCGATCGTAATCATGAGGCCAAGCAAAACGGCGCCGTAAGAGCCGAAGTAGTAATTGGACACCTTGGCCAAAATTTGCGCCCCGTTTTCCAGATGACCAAGCTTCTCCACACTGGAAGCGCCCATATAGGCAAGCACCGTGTAGAAGAACGCCAGAAGTGCGCCCGCGATCATCGTTGCTTTTGCGCACGTGAGCAAAATTTGCTTTTTCGCCGTAATGCCTCTTTGCTTGATCGCATTCACGATGATGATTCCAAACACAAATGCCCCCAAAGCGTCCAAGGTTAAATAGCCGTCCTGAAAGCCTTTGTAAAACGCTTTGGACTGATAATCCGTCACAGGTGCTTGCAGCGCGCCAATCGGGAACAAAATCGCCGTCAACACAATCACTCCGATAAAAGTCAGCTTGATCGGTGTCAAGACTTTTCCGACTACATTGATAATTTTCCCAGGATTGAGAGATAACAGGCAAGCGAGTGTAAAGAACAAGACGGTGAAGACGATCAGTGGAACCGGACCAGCTTGCTCGGACAAAAATGGCTTGATTCCGATCTCAAACGAGACGTTCCCGGATCGCGGAATAGCGAAAAACGGCCCGATTGCCAAGTAGAGCAAAATCGTAAACACAAGACCAAATACCGGATGCACACGACTCGCCAACGAACGCAAATCATCCATTCCCGAATAAACCAACGCGATAATCGCCAGCAGCGGCAGCCCGACTCCCGTCACCAGGAAGCCCGCATTGGCCGTCCATACGTTCGTTCCAGCCATTTGCCCCAGCATTGGTGGAAAAATCAGATTCCCCGCTCCGAAGAACAGAGCGAACAGCATAAAGCCGATGATGAGGATGAACGAAGAAGAACCTTTTTGATGCATGACACAAACCCTCCTGTAATTCCAAAGCAAAGGTGCTTTTCAGCAACCCTCTGATTAGTGAAAAAATTCACACAATCACTCCGCCCGCTCATGCCCCAACAACCGGGATCAGATCGAGCGGGAATAATTGTCAGATAAATCAGTCGACCAAATCGGTAATCGATGACCAGATCGCTTCTCGCTTGCCACTTCCGCGCTGATCACGATTCTATCTGGACAACCAGAAGTAAAACAGCTCGTTACGTCATTTATTTATAACATAAATATAAATGAAAAGATATTGAAAATAGGCGATTCATTTCCTTCCCATCTATTAAAATATTATTTATCGAGCAAACCTCACGTATATTCTACTGGCGCATTTTCGGATCGGAATCGAAAAAAGACTGCCAATGAGCGGCAGTCTTTTTAAACATACGTTTAACTTTTTACTCAAAGCGGAAATCATCATCTGTCAGCGGCTCGACGTTGAGCGTGCGGACATAGCCATTTCCTTTTTTCGAGAAGAAATCATGCTGCTTCGTATGCGTCCGAATCCCGTTCAAAACAATCGGATTGACTTCTTCCTCCGGGAAGAACGGGTCCAGTCCCAAGTTCATCAACGCTTTGTTCGCGTTGTAACGCACGTAAGCCAGCACTTCGTCCGCCAAGCCAATTTCCGTATATAGAGACACGGTATACGCCTCTTCGTTCTCATGCAGCTCGTGTAACAACGCGTACAGCTCCTCTTTCACAGCTGTCTGCTCGACGACGCTGAGGCGTTGATACACTTCTTGCGCAAGCACGCCGACGTACAGTCCGTGAATGCTTTCGTCGCGCACAATCAGGTCGATGATCTCGCCACTGCTCGTCATCTTGCCCTGTCCAGCCAAAAAGAGCGGGTAGAAGAAGCCGCTGTAAAACAAATAGCTTTCCAGAAAAACAGAGGCAACCATCGCCATGTACAAGTCTTTCGCTGTCTCGATGCTTTGATAGCGTTGCGAGATCAATGCCGCTTTCTTTTGCAGATGCGGATTGCGCTCCACCCAGGCAAAAATCTCGTCGATTTCTTCGGTGGCAGCCAAAGTCGTGAAAATGCTGCTGTAAGACTTGGCGTGAATTTGCTCCATCATGCCCATGAAAGCCAGGACGGCTTTTCGCTGCAATCCGTCCACATGCTCCATGATTTTCGGCATCCCGACGCCGCCTTGCACCGTATCGAGCAAGGTAAGGCCACCGAGCACTTTTTTATACGTGTCCCGCTCGGTAGCGCTCAGCTCCATCCAGGACATTTTGTCGTCCGACAGCGGAATCTCGTCATCGGTCCAGAACTGCATGATGTTCTGATTCCAAAACGTCATCGTAAAATCGTCGTCCGGCCTGTTCCAATTGACTGCTTTCATAAGGCGTTCCTCTTCTCTATCAACTTGTTCCAATGACCTACATCTGTTGTTAAACGGCGCAGCTAATGCACTCTTCTACCGTCAGATGCTTGGTGCGCGTGTAGTAGAGCGACTTCAAGCCTTTTTTCGCCGCGTAAATATAGTAGCGAGCCAGCTCTCTTGTCGAGATGTTGCTGTTGACGTGCAGCACGGTAGAAATCCCTTGATCCACATGCTCCTGGATTTCGGCAATCAGATCGATGACTTTGAACTGGTCGATCACATAGGCAGACTTGTAGTAAAAATAGTTCTCTTGCGTCAAGTACGGCATCGGGTAATACGTGGTCGAGTTCGCATACGTTCTCGTCTCGATATGCTCCACGATCGGCATTACGCTCGATGTCGCATTCTGGATGTAGGAAATGCTCTGTGTCGGAGCAATCGCCAGACGATAGGCGTGATACAGCCCGTTCTCCTGCACTTTTTGCTTGAGAGAAGCCCAGTCCTCTGGCGTCGGAATGTGCACGCCCTCGAACAGCTGCTTGCCTTTTTCCGTACGCGGACGGTAATCGGTTGCGAGATATTTGTCAAAATAAGTGCCCTTGGCGTACTCCGACTGCTCAAAGCCCATGAAGGTTTCCCCTTTTGCCTTGGCAATCTCGGCGCTCATCTCCAGCGAGTAAAAGTTCATCATCATGAAGAACGTGCGGGCAAAATCTTTTGCTTCTTCACTCTCATACGCGATTTTGTTTTTCGCGAGGTAGCCGTTGAGGTTCATCGCCCCCAATCCGACAGAGTGCAGCTCGCGGTTCGCTTTTTGCACGCCCGGCGCATTTTCCACACGGGTTACATCGCTGACGGACGTAATCGCTTCGATGCCTTCGCGCACGGATTCACGGATTTTTTTGTGCTCCATCACGTTGACGATGTTCAGGGAAGCCAGATTGCAACTGATGTCGCGGCGGATAATGTCTTCCTCGCCGTAATTCGTGATCGTAGTAGTCTCCTGCAACTGGAAAATTTCCGTGCACAGGTTGGACATTTTGACCGCTCCAATATCTTTGAGCGCGTGGTTTTTGTTCGCATTCGTCTTGTTCATGATGTACGGATAGCCCGATTCCATCTGGATCATCGCGATCTTGGTAAGCATCTCGCGGGCGCTCATGACGATCTTTTTCTTGACGCGCTCGTTTGCGACCAACTCGTCGTACATCTGATCGAGATCCAGATCATCCAGATGAACGCCGTATTCCTTGTAGACCGAATAAGGAGCGAACACGGTCAGAGGCTTGTTCTCCTCTGCCAGCTTGTAAAACACATTCGGCACAATCAGGCCGATCGACAATGTCTTGATCCGCGATTTTTCGTCAGCGTTGATCTTTTTGCAATCGAGAAACTCGTTGATGTCCCAGCCAAAAATGTTGTAATAAGCTGCCCCGGAGCCTTTGCGCTGTCCCATCTGGTCGGCGTAGGAAAACGCATCTTCCAAAAGCTTGAGTACAGGCATGACGCCTTTGGCTGCGCCCTCGACGCCTTTGATCGGCTCTCCCCGCCCGCGAAGCTTGGACAGATTGACCGCTACGCCGCCGCCGATTTTCGAGAGCTGCATGCAAGTTCCGAGCACGTAGTTGATCGAGTTCAGGGAGTCGTCCATTTCCAGCAAGAAGCAGGAGACCATTTCCCCGCGGCGGCTTTTCCCTGCATTGAGGAATGTCGGTGTAGCCGGCTGGAGACGCTGCTCCATCATGGAAACAGTCAGGCGCTTCGCAAGCTCGAAGTCTCCGCGGCCGAGCGAGAGAGCAACAATCGCTACCCGATCCGGGTACTGTTCCAAATACGTGGATTTGTCGTCCGTTTTCAGAGCGTAGTCTTTGTAAAACTTGGAGATGGCCATGTACGACGCGAATTGAAAACCAGTGTCATGCGCCAGTCGGAAAACTTCGTCGACCTGTTCAACGGTGTAGTCCTCATACACATTTTCATAAAAATCATGCTGGATCAAATAGTCCATCCGCTCTTTGACACTGTTGAAGGTCATGGTCTTCGCCTGCACTTCCTCCATGAAGACGGCGACTGCCTCTCTGTCTTTTTCCAATTGGTAAAACCCGTCGTTTCCACGCTGCATTAGTTGGTTGTTCAATTCAATGTGCCGCAATTGCTGCCACCCCACTCGTAAATTGTTCCACGTCACGGCCGGTACCGGACAATTCAAACTTGGAAATCACCGGAACGCCATACTGGATCGCGATTGTATCTGCGCTTTTGGCAAAGCTGGTGCCCCAGTTGCGATTGCCGCTGGCAGACACTCCGCGCAAATAGACATGATTTCGCTTCAGGAAACGGTCCACCTTCTCTGGCACCTGCCCGAAGCCTGTCGTGTACGTCACCAGGATGAACGGCTCGTCTAGCACCATCTCCGGATCGATTTCCACGCGCGGCAGATCGATTTTGTTTACGAATCGTCTCACGTTTCCTGTTTTTGAATCAAAAGCGATTATCATGTCCCTCATCCTTTACTGCAATTGTATACTTTTTAGCCAAAGTAAAAGCGCATTCGACGCCAAAATGTCGAATGCGCATGATGATTCCCATCGTATCCATTCAACATGACAAACGAATGGAGCGCTCGAACACTTCCCTATCTTCCGTAGGTTACACAGTGCTTGCAGTCAGGCAGGTCTCCTGGCTTGGGGTCATTGCTCCATTTGGCCTTCCCGATTGGCTCAATCAGTGGCGATCACAAGCAAATGGAACTCTCTCATCACAGTGGCGGGACCGCGTCGGAATCTCACCGACTTCCCTATTAAGTCTACCAAATATAGCGTGGTAAACACCTGTCCGCATCAATATGTAGTTGGTAAAACTTACTTTACCTCAATATATCGTAGGAGTCAAGCTTGGCATGTTCAATTTTCGTAGTGATAATCTCTCTCATTTCTCTATTGCCAATCTCTGGTTTTCGTCCATATAATAGGTTTCGTGTACATAAAAGTTGACGCCTACGGACGAATGGAGAGTGACCCATGATGGACAGTACGACTTACGAGGCAGTAGCGATTCCCCGTTCCCAAACGAGAAAAATAACATACAACGATCGTACGTTCCACCTATTTGTGAGCACGCCAGACACAGCCCCGCCGCCAACAGGCTTTCCTGTCATCTATTTGCTGGACGCCAACTCGGTTTTCGGCACGATGACCGAAGCCATTCGCCTGCAATGCCGCGCTCCTGAAAAAACAGGCGTGCAACCAGCCATCGTCGTCGGCATCGGCTATCCGACGGAAGCGCCCTTCCATCCGTCCCGCTACTACGACTTCACGCATGTCGTTCCGCAAGACGAGCTGCCCGCTCATCCGCGCGGCGGAGAATGGCCGGAAATGGGCGGCGCCGAAAGGTTTCTTTCGTTTATCGAGAAAACGGTGAAGCCTGCTATCGAAAAAGACTTTTCCATCGACACCTCGCGCCAGACGATCTTCGGTCATTCTCTCGGCGGCTTGCTGGTGCTGCACGCCCTGTTGACGCGGCCGCACGAGTACCAATGCTATATCGCCGGCAGCCCGTCCATTCACTGGAACGAAAGCGTCCTGCTCGAAGAAGAGCGGCGCTTGCCTGAACGGCTTACAGACGAGCTGAAAGTCAGAGCGCTCCTGACGATCGGGGAACTGGAGAACGACGGGCGCTTCCACGTCAACGTCAAAGCAGAGGCCATGGCAAAAAGGCTGTCCGCTCTCGGCACAGGTCAGATACAAGCCACGTTCCGTCAATTCCCGGACGAAAATCACACCTCTGTCTTGCACGTCCTGATCAGCCTCGCGATCCGCTTCGCTTCCAAAACCGCTGCCTGCTAACCAGGGCAGCTTTTTCTTTTCCCAAAACCGGCCAACAACCGCTCCACGCACGCAAAAAACCGCCCATACGAAACATATGAGCGGTCATGCACGCATTTCTGCTCTTTTTCGGCTTACTGGAGGGACAACACCTTGTTGATCTGCGGCAGCTCTTCAATCGCCGCTACAACTGTTGGCGTAATCTCTTCATCCGTGACGCAAACAAGCAGGGCGTTCTTCCCTTTTTGCTCGCGCGACACGTTCAGCTTGGAAATATTGATTTCGTGGTCAGCCAGTTTGCGGGATACGTCGTAAATGACCCCGGGATAGTCGGTATGGTGCACCAAAAGACCGTGACCGCCCGGCGGAATCCGACAGGCGCAGTAATTGATCTCACTGATGTACACCTCGCGCCAGTCCTGGGCGAACGTATATTTGTTCGCGCCCACGCGCAAATTCGCCAAATGGTTGGCGTATTCACCTGAGCTGTTTTGCACGGAAACGCCGCTGCCCAGCCCTTCCAGAAGCAAGGACGCGATCTGCTCTTTGTTTTCATGGGCCAAAATGCTCAAGGTTGCCCCTGCAAGCTGCGGCTCCAGTCTGCTAATCAATTGGGCCAACTCACGAAGTCCAGCGTATTGGGTCATGTAATGCCCTCACTCTCCCAGTCAAGGTTATCCTTCATTTCGGAAGAATCCACTCTTCCGGCTCTTTGATGATGGAGGAATGGTTTTCGGAACGGTACCAAGCTGTCAGGCTTTCCCCGTCCTTTTTGTACACAATGCGGTAAATCGTATTGCCTTTTCCGCTTTTGGCAAAAGGGCTTTCATCGGCAGGAACAGCGGTCACGCCGCCCGGTTCAATCACGCCGCCTTTTTCCTTGATGACAGCCTGGATCGTCGCCATGTGCTCACTGCTCGTAGCCGACATTCCCATGTAAGCGAGAAACCCCAAGAGGAGTGCTCCCGCCAAAAACGAAACGATAATCACTTTGGATTTTTTCGTTGCATCCACCAAGCGCTTCCCCCGTATATTAATTCTCTTTATCTATCGAACGCACCTTGTCGATCGTTCCTCCGCCGAGACAAACTTCGCCATCGTAGAAGACGACGGCCTGTCCAGGAGTAACGGCTTTTTGCGGTTGAGCGAAAACGACCTCTATGGTGTTGCCTTCCTGCACGTGTACCGTCACTTGCTGATCCGGCTGACGATAACGGAACTTCGCGGTGCAGACAAACGATCCAGTTGGCTTGTTGGCGCTAACCCAGCTCACGTCTGTCGCCAAAAGACTGCTTGAGTACAGGCGGGGATGATCGGAGCCTTCCCCGACAATCAGTGCGTTGCGTTCCAGATCCTTGTCCACGACAAACCACGGTTGACCGCTCGTGCCGTGTCCGCCGCCGATTCCAAGCCCTTGGCGCTGACCGAGCGTGTAGTACATCAGTCCATCGTGCTGCCCGATCACGGTTCCCTCGACAGTCTCGATATTGCCGGGCTTCGCTGGCAAGTAGTTTTGCAAAAACTCGCGGAAGTTGCGTTCGCCAATGAAGCAAATCCCTGTGCTGTCCTTTTTCTTTGCGGTGTAAAGCCCTGCTTCCTCGGCGATTTTGCGCACCTCGGGCTTTGGCAAATGTCCGATGGGAAACATCGTTTTGGACAACTGCTCCTGGCCGAGCACGTTGAGGAAATACGTCTGGTCCTTGTTGTTGTCCGCGCCTCGGATCAGCTTGTACTCCCCGTCGATGAATTTCACCTGCGCATAGTGGCCTGTCGCGATGTAATCGGCTCCCAGGTCCATCACTTTTGCCAGCAGTTCGCCAAACTTGATTTCGCGGTTGCACATGACGTCCGGGTTCGGAGTGCGCCCGCGTTTATATTCATCCAAAAAATACTGGAATACTTTATCCATGTATTCTTTTTCAAAATTGACGGTGTAATATGGAATGCCGATCTGTTCACAGACGCGCCGGACATCCTGGAAGTCTTCTTCCGCCGTGCAGTGGCCGAATTCATCGGTATCATCCCAGTTTTTCATGAAGATGCCGATGACGTCATATCCCTGTTGCTTGAGCAGGTAAGCCGTCACGGAGGAGTCGACTCCGCCGGACATGCCGACAACGACGCGTGTGTCTTCTGGTCGTTTCATAGTCTTTCTCCTCTTGATTCAATTTGTTCTTCTACAGATTACCATGTTTCGCAAAACAATTCATGTTTTGTTGCACTTTTCCCCGCTCCATGCCAAAAACACCTGCCGCAACTCTTGTGGCAGGTGTCGATGCGAGATGATTTTCAGCTCACTGGGACGTCTCATCCTCGATTTCCGAACGGAAGCCCTCTGCACTTTCTGCACGACGCTCGTTCTTCGCTTCGATGTCCACACGTTCCTTGGCGGAAATCTCCCCTGCGTGCGCAGCCAGATAGTCATTCGCCTCGTTGATATTTTCCTCTGTATTTCGCGCCATTTCTTGCAGCTTGGCAGCGTTGTCAGAGCGATCATCCGGTTTTGCCATCACAATTCCTCCTCTGGTTCCAACTAGATTCACTACCTGTACCATTGTTCTCCGTTCACGCCAGAAGTATGTATGATAAACTGGTAGCATCTGATTTTGGACGAAGAGGAGTTTGACCGATGGCTTCCCTTGATTTTCTGGAACGAAAGCTGTTAAAAATCATCGCGGAGACAGACCCGGTGCGGCTCAAGCGCCAATGGGTGAGCAGACATGCCGAGCCGTTCCCCGAAATCGAGCAGCGCAAAAGGATCGCGCTATTGCTGCGCAGACTCGACAAGCTGCCTGCATCCAAGCGCGAGGAAGTGCGCGATTTGCTGAATCAGTTCAACTGGAACGGATAAGCCGGATAAACGACTAGCGAATAGACCCGCCGATGCGCCAATGCCCGTCCACTTTTTCCATCCGGCGAATATCGGCAATGGCATCGTGATTGAGCGGGCCGTAAATATGCGGATAAAGCAGTCCGTCGCTCGCCTGCTCGTATTTGATCGGAGAAGCGGATTTGCTCTCGTCGACTACGAGGACGAACAACTCCCCTTCAAATGCGCCGTATACCCGGTCCGCTACCTTCCCCAACAGCTCGTCGCCTTTTGTGGCATGAATAAAACCTTCCTGCTCGTAGTCGCGGGGCAGGTAATGCTCCTTCTCTTTCCACTGTTCCCAGTAAGCTTTTGGCACCATGCAATAAATGATCGATTCCTGCATCGAAAGTATGTCTCCTTTTTCGCTTGCGCTTTATTTGTTTCCCATCGCTTTGTTGACATGCCGCATGGCTTTATCGAAAAACATCTGGTCAAATGCCCCTTGATCGAACTTCCATTCAATGAAGTTTTTCAATGAATGCAAATCCACCCACGCATCCTTCGCTTGCGGATTGCGGTTAGGCACTTCACCCGTAATTTCTCCCTCGTAAACCAGCTTGGCCATCTCGTTTGGGTGCATCCCGATTTGATAGGCGATCTGGTGCAGCGCTATTTTCATCGAACTCCCCCTGCTCGGTAAGTCAATCCATACGTACGCTCTATTCTGCCAGTCTTTTTTCCCCGTGCCAAGTCCCTCTTGCGCACAGAGACATGTTTTCCTCCTGGCGCCTGCTTTGGTAAAATAGCGGTAGAAAAACAGGTCATACAGCACCGGAGGCCGCTCCATCTATGGAAAACATCAAATCGGCACCGAAAAAGAAGCGGTTGCGCCGCATCTTCTTTTGGGCATTCCTGACGCTCCTTCTCTATATGTGGGTCGTCAACAGCTCTTTTTTGGCGAGTCCGCCTGACGGCTCTCCTTTTTTGCTGGCTCACCGCGGAGTGGCGCAAACCTTTCATATGGAAGGAATCACAAACGAAACGTGCACAGCCGAGCAAATTTACCCACCAGAACATCCTTACCTGGAAAATACGCTTCCTTCCATGCGCGCGGCTTTCGCAGCCGGAGCCGATGCCGTTGAACTCGATGTCCACTGGACGAAAGATTCTCAATTCGCCGTCTTTCACGACTGGACGCTCGGATGTCGCACCAATGGCGAAGGGGTGACGAGAGACTTCACCATGTCCGAGCTGAAAAAGCTGGACGTGGGCTACAACTACACGGCAGACGGCGGGCGCACGTATCCTTTTCGCGGCAAAGGTGTCGGACTGATGCCTTCTCTCGACGAGGTTCTGACGGAATTTCCGACGGAGTCATTGTTGATCCACATCAAAAGCCACGATCCAAACGAAGGCAAAGCGCTTGCCGCCTTTTTGCAGCCCTTGCCGAAAGAACGGCTGGCGAAGCTCGCTGTATACGGCGGCGACGAGCCTGTTGCCACGCTGAAGCAAGCAATGCCGGAGCTGCGCGTCATGTCGATGAGCACGATGAAAAGCTGCCTGATTCCTTACATCGCTGTCGGCTGGTCCGGATACGTTCCGGACGCCTGCGCCGGGACCCAGCTGCATATTCCCGATCAAATCGCTCCCTGGCTGTGGGGTTGGCCTAATCGCTTCATGGAAAGAATGGAAGCAGCGGATACTCGCGTCATCCTGGTGGCAGGAAGCGGCGACTTCTCCCAAGGCTTCGATACCCCGGCCGATTTGAACCGGGTTCCCGAGAAGTTCAACGGAGGGATCTGGACAAATCGGATTGATCGCATCGGACCGCTTTTGCATAAAAAAAGCGAAACAAAGTGAAACTGTCTCCAGACACATGCGTATATACGAATACGCAGCCGAATCTGACAAGACAATTGGGAGTGATGGGGATGTTCAAAAAGCTTTTGAAAAATTTACTGGGTAATCACTCGAATGCTTCCCACAAATACCGGAAATACAGCAGCAGCGACCGCAAATACCGGAAAGGTTACGGGTCCAGCCACAGGGGGCACGGACACTCTCATTACGGCAGTTCCCACTACAAAAGAAAACATTCCAGCAGGAGCTTTTTCAGCAGCTAAACGACCTGCTCTTGGTACGCAAAAACACTCTGCCAGCTTCTGCAGCAGAGTGTTTCTTGTTTACGTATGCTACAATATGGAAAAGGAGCGTGCTGAAATGAACCCTTCCAAATCGTTTTATTATACCGTTGATCACTCCATGGTAGATGAATACAAAAAAATGCTCGATTTGATGAAAATCCCCTACACGATTGAAGCGCCAGTCGCTTTGCTCAAGGAAGGGGCCAATCAGTATTCCTTTGTGTTCCCGGATATGTCCGGCCGTTTGTATCAAATGGTAAGCAAGCTCTTTCAAGGGGAAGGCAAGCCCTATCCGCAATAATCGATGGCCTCGGGCAAAAAAAGGGACCCATTTCTGGGCCGAAGATAGGAAGTGGAGAGAATGCATGCTATGTAATATATACTAACATGAAACGAGTGATTGTCAACTTGTTTTGTCATTTTTCTGAGTTTTTATGTTAGTTTTTCTTACATCATTTCTTTCCGTTATCATTCTCTATCTGTTCGCACGCAAAAAGGAGGGACTTCGCGCCCCTCCTTTTCTTGTTTTTTCGGTCGTTTCGTTTATCCAAGAACGTTCACGATCTGCTCCAAACCGATCCACTCGCTTCTCGCTTCATTGACCAGTTGAACCTTGCGTGCCTTGGGGTCAACCCACTTGACTACGCCCCACATGCTGTGCGTATTCCCGCGCTCGCCATCCATGGACACCCACCAGCTGACTGTCACGCCATAATCTTCCCTGCCGGAATCACGGAGCATGTACAAAAACGATTCACGCTCCTGCTTTGTGATCACTGGCTGAGCCATGTCTTGCGGAAAAAGCTGACGTCCTCCGCCGTTACGAATACCGCTCATCACTTGATTTCACCCACCCTAGCCTGTACAAATCGTTTACTGCCCGTCTCATTTGACGATTGGACGCGATCGTATGAATCTCTGTTCCATTTTCCAGCATTCTGTAGACGCGAAGATGTACGGCTGTAAGCACGGGAACCCGCTGCATCTCCTTGTTCACAGGAACGAGAATGGTCTCCAGCATAAACATCACCCTCGAACGTACGTTTGCTTCATTATATACGAACAATATGCGAACAGGCAATATGAAAAAGCAGAATCTTCCTGCTTTCTACTGGGCGACTTCCTTCCCGATTGGTTGCGGCCGCTTTTCCACCACATCCAAAAACTTGCCGAACGTAGAGGCGAGCGTCTGCTGAAACAGCATCCCGAGCACGACAGGCAGGGCCACTGTAGCAGGGAAATACGTAATCGCCATAACCGCTCCGGCACTAATATTGCGCATCCCGCTATTAAAAGTCAGCGCGACGATTACGTCCCGTTCCCAGCCAAACAGTCTTGCCATCCACCAGCCTAGCAAGTAACCGAGAATGGCGAGCAAAAGCACCAACACAGCCATCCCGAACAGCTTGGCGTCCCATGCCTGGAAATAATTCGACACCATCGAGCTGTTAATCGCGACGACCACACCCATGCCCAGTTTGGAAAACGGAGAAAGCTTGGGAGCCAGCGTCTGTTTTACTCTCCCCCGCGACAGATGATGCAACAGCATACCGGCAAGCGACGGCAGCACGATCATGAAAAAGAGTCCCTGCATCATGTCCCATGTATCCATCTCTACTTTCGCCCCGAGCAACACGTACATGCCGAAAGGAACCACAAGCGGCGAAATCATCGTGTCGAGCAAAATAATCGACAGCGTCAGCGCGACGTTTCCCATGTAAATCGAAGACCACAAAAAACTGGAGATGCCCGTCGGAATGAGCGCCGCCAGCAAAAAGCCGGTAATGACATGGACATCGTCGGGATAGAACAGATGCGCCACTCCCCAGGCAATGAACGGCATGATGACATGCAAAATCATCAAATTGACCAGCAGCGGCAACGGACGTGCCAGCACTTTGGCAAACTCCTTGAACCCAGATCCCAGGCTCCCTGCAAAGGTCATAAAAGCGAAAACCCACGGAGACAAAAACGCGAACGGCTGCAGGTGCGATCCCGTAAGCACGCCAATCGCCACACTGCTCGGGGTCAACAACGGCATGATTTTTTCCAGCGACTTGTTTACTTTTGCGAATACATCCATTTCCTGCACCTCATTTGCTTTTGCGAACGCCTGATGAAAACCCATCTTTCTATATTACGTACTGGACAACTTTATTTCTAGAGAAAATGACGGGCGCCGCACTTTGACGGGCAAACAAAGGCACACTTGCATACTTTTTGGCGAACGGGTAAAGCCTAAGCTTTAGAAAGGAGGTATTTTTATGAACGGCATGGATTGGGTAGAATTTATCCGAAAAACCGAAGATAAAATGTTTCACCTCCATCGGGCGATTGATGGGATTTGTAACGAACCGGATTATAAAGAATCCGTCTCCGCTCTGACCGAAGTGGTCAGAGATTATCAAGTATTGGTTGAAAAAGCAAAAAGCGAGCTGCGTGGCATCGACTTGCATCGTGATCGTGGCGAACGCGATCGCGACCATCACGATCATGACCGTTACTAGAAGAAACTCAACTCCCCAATCGGGAGTTTTTCTTTTTTTACACGAAGCAAAAAACCTCAATCCATCCGCTTGCGATGGTGAGGTCTTCGTCCCAGTTACCCTTTCATTTTCTTTTCCAGCTCTTTTGCAGCTTTTTTCTTCTGGCACGCCTCTTTTACATCCGTCGGCCATGGCGTACCGCTCATCGATTGCAAGTCCATAAACAGTTTCTTATCAGAAGTGACGTGAACTTTCGAATCGGGAAATGCCGTTTTCAGCTTGCCCGCCACTTCTTTTTCAATCGATTGCAGTTTAAAGCGATTGAAGTTGCTAACCTTGATGGCGAGGTTCAAATCGTTGTCAATCTGGACAGCAACCACTTCATCGATCCCATCCACTTTAGCGGCAATCGCTTTCGCCTGCTCTTCCCACTCCGCATGCCGGACAGGCACAGGTGTGCACAACGGCTCTGCCTTGTTCTGTTGCTGTGTCTGCGCATTGTTTTTCCCCGAGCATCCTGTCATGACCAGCGCGATCGCCAAAATTGCCAGTATCGTACGCATGCAAACACCTCCTGACAAGTTATCCTTACTTTAGGATGACCGGAAATGGAGCATGTATGAGTGCGGGTTCTTTCCAATATAGAGACGCAGGAGACCGATTTGACCGTCCAGGACTATGTAACTATTTATCCCCGCCTGCGATTTTGGCATAAAAAAATGCGGCGGCTCATCTGCATTATTGAGCCGCCGCAGACCCCAAGAACATTGCGAGTCCTCCAATAGGATATACCAAATATGGCTTTGTAAGCGATAGGAGATCACTGGATGGCTTTTGGTGAACAAAAAAAAATCCCAGCCGCTGCTTCCGGCCGGGGCGTACGGGGTAGTACGCATATGTCATACGTGAATGATTTCATGATATAGGACAATAGAACTCGCAACAACCATCACTTTTAGGTAATAATACCTATGAATGGAACAAAAAAATAGCGCCGACCTATCTGCCTGAATTAAGTCGAACGCATTCAATCCCCAAGTTGGATTATACTAGCTAGCTTGGATTACTTTTCTATTATCTACGGAATTGGTCGATCATACCATGCGAAAATTATGGTAACAAACGCAATACTTTCCGCTTGATTTTGTTTCGTGTCGCTTTGAATCGTAGCGCTTTTCCAATATTTTCGGCAAAGATGCTTTTATGGTATGCTAGTTTTGCCATAAAAAGGAGTGAGACGATGAATCGCGATCAATGGACAGCTGTAGATGAATATTTTACGACGAAACTGGTTTCAGCAGATCCTGTACTGGACGCCGTTTTGGAACACAACGCAGCATCTGGCCTTCCGCCAATCGACGTGGCCCCCAACCAGGGGAAGTTCCTGCACTTGCTCGCCCAGATTCAAGGGGCACGCTCCATTCTGGAGATTGGTACACTCGGTGGCTACAGCACGATTTGGCTCGCTCGCGCCTTGCCTCAAGACGGCCGCCTGATCACGCTCGAAGCCGCACCGAAGCATGCAGAGGTAGCAAAAGCGAACATTGCTCGTGCCGGACTCGAATCGCTGGTGGAAATCCGCCTTGGCGACGCTCTGGACAGCCTCTCCGCTCTCGATCGCGAAAATCAAGGACCGTTCGACCTGATCTTTATTGATGCAGACAAGAAGAACAACCCGGACTACTTCCGCTATGCGCTCAAATTCTCGCGCAAAGGCAGTGTGATCATCACGGATAATGTCGTGAGAAAAGGTGCGGTCATCGACGAAACGAGCACCGATCCTAACATCCTCGGCGTTCGCCAGTTCGCCGATCTCGTTGCCGCAGAGCCAAGAGTGAGTGCGACTGCCATTCAAACAGTCGGCAGCAAAGGCTACGACGGTTTTGCCATCGCCCTGGTGACAGCAGATCCTAACTAACACACATCTCCCAATAAAAACCCGTCCGATGCTGAGCGCACAGACGGGTTTCGTTCATTGCAGACCGATTTGGGATTTGACTTGCAGTTTGCCATCCAGGAATGCCAAACTGGCACTGCTTCCGAGCGTTTCTCCTTCATACATGTAGACGACAGCATGATGCTGCTCCCCTTTGTTCCCTGCTTCCGACAGCAGCTCGCCTTCTCCCCCAATGATCCCCGTTGCTTCCTCATACGTCATGCCGTTTTCGATCTTGTCAAAGGCAGCCTTGGAAATCTTCGTTTTTTCATTGGCAGCAGAAGCCGACGCTGCATTGGTCGGCGAGGAAGTTTCCGAAGAACTTGCCTGTGTTCCCGCAGCGGGTGTTTCTGCTGGTGCAGCGGCAGTCGAAGTCGCATTGGTCGGTGCGGAACTTTCAGAAGAGCTTGCCTGCGTTCCCGCAGTTGGCGTTTCCGCTGGTGCAGAAGCGCAACCTGTCAGTCCCAGTCCGATACTGAGTAGCAATGCACATATTTTTTTCACGGTAACCAATCCCCCTTTTCATCTCTACACCTTAATCCAAAATATTACCAGTTTCATGAGAATATTTTCCTAATTGGCGACCTTTTTCCAAGCAGAGACAAGCAGGGAATACAATCGGAATAATTGTTGACAAAAATTTATTTTTGTGTTATATTAAAATATTTAATCATTTACATCAGCTTTTAAACCTTTCATACTATTCTTTACGCAAGGGACAGCGAAGAACTGGATGAAAGGATGTGCTGTAATGAACACATTGCCATGTCAGGGCTGCAAAGGCTTATGCTGTGGCCCGGTACCCATCACTGACAAGGAACGAAAGCTCATACATAAAAAGCTGAAAGCCATGCCGAAAAAGCTCCGCGAAGGCTTGGCGCATCAGCAGCGCTTTCCCGGCACCTGCATTTTCTACGACGTCAATCACGATCGTTGCGGCATTCATTCGTTTCGTCCAGACGTTTGCCGCCTGTTTGGCTATCACGAAGACCTCGTCTGTTTTCGCAAACCGGAACTGGCGACAAAAGGGAAAGCGCCGATCAAAGAACGACATGTCGGCTACCTCTCGATCGATTTTACGTGGAAAGATTTTCAGTGACGTATCTAGGCTGGACGTAAGGTGACACGGCGCAGGGATTGCAAGCATGGAAGTGCCAGGAAATATTCGGGAGGTGCCAGTCAAATGGAACCGTTCATCGGGTTTGTCATTCTCGCCTTTCTTGCCATCCTGCTGTTTCTCGTACTGGAAAGGCTGGTCGAACGCGCCGTGCATCCCCAGCATTTTTGGGCGGGTGCGATCATGAAAACGGTCATTTTCTTGTTGATTTGTGCAGGCGTCTATTTGTCGCTGCCTTGGTTTAGCGACCTGTTCTCATCCTGATTGGCAAGTCCAACCAAAAACCCGCCCTTTGCACAGGACGGGTTTGGATCGCAAGCAGACCATGTCGGGCTTGCCTGCTGCTTTTTAGGAAGCTGCTTTTATTTCCAATGCTGCTGAATGTACGCATCGCGGCCGGACTTTTCCCGGTCTTCCTTGTAATGCTTCGGGTTTTTCTTGTGGTAGCCTTGGTGATATTCTTCGGCGGGATAAAAAACGGACGCAGGCAAAATATCCGTGACGATTGGCTTGGAGAAGCGACCGCTCGCCGCCAGCGCTTGTTTCGATGCGACCGCAAGCTCATGCTGCTTTTCGTTATGGGTAAAAATCGCGGTGCGATATTGGCTGCCCCGATCGTGAAACTGTCCATCCGGGTCAGTCGGATCGATTTGCTGCCAAAACAGCTCCAGCAGTCTTTCATATGGAAACAACTCGGGATCGAACGTAATCTCGACCGCTTCCCAGTGTCCGGTTTCGCCTGTTTTTACTTGTTCATAGGTCGGGTTTTCCACCGTTCCCCCGGTATACCCGGAGATGATGCCTCCGATGCCCGGCAGCTCATCAAACGGTGTCACCATGCACCAGAAGCATCCGCCCGCAAATGTCGCTTTTTCCATCTGTATTTCCTCCAGTCCCAGCTACAGGTAATCTCCATGTTCTGCTCTCATTCATTGTACAAGAGCTTTCGGCTCGCTTCTAGGAAAAAGTGGGCAACAAATCTGCTCGTCCATAGAATCTCGTGAAGCCAATGCCCTCAGGATGTTTTATAATATCTGAGTAAAGCCATAGACAATTAGCTGTTAGGAGGACCATCCATGTTCCAAGTCGAAAAATTTCAAGGAAATAGAGAAGAGCAATACGAACTGGTCATCAAGCAGTTGGAAGCCTTGCTCGCTGGCGAGTCCAATCAGGTTGCCAATCTGGCCAATGCCGCAGCGCTGCTGAACCAGTTTTTTGAGGAAGTCAACTGGGTGGGCTTTTATCTGAACGACGGAAATGAACTCGTGCTCGGTCCGTTCCAAGGACTGCCTGCATGCGTGCGCATCCCGTTCGGAAAAGGCGTATGCGGCACCGCCGCGCAGAAGCAGGAAACGGTTCGCGTAGAGGATGTGCACTTGTTTCCAGGGCATATCGCGTGCGATGCAGCTTCCGAGTCGGAGATCGTCGTCCCGATCGTAAAAGACGGACAACTGCTCGGCGTCCTCGACATCGACAGCCCGCGCAAAAACCGTTTTGACGAAATCGATCAAGCTTATTTGGAAAAGTTCGTCCAGGCGCTCGTGCGTTTTTTGTGATCGCGCCTTCTTTTCCACGCGAAAAAAGAGCAGGCTTCCTTCTGCTCTTTTTTTCATGGCGATTTGTTATTTTCGGTAGTAGTGCTTGGCCCATTCGTTTTGGATTTGCTTTTTTGACTTTGCTCTCACCCGCGGCACCTGGCTCGTTTCCCATTCGCGGATGGCAGCCGCAAGAGTTCGGTAGAAGCGAAAATCGTTGATGTCCCAGGAGCAAAACAGTTTGCGGTACATCGCGCCGACAGAAATGCCTTTCTGGTATCCCGCATCACTTGCGCAAATGCTCCGACAGCTGCGCAAGCTTTTCGTTATACTCGCGGTCCAGCCGGATTTTTGTCTTCATGAAGTGAATGGCCTTCACAATTAGATAGATAGCAAGTCCATACAGCAAAAGCATGGGCAAAAAAACGAGCACTTGCGTAAGCAGAGTGCCCCATTCTAAAGAAACAGCGCCAAAATCGAGCACATTTCTCGTCTCCTTTCTCCCCTTTTTGCGTTTTCCGTCGCACATCGTTGGATGCAAAGCGTAAAGAAGTTCTTTTTATATTACCACCATCTTCCACGTTTTCAAAATAAACAGACCGCGATAAGCAAAAGGAAGCTTTTTATGATCATCATGAAAATATTTCGCTGTCGCTGGAAAATAGAGGTGATTTTCGATCGTTCTTGTTGTAATATTATCCCAACTCCAAATCAACTGACAAAGGAATGATGCAGACGCCATTCGCTCTGCTGCTACTAGGCGTTCTTTTGCCTTCCCGGCTGACAGCCACACTACTTCGGATGTAAAAAGGAGACTGCCATGTCCAATCCATTGACCAGTCAACACTTGACTCTCACCAAACTGGCTCCGCCCGACTGGGAATTGATTCGCTCCATCTACACCAATCCGGTCCTCATGCAGCATATCGGCTCCCCTATGAGCGAGGAAGCGATCCGAAGCAACTTTGCGAAAGAGTTGGCTCCGTGGACTCTCGACTCCACCCACTGGCTCACCTGGATCATTCGCGAAACAGACACCGGAAACGACGTTGGCTTGATCAGCATCTGCACCCGTGATCGTGACGTGCTCACTGCGGAAGTAGGCTTTATTATTTTGGATACGCACAAAGGCAAAGGCTATGCAACCGAAGCGCTTGCTTTTGTCCTAGACCACGCTGCTCATGCATATGGCTTCCGAAAATTCACAGCTGTTTGTTCCGAAGAACACGCAGCTTCCAGAAAGGTGTTGGAAAAGGCGGGAATGAAGCTGGATAAAATCGTGCCGGAACATACTGAAATTGCTGGCACCATGGTGAATGACTGTTTTTATTCGTTGGAAAAATGAATGGTTGTTACAAAGATAACGGCCCCGTTCGCATAAGGAGAGGTACTAATGAAGCTCTGGCAACAAATGATCATCGTCATTGGCTTACTGCTATTTGGCAGCCTGCCTGTCTTCGCTGCATTCGAAAACGAGCCAGCAGACAGGAGTGCGTACGAAAGCTATCGTCCATATGAATCTTCCGCAAATGCACAAAAATTCCTTGCCCATACCGTGAAACATCTGTCTGAGGGAACCATGGGCGGCAGCATCCCTTTACAGACGACGCGCGACGAGCTGCAAGCAAACTATGGTTTGCAGGAAAGCGAAATCGTATCGCCAGTCCCGAACGCCCATTTTTTTGAGCGGGACGGCTACCGTTACTTCCTCAATCGCATCAATGGCGAATCGACTGTCATGGTCATCCAAGCTCCCTTTGCCCCGTTGACAAAAGAGGAAATTTTTGAAGTGGTTGGCGATCAGCCTTGGTATGGCGGCAAAAGGCAACACCAGATCATTTACAAGCTGGATCGCTACATGCTCATATTTACCCACACGGATTCCAAGGAGCAAGTCTACTATAATAGCGTTATGATCAGCCCTCTGGACCCTACCAAAAAATAAGCATGAAGCGTGACCAACCCCCGTGCTGTTGACGGGGGGTTCTTGTACTTTACATTTGTGTCCACGCACGCCGCCCCATCCATCTGATGCTTGTATAGCCTGCAAACACTCAGTAAAGATGACCACGGTCATGTGTTGATTCAGCTCTCCGCTTCCCATTCTCGCTTAAACGCAATTGCCTTGCTCTATTTCTTTAATCGGTTCGGGACTGTTTCAGGTTCACCCCACCACGAACCGATTGGACGGGCGCGGCACGCCCAGATGCTCACGCAGCGTACTTCCGCTGTACTCCGTGCGAAAAATGCCACGATTTTGCAGTTCGGGGATGACAAAATGAACGAGATCGTGCAGCGATTGCGGCAGCAGGTGCGGAATGAAAGTGAATCCGTCCGCAGCATCGTTCGTCAGCCATTCTTCCAAGCGATCGGCAATTTGCGCTGGAGTGCCTGTGATCGAAAAATGCCCGCTCTGCTGCCTCACATGCTCGTACAACTGGCGAATCGTACCCAAACCGAGCTGATCCGCTGTTTGCTTCCACTGTCTGTACGAAGCCATGCCAGCGTCAGCCAGATCCGGTTCGGGAAGCGGATCGTCGAGCGAGTACCCAGAGATGTCGAGTCCAAGCGAGGATGAAACGATATCCTTGCGCGCCTCCGGAAGCAACAAACGCTCCTGATGCTCCCGCTTCTCCTTCGCCTCGGCTTCCGTTGCGCCGACCACCACATTCAAGCCCGGCATCAGCAGCAAATCAGACGTTGCCCGGCCGTATTTGGCCAAGCGCCGTTTCAGGTCGAAATAAAAAGCTTGTGCTTCCGGCAAGGTGCGTAAAGCGGTGAACACGACGTCCGCCTGCTGGGCCGCCCGTTCCCTGAAGGTATCAGACCGTCCGGCTTGGATAATGACGGGATGACCCTGAATCGGCCTTGCCACATTCAGCGGCCCGCGCACGGAAAACCACGCCCCTTCATGATGCAACGTGTGAATTTTGGCAGGATCGGCAAAATCGCCCGTTTCCCGGTCAATCTTGATCGCATCGTCCTCCCAGCTGTCCCACAGCGCCTTAACCACATCAAGAAATTCCCCAGAATGCGCGTGCCGCTGCTCGTGCAACGGACGGTGATCGTTGCGAAAGTTGTGCGCATCCAGATCGCCGATCGAGGTGACGACGTTCCAGGAAGCGCGGCCGCCGCTCAGATGATCGAGCGTCGCCAGCATGCGCGCGACATGAAACGGTTCATGGTAGGTCGTCGATATCGTCGCGGACAAACCGATATGCGAGGTCGCCCCTGCAAGAGCAGACAGCAACGTCACAGGCTCGGGCCAAACGTTAATCCCCCGGCGAAGTTCTTCCGGGCTGTTTGCTGATATCGTATATTTATCCGGTTGAAAAATATAATCGAGCTTGCCTTCCTCTGCCGTTCGCGCCAGCTCGCGATAAAAGGCAAAGTCCAGTATCCGTTCCGGCTGCGCCGTCTGATCCCGCCATCCCCCGCCAGACGAACCCGGCGTTATAAGCAAGGTAGACAGCTTCAACTGCTTTTTACAATGGAGCATGATCGGCCCACTCCTGTCGTTGGTAAATGGGATAGTAGACGGTCAACCTGGTCCAGCTGCCATTCCAATGTGATCGCTTCATAGGAAGCCCAGCGATGCTCAAGCACATGCACCTGGCCCCTCCGTACTGCTTCATGGTTTTTCCAGCCTTTCGTACGCTGCAATTCGTCGAACCATTCCTGAAATTGTTGTTCTCTCCCGCGGATGACGATCAGCTTATCTGCCTGCAAATCCGCGAATCGAGCAAAGTCAATCGGCACTCGGCGAATGTGTTCATCCTGCTGGACGTGGTTCACCAGCAAGCTTGGAGCAGAAAACCCGAGCACCTCGTAGACGGTCGGAAAAAAACGCGGGGCGTGCAGCCACACCTTGCCATTGTCTATGCGCAGAACAGCAGCCGTTATTTCCGGAGCGACCAATGGACGCACTCGCTTCTGAACAACCTTTTTCTTCAACTCGTAGCGCTCCAGCCACTGGTTGGCTTCCGCCTCTTTGCCGAGCACCCGGGCGATTCGCTGAAGGCGCTCGAACGGCCGTTCGTCCCAAGGTACGACGATAACAGGTGCCAGTCGGGAAATGACGGAAAACTCCGAGCTTACCATAAAATCTGAAGCCACGATCAAATCCGGCTGCAGAGGTTCAATTCTCGCCAGCTCCACTTGGTTGTCGCCGATACTCTTGATACTGCTCGCGATTTCCCGAAGCGAATCGAGCGAAATGTCGAGCGCGCCAATCGGCTTAACGCCAAGCGCCAGCATGTCCCCAACATAGTGCGGCGTGACGATTTTCGTATCGCAGCCACGACTGCACGCATATTGTTTCGGGGGAAGGCCGACGATTTGTTTGAATCGCCGATTGAAATAATGCGTGTCTTTGAACCCGCTGTTGCGCGAGATGGTATGCAGCAGCTCGCCACCGATAAGGAGTTCCTCCTTCGACCGATTGATCCGATAGGTGGTCAAGTAATCGATCGGGCTTTTTCCCGTCGTCCTTTTGAACAAACGGGTATACTGGCGAACACCGAGATTCGCTTGCTTCGCCAATTGCTGCACGGTCAGTTCATCGGCATAATGATCGTGCAAATATGCAATCGAACGCTCGATTGCAGCGGCCGAGTTCTCCTCCGCATCGACCGTTCGCGTTTGCTCCAAAAGGAAGCACAGCAACTGCTGAAAGGCGATCTGCATTTTGAATTGCTCGATATCATCCTCCGCCGGCCAACGCCGCAGCAAAGCTTGACAGTCGACGAGCACGCGATGAGCCGGCTTCATGTTGAAAACGTGATCGAAACGGAACCGGAACGTTTCCCCGCCCTTATTCCCTTTACTGCGCTCCACTGTCCGAAATAACAGGCGGTACAGCCGCAGCTCCTTTTGCCCCGTATTAGCTATTTCGCAAAAGGTTGCAGGCTCCACCATCCAGCAGGCTCCCTTGGCAATCTGCTCAGCGTTTTCCTGAAGCCAGAGCTTGCCTTGTCCATCTGCCACAGCCATAAAACTAAAGCTGCTTTCCGCCCGAAACCGCCTGGTATCCTTCGCAAGTACGCAAACTTTTTCGACCTCTTCAAGTACGAACAAAGGGAACTGATTCCTCGTGTTTTCATCCGATGCGTTTCCCATGTCCGAACCCCCTTTCGCTTTCGTGCTTATTTCAGCAAGAGCCTTTCCACTTCACCAAACGCCCAATCCAACGTGCTGGCATCGGCTATAGATAACCGTTTGTCAATCACATACACCTGGTTATTTTGAACGGCAGGCAAGTTTTTCCAAACAGCACCTTTCTTCGCGTCTTCAAACGTCTGTTGCGATTCCTCGTCATTCACGATGACGAAAATGCGATCTGCCGCAAACTCCGGCAACACCTCCTCCGCCAGCGGTACAACTCCCTTGAAATTCTCTTGCTGCTCCAATTCCTGCAGCTTTTTCGGCGGAATCAGGCCCAGCACCTGATAGACGGTCGGAAACGTGCTTGTCCGGTATGTATAGATTTGCTTTAAGGCAAATTGAATGACGACGCCTGTTTCCCCTTGCTTGAACATTGGCTTGACTTTGTCCTGCAACTGTTTGGCTTTCGTTTCATAGCGCTCGATCCATGCCTTCTCCTCCTGCTCCTTTCCCAAAATGTCTGCGGCGAGATGCAGCGATTCAAATGCGTCCCCGAAGAAAGGGACCGCCACGACTGGCGCGATTTTGCTGTAGGCTTCGATTTCTTCTGGCGCCATGCGGGCGGAGACGAGAATCAAGTCGGGATTTAGCGCCAATACCGCTTCCTTGCTCGCTGTGTCCACAGCGATGTTGGCAATGCCTTGCTTCTCCTCGGCAGAAAAAAATCGCAGTAACTGGTCTGTCGCTCCGATCGGTTTTTGCCCGAGGGCCAACATTTCGCCGACAAAGGCCAAAGCGACCACCCTTTGGGGCCGAACGGGAATCACCACTTCCCGATTCAACGAATCTTTAAACGTTCTCATTTCTCCTTTTTCCGCCTCGGAAGCGGACTGCGCGCTTGAACTCAAGCTTTGCGCTGCCCCAGACTGAGAACTTCTGTTACCATCTGCATTGCTTCCGCAAGCGGACAGTACAACTGTTAGGCTCAAAAGCAAAGCGGCCGCACCGATCATTGTCTTGTAACGAAACAACTACAACCCCTCCGATAATATTGATTATCATTTTCACTTGGCTATTATAATCGGATAACAAAGGCTATTCAATGGAGGAACAGGACTTGTTTCGATTAAACAATTGCGACATGCAATTGGCGCTACCAGGGCGACGTCCCAGTCACTAGCTCCAGTTGCCCATCAATCACCTGCCCCTCTCCTGCTCTGGTGAGACGAAAACATATCATCGTTTTCCCATTTGAGCACTGCCTTCGTCACTCGGGATTTGAACCGTAACCCCAATCACGCAGAAGCGAACCGCGCCAACCCAGTCGCCGACCGATTTATCCAGCGGTTTGCCTACGAAAAGAGCAAGCACCCCTGAAAGGAAGGCACTTGCTCTGATTCAACTGCCTATTTTTTCGCTCCCGTGCTCACCAACCAATCCGCCAGCTCTTCCGTTTGCGACAAGGTGGCGATCGGGTCGAAATACCATGATTTCGCTTTTTTCCAAATGTAGACGCGATCGTTTTTCACAGCGTCGAGCGTGCGCCAGATCGGATCGGCTTTCAGATCAGCCATCGTTCGCTCCTCAGAGGTCAAGATGATATAGTCACCCGCGTAAGTCGGCAACCTCTCGCTGGAAACTTCCACCTCCTGCTTCTCCATGATCTCCTTGGCGATGGCAGCAGGAGGTTTCAAGCCTAGCCCGCCATAGACGGCTTGGCCGCCGCGTCCGAAGTTGTCGCCGAAGACGCCTGTTTGCTTGCCCCAATCTTGCATGATGGAAACGGTGGCATCTGCCGGAACGACTTTGGCTATCTTTTCTCGCGCCTGCGCGATTCGCTGGTCATACTCCGTGAGCCATGCCTTTGCTTCCGCCTCTTTGCCCAACAACTGTCCGACAAACGTAATCTCTTCGTGCACATTTTTCAGCTGTCCAAACGGAACGACAACCGTCGGCGCGATTTTCTGGTACTGCTCAAAAGCGGCCTCGTTTCCGGTGAAGATCAAGTCAGGTTGAAGTTCCAGCATTTTCTCCAGGGAAATATTTTCGTAATCCCCGATGTTCTCCACTCCGACAAGGGACTCCGCAAAGTACGGGTTTTTCAAATTCAGCTCCGGCGTGCCGATCGGCTTGAACTGCAAGGCGATGAAGCTGCCGAGGTACAAATCGACGATCACTCGCTTCGGCGCCGAAGGAATCTCAATCTCTCCTTTGATCGTTTTCATGATGCGCACCTGTTTTTGGCTATCCGCGCTCGCGGCACTTTGCTCTTTGACCGCGACCGCTTGCGGATTGCCGGAAGCAGCGCCTGTCCCGCCATCAGTACCTGCACCGCATGCGCTCAGCACCAGGGCGAAGCAGACCAGCATCGTCGCGACGATTGACAACTTGCGACTGTTCATCGATGTTTCATTCCTTCCTGCATATCGATAATGATTCTCATAACCACTATCAATATAACGGCGGACGGAAAGCGGAACAATGGACGAACGGCGCAAAGCGTATGGACAAATTTCCGTCCCGAGCGCTTCCCCCTGTTTTTTGAAGCGGATCGGCGACATCCCCACGTATTTCGCAAACAGTCGCGAAAAATAAAAACGATCGGCGTAGCCGACTTTTTCGGCAATTTCCTGCACAGTGGCATCCGAATGCAGCAAAAACGCTTTGGCTTGCTCCATCCTGACCTGGATCACAAACTCCATCAAGCTGTGCCCCGTCTGTTTTTTAAACAGCTTGGACAGATGCTTGGCGCTATAGCCGAAGCGCTGCGCGATCGTCTCCACTGACAGAGGCTCCGCGTACTTGCCTTGTATGTATAAAATCGCTTGCTCGACAACAGAAAGCGCCCCCGTCTTCCCGTCCTGCTCCTGAAGCTGCTGCAAAATCTGGTGCACCCACAGCTGAAACAGCGTTTTGACGTGAAATCGCTGCAAAGGTGTGGACGACTGCCATTCCTCGTACATGGCGACAAGCAAGTCTAGCAGTTCGAGCGGGGCTTTCGGCTTGACTTCGTACGTGCGGGCGAAAGGATTGGCTGTCTCAAGCAGGACGCGAAGCTCTTTTCGCCGAGGCAGAAACACTTTCGCCTGATAGAGGATCAAATAAAAGACGACGGCATCGTCCAGGCAATAAATCTCCACCCGCGAGCCTTTTCCGCTGTGCAAGACGTGGAAAGGACGCGCGTCGTAAAAACGCCCATCCAGATAGACATGGGCGTGCCCGATCGTCGTGTACAAAAATGCGCTGGCTGGCAAGCGGTAGGAAAACGGGGCTTCATCGCCTCGCAGACGATGCTGCCGAACATCGATCATTTTGATTGTCGCCTGGTTCCACAAGGCGATGTACTGTTCCAGTTGCAGATGAATCTCCCCCTCTTTTTTCCAGCAGACTGGACTGTTCTCTACAACACTCTATCGATAACCATTCTCACTGTCAATTCACGCATCGCACTAAAGGGCCATGAATGCTGCGTGAACGGCAAGCGGCTCTATCCCCTTTTCTTTTCCGGAAAAACAGCGACGCGTTTTTCACAAAAAAAAAGAGAGATTCGCAATCGAACCTCTCTTCATGAACAGTTCCTAGGAGACGCTGGCTGGCTGACCTCCGCGATGCTTGGCAAACACGAGCAAAGCAACGCACGCCAGCGACAGCGAGCAAACGAGATACGGAATGGACATCTGCCAGGCGTACAGCATCGTCCCCGCCAGCGGGCCGACAAACGAGCCGACACCCTGCGCCGCCCCTGTGTAAGAAGCCACAGCCGACTGTTCTTCCGCCGAAACGGCCAGAGACGCTGCCGTAATATAGCCGGGCAATGTAAATCCGATCCCGATTCCGTGGAAAAGAAAAGCGACAATGTACCAGGCCGGAGCGAGCATAAACAAAGTAAAGGCGACAAACAGCGAGCTCAACCCGATTTTCAGCAGGCGGGCGGGCTGCCATCTGAGATAACGCCCAACCAAAAGCTGCACGACAACGACAATCACACCCGCAACAGACAGGCCGACACCGATCGATTGCGCCGCTGCCTTATCGCTTAATTGAAGCTGATCTTGCATGTAAATCCCGCACGTTACTTGCAGCATGATCATGACGGTGGACAGCAACAGGCCGATCAAGATGTACAAGCGAATGCGCGGATCGGTCATCGAGAGCTTGACCGCTGCTTTCTTCACCTGACCGCCCTTGCTATCCGGCAAAATGATCCCGCTCAAAATAGCGACAACGACAAGCAACGCGGTCGATACATACATCGGGGAAGTGAACCCGATCGGCGTCAACGCCGCCCCGAGAGCTGGCCCGAGAACAAAACCCATCCCGCTCGCCCCTCCGAATAACGCCATGCCGGAAGCGCGATTTTGCGCCGTCGTCCATTCCATCAAGTAGCCTTGGGCCATCGTCGGAATCGCCCCGAAGAAAAAGCCGCCAACAGCGCGCAGCGCGAACAACTCCCAATACAGGACAACCGCATTGCCGGGAGTTGCTTTTGCCCAGTCAGCGAGTAAGGCAAAGCTCGCCAAGGTCAGCGTATACCCGAGAATCGCAATGACCATCAAGCGCTTGCGATTGGTGCGCGACCATTTCTCCCATAAAAAGCTGCCGACGATCCAGAACAATCCGGTAATCGTCACCAGACTGCCCGACTGGATTTCGCTAAAGCCCAGCGTTCGCGCCAAAAGTCCCAAAATCGGATTGAAGGTAGCGATCGACGTCATCGCGACTAGGACGGTAGCGAAGATCATCCAAAAATGTTTTTTCAATCTGCTTCTCTCCTCTCATTCCTCTGCAAGCTGCAACGACTTGACGCTGCCGCCCATCTGATAGTGATTATCACTCGCGAAGCCGTCGCGCCTCTACCTGTAGCGGTTGTTTTTCTGCCTGCAAAAGAAGAAAAACAACCCGAACGTCGCTCGGGTTGTTGTTAGGAGAACTGCCGTCTTACGTATTCACTTGGGTTCATGCCGTATTGCTTGCGAAAAGCTGCCGTAAAATTGCTCGCATTGCTGTACCCGACAGCAGCGGCTGCCTGCCCGATGGTGAGCTGTTCCGTCTCCATGAGCGCGAGCGCTTTTTCCATCCGCGCCTGCCGAACCTGTTCGAAAATGCTCATGCCGTACATCTCGCGAAAGCCTTGCTTGAGCTTGCTCTCATTCATCCCCGCCATGCGGGACAGCTGGCGAATGCTGTACGGGTTCTCCAAGTTTTGCACAATCGTTGCCTGCACGCGAGCCAGCATCTCCACATCCTGCTTGCGCAAGTTGACGCTGCTGCGCGCTTTTGCCGTGCCGGGACTTTGGCTGACCAGCGCGATGATTTCCATCGCCTTGCTCTCCATGTACAACCGTTTGAGCGGCCCCTGGTACGTGCAAAAGAACATATCGTGGATGCATTTCTGAATCGCTGGTGACGTGTCATAAGGCTCTACGCCGCCCTGATGCCGATTCAAAAACGCTTCGAAAATCGAGCCATCCTCGCTTTGTTCGGAATAGCTGAGAAAATGCTCGGGACTCATGCGAATCTCCACGTGCTGGTTGCGAATCCCCGCTTTTCGTTCCAGGTACACCTTCTCGTCTGCCAAAAAGACGACGCTGCCTTCCTTGCTTGCGATCTGCTTTTCCTTGCCGTTCCAGGCGCAATACGTCTGGCCGCTCAAGCTGTAATTCAACTCCAGCAGCTGGAAGTTTTCCTGAATCGTGTACTTCATGTCTTCTTCCAGCAACAAGTCGGTCATGACGATCTCCATGCCAGGGCGAATCCGCAGCCGAGTGATGCCGCCCGAGCCGATATGCGCGGGAGCGATCGCCTGTTGTTCCCAGGAACGGTCAAGCAAAGTCGCCTGCATGGACGCCAGAAACTGCGGGAAATATTCTTGCATATCCGATAACTGTATATGGAATTTCATCGTCATCTATCCTTCCCCGTAACGGAAGGGAGCGGCTGGTCGTGCCCCTTCAGTCTGCCACTGCTTGTGACAGAGGCTTTTTCATCATGTTGACGTATTGTACCATATACAAATATCGTTCGGTCAACAACTCAACTCCCGCTTTTGCGTCGCGCATATAGTGGCCGCCCGCCTCGGCCAGACGTGCGATCAGCTCGGCAAGAAAGTCCATCCCGTATTCCCGCGCACTCGCTTCGAGCCGGGCGAGCGTTGCCAGGTCAGCAGACTCGAATTTGCGGATGCCTTTGAGCAGCATGCGCTCCACCCAATCTTCCAGTTTTTCGCGAAAAGCAAAAATCTCCTCCATGTGCGAATCCTCACACTCCACTGCCGTTATAAATCAAGCTTCAAGCTCGTCAATGATTTGCCTTGCAGCATGCTGATCGGGTACAGCTCATCCCCTCTGACTTGAACAAGCCAATACACGTCCCGCAGCTCCAGCAGCCGCTTGTTGTTTTCCAGATAGCGAATCGTTTTGTCGAACTCGCCCTGGTATGGAATGACAAGCGGGATGCTCTCGCCGTCGTGCGCTTCGACCGTAATGATCAGCTGCTGCGTGGCTGCTTCATAAAACACTTGCAGCACGGACTTCGTTGGGAGCAAAAAGACGTGCTCTGTCGCCTGCTCAAACAAGACGCCTGCTCCCTCGCCCATGCGCTCGGCCAAATCGCGGCACAGCGTCTCGCCCAGATCGAGTTCCTCGATATTTTCCCTCGGCAACACGACAAGCTTCGTCTCATCGCTCGATGACAGCCGCTGCTCCCGGTTCGTCTTCGCACTCGTCAAGCTCACCTGGGAATGGGACAGCTCCTCCATCGTCACCAGTCCGCCCCATGGCGCCTTGCTTTTGTAGCTCGTCGCATACGTAAAGCTCGTTCCCTCGTAAAAAACAGGCCGGGCCTCGGTATACGTGTAAATGCGCTTGTCTGCCAGCGAGAAAAAGTAATACGTCACACCCTTGTAGCCGGAGCGCGTCTCCCATGGATTGGCCCCCAGCGCGTACAGCGTCAGGTGCGGCACCGTGTGGTATTTGCTTTTAAAGCTGCCCAGCAGCTGTTTTTTCAGCTCCGGACGCTCGCTTTTTTCCAGGGCAGCCAGCCCCAGGTAGACGCGGGCCAGTCTGTCTAACAGCACGTCTTGCGAAAACTTCACGTGGCGCTGGAAAAACAGGCCAAGCTCTCCTTTGATCCCGCGCAAATCTTTTTCCAAGGCAGGCAAGTTCCCGTTATGGGCCGCAATCGCCAAAAGCTCGAAGCGCGTACAAACCGTCTCCGGCAGCTTCGCCAATCCGATTCCGAGCACTTCGGCCAGCAAAGCTCTCGCCTCCGCCGCCACCTCTGCGTCATAGCTGACATCCGTGATGTCTGCCTGCAACGCTTCCCGGTCGTCGATCTCATGGACGAGACGATAGCGCAAGAGGCATTCCAGCTTGTGAATGCAGTTGCCTTTTGCCTTGCAACTGCACATCGCCCGGCTCAGATCGGCTTCCTGGTCGAACGAAACCTCGACCTGTTGAAGCTGCAGCGTCACGGTCAAAAAGGACGTTTCCGCAACTTCCAGCGCCTCGCCGTACTCTAAGCGGAACAGCACTTCCTCGATCTGTGCCGCGGTAAAAGCCTGCAAAAAATCGGACGGATGAAGCTGCAACAACCAGCCAAAGTCAGGCTTGAATACGGCAGGCTCATCACCCGCGTCACCCATGCCAGCTGCTGGCTGATGCTGTGTGGCGTAAGCGACGATCGCCAGGATGACATGCTTGCATATTTTATCTGACGGGCACGAGCAGGAAAAACGCTCGATGTCTCCGTACAACAGGCACACGCTGTCATCCGACAGCGCGCACCTGACATGATCATCCATGAACTCATACGAAACCGTAACGCCCTTCTCGATTTCCTTGCATGCGCGATTGTAAAGGCCCTTGTTGGCGTACTTGATCAAATATTCCTCGTTGCACAGTCCGATCCATCGCTGAAAATCGCTTTTGAAATCTGCCATGATTACTTCCCGGTAGCACGCACGACATCGTAGAGCGTTTCACTGAAAATCCGCGCCGGAAGCGTCGCCAGCTTCAAACGGTCGATCGGCTTGAAGTACATGTACTTGTACTGGCTGTCGTCATTCGGGTAAAAAGCGAGGCTCTCCAAAGTGACGTCATCCATGCCGTCGTAGTACGAAATGCTCGCTCCGCTGATTTTCAGCTCGGCCACGACATTGCCGTACAGCTTGTAAAACTCGTAGTAGAAGCCCGCATCCTGCGGAGTGCCTTTGATCCAGCCGTATTTCTCCATCGTTTTGGCAAAAGCGGTTGGCGTGTAGGCGCCGTCCGGGAGCCGCAGCACTTCGTCCGCTTTCAGTTCTTCTTCTGTCGGCAAGAACAGTTCGCGGTTCAATTGGTCAAACGGCTGGGAAATTTCGTAATCTTCCAGCTGAGTGCGCCAGCCTGCCAGCGTCTCTTCGTCCAGCTCCAGCGGATGCACCAGGCCGATTTGCGCTTGTTCTGGCAACTCGTATTCGTCCTCGTCAACGGTGTTGAACGTTCCGTCATCCATATAGCGGAAAGTGGCCGCGAGCGAACCGTCCTCGTAAACGCCCCAGATCAGGCCAATCGCGAATTTTTGCATCAGCACATTTTCCACAAACAGGCGGTTCCACGCTTCTGTCGTCCAGTAGCGCGACTTGGACAACGATTCTTCCAGTCGCAGCGCCTGCAACTTGACCATGCTTTTCAGGTCTTTTTTCAACTGGGCAAAAGTCGCTCGTGCCTCTTCCGCCAGCTGCTGATCGTCTTTTTGCGTCGGAGCAGGCAAATTTTTGACCGCCTTGCCCGTGCTGTCGTTGGTCACTTCCAGCTCCAGCTCGTTGCTGACTTTTACCGTAAACGTGCGTTCGCCATAAGAGAAAACTTGCTTGCCGGACGCATCGAAGCCAAGCTGGGTAACCAGCCGATCTTCCAGTTCTTCCGCTGAAATTTTCAGGTTGGCCGCCGCCATGCCCAGCGCTTCCTCTGCCGCAGAGCGGACTTGCTTGTTTTTGATCGTCCGTTTGATCGAATCGATCTGCCGAAGCGCTGCCAAATCTTCCGAGAAGGACAACGCCCGCACTCCTTCTGCGGCGAGCGCTCCGCGGGAGTAGTCCGTCCATTCCTTGATCATCTGGCTGATCGTATCGACCGTCCGTCTGTCACCGAGCGCAATCGCGAGCGGCATGACCCATTTTTCTTTTGCCACCGCTCCCTGGTCGAGCCACGAACGAAGCACTTCGGCAACAAAATCGGCGGCCGACGCGGCGGTGAACTGAGCTTTCAGCAGCAACACATGCGGAGATGGAGCCGTTGGCGATTCCAGCGATTGCGTCAAAATGTACTCGATCAGTTCTTTGCCCAGCTCGTTGCCTTGCTCGTCGCGCAGTTGCGGGAGCAGTTCGATCGGCAGCCATTTGATCCGGGCGAGCTTGCGTTTGTCGATCAGATTGCCCAAGTTGGCGATGCTGGCATCTGGCCCTTGGCCGTCTGCCTCGATCAAATTTTCGAGCAGCGCCTTGAACTTGCTGTTTTTCTCCTTTTGCAACAGGTCCGCAAAAATGTCTTTGCGGTTATCCAGGGTGCGAATCGCATCAAGCGCCCATTCCTTGACTTTCGCTTTCTTTTCCGTGGTGTACACTTCTACGCACAGTTCCTCGTCCTTCGCGTGCAACAAAGCCGCATTGGCGAGTCCCGTCACTTTTTTCGACGAATCGGACAGACCGAGGCGAATGGCCTGGTTGCGCACCTCGCGCGACACAGGCTGGTTGGCGTCTAGAAGCGTCTCCAGCACAAACAGGCGAACTTCTGTATCAAACTTGTCGAATGCGTCGAGGCATATTTGCGGATAGGCGCGAACGAGCGACTGATAGTGCTCTGCTTTGACTTCTACGTGGTAGTAGAGAGAATTTTTGATCGCCAAAATTTGGTGAACAAGCTGTTTGATATCTGTCTCAGGATCTTGTTCGTACATGCCTACCAGCTTGATCAAGTCGTTCTGGAAAGCGTGGACGTAGCACATATGTCCAACCATGCGCCCCGACTTGCCGACGAATTTGCTCATCGCCGCCGTGAGTCGAGCTACAAAAGGATGCTCCACTGGCAAGAAGCTGAGCAAAATCATTTGCTGTCTGACGCGGTCGAAATCTTCCAGATGGACGTTTGCCAGCGCTTCTTCCAGCGTGTCTTTGCCCTCCAAATAATTGGCCAGCTTTTGCGTTCCTTTCATCCGGCGCAACGCATCCAGCGCAATCGCTTCCAGCGTCGTGTCCGCAGTGGACAGGTCGACTCCCTGATCGGTCAGCTTTTTGTACAAATACCCTTTCACAATCGGAATCGCAGCGATGTCCAGGGCGCGTCTGGATTTGCCGAGGTCAGCCAGCACGACCTTTTCCAGCTGTTCCCAATTGGTAGGCGGCTGGAGCAAGTGGCTTCGCATGGCTAAAAGCAAGTCGTATGGCTCCTCCATCTTCACGAGCTCGCGCAGGCGGACGTCGTGATCCAAAATGTCGAGCGGGTACAGCTCGAACATCACTTGCAAAGCCGCGAGCAGCTCGCGGTCGCTCTCTTCAGGCTCCGCGAGAAACACTGTCATTCCGCCCTTGACATGCATCCGGTAATACGCCAGGCTGAGCATGATTTCGAAGTAGCGCTTCAAATGCCTCTGATTAAGCAAAGAGCTTTCCGGTGTAGATTCATCCGGGAAATGCGTCTCGCGCAATTGCGCTTTTTTCTCCTTGCAGTACGCCGGATAGAGCGACTCGCTGGTCAACGTGTTGCTGTTGACTGGCAGCACGGCAACTTTTTTGGCCATTTGCCATATTTCCGCGACGTATGCACGGGTATCGCCCGTCACCAGGTGGTAGTAAACAGGCTCAAGCTTCTCTCCCAATGATTCCAGCAAGTTTGGCGAGATAGCGTAGGCGTAGGCGAGCAAAAGGATGTGCTTGGAGCGCGCAAAGACAGAAGTGTAGTCCCGGCTGATGCTTGCCCGGTAGTCTTCCACCGTTTTGCGCAAAAACTCGCGGAACAACGGCATACCGAACTGCTCCACAGTCTTTTTCATCGCGTCATACGATTTTTGCTCGACAGCCAGAAGCTCTTGCAGGCGGCTTGCATCCACGTCGACGTCGCGCAACTCAATCGCATCCAGGAAGCAGCGCTCCATGACGTTTTGCTTTTCGTAAAAGCGGTGGCTGGTCTTGTACAATACTTCCGCGGCACGATAAAAAGCGGTCTCGTCTCCGCGCTTTTTCAGTTTGTCCAACTGCGGCATGAGCGCATATCCGTAATAGCGCTGATCTTCGACAATCGGCGGGCATTCGTTTGTCTCTTGCGTTAAGTAGTCCGAGATGCTGTCGATCAAATGAGCGTTCTGCGGGCTGTCTGATTTGTAGCGCTCCAAAAATGTCCCAATGATCGGATGAGCGTCGAGTTTTTTCAGTACCATCTGGCTTCCTCCCTTGTCTTCCCCGTTTATTTGATGATCTTGCCAATCCATTGCGATAGCTGGTCAGGCGTTAGCGCAGCGACGTGCGCGCCCATGTCCGCAAGCACGCGGGCAGCATGCTTGTTGTATGTAGCGTTTCCGTTGAAATCAAGCGCGGTCAGCACGAGAAACTTGCAACCTGAGTCGATGATCTCTTTGCTTTGGCGGTACATCTCTTTGATCGGATAACCTTCCTCCAGGTCGCTGACCAAAATGAAGATCGTCTTGGACGGATTCTCCAAAAGCGACTTGCCGTAGCGGAGCGCCTGCGCAATGTGGGTCCCCCCGCCCAGTTGCACGCTCATCAGCACATCGACCGGGTCATCCAGCCTGTCGCTCAAATCGACGACCTTGGTGTCGAAAATGACCAGGTTCGTTTTCAGCGCCGCCAGCTTGTAAAAAATGCTCGCCATCACGGCGCTGTAAATGACCGAGTCCATCATGCTGCCGCTCTCGTCGACGACGATCACGATGTTCCATTTGTTGTGGTGCTGGATGTTGCTGTGAAAATACAGCTCGTCGATCACAAAGCGCTTGTTGGCCCGGTCGTAGTTTTTCAAGTTTTTGCGAATCGTTTTGTGGACGTCCAGATTGCGCATCGTTTTCGTGTAGCCGCGCCGGAAACGGTTGCGCTTGCCCACGATGCTCGTCTGGATTTCCGCTTCCAGTTGGCGGCGCAGCTCCTCGACGACTTTGCGGACGATTTCCTTGGCGCTTCTGACGACCTCGCCCTTCATCCTGCCCTTGAACTGGAGGATGTTTTTCAGCAGGGTCATGTTTGGCTCAAGGCTTTCCAGCACTTTTTTGTCTGTAAGCAGCTCGGTCATGTTGTAGCGCTCCAGCGCCTGCTTTTCCAAAATTTCCACCGTTTCTTTCGGGAATAGCTTGCGGATTTTTTGCAGCCAGGTCGGCACCGTCAGCGTGGAGCCTTCCCGGCCGCCTTCTTTGCGGTAGCCTTGCTCTTCGCCGTGCTCCCGGCCGTACAGGAAATCGAGGATCGAATCCAGCTCGCGGTAGGCAAAATCGGAGCGGCTGTAGTCACCGCACTCTTCCAGCGCATCTTCTGCCTGCGCGCCTAACAGAAGCCGCCAGCGGTTCATGGCTTCCCGCTTCAAATGAGGTTCCATCTGGCAAACTCCCCCCTGATCCTGTCGTCAAGCAACCGCGCCCGCTGCAAAACTGGCTCGGCAACGGCTGGAGCCGTCATTTCTTCGGCTGTCGTCTCGAACAACGCCCCGACTTTTTCCGCCAGCATGCTGATTTCCATTGGTCCGAAAAACGCGAAAGCCAGCCGAAGCTGCGGCACAAGCTGCAAAAAACTGTCGTAGTCGAGCCTGATAATCATCTGGTTCAAATCGGACAAGATGCTGTCATCGTCAAACAAATAATCCCGGCCGACGAGGAAAACACCGTGCAAGTAGGCGGCGGTGTGCTGCATCTTTTCCGGTGTGCCGAACATGTAAGCCCGTGCCCTGACGCTGATCTCCCCGCGCTCCAAGGCACCAAGATTGCACAAAATCGCGGCGGCGGCCCCTTCCAGCATCGCTGGCAACGTCGGAACCGCAAGCAGCGTCTCCAGTTGGTCGAGAAAAATGTCACGGGAAGCTTCCGCCTGTTTTTGCTCGCTGATCATGTACAAAAATTTGAACTGCTCGGCGATTTCCGGGCATTCGTCAGGGTTGGGGCTGCTCAGCTCGGAAATTTTCGCCACAGCCTGGTAGTACACCTCATCGACAAGCGACTCCAGCCGTGCCGTGTCTGTCAATCCGAACAAGCGCCTTTGCTCGTGCAAAATCGAAAGTGTTTTCAACGTTTTGCACAAGGACAAAAAGTGTCCGTCTTCCCTGACTGCCGACACGACAGCTGCAAACAACCGCTCGCCAAGCTTCTCCAGTCCCATGACAACCGCCATGAGCAGCCATTTCGCCAACATGTGGCTTTGGTGCTGCGGCAGTTCCTTCATCATTTCTTCCAGCTTTTGCGCCGCCGCTTCTTTCACGGTTCCGCCGTAGACAGAAGCCTCGATCAACCGCGCCTCCACGTAGGAAGAATAGCTGTAGCGCCACGTCTCGCGCACGAGATTGACGTACTTGTCGTTCAGCCAGTCCGGCCCGGCTTCCTTCGTGCAAAACTCCGTGCCCAAAAAGTGGACACAGTGCAAAAAACGGCTCGCTTCCCTGTGCGATCGCTTGGCGTACAATTCCAACACTTTTTGGTTGCGCCCCGTTGTCGTAATCGTCAGTTTGAACGCTTTGCACGTTTCCTTAAAATCGCGGACAATCGGGACGTCGAGGTCGTTGGGCGCCACTTCGCCGATGCCTTCGCCTGTCATCAGCTCGCGCAGTGTCTCGATCGGCTTCGCGGTGGCGATGGAACGCTCGCCTTTTGTAAAGGCAGACAGCACGGAGTCTTGCAGCTCATACGCCCCGCCCTCCGACTTTTCGCGCATCACGGCAAGTCCGCTGATCAGGCTGTACGCCTCAATCGCATCTGCCGTCGAGACGATCTCGCCCTTTTCGCGCAGCCGCTTCACGAGTTGCGCCAAGTACGACAGCGCGCTTTTTGAAAAAGGCGTCTGCTCCTTTTTCCCCATGGCATTCCATACTGTCTCGTAATAGTGGACGTACGGCATGCCGCTGGCGTAGCCATTCAGCTGGTCGGCTTCCTGGTAGGTGTACACCATCGGATATATTTTTTCGTCTTTGACTTTTTGAATCTTGTAAGCCGTCTTTCGGCTCTCCAAAAGCCCGTATGTATGAAACCCGCCCGTCACCACGAGAATTTTTTGATATTTCTCTTTGGCTTCTGCAATTTTTTGGCGCATATGCGCTTCGCGGATCAAGTCTCCCTCTGCTTCGAGCGTGGCGTCGTCGTAACATTTTCGCGACAAATAGCAGTAGGCGAACACGTCTTTGACAAACTCTCGCGTCGGCTTGCGAATGCCTTCGACCTCGAAAACCCGCTCCCACAGTTCGTCGAAGTTGCGGCATCTCATCGTTTCGCACAGCCGGGCAATAAATTGCGACCCGGCCAGCATCCGCTCATCGTGGTAGGAGAGCTTCTGGTTCTGCTTTTTCAGATCGTGTCCGTCTTCCATGCTCTCCAGCCGACTGCCGTAGCCAAGATCGATGAAAGCGGCGGGAATCTCCCTGCGCTTTGCCTCGACGAGGGCCACATACTCCGGCGAATAGGTGAGAAACGGGAAATAGCAGACGTATTTTTTCTCGCCCGAAGCGTAGGCGTAGTAGATGCTTACGGGCGGCTTCGTCTGCTCAGCCGTCAATATCGGGATGAGATGGTTGCTGTTGTCCGGCCCTTCGATCAAGATGATCTGCGGCTCGTATTCCGCAATCGTCTTTTGCAGATGAAAGGCGCAAGCAGGACTGTGGTGCCTGATCGGAAAATAGACGACCTGCTTCGCCAGATCGTATACTTCCTGCTCGACCAGCCTGTTTATTTGATCCATTTCTTCTCGTTGTAGTACGCTCCCCATAGGCCCTCTTCCTTTGCCCGTTCTTTGACCACCTTCGTGAAGTACGTTTTCAGCACGCCAGCATCCTTCTGGTTCTCCTTGACGACAGCTCCCTGCAAATTTTGCACGAGTCGCTCCATCGTCATCGGCTTGCCTTCGTAGTAATGAGCGGTCATCGCGCTTTGCACGTACACCGATACAGCTTCAGCCGTGCTCATCACCGATTGTGGCGAGTCGATTTTGTAGCCTTCCTTCGTCTGCCCTGTGCGCAGTTCCATGAAAGTCGTCGCCAAAATTTCCACGACATCGCGGTCGATCTCGATATCCACGCCGCTGCGCTGCAAGATCATTTTCGCCTGCGATTCGATAATTTGCGCTTCCATTTTCACGTGATTGATCGGCGCAATCGTCTCGAAGTTGAACCGACGCTTGAGGGCGCTGCTCATCTCGTTGACGCCCTTGTCTCTCAGGTTGGCGGTGGCGATAATATTGAATCCGGGCTTGGCAAACAAAATGCCGTCCGCAAGCTCGGGAATGTTCATGACTTTGTCGCTCAAAATACTGATCAACACGTCTTGCACTTCAAAAGGGCAGCGAGTGATTTCCTCAAACCGGGTAATAATGCCTTTGTTCATCCCCGTGTACAAAGGCGATGGAACCAAAGCTTGCAAAGAAGGACCTTTGTCCAGCAGCATGGCGTAGTTCCACGAGTATTTGATCATGTCTTCGGTCGTGCCTGCCGTACCTTGAATCGTGTTGGTGCTCGTGCCGCTAATGGCAGCAGACAGCAGTTCGCTCAGCATGGTCTTGGCTGTTCCCGGTTCGCCGACCAGCATCAGGCCGCGGTTTCCAGCAAGTGTCACAATCGCTCTTTCGATCAGGGCATCGTCGCCGTAAAACTTCTTCGTGATCTCGATTGCCTCTCCCTCGTAGGGAAGCGGTTTGTCAGCACCCAAGATAAAGTCGCGGACCGCTCGTGGCGACATTTGCCAGTTTGGCGGCTTTGCTCCCGTATCGTTGGCCCGCAACGCATTAAGCTGCGCTGCGTACAAGACTTCCATAGGCGGCTTCATCGTTTCCATCCAAATGCCCACTCCGTTTCCGCTTTTTGTCGTGCAATCATTTCTCGACGTTCTTCTGAAAATGGGACTGCGACTGCTTACAGTCCACAAAATGGCTCATCTAAAAAATAATAAGCAAAATGATCTTGGTAAATGAAGGGTATTTGTGCCCAATATTAGGAAGAATATGTGAAAATTTGCGCTTGGAGTCCTGTTGCGCGGTAATTTGGGGTGGGATGTTTGCACTTCGCGGAGCAGCTCTTCCGGTGAGGTCGCGGTCCATTGCTCTACTGTCAAGTCGGGATGATCATGTAAAAACGTCTGTACCAGCCTGTAGCCTTCGCTGTAGCCGAACACTTGCGGAATGCCATCCTGGCCGCCAAACATGATCTTTTGCTGCAACGCAAGCTGGGTGGAGTCCAGATGCTGTAGCATGGTGCGCCTGCTTTCTACCTGTTCGTCGTCCGGGAAGGTATCGATGATATTGAAAAGAGCCGTTTCAATAGAAACAAGCGTGACCGAACACATCTGTCCGCACGCCTGTATGGTGTAGCCTTTTACAGTTCTCTCCTGGTTGGTCCTACAGCTGCGTGCGCAAGCTCCACAGCTCAGGGAAGAAACGATGGTCCAGCGCTCTGCGCAAATAGCCGACGCCGGAAGAACCGCCCGTTCCCTGCTTTTGTCCAATAATCCGCTCCACGGTCGTCATATGATTGAAGCGCCACTGCTGCTGCTGGCTGGCGATATCGACAAGCTTTTCCGCCAGCTCGTACAAATCCCAATATTGATTCACATTGCGGTACACGGTCAGCCATGCTTGCTCGACACTATGATTCGGCTGGTACGGCTGCGACCAGTCGCGTTCCAGGCACTCGGCGTCAATCGGCAAGCCCCGCGCCGCCATCTCCTTGATCGCCGCATCGTAAATGCTGGGAGCATGTAAAACCGCGTCCAGCTTGGCATGAAGCTCAGGCTGATGCTCGTACACAGCCAGCACATGGCCGTTCTTGTAGCCAAGCGTAAATTCGATCAGCCTGTTTTGAAACGATTGAAAACCGGACGAATGCCCCAACTTGTCGCGGAACTGCAAGTAATCCGCAGGTGTGAGCGTCGAGAGCACGTCCCACGATTTGATCAACTGCTGCTGAATCCGCGACACCCGGGAAAACATTTTGAAGGCAGGCTCCAGCTCGTGCTTCGAAATACAGTCCATGGCAGCGCCCAATTCATGCAAAATTTGCTTCATCCACAGCTCGCTTACCTGGTGAATAATGATGAACAGCATCTCGTCATGATGAGTGGAGAGCCGCTCCTGACTCGCCAAAATCTTGTCCAGATGCAAATAGTCGCCGTACGTCATTTCTTTTTGAAAATCGGTATGGATTTCCTTTTCCAGCGAGGTCTTGTCTTGTTCGTTGCTTTCGTGTTGGTGGGGATTCATCTGTGATGGCCTCCTTTTTTGGGTGGAGAGGGAATGGATGTGATGTATGCGCTTTCATAAGTTGTGTTTAACCTCTGGTAGCGCTTGTTCTTTCTATAAAGTTTTATTTCTTCTTGAGCGGGTTTGTTCCTGCTGGTTTTGGCGGATTTTTGCCGAGTGGACTTTCTGGAGGTACTAGGTAGCATGCGTCTTGCAAAAAATTGGTCTTAGACGTTACAGGAAGCGATAAAACCGTTTTTAATGAAGCGAGTATCTTCCATAAAGAAGAAATCGGCATAAAACTTCATTTTCTTGGCTGTTTGCAGTTTATTTAATCTGCCAGTTATCATTCGCTTTATTCCAAGAGAGCTACGTTCGCCAGCCGCGTGAACTTCTACGTAAATCTCCCAGTAATCATAGTTTGGAAAATCCTCTTCCCAAATTTTCGAGATTTGTTTACCTTCTCGCGCTAATCGAATTATTTTTTCAGAATCTCTTTGATCCATTCTGATCCCTCCAAGGAGTCGTTTCTGTATCTCTTGTACTATTCGTTGAATATTTCCAAATACCTACATCATTCGACTGATATAAAACGACAAAACCTCCTGATCAGATGATCAAGAGGCATGGTAAGACCTGCTGCGCACTAGCTACCCAAATATAGTTGGTCGATCAGCTTCAAACTGATGAATGAGCGTCTCTCCAAACAAACTAATGGAATGTTCCCACGGGTGCCCTAAATATCCCCACTTAAAATCTTTTTGCAAAAAGAAACAATAGTCCCCATCTGGGTAAAACCCTATCCTTGCCCCGACATCGCCGCGCTCCCGATGCGGATAATAGAGGTAGCATTGGTGCTGCCAATCCAGTGCGTAGATATATTCTTCCGGCACAGTGATCGCTCTTAGACAGCTAATGCACTTTTCCTCAAGATCATCGATATCTGCATCCGTATATTCAGTAACATCATAAGTAACGAAAGGGGACGGTAACCGAAAGGAAGGCCAATCACTGCTATGGATACTTGGTTTGAATTTGAAATCCTCCTACATTTTATCCCAAGCCAGACGATACTGATCACTCGTCATAGGAATCCAACTATTCATGTTACATCCCCCCAAAATCGATTCTCCCGCAACAACAAGAAAAGTGGCTCTTAACCAACAACCAAACAATCCCCAAACCCAACCACTCACCCTCCACCCCGACGCTTCCGCACAAACACCACCAAAAAACCCACCCCTACTACACCAATCCCTATGTACACAAACTTCGAATACACATCCATCACGTGCAAAACCTGCTCCCACGACTCGCCAAGCAATGCCCCCACCAGCACCAGGGCAATATTCCACAGCAACGTCCCGATCGTCGTAAACAGCAAAAACAACGGCAAGCCCATCCCGGTCATGCCAGCCGGGATGGAAATGAGGCTGCGCACGAGCGGAATCATCCGGCAGAACAGGATTGTCCAGTAGCCGTATTTGTCAAACCAGGCGTCCGCCTTCTGGACGTCTGTCTTCTTGATCCGCAGCAAGTGCCCGTACCGCTCCACGACCTTTTCGATTTTGCTCACATCCAGATAGCGTCCAATTGCGTACAGCAGGACCGCCCCCAGCACCGAGCCCAATGTCGCCGCCAAAATGACACCAGGCACCGTCAAGGTCGTGCGCGTCGTCATAAAGCCGCCGAACGTCAAAATGACTTCTGACGGGATCGGCGGAAACACGTTTTCCAGCGCCATCATCAGGAAAATGCCCAGATAGCTGTATTGTTCAATAAAATGCGTCAGCCAGTTTTGCATGCTACCCCTCTTTTATCTCATCCGAAGCTTTTTCTTCAAGTATAGAGACGATTTCCTTCCAGTTCAAATGGAAAGCGAACCGAAGGAAGCAAAAGTTTGTCCGACTGAATCAGACCCCAAATGAAATGTGTCATATTTTTTGCAAACTGTTTCGAAATGTAGACTTTTCGCATCATTTAAGTATATGATTATATTAGCAAACAATTATTTGTTTGTCGAAATTAGTGGATTCCACTTTTAGGAGGCGTACACAATGTTGAATATCAGGGAATCGGATTTGCCGGGAATCGGGCGCAAATACCAGGTGGAGACAAGAAACGGCGACAAGCTGATTATTATCCTCCACGACGACGGACAAAGGGAGATTTACCATTTTGACAAAGACGACTGGGATGAAAGCATCTCCATGGTCACTCTGGATGATCAGGAATCGCGCCAGCTGGCCGGAATTATTGGCGGGATGACCTACAAGCCAAAAGCGCTGGAAACGATTGAGATGGCTCTCGACCAGCTCGTGATTGAATGGTACAAAATCGAGCCGGGGGCCGCGTGCATCGGAAAATCCATCGGGGAACTGGACATTCGCCAGCGAACAGGGGCTACGATCATCGCCATTATCGAGAAAAACCAAAAGCAAAAAGTGAGTCCGGGACCGGAATGCGTCCTGACGGCAGGCGTTACGTTAGTTGTGGCAGGCGAGAGAGGGCAGGTGAAAGTGTTAAAATCTACACTCATAACAGGGGGGGCTTGATTTGGAACACATCGTCTTTGAAATTGGTCTGGCTATCGGTTTAATCGCAATTGCCGGGTTTATCTCGCAAAAACTTCGCTTTTCCATCGTACCGTTCTACATCCTCATCGGCATGGCCGTAGGGCCGCACGCCGCCTCGATCGGCTTGATCGATTTTCGATTTATTGAAAGCGAACCGCTCATTGACTTCATGGGTCGGATGGGTGTTTTGTTCCTCTTGTTTTACGTCGGGCTTGAATTTTCGGTTGGCCGTCTGATCAAGGCAGGACGCTCTATTGCGATCGGCGGCACTATCTATATAGGCATCAACTTTACGCTTGGTCTGCTCTTCGGCTACTTTGCCGGGGTTCCGTTCAAAGAAATTCTCATCATTGCCGGAATTACGACCATCTCCTCTACCGCTATCGTGGCAAAAGTGCTGGTCGATCTCAAACGGACCGCCAATCCGGAGACGGAAATGATTCTCGGAATGATCATGTTTGACGATTTGTTCCTCGCTGTTTACTTGTCGATCATGTCCGGTCTCGTGCTCAGCGGTGCAACTTCTGTCGTTGGCGTGCTCACCTCTGCGCTGATTGCACTCGGCTATATGCTTCTGTTCATCATTGTCGGGCGCAAGCTGGTTCCGTTGCTCAATCGCGGGCTCAATATCAAATCGAATGAACTTTTCATGTTGACGGTCTTTGCAGGTCTGTTCCTCGTAGCCGGCTTCTCGGAAACCATCCACGTAGCCGAGGCGATTGGAGCCTTGCTCGTCGGTCTGGTCCTTGCAGAAACGGTCCATATGAAGAGAATTGAGCACATGATTCTCCCCTTCCGCGACTTTTTTGGCGCCATGTTCTTTTTCAGCTTCGGCTTATCCATTGATCCGCTTCAGCTTGGCGGAGCGGTCTGGCTTTCCTTGGCAGCCGTCGCCATTACCCTGATCGGGAACTACACGGCAGGGCTTTTGGCTGGCCGCAGCGCAGGCTTGTCGGCACGCGCCTCCTCGAATATCGGTTTGACGATTACCGCACGCGGGGAATTTTCCATTCTCATTGCGAACATGGGCAAGGCAGGCGGACTGTTGGAAATTTTGCAGCCATTTACGGCGCTTTACGTACTCATTCTGGCGATTCTTGGCCCCGTATTGACCAAAGAGTCCAAGCATATCCACAATTTGCTGTGCAAAGTGGTTCCTCTGGAGAAAATGTTCCAAAAAAGAGGCGCAACCGCTCCGGCTGCTGCGCAAAAAACGGAGAACCATTCGGGATAACCACACCTTGACGCCAGCACTCTGCAACTAGCTGTACACAAAAAACAGGATGCCCCCGCTGCGAACATACACGTCACGGGAGTGATCCTGTTTTTTTGACTTCTCCTTTTCTAGCCATGCAAGCTCCCCTGCAACCGCGCCCGCTGGCGGTAAAAGCCGACAGGCACTTGGATGAGACACGTCTTGCTTTCCTGCGGCAAGCCGTAAATCTCGTCGCTGCTCGCCACATCGTACCCAAGCAGCGGATGTCCGCCCAATCCGCAGGAAAAGGCAGCGAGCAATAGCGCGTGCAAGGCGATCCCCGCCTGCATCTGCTGAATGCGATAGCCGCGATACCCCCAGCGCTCCAGCAGATGGCTGCTTTCCCCTGCGATATGAAAGCAAAGCGGCACCTGGTACAGACTGACATTGTCGAGGGTCATTCCGGCTTGCAGCTCTGCCCGCTGGTCGCCGTGCCGCCGCTGTGTCAACAAGCCGCTTGCGGGATCGCAAAAGTACGCCCCGTCCTCCATTTCGTCCACCTGGTGAAGACAGACGCAATACGCCAAACATCCGTTGTTCTCGTGTCCCAGGTCATGCTGGTAGTGCAAGGCTGTATACGCACGCCGCACAAGCGTTTCCAACTCTTCTCGCGTCAGCTTGCCCGCGACAAAATCCAGCTCCGGCGAAATTCGGCTGCGGCAAAATTCCGCGAAATCCAGCGCTGGCAGCCTGTCTTTTGCCGCTTCTGTCTCTCCGGGCTTTCCCCGCAGTTTTCCGCCGTCTTTTTCCGCACCAAACGGTCTTTCAGACACAGTCTCCCTGACAAAACAGTCCGTTGACTCATACAGCGCAGCCTGGTGCATCTGGCGTAGCAAAGGGTAGTCTTTTCGCGCGTTCGAACCGATCTGATGGCGGTGGCTCAACGGCTGTAGCGATTGCACGAGCTGTTCCGCCGAGACAGACTCTTGCGCATCCGCGCTGCTCTCAGTCAATGTTAATGCCGAGTCTGCCGTTGTCTCGCCTGTCTGCTGCGGATTCAATGCCAGCCCAAGCGGCAGGATTGCATACACGCTTTCTTCGTTCCCGTCCAAGCCGAGCAGCCCGTTGACAGCCCGATCCAGAAACAAGTAGTGGACACTGGCCTGAATGCCATACTTATCGGCCAAAGCCAGCCATTGCCCGAGCAGCACACCCGTATCCAACCCTTGCAAACGGTACGAGAAAAGATCGTATTTAAAAGCATTTTTCCAAAAGTAAGTGGACACGAAAACAACTCCAAAGCAGTCGCGTAGCGCAAAGCGCTGGCCGAGCGAGCTGGTTACATAATCAGCGAAGTCTCCCTCGCGCAACAGAACGAGGCGATGATGCGCCACATCGTAATGATAAATCCCTTGCCTCAAATACGAGAGCTTCAGATACAAATACACCTCGTTCGGGTACAGCGCTCCGCCGGAAGGAATCGCCCTGCGGTACGACTGAACGAAAAAGCTCTCTTCTTCCGGGGCCCCTTGCCCGAAAGTCATCTGGCTGACTTTTGTCAATCCGTACGCGTAATAAAGCATGCTGCCCAGTTGGACAAGCGACGGCTCCTCTGTGATCTGTTCGCCTATGAGCGACAAAGCGACTTCCCCGGGCAGCGTTACGGCAGGCAAGCCTTTGTACAGCTTGTATGGCAGTGGCGCATCGTCCCAATTCACTTCCAGATCGGGCGGCCGGACTTTTTCGGTAGCAAAATGCAAGTCGTGCAAAAACGTCGCAAGCTTCATCACTCGCCCTCCCTTTGTGCCATGCTTTTACGGAAACGGGTGAGGATGCGGGTTCAACTGATCCAAAGCAAGCGGTTGTTTGGCATAGCCTAGCGTGACAGGCACGTGCAGCACGCGTTTCAGATTGGTCACTCGCGTCTGATGCTGTCCGAACGTCATGGGCAGCATTCCCGGAATCAGTACGCGCACGCAGGACAACCCGATGCGGCTCACTTCCGGTGTCGTCTGGTCGATGACAATGACGTCGAGCTCCAGCTTGCGAAACACTTGCAAAATGTCCTTCAGGTCGTCTGTCAAATCGGTGTGGCCGCCTTGCCAGGAAAAAGCTTCCGCAAAAGACTGCATCGGTCTGTTGTTCCCAAGCAAAAAGTCGAGACGCTCTGCCGCCTCTGGCAAGCCGTAAAGCATGGCGTGGTCATCCATTTTTTTCACCAGCGACGAGTCGTGGTACATCCGCAAATACGCGGCGCGATTCGCTTCAAATTTGTCGTGCAGCGTATTCAGCATGGCAGCCGTCTCGTGAAGGGCGCCCTTGACGGCGCGAACCGGATCAGGGTGCGCACCACCCGCGCAGACGAGATGCAGTCCTGTCTGTTTCTTATTTTTCGCGATCGTCCACACGCTGGGAATCCCGTTTTCCATCGTCGCGTTGTACAAAAACAGCTCGTAGTCGGTGACAGACTGGAGCCGTGCGATCATCAGTTCCAGCTCCGTATCGCCAGATGTGTGCGGATCGAGTCGCGGCAGCGGCAGTTGCGCATACCACGTCAGCAAAAACGCATCGCGCTCCACCACTTCCATGATTCCGTAAAAGATCGCTTCCTCCAGACTGCCGCCGATCGCACAGCCATTCGACGTCTCAAATACGGTGCCGTCACCGAAGCCAAGGCTGTAGTAAGCCATCCGTTCGGGAACGAGCACGGGCCGCTCGCGGATGCAGGAATAGCCCCAAACCCAGTTTAACGGCCGTTTCGGATCAAACGGTTGAAAAGGAAATCCCGGCAGCGCATACTGCTCTTTTGAATGGACGCCGGCAGTGACCGGATTGAGCGCCTGCTCCCCCAGGTTGGCGTAACAATCGTACACGACTGTCTTTTTGCCGCGCGGCGTCAGTCCGCAATATCGTTCCAGCCCTTCCAAAATCGCCGTCCCTTCACTATGGACGTAAGAATGGGAGCGGCCTGCCGTCGCTTCGTCATGGGGGAACAAAGGCAAATTGACGCTGACATCGGAAAAGACGGAGACAAGGTCGCGCATTTTCCCGTTAAAAAAGCCTGTTCTCGCATCTACATAGTCGGAGCGGAGCGCTTGCTTCCAATCGTCCAGCGACTTCACGCGGTAGCTTGTCGGGGAAGGCTTGGGATTCGGCTGCCAAGTAAATGTGGCCAGTTCTGGCGCGTCATCCGGCAGACACCCGCAATGACCGCAAAGCGGATCAGCCAGGAAAAAGTGCCGGGAGCTTGCCAGCGTCTGCAAGTCGAGCAACTGGATATGTTCGTGCAGACGGGCTTGCTGGCGGCTGGCTATTCGCTGTACCTCGTCAATTACATAGTGACACACCTGCCATAATCCCGTTCGCGACGACCACATGTCGACTGCCGTTCCGCCTTCCTCTGTAAGCTGGAACTGGTACTCCCACATTTCTTTGCGATCGCGCCCAGCCATGAGCCGCCGCATGTCCGCGCACTGGGAACAGCCAGGCACGCCCGGACGAACGAGCGGCCCGATCACGGCTTCGCCAAACGAAACGAACGCCCTCAGCCACGGAATCCCGGATGCCTGGAAAAGCTTTTCGGCTTCCGTATGCTCATGCGGCCGCCATCCGTCTTGCAGCACAAGCGCCAAATCAATCTGTTCGTCGATCGGTTTCAGGGTACGCTGCCGGATCACGCGATATTGTTTCGGAAGCTGCATGAAGACGAGATCAGCCAGCAGTCCTTCGCCCACAATCATAATCTCCATGCTCATGCCCCTCCTCCGCTCGCAATGCAAGGGCGATCACCCTTGACAAATCTTCCTGCAAAAACGTCTCTACAGCCGCATTGCGCAGCACAGGCACCAGCCGTTCCTTGGCAAGGACGTCCCGCGCCTGCTGCCAAAGCGCTTCCTCGCTCTCCGGAAAAGGCGGAAGTTCCACTTGCTGTTCGCGCTCATCCAGAGCAACCTCCAGAGCCTTTACCGCATAGGCGATCTGCTCATCCGGCACTCCTTGGCTGTTTTGCAGCGCCGTTTGCAGTGCCTTGCGCAACGCGAGCGTATCGTGCAAGCCTACGCTGCCGTACCAACCGTTCTCCGTTCCTACCCAGTACACCGGAAATCCGCACAAATTCGCTCCTTTGGCGATTTTATGCCCTTGCTTCTGGAGCGCCAGCGCACGCGCGTAAAACAAACACGGCTCGTCTTGCCCCGTCCACTGCACGAGAGCGGCTGCTGGCGGCTGCTCCCGCACTTCTTTTGCCAATACAGCTTGCAAATAGTGCTCCAAAGCCCGGCACGCTGCTTCTGCCGCCGATTCTCCCGCGCCAATCGCAAAACCGATCTCCCCCGCACTGTCCGGCATAGAGGGGGCATCATCGTGCAGATGAATGCCAGCCGCCTGGATGCCGCATGCGCTCATCAGGCGCGAAACGTACATCTCCGTCCCTGTCAATCCCGCTTCCTTGCGCGCTTCCTCATGCGTATACCCCGGGCAAATGCGGACAGGCAACAGCTCGGCGGGGCCAACTGCAACGGGATCGACCGCCTGCACCTGACACTGGGAGAGCGGAAGTTGCATCAGCTCGCCTTCCTCCCACGTGTGAAAAATGCCGACGTCAGGCGAGGTCCAGGACTGAAAAGCCGCAAGCAAGCCGTCCTTTGGCGATGTAGTCTCTGCGAAAAACGACTGTTCATCAACAGGCAAAAAGCGCGGTTTGCTTTTGACGAGAGGATGCGGCATGGCCGTTCGCCAGCTCCCCGTGAGCGTATCCAGATCGAGCAGAAAAAGCTTGCCCGCCGACTCTGCCTTCACCACGCCAGTCACATGCTTGAACCATTCCATGACCGCCGCGTTTGCCAACAGAGCGGCTGACGTAGCTGTAAAAGGATGATCTTCTGCATTCCCGCTCAAAAAGACCCGATGGAAACGGCGTACGACCGAGTCGAGGCACACGGGCGAAGACGGCTGCATCACCGGGCCTGCAATGCCCTTATGCAAAAGCAAAAACACAGGAATGAACACAATGCCCCGCTCCTGGCAAAGCGCATACACCAGCTCCATCTCGCTGCGATCCCCGGAATCTGAGCCGTACAGCACCGCAGAAACTGGCGCCAGCGTCTTTTCCCAGCAGGCCCGGCTTTGCTCGCGCACGGTTAGTTCTGTCAGCTTGGCCTCGTCATCTTTTTGCCGGACATGTGCATGCAGCTCGGTCAGGCGAGCTTTGTTGACCAGGCTCGCGTCCGTGACGGCGTAATGAACATGCGGGCACCCCGATTCCCACAGCGCATGGATCAGCGCGGGCACAAAGCTCCCGCTCCCTGCAACGAGCGGCTTTTGCTGCCGATACGTCTGGAAAGCATGACCGCCCGAGCCAATCAGGTGATCCAAAAAGGCAATTTGTGCCGAAAACTGCTCCACCACCGCGGGAGAAAGCTCATGCGGCAAATGCTGGCTGACATCTTGGGCAAACCCGTTTTCCAGCAAAAGACTGGCGATTTTATGAATCTGAGCCTGGTACTCCGCTGGCAAATCGTCCGTAATTTCCGCCAGCGTGTGCTCTCCGTTGAAAATGGGCACCAGCTGCGAAACCCATTGATCGATCATTTCTCCTTCCATCCGAAACGTCCCGACGTTATTGCGAAAATACACGCTGCCATCGGGATTGGGCAAAAAGAACGTATCCCGCTTCACTGCAAGACGCATCGCTCGGTTCAGTTTGACCATGCTCCTCCTCCTTGCTTGGCTGCGCTCGCCACTTTATGTGCCATGAAGGTGTCACCGTCATTGTATGAGCGGCTCTTTGTCCGACATGCTATTGCAAATAATGCCGGGAGCACGCTAAAAAAGCCCCAGCCTGGCGCAAGCCAAACCGGAGCTTTGGTTGTGTTGTTGCCGCTGCCAGGATGAGATTCCCCGGCTAAACGCAACGCGCACACGACGTACACGGAAAAAAGCACGGGAAGAAACACGTACCGAAGCAACTGCATGAACAGCTGCACGAACAACTGCAAGAGCAGTTGCACCTTGCACAACCGCCACATCGACCGCAACCGCCGCAGCCTCCACATCGCCCATGACCGCATCGGCCGCGCACCAGCATCGTTTCTTTCTCACTGTTTTTATCCCAGGGGGTCACTCGATCCGCCTTAAATTCAGAAGCTTTCAGTTTCTTCAGCTCTTTTTTGAACTCATTCATTACCAATCACCTCCGCCACTGCATGTAGCTACTCTACATTTATGTGGGGACACTAGGTATTCGTTCCATCCACGACCGCCCATTTTTCGGGTGTGCTGTCGATCCAGGCACAGGCCATGCGTATGCTTCCACACGGACAAGGTGTAAAAATCGGGTCGCTGGCTATAATGTTGTTGATTACCATGCGCTTTCTTTCAAGTGCACGGGAGCGAGGAAAGGGGATCATCATGAAAAAGTGGCTGCTCTTGTTCCTGTATGCGCTCATTTTTGCCATCGGCTTTGTATACAGAGACGTTTTGCTGAACTGGCTCTCCAGCGATTCGCCCGACCTGTTGCCGTTCATGTTTTTGGCTGCCGTTTTTCTCGGCTTGTTTCCCGTTATTCCGTTTGGGATTTTCGCAGGCATGATGGGAGCCAAATTCGGGCCATTTTGGGGAACGCTGATCAACTGGACAGGCTCTGTCGGCTCGGCGTTCCTGTTTTTTCTGTTCATACGCTACGGCTACCAGAAAGCCGGGCGCGATTATTTGACGAAATCTCCCCGGTTGGCTCTGTTTACGCGTGCATTTGAGCAAAACGCCTTCATCGCCGTGCTGTTCGCCCGACTCATCCCGATCATTCCCTCTCCGGTGATCAATATATATGCGGGAATCAGTGCCATCCCGATTTTGTCCTTTGCGCTGGCTACCGCCATCGGAAAAATCCCGACCATGCTGGTGTTCGCCTTTTTGGGCGACCAGCTGTTTCATAATGCCCAGCGCTCGTTCTGGACGCTGTTGTGTTACGCTGGCTTTCTCGGTCTTGCCTATCTTCTCTACCGCGTCTGGCAGGGGCGCAGCAAGAAAGTGAAGGCTCCTTCCTAGTCGTACAGGGCGGCCCACAGGAAACAGACTGATTTCCAAAGACGAAACCGGAATCTCGGGCCGCCACCGACACCCTCATCAGACCAGAATGGCAGGCAAGCGGCTTTTGCGCTAGTACATATTCTTTTCCCGGCGTAACGCCGACATCATGGACGAGTCTCGCTAAACGACATTCCTTTGTCAGCGAGCGCACGTCTGAGCTGTTCAAGTGCTTTTGGCCCCATCCCGTGCAGCTTGCGCACATCTGCCTCGCTCACTGCCGTCAACTGTTTCAACTGATGGTAGCCTGCGTTCGCAAGCGCTCTTTTCGCAGGCTTCGCCAGCTCTTTTGGCAAATCGCTTTCCCGGTCTTCCGCATTTGTGCCCGTCATCTCTGCGCCCCCTTCCCCTCGTTATGGATATTTGCCAGAAAGCTCCGCCAAATAGCTTCTCATGCTTGCCAAAAGCTCCGGTGAATGAGTAACCGTCGCTTCCCGCCCCAGGCCGATGAAAAAGGCGGCGAAAAAATCGCGGTCGCTCTCTGCAATCTGGCCCGAAAGCGATCCTGTTCCATCCGGGCGAATCGTCAGCATCGAGGCAGACCAACGCTCCGCTTCGCACTTTTGCACTCCCACCCTTGTCAGTTCCGCACGGATCGCGATGCTGTTCTTTTCTTCTCCCGCAAGTCTGGACTCCCGATTGTCCAAATGAATATCCCACAAATCAAGCGGTTCTGCCTCTGCGCACTCGACAGCCGCTTGAATCCGGTCGCAGCGAAAGACGCGATAGCTGCCAGTTTGAAAACAATAGGCTGGACAGTACCACAGGCCATTTTGCGTGTAAATCCCGATTGGCTGAATGCGACGATTGGTTTGTTTTTCCCGGGATTCGTATGCGATCGCGAGCACCTTTTGGTTCACGGCTGCATCCAAAAGAATCGACAAGTGCGGAGAATCTGCCTGCCTTTTCGGTGTGACAAAATCAACGCGGTGTCTCATCTCGTCGATCCGCTCGCGGACATCTGGCGGCATGTAAGCGTAAAACTTGCTCGTGGCCGACGCCGCTTCCGCTGCAAAAGGCAAGGCGGAGTAATGGCGAAGCGATTGGATCGCAAAAAAGATGGCGACGGCTTCTTCCTCGGAAAAGGCGATAGGCGGCAAAATTCGCTCTTTCAGGACGCGGTAGCCGCCGTGCGGCCCTACTTCGGAATAAAGCGGCACGCCCCACTCGGATAATTCCTGCAAATCTCGCAAAATCGTTCGCTGCGACACGCCAAATTCTTGCGCCAGCTCGCCGACGGTAAATTTGCGTTTCCGGTTGACCGTCATTAATAGTTCCAGCAGTCTTTGTGTTTTCGCCATATCGGTTTCGTCCTTTTTATCTATGACAGCTTTTGTCATGATTATCTGTTATCGTCAAGATAAAGTCCAGTCAGGTGCTCTTTTGGGCACACCATAAGGAGGAATATGCCTTGACCACACAACACCAAGCAGCAACCCGCAAATACTTTTCATCGCAAAACTTGCGTCTCTCTTATCTCGACTTTGGCGGCGACAGCCCCAACGTGCTGCTTTGCTTGCACGGTCACATGAATGATGGGCGTGTGTTTGCGGAATTTGCCAGCAAACTGAGCGGCTGGCGCGTCATTAGCCTGGATCAGCGCGGCCATGGCTGGAGTGAGCATTCGCCGGAAAAAGACTACTCCCGCAACGCCTACGTGCAGGACATTCTCGCTTTCGTCCAAAACGAACTTGGCGGGCAGCAAATCGCCTTGCTCGGCCATTCTCTTGGCGGCCTCAATGCTTATCAATTCGCTGCGCGTTACCCGGCGTATGTAAAAGCGCTGATCGTGGAAGATATCGGAACCGAAATCCATGTTGACCTGTCCTTTGTCGAGCGCCTGCCGCAACGCTCCGCTTCCCTCGAAGAACTGAAACAATCGCTGCGGCAAGTTGGCGTGCGCGCCGTGGATTATTTTGCGGAAAGCGTGTTGGAGGACGAGCACGGCTGCGCTTTTCGCTCTGATCTGTCTGGCATGCGCATCTCGCAGGAGCATTGCAACGGCGAATGGTGGACAGATTGGCTGGCCTCTGCATGCCCCGCTCTGCTCATTCACGGCAAACACAGCTTTGTGATGGACGAAGCACATGCCAAGCTGATGGCCGAACGCAGAGCGAACACCCGGCTTGCCGTGTTTGCCGAGTGCGGGCACGATATTCATTCGTCTGATCCAGACGGGTTTCAGCGGGAAGTGCAAGTATTTCTGGACGAGATCGCCCGCTCATAAAAAGGATTTGCGCCTCCTCAAACGAAATCGTATGGAGTTCATCCAAGGACGGGAGGCGCTCCATGAACAACCATTCCCACTCGCCCGCTGCCGCAGAAGCGATTTTGGCTGACCTGACAGCAGCGGTTCAGCACTATTTCGGCTTGCACATCCGGGAAGCCACACCGATCAACCGGGGCTGGCTCAATTTGAAATGGCACATTCGGACAGAGGAAGGCACGTATTTGTTGAAGCAATACAACCAAAAAAGGTTTGCTTTATACGATCCGACTGATTTGGCTGTCGCTTTTTCCGAGCAAGCGAGACTGCATGCCGCGGGCCTGCCCTGCCCGCTGCTGTTCGCTCATGACGGACGATTTTTGCTGGAATCCGCTCACGGAGAGCGCTTTCTGGTCATGGAATTTTGCGAGGGGCAGTTGGTGTCGCCGGGGAAAGCTTCACAGGCGCAGATGTACGATCTGGGCCGGGTGACCGGGCAGATGCACCGTTTGCTGAACGATGGATCGATTGCGATTGCAGGCCGGAAACAGCCGCAGTTCGTTCCCCCGGAGCGGGCACAGCGACTGGCCCATTGGCACTCTGTTTGGCAAAATGTGCAGCATGCGGGGAAAACCGAGCTGCAAGGATTCGTAGAACAGCAAATCATCGCGACGGAAAAGCTTGAGCTGTCGCCTTTCGAAGCTTTGCACAGCGGATGGGCTCACCGCGATTTATGGGTGGACAACTTGCTGTTCGCTGCGGATCGCGTCACCGCCGTGCTCGACTTTGACCGGATGAAATACGACTACCCACAGCTCGATGTGGCGAGAGCGATCCTGTCTTGCGCGCTGGACGAGCAGCTTGACCCGGCGCTTGCGCGGGCATTCCTATCCGGCTACAAGGAAGTGCGCCCAGTGGAACATGGCTATTTGACGACTGGAATCCAGCTGTTGTGGTACTTGGAAAGCGTTTGGTGGATTACGGCAGACATGGATCGGCACAGTGCCCCGCCCGCCCGTTTTGCCAAAGAAATGATCTGGCTCGCTAAGCATCTCGACAGCTTGCCTGATTTGCTGGGCGATTTGTAGTTTACAGAATAAAATTACGGTTAACTAAATGCTGAAAGGAGCTAATTCTAGCAAGGTTTGTCAGTGCTTTCAGTTCTTGTGATAAACAAAGAACCTCCATTTGGCGTGGAGGTTTCTTCGTCTTTTTGATGATGGTGTTTTGCCGGGCTTGTCTTAACAAGGACTGGTTTCCTACGGCGTTTTGCTGGCAGTGCCCTCAAGAGGAAGTAACAAACATTGTTGCAAATACCACTGTAATTAATGTTATCCCAAGGGAAATAAGACCCGTCGTTACTTGTTTTTTCTTCTCAGCAACACTTCCTTTCTTATACTGGCTTACTGCTCTGACAATACATATGGCCGTGAAAGATAAAGAAAAGATTAGAATGATGTTGGCCAACGGTTGCATATCTCTATCCTCCTTGTACACCCATAAGGGACAGATGCAAATGGCAAAGCTACCGGATAGTTCTCCCGGCAGCCCATGTTTTTGCTATCCTCTTCCCTTCATTCAGCTATCGTTCCCCGACAGGATCGTGCCTAGAGGTTCCCCCTACAGCTTCGTAAACTCCACTCCATACTGCTTAAATATCGCCTCATATTGCTTTTCAAATATCGTCCATCGCTGTTCTGCCCCATGCTTTTCCTGCAACGCCTGCAAATACTGTTTGGCCGCTGCTACATCATTCGTTTGCAACAGCAAATGAAAGCTCTCTTCGCCCAAATGCAAAAACGGGCCTGACGTGTAATAATCCACGATGGACCTGGCACTGGTCATCGTACGATAGAATTGAACAACTTGTTGCAGTCCACTTAACAGCGTTTTGCGTACGTCATCCATTTTCGTATCAGCAGTGATGGCAAAGCGGTCTGGAGCCACCTCGGCAATTTCCCTGATTCTTGCCCTGAAATGACAATCTGCTTCTTTCGGCTCAGTCAAAACGTCCTTCGCTTGGATCTGCGCCAGCTCCGCCGAATAAATGCCGCAGTTCACATAAAACATGAGATGATCAGCTGAATTGCCAGCGGATTTTTGGAAGTTGAGCATGTAAATGAGATTGTCTGTTATTTTGTAGAAATTCAAACTTTTCTTGACAAAGCCATGCTGCGCAAGGAACGGCTTCACGTCCTGCTTGATCATCTCGTTAAAAAGCTGTTGCAACATACTCCCCCCTGGAAGATACAATTTGTCCATATTATAGCATTTATTTGGCAGCTATCTCACGAAAGGTGCAGCGTATGCCCCTTTCGCCATTGCTTCGATTGGGGAAAGGTGGAAAAATCGGAATCTGAATCAGGAGAAAAACCGTTTAGTAACGGTGCTCCGCCTGTCCGTTCGGCAAAAAATGATCTGGCTGTGCTGATGCCGCAACCTCTCGACAGCTTGACCGACAAATGAGCAGTCGCTGTCTACAGAATGTTATTATGGTAAACAAAAAACGATTTGCAGCTGCCCGCAATCCGTAAAGCGACGCCTGCACTCTTCAACGTATACAATCACTGCTCCATAAAAAACAGCGGTCAACCCGGAGTATGCTGCTGACATTACTCCTTGTTGACCGCTGTTCGTTTTAATCACCTTATGGCTCGCCAATATTGCGTGTACAAGAAGCTGTCTCCGTGCACAAGAAGCTGTCTCCGTGCACAAGAAACTGTCTCCGTGCACAAGAAACTGTCTCCGTGCACAAGAAACTGTCTCCGTGCACAAGAAGCTATCTCCGTGCACAAGAAACTGTCTCCGTACACAAGAAACTGTCTCCGTGCACAAGAAGCTATCTCCGTGCACAAGAAGCTGTCTCCGTGCACAAGAAACTGTCTCCGTACACAAGAAACTGTCTCCGTGTACAAGAAGCTATCTCCGTACACCAAAAGCTATCTCCACTTCCAAGACGCTACTACCTACTTGCCTTTTGAAAAAAGCACACTCCCCCGCCACTCAAAACTGAGCGGCGTCCCTTTCTTCTCCGGCTCCCACCCTCGCTGTACGGCTTCGGCGATGATCGCCTCCACATCGGAAGGCTTGATCGCTCGCCGCTCCTGTGCAAGCGGCGAATCGCCTGCATGCTCCGTCGCCGCAGACATTACGGGCACGTCCGCCTTCATGTACACCCGGATCAACTGCCCGGCCTCCCCGGCGCTCTGAATCGTCACGACAAGCATTCCTTGCCCCGCTGAGCTGACGACCCAGCGGTACGTTTTTTGCTGAACCGTTATGCTCCGCGTTCCTTTTTTCGGTAAAGCCATCTACTCCTCCTGACTTTTCTCGCCCGTTACAGACTACGGGCTGTTTTCATGATGCATCTGCTCCTGCGACCGCTCGCCTGCAACCGGCAGCGCAAATGTCAGCGACTGAAACCAGGCGAAAACGATAATGAGCAGGAGCGCGCTGACCACCGGATGCCTTAGTTTGCCAAAGACGCTTGCTTCATTCGCTTGCTCAACTCCATGCCATCGCTCCATCAGCAACAGACACGCCGTATACAGCATCGCCAAGAAAAACAACAGCGGCTCTGCCTGCTCCAGCGTCATCATCTCGCCGAGCATCGCGCCCATCATGCCAGCCATCACCCCGGATAGCGTCCCTTCCACAATCGTCAGCACGGACAAGCGCAAGCCGAAGACGAATCCGGCAAAAGCGCCGCAAGTCATTCCCCACAGCGTGGAGCGGGACAGATTCCCCTGGAACAGCAGACCGAAAAGCAGACCTGTCAATAAGCCCACCAGCATGGCGACAGCCATCGCGCTCACCATTCCGTGCATCGGCTGGATGTGCGCCCTCCTTCGCCAAACCAAGCCGGTAAACCAGACGTACCCGATCAGTACGAACGCAAATATTTGCCAAACGGCGCTCATGATACCACCTCTACGTATATGTCCCTCCCTACACCGTATGTCCACGAGTGGCAAAACAGGACAAGAACGCGCGGCGAATCAAAGAGATAGCCGACAAAACGGGCACGCCTGACACGTCACAGCTCAACCACTTTCGTCGCGATGTTTTGGCAAAACTCCCGGTCATGCTCGACAAACAAAATCGTCGGCGCATGCTCCAAAAGCAGCTCCTCCAACTGCATGCGCGACAGCACATCGATAAAGTTCAACGGCTCATCCCAAACGTACAAATGCGCCCGCTCGGAAAGACTTTTCGCGATCAGCACCTTTTTCTTTTGCCCGCCGCTGAACGAAGCCATGTCTTTTTCGAATTGCGTCCGGGAAAAATCCAGCTTGCGCAAAATGGCTTTGAACAAGCTTTCGTCTATGTCGTTGCTTTTCGCATAGGCCGTCAAGCTGCCCTGCAAGTGCGACGTATCCTGAGAGACGTAGGAGATTTTCAGCTGGCTTCCTTGGCGAAACGTTCCCGTGTAGCTCACGTCCTCGCCGCAAATCAGCTTGAGAATGCTCGATTTCCCCGAACCATTTTTCCCGGACAGAGCAATTCGCTCGCCTTGTGAAATAGAAAAACGAACGCTGCCCGTCACCTGCTTATCTCCGTAGAAAATCGCCACATCTTCCAGTTCGATCAGGCGATCTTTATGATACGTCAGCGGAGAGATTTTCAGTGCTTCGCTCTGCTCCACATTTTTCAGCAGCTTCGCCTTGTCTTCGATAGCCGAATGCTGCCTTTGCTCGATCGATTTGGAGCGCTTCATCATTTTCGCTGCCTTGTGACCAATATAGCCTTTGTCGACCTTGGAGCCGGAATTGGTCGTACCGTTTTTCGTTTTTTCCACCTCATGCGACCAGCCGCTGGTGCGCTTCGCGGACTCGGACAGGCGTTTGATGTCTTTTTTCAGCCGCTCGTTTTCAGCCAGCTCAAAGTGATCCTGGCGCTGCTTGTTTTCCCACCAGGTCGAGAAGTTGCCTTTTTGAATCTCGATGTTGGTTTTGTTGATCGACAAAATATGGTCGACGCAATTGTCGAGGAAGGCGCGGTCATGAGACACGAGAATAAAGCCGTGCTTGGTCTGCAAATAGTCGCTGACCAGCTTCCTGCCTTCCATGTCCAGATGGTTCGTCGGCTCGTCAATGAGCAGGAAGCTGTTTTCCTTCAAAAACAAGGCGGCGAGAAGCACCTTGGTCTGTTCGCCGTTGGACAGCGTAGCAAACGGCCGATACAAAACTTCCTCGTCGATTTGCAAATAAGAGAACTCGCGCAAAAGCTCCCACTCCATATAGTCAGGGATTACTTCGCTAATGACATCCGCTGTGTTTTGCTGCTTGTTTTCAATCAGGTACGGAAAATATTCAAACGTCACCTGGGAAGAGATCGTTCCGCTGTACTCATGGCGACCGAGCAAAAGCTGGAGAAACGTCGTCTTTCCCCTTCCGTTTCGTCCGGTAAAGCCGAGCTTCCAGTCCGTATCAATCTGGAAGCTGACATTTTCAAAAATGTGATCAAAACTGCCGTCGTAGGCAAAAGTCAAATTCGTCACTTTGATGGTCGACATACAATCGTCCTCCTTGGAAAAAAATCAAAAAGAGCTGCAAGAAAGTTACTCTCTCGCAGCTCAAATACATATAACAAACCAAACCCCAGCAAGGAGTCAGATTGCATATACCGTTTGAGTGAACAGATGTCGTAACTTTCTTGCGTATAAGGAAATAAACATGCGAAATCCATCGCAATCGTTTTCCTTTACTAGCAAGAAAGCTTCCTACATCGGCTTCAACTCCAGTCATCAAAGTAACCTCATCTTACCATATCTGCTAACACCATTCAACCGCAAGCAGGGTTGACCACCACTAGAGTACGTTTCCCATTGCCAGCAAGCAACCATCCTCAGGCTTTACTTGCCGGAAACAGGCTCGCTTTCTTTCAGATCGAGCGGGTTTTTCTCCAAAAAGTTGGTAGCGAATTGGCCGGAGACAAAATCCGGATGCTCCAGCAATTTTTCGTGAAACGGCACAGTCGTGTGCACGCCTTCGATCACAAATTCGCGCAAGGCGCGCTTCATGCGGGCCAGCGCTTCCTCGCGGCTGCCACCCCACACAATCAGCTTGGCGACCATCGAATCGTAAAAAGGCGAGATGTCATAGCCCGGATAAACAGCGCTGTCCACGCGCACGCCGTAGCCGCCTGGAGGCAAGTAATTGGTCACTTTTCCCGGCGATGGCATGAAGTTTTTCGCAGGATTTTCCGCGTTGATCCGGCATTCGATGGCCCAGCCGTTGATCTTCACCTCATCCTGGGAAAAAGACAGCGGATTGCCCGCGGCAACCGAGATTTGCTCTTTGATCAGGTCGATCCCTGTAATCATTTCGGTGACCGGATGCTCTACCTGAATGCGCGTGTTCATTTCCATGAAGTAAAACTGCCCGTGACGATCGAGCAAAAATTCCACCGTACCTGCTCCGTGGTAAGAAACAGCTTTTGCCGCTGCCACGGCAGCTTGCCCCATCCGCTCGCGCAATTCCTGATCCAGCGCTGGCGATGGCGCTTCCTCCACCAGCTTTTGATGGCGGCGCTGAATCGAGCAATCCCGTTCGCCGAGGTGGACGACATTCCCGTGCTTGTCGCCCATGACCTGAATCTCTACGTGGCGCGGCTCCTCGACGTACTTTTCCAAATACACGCCCGCGTTGCCAAAAGCGGTTTCCGCTTCTTTTTGCGCCTGGCGAATCGCTTTTTCCAGTTCCTCGGCGTCATAAGCGACGCGCATGCCGCGACCGCCTCCCCCCGCCGTAGCTTTGACGATCACAGGGTAGCCGATTTCCCCGGCCACTTGCACTGCTTCCTCGATGTCGTCGATCAATCCGTCTGTTCCCGGAACGAGCGGGACATTGGCAGCACTCATCGTTGCTTTCGCGACGGCTTTGTCGCCCATTTTCGTAATCGCTTCGGGATCTGGCCCGATGAACGTGATGGAGCAATCTTGGCAAAGCTGGGCAAACGAAGCGTTTTCCGCCAAAAAGCCGTAGCCGGGATGAATCGCATCCACCCCTGTGAGCAAAGCGACCGTCATGATGCGGGGCATGTTCAAATAGCTCTCCCTGGACTCTTTCGGCCCGATGCAGTAAGCTTCATCCGCCAGCTCGACATGCAGCGCTTCGCGGTCAGCTTCCGAGTAGATCGCTACCGTAGCGATTCCCAACTCCTGGCACGCTCGAATAATGCGCACGGCGATTTCGCCGCGATTGGCAACCAATACTTTCCTGAACATAGGAACGCTCCTTCTTACTGTGGCTTGACAACAAGCAACGGTTTTCCGTAATCGACCAATTGACCATCCTGCACCAACATTTCGGCCACAACCCCATTCGCCGTGGAAACGATGTCCGAGGACAGTTGCAAAGCGTCGACCGTGCAGCGGCCGATCACATCATCTGCCTTGATCGTCTGCCCGACCTTCACCTGGGCGTAAAACAGTCCGACTGACGTGGACAGGACGAGCTGAGGTGTTTTTTCCGGCGCGGGAGTTTCCTGCTCCTTCTCGACGGCAAGTGTCGCTGTTTCAGTTGTGGCGGCGGCTTGCTGGTATCCTTGATCCACCTCGTCTGTCTGAACCGGAAGCGGCGTCGCGCTCACTGCCGCAGGCTCGCTTTTTTTGATGACGATTCGCTCTTTGCCCTTTTCCCATTCCAGCTCCTCGATGGACGACTGGTTGACCAGCTTGATCAATTCACGCAGTTCATGCAGCTTCATGCAAGATGCTCCCCTCTTACAATGGGATGTTCCCATGCTTTTTGTACGGACGGTCTTCCTGCTTGTTTCTGAGCATCTCCAACGCCTGGGCGACCTTCATCCGGGTTTCCCGCGGGTCGATGACGTCGTCGACCATGCCGAGGCTTGCCGCCACGTACGGATTAGCGAATTTCTCGCGGTAGAGCGCGATTTTTTCCGCGCGGGTTGCCGCCGGATTTTCGCTGCTCTCGATTTCTTTTGCGAAAATGACGTTCGCAGCACCTTCTGGGCCCATGACGGCAATTTCCGCATTTGGCCAGGCGTAGACGATATCTGCGCCAATCGACTTGGAATTGAGCGCCACGTATGCGCCGCCGTACGCTTTGCGCAAAATGACGGTAATTTTCGGCACGGTCGCTTCCGAGTACGCATACAAAATCTTCGCCCCGTGGCGGATGATTCCTCCGTGCTCCTGGTTGATCCCCGGGAAAAAGCCGGAGACATCCTCAAAGGTCAACAGCGGGATGTTGAAGCAATCGCAGAAGCGGATGAACCTGGCCAGCTTGTCGGAAGAATGAATGTCGAGTCCGCCCGCCATTACTTTCGGCTGGTTGGCGATGATCCCGACACTGTGGCCGTCGATCCGCGCCAGTCCGATGACGATGTTGCGGGCAAAATTCGGCTGCACTTCCATGAAGTCGCCGTGATCCACGATTTTCTCGATCACTTTGCGAACGTCATACACTTTCGTGCTCTCGGCCGGAACCAGCTCCAGCAGCTCTTCCTGCCATTCTGCGCCGCCCGCAGCTTCGAGGACAGGAGCGCGGTCGCGGTTGTTTTGCGGCAGGAAGCTGAGCAGCCTGCGCACTGATTCCAGCACCTCTTGCTCGGATTCGGCCGTAAAGTGGGCATTGCCGCTGACCGTGGAGTGGACGCGCGCGCCGCCCAAGTCTTCCGCGGAAATTTTCTCGCCGGTTACTGTCTCGATCACTTTTGGTCCGGTGATGAACATTTGGCTCGTCTTTTCGACCATAAACACGAAGTCGGTAATGGCCGGAGAGTAGACCGCTCCGCCCGCGCAAGGCCCCAAAATGACCGAGATTTGCGGGATCACCCCGGAGTAGATCGCATTGCGGTAAAAAATCGTGCCGTATCCGTCCAGCGAGCTGACGCCTTCCTGAATGCGTGCGCCGCCGGAGTCGTTCAATCCGATGAACGGAGCGCCGTTTTTCGCGGCCAAATCCATGACTTTGGCGATCTTCATGGCGTGCATCTCGCCGAGCGCACCGCCAAATACAGTGAAGTCCTGCGCGAACAAATAAACAGGGCGACCGTTGATTTTGCCGTATCCGGTTACGACGCCTTCGCCCGGCGCTTCCATCTGATCCAGTCCGAAATGCGTCGCTCTGTGCTCGACGAACGGATTCAGCTCCATGAACGTATCCGGGTCGAGCAACAGCTCGATCCGCTCGCGGGCAGTCAGCTTGCCTCGGTTATGCTGGGCATCAATCCGGGCGTCACCGCCGCCCAGCTCGATTTTGAATTTTCGCTCCATCAAGTCATCGATTTTTTTGTGCATGTCGCTCATCGTCCGACCTTCTTCCTCTCTCTATTTCATGATCGCTTTTTCGAAAATGGCTACAAGCTGTTGTACCGCGCTCGTCGGCGACAATTGTCCGCTCGTCACGGATTGCTCGATGGCCGGGAGCATCTTGGCTACTTGCGGATTGCCAAAAAACGTAGTGCGCAAGTAGTCTTGGGCCATGCTGTGCATCCAGTCGAGCAGCTGCGCCTTGCGCCGGGCCTCGAAGCTGCCCGATAGTCCCGTCACATGGCGAAATGCGCCAACGACCTCCCATATGTCCGCGATGCCTTCTCCGGTCACCGCCGAGCACATGTACGCTTTCGTCTCCCAGCCGGATGTTGCTGGCTGCAAGTAGTGCAGTACCCGGTTGTACTCGCCTTTGGCAATCAAAGCCCGCGTGCGGTTCTTCCCGTCCGCTTTGTTGATCAACAGCGCGTCGGCAATTTCCATGATCCCCTTTTTGATCCCTTGCAGCTCGTCGCCAGCTCCGGTCAGCATCAACAGCAGGAAGAAATCGACCATCGATCGGACGGTCGTCTCGCTCTGTCCGACGCCAACCGTCTCGACCAAAATGACATCGTAGCCAGCCGCTTCGCAAATCAGCATCGTTTCCCGCGTCTTCCGGTTGACCCCGCCCAGCGTCCCTCCGGTAGCGGACGGGCGGATGAACGCGTTCGGGTTGCGCGAGAGCAGCTCCATCCGCGTCTTGTCGCCGAGAATGCTCCCGCGCGTGACGGTACTGCTCGGATCGACCGCAAGCACAGCCACCCGATGGCCTTTTTCGCACAGCATCGTGCCAAATGCCTCGATAAACGTGCTTTTGCCTGCTCCCGGCACTCCCGACACCCCGATGCGAATCGATTGCCCGGTGTGGGGCAAAAGCTGGCGGATCACTTCCTGCGCCATGTCCATATGGGCGGCGGAATTGCTCTCGACCAGCGTGATGGCCTGGGCGAGCACGGTCCGGTTGTTTGCCCGCACGCCCTCGACGTACTGCTCGACAGAAAGGCGCGGGAGGCGGACTTTGGAAGAAAAGTTCAGGGATGTTTTGCCGTCTCCACCGCCGCTCATAGGCCGGCAGCCTCCAGTCGATGTACGATTTCCTGCAAAACGTGCTGGGCTGCTACCGGAATGACGGTTCCCGGACCGAAGATGGCGGCAGCGCCATGCTCGCGCAAAAAGGCGTAATCCTGCGGCGGAATGACCCCGCCGATGACGACGACGATATCTTCGCGGCCCAGCTTTTTCAGCTCTTCCACGAGTTGCGGCAGCAATGTCTTGTGTCCGGCAGCGAGCGAGCTGAAGCCGATCACATGCACGTCGTTTTCCACCGCTTGTTTTGCCGTTTCCTCCGGTGTCTGGAACAACGGCCCGATATCGACATCAAAGCCCAGGTCGGCAAAAGCGGTCGCGATGACTTTTGCTCCCCGGTCGTGCCCGTCCTGGCCCATCTTGGCGATCATGATGCGCGGACGCCGCCCTTCCCACTGCTCAAATTCATCCGCCATTTTGCGCACCGCTGCCACTTCATCCGCATCGGCGTACTCTGCACTGTAGACGCCGCTGATCGAGCGGATCACCGCTTTGTGCCGTCCGACCACCTTTTCATACGCATCCGAGATTTCGCCGAGCGACGCCCTTGCCCGCGCTGCTTCAATCGCCAGCGCCAGCAAATTGCCTTCGCCCGTGCGCGCACATTCGGTGATAGCAGACAGTGCCGCCTGCACCCGCGCCTCGTCCCGATTTTCGCGAAGCTCTTGCAATCGGCGGATTTGCGCTTCGCGTACCGCTGTGTTGTCGACTTCGAGAATTTCCAGCGGGTCTTCCTTGTCCAGACGGTACTTGTTCACACCGATGATAGCTTCTTTCGCCGAATCGATATGCGCCTGGCGTCTGGCTGCCGCTTCCTCGATTTTCATTTTGGGCAATCCCGTCTCAATCGCTTTCGCCATGCCGCCCAAAGCTTCGATCTCCTCGATGTGCGCCCACGCTTTTTCCACGAGCTGCGCTGTCAGCGACTCGACGTAGTACGAGCCTGCCCACGGGTCCACGACCTTCGTAATCTGGGTTTCGTCCTGCAAAAACAACTGTGTGTTGCGGGCGATTCGCGCGGAAAAGTCGGTCGGAAGCGCAATCGCCTCATCGAGCGCATTCGTATGCAGCGACTGCGTATGTCCGAGCGCCGCCGCCATCGCTTCCACGCACGTCCGCACGACGTTGTTGTACGGGTCTTGCTCGGTCAGGCTCCAGCCGGATGTTTGCGAGTGCGTGCGCAACGCCATCGACTTCTCGTTTTTCGGGTTGAACTGCTTGATCAGGCTCGCCCAAATCAGGCGTGCCGCCCGCATTTTCGCTACCTCCATGAAGTAGTTCATGCCAATCGCCCAGAAAAACGACAGGCGCGGTGCGAAAGCGTCAATGTCAATGCCAGCCGCAAGCCCCGTTCGCACGTATTCCAAACCGTCCGCGAGCGTATACGCCAGCTCGATGTCCGCTGTCGCGCCTGCTTCTTGCAAATGGTAGCCGGAAATACTGATGCTGTTGAACTTGGGCATGTGCTTCGAGGTGTAGGCGAAGATGTCGGAAATAATTTTCATCGACGCCTCTGGCGGGTAAATGTACGTATTGCGCACCATGTATTCTTTCAAAATGTCGTTTTGAATCGTCCCGGTCAGCTCAGCCTGCGATACGCCCTGCTCCTCCGCCGCCACGATGTAAAAGGCCATGATCGGCAATACCGCTCCGTTCATCGTCATGGAAACAGACATTTTATCCAGCGGAATCCCGTCGAACAAAATTTTCATGTCGAGAATCGAGTCTACAGCCACTCCCGCCTTGCCGACATCCCCGACTACGCGCGGGTGGTCGGAATCGTATCCGCGGTGCGTGGCGAGGTCAAAGGCAATCGACAGCCCTTTTTGTCCGGCAGCCAGGTTGCGGCGATAAAAGGCGTTGCTCTCCTCTGCCGTGGAAAATCCGGCATACTGGCGCACGGTCCACGGCTGGGTGACGTACATCGTCGGATACGGGCCGCGGAAATAAGGAGGCAGGCCCGGCATGTAGCCCAGATGCGTCATGTCTTGCACATCTTCTTTTGTATAAACAGGCTTGACGGGGATTTGCTCCATCGTCTGCCACAACTGCTGCTCCGCAAACTCAAACGCCTTTGCCCCGGCAGAAGCCTCCGCCGGAAACAGGTCGGAGATGTCCCGCCTGGACGAATACGGCATTTTGGAAAAATCAGGTCTCTTCATCGTGAGCTCACTCCTGTCCGCTCCTGAAGTTCTCGCAGCATCTGATAGCAATTGGAGCGCAGATGAATGCAATCATCCACTCCAGCCGCTTTGTACTGCGCCAGCTGCTCGGCATCCGGCAATCCAGCCAAAAGCACGGTCATATCCGGAGCCGCCTGCTTGATCGCCTGGGCGAGTGGCGGCACCAGCTCGGGATAGCTTGCATCGTCGGAGCAAATGACGGTAATCCGCGCTCCCGATGCGATTGCCGCTTGTGCCGCCTCTGCTGCCGAGCTGTACGCTGCTGTTCGCAGCGCTGCAAAACCGCCGACGGCAAAAAACTCTGCGGCAAAGTCCGCTCGCGCCTTATGCTTGGCGACAGGGCCAAGCGCCGCCAGAAACACGGATGGCCGCTGCCCTGTTTTCTTTGCATACGCTTCCGCTTGCTTGCGCAATGTTTCGAAAGCTTCAGCCGCCCGGTGAACGCGAAGCGGAGCAATCACCGTCGCTGCTTGCTTGCCTGCGGTCAGCGCCTTGGCAATATCGCCTACGGTCGCGCCGTCAAGCGCTGCTTTTGCCGCCGCTTCCACCCAATCAACCGTATGTTGCGCCAGTTTTTCCAAGGCTTCTGCGGCATCAGCCGGAGTTTTTTGGCTGCGGTATGCGCGCAATTCCGCGACTCGCTGCTTGTGAAGCGCTGGGTTGGCTGGACGCGTGAGCAGTTGCTCCGCAGGATTCGGATACATGTTGGTGCCGACGATGCGGCTTTTGCGCTCTTGGATGTCTTTTTGCTTGCGGGCCGCTGTCTGGGCAATCGTTTCTTGCACGAAGCCGGACTCCAAAGCACGAAGCAAGCCGCCCTGCTCCTCTACTTGCACAAACAGCTCCCACGCCTTTTTCGCCAATTCGTCCGTGAGCCACTCGACATACCAGGAGCCGCCAGCAGGGTCAGCGACTTTTGCCAGATGCGCCTCCTGTTCCAAAATGATTTGTGTATTGCGTGCGATCCGGCGGGAAAACTCGTTGGCTGGACGAATCGCTTCGTCAAAAGCAGATACATGCAAGCTGTCGACGCCGCCAACAATCGCAGAAAACGCTTCCGTAGTTGCGCGCAGCATGTTGACGTACGGGTCGCAGACCGTTTTCGTCCAGGCTGCTGTGCGGGCGTGAATCGCTATTTTTTGCGCCTCGGCAGAACCGCCGTACGCGTCCACAATATTCGCCCACAGCATTTTCACGGCCCGAAGCTTGGCAATTTCCATGAACACATCGGAACCGATCGCAAAAGAAAACTGCATCCGGCCCGCCACTTCTTCAATCGTAAGGCCGCGGTCAAGCATCGCCTGAATATACTCGACGCCCGTTGCCAAAGAAAAAGCCAGCTCGGCCACAGCATGACCGCCGCTCTCGCAATACGGATTGCCCTGAACGAGAATCGTTTTGAGCTTGGGCGCATGCTGACTGGCCCAACTTGTCATTTTCGCCATCGCGGCAAAAGCAGTGTCAAGCGAGTGCGGAAGCTGCCCTTCCACGAGCAGCGGCGTCAGCGGGTCTTGCCCGATGCATCCCCGCAAGTTTGCCGGACTGTGGCCGCTCGCCTTCATATGAGCGAACAGCAGGGAAAAGACTGGCAAACCCAATGCTCCCGACTGCACGAACAAAGGCAGCTCTTCCAAATTCAGTCCGCGCAAGGCTTCCCCCAGTTCTTCCAGCGCAAAAATGGACAAGCCGTCTTTACCGATGTCTTCCGGCAGTGCTTCATCTGGATCAAGCCCTGCGCGCACAGCGCGATCAAATACGATGTGCAGCGCCGTTTGCCCGCGAGCCAAATCTGTCAATGCCGCTTCATGAAACGATTTCGCGTCCGGGGCCGCCATTTCCTGGCAGACCTCCCAGCGCCCAGCCTGCTGATCCAGCGGACTTCTCGTTCCCCTGACAAAAGGAGCCTCGCCCGGCCCCCCTCGTCGTGGCAATGTTGCGACATCTTCCGCCCGATAGATCGGCTGGCGGATAATTCCTTCCTGTGTTTTGGTCAACAGCTTGGCATCGAAGGCAGCTCCCTTCAACGATTTTTCGGCCGCCTCCCGCCATTGCTCGTACGTCGGCACAGGAAATTGCGTAAACAGTGTATCTTTATTCACGATCCAGACCTCCCCTCATTCGCCGATTCTACTCGGCAAGCTTCACCAAAAACAGCGGCTGGCCGTGGTCAACCAGTTGGCCGTTTTGTACCAGTATCGAAACGATTTCCCCTTTTACCTCTGCTTCAATCTCGTTGAACAGCTTCATGGCTTCCACGATACAGACAATGCTGGACGGCTCCACGCGATCGTGTACCGCTACATACGGTGGCGCATCCTCGGCAGAAGCCGCGTAAAAGGTCCCGACCATCGGGGAGGTGATTTTATGCAAGTTTTCCGTCTTTTCTGCGGGATGAGCTGTTGCCTCCTGCCGCTTTGTTGCTACAGGTTCTGTTTGGAGCGGTTGAGTTCCTGCTTTTTGCGGCAGGTTGACGACGGTTGAAGCTGGCTTGGCAGTGACCGCTGGCAACGTCGGCGCAGTCACGGCAGCAACGCTTGCTGTTTGCCCGGCAGTCCGGCGTTTGATGCGCAAACGGGATTCGTCATCGCTGACATCGATAGACTCTATGTCTGTCTGCTCCAGCAGCTTGACCAGTTCTCTCAGTTCATAGATCGAAAACATACGTATTCCTCCCATGTCCCGACTCATTGTGGCTGATTTGCCAACGAACCGACTGGTTGGTCTGTGATGAATGCGCAAGACCGACCAGTTGGTCTTTTAATCATTATAGCAAATGTCTGAATCGTCGTACAGACCAACCAGTCAGTCTGAATGGTACATCGCTGACCGGACCGTGAAGCGACTATGCCTCTGCTCCCATTTTTAGCAATGACGAGTAGTCGCCTGATCCATATTCGTTTACAACAATTTGAACGGCGCTTCGGGCGAAGCCAGGAAAAAGCGGTTGAAGTCCGGATTTTTCATCGCCTCTGGCTTCAGGACGGAATGCAGAACCATGTCGGCGTAAATGTCCGCAATCTGCTCGATCGAATACGTTCCTGTTTTTTGATACCATTTGTAAATCCAGTTGACCATGCCGAAAATCGCCATAGAGACGATTGGCACAGGCAGCTCCGGCCGGAACTCGCCCGATTTGATCCCGTCGGAAATGACGGTAAACATGATTTGCTTGTAGCGGTCCCGCTTCGTTTCAATATCAGTGAAATACTCCGGGGTCAAAAACAGGCTTTCCTGATAAAAGATCGTGACCTGCGAACGGTACAGATCGATCATCATCACAAACGATTTGACGATTGCTTGCAGGCGCTCGGTTGGCGTATCCCACTTCTCGTACGCTTCTTCCGCTTTTTCCAGCACGTACGTAATGAACTGGTCGTGAATGATGTAGAGCAGTTCATCCTTGGACTTGAAGTTGTGGTAAAAGCCTCCCTTGGAGGTGCCGCTTTCTTTGACGATCTGGTCGACGGTGACCCGGTGGTAGCCATGTGCTTCAAACAGGCGCATGGCCGTATCAATAATTCGTTCCCTGATTGATTTTTCGCTCATTATCTTCACCCGTGATCATTATAGCATAGAAATTCTTTTGCCGAAGGACGTTTGCATGCGCATATGTATTCGCGCTACAAGAAAAACGCCGATTCTTCCGTAGCGAAAAATCGGCGTCTCCTTTTTTCCGAAAAGCTTAGGTTTAGTTTGACTCAGTCTCATTGGCCGCGGCGGGAACCACACCTGAATACTCCTCCAGTGTGATGCCTTGCTCGCTGATTTGTTTGGCGATCTCCACGCCGACGTAGCGCAAGTGCCACGGCTCGTACATGTAGCCTGTGATCGCTTCTTTTCCATCCGGATAGCGGATGATAAAGCCGTGTTCTGCCGCGTGCTCGGCAAGCCACAATGCTTCCTTCGTGCCGCCAAAGCAGCTCGTCGCCGCGCATTTGCCGTCTACGCCGGATACGTCGATCGCAAGCCCGGTTTCGTGTTCGCTCGTACCTGGCACGGCGCTGTAAGTGCGCGCTTTTTCCACGCCGTCTTTTTGCACGTAGCGGTTGAACAGCGCTTTCTGGTAAGCGTGAGAGCGGTAGGCCGATACTCCTGCAAGCGCTACTCCGTCCGCTTTTGCCGCTGCAAACAATTCCTCCAGCGCAGCCGCCGCTTCCTTGCGCATTTTCCGCTTCTCGCTCTTTTCCGGGAGCAGGTACGGGACTTTCGGGAATACCAGGTCGTTTGGCGTATAGTTTTCGGGAAGCTTGCGCTGTTTGTTGACCAGGACCGCTACACTTTGCGGTTCAGCGACTACCTCGATATCCGCAAGCAGCTCTTCGTACTTGCCTGCCCCTTCCGCAGACGACTTTTTCGGCGGTTGGGCCTCTGGCTGCTTGGTTTCTTCCGGTTTCGTTTCTTCCGGCTTCGCCGTCTCGGCTGGCTTGGTTTCCGGTTGCTTGGCTTCCTCGGCAGGTTTGGGCACTTCTGCTGGAGCAGGTTGGGTCGTCTCCTGCGACGGCTTTGCCTGTTCTTCGTTTGGCGCAGCCATGCTGCTGCATCCAGACAGCGCGAGAATCGCGGCTGTTACCAGTATGATGGAATGATTCGTACGATTGGCAAAACGTTTCATCATGACGTCCTTTCGAATCGGGCCCGGCTGTACAGTCAGCCCGCATGGGTGTTGGGTACTTATCCAGCATGGAAGTACGTACCCATTATGACATAAATCGGGCCTTTTTCGTTACAGGAACGTGCCATTTTGGCAAAAAATCAGCGCGCCTTTGCCGGGACGCCTACTCTTCTTTTTTGGCAAAATAGGTGGCGAGCACAGAGCCGGAAAGGTTGTGCCACACGCTGAAGATGGCGCTCGGCACCGCTGCGAGCGGATTGAAGTGAGCCGCCGCCAAAGCCGCGCCCAAACCGGAGTTTTGCATGCCTGTCTCCAACGTCACCGCTTTGCGCTTCGCCAGATTCAAGCCGAACAGCTTGGCGAAAAAATAGCCGAGCACGTATCCGAGAATATTGTGCAAAATGACGACAGCAAAAATGATCATGCCTGTCTCGACGATTTTGCCTTTGTTCAGGGCAACGACAATCGCCACGATCAAAACGATAGCAATGGTAGACACGAGCGGCAATGCCTTGGCGCTCGCTTCCGCCTGCTTGCCGAAAAACGCTTTGACGATCACACCGAGTACGATCGGGACAATGACGACCATCACAATATCGAGAAACAGCGACTTCGTATCAATCGCCATCCATTTTCCAGCCAAAAGCGAGATGAGTGCAGGGGTAGCGATCGGGGCGATCAAGGTGGACACAGCCGCGATGGAAACCCCGAGAGCCACATCGCCTTTTGACAAGTACGTCATGACATTGGACGCCGTCCCGCTCGGACAGCAGCCGACCAAAATGACACCAACCGCAATATCCGGCGGAAGCTGCAACGTGATCGCGAGCACAAAGGCAAGCGAAGGCATGATCAGGTAGTGACCGACTACGCCGATCAACACATCGACCGGCCTGCGAAACACTTCGCGGAAGTCTTCCGAAGACAAGGTCAGCCCCATTCCGAACATGATGACGCCGAGCAGGAACGAAATGTAGCCTTTTCCGCCGACGAACGCTTCCGGCACAAAAAAGCCGAGAATGGCAAACAAAATTACCCACAACGAGAACGTGCTGCCAACAAACTTGCTGATTCTCTCCACAGTATTCATGTTTCTCTCTCCTGTTTTTCGTTTTATGTCTATTTAAAATATTTTTGATTATACTGCACGTTTTTGCATTGTTCTATGCTTTTCGGCAATTCCGTCTATACCAAAAACCTATACAGCTATAGTCTGAGCCAAACAAGTAAAAAAGACGCGCCGTATACACCAGCGCGTCTGTCCCTTATGATCTTGTTCGTCACCCAAGCACCAGCGAGTGCAGCGCCCGTCCGGCAGCAGTTGTTCGCTTATTTTTGAATGCTGACCTGGTCGAGCATGAGATAGCCAGCCGGACTGATGGAAAAGCCTTGAATGTCGGTGCTGATGACGGCGAGATTTTCCAGATTGCGAATCGGCACCAGCAGCGCATCCTGCATCTCCAGCTCCTGCGCCTTCGCGTAGATGGCGAGACGCTTGGCCGGGTCTGACTCGACTCGTCCGGCTTCGAGCAGCTTGTCCAGCTCCTGGTTGCTGTACTGAAAGCTGTTTCCGGCTCCGCCGCCCATCGTGTGAAACAGGTTGTACTGGTTGTAGTCCGCGTCACCCGTCGCGTTCCCCCAGCCGCTGACGAAAATCTGATGCGTTCGTGTCTTTTCGATCGTCGTGACGAAATCGGCGTAGCTGACCACATCCATTTTGGCGTCGATCCCGATTCCTTTGAGCTGGGAACGGATGACTTGCGCAACCATGACCCGATCGTTGCGGTCGTATGTCAGCATATGGATGGAAAAGCCGTTGGGGTATCCTGCTTTGGCGAGCAGCTCGCGCGCCTTGTTCAGGTCGTACGGATAGCTTTGGACGGACGCACTGTAGCCGAATACTTTTGGCCCGAGCGGCGAGTTGGCCTGCGTGCCTACATTGTTGTAGACGCCTTTGATGATGGCTCCTGTTTCGATGGCTGAACTGATAGCCTGCCTGACGCGAATGTCGTTGAGCGGCTCTTGCGCCACATTGAACCCGATGAACTCGGTTCCCAACGCTTCGCTGCGATACACATGCAAGCGATTCGATGCGGACAGCCGATCGATCTCCTGCACCGGAATGGACTCGGCTACGTGGGCCTCGCCGTTTTCGACCATGGCAATGCGCTTCTGATCGTCCGCCACGACGCGAAAAATCACATGATCGATTTTCGGCTTGTCACCCCAATACTGCTGGTTTTTGTCCAGCACGATCTGATTTCCCGGCTCCCAGGAGCGAAACACAAACGGCCCGGTTCCAACCGGATGCTCCGCCAGCTTGCGCCCGTACTGCTCGATCGCTTTCGGACTAATCATGCTGCCTTCGTGACTGGCTAATATGGAGAGCAGCGGCGTAAACGGCCGCTCCAAAATAAACTGTACGGTGTACGGATCGACGATTTTGATTTGCTTGATCTTGTCAAACATCGCAGCTCGCGGCGAAGCGATCTTCGGGTCCATGACCCGGTCCAAGGTTCGCTTCACTGCGGTGGCGTCAAACGGTGTGCCATCGTGAAAGAAAACGCCCTGTCGCAGCTTGAACTCCCAGACAAGATCGCTGACTTGCCGCCAGGAGAGGGCGAGCTGCGGCACGATCACCATGTTGGCATCCCGTCTGACCAGCCCTTCGTACACTTTTTGATGGACGACACTCGCGGCATTGATCGTGGAGATGAAGTGCGGATCGAGATTGCCAGCATCGGACATTCTGACAATTGTCAGCGTCCCTCCTTCCACCGCTTTCGCGGGAAGGTCTTCCTTTTCGGCAGGCGGTTCCGTTGCCATGGAACAGGCCGCAAGCATCGTCACGGCGAGCAGCAGTCCAATCAAGCTGAAAAACCATCTCTTTCGTATCATCGTGGACTCTGTCGCACCCTTTCTTTCGCGAGATATACGCCTATTTTGTACAAAAAGACCGCCTTCCCGAATGATTCACAGAGAACGGCGGCCCGATGCTGGCAACGCGCTAAGGACAGGTCAGTCTTTTGGTTTATCAAACAACGACTTGTACTCGCCGAAGCCCTCTTCTTCCAGCTTGTCTTTCGGAATAAAGCGCAGCGCCGCAGAGTTGATGCAGTAGCGCAAGCCGTTTTCTCCCGGTCCGTCTTCGAACACATGCCCCAGATGCGAGTCTGCGTGCTTGCTGCGCACTTCTGTCCGAATCATGTTGTGGGTCAAATCGAGCTGCTCGGTGACATTCTCGCTGGCCAGCGGTTGGGTAAACGACGGCCAGCCGCAGCCGGAATCGAATTTGTCCAAGGAAGAAAACAACGGCTCGTTCGACACGATATCCACGTAAATCCCTTCCTCTTTGTGATTCCAGAACTCATTGGCAAACGGGCGCTCCGTGCCGCTGTTTTGCGTCACTTCGTACTGAATCGGCGTCAGTACCTGTTTCAGTTCTTCCTGCTTCTTTTTGTCGCGCCATGCTTCCTTCACGAACTTCGCTCTTCCCGACGCCGCCCGGTAATACTGGTAGCGCACAGGGTTTTTCTTGTAATAGTCCTGGTGGTAATCCTCTGCCGGGTAAAACGGCTTGGCAGGCAAAATCAAGGTCGCTATCGGCTTTTGAAAAATGCCGCTTTGCTCCAGTTCCTCACGCGAGCGAATCGCCAGTCGTTCCTGCTCTGGCGTGTGAAAGAAAATCGCCGGGGCGTACGATTGCCCCCGATCGCCGAATTGGCCGCCTGCATCTGTCGGATCAATCTGTCTCCAAAACATCTGCAACAGCTCCTCATACGAGATGAGCGCCGGATCATACGTGATTTGCACGGCTTCATAGTGTCCGGTTGTATCCGAGCACACTTGTTCATAGGTCGGATTTTCGACGTGGCCGCCTGTGTAGCCCGAGACGACCTTGATGATTCCTGGCAGCTTGTCAAACGGACTGACCATGCACCAGAAGCAGCCGCCGGCAAAGGTTGCGGTTTCCCATCGTGAAATTTCGCTGTTCATGCAGTTCGCCTCCTGATCTATACGAAAGCTTCGATACCCTCGATTGTACATGTTTTGCAAAATGAAAGTCCACTCCGTAGCTGCCGCAAAAACAGTTAACCGAAAAAAAGACCCCGCATCGTGTCGAGGTCTTTGTTGGCAAAGCATTTATTTGGTCAGGGAAAGCGCCTGGGCAAATCCGGAAAGCATCACAACCATGTGGGCGATTCCTTCCTCGAAATCTTTCAGGCGAATCGACTCGTTCGGCGCGTGCACCTTGCAGCCGACCCAGCCTACTCCCGTACTGACAACCGGAAGCTTAAGCTGCTCGCCGAAAATGTACATCGGACCAGTTCCTGCCGAGTTCGGTGCGAGAACAGGCTCGTTCTCGTAGATGACGCGGGCGGTATCCAGCACATGGGCAACGAACGGATGGTGGAAATCGGAGCGGTACGCTTTTTGCCCGTTGATCATCGTCACCGTAATGTCGTCGTAGCCATGCTTCTTCAGATGCGCCTCGATGCAACGCAAGATGTGCTGCGGGTCTTGTCCCGGCACGAGACGGCAATCCACTTTGGCTCTGGCGTTTTTCGGCAGCACCGTCTTCGCGCCTTCTCCGGTATACCCGCTGTCCAGTCCGCAAATCGTCATCGTCGGGTGGAACACCATCGCCTCGCGCGGGTCCACGCCTTTTGCCTTCGTGATCAGCGGGCGTTTCAGACCGTACAGTTCTGCCGTCGCTTCCTCGCTGAACGGCAACTCGGACACGACTTTCTTTTCATCAGCTGTCGGTTCTTCGATGCCGTCGAAAAAGCCTTCGACCAAAATTTCGTTTTGCTCATTTTTCATCGTCGCCAGTGCTTGTACCAGACGCCATGCTGCGTTGTCTACATAAGCGCCGACAGAAGAGTGCATGTCGATGTCCGCACCTGTGCAGGTCAGCTCCAAATACGCCATGCCTTTGATTCCGGCAACCATGCTGATGCGCTCGGATTCGTCTTTTCCGCCAAATTCCCAAATGCACGCATCCGCTGCGAACAGGTCTTTATATTGGCGCAAATACGGTTCCAGGTTCGGACTGCCGATCTCCTCTTCCCCTTCGATCAGGAACTTGATGTTGCACGGCAAGCCGCCCTGCTTTTGCAAAATTTTGATCGCGCTCAGCCGCGCTACCAGGTCGCCTTTGTTGTCGGCTGCGCCGCGTGCGAACAGCTTGCCCTCGATCACAGTCGGCGTGAACGGCTCGGTATGCCACTCGTTGAACGGTTCTGGCGGCTGGACATCGTAATGGTTGTAGTAGAGCAGCGTCTTGCTGGCATCGCCATTGCTGCCTGCTGCAAAAAAAGCATAGACGACGGGGTTGCCGCCAAGATCGTCGAGCACCTTCGTCTCGCCGCCAGCCTCGTGGATCATCTGCACGACGTAGTCGACTGTTTCCGGAATCGCTTTGTGCTGGGCAGAAACGGTGGGGTAACTCAAGTATTGCTTCAGGCGGTCAATCGCCTCCGGGAGTATCTCCTGTACGCAGCCCAATACTTGTTCCTTGTTCATCTTTCGTTCCTCCTCGTGAGCGCTCTTTGGCGGATTTGGATTTGGCATCGATACGACTACTACTGCTGCAAGCTTGGCACTTTTGGCTCCATATACGTCGCGAACCAGTCCTCTGTATACTGCAATCTCAGCACGCGCTGCTCGGGATCTCCGCTGCGGGACAGCTCATGTCCGGCTCCGGGGAAGCGAATGAAGGACACGGGTGCCTTGCCTTGGTGTTTGAGCGTGATGTACAGCTGTTCAGCCTGCTCGATCGGGCAGCGGTGATCCTGTTCCCCGTGCATGATCAGAAGCGGCGTCTCGATGTTTGCGACCAGACGAATCGGCGAATGCTGCCACATTTTCTCCGGATTGGTGAACGGATTGGCCTGAATTTCTTCGGCGCTGAAGTAGTAGCCGATGTCGCTCACGCCGTAAAAGCTCACCCAGTTGCAAATGCTGCGGTCCGTCACACCTGCGCGGAATCTGTTCGTCTGCCCTACAATCCAGTTGGTCATCAGGCCGCCGTAGCTTCCGCCTGCCACTCCCAGGCGGGACTCGTCCACGAAATCAAACTGCTGGCACGCGTAGTCGACTGCGCTCATCAGGTCGAGATAGTCCTTGCCGCCGTAATCTCCGCAGCACGCCTGCATGAAGCGCTCGCCGTACCCGTAGCTGCCGCGCGGATTGGTGTAAAGCACCGCGTAGCCTTTTGCCGCCAAAATCTGAAACTCGTGGAAAAACGTATTGCCGTACATGGAGTGCGGTCCGCCGTGGATTTGCAAGACGAGCGGGTATTTTTCACCTGGCTTGTAACCGACTGGTTTCAGCATCCAGCCGTGCACCTTCCAGCCGTCTTGCGCTGCAAATTCGATTTCTTCCGGCACAGCCAGCTCCACATTCGCAAAAAAGTCGCGGTTCAGTTCGGTCAAACGTTGCTCTGCCTTCGTTTCCAGGTTGAAGTGATACAAGTCTCCCGGAATGAGCGGATCACTGATCGCTGCGATCAGCGTCTGCTTTTGCTCGTCAATCGTGAATCCGTACACGTTGCGGTTGCCGCTAACGATGTGCTCTTTTTGTCCGTCCAGAGCTACGCGGTAAATGCCGGAATTGCCGCGCTCGCTTACAATCACGTACAACGCGGTTCCGTCCTCCGTCCAGACCGCTCCTGGAGTCGGGTGGCCCGGCGAGCGCACATCGCCAATCGTCGAATCGCCGATTTGCACATCCCAATCAGCGGTCACGCAAGTCAGCTCGCCGCTTTCGAGATCGCATGTCCATACTCGCTTTTGCGTTGCGTTCAAGTAAATTCCGTCCGCCAAGCTGCCGATGAACGCGAGCTTTTGGCTGTCAGCAGACCAGGTTGGGTTGGAAAATGTCCCGTTACTGCTCGTCAGCTTCTTCCATTCTCCTCCCGCTGTCCGCAGCAAATACACATCGACCGTGTGCAGCATGTCAGGATTTTCGTTGCGGTTGGCTGTGATCGCCAGCCATTTTCCGTCCGGCGACCAGGAGCCGATCGTGTGATGGTAAGGCCCGTCTGTCAGCGCTTTTACTTCTCCCGTTTCCACATGCACGAGGGCGAGTTGCCGTGTTTTTTCGTACAAATAGCCGTAATCGTCCGATTTGTATTTCATCCGCTCGACATGGATTACTTTCGGCACGACTGCTTCTTTTGCTTCGCCTTCCTGATCGTCAAACGTCTCGCCGCGATCCATCAAGGAAGAAAAGACGATAAGCTGTCCGTCCGGCGACCAAAGCGGAGTGCTCACCCCTGTTTTGCAGTGCGTCAACTGGCGCGGCTCGCCACCTTTGGCGTCAATCAGCCAAACTTGTGCTGTCCCGGAACGCTTGGAGACGAAAGAGATGCGCGTACCATCCGGCGACCAGCGCGGATACGTGTCACGCACAGCACCGCTCGTCAGTTGCACCGTTTCTCCTGTCTGCAAGTCGCGGACGAACAAGTGGTTGCGATACGCCCGCTCTTCGTCGATCATCGTCTTCACGTAAACAACCGCATCTCCCTGCGGGGAAAGCTGCGGGTCGCTTGCGTACGTCAGTTGATACAAATCTTCTGCTGCGACTTTTCTTTTTTGGCTGTTCATTTGTCACTCACTCCTTTTCACTGTGGACCGTTTTCAAATGCTCCAGGAAAAAGCGGGTAATGCCCTGATTCAGCGTGATGTGGTTGTCCAGTTTTTCGGTAAAGTGGCCTTCGTCTTCGAAAACGTGCAAAGCCACCTGTTGCCCCCGGCCTTGCATGTCTGCCACAAGCTGCTCCGCCTCGCTGACAGGGACCCGGGTATCGTTACGCCCGTGAAAGACGAGCAGTGGTGCCTTGATTTTGGCAGAGTGATTCAGCGGCGCGATTTGTTCGAAGAAATCGTCGTCCTCGCCCAAGTAGCCGTATTCGACTTCGCGCAGCTTTCTCCGCCACTCTCCCGTGTTTTTCAGGAAGGTGCCAAAATGCGAGATGCCGACGATATCGACTCCGGCTGCCCACAAATCCGGGTAATGGGTGAGGGCGGCAAGCACCATGAAACCGCCGTAGCTGCGGCCCATAATCCCGATTGCCTGCGGATCGACCGTTTCCTTTTGCGACAAGTCTTTGACCAGCCAGGCGAGGTCGGCGACAGAGTCCATCCGCTTGCGGCGATCGTCGAGTTGCACGTACGTACGGCCATAGCCCATGCTGCCGCGCACGTTCGGTGCCACTACCGTGAAGCCCTGGTTGACCAAATATTGAAAGACCGGGTGGTACTCTGCGCGAATCTGGCTCTCCGGCCCGCCGTGGACGTAGACGACAACCGGACTTTTGCCGGAATGGTTTTTGCTGTAGAGAAAATACGGCACCTCCAGCCCGTCAAAAGAATGGAAGCTGCACAGCTCTGGCTCCACGAGGCTGTCTTGAATTTCTTTTGCCACGCCAACATAAGTCACGCGCTCACTCGATTTTTCCGCAAGCGAATACGTCCAGATGTCGCCGGGCAATGTCGGGCTTTTCAAGGCAAAGGCAAGCTGTTCATCCGAGCGGAACGCGAGTCCGCTGATGACGCCACCCGGGATGTTCTCTGCCATTACTTGACGCTGCTCGGTCAAAGAGTAAAAGCCGAGAGCCGAACGCCCGCCTTCATTGATGGCGAAAGCAAGCACTTCCTCGCTGTGCGAAAGTTTCGCTTCCTCCACGTCCCACTTGTCGATCTGGACGAGCTTTTCCAGTTCTGCGCCATCCAGCGCAAAGCGGCAAAGCGCCATCGTGTTGTCATCGCGATCGGTCACGATGTAGCCGTGCTGCCCGTCACGGGTCAGCTGCAACGAGTGAAAGCGCGCTTGCTTGCTGCAAATCGGCAGCTTCCGGGCTTGTCTGGTCTGCAAATCCAACAGGTACAAGGCATTGTCGATATTCGTTTCCTGTACGCTGAAAATCAGCCCTGTGCCGTTCGGCAGCCAGGCAATCGGATCGCAGCGCCCGTCATGACGGTACACTTCTTCGTACTGGCCGCTCTCTACGTCCTGCACAAAAATATCGAAGCAGCGTGGCTCGCGACGGTTGCTCGACCAGGCAATTTTCTCGCTGCAAGGCGACCAGCCGCCGAAGTAATGGAAAAATTCGGGCGCATCCGTCAATGGCTTGACGACTGCTCCACCCTCTTTCAGCAAAAAAAACTGCTGGCGCTCGTCTCCTTTGTTGTCCATGCCGACAACGGTCTTCGTCCCGCATGGAGAATGGGCGAACTCGACAACCCGGTCAGGCAAAGAAGTCACCTGACGTACGCTCGCGGTTTGCTCATCCCAACTCCACACCTGGGCAATGCCTGTGAGCTTCGTCAAAAAAGTCAGCTCGTTCGTTTTCGGCACCACTTTCAGCTGATAGGCCGACTTGACTTGCAAATAGTCCATAATCATGTGCCATCACCCTTTCCTCGTCATCAAGAAGTGTATGTATAGTGATTCATGGTTGACGAATCGCCAAGAACAGCCAAAAGCAGCTGACTGTTCCGTGTGAAAAGGGAAAAAAGAGGAGAGACTCCTCTTTTTTCTATTTTTTCGTTGCCCAGCGTGCGCTTGGGAATGCATTGACCGGATACGTCAATCCTTCCAAACCTGGTTTTACTAGATAGTTTTGTTGATAGTGGTAGATCGGGATGAACGGCATTTCTTCCATCAAAACAGCCTCTGCTTTGTGCAACAGTTCCATGCGCTTGTTCGGATCTTGCTCCACTTTTGCTGCCATGTTCAGGTCGTCGTACTCTTTGTTTACCCAGCCTGTACGGTTGTTCGGGCTGTCACCCAAGTAGTAATCGAGGTTGAACGCCGGATCGCTGATTTGACCTACCCAGCCCATGCGGCCCATTTGGTAGTTCTTTTGTCTCGTTGTATCGAGGTATACTTTCCACTCTTGATTGGTCAGCTTCACATCTACACCCAAGTTTTTCTTCAGCATTTCCTGGAGGGCTTGGGCTATTTTTTTGTGGCTTTCATCGGTGTTGTACATAAGTGTTACTTCAGGCAGCGTAGACCAGCCTGCTTCCTGCATGCCTTCTGCCAGCAGTTTTTTCGCTTCTGCCGGATCTTCCTTGAAGTAGTCGCCGCCTTCTTCGCGGAAGTCTTTGCCTGTTGGCGTAATCGCTCCGCGCGGCACCATGGAGTAAGCCGGAGTTTCGCCGCCTTGGCTCACCATTTCGGTCAGTGCTTTGCGATCGATCGCCATAGCGAATGCACGGCGCACTTTTTTGTTGGTGAACGGCTCTTTCGTCACGTTGAACATGTACATGTACGTGCCGTAGTAAGGAACGGATTTGTAGTCAGGGCTTGATTTTTCCTGAGCGAGAATGTCAGATGGCATCTCTTTGTTGAAATCAAGCTCTCCGCTCTTGTACATCTGGTAGGACGTTGTGGCATCGTTCACCATTTTCCAGGTGATCTTCTCCATTTTTACGTCGTCCTTGTTCCAATAATTCTCGTTCTTTTCAATCACCAGCTCGGAGTCATGCTTCCAGGAAACGAGCTTGTAAGCACCGTTGGAAATATACGTCTCGGCGTTGGCTGCCCATTTCGGATCGGCTTCCGCCTGCTTTTTGTTGATCGGGTGCCAGTAGCGGGTAGCAAGCATCTTGTCAAAGTAAGAAGTTGGAGCTACCAGTTCGATTTCCAATGTTTTCGCATCGAGAGCCTTGATTCCCACGTCTTCTGCTTTGCCTGTTCCTTTGTTGTACGCTTCTGCTCCCTTAATATAATAGAGGAGATACGCTGTCGTAGAGGCTGTCGCCGGATCGATATGCTTCATGAACGTATAGGCGAAATCTTCTGCGGTTACAGGCTCGCCGTTTGTCCATTTGGCATCGTCACGCAAAATAAAGGTGTACTTGAGCTTGTCGTCAGACAGCTTCACTTCTTTGGCTACCCCGAGAACCGGATTGCCTTCTTTGTCTTTCGTGTACAAGCCTTCGCCCAAGTGATCCATGATCCAGAACGATGTCGTATCCGTCGAAGTGAGCGGATTCAAATCGGGTGGTTCGGACTTGGCGTTGAATACGACTTCTTGTTTGACGGCAGCAGCAGGAGTGCTGGACGTCGTACCCGGGTTGTTCGTTGCTGTCCCTGAGCTTCCGCCGCAGCCAGCAAGCGCTGGTACTACGAGCGAGACGGACAGGGCAAATGCAGCTAATTTCTTCACAATGGTTCCCCCTGTATATAAAGATATAAAATCGTACTACCTGTAGAGATGGCAGGCGACCCAGTGATTGGGCGCTGCTTCCATCCATTCCGGCACCTGCTCGGCGCACTGCGCCGTTGCTTTCGGGCAACGCGTCCGGAAGACGCAGCCGCTCGGAGCGTTGGCCGGGCTGGGCAAATCGCCTTGCAAAATGATCCGCTCCCGCTTGATCGTAGGATCGGGAATCGGGATAGAAGACAGCAATGCTTGTGTATAAGGATGCAGCGGTTTGGCGTACAGCTCGAAGCTGTCGGCCATTTCCACCATTTTTCCTAAATACATGACGCCAATTTTCGTGGAGATATGCTTGACCATGGACAAGTCGTGGGCGATGAACAAATACGTCAGCCCTTTGTCCTGTTGCAAATCTTCAAGCAAATTGACGACCTGCGCCTGAATCGAGACGTCGAGCGCAGAGATCGGCTCATCGGCGATAATAAATTCCGGTTCGACGGCAAGAGCGCGTGCGATGCCGATCCGCTGCCGCTGCCCGCCGGAAAATTCGTGCGGGAACCGGCTCGCATGCTGCTTGGAGAGGCCCACCAGCTCCAACAGCTCCTTGACGCGGTCTGCGCGATCTTTGCGAGGAAAGCCGTGAATGTCCAGCCCTTCGGCGATAATGTCCAACACCGTCATGCGCGGATTGAGACTGGCCTGCGGGTCCTGGAAGATCATCTGCACGTCGCGGTTGAACTGCGCAGAGTCTTTGCCTTTCAGCTGATGCACATTTTTGCCCTTGAACAACACTTCTCCATCTGTACGGTCGTACAGGCGAATCATCGTCCTGCCGAGCGTAGATTTGCCACAGCCGCTTTCACCCACCAGCCCGAGCGTTTCCCCCCGATTGATCGTAAACGTGACTCCATCCACCGCCTTGAGCTGGATGCCGTTGCCGATCTCGAAGTGTTTTTTTAACCCTGTTACTTCTATTAAAGTGTCTCTCATCTACGTCTGCCTCCCTGCCGCCACGAGTTCATCCAGCTTCGGCGCCCGCGGATCATGCAGCCAGCATGCCGCCTGGTGCGCATTTTCGAACACGGTTGCCTCTGGCATTTGCTGCTCGCAAATATCCATGGCAAACTGGCAACGCGCTGCAAACGGACAGCCTTTTGGCGGGTGGAACAAATCTGGCGGCGATCCGTCAATCGGCACCAGCCGCTCTTTTTCTTCGCCGTCAATTCGCGGCATCGAGCGCATCAGGCCCCATGTGTACGGATGCTTGGGACTCTTGAAAATATCTTCGACTTTTCCCGTCTCTACGACGATTCCTGCGTACATCACGACAGCGCGGTGAGCGATTTCAGCTACGACCCCCAGATCGTGCGTGATCATGACGATGGAAAGCTGTTGCTTTTCTTGCAGTTCTTTCAGCAAGTCCAAAATTTGCGCCTGAATCGTCACATCGAGGGCGGTTGTCGGTTCGTCGGCAATCACCAGCTTCGGATTGTTCGCCAGCGCAATCGCGATGACCACGCGCTGCCGCATTCCGCCGGAAAATTCATGCGGGTATTGATCCACCCGTTTTTCCGGATCGGGAATGCCGACCAGCCGCAGCATTTCCATCGCTTTTTTGCGCGCTTCCTCCTTCGAGACGTGGTGAGTCCGCACAAAGCCTTCGACGATCTGCGTTCCGACCTTCATCGTCGGATTCAGCGCTGTCATCGGGTCTTGAAACACCATCCCGATCTCGGTTCCCCGCAGCGAAAGCAGTTCTTTTTTGCTCAGTCGGGTAATGTCTTGTCCGTCAAAACGAATCTGTCCGTCGACGATCCGGCCCGGCGGATTCGGGATCAGCCCCATGATCGCCTGGGCGGTCACGCTCTTGCCACAGCCGCTCTCTCCGACCACAGCCAGCGTCTCGCCACGATCGACGTGAAACGTGACACCCCTGACCGCCTGTACTTCTCCCCCGTACGTTTTGAAATGAACGCGGAGGTTTTCTACTTGCAGCAAATGCTCTGTCATGTCTGGTTCCTCCTATCCTTGGGCGCGGTTACTCACGAATCCGCGGGTCGAGTGCGTCCTGCAAGCCATCGCCAAAAACGTTGAAGGCGAACATGGTCAGCGAGATCATCAGGGCCGGGAAGAACAGTCTCCACCAGTCGCCTGTCAAAATCACGCCTAACGCATCGTTGGTCATCGTCCCCCAGCTTGCGATGGGAGCCTGGACGCCCAAGCCGAGGAAGCTCAGAAACGACTCGGCAAAAATCGCAGACGGTATCGTGAAAGTCAGGTTGACAATAATGACGCCAATCGTGTTCGGAATCAGGTGGCGCAGCAGAATGCGCGGAAATTTTGCCCCGAGCACCTGTGCAGCCATGATGAACTCCTGGTTTTTCAGCTGCAAAATCTGCCCGCGTACGAGACGGGCCATCCCTGTCCAGCCTGTGGCCGACAAGGCGATAATAATCGTCACGATCCCCGGCTCCATGACAACCATCAGCATGATCACGACGAGCAAGTACGGCAGTCCGTACAACACTTCAATCAGACGCATGATGATCGTATCGATCCGATCGCCGCGTTTTCCCCGGCCTGCCATATATCCGGCAATTCCTCCGACGGTAACGCCGATCACCAGGTCGATCAGTGCCGCCGTAATTCCGATGATGAGCGAGATGCGCGCTCCGTACCACGTACGGGAAAACATGTCGCGTCCCAGCTCGTCCGTCCCAAACCAGTGCTCGGCGGAAAGTTCCTGATTGGCTGTCAAAAGGCTCTGATCCGAATAGCTGTACGGCACCAGATGCGGCCCGATGAGCGCCATGAGCACCATCAGTACGATGAGGGTAAAGCCAACCATGGCGAGCTTGTTGCGGACCAGCTTGCGGGTCACTTGCTGAAAATGAGTCAGGCTCGGCCGCATCGCGACGACTTGTCCGTCTGTTTTTTGTGATCTTGGTCGAAACAGCTCATTCGCTGATTGTTCTGCCGCCATTGGCTACCTCCCCCTTCCCGACAATTTGATGCGTGGATCAATGAACATATAAGCCAGGTCAATCAAGAAAATGATCAGCACGAGAATCGCGCTGTAAAAGACGGTCGTTCCCAAAATAACCGGATAGTCGCGGTTGAAAATGCCATCGACGAAATATTTGCCGACGCCAGGGACGGCGAAAATTTTCTCGACGACAAACGTTCCTGTCAGCAATCCCGCAACCAGCGGCCCGAGAAAAGTAACGACTGGAAGAATCGCATTGCGAATGCCATGTCTGACCACGATCAGAAAAGTCGGAATCCCTTTTGCCTCGGCAGTCCGTATGTAGTTCTGATTCATGACCTCGATCATGCTCGTCCGCATGTAGCGAGTGATGATCGCGAGCGGCCCGAAAGCGAGCGCAAGCGACGGCAACACGGAGTGCTTCCAGCTGGCGAGCGTCGCAACCGGAAACAGCGGCAGCTTGATCGCCAAATAGTTGATGAGCAGCGGCGCCATAATGAAGCTTGGTACAGCAATTCCCAACACCGCCATAACCATTGCCATGTAATCAATCCAGGTATTTCGGTTTAATGCCGCAATTATTCCGAATATAAGTCCAAAAAAAAGTGCGACAGCGATTGCCTGCATCCCGATCAGCGCTGATGAGCCAAAACCGTCCTTGATCATATCGTTGACGCCGCGCGTCTCAGACTTGATCGAAGGCCCCAGGTCGAGCATCGCCAAACTTTTCAGATAAGACAAATACTGCATCGGCAGTGGCTCATCCAAATGGTACTTGGCGCGCAAATTCAGCAAAATTTGCTCCGGCAGTTGATCGGATTCGGATGCAAACGGATCGCCCGGGATCATATGCATCAGCGAAAAGGTCAGCGTCACGATAATCCACAAAGTCACGATCATCATCAAAATTCTTTTTAGCAGATAACGCGCCATGTTTTACTTATCCCCCCTATCCAGGCTCGCAAAAACGACGTATGCTTCGCCCGCTGTTTTTCTTTAACGGAAATTAACCTAAAACATTCCTTAAATCAACAATATAGACCTGTCTGTATTTAATGTCAATTCTGATTTTTTATTTTACTGACTATTTTTGCAACAATTGAAATGATGCCGGTTCCATAGTAAACTACCCTAATACGGAATTTTTCCCTAAAACATCCCTTAAACACTTTTTCGTTGCCTGTTGGATTTCCTTTTCTCTCACCGGCGATATATGGCATTTGCATAAGAAATCAAAACATACTATGATGCCGAAAAGAGGATCGATCCGCTTCGCGACGAATAGAGTAAACCCGTACTTTACCGTTTAGTTGGAGGACATAATGATCATACGAGTCGGCATAGTTGGTCCAAAAGATTCCGTGGAATTAATGAAAAGGGTCGGACGAGAGTTCGCAGACCGCATCGTGCTCATTCCGTTTATATACCAGCGTGCGGAGGAAGCCGCCACCATTGTCGCAGAAAACGAAATGGATGTAGACATCTGGTTTTTCTCCGGGATTGGCCCTTATTCCATGGCTAGACAGCATTTGCAAAAGCAGAAAGCTTTTTATCCGCAGATCAACGCCAGCGTGCTTACGAAAGTTCTTTTGGAATTGGTATACCGCGATGGCCTGTCACTTGATCGTGTCAGCTTCGATACGGTGTCCGAAATGCATTTCCGCGAGACGCTGGAAGAGCTTGGCCTGCAATGCGACCAGCCTTATCTCAATCCGTACCAGGAATTTCGCCTGACCAACCATTTGGTGGCTTACCATACCGCGCTCGTGCGGGAAGGAAAAGTAGACGCTTGCGTCACCGGGATGCTCTCTGTCACCGAAGAATTGCAACGCCAAGGCATCCAGGTGTATCGGATGGGGTTCACCCGCTTGACGTTCCGCGAGATTTTCAAGCAAATTTTGCAGGAAGGCGAGACTTTGCACTTCAAGCGCTCGCAAATCGCCGTTCAGCTGCTCGAAGTATCAGAAGTGGAGAAGCTCGCCAGCGAGCCTGCAAACGCTTACGATTTGCGTCGCCTCGACCTCAAGCTGCAAGAGCTTGTGCTCGATTATGCCGAGTCGATTTCCGGCAGCTTTGTCTCCTTGGGCAATTACAAGTTCATTTTGTTTTCGACTCGCGGCTCTTTTGAGGACAATCCGGCGTTTCACCCCACTACCCTGCTGGAAAAAATCATGCTGCTCACCAGCTCTTCGGCCAATATGGGCATCGGGTTCGGCGTCTCTGCTCTGGCGGCAGAACGCAACGCGCAACTGGCTCTCGTGCACGCGAAGAAACACGGGAACGCCGCTGTCCTCGTCGACCACGACGGCTCGATCGAAGGTCCGCTGCGCCAGGCGAAAAGCATCAGCTACGAATATTGGACAGAAGACAAGGAGATCAGCGAGGGGCTGAAAAAGGCGGGCGTCAGCATCACGACGCTGAACAAAATTATCTCGGTGCAAAAAGCTTTGGGCCAAAACTATATCAGCGCTGCGGAGATGGCGGAATGGATGGGCATGACACCGCGCAATGCCCGGCGAATTTTAAGCGATTTGGCGGAGCACAACGTCATCGAGCAAATTGGCGAGGAGACGCCGACCAACCGCGGGCGGCCACGCAAAATATACCGCGTGCTCCCCGCTTTGTCCGAAAGTCCGTAATGCCTGCCATCTGACATGTCCACCTTGCGCCAGCAAACCATACGGGCAACGCCATGGTGGCCTGCGCCATCATACCAAACAGGCACGAACACGTCGCCCTGCGCAGGCGGCCACCTCCCTTTTCAGAAAAAACAGCAAGCCGTTTCGTTTTTTACGCAAAAAAAACCAGTCGCAGACACGACCATGGCGCCCTGCGCAGACAGCCACATCCCTTTTCAGAAAAAACAGCAAGCCATTTCGTTTTTTACGCCAAAAAACCAGTCGCAGGCACGACGCACTCGGAAGTGCCGTGTCGGACTGGTTTTTTTGTGTGGCGCACAACATTCTAAACGTTGCAGCGATTCGGGCCATCTGCCATCCGCTGTGCTGCCGCCGTCTGAACCGATTGCTTTTTCCGCATGCTGGCGACGACCACCCCTGCGACAATCAGCAGGGAACCGCCCGCCTGAATCGCGGTGACTTGCGAGCCGAGCAGCAAAAAGCCGACCAGCATCGCGACGAACGGCTGCAAATTGAGGAAAATCGCCGCTTTGCCCGTCCCGACGATTTGCAGTTGCGAGTTCCAAACGATCCCGCAAACCCCTTGCATGAGGATAGCCGTGACGATCAGCATGCCCCACGCCCACGCTTCATGGCTGATGTGCGCCGAGGAGTCGAGCGTCAGCAAGGCCGCAGGCGTCAAAAACAGCGTCCCTACTGTCGTCGAATACACCGTCGTAATAAACGGCTGCATCGTCTGCGTCAGCTTGCGAATGATGATCATCGACGCCGAGAAAGTCACCATCGCAATGACAATCAGCAGCACGCCTTTGGAGATCGAAAGGCCCGCTCCGATCCCGACGACGAAAAAGGTGCCGAGCAGCGCGATCCCCGAACCGATTTTCATGCGTAGCGTAAACTGCTCCTTTAAAAACATCGAGGCCAAAACCGCTGTCACAATCGGAGCCAGCGACAAAATCAGCGAGGCGGTCGTGGCGTCAGTCGTCAACAGGCCGTTGAAATAAGCGGTCTGGTTTGCCAATGTACCGACAAGCCCGAGCAAAACGAGCAGTCCCAGCTCACGCAGCTTGATTTTTACGAACTTTCTCGTCACCCACGCGTACAGGACGAGAAACAGCGACGTGAACAGCAACCGGACATCAGCCAGAAAAAGCGGTGGAAATTCTTTGACGAGCATGCTCCCGAACACAAAGTTACTCCCCCACAGCGTCACACAAAAAAGCAACAACAAGTACGACCGAATCATTGTTTTTCCTTCTTTCACCCGTTACATGATAGAATCACGTATGCAATCGTACATGAGAAGCCCGAAAAAGTCCATGTGAAGATGCGCTATACTCTGAACTAATTTATGTCTTTCCACATCCTGACGAACCACGGTCAAACACGGAATTGGCGATTAGCTCGTACGAACGCAGTCTCCTGGCGTAATCGGGGAAGTCGGTAATGACCATGATTTCCTCTGCCTGATAGCGCCACGCAATTTCTTCCAGCTTTTCGCGAACATGCGACGGGTCGCCGACAATTGGCGGCCTGCGGAAAGCTTTTTGGCTCAACCGGACACAGGCGGTTGCTTCCTCCATCGTTTCCGCGCAAATAACCCCGACGGCGACGATTACCTCCGGATTTGGCTGATGAACGGACGGCTTGTAGTCTCGCCTGTAGGCAGCAACGACTTCCTCCCCCTCCGCTTCGCTCATGAACAGGCCGTAGACGTATCCGGCCCCGTTTTCTGCGGCGTAGCCCGCGCTTTTTTGATTCGTGCCCAAAAGCCACAGCTTGGGCGGCAGCGGCGGGATCGGGCGAGCCACCACCGACTCGCCCTCTACGGTAAACTCCTGACGCAGCAAGGCAGACAACTGTTGCACCAGCTCCGGCATGCGGCCAACGTCCTGCAAAAAACGATCGTTCAACGCAAGCGTCGCATGGGCAGAGCCACCCGGAGCGCGGCCCACGCCCAGATCGATTCGCCCCGGATACAAGGTAGCCAGCAAGTGAAACGCCTCGGCCACTTTGTAAGGCTTGTAATGAGGCAGCAGCACCGCTCCCGACCCGATTCGGATACGGTGCGTCTGCGCCCCGATATGGGCGAGCAAAACTTCCGGTGTGGACGAAGCCAGTCCAGGCATGTCGTGATGCTCGGCAACCCAATAACGGCAATACCCGAGCTGCTCGGCAGTTTGCGCGAGCAAGACTGCTTGCTTCAAGGCGCAAGCTGGATCAACGCCCTCATAAATCGGCGCCAGGTCCAGCACACTCCATTTTTGTATCGGCATAAAAGCATTCCACCTGTTTGTTAGTCGCAACCGTTTCTTTCGTTCCCTCTAGCATAGCGCGATCCGCCGCGCGTGCACAACCGCTCCGGTGCCCCGAAGCTTTTCCCTTTTCCTTTTCCTTGTCCATGCTCCCCTGATCGGTGACGTCACGACAAAAAAACAGGCCCGCTCCCCTTTCGGATGACGGACCTGCCTACAGGCTCCTGCTTTATTCCTGTGTATCTTGTGCTTCTTTTGGAGCGGCAGTCTCCTGTTTGTTTTCGTCCGAAGCTGGCTTTTGGCTCTCCTCCGCCTTCGGTGCTGGCGCTGGTGTTGCCTCGTTGGCTGGCTTTTCGGCTTTTACCGGAGCAAAAGTTTTCGCGACGAGCAAAGCATACGCCCGCGCGCCTTCCGAGTTGAGATGCACGCCGTCCTTGTAAAAATACGTATTTTTTCCGGCACTCGCGGAATGCCAATCGATCAGCGTCATGTTCGGATGGGCAGCTGCCACCTCTGCCAACGTCTCGTTGACGACGCTCTCCCACGGTCGCGGCACACGCGTGTTGATCAAAATGACCTGGTCAACGCCATCCAGCGCCTTCAACAGCTTGTCGAGCTGACCCTTGCTGAACGAGCCATTCGTTCCCAGTTCGATAATCACCCGGCTGCCAAGCTGTCCCTTCGCTCGCAGCGCCTTGATGACATCGGGCGCTTGCGCCATTTGTCTGCCTACCTTGCCGTCAATGACGATGCCTGGCAACAGCTTCGCCAAGTACGGCTCGATATCGAGCATGACCGAATCGCCGATGGCGGTAATTCCTTTTCCGGAAGTAGCGGCAACATCAGGCTCCTCTGATTCTTTTGGCTGTTTGAAAGCAGCGGAATTGTCCTGATTTTTTGCGGGAGCCGTTCCGCCTTGGGCAGGCTTTCCAGCGTTCGGTTTTGACTCGGTTTTCGGTTTCGTCGCGGTTTGCGTACTCGGCTTTTGTGTTGGTTCCGGCTTTTTCTGTGTCACCGGTACTTGCGGGCCGTGCGGTTTGGCATCCACGTCTTGCTCTTGTGAATGGTCTTTTTGTCCCGAATTTTCGGCCGCTGCTGACGCTTCCGCAAGTTTTTGCATGGCAGACGTGTCTCCCGCTGTCGCTCCGGAGGTCAGCGATGCCACCCCGAAGTAGAGCACAGCCAGCGCGAAGGCGCAGCCTGAGGCGAGAATCTTTTTGGAACGCTTAGGAGCGCCCTGCTGCTTGCTTGTGCCGAGCTTCGCCCACAGTTTTCCCAAAGCGCCGTGACGAATCGGCTCCTCCATGTACTTCCACGACAGGGCAGCGAGCACGATGCACGCCAACACTTGCAGACACGCCCGCAACACGGCGAACGCCCCGCTTTCCTCAGCCGCAGCAGTCGGGCTGGTGAGCACAATCACCGGGTAGTGCCACAAATAAATGCCGTACGAGCGCACGCCGAGCCACTTGAGCGGCTTGCAGCCCATCCATTTTGCCAAGGAGCTTGCCGGGTGAGCCAGCACAGCTACCAGTATCGCACTGACAATCGACAACAGGACAAGTCCGCCCCGATACAGAAAATCGTCGTACTGGTTTGTCTTCCAGATCGCCAAGAGCAAAATCGCCAGGCTCACGCATCCGATCACATCCAGCGTGGCCCGCGCTTTGCCGGAGATAGTTGTGGACAGCTTGCGACTCGGCCACATCATCGCCAGGGCGGCCCCGATCAACAGAGCGAATACCCGCGTATCCGTCCCGTAGTAAATCCGGCTCGGGTCCTCTCCCGGTTCATACATGACAGCCATCAACACGGCGGAAACGGCTGCCAGGCCGATCGTCAAAATCACGAGCGGGCCGCGGCGCTTGATCAAGGAAAGTCCGAGCGCGACCAAGAGCGGCCAAATCAGGTAAAACTGCTCTTCTACCGCCAAAGACCACAGATGTCCAAGCGGCGAAGGCGGACCGAACTTCTCGAAGTACGATACTTCGGAAAAGACCAGCCACCAGTTGCTGACGTAGAAAAGAGCGGCCCAGACGTCTCCGCGCAAGCGCCCCATCTGCTCGGGCGAAAACAGCGCGACACTGGCGACAACCACCACCAGAAGCAACAGCAATGCCGGTAAAAGCCGTCTGGCCCTGCGCAGCCAGAAGTCTTTCATATCCAATCGCCCGTTTCTGCTCCACTGGGCAATCAGCAAATCGGTAATCAGGTAACCAGAGAGGACGAAAAAGATGCCGACTCCAAGGAGTCCTCCTGGCGCCCAATTGTAATTCAGGTGATAAATAATGACTGCGAGTACCGCCAGAGCCCTAAGCCCGTCGATCCCGGGCATGTAGCGGCTGTGGGCAGCCTTGATCGGTTCAGGCATGCTGGCGGCCTCCTCTGCTTGTTGTTTGGCGAGTCCGTACTTCCTTGCGTGTGTTCGTCAGATCCTTGCCATTCGTAACATTCCTTGCTTGCTTCTTGCTTACCGTGCTCGCCATGCAGTTCATCTGCATTCTCCCCTTTAATTTCCGTTCTGTTTTGTTCATGAGTTGACGGGGGCAGTCATTACACATCGGGAATTGCGTGCTTTATGAATGCAAAAACCCCTGGTTTCTTTGGTCCGCTGAAGAAAACGGGGGTTGGTCTCGTTCATTATCTTTATGGAAAATGAATTGTTCCAATCATCATTGCCCGTATTCAGGATGTGGTGCCCAACGTTTTTCCTGTGAAATGTGCTCCTTCTTCTTATGTATGGCTGTTTCCCCTCTTTCCTTCCTTGGATTTTTTCGGCACACTCGGCTTTCCTTTTTGCATGAAAGGAGCCTGGCCTGCCTTTTGGCCGACTGGAAATGGGCTTCCTTCTGATCGACCTAAAAAAATTGCCCGGTCATGTTTTTCTGTCGTCTTGCGTCGTGTCCGGCAACTTCTTGTAACCTGATTATAAGACGCAAAACAGTAAAAACGCGTTACAAATTGTTTACATTCCTTCCCGATTTTTTCCGGGCAGAAAAACGCGGCAAAAGACAGGCGGAAAGCTTCCTCTTCCCGTTTGCAGACAAAAAAAGCCGACGGGGAATTTCCACCGTCAGCTCTACTTTTGTCCTGGATATCAAAAAAGGATGTCCGCTACATATCAGGCCCGCATGGGATCGTCTATTAAATGTGATGAGTAAACAAATAGTTCAGGAAAAATCCCCCACTAATGACGGCAATGGCCATACAGACGATGCCGCTGCGCACCCGTTGGGAGAGCAAACGCATAAAGCCTACACAGAAAAACACACCCGTTACCAAAAAATAGGAAATCCCGACCCAAAACACATTCCAAGGCAGGCTCGCAAAATCCACGTTACCCAAAAGTGAACACCATCCCTGTACCAATCTACTTTTCTTTCATTTTTGCATAAAGGATACTCCATTATAACATTGATCGCCCCTTGATTTGCCAATTTCACTCAGATCGTAACAGAAGTGTCATATGTTTTGGGCCAGAACGCTTCCTGATCGCATTCTGCTAGTTCCGCCAGGATGTTTTTTGCTATAATCAGCGCTAACAAAACTCCCCCTATGAAAAAAGATTGGTGAAATGAAATGATGGCATTCTCACAACTGACGAAGTGCAAACCCCCGATCCCGTAATTTCCCTCTGACCGTTTGAGATTTTTCAACGAATAGGGGGAAGTATTTTGCATACCAAAATCTCAACACCGTCACTGTTTTTGCTCATTTTGCTCGTCGGTTTTCCGCAAATCAGCGAGACGATCTACACGCCGTCGCTGCCGGATCTCGCCAGACAGCTTCACGTTGGCAACAGCACGGTTCAACTGACGCTCAGTATATATTTTCTCGGATTCGCCTTCGGTGTGTTTTGCTGGGGCAGGCTCTCTGACGCCATCGGACGCCGCCCGGCCATGCTCTGGGGAATCGTCGTCTACGGATTGGGCAGCCTTGGCTGCTATTTGTCCGCTTCGGTCGAGTGGCTGCTCGTTAGCCGTTTTGTGCAAGCTTTTGGCGCAAGTACAGGTTCTGTGGTCACACAGACGATCTTGCGGGAGTGCATGGACGGTCCCAGACGGCATGCCGCTTTTGCGCAAATTTCCGCCGCGCTCGCTTTTACCCCTGCTATCGGACCGTTGATCGGGGGCTGGGTCGACCAATGGTTCGGGTTTTCGGCGGTATTTTTTACGCTCGTCTTGATGAGTGTCGGGCTGTTCTTCGCGACCTTTTTCTCGCTGCCTGAAACAAGGGTGGCGTCCCCGGCCAAGACAACTGTTCGTACCGTTTTCAAGCAGATGCTTGCGGACCGGAGAATTTGGGCCTTTGCCTTTTTGATCGGGGCGACGAACGGCATTTTGTTCAGCTATTATGCCGAAGCCCCGTTCATCTTCATTGAATTTTTTCAGATGACACCAGGCTGGTTCGGGTTTTTGGGCGTGCTTGTCGCCCTGTCCTCGATCTGCGGAGCCATGTTAGCGAAAAAATGGCTGCCCCGGTTTGCTGCGGAAAAGATCATTTTGATCGGTTCTTTGGTGGCGACAGGCGGCGCAGCATGCTTGACTGTTTTGACTTTGGCTGGCGTGGAGCCGAATCTGCTCTCGCTGTGCCTCATGCTCGCGGCAATTTTTATGCTGCTGCTTGGAATCGGCATCGCCATCCCCAATTGCCTGAGTCTCGCACTCGTGGACTACGGCGCGGTGCTTGGAACGGCTGGCGCGATTTTGGGGCTAGGCTACTACGTGCTGGTCAGCCTGATTACGACTGGCATGAGCTACTTGCACAACGGCTCGCTCGTCACGATGCCTCTGTACTTTTTCGCGTTGGCACTGCTCATGTCGCTGGTCAGCCAAAAACTTGCCGCTCCCAAAAATCGCTAGGCCACGCAGACAGATGTAGCAACTAGCCGTTACCCTTTTCAAGCCGATTTTCCTGTTGCGGGAAGATCGGCTTTTTGCGTGCTTGACGCTTGCTCTGCTGCTTCCTGTTGCCGTGCCTTCATGGTTTCTCCACATTCCTTTGCTACGCTTTTTTCGAAAAACATTATGAGGAGGATGCAGAAATCCATGAATCAATCTATGTTGCGAAGCAGCGTTTTTCCCGTGTTGCTTGGCGGTCTGGTACTTCTCGCCGCTTGCTCGCCGGACCAAGCTTCCACTACAGAGCATGCCGGACACAATATGGCGGCTACCCAGGACAACACGCAGGCAACCGCCCCTGTGACCCAGCCGATGGCAGCGGCAAGCGACAGCTCCATGCAGGTGCTGACTGGCAATGCGTTCACTTTGACGGCAAAAGAAAGCATGCTGCATCTCGATGACCAGACGATGAAAACGGCTTGGACGTACAACGGAACTGTTCCAGGCCCGCAGCTGCGCGTCAAGCAAGGCGAAACCGTTTCCGTCACGCTGAAAAATGAACTGCCGGAGCCTGTGACGATCCACTGGCACGGACTGCCCGTACCCAACAACATGGACGGCATCCCCGGCGTTACGCAAAATGCGGTAAAGCCAAACGAAAGCTTTACGTACCGCTTCACAGCCGATGTCGCAGGCACGTACTGGTACCACTCGCACCAGAACAGCTCGAAGCAAGTAGACAAAGGACTGTACGGCTCGCTCGTCGTCGAACCGAAAACGTCCGCCCCAGTGGACAAAGACTTTACGCTCGTCCTGGACGAGTGGATGCAGGACGACAGCATGGCAGAGATGCACGGAGGATCAGGCGCGATGGCAGGCATGAATCACGGGACTACTCCCGCTTCGCCGGGCACCTCGGCCGGAAGCGGCCACGACATGCCGGATATGAATGGCATGAGTGATGCGAAAATGATGCCGCTCATGTACACGATCTTTTCCGTCAATGGCAAGACAGGTTCGGCGATTGCACCCCTGCGGGTGAAGGAAGGGGAAAAGGTGCGCATCCGCCTGATCAATGCCGGGTATTTGTCCCACAAGCTGAATTTGCAAGGACATGCGTTCAAGATCGTCTCCACAGATGGGCAACCGCTGCACAATCCGCCGCTTGTCAAAGATCAGCTGCTCAACATCGCCCCTGGCGAACGGTACGACCTCGAATTTGTCGCAAACCAGCCGGGAGCGTGGCTGCTGGAAGAAAAGAGCAGCAATCCCGGAGCCAAGTCGTTGGCCGTTCCCATCGTCTACGAAGGTCAGGAGCACGCGCAACACCAAGCCGAATCGGCGAACCCCCTGCCTGTCGTCGACATCACGACTTACGGCGAGGCAGCGAAAAGCAGCTTTTCACTCGATCAAGCCTATGAGGTGACGTACCGGATGGATTTGAACACGGACACGCGCGATGGACAAATGGCGTTTACGATCAATGGGCAAACGTTTCCGAACGTCCCTCCCCTCGATGTGCAAAAAGGCGATCTGATCAAAGTCACACTCGTCAATAACTCGCCGGAGGATGTGCACCCGATGCATTTGCACGGACACTTTTTCCAGGTGTTGAGCAAAAACGGCAAGCCTATTTCCGGCTCGCCGCTGCGGAAAGATACGTTGAACGTGCAGCCCGGCGAGTCTTATGTCGTCGCTTTTGCAGCCGACAATCCGGGCGAGTGGATGTTCCACTGTCACGATCTGGGGCACGCGGCAAAAGGCATGGTGTCCGAAGTCAAGTACGCAGGCTTTCAGCGCGATTTCACCGTCGATCCGACTGTCGGCAACATGCCGGAATAAAAAAGAAGCAGGACGCCGCCTTGGCTCCTGCCTCTTTTTTGCTTTCCTTTTTTCCACAACAGAAGAACGGCGTGCAAGCTCCCGTTCCCGTCTCCTGCACACGTCTACACCAATTCGCTTGCCCAGGCATCACGCCACTCGACCCCGGCGGGAAAGACGCTCTGCACATGTTTTCGCAGCTGCTCGTCGTTCCACAGCTCCGGGCTTAAAATCGAGACGATGCCGCTGTCCTCGCGCGTCCGAATCAGACGGCCAATCCCTTGGCGCAGACGCAGCAGCATGTATGGCAAATCGACCTCGGCGAACGGCGACGCCGCGCTTTTCCGCTTGGCGGCAAACACCGGATCGTTCGGAGGAAACGGCAGCGACCAGATGATCACGTTGGACAGCGACGGCCCCGGCACATCCAGCCCTTCCCACAACGTCACGGCGCACAGGATGCTCTCCTCGTCGTTCTGAAAACAGGAGATCAGGTGGCTGATTTCCGCATCGCCTTCGTACCAGAAACGCATGGAGGCGCACTCCGGGTAAGCTCCCACAGCCGCTTTGAACTCCTGCATTTCCTCCATCGACGAAAACAGCAGCAGCGCGCGACCGCCCGTTTTTTGCAGCAGCGACACAGCCAAATCCATTTTTTCCGCAAACGGCTGCGTACAGGACAACGGCGGCACGAAAGCTTCCATCTGCTCCGCATATTCGTAAGGCGAAGCGACGGAGAACGACAAATAGTCTTCGATGCCGAGACTGTCCGCGATGTAGTCAAACGAGCCTTCTACCGACAAGGTCGCGGAAGAGAAAATGATCGGCATGTTTTGCGCGAAAACGCGTTCCCGCAAAACTTCCTGCACCATTTTCGGCATGACGACCAACGTAGGGCCCGTCCATTCTTCGCTCATCCAGGAAATGACGTGATCAGGCTTCTGGAACAAGCCGAGAGCCAGCTGCATCATTTCCAGATGCTCTTCCACAATCCGCAATTGGAACTCGTCCAAAGAATACAGGCCGCTCTCCAGCGCCAGCTCCTCTTCAATCGAAGCAATCAGGCTCGTAAAACGGTGGATCGAGGCAATCAGCTGCGGATGGAAGGAGATCTCCTTGCGCGTCGAACCGGCAACCGGCTTGCTTTCGGCGTTCAGTCGCAAAAACAAATCTTCGCTCTGGATAATCGCTTCTTCAATCGCTACGGCCAGCGACTCCCTGATTTCGCCTTGCAGCAGGCGCGTAATGATTTCTTCAAAAACGGAATGATTCAGCTTGTAGGTCAACGCCTTTTGCGCCGCAGGCTCCAGCAGATGCCCTTCGTCGAAGATGACAGAGCTGTGATTAGGCAAAAGCGGCAGTTGCCCTCCCCGCTTTCGCGCCTCATACGTCCAGACATGCTCCATGTAAAAATCGTGCGAGCAAATGATCAGATCGGCAGACTGGCGGTAATGGTTGCGCGACAAGGTCTGTCCGCACCGATGCTGTCTGTCGCAGACAAAACAGTCCTGGAAAGCATCCCAGTTCATTTGCGACCACTGCTGGTCGTTCAGCGCGGAGTAGGCGCTGCGGTCGCCGTATGGAGTAAACGATTGAAGCGCTTCATGCTTGTGGACAAACGATGGCAGCTCCTCGTAAATGTGCATAAACACTTCGTCGCTGTCCAGCTTGTAACGCGCCTCGTCCAGCTTGCGCAAGCAAATGTACTGGTCTGGCGACTTGCCGAGCCTCGCGTCAATGGTCAAGTCGAGATGCTTGGCCAGCTTGGCGATATCCCCCTCCGGCTTCACCAGCTGTTCAATCAACGACTCGTTGGCACAGGCGATAATCGCCGGCTTTCTCGTATAACGCGCATAGCAGATGGCGTACAGCAAATAAGCGAGCGTTTTTCCCGTGCCCACGCCTGCTTCGGCAAAAATCGTCTGTTTCTCCTGGAAGGCCCGCTCCAGCTGAAAAGCCATGTAAATCTGCTCGTCGCGTACTTCGAAGCCAGCCTCAGGCAAAATATCGTAAAACACGTCCGCTACCCAGTCACTTACTTGCGAGATAAACGGCTGGGCGGGATCGTAGGCAAAAGGATACCGTTCCACTTCAAACCTGCCTCCATTATGAACCAAGAATCGTCGAGCAATGATGCCAAAGTGTAATGATGACACGAGTCATGGATAAACACAATACGTCAGGCAGGAAAAAATCGCGATTCGTGGTAAGATGGGAGAGAAACGACGAAGGAAAATAGTAGGAGTGAATGCGACAATGGACAAAGTCATGTTTATCGAAATCGGCATGGGGATCGATCTCCATGGACAAAACGTCACCAAAGCAGCCGTTCGCGCTGTCCAAAACGCCATCCATCACAACTCGATGCCGGGTCTGCGCTCTGTGCTGCCCGGAAATGATATTCACAAAATGAAAGTCAACGTGCGTCTCGCTGTGCCTGCCGACCGCGACAAGCTCGATCTTGATACCGTGCGGGCGGAGCTGCCTTACGGAGAAGTGTCGTTTGAAGTCGTGGACGGCGGCATGCTGACGAGCAGTGGCGTCGTCATTGCGGAAAAGGAAGACAAAAACGATCTGGCGTACGTCGTGATCGCTTCGGTGGAAGTCGGCTACTAATCAGGAAATCGAGCCAGTCCAGGTTCAGGGTGGTGTTGAAACCGTTCCAGATCGATGTCGCCCGTCTTGGACACCGTTACGCCTTCGCCTTCCAGCAACATTTTTTGCAGCGTCATGGAATCGAAGTCTTGCAACCCGATTTTTCCTTTGGCATTGATGACCCGGTGCCACGGGAGCTTGTGCTTTTGCGACATGGAGTGGAGTATCCGCACGATTTGTCTGGCTCCCCGCGGACTCCCGGCCAATGCGGCGATCTGTCCGTACGTCATGACAGTGCCTGCTGGAATGCTGGCGATAATCTGAATGGCGCGCTTCGTAAATTCGGTCATTTCCCGTTCTCCTGTTCTCTTTCATCCAAAAGTCGAAAAAGGCTCGTGATGCTTTCGTCATCACAAGCCTTTTTTCCTGTTCAGCTAAGCTTTGGGCAACTGGTTATTTTTCAAACAGTCTTTCCAGCTCGTCTACGAGACTGCCGACATACGCCACAGCATCGCGGATCGGCTGCGGCTCTGACATATCTACGCCTGCTTTTTTCATCAGCTCCAGCGGCTTCAGCGTGCCCCCTGCTTTCAAAACAGAAAGCCAACGGTCGACAGCTGGTTGCCCTTCCGCTTTAATGCTTGCCGCCATCGCAGTGGAAGCGGTCAATCCCGCCGCATACGTGTACGGATACAATCCCATGTAGTAGTGCGGCTGGCGCATCCAGGTCAGGCTGGCTGCCTCGTCAAGCTCCACGGCGTCTCCCCAGAACTCTGCCAGCACTTGCCCTTTCCACTCCGACAGCTTTTTCGCTGTCAACGGCACGTCGTTTTGCGCGGCTTCGTACACTTTGCGCTGCATGCGGCCTTCCAGCAGATGCGTCACGAAGTTGTGGTAGTACGTGTTCATCAGCTGCAAAATGACCCAGCGCTTGAGGCGCGGATCGTCAGACTGCTCCATGATGTGCTGGGCGAGCAGCAGCTCGTTGATCGTGGACGGTGCCTCGATAAAGTACAAGGACGGACGCGAGTTGGTATAGCTTTGCTCACGGGTAGCCAACGTGAAGTGACCGCAATGTCCCAGCTCATGAGCCAGTGTGAAGGCGCTGCGCATGTTGCCCGACCAGGTGATCAGAATATAGGAATGATTGCTGTACGGCGTCGAGCAGAAAGCCCCTGTCGATTTACCCACGTTGTCGACGTAATCGATCCAGCGCTCGGACAGCGCTTTGTCCATGATCTCTGCATATTCCGGTCCCATCACCTGCAAAGCGGACTTGATCAGGCGCCCCGCTTCCTCAATCGTAATCGGCGGGCTAAATTCAGGATCGAGCGGCGCTTTCAAATCGCAAAACGTCAGCTTTTCCAGTCCCAGCTCTCGCGCTTTGAGCTTGGCGTAACGGCGCATGTGCGGAGCCAGCTCTGTTCCGATAATATCGAGAATGTTGTGGTACAGTTCGAGCGATACTTGTTGAGGATGCAGCAGCATGTCGGTGACGCTGTCGAAGCCGCGCAATCTGGACAGGACGGTCTGCTTCTTCACCTCTGTGGCATAGACGGCAGCAAACGAGTTTTGATAAGCCGCCAACGTTTTCGAAAAAGAATCGTAGGCAGCGCGGCGCAATGTCGTATCGGAAGACATTTCATAGTCGGCTTCAAACAAAGCAAACGAAACCGGACGTTCTGCCCCCGCCCCATCTTTGACAGGCGCGAAGGACATGTCGGACAGCTTCCCGCGTTGATAAATCGTGTAAGGCGCTGCAAACACTTCACCGAGTGCGGCAATGGCAGACTCCGTATCCGCGGACAGTCGATACGGCTTCGTTTCCAGCAAGTCGGAAAGACTTCTGGCAAAAGGCGCAAGTCCCGGCTCTTCTTGCAGGTATTTCTCGATCGTGCCGTCTGGCAGCGCCAAAATTTCGGAAGGCACAAACGAAAGCGCTGCGTTCAGCGTCGACACGACATCGCCCACTCGCGCAGAATTTGCCTGATTGAGCGGATTGGTGCCATCTTCGGAGGAACGCAGACGGGCGTATGTCGCCACCAGATTCGCCCGCACCTCCATTGCTTCTTTTGCTTCCAGACATGCGAGCAATGTCTCTGCTCCTGTATGTAGCTGTCCTTGGAATGCGGTGACAATCGGCAGCTGATTGACAATCTCGTCAAGCTCCTGCTCCCATGCTTCTTGGCTGGCAAATAAATCGTCCAGGTTCCACGTATGTTCTACGGCCACCTGGTCACGCATGAGTCTCGTTTTCACTCTGTCTGCCTCCTTGTCATTCCCTCAGTAAAATGTTTTTGATTATTCAAGTTTGATTCTATTTGAATTTTCCTCCAATTCGCGAAAATATACAAGTCCGCTTTGCACGCGAAATCCGCCGTAATCTGTCTTTTCCTGCGCTTTCCGAGGAAATTCTTTCGAAAATAACTAGCAAGCCATTCCAAATTCCCAGGTATAATAGAAAAGAATTTATCGCCAAGGAAAGGGAGGTTTTCTTATGTCTTTTGAAGTGATGTTTGATCGCTATGCCGATCTCGCTGTAAAAATCGGCGTCAACGTACAGCCGATGCAGACACTTGTTGTTAGCGCACCGCTCTCCTCCGCTCCGTTTGTGCGCAAAGTAGCGCGCAAAGCGTACGAAGCGGGAGCAAAACACGTACATATCGAATGGACCGACGACGAATTGACCCGCATGAAATACGATCTGGCACCCGATGAAGCTTTTGCCGAGTATCCGCAGTGGAAAGCGCAAGGCATGGAGGAACTGGCGCAAAACGGCGCTGCCTTCTTGTACGTTTCCTCCACCAACCCTGACTTGCTCAAAGGCGTGAAGCTTGAGCGAATCTCCAGCGCGAACAAGGCAGCCGGACAAGCCTTGCAGACGTTCCGCAGCTACACGATGTCAGACAAAGTAAGCTGGTGCGTGCTCGCCGTTCCATCCGAGGCATGGGCCGCTACCGTGTTTCCTGACTTGCCCGCGGACGAGCAAGTCCCCGCTCTGTGGGACGCGATCTTCAAAGCGACTCGCACAGACGCGGCTGATCCGGTTCAGGCTTGGCACGACCACCATGCTACGCTCAACAGCAAAGTCGCGTATTTGAACGCGAAGCAATATCGTTACCTCCACTACGAAGCGCCAGGGACACAATTGACGATCGAGCTTCCTGACCGCCACGTCTGGATCGGAGGGGGCAGCGTGAACGAAAAAGGCGTTTCCTTCATGGCGAACATGCCTACCGAAGAAGTGTTCACCGCTCCGAAAAGAGACGGCGTGAACGGAACCGTCCGCAGCACGAAGCCGCTCAGTTATCAAGGAAACATCATCGAGAATTTCAGCTTGACGTTTGAGCAGGGAAAAATCGTTTCGGTCACTGCCGAAAAAGGCGAAGAAGCGCTGAAGCAGCTCGTCGCAACGGACGAAGGCTCGCACTATCTCGGAGAAGTCGCGCTGGTTCCCCACCAGTCTCCGATCTCTTTGTCCAACATCATTTTTTACAACACGCTGTTTGACGAAAATGCCTCGAATCACCTGGCGATTGGCAGCGCTTACTCGGTCAACATCGAGGGCGGTGCAGACATGAGCCAGGAGCAATTGGCGGCACACGGCATCAATACGAGCCTGGTGCACGTCGATTTCATGGTTGGCTCCGAGCAGATGAACATCGATGGCGAAACAGCTGACGGTGTCCGCGAGCCTGTATTCCGCAACGGAAACTGGGCATAAGCAAGCGGCAAGCAAAACGGCAAAGCGGTTTGCCGGATTCACGGAACCGTTCCAGCGCATGCGCAAGAGGACCGCGCACCCTTTTCAGGTGCCCCGGTCCTCTTTTTCGTTCCTGCTACATATGGGTAATGATCGGGTAAAGCCTGCCTTGCAAGGCAAACGATGCTTTGCCTGTCTCCTCGGAGACGACGATGATCAGCGCGTCGCATTGCTCGCTGAGTCCCAATGCCGCGCGGTGCCTCGTTCCCAGTTTCTTTTCCCCGACGGTAATCTGCGACAGCGGCAGGACGTTGGCAGCCGAGACAATCTGATCTCCGCGAATGTACACCGCCCCATCGTGCAGCGGACTGCCCGGAAAAAAGATCGATTCGAGCAAGGAATGGCTCAACACGGCCCCAATCGGGATGCCCGCCTGCAAAAAGGGAGCTACGGAATCTTCCCGCTCCATGACGACCAGAGCGCCTTGACGCTTTTGCGCCAAATGCGAAACAGCCAAAGACAAGTCGGTATATGTAGACGAATACGGAGCGAGATAGCATTGCAAGTAAAAGGAAGCCGCTGTTGTCTCCAGTCGGCTGAATCTGCTGCGAATCTCGTCAAAAGTGCCCAGCAAGCAGCCTTCCGCTTGATCGAGAGCGAGCAAGCTTTGCTGCATAACCGCGAGGATGCTGGTCAATTCCTGCTTCAGCTCCGCTTTCAAGGAGGATGTATCGCAGTTCATCTGTACGATGGTCGTCCTCTCCCTCCACCAGCTTTTCCTCTGATTGTTCCCCATTCACTCCGGTTTCATCCTGCCAGTTGCCTGTGCGCCTGTTCCGGAGGCTGACCCGTTTTGATCTAGCTCATCTGCTTACGAGCGCACGGGACGGATGGAAATATGCGCGGCGGCAAGCGCCTGACGAATGCACTGGGCAAACTCCAGAGCGTGGGCACCGTCTCCATGAATGCAAATCGTATCAGCCCGTATCGACACATCTGCGCCTTGCACAGATTGCACGACTCCTTCTGTCACCATCCGCACGACCTGCCGCACGGCTGCCTGATCGTCCGTGATCAGGGCGTTTGGCTCTGTGCGGGGCGTCAATGTCCCGTCTGCCTGATACGTCCGGTCGGCAAACACCTCATGGGCGGCGCGTAGCCCGATTTTTTCCGCTGCCCGTGTCAATTCGCTCCCGGCCAGCCCAAACAGCACCAGCTCCGGGTTAACCTTGAACATTGCTTCCGCTATCGCTTCCGCCAGGGCCGGGCGCGTTGCTGCCATGTTGTACAAGGCTCCGTGCGGCTTGACGTGCTGCATCGTGCCGCCTTCTGCCTGGACAAAAGCTTGCAGCGCACCGATCTGGTAGACCGTCAGCTCGTAGGCGTCCTGCGCGGAGATATCCAGATTGCGACGACCGAACCCAACCAGATCGGCCAGGCCAGGATGGGCGCCGATTGCCACTTCGTTTTCCAGAGCCAGCTTCACTGTTTTTCGCATCGTCGCCGGATCGCCCGCATGCAGACCGCAAGCGATATTCGCTGAACTGATATACGGCAAAATCGCCTGATCATTGCCCAGGCGATACACGCCGAAGCTTTCCCCCATGTCGCAGTTCAAATCGACAGTCTTCATCGTTTGCTCCTCCCTCCCAAGTAAAGCTCAATTCCCGCTCCGAGTTCTGCAAGCGCTTTTTCCTGCTCGTACCATGCCTGCTGGGCAGCGCGCAAGGTCACTTGTTGAAACTGTACCCGATCATGCGGACGCAGCTGGGCCAGGATGGGCAAATCGACAGTCGCCACATGGCCGATTTTCGGATAGCCGCCTACCGTTTGCCGATCTGCCAGTAGTACAATAGGCATTCCACTCGGCGGAACTTGGATCGTTCCGGCAGACACAGCGGAAGAGATCAGCTCGACAGGTTCGTTCAGCGCAAGCTCTGGCCCGTGCAGCCGATATCCCATCCGATCTGACTGCACGCTGATTTGATATGGTGTTGTCCAAAAATCGCGGCGGCTTTGCGCGGTGAACAGCTCGCTCTCGGCCCCGGGCATGACCCGTACGACCGCGTCTTTTTGCTGTGGATAAGGGAAAAATGATTGTGGGACAAACCAGTCGGCCTCGCAAAAAGAATCGGCTCTGTTCACGCTCCTGTCTTGCAGTTGCCGGGCAAGCCGTACACTCTTTTTTCCCGGCTTTCCCAGGGACAGCCTGTCTGTTTCCGCAAGCGCTCTGCCCCATGCCCCGCCAAATTTGGCCCGCACGTTCGTGCTTCGGCTGTTCATCACGAGCGGCACGTCAAAGCCGCCTGCGATGGCGAGATAGGCGCGGCACCCTTCTCTCGCATGCCCGAAGCGGAGGACACTGCCGCTTTGGACCAAGACTGGGCGATTGCGGCGAAGACGGCGCTCATCTAAAACAGGCTGCATGTCCGCCCCGCATACCGCCACGAGCACATCCTGGTGAAAGCGCAGCGCTGGCCCTTTCATGGTCAGCTCCAAAACAGCTGCGTCAGGCTCGTTGCCGACGAGCAGGTTCGCCACTCGCAGCGCCAGCGCGTCCATCGCTCCGCTGACATGGACGCCATGCCGCTGATACCCGTATCTGCCCAAATCTTGTACGGTCGTGAACAAGCCTGGCGAGATAACTTCGACACTCATCGCCCCACCTGCTTTCTCTGTTCATACTCGGCCGCAGAAATCGGAACGAAGCGCACCCGATCACCTGCGCGCAGCAAGCTGGGCGGATGCTCTTCCGGGCGAAACAGACGCTCTGGCGTGCGACCGATAATTTGCCATCCGCCGGGACTTTCCAGCGGGTATACGCCTGTCTGTGCTCCGCCGATCCCGACGCTGCCCGGCGCAATCGCCGTACGTGGCGTCGACCTGCGCGGAGTGGCGATCCGCTTGTCCAGCCCGCCCAAATACGGGAAACCGGGGGCGAAGCCGATCATGTGCACGATGTAGGCTTGACCGCTGTGAATCTGGATGACTTCTTCCTGCGTCAAACCGTGGTATTCGGACACTTCTTGCAAATCCGGGCCGTACTGTCCGCCGTAGCAAACCGGAATGTCCACCACCCGTTGCTCCGATGCGGCGGAAAAAGACAATTGGCGCAACTGATTTTCGAGCGCTGCCTGGAAACGATCGTACGCCAACTCTTGCCCAAGCGGATCGCGCCATGCGAGCGGGTCGTAATAAATCGTCACAGTCGTATAGCTAGGCACGTATTCGGTCATTCCCGGCAGCGGCTGCTGCTCCAAATACGCGGAGATCGCCATGATCTTTTGCCGCGTCTGTTCGTCGATCACATCCCCCAGCTTGAGAACAATTCCTGCATCTCCGAGCGGAAAAAACTCCAGTCGCTCCACTCTGCACTCCTCCTGCCCATCTGTGTCGCTACGCTGCTGTGCCACGCGATCTTGTGTCAGCTGATTTGTCCGCCGCCCTCCACGATGTCGCGTTCGTGATTCACAGCCGTTTCGATGGCAATCTGCAAACCGTTGACAATCGTCTCTACCGACATGCTCGGCTGCCCCGGATGCTTGGCCGCTTGTTCAGGCAAATACGGAATATGGACAAAGCCTCCGCGAACAGCCGGATATTCTTTGTCCAAGGCGTGCATCAGCCCGTAAAACAGGTGATTGCAGACAAACGTGCCCGCTGTTTGCGACACAGAGGCAGGTATCCCTTTTGCCCGCATTTCTTTGACGATAGCTTTGATCGGCAAACTCGACCAATAGGCGACAGGGCCGTCTTCCACGATTGGCGTGTCGATCGGCTGCTTGCCCTCGTTGTCCGGGATTCGCGCATCGTCTACGTTGATCGCTACCCGCTCGATGCTAATATCCGCACGTCCGCCAGCCTGTCCGATGCAAAAAACGAGATCGGGCGAAATCTCGCGGATCGCTTGCAAAAGCAGTTCGACCGATTTGCCGAACACCGTCGGGAGCTGCCTTGTCACGATGCGGTACTCCCCAGCTTCCACCTCAGCCAGCCGTTTTACCGACTCCCAGGCTGGATTGATCGCCTCCCCGCCAAACGGGTCAAATCCTGTGACCAAAATCGTTTTCATTTCGCTTCTCTCCCTTTTTTCTAAAAGTAGATTACTCATTCCGGTTTGCCCGCCGATAGCCAAGCGCCGTCGAGATCCGCTCCGCCGCATTCGTCAGGTGAGCAACCAGTTCAGGTAGCCGAGCCTGCGAGAACCGCTCCTGTGGCCCGGCAATACTGATGCCCGCACAAATCCGGCCGAGATGGTCAAAAATCGGTGCAGCAATCGCTACCGTATCGTTTTCTAGCTCGGAATGGCTGATCGTAAACCCTTTGGCCCGAGACTCAGCCAGCAGACGGCGCAGCTCGTCCTTGTCCGTAATCGTCCCGCGACCGATTGGCTGCAAATCCACCTCTTGCAAATAGCGTTCGCGCTCCTGCTCCGCCAAAAAAGCAAGGATGATTCGCGAACACGCCCCCGCGTACAAAGGCGCCCGTCTCCCGATCTTCGTATACAGCCGCACCGGATGCGGAGTATCGAGCTTTTCCACATAGATCGCCTCGTCGCCGTCCCGAATGATCAGGTGGACCGCTTCCTCTACCTCGTCGCGCAGGACACTCATCACGGGCAAAGCGAGTTGCCGGATATCCAGCCGCTCCGCCACCAGTTGTCCGAACTGCAAAAACAGCAGCCCCAACGCATACTTGCCATCTTCTCCCCGCTGCAAAAAGCCCATCGCTTCCAGTGACCCTGCCATGCGGTGAACAGACGTTTTTGGCATTTGCGCGTACGCGATCATTTCATTCAGGCTAAGTCGCTCGTGCTCGATGAACAATTGGAGCAGCTCCATCGACTTCACAACCGTCTTGTTTTGGTGTTGGTTCATAAAAAGCTCCCGTTTGTCGCGAATTTTGTTCCGAATTTCGGAACATCAGTTTCATTTTTGTTATCTCCATCATAATTTTCTGTCTGCCAAAAATCAATTGCTGCTTTTCGAGTTTTCAGAAAAATAAGCACTTCCTTTTGCCACATTAGAAAACGTGGCTGCGTCAAGCCTTTGGCGCAGCCTTAGTTGCACTTATACTGGATAAGAATCTTGTAAATTCTTATCTGCACGCAAAAAAAAGCAAGCTGTTCGCTTGCCGTAACACTTCCCGCTGTTAGTGAATATTCTTTTTCTTGAACCGTCCGCCTGATACATCGTGAATATGTCCAATTGCGAGAAAGGCAGAAGTGTCGATCTCCTCGACGATCGACTTCAGCTTCGCTTCCTCCAGTCGCGTGATCACACAGAAAATGACTTTTTTATCGTCGCCGGAATAGCCGCCCTCGCCGCGCAAATACGTAATGCCTCTTCCCAGCCTGGCTGACAAGGCATCGCCGATCTCGTCAGGAAAGTCGCTGATGATCCAGACCGACCTCGATTGCTCCAGTCCGACCATCGTCAAGTCAATCATTTTATAAGCGATGTAGTAGGCAATCAGCGAGTACATCGCCCGATCCCAGCCAAAAATGAAGCCTGCGCTGCCGAGAATAAAAATATTGAAAAACATCACGACCTCGCCGACCGAAAAAGGACTTTTCCGCGTCAGCAAAATGGCGACGATTTCAGTGCCATCCAGCGAACCGCCTGCACGAATCACCAGTCCGACGCCAATCCCGATTATGATTCCGCCGAACACCGCAGACAACAGCAAGTCGTCGGTCAGGCTTGGGACATGGTGCAAAAAATTCGTGCCCAACGACATGACCGCGACGCCAAACAGCGTGGAGATCGCGAACGTTTTTCCGATCTGCTTGTAGCCGATCAACAAAAACGGCAAGTTGAGCAGAAAGAGGAAAACCCCGAGCTTGATCCCGGTCAGGTGCGACATCATGATCGACAGACCCGTCACGCCGCCGTCGATAATATTGTTCGGCACGAGAAAAATTTCCAGTCCGACTGCAACCATCAGCGCTCCGATCACAATGGCGAGCGCCCGGGTGACAATCCTTCGTTTTTTCGCCCGCCTGTGGGTAATCGGACTCGTTTTTGCCGCTTCCATGAAAATCATCCTTACCCGTTTTTTTCTTTCTGCATCAGCTTTCCCCGGTTGGCAAAAAAATAGCCAGCCGTTTTTCCTGGCTGGCTGGCGAATCCGCCCTTGTTTTCCTGCTAAAATACGGGCTATCCCCAAAACGCGATCAAAATAATGCCGACGGTAATCACAGACGACATCGTCAGTCGCCACACCCATCCCGCCAAAAAATGAAGCTTCTTTTCGCAAATGGAGGTACATACGTGTTAGCGAAGGTTTCTTTTCGCCATGAATCCGAGGAAAAAGAGGTGTTGCATCATGGCCCCCTACCCTTCGCTGCGAAACAGCCCGATCGATCAACTTTTCCTCACGTATACTGGCTACAGCATCGGCACGGACGGAACGCCGCACTATCAGTTTTGGGAGTGTACCGACTTTCTTCCTCTGCTGTTTCACACGGACCCGGCAACCGGGCTGACAGATGGTGTCATGTTCACCGATTTTCTCTTTTTGGCTCTCGGCATTTTGAACCAGTCGGGAGAAGGACGCTTTTTGGCGCGACATGACAAGGCACCCGCCAACTGGAACGAATGGCTGCGCTATATGGATGAGCTGTTTTTGTGCGACCGGAACCTGGATGCCTTGTGCCAGGCGGTGCGCTGTTCGCCGTTGTCGCGCACGAATGTGTGGATTGCGCTGCCTTACCCGAATCCGCAAGTTTTCGGTGACGACGAGTGCCGCATCCAGGCTGTCGTCGACTGGATGTGCCTGTTTCTTGAGCGCTGGGCGACAAAGCCGTGGCAAGATTGCCTATGCCTGAGAGGTTTTTACTGGCTTCAAGAAAGCTTGTACTTCCAAGGACCAGAGTACGACGATCGGCGGGTGATTCAGGCTGTCAACGCGGCGATCCACAGTTGCAAAATGGCTGGGCAACCGCTCCGCAGCATCTGGATTCCGTACCAGCAGGCGGCTGGCTGGAACGAATGGTCACAGCTCGGCTTCGACCTCGCTTTTTTGCAGCCCAATGCTTACTTCAATCCGAAAAAAAGTCTGGATGCGGCGGCGGTTGCCAGCTACGACCAGCAAATGGGCGTCGAAATCGAATTTGACCTCGGCGTGACTTATGATCAGGACAAACGGGCGCGACTGCTGGAATATTTGCGGGCCGGAGCTGCTGGCGGAACAGATCGGCAAGGCCAAAGCTACGGGCCGTTCCAATACGATTCGCCGCTCGCCTGGTACACGGGCGGCTGGTTTTTTGGCAAAAACGGGCGCAAACAGGCAATGGTCAGCCTGTACCAATCGGGCGATCCGCTTTATGAGCAGCTGTTCTACTTTTTAAATGGAATGACGCCACCGTAAATACGCTTGTTTTTTCCATTCACCCGACTTTTGCGTTATAATGGAGGGATGACACTTCGTTCGGAGGATCAAAGCAGATGTTGCAAAGAGAGTTGACACGGGAACAGGCGATAGCTGTTGCAGAGCAAGTCCTGCAACATGTGGAAGGCACGATTATCGAGCGTGGGTATTCGTACTTTTCCGATGGGGTTGTTTTCAATACGCGCGTCGAGAATAACCGCACACTATGCAGCGATGTGCAAGGATCACAAGTGTACCATGTGCGCCTCGATTTGGAGGAAGTGCAAGGCAGCTCCTGTACCTGCCCCTACACCCGTCTTTGCAAGCACATCGCGGCGACTTTTTTTCAAATGTATAGCGTCTTTGAAAACCCGCGCCATTTTTTGGGCAAAGCCCAGCAGCCACGCCGGGCGACATTTTCACCTGCCATGCTCATCCCGAACTATCGGCCAGCGGTCAGCCCGCCGCAAGGAAACGAGAGCGCTCCTGTGCAATCAGGGCTTACCGCAGTCAGTTCCGTTCACGACTGGTGGGCCTTTTTCGAGAGCTGGACGCGCAATTTGTTATCGGCGATGGAATCGTTCCGCGCTTCCTCCGAGATTTTTTCCAGCTACCAAAACGTGTTGTCCGTGACCGCTGGCTGGCCGACCGAACGCGCCCAACTGTTCCACATCCACGCCAATTTGTTTCACCTGCAAAAATTGCAGCAATACGTCCAAACGTATCGGCAATCCCACTGGTACCCGGATCTCGCCCAAACCGCGGAACGATTGCTGGAGCAATTGGAGGGCGCGATCTATTTCTCCGATCGGCAGGCTTTGTGGAGCAAACATCGGCTTGCGCTGGAAGAGACGCTCACGATCATCCGCCGTTGGAAGGAAAACGACCTCTCCTCGCTTTATTGGGTGTACGCCTATCGCTTGGTCTGGTGGTCGCTGCTTGACGCCCCCGAGTGGATCGAGCAGGAGAAAGCGGAGCTTGACGAGACGATCGCTTCGCCTAATACGTCAGAGGCGGTGCTGGAAAAAGCCCGCTTGCTTCGCGCCCACTTTTCCGTGATGGATCGGCAGGACGATCTCGCCTTGGCTGTCTGGATGCCCATGCGTCGCCTGCCCCTGGCTTTTTATTTGCCGTACATGAAAGCTTTTGCCCGCGAAGCGCAGTGGCAACGTTTCCTGGACTGGACAACAGCCCTTACCGGACGGATCGGCCAGGCAGAAGCGCAGCAGTACCGCTTTGTGCTCACGGTCTGGCGGGAAGCGATGAAACAGGTCGGTCGAGAAGCCGAGTGCGGAGCGATGCTGAAAACGTTTTTGCCCAGCAGCTATCCCGAATACGCGCTCTATTTGTATGAGGAAAAGCAGTTCAAGTCATGGATCGACTTGCAGATGTCTTTTCGGGTCCCTTTTGCCGATCTCTCGGCTGTCCAGTTGAAAGAGATCGAGGAAGCCGATCCTGCCCTGTTGTATCCGTACTATGTGCGTGAAGTGAATCGGCTGATTCGCGAGCGCAATCGCACGGCTTACAAAGAAGCGATCAAACTGTTGAAAAGAGGGCGCGCCACTTACGCCAAGGCAGATCAGGAGGCCGACTGGGAACGCTTCGTGGACAGACTGTCTGCCAAGCACAACCGCCTGCGGGCTTTCCAGGAGGAGCTAAGGAGAGGAAATCTGAATCTATGAACACGGTTACAACCATGGTGCTAACAGCGGAGCTTTTGGCAGACGGCCGTTTTCTCATCGCCGGATGCGATCAAGAAGGTCAGGCAATCGATCCGGAGGAGGTTGCGGCAGCGCTTTTTGCCTGGGATGAATCATCCTACTACGGCACATTTGTGGAAAAAAACGAGCAAGGCTTGCTGCTCAGTCCGCTGGAGGCCCTGTCCTTTTTTTCCGATCCGCCATGGCTCTTGCACGGGAGTTACTCTGTGGACGAGCGTTTTGCGGAGTACCGCGATGCGGCTGTCACACTGACGCATACGCTTGCCGCCGGTGCCATCCTCCCCGATTTTGCCGAATGGAAACGGGGGCGGTTTGGCTGGAAAGCGGAGCCTGCTCCTTCGACGCTCCCCTCCTACGGCGACAGGTGGCTCTCGCACGTCCTCGAAGAATTGGTCGATGCGCCTGGAGAAGTCGGTCGTGCCTGGGATCAGCTTGTCGCCCATTTTCCCGCTCTGTTGGTTGCGGGCGACGAGCTTTCCGTCCATTTGCAAGAAGGAGAATGGCTGCAATCGATCGGCTGGCTCCCGGATGTGACGCCGTTTCGCACTTGTTTGCAAATTATCGAGCCTGCCCATTCGGAAAGCGACTGGCTGCTGCAAATTTACTTGCAGGACCGGGAAGAACCGGATCGGCTGTTCGTGATCGAGCCTCATTTGTTGGGGGCGGCTACTGCGCAAATGGCGAAAATCCCGCTGGACTGGAAAGAGCATTGGCGGCGCTTGCAGAGCGATCTGGAAAAATGCCGCGAGATTTTTCCTTGGCAACGATCCGGTGCAGGTGAACGGTCTGAACTGCGCATCCAGCTCACGAATGAGGAGGCGTGGATTTTTCTTACCTCTTGCAGCCTGCAACTCGTGCAAGCGGGCATTCACGTCTTTTTGCCCGCCTGGTGGGAGCAAGTACGCCGGGTCAAACCAAAGCTCAAGGCAAAAGTTTCCTCGTCTGTCGGTGCGAGCAGACAGTCTTTTCTCGGCATCTCCCAAGTCATGGACTTCGAATGGAAGCTCGCCCTCGGGCCTGTCGAGCTGAGCGAAGAAGAGTTTGCCCAACTGATTCGCCAAAAGCAACGGCTGCTGAAAATAAGAGGGCATTGGGTTCAGCTCACGCCCGATCTGTTTGCTGAGCTTCAGCAAGCGTTGCAAAAAACGAACGCCAAAAACGGCCTGACCTTGCGCGACGTGATGAGCATGCATCTCACCGCCAATACCGAGGTCGAGGAATCGCCTGACGACCACGATCCGGATGAACCGTACCCGCTCACCGTGGAAATCCAGCTCAATGCCCATCTGCTGGAGCTGATGCACCGTTTGCAGGAGACGAAGCGCATCCCGATTTTGCCCCAGCCGGACGCTTTTCACGGGACGCTGCGCAACTATCAGTTGGAAGGAAGCTCGTGGCTGTTGTTTTTGCGGCAATTCGGCTTGGGAGCGTGTCTCGCTGACGACATGGGGCTGGGAAAAACGGTGCAGTTCATCACGTACTTGCTGCACGTAAAGGCTTCCGGCGCGAGCCAGTCGCCTTCGCTGCTCATCTGTCCGACGTCGGTCATCGGCAATTGGCAGAAGGAATTGCAGCGGTTTGCCCCTTCGTTGAAAGTGTTCATTCACTATGGGAACAATCGTCCCAAAAAAGCAGAGTTCGAGCCTGCCATCGCGGGGGCCGATCTGGTTATCACGTCCTATGCCCTCTCCCATCTCGACGAACAGGAGCTGTCCACGATCACCTGGAGTACGATTTGTCTGGACGAGGCGCAAAACATCAAAAACGCCTACACGAAGCAGGCATCCGCCGTCAGGGACTTGAAGGCGTGGCACCGCATCGCGCTGACGGGAACGCCGATCGAAAATCGATTGAGCGAGCTTTGGTCGATCTTTGATTTCCTCAATCCCGGCTATTTGGGCAGTCTGGGCGAATTTACGCACCGCTTTGTGCAGCCGATTGAGCGCGACCGCGATCAGCAGCTGATTCAAACCGTGCAGCGGCTCATTCAGCCGTTTTTGCTGCGCCGAGCCAAGACCGATCCAGCCATCCAGCTTGATCTGCCGGAGAAAAACGAGAGCAAGGAATACGTTCCGTTGACCGCCGAGCAAGGTGCGCTCTATGAAACAGCGATTCAGGAAATGTTTTCGCGGATGGAAAACGTCTCCGCCATGGAACGGCGCGGTCTGATTCTCACGACATTGACCCGGTTGAAGCAGCTGTGCGACCATCCCGCGCTGATCTTGAACGAGATCACGACTGCAGATGAAGCAAGCCGCTCCCACAAGCTCGAAAGACTTCTGGAGTTGATCGAGGAAATTCGGCAAAAAAACGAGCGCTGCCTGATCTTCACGCAGTATATCGAAATGGGCAATTTGCTCCAGCGCGTGTTGACGCGCGAAGGCTACGGTCCGGTGTTCTTTTTGAACGGGGCGACCAAAAAGGAAAAGCGCGACGAGATGATCACCCGCTTCCAGGATACGTCCCTGCCCGATGAGGAACGCGGCGCTATCTTTATTCTTTCGCTGCGCGCGGGCGGCACAGGGTTGAACCTGACCGAAGCCAACCACGTCATTCACGTCGACCGCTGGTGGAATCCGGCTGTGGAAAACCAGGCTACCGACCGGGCGCACCGGATCGGGCAACGCCGCAATGTCCAAGTGTACAAGTTCATTTCACTCGGCACCATCGAAGAGCGGATTGATGAAATGATGGAGCGGAAGCTGTCGCTCAGCCAGCAAATCGTCAGCAGCAGCCAGGAAGCGTGGATCACAGAGCTGTCTACGGCTGAGCTGCGCGAGCTGTTCGCCCTGCGCCACGATTGGAACGATACGAAAGGACTGTGACCATGAAATCCCCAGATGAAGAAAAAACTTCTGTTCCCGTGTCCTCTGACCAGCAAAAGGCAGACTTGCCCGACGTCTGGAAACGGTTTTTGCAGACGATCCAGACCCGGTTTGCCGAGCAAAAGCGCCCTCGTCCATGACAATGCGCAAAAGGTCCGACCTGCCAGCCTGGCGTTCGGACCTTTTGCTTTTTCAGTCTATTCGCTTCAAGCCGTATCCGGCGGCCGATTCAAAGGGAAGTACACTTCAACCGTCGTACCTTTGTTCGGCGTGCTGGAAAAATGAATGTACCCGTCGTGATACTGAATAATTTTATAAGTAATCATTAGGCCAAGCCCTGTCCCCTTTTCTTTTGTACTGTAAAAAGGCTCACCCAGCCGCTGCAATCTCTCTTCCGACATGCCGCAGCCTTTGTCCACAATCCGAATCAAGATGTGCTCGTGCTCTGTCCGCAAAGCCTTGATCCGAATCGGGCCTCCATCTGGCATGGACTCTACGGCATTGGACAGCAGATTGATGAAGACTTGCCTGATTTGGCTTTGATCGCCCCACAGACGTATCCCCTCCACCTCTTCCACATCCAGCAGCAGTTGATGGTTCGGTGCCTCTTCCTGGACCATCCGGGCAACGCCGCGCAACAAGTTTGCGATGGACAGCGCTTCAAACTGATGCGATCTTTTCTGGGTCAAAAACACAAACTCGCGCAAAATGCTTTCCAATTGGTGAAACTCCGCGAGCATGATATCGAAATATTCATTCTTCCATTGATCACGTCGCAACAGCTGGACGAAACCTTTGATCGAGGTAACCGGATTTCTGATTTCGTGCGCTACTCCTGCGGCCAGCTGACCAACGACCGTCAGCTTGTCCATTTTGCGCAAAAACTCCTCCGCTTGCACCTGGGCTGTACTGTTGCGAATGATGAAAACGACTTGCGACACTTCTCCTTGCTCGCTCTGGACAGGCGTTCCTTTTGCCTCCAAAATGAGCTTGCTGCCATTTTTATGCTGGCAGGAGAACGTAATCAGCCGCGGCAGCTTCCACTCCATAATTTCCTGAAACGTCTGCCAAACCCGTTTCAACTGTTCGGCTGGCAATAAGTTTTGCAGGTTTTGATGCAGGAGAACCTCCGGAGCTACCTCCAGCACGGCGCGAACGGACGGCGACACGTATGTAACATATCCGTGGCAATCGATGACCACGATCATATCCGATATGTTTTCCGCTATCAGACGGTACTTGGCTTCGCTTACCCGCTTTGCTTCTTCTGCTTTTTTCAGTTCGGTGATGTCGACACAGGAGGCAATCACTTCCTTCACACGGCCATCGCGAAAAATCGGCCGCATGGCTGCCAGATAGCAGACGCCATTGACGACACCTTCGTATGTGACATGTTCTTCGCCACTCCATGCCCGCTCGTAATACATCGTCTTGCGCAGAGCCTCCTGCATCGGTAAAATATCGCGCAACTCGCTGCCTACCACTTGCTCTGGCGTCAAGCCGATGCGGTAGATCAATTCTCCGGCGCAAAACGTGTGGATGAACGTCGCGTCCTGTTTGCGAAACGTAAATGTCATTCCTTGCTGATTGCGCATCACCTCTCGCAAGTAGACGAAAGGCTCGCCCCGCTCCTTGTGTGCATGCACAGCCAGGTCAAGCATGGCTTTTCCTTGTTCTCGCATTCGCACTTCCAGCTCGTCGGCCGAAAGCGGTTCACAAAAATAATGACCTTGTGCGAGATCGCAATCCAGTTTCAGCAAAAGCTCCACTTGCTCGCGATGCTCTACGCCATCGACTGTCGCCTGAATATCCATGGCTCGTGCGACCGCCAAAAGCGATTTGACCGCCATCTCCTGAGCAGAATCTGTCGTCGCTTGCTGGATCAGGGAGGAATCTATTTTCAACTTATCCAAAGGCATGCGCGAGATAACCGAGATAGAGCTGGCGCCTCTCCCAAAGTGGTCCAGACTTACCTGGACGCCAAGCTGCTTCAGTTGGGAAAGCACCATCATCCTCTCCCCATGCGTCTTTGCCTCTTCCGTAATTTCCAGTTCCAGATAGCGGGCAGGCAATTGACAATCGCGGAGAATTGCCTGGACGGTGTCCGCCAGTCCGACAGACTCAAAAGCATGCGCGGACAAATTAACCGCTATGACCAATGGCCCAAAACCGGCATCAATCCACTGCTTGCACTGCTCGCACGCTGCCCGCAAGACCCATTCTTCCAGCAGATGCACCACTCCGCTCCTTTTGGCAAGCACAAGCAATGCTTTCGGCGACAAAAATCCCCGCTTTGGGTGGTGCCATTGGACAAGCGCCTCCACCCCCCTCATTCCTCCCGTTCTCAAATCGAAAAAAGGCTGGTAATGGAGCGTGAGCTTGCGGTTCACAATCGCTTGATACAAGTCTTCATCACTCTGCTTTTGCTCATCCTGGTCCATTGTTTGAATACGAACCACTTCCCTCCTATTGGTTAGTCATCAAGCACGATCAGCCATTTCAAGCTTTGCAATTCCGAACTATTCTGACTCTTTCTCTCTTTCTACTTTATAGGAAGAATGCATACCCTGTCCAGATATCCGCAACAACGACAAACACCCTCTCACAAGAAGAGGGTGCTTTTTTGCCATGCTCTTTCGCTTGCTCAAGCTTGCAAGGCCGCTTGTCTGCGAACGGCGCGCGCGTCTTCTTTCAGCCGCGGACACGTATAGCAATATTGTCCTTCCCCGGTCTGATAGTACAAACAGCATTGATTTTTCAGGCGTACCTTCTTGCTCGGATCGCGCATGTCTTCCACCCAACGCACTTTTACGTCGAACGGATTTTTGTCCAGACCGAAGCACGCTCCTTCGAGTTGCCGACAGAGCGAGTCGTAGTCATCGCGCAAATGCTGCCGGACGCGCTCGTCTTGACTCTGCTCGACGAAGTAATCCAGATAGTAATTGAATCTGGTCGGCAACTGCCCCCAGATCAGCTTTTCCGGGTTATCCGTAGCCTTGGCAAGCGACTGGATCAACGGTCGCAAACTATGCTGGTAAAACGCGCGGTATTGCTGATCCAGCCAAGCTGCACGCCCGGTTTCCGGTGCCTCGACTTTGTTCCATTCGTCTACGACAAAGGAAAATTGGGCGTAGTCATCTGCAACGTAAAGCTGCACAGTCAGTTGATCGAGCGACAGGTGGAGCGAAACGTTCCACACCGACTGCATGTACTGCAATCCGAGCGCCACGCCGCCCAGCCAGCCCCCGATGTACGTGCCGACAGGTTTGCTGTCGTTTGCCTTGATGAGCGGAGCGTACAGGCTAACCAGCTGATCCATGTTTTCCGGCTTCACCAGGTCGCTCGCTTTCATGGAAAGCAACGTATCCGCTCTCAGCTCTGACGTCAGGCGAAAATGCTCTGCTAAAAAATGTTCGTTCCAGCTTAACAAGCATGATCTTCCTTTCTTTTTTCGGTTGGGGAAAACGGCAAGGGCGACACCCATGAAGGTGCCCCTTCACCGCAGTACACGAAAAATGGCTTATCTGGAAAAAGCGCTCTGCGTCTGCTCCAGGTACGAACCGAACTGCGCGTGGTACAACCGGCTGTAAATGCCGTCCTGGGCCAGCAGCTGCTCATGGTTCCCCTGCTCTGTGATGCCTTGCTCTGTCACGACAACGATGCGATCGGCATTTTTGATCGTCGCCAAGCGGTGGGCAATCACCAGTGTCGTCCGGCCTTGCGACAATTCCGCAAGCGATTGCTGGATCGCTGCTTCCGTCTCCGTGTCCAGCGCCGAGGTCGCTTCGTCCAGGATGAGAATCGGCGGGTTTTTCAAGAACATGCGGGCAATCGCGAGCCGTTGTTTTTGCCCCCCGGACAGCTTCACGCCGCGCTCGCCGATAACAGTATCCAGGCCAGTCGGCTGCGAGCGGATAAAATCTTCCAGCTTGGCTCGCCGTGCTGCCTGCCAAATCTCTTCTTCCGATGCCTGCTGCTTGCCGTAGGCGATATTTTCACGGATCGTGCCAGAGAACAAGAACACGTCCTGCTGTACGATCCCGATCTGGCTGCGCAGCGAAGCCAGTGTCATTTTGCGGATATCCAGCCCGTCGATCGTAATGCTGCCATCCTGCACCTCGTAAAAGCGTGGCAGCAAGCTGCACAATGTCGTCTTCCCAGCGCCAGACGGGCCGACAAAAGCTACCGTTTCCCCTGCGCGAATCTGCAAATCGATCTTTTGCAACACATTCGCTTCGTGCTCGTAACCGAACGAAACACCCTTGTATTCGATATCGCCCGCAAGTGCCTCGACCTTGACGGCATCGGGAGCATCGGCAATATCAGGCGCCGTATCCATGATTTCTATGTAACGCTTGAAACCGGCAATGCCTTTCGGGTAACTTTCGATGATCGCGTTGATTTTCTCCAACGGGCGGAAAAAGACGTTCGTCAACAGCAAAAACGCGACAAACTCCCCGTAGGAGAGCGAACCTTCGATGACGAACCAGCTTCCGCAAATCAGCACGAACAAAATGACCAGACGCATCAAAATGTAGCTGACCGAAGCGTTTTGCGCCATGATTTTGTAGGACAACAGCTTGGTCAGGCGAAAGCGCAGGTTGTTTTCCGCAAAGCGCTCCTTTTCAAAGCTTTCGTTGGCGAATGCCTGAATCACGCGCATACCGCCCACATTGTCTTCGACGCGGGCATTGAAATCAGCCATGTCGCCATACAAGCGGTGGAAAGCTTTCGTCATTTTGCGGTTGAAGTACACGACAAAAAACGTCATGATGGGGATCACCACAAACGTAAGCAACGCCATTTCTTCATTGATGCTGAACATCAAAATAAAGGCTCCAACCAGCGTCATGATTGCAATGAACAAGTCCTCCGGCCCGTGGTGGGCAACCTCGCCAATTTCCATCAAGTCATTGGTCAGGCGAGACAACAGATGTCCTGTCTTCGTATTGTCGAAAAAGCGGAAGGACAGCTTCTGGATATGGTCATACAACTGTTTGCGCATATCCGTCTCGATGTTTATGCCTAGCATGTGCCCCCAATACGTCACGACGTAGTTCATCCCGGCATTGATTGCGTACAGGACGAGCAGCCCGAGACAGGCCCACATGATCAGCTCCCAGTCTTTGCTTGGCAAAAGCTGATCGACAACCATGTTCACAGCAAGCGGAAATCCCAGCTCCAGAAGAGCGACGAAAATCGCGCACGTAAAATCGAGCACAAACAATCCGCGATAAGGCCGGTAATAAGAAAAAAATCTGCGAAGCATCGCAGCCACTCCTCTCTCGTTGACAAGCTACATAAACACAGCTCCCCAATGTTTTTGAAAATCATTTTCATTATAGCTGGATTTCTTTTGAAGATCGATCAGGAATTTGCCAGTGATTTGCTGAAAGTGCAGTTTGCCAGGTGGGCTTGTCTGCTTTGGAAAAGCAAAAGACCGGACGGCCTTTTGCGCTCGCTGTCTCATTTCTTCCTGTTTCGATAGGCGCGTGCCAATCGTCTTATATTGCGATAAGGCGCTTTGTCCTTCAAGCGCAAAAACAGGACATGCGAAGGAACCTCATGATTCACTTCGATCAAATAAATTCGCCCTGAACGATCCACGGCGAAGTCGATGCCCAGCTCAGAGCGGCGCTTGAACTGGTTAAAATGTGCGCTGATCTCGTATCCAAGCTGGATCAGCCGCTTCGTGACACGCTCGATTTGTGCCTTGGACAGTGTCGGAGCCAGAGCCGTGCTGACTTTCAGCGCATAACCGCCCCCGCGGCGCACATTCGTAATGATGCTGTCCTTCCCTGCCACTTTTGCCAGCATCGCGGCAAATTCCCACTTCCCGGCGGCATTGCGCATCATCATGACCCGGATATCAAACCGCCTGCCGTGCACTTTGGCGAGCGGAATGGTTTTTTGGATAATATGCCGGGTGCTGCCGCTTTTTTGGCGAACCTTTTTGTACAGTTGATCAATCGAGCTGGCGTGCTTTTGGGAACCCTTTTCTTTCACAAATGTGTAGCGGCCCTTTTCCTTCCACGCCTTGATTACGCCCCTGCCCATGTGCTCGTTGTCCGGCTTGATGAATACGGAGGAATAACGGGACATGTAATCGCGCAGCGTTTTGCGGCTGAATATCGCAGTGGGCGGCAAATACCTTCTCAAACTTGCGGAACGGGAGTAATAGTTGTGCAATGCCCACTTGGAGGAGTGAAACGGCATAAGCGTTAATCCCCTTTCCTGTACAAAGTAGCCTTGCCAGTGTCTCTTTTGCCAATATATCTTTCCGGCGGCAAAGCGGCACGGCACTTCGCCAAAGACGGGACGATCGCCCCTATCCAAAGAAAGCCCGAAAAAGCATCCGCTTCGAACAAGAAGAAACGGCCAGCCATTTCGAGCCGTTTCGTTTCTGGCCATTGTACGCTTTCCCGGTTGGACGCGAGCTTCCTTCTGCTAGGCGCGACAGATCGCGATAAGCAGGAACCCCTCCGGCTGCTTCTGCTGCCCTTGTCTGCACCTGAACAAAAAAGGCTGGATATCGTGAGGGGTTTTTCTTATAATAGTGACTTGTGAAAAACGGCCCCGACTTTTCTGAAAGGGGAAAGTCACCATACTGAACAGAAAAGAGGTACCGTTTTGAATCTTACCCAATGGAAACTGGACTGGTTTGCAAACGTCCGCGCTGACGTGCTGGCCGGCGTTACCGTCGCGCTCGCTTTGATTCCCGAAGCGATTGCCTTCTCGATTATTGCCGGGGTCAATCCGATGGTCGGCTTGTACGCGTCTTTTTGCATTGCCGTGACGATTGCGTTTGTCGGCGGGCGTCCCGGGATGATCTCGGCTGCGACGGGTGCCATGGCCCTGCTGATGATTACGCTCGTCAAGGAACACGGGATCGAGTATTTGTTTGCAGCCACTATCCTGACCGGACTTTTGCAAATCGTATTCGGCGCCTGTAAAATCGGTCGCCTGATGACTTTTGTCCCGCACACCGTTGTGATCGGGTTTGTCAACGCGCTTGCGATTCTCATTTTCATGGCGCAACTGCCGCATTTTGTCGGGGCATCATGGACGATGTACGCCATGCTGGCAGGGACGCTCGCGATTATTTATTTGTTGCCGCGCCTGACCAAAGCAGTACCGTCTGCTCTCGTCGCGATTGTCTTCATGACTGCCCTGACCATCCTCTGTGGACTGGATATGCGCACAGTCGGCGACATGGGCGAGATCACGCGCCAGCTCCCGCTGTTTCACGCCCCTGTGGTGCCGCTCGACATGGAAACGCTTTTGATCATTTTGCCGTACTCGCTTCCGCTCGCACTGGTCGGGATTTTGGAATCGCTCATGACTGCGGCGATTCTCGATGAGATGACGGATACGCGCAGCGATAAAAACAAGGAAGTCAAAGGGCAAGGAATCGCCAACATTGTCACCGGATTTTTCGGCGGGATGGCGGGTTGTGCCATGATCGGCCAGTCTGTGATCAACGTCAAATCTGGCGGGCGAGGCCGCTTGTCCACATTGGTAGCCGGCGTGTTTCTGCTGTTTTTGATTCTCGTCTTGGGCGATGTCGTGAAACAAATCCCGATGGCCGCGCTCGTCGGCGTCATGGTGATGGTTTCCATCGGCACTTTCAACTGGAAGTCTGTGCTCGACCTGCGAAAAATGCCGCTCGGCGATGCTGTCGTCATGGTCGCAACGGTTCTCGTCGTCGTAGCCACACACGATTTGGCAAAAGGCGTCCTCTCTGGCGTCGTGCTCAGCGCCCTGATTTTTGGCTGGAAAATGGCCCGGCTGCATTCCACTTCGTACAAGAGTGAGCTGGGCGAAAAAGTGTACGTCATTTCCGGACAATTGTTCTTCGGTACGATGACGCATTTTATCGAGCAATTTGATTTTCAGGATGATCCAGGGCAAATTGTCATCGATTTTTCCCGCTCGCATATCTGGGATATGTCAGCTGTAACCGCCATCTCCAAGGTCGTCGCCAAATACCGCGAGCTGGATAAATTCGTCGTGATCACAGGTTTGAACGATGAAAGCAAACAGCTCGTGGATCAGCTCGGAATCAGCGTTCCGGCTGGACATTAACTACGAACAGCTCCCCTCTTTTTGCAGGAAAAAGCGCACAGCTCGCTTGCGAAAAGAGGGGCTTTTTATGCGACTTTTTCATGCTTGTCGAACGTCAAGGTTTTTTGCTTATTTCAATTTTGCAATAGTCCGATCACAATTCTTGATTGGTCAGTACGGAAAACCAGTGCTAGAATGATCAATATTAAATTCCCCTGCTTCTATGCGGCAAAGGTTGTGACAGAAAGATGGAATTTTCATGGAAGCGCAATTTGTTTGTACTATGGGTCGGCGTCTTTTTTTGCAGCACGGCCTACTCGATCTCCATACCATTCTTGCCCATCTTCCTCCATACATCTTTGGGTGTTCACGAGCATTTGGAAGCCTGGTCTGGTATCTCGTTCGGCATTACGTTTTTGGCCAGCGCCCTGATCTCGCCGTACTGGGGCTCGCTGGCAGACAAATACGGGCGAAAACCGATGTTGATCCGCTCCGGTTTTAGCCTGGCTTTGCTGTATTTCCTGACTTACTTTATTACAGATCCTTACCTTTTCCTGGTACTGCGTGTGTTTCAGGGCCTTCTGGCTGGATATGTTCCGGCAGCAATTGCCCTTGTAGCCACCAATACTCCGGAAAAAAACGTCGGATACGCGCTCGGCGTCATGGCTACCTCCGGCGCAACAGGCGGGATTGTCGGGCCGCTGGTCGGCGGAGTTGTCAGCCATGCGTGGGGCAATGCGGAAGCGTTCCTCTTCTCCGGCTGCGTGGTGCTCGTAGCGGCGCTCATCGCTACCTTCCTCGTCAAGGAGACGAATATGAACCGCTCAGGCAGCCGTTCCAACGTCCGGGAGGATTTGCGCTCGGCCATCGCCAACCGCTCGCTGATGACGATTCTCGGGCTTAGCCTGATGGTGACGATCTCCGTCATGCTGCTGGAGCCGCTGTTGACGGTGTACGTCTTGCAGCTTGGCGCATCGCAGCAGGAAGCATCGCTCAGCGCCGGAATCATTTTCGCCGCGGTCGGAATCGCTACCGTCATTGCTGCGCCGCAGTGGGGTAAGCTCGGCGGCAAAGTCGGCTACACGAAAATTTTGTTCATCGGCTTGCTTGGCGGCGCGGTCGGCAACCTGTTGCAGTTTTTCTTCACCAGTCTGTCCGGCTTCGGGATTTTGCGCTTCGCGTACGGCTTGTTTTTTGCCGCGGTGTACCCTTCGATCAACGCGATGATTGTCAAGGTGACCGACCCTGAGTTCCGCGGCAGAGCGTTCAGTTTGAACCAATCCGTCAACCAGCTGGCGACCATGCTCGGCCCTGTGCTGGGCGGCGTGCTCGGCGGAATCATCCCGATCCGCTACGTGTTCATCATCAACGGGGTCGCTTTGCTCGCTACGGCTATCGTCATTCGCACGAAAAGGCCGGGCCAGCTCGGAAAGCAAGCGTCACCACAATCCTCCGACCCGCAGCTTGCAGCCAAATAGCGCAAAAAACTCCCTTCCGCTTTCGTCCGGCGAGATTGTCCGGTGTTAGCAGGAGGGAGTTTTTCGTGCTTTTTCGTGCTGTCGCACTGTGCAGTTGCCTTGCCAGCGGCTGTGATGGCTCTAGCGACCGCGAACATGCGGCTGCGGCCAACCTCACTTTTGTTGCAGAGCTACTTTCAAGCCAAGCAAAATGTAGACGGAGCCGATGATTTTTCCGCTCCAGCGGCCGAGCCAGGAGATGCGCTTGACCAAGTGCCCCAGCGGACGAACCGACAGGGCGATCAGCGTCGTGTAAAAAAATCCGAGAATCGCAAAAATCAGTCCCAGGATCAAAAACTGCACCACAGATGCTCCCCGCTCGGGATGGACGAACTGCGGCAAAAACGCGAGGAAAAACAAGGCTGTCTTCGGGTTCAACAGCTCAGCCACGATTGCTTGCATATACGCCTTGCCCGGCGGCAAAGGCGACACTTTCGGCAGCTGCGGATCGCTCGGCTTTTCCATGATCGCCTTGATGCCCAAATAGACGAGGTACACAGCCCCGGCGATTTTCACGATGTTGAACGCCCATGCCGATGTCATCAAGATCGCCGACAAACCAACCGCGGCAAAAATCGTGTGAATGAAATCGCCCGTCGCGATCCCGAGTCCCGCCATGATGCCCGCCCGACGGCCGCCCTGAACAGTCCGTGTAGCCGTCAGCAGCACCGCAGGGCCGGGAATTAAAAAAAGGCCGATCACGACCGCCAAAAACGTGCTCATTGTCGCCAGATCAAACAAACAGCTCCCCTCCTCTTTCTCTCTCGTTGTCTATGGATGCTCTCATTATATCGCGCCGCGAGATTCGTGGCGACAGGATCATGTGCTTACAACCGCCTAGCGCACCGGAAACAGCAGCGTAAACACAGTTCCTGCACCGAGGTTGCTTTCCACCGTAATCGTCCCGCCGTGCGCCTCCATGATCCCTTTGGCGATGGTCAGCCCCAGACCGGCTCCTCCCCGCTCTCGCGCACGCGAGCGATCTCCCCGGTAAAACCGTTCAAAGACGTGCGGCAGATCAGCCGGAGCGATTCCAGAGCCGTTGTCCCGTACGTCCAGCCTGACGGAATCTGCTGATTTTGCAATCGTCACGGCTATGCGGCCGTTCGGCGCTGTATGCTTGCAAGCGTTCGTCAACAGGTTGGTGATGACTTGCACGATTCGTTGCCTGTCGCCCGTAATCCACGCGTCCTGTCCGCCTTCCAGTTGAAACTGAATCGCGGAACGGGCAAAAGCGACATGCATCGCTTCGCTGACTTCCTCCACGATGGCCCGCAGCAAGACTGGTTCACGGCGGATCGGCAACGCTCCCGCTTCTACCTGGATCACCTGATCCAAATCGTTCACCAGCCGAATCAACCGCAAAACTTCCGCGCGCGTACGCTCCAGATGCTTCGGGCTCGCTTCCCAGATTCCGTCGATCATCCCTTCCGTTTGTGCAAGCAGCGTATTGAGCGGAGTGCGCAGCTCATGGGCGATGTCCGAAGTAAGCCTTTTGCGCAGCTCTTCCTGCTCGTTCAGGCTCGCCACCAAATGGTTGAACGCCAGCACGAGGGAAGCCATCTCGTCTTTTTGTTCAGGCGCAGGCACGCGAACCTGCAAGTTCCCTTTCGCTACTTGCTGCGCGGCCGCGCTCACCTGCTCAACCGGACGGACCATGGAGCGAGCCAGCGGGATACAGAGCAGCACAACGAGCACGAGCAAGACTGCCGTCGTCCAAATCGCCGTATTTTTATGAGCCCATTGGAAATGTCCTTCCAGCGCCTTGTACGCATTTTGATCTTTGTGGCTGATGCTGATGCGCCCCACAACTGTCTGCTTGTCATCGTACAGCGTAATCGATTGGGTCGCACGGTCGAAGTCCGCTCCGGCACCCGTGACTTGCCCCCATTCCCCCAGCTTGCTTCCCTGTGGATCGTACAGGACGAGATGCAAACCCAGCACAGAGGAGATCGCTTCCAGCTGCCAAAAGGCTTGCCTGTCCCAGCCTTTGCTGTCCCGGTAGGCTGTCAAAGCTGCCTGGACAATCTCCTCGCTCTGTTGGCTCTTTACTTCATCCGTGTACATCAAAAAATGATCGTCCATCTCTTTGACGGCAAGCAGCGTCGTGATCAGGACGGCCCCCACGCCTACTGCCATGAAGGCGAGTGCCAGCTTCAGCCAAATCCGTTTCATCCGAACCTCATTTCTTCACCGGGACGTCAAACCGATAGCCCAGCCCGTATATCGTTTTGATGTAGACAGGCTGCTTCGGGTCGTCCTCGATTTTTTGCCGCAAATTTTTCACATGCGTGTCAATCGTGCGATCGTACCCTTCAAAATCGTAGCCAAGCACCTCGCGCACCAGCTCGTCCCTGCTCCACGTACGCCCAGGATGGCGAGCCAGTGTCGTGAGCAAGCGATACTCGTTCGGAGTGACGTCCAGCGCGATGTTGTTTTTGCGAATCGTTTTGTCGCGAATGGAAATGATGAGCTGCCCTGCCGCAAACTCATCGCTCAGGGCTGAATAATCGCCCGCTCGCCGCATGACAGCACGCACACGAGCAACCAGTTCGCGCGGACTGAACGGCTTGATCAAATAGTCGTCCGCACCGATCTCCAAGCCATGAATCCGGTCTGCCTCCTGACTTTTTGCGGTCAGCATCAAAATCGGGACGCGGGAATGCTTGCGAATCCGCCGACAAACCTCTTCCCCGCTGACATCGGGAAGCATCAAATCGAGAATGATGCAATCGACCGCAGCCGAATCGGCGATCTGAATCGCGGTTTCGCCTGTCATCGCGGTCAACACGTGGTAGCCGTCTTTTTGCAAATACGATGTTAAAATTTCCAGAATTTGCGTCTCGTCATCGACCAGCAAAATGGTTGACATGCCCTGTCCTCCTTTCCTCTCTTTTACGGCTGCTCAGATTGCCCGGTTTGCTCGGATTGCGCTGGTTTTCGCCGCCAGAAAAGCAACAGGACAAGGGCGCCCGCCACGAGAGCAAGCAAAAGCCGCAGCTTGTTTTCCCCAAAGTAGATGAGATCGTGTCCGACGAACGTCTCAAACACCATCGAAGGCACTTTTCCGAGCAATGTCGCCAGAAGAAAGTCAGCGAACGACATATTCGTCATGGCTGCGCCGAGATTGATCACACCCGAGGGGATCAGCGGATTGAGCCGCAACAAAACGACAGCGAGTGTCTTCTTGCCTCTCGTCGCGCCGTTGATAGCCGACACCCATTGGAATGACGCCAGTTTCTGTTTTTTGTCAGCTTTTTTGATCACATAGCGGTAGAAGAAAAAGGCGATCCCCGCACCCAGCACCTCCCCAGTCAAAGAGATGAAAAAACCGCCGTACAGGCCGAAGACAACCGCATTTGCCCCGGACAAAAAAATCGATGGCAGCACGCCTGCCACGCTGATCACGATATTCAGCGCGATGCTGCCGACGATCGCAAGCACGCCCCAGGAGCGAATCCATTCGGCCAAGCCTTCTATATTCATCAACCAATCCATCTACGCATACAGACTCCTCTCACATGCTGTTCCTATAAGCGTATACGAAACTTGTGAAGAAATCATGGAAAAAAACAAACAATCGCTTCCGACGGGGGAAGCGACTGAGCGAAGAAACCATGTGCAAAAAACTACTCGTCGGCGATGCCGATGTAAATATCGATCTGCGCCTGATTCATGTCCGCGCAACGCACGCCATCGTACAGCTCAAAATCGGCGACAAACGTCCGTGTTACACCCGGCTGCTGGGACCATTCCCATATATGCTTCCACGCTTCCGTGATCACTTCCACCGTCGGGCCGACTCTTGTCGTAAAGACGGCATACGTGGAAGCAGGAATCTCCTTCACAGTCAGTTCAGCAGGCAACGGCGCTTCTGCCTCGACTTCTTTTCCGACGAGCAGGGAGTAAGCCCCGTTCTCGTCGCTCTCGTAGTCAGCGTAGACGCCAAACACGACAGCAGGGTCCTTTTGTCCTGGCGTACTCGCCGGATAACCTTCCTGGTAATAGCGATTCCATAGCGCTCCAATTTTCGCGTTTGGCCCGCACTCCGCTTCATTGGTTGTCCGTATTTGCAATCCTGCTACACGCATGTGGCCCAGTTCGACGATTTTGGGGTTCATATTGTTGCACGCTCCTGTCCGGAAAAAGTAGCTTACATCGTCCAGTATAACTGCCCTACCTTGACAACTGTTTGTCAACGTTCCGGCTCATCCCCATAAAATGCCGCTATTTTTTTGGCGCTATCCGCGATTCTTTGCCGGATGTGAGCTGGCTCCAGCACCTTCAGACTATCCCCGTAGCTGAGCAGCATGCCTGCCAGCCATTCATCGTCTGTCATCGTCGTGCGAACCGTCATTTTCCCATCAGGAGCCGTCTCGATCGATTGCGGATCAAACATGTCTCTTACCCGGACGTGAGCGCGCGGGGCAAATTGCAGAACCAGCGCGATTCGTTCCCCGCAATTCCACTGCTCTTCCCATTGCAACTTTTCCAGCTGGCAATCACGGGCGGCAAACTCCTCCGGCAAAAGCGCCAGATCAGCGATGCGCGACAGCCGAAACAGCCGAAACTCTTGCTTGCTTTGGCAAAAGGCGTACACGTACCAGACGTAGCCTTTGATGATCAGCCTCACTGGCTCGATGACCCGTTCGCTCGACTCGCCCTGCATTTTCGTATAGACGATTTTGACTCGCTTGCGGCACAGGATCGCCTCGCGCAAGCTGCTCACTTTTTGCTCGATGGCCGGAGTGCTGCCCCACGGATTGAAGTCGTACACCACCGGATGCTCCCCGCCTTGAAAGGCAGACGGAGCCGTTGCGAGCAATGCCTTGATTTTTTCCAGCAGTTGACCGATTTGCTTGTCGTCTGTGGAAGAATGCACGCCTTTCAAAGCGGCAATCACGGCAACCAGCTCGTCGGCCGAAAGGTATTGCCGATCGATCGTAAAGTTTTCCATGATTTCGTAGCCTCCGCTTGTGCCCGGATAGGCAACAATCGGGATGCCCGCCGCATTGATCGTCTCCAAATCACGGTATACGGTGCGCAGCGACACTTCAAAATGGTCGGCAAGCTCGCGAGCGCTCATTCGCCTTTTGTTCAGGAGCATCATGACGATCGCCAGCAATCGTTCTACTTTCAAATCTCGTTCCACCTTTTTTCGCTTCCAGAGGAGCCTATTTAAAAAGGAGAACCCGCAGCAAATTGCCCTGCTGCAAATTCTCCTTTGTTCGTTCTTTCGTTTGGAGGAAAAACTAGACACCCATACGTCTGCGCTGATTGTTTGGCTTCTTGGTCAGCTGGCTTTTCATCGATTGGTTTTTCGCTTTTTGGTTCACAGGACTGTTTGCTTGCGCCTGTGCCTGTTTCTTTTCCGCCAATTTGCGTTTCATCGCTTCCTGGAGACTGATTTTTCCCGGTTTTTCTTCTTTCGTTTCCAGTTCGTTTTGGTTTGGCTCGGTCATGCGTAGCAACTCCTCATAGAAATTGGTTATCTTCTATGTATTCTAGTGCAAGACCGGAGGATTCGCCAGTAGTAATCTAGCCGTTTTTGGCGCGAAGCTGCATATATTTTACGCCGCTCGCCTGATACTTCAAAATTTCCTCCAAAAGCTCTGCAAGATAAGCTCCTGCTTCAATCGGCAGAGTCCCGCCCCGGTGAATATTAGAAATAACCGTACGATCCGATTCTACCGTATTCGCATCCGGTTTGTAAATCATGTAAGCGCTGAGACTTTCTGCCGTCGCGAGTCCCGGTCTTTCCCCGATCAGGGAGATGACGACTTTGCAGCCGACGATTTTGGCGACCTGATCCTGAATCCAGACGCGGCCTTTGTTGATGAAGATCGGCTTGCCCACGCTGATGTTGCGCATCGCCAAGCCTTGTTGCAGAGCGGGCAGCAAATCGGGAATGGTCGCTTCGCAGGCAGACGTGCTAAGCCCGTCGGAAATGACGATCTGCACGTCTTTTCCTTTGTCGCCATGCTGTTCCAGCCACTTCGCCGATTCATCGGACAGCATTCGCCCCGAATCGAGGTTCATCAGGTACTCCTGCATGCTCGTCGCCCTGGAATGCAGCTCAGGAAGTTGCAGACGCGCAAGCCATTCCGGGCTGATTGCTTTCATCACCGCGTCATGTGCTGCCGCCTGGTCGATGCGGAACTGCAAGTAGCTGGTTGTCTTCATCCGCGTGCCTGTCCGGCCGATCCCGATCCGCGCCGGAGTTCTGTTCATCGCCCGCTCCAGCGCTTCCGCATTGTTCGGATTGTCTACCCCGCGCACTTTTTGCTCCGGGAAGTGAATGACTTCCTGCGTCTTTTTGGAAAGCTCATCCATGACCCGCTGGACAAGGTCATCCATGTTGATCTGTCTCATCGTGTTTGCCCTCCCCCAATCGTTAGTCGAACACCGATAGATCGCCCGCACGCTCTGTCAGCCGCCCGTTTTCCATCAGTCCCATTTTTTCCATCCATTTTTCAAACTCGCGCAACGGACGCAAGCCCAAAAGCTCGCGGTAGCTGGCATCGTCGTGATAGCTCGTATCCTGATAGCTCAGCATGACGTCGTCTCCGCCCGGCACACCCATGTAAAAATTCGCTCCGCCAAGCGTGGTGAGCATTCCGGCGATCTCCTGGTCGTTTTGGTCCGCGTACATGTGGTTGGTATAGGTAGGGGCAATTCCCATCGGCAGGCCGTGCAGCTTGCCCATGAACAAATCTTCCAGATCGGCGCGAATCATTTGTCTGCCGTCGTACAGCGTTTCCGGCCCGATGAAGCCCGAGACGTTGTTGACCATGAACGGCTTCCAGTGACGGCAAAAACCGTATGTGCGCGCCTCCAGCGTCTGCATGTCCACTCCTTCGTGCGAGTCCAGCGACACTTCCGAGCCTTGCCCGGTTTCAAAATACATCACGTTCGGTCCCGACGCCGTACCTTTGCGCAGCATCAATTCCATTGCTTCATCCAGCAAATCTTTAGAGACGCCAAATGCGTCATTCGCCCGCTGCGAGCCAGCCAGACTCTGGAACATCAAAGAGATAGGAGCGCCGCCGCGCAGCGCCTGCATCTGGGTCGTGATGTGGGCGAGCACGCAGTTTTGCGTCGGAATTTCCCATTTTTGCATAAAATCGTGGGACATTTTCAGCAGCTTGATAACGCTTTCAACGGAATCGTTATTCGGATTGATTCCGATAACAGCATCCCCGGAGCCGTAAGACAAGCCCTCTTTCATCGAGGCGAGAATGCCTTCCGGATCGTCAATCGGGTGGTTGGGCTGACAACGGAACGCCAGTCTGCCCGGCTCGCCGATCAGCGTGTTGCAATACGCCTGGTGCTTCATTTTTTGCGAAGCCATCACCAGGTCAATGCTGGACATCAGCTTGGCTGTAGCAGCAATCATCTCGCTCGTCAGACCGCGACTGATGCGGGTAAGCTCCGGCATGCCCGTCGAGAAGGACAACACGTACTCGCGCAGCTCGCCCACTGTCCAGTTTTTGATTTCCTCGTAGATCGACAAGTTCAAATCGTCGTAAATAATCCGGGTGACCTCATCCTTTTCGTACGGAATCACCGGATTTTCGTAAATGTCCTTGAGTTGGAGCTCGCTCAGTACGACTTTGGCTGCCATCCGCTCCAGTGCGGAATTTGCAGCAAGTTTGCTCATGTGGTCGCCTGACTTCTCCTCGCTCGCTTTGGCCAATACATCACGAACGGATGTGAACTGGTAATGTTCTTTACGGATGACGCATGCCAATTTCATCTCGCTTCACTCGCTTTCTTTGGTGGAACTTTTTGTCCGCCCGACATTCTTTGAGTGAACACGGCCATCCTGCATACTTTCGCGTTTCTCCCCGGAAAAATTCGTGTGAGACCAGCTCATCATTGAGCAACCGCGTTCGTGCGGATGATATTACCCAAAATATGCCTGGCGGGGATATGCTTGCTGCTTTTCGAGCGCGTCGTTGCGCTTGTTTCTTTCGTCCATATACGTCAAAAAGACGCCTGGAAAAGGAGACGGTCATCCGTCTTCATTCAAGCGCCATTGCTTTTGTTGCGATTCACTTTTCAAGCGTATGCTGTTTTTCCAAAAGGAGCGTTTCCACCGCCGGGAGAAATTCCTCCTCCATGACCGGCTTGACCAAAAACGCGCAAACTCCTTTTGTTTTCGCTTTTGCTACCACGTCTTTGTGACTGTATGCCGTTAACAGGAGGATGGATGCATCCGATTGTCCTCTGATGATCCCTGTTGCCGTCAATCCATCCATAACAGGCATTTTTACATCCATGATGATGAGGTGCGGGTCCCACAGTTGCGTCAGAGCAACGGCTTCCTCGCCGTTCTTCCCGTCAGCCACAACGTTGTAGCCTTGTTCCTGCAACATCTCGACCAGGTCCATTCGCGTGATGGGGTCGTCGTCTATGATTATGATTCGGTAACGCTGACGCAATACTCCACCTCCCGCTAAGAGAATGGACGTGCCAACTGCTCATCATACGGTCAAACCTGCAACCGACGCCGTTGTCGGGTTTTTTTGCAGCTTTTTGAATACTCTCATTATATCTTATTACCGTTGGCTATTTCTACCCTTAATCCCGTCCTTTGCCGCCTGCCGTCCCGTTTTTTCAAAGCGGCTTGCTGACTTTCTATCGATCCTCGCGACCGCAGAAACGATCTGGGCATTCCTTCCGTTCACCGTCGCACTAGCAGACTTTCTACCTGGCCTGCTCCGTAATCTTTTGCCGCAAATCCGAGACTAGCTCCTGCATCGTAACGCTTTGCAAAATCGCTTCCATCGCATGCTCGGCACGAAGCAGGATCAATTCCAGGACGAACTGGATGTTCGCCCCCACCGGACAGGCTGGATTCGGCTGGTCATGAATGTGAAAAAGCTGGCCTTCTTCCACGACCTCAACCGCCCGGTAAATGTCGAGCAAGGTAATGCTCGCAAGCTCTTTGGCGAGTGATGCGCCGCCTGCTCCGGCCCGGACGTTCACCAGGCCCGCCTTTTTCAATTGGCCGAGTACCCGGCGGATAATGACCGGATTCGTATTCACGCTTCCGGCGATCCACTCGGACGTATGATGGGAGTTTGCATCGATAGAGAGAAGTGATAATATATGAACCGCAATGGAAAAACGGCTGCTGATTTTCATGTCGGTCACCCTTTCGTTGTAATGATTATAGTTACACCTTCATTTGGAAGTCAAGTTAACCGTTCCGTCACATTTGCTGCTGTGGCGCATTTGTGAATTCTACTATAATTACGGTGTCATAAAATCCCATATTGTTGATGAGGAGTGTTGACTGTATGATGCATCCACAGATCGATGTTTCACCAGCAACGGCCTTGCTCGATGTTCCTGTCCATATTACACTAAGCGGTTTTCAGCCGCATCAGTTAATCACGCTCAACGCTACCCTGACGAACGGATTGCCAGGAGGAGAACTGACAGCGTCTTCCCATGCGATTTTTCAGGCAGACGAGAACGGCTCTGTTGATCTCGTCTCCCAGGCTCCCTTGTTCGGAACGTACGAAGGAATCGATCCGATGGGGCTTTTCTGGTCGATGAACGTGCAAACACTGCGCTTTTACAGTGCCTATTCACTCGATGACTTCCAGTTTACTCCCCGCTCTACCGAGATTCACCTGACGGCAGAAGTCAATCAAAAACCAGTCGCCAAGGCTGTTGTCAAACGCGTTTTCGTTTCCCGCGACGTCTCGATTACAAAAGTCAAGGAAGACGGCCTGGTCGGTCTGTTTTTCAGCAAGCCTCACCCTGAGCCGAAGCCTGCCGTGCTCGTCCTGGGAGGCAGCGAGGGCGGGATCGGCTCCTGTTCACAATTTGCCGCCTTGTTCGCCTCTCACGGCTATCCGGCGCTTGCTCTCGCCTATTTTCAATGCGACGACTTGCCGACGGACATTCAGCAAATTCCGGTTGAATACGTCCAGCGCGCCGTGCATTGGCTCAAGCAGCAGCCAACCGTGCATCCTGACAAAATAACTGTGTTTGGCCGCTCCAAAGGCGCCGAGCTTGCTTTGGTCACTGCGTCGCTCGAACCGGGTATCCACGCCGTCATCGCATCCAGCCCCAGCTCAACCGTCAACATCGGGACAGACAGGGCTTTTGCCGATTCCGAAATATTTTCACCGCAATCGTCCTGGTCGTTTCGCGGCGAACCTCTGCCATTCGTTCCATGGACAGAGGAGCAATCCCGCCAATTCCGCGAGCTGCTCGATGCCGGACAACGCATCGATCAAATTCATAAGGACGCGTGGCGCGCCTGCGAGTGGCTTGCGGACGCCGAAATTCCTGTGGAAAAGATCAACGGCCCGATTTTGCTGCTTTCCGCTGACGACGATCACTGGTGGCCTGCTGCCGAACATTGCGAGCGCATGGTAGCACGGCTGAAGGCCAAGCAGTTTGCCCATCCGGTCGTGCATTTGCGCTACGCCGACACGGGTCATGGCATTCGGTTTCCGTACATTCCTACGACGCGAATCGCCCAGAACGGAGGAACGCCGAAAAACAATGCGCAGGCGTCCGAGCATTCGTGGAAAGAAGTGCTCGCGTTTTTGGAAGAAACGTTTGCATGACCGCATAAGCACATGCTTTTTCTTGCCCGCTTACATAAGCTGTAGAGAACAGCTAGTCATGACTTTTCAAAAACGGCGGTGAAGCCATGTGAACTGGAGAAGGCAAGGACAGCTCAGGCGATTCACAGCAAGAATCGGGCAAACTTTTCGCATGACGCGCTGGAAGTTGACACGCTCATGGAGCAGCTTCCGGCATCCTGGCAAAGTTTTGCTGCAAAAATGCTATGCGCTCCTCAGAAGAATGTATAAATAGATTTCCCCTCTTCCCGCAATGGGTGGAGGGTTTTGTTTTTTCGCAAGCAAGATCGCAGCATAAGCGTCGGAAGCTTCCCTCCCAAAAACTTCCGCCTCTCCAACAGGTAAAGCCTACTCCCGTGACGAAGTAGGCTTTAGACATGTGACTATTCAAATTTCAGAGAGGATGAAAAAACAAATGGATTGCCTTTTTTGCAAAATCGTCAACGGTGACATTCCCTCCAAGAAAGTGTACGAGGACGAGCATGTTCTCGCTTTTCATGACATCAACCCTGTCGCGCCAGTCCACGTGCTGGTCATCCCGAAAAAACATATCCAGTCCGTAATGGCGATTGAACCGGAGGACAAAGAGCTGATCGGCCACCTGCACCTCTCCTTGCAAAAGGTAGCCGAGACCATGGAGGTAACCGAGTCCGGCTTCCGCGTCGTGACGAACATCGGAAAACACGGACAGCAAACGGTGTTCCACCTGCACTACCACCTCATTGGCGGCAGACAGCTGGAGTGGCAGTTCTAGCACGAATACATTTTTCGTCAGGCGTTGTTTTGCGAGACGATGTGGCGGGCGATCCCTTCGCCGTGAAATCTGCCGTTTTCGATGAAAATGGCATTGGCGTGGTGGCCCGCCGCAATCACGCCCGCTATGTACAGACCCGGAACGTTCGTTTCCATCGTTTCGGGATCATGGGCTGGCACGCCTGTCTCCTCATCCGTCTGCACGCCGAGCGACCGCAGGAACGTCCGGTCGGGACGATAGCCGATCAGCGCGAAAACGTGATCGTTGGCAAGCGTAATCTCACCGTCAGCCGTATTGACGTGAATCGCCCGTTCCTCGATAGCAGAAACCGTCGCTCCGAAAAACATTTGGATGCGGCCTTTTTTTATGAGACTTTCAAACACCGGACGAGTCCACGCCTTGACTTTGTCTGACAGCTCGGTTCTGCGGCAGATGACGGTGACATGCGCCCCTGCCCGTTCCAGTTCCATCGCGGCGTCTACAGCGGAGTTGTTGCCGCCCACAATCGCCACTTGCAAGCCGGCGTACGGGTGCGCTTCCTTGTAAAAAGAAGAAACTTTCGGCAAGTCTTCCCCCGGCACGTTCAACCGATTCGGATTGTCGAAGTAGCCAGTAGCGATGACCAGCTTTTTCGCTTCGTAGTGATGTGTCTTGGAAAAACGGTCCGTCGTCGTAACGTGAAAACCTTCTCCCACGCGCTTCGCTTCTGTCACGGTTTCGTATACGTGCACGCGCAAGTCCTCGCGGGAGGCTACCAGCCGATAGTAATTGAGCGCTTCTTGCCTGGTCGGTTTATCGTTGGCTGTGGCAAAAGGAATGCCGCCAATCTCCAGCAAGTCCGGCGTGCTGTGAAAAACCATGTACGTCGGATAGCGATAAATGGAATGCACAAGCGACCCTTTTTCAATAATGAGCGGATCAAGTCCGGCTTTTTTGCAAGCGATGGCTGCTGCCAGACCGCAAGGCCCGCCGCCAATAATCAGTACGTCTTCCATTTCTCTTCCGCCTCACTTCTTCATTTCTCTCTCTTCTCTTTCCAATCCTTATCATACCATATCGGAATTTCCGCAAAAGAGTTCCCGGCTGTTCTCTTACCAATAAATGACCAATGAAAGATTGGTTATGTCTCCTTATACTGGATGTATGATGAAAAAACAAAACATACATATTTGGTTGGTTTCTCTGGCATTTCTGACATACTGCCTGACTCTGGCTGTCGGCGTCCCTGCCTCAACCGCTTCCACAAAAGCGTTGAAGGACATTGCCAACAGCTACGCCAAAGAGCAAATCCGCTCCTTGCACGAGGCAGGTGTAATCGCAGGAGATGAAAACGGCTATTTCCATCCGACTCGTCCGGTCACTCGTGCCGAGTTCGTCGCGATGCTGACACGCACGCTGGGCATCCAGCCTGTTGCGAGCAACATCCCCGCTTACACCGATGTCGCGAAAAATTCCTGGGCGTACGGCTCGGTGCAGGCAGCGGCTGCGGCAGGCATCTCAAGCGGGATCAGCGCTACTGCCTTCGGACCGAAACGCACGATCTCGCGCGAAGAAGCAGCGACTTTTCTCGTGCGGGCTCTCGTGCAAAATGTTCCGGCACAAGCCAATCCAGCCGTCAGCGACGCCGCTTCCATCTCCAGCTGGGCAAAAGCTGCGGTCGCCAAGGCGCTCCAGAACAAGTGGCTCGTCGGCTACGAAGGCAACTTCCGTCCGAACGATGCCTTGTCGCGTGAAGAGACAGCCGTCATTTTGCAGCGTATTTTGACCGAGCTGAACAAAAAACCTGGTACGTCAGCGCCGCTGGTTTCGCTTGGCTGGCAATACCAGTCCACCACGGACGAGTTTATTGCCCAAGTCAAGAAAAGCGGTGTCAACACGCTGTCGCCACGCTGGTACTTCCTGCAAAAAGACGGTACGGTCAGCGACTTTTCCGACGCTGCCCTCGTTCACTGGGCACACGCAAACGGCAAACAGATCTGGCCTTTGTTCGGAAATCGCTTTGATTCCGCCGCCACACATGCAGCGCTGTCCAGTGCGGACAAGCGCAAGGCAATCGTGCAAAAGCTCGCTGCCTTTGTGGACAAGTACGAGCTGGACGGCATCAACGTTGATTTTGAAGGCTTTTCACCTGCTGACCGCAACAACTTCACGCTGTTCATCCAGGAGCTGTCAACTGCGCTGCAAACCAAAGGAGCTGTCGTCTCCGTCGATATTCCACCTGATACCAAAACCGATTGGAGTGAACCTTACGACTTTGCCAAACTGGCAAAAGCCGCAGACTATTTGATCGTCATGGCTTACGAGGAGCATTGGGTGGGTGGCCCGAAAGCCGGCTCCGTCGCTTCGCTTCCGTGGTTGAAAAAAGTGACGGAAGATTTGTTGGATGATATTCCGGTGCAAAAATTGATCGTCGGTTTGCCGCTTTACACCAGAGACTGGTATCAGGCAAAAGGCGGCGTGCAATCGACCGATATCAGCATCCCCGAGTCGTATCAGCTGCTCTCGCAATACAGAGCGAGCACCAAATGGGATGCGAGCCTCGGACAGTACCGCTCTGCGTACAGCAAACAAGGGGTGACCCATTCGATTTGGCTGGAAGAAAGCCGTTCGCTGGGCCTCAAGGTTCAAGCAAGCCTGCAATGGCAAATCGGCGGTCTGGCTTACTGGTATGTAGGCTCCGAGTCTACCGATGTGTGGCCGGCCATCGCCAATGCGATCAAGCTGAAACAGGTGCGAGCCAAACTTTCCTGACGGACAACAGCAAAACCGCCTCCGCTGACGATACGTGCAGCGGAGGCGGTTTATTTTGTGAGAGCGGGGGTGACCACGATCATACGCAACCTCTAGCCTAGCGCACTAACGCAATTTTCGCTCCATGAACATGGCGCCTTCCAGCGGGTTGTAGATGTAAGGCGTCGTCTCGGAAAACCCGAACGCCCGATACAACGCCTGCGCGCTCGTCATCGTCGCCAGCGTATCGAGCCGCATGAAATCGTACGGAAGCTGTTCCGCTGCCTCAATCACTTTTTGCACGAGCGCCCTGCCGATTTTCAACCCGCGATATCGGTCGCGCACATACAGTCTTTTCATCTCGCAAATCCGTTCCTCGCTTTTGCGCAGGGCGATGCAGCCCGCTGCTTCTCCGTCTACCAGCGCGAGGATCAGCACCCCATCTGGAGCCGCATACTTCCCAGGTAACGATTCGCATTCTGCTTCGAAGTCCTGAAAGCCCAGGTCAAGCCCGAGCGACTCGGTGTATTCGCAGAAAAGCTGCTTCACGCTCTCCAGCTCTGCCTCGTGTTCTTCTGTCACATAACGAAATTCGATCATCTGTTCTTTCCTCTCCTGCCTGTCTGTTTTATCTGTCTCGATGTGAAAAATCGCTGCTTATTTTCTTGCGCTGTGAACGATATACGCCAACCGTTCATCGCTTTGGCAAAAGTCTGCCAAGTTGCCAACGCCCCATTTCGCACTCACTGCTTTTAGCGTCATATCGTGGCGAATGTACTCCTTGGCAAGCAAAATCAGCATCGGGTCTGTCGTCTGAATCGCTTGCGGCACGCGGCCATCGAGGAAGCTGGCGATCAACACCTGCTGGTCGTCCTGGATGACGATGGTCAGTCGCTGGCCCATGCGCCGTTTTTCGATCGCGGAAGTTTCTTCGTGATAGAAGGCGTTGCCGAAAGAAGCCGTTTTTTGATCGGCAAACAACAGGGAGAACAGCCTGATTCCTTGCGCTTGTGCCGCCTCGGCCGCCCCCTTCAATTCATCCAGCTCCTCTTCCCACGCCGACAGCCACACTTCCTCTTTTGCTTGTGTGAGCAAGCTTTGCATGGCGGACAAAATTTTCGCCCGCTCCTCCATGTGCCTGATCACGTGAACCTCCACGGGCTTTTCCATCGCTTGCAGCTCTTGCTCCAAATAGTCAATCGTCTCGACATGCTGCTTTTTCAGATTCGCCATCAGTTCCTTGATCGGCACAGGCCGATACGTTGGCGGCTCTGTCCGCAGTTCGATGACAGCCTGCTTGCTCACCAGCTTGGCAATGACCGCGTACACCATCGACCTAGGAACCCCGCTCTTTTTGCTGATTTCGTACCCGTTTTGCAGCGGTTCTTTCAGCAATGTCACGTATACTTTTGCTTCATTTTTGGAAAAACCGATTTCCTCAAACTTGTCCAGTAGCAGCTCCATAACAACACCCTTTTTAGTTGTAATAGATATGACTACTATAACTCAATCCGTTTGACGAAGCAACCTGATTCGCGCTGCTCCGGCCAATGCCATAAAAAAACCGCCGCTTTGCCTGTTACGCAAAGCGACGGTTTCCTCTTTGATGCTATTCGTTTAGCCAACCTGCTGTAGCAGCTTTCCCCGCAGTTTGGTCAGCATGTCTTCGGTCATTTTTTCGAGATCAAATTCGGCTTTGAAGCCCCACTCATTCATCGCTGCTGTCGCGTCAATCGAGTTAGGCCAGCTGTCGGCGATCGCCTGACGCACCGGGTCTACGTCGTACGAGAGCGCAAACGTCGGGATGTGCTTGCGGATCGCTGCCGCTACATCTTCCGGCTCGATGCTCATCGCCGTTACGTTGAACGCGTTGCGGTGAATGAGCTTGGATGGGTCTGCTTCCATCAACGCGATGATCGCGTTCAAAGCATCGGGCATGTACATCATGTCCATGTACGTGCCTTTGCCGATGTAGGAAGTGTAAGCCCCGTCGAGAATCGCTTTGTAGTAAATATCTACCGCGTAATCGGTCGTTCCCCCGCCTGGAGGCGCCACGTAGGAGATCAGTCCCGGAAAACGAACGCCGCGCGTATCGACGCCGAACTTTTGGTAGTAGTAATCGCACAGCAGCTCTCCGGACACTTTGTTGACCCCGTACATCGTCGTCGGGCGTTGGATCGTATCCTGTGGCGTGTTGTCTTTTGGCGTGGACGGCCCGAATGCGCCGATGGAACTAGGGGTGAAAAACTGGCAGTTCAGCTCGCGAGCTGCTTCCAGCGCGTTGACCAGTCCGCCCATGTTCAGGTTCCAGGCAAGCAGCGGTTTCGCTTCAGCGGTAGCCGAAAGCAGTGCAGCCAAATGCATGATCGTATCGACCTGATGGGTTTTCGCCAGCTCGAACATGCGATTTCCGTCCGTTACATCCAAAATCTCGAATGGCCCGGAATCCACCACAGGGTCAGCTTCTTTTTTGCGGATATCTGTCGCGACAACCTGATCGGCTCCGTAAACTTCGCGCAGCTTCATGATCAGCTCAGAACCGATTTGCCCCAATGCTCCCGTAACTAATATCTTTTTCATGACAGGATCCCCATTTCTTTCCCAACTTTTTCATAGATGCCAAGGGCGCGATCCAGCATTTCCTTGGTGTGAGCGGCAGTCGGCATGTTGCGTACACGGCCTGTTCCTTTTGGCACGGTCGGGAACACGATCGCCTTGGCGTACACGCCCGCTTCGTACAGGCGTTTGCTGAACTCCTGTGTCTGTTGTTCGTCGCCAATGATGCAAGGCGTGATCGGTGTTTCGCTCGCTCCGATGTTGAAGCCAAGCTCTTTCAAGCCTTTTTTCAAATAGTGGCCGTTATCCCACAGCTTGTCGTGAAGCTCTGTGCTGCTTTGCAAAATTTCAATAGCGGCGATGCTTGCAGCCACGTCGGCTGGCGTCAATGCAGTGGAGAACAGGAACGGTCTGCTGCGTACTTTGAGCCAGTCAATCAACTCCTGGCGTCCAGCGACATAACCGCCGACTACCCCGATCGCTTTCGAGAGCGTACCGATCTGGAAGTCAATTTTATCGGACAAGCCAAAATGCTTGACTGTTCCAGCGCCTTTTCCGAGCACGCCGGAACCGTGAGCATCATCTACATACGTAATGAGGTCAAATTCTTCGGCCACCTCGACGATTTCCGGCAGCTTGGCAATATCGCCATCCATCGAGAAGACGCCATCGGTGATGACCATCAGTTTTTTATATTTACCGGACTCTTTCGCTTCTCTCGCCTTGGCGCGAAGGTCGTCGATGTCGGAGTGGTTAACGCGAATGATTTGCGCGCGCGACAGACGGCAGCCGTCGATGATCGACGCATGGTTCAGCTCGTCTGACAAAATCGCATCGTCCTTGTCCATCACGGCAGAAATAGCTGCCATGTTGCAGTTAAAGCCGGACTGATAAGCGATGGCTGCTTCTGTATGCTTGAAGGCAGCGAGTTTTTCTTCGAGTTTGACATGCAGATCAAGCGTACCATTGATGGTGCGAACCGCCCCTGCTCCAACTCCGTATTTTTGCGCAGCAGCAGTCGCCGCTTCGATCAGGCGCTGGTCTGTTGCCAGTCCCAAATAGTTGTTGGAAGACAGGTTAACCAGTTCTTTTCCCGCAATGGTGATGACAGGGCCGTTTGCGCTTTGCAAAGGATCGATGACGTTGTACAGACCTTTGCTTTTCAAATCAGCCAGATTTTCGTGTAAAAAATGCTCCAATGTTTTGCTCGCCAACGAGAATCCCTCCAGCATCCAGCCATCGGGCCTTACATCTGACCATCGTGGAAGTAATTCCCACGAAAACAAATGTGCACCCTGCGCGGACATATTTTTCTTATGAAAATCCCTTTAAATCAACCTTATTTACTAATAGGTTACCACCATTTTCTTTAAATGTCCATATCACAAAGACATATTTGATGACGCTTTCAGGCAAATCGCAGAAAGACCTATTCCTACATAAGTTCTCCTTTTGTTGGAATCTTAGACAAAAGCCGCGCAACAAAAAACCACCCTCCTCTTTTCCAGTGGAGCGTGGCTCTTGCTTACTTTTTCGCTTTGGCCGATTTCAACATCCCCGGTTTGGCATCGGATGTGCGGGCAAATCCATCCCCTGCAAAGCGATGCGTCATCAAAGCTTCGATCGGTTGACCCAGGCGAAAATGCTGATCGACCATCTGCTTGGCGTCTTCCGGGGTCACGTTCTGATACCAGATGCCTTCCGGATAGACGACTACGACACAGGCATCCTCACAGCGCCCGTTGCAGCGCGTGCGGCTCGTATGTACATAGTCGTCCAGACCAGCCTCGGTGATCGCTTCCCGGAGCGCTACCGTCACTTCCTCGCCCCCGTTGCGCATACAGCTCCCGCCATTGCAGAGCAACACATGGTGACGCGTTTGAGACAAATCCCACGTTGCCAATGAACATTCCTCCCGCAAAATAATCGTAACGATTACGTTTTATTTACTTTTCTACTTTACTTTTTCTCATCATGACTGTAAATAGCGCAATTTGCAATTCCCAGAACGTTTCCTTTTTGCTAGAATATATGTTCGTATACAACTATTCCAATCTTTGGAGGGCGGTGGATCACATGTCCGTAACCAAGCAGCGAGATGCCTTGCAACTGCTCCAGACAATCGGGTCTTTTCCCTGGTATGTAGAAAAATTTATCGACCATAAAAAGACGAAAAAAAGCTCCCCTTCCACCTTGCTCGGGTATTTGCGCGACATCGCCTTTTTCTTTCGCTGGATGATGACAGAAGGTTTGACGCAGGCGACAGAGCTCAAGGACATGCCCCTCTCTGACCTGAACGAGCTGAAAAAGGAGACGATCGAAAGCTACGTCTTGTACTTGCAAGAATCGCATTTGTACGAACGCGCCGCCCTGCTGACCAACCCGACGCGCAGCGCGAAAAAAGAGTACAGCGACCGGACGATCAGCCGAAAAATTTCCAGCCTGAAGTCGTTGTTTCATTATTTAGCGGCGCTGGCGGAAGACGAGCATGGCGAGGCGTATTTGAAGCGCAATGTCCTGGCCAAAATCGAGCTGGACGCAACAGAGATGACACCGCTCGCCCGCGCCCACGCCATCCGGGCCAAAATTTTGATCGACGATGAAATTTATCAGTTCGTCGATTTTGTTTACAACGGCTACCTCGCCCACTGTGACACGGAAAAAAAGCGGCAGTACCACCTGCAAAATCGCGACCGGGATACGGCAATGATCGCGCTGATTCTCTCTGGCGGGTTTCGCGTCTCGGAGATCGTCAGCCTGGACTTGTCCGACATCGTCATGGAAAAAAATCAGTTGAAAATGATCAGAAAAGGCAAGAAGGAAGACGCTCCCTTTTTCAGCGACTGGGGCAAGGAGTATCTCGGCCGTTACCTGGCTCTGCGCGACAAGTATCATCCTGGCTCCCAGGAGGACGCTGTTTTCCTCGCCGTATCGCCAACGAAGCCGCACGGCCACCGAATCGAAGTGCGCTCGGTACAAAAGCTGGTCAAAAAATACGCGAAAGCATTCGGGATCCCTGATCTGTCCGTCCACAAGCTGCGGCACAGCTTTGCCACCCAGTTTTTGCGGCTGAATCCCGACCCTCACCAGCTGCAAGCGCAGTTGGGACACTCGAAAATCGAGACGACGATGCAATACGCCCACGTCCTCGAAGATGCGCTGGAGAAAGCGGTCAATCGCACAACCTGACCTGACTCCCCTAAAAAAGCAATCGACCAATCAGCCCTCGCCCTGGCGAACTCAAGCTGATTGGTCTTTGTTTTGCCTTTGCGTTCATCCTCTTTTTCCCCTACAGCCCGGCTGATCGCTGCAACCGTTTGGCAATTTCCAAAAAGTCTTCCCGCGACACCCCTGGCGCAAACTCCTCCGGCAATTCATCCAGATCGGGAACAGGCCCGCCATCCGGGACGCCTTGAATGACCTCCGCGGTTGATCCGTCCGGCAAAGGTCCGCGCCAGATCATCGCGATATCCTGATAGTCCTGGTAGCTGAACGTAAACAGCTTGCGGTTTAGCCCCATGGCAATATACGGATGAGTCGCGTCAAACTGCTCGTTGTCCAAGTCCGGGACAGGAAGCATTTTCGTCAAATCGACTCCCGTAGCAATTTCCAGCGCCTTGGCGTAGGCCACCACATGCACGCCGCCTCTGACGAGCAAATAGCCAATCATCGCTCGTGCCGTCGGGTGATCAGTCATCTGGTACACGCGCATTTTGTGGGTGCGCGCCCCGCATTCGAGAAAAAAGTTGTGCAGCAGATCAAGCACGAGATTGCCGCTGGTGAACACGTAGTCGCCCGTCCACGATTTGCCCATCGAATCACCGGGCAGCGCGGTCTGTGCCGAGGCAATGAAATGATATGTGTTGCGCTTGTTCAAGCCGTTGGCGAGCGGTGTAGTGTCGGGATCGCCAGGCCGCGTAATGCCTTTCATGCACAAGTTGATCGCATTGGATACCAGCTCGACGTGCCCTACCTCTTCTGCCGTGATGCTCGCGACGAGGTCGTAAAACGGCTTCAGCTTTCTTTTCCCGCGAAAATTGAACGATTGATACAAATAGTTGTTCAAAGTCGACATCTCGCCAAAACGGCCGCCCAATAGCTCCTGGACGGCCGCAGCGGCGTTGGCGTCTCCGTATTCCGGCTCCGGAAGCTCGATAGCCAATCGGTTAATCCGTGTAAACAACGCGATTCCCTCCCCCGTCATCCTCCTGTCTTTACTGTTTTATGAGGGGGAAAGGTTGTATCATGTCACTAACTCGGCATGACCCAGACGATTTGCTGTATGCGCACGAAAAACGTAGAGCCGCCGACTCGCAAAACGACGTGGTCGGGCAGGACGTTGACTACGTTTCCTCGGAGGTTTCCTTGCGTCGTTTGGATGGTAACATCACGCTGCACAACGCCTAACAACGTTTGATACACGAACGGGTCAATCAACGACGTCATCGACGGGGTGTTTGATCCCGGCTGGGACTGGGGCTGATATGGATACGCACTCATGACACTCGTGGCTCCTTCCTGTAATTCCTCCCCTTACTTTATGCAGCGTTCGGGATATGGGTGAGAGCACAGCTCATCCATGCCGCACGCTCTGCGACAGATGAGTGAACAGCTACAACCCCTACTGCCTGCCCTGTGACTGATGAGCAAACAGCTACAACCCTACTGCCTGCCCTTCGACAGATGAGTGAACAGCAACCCTGCCGCCTCCTCTGTAACTGACGAGTGCCCCCCCGCAAAAAAAGCCCGGCCCCCTGCCTTTCAGACAGAAGACCGAGCCTCGCTTCATTAATCGTGTAAGGATGGAGTTACAGCGAAGACTTGCCCTTGCTGTTTTTCGCTCCCGTAACCACTACGCTTTCCAGCTTGGCCGCTTTGAGCGTCTCTTGATCGATGAGGTTCAACTCCGCCATTCTGTTCAGGACAACGGCCTGGCGGGACTTGGCCTTTTCCCAATGCTTCACAGGCGAATACGCTTCCGGCGCCTTTGGCAAAGACGCGAGGATCGCGGTTTCCCCGATCGTCAGCGGAACTTTTCCCCCTGCTGTTGCCGCAGATTTGTTGAAGTAAAACTGGGCAGCTTCGCCGATGCCGTAGTGCCCGTGTCCGAAGTAAATCACGTTCAGGTACATTTCCAGCAGCTCTTTTTTGCTGTAGCGCTGTTCCAGTTGCAAGGCAATCGCCATTTCCTTGACTTTTCTGCCCATCGTTTTGTCATGGGTCAAAAACAGGTTGCGGGCGAGCTGCATCGTGATCGTGCTGCCCCCCTGCACGTAGGCACCTTCGCGAACATCGATCCAGATCGCCCGGGCAAGCCCGTACGGATCGACTCCCGGATGCTGCATGTACCGATGATCTTCAATTGCCACGAACGACTTCCAGACATAATCAGGCATCTCGTCGAGCTTGACGTAGGCACCGTGAGCCGGGTGCTGCACAGCCGCCAGCTTTTGGTCATCGATCCACCAGTTGCCGGCCCAGGTCAAGACAACCGGAGTCAAAATCGTGACAATCAACATGAAAACGAGCAAAATGCCCGCTCTTTTTTTCCACGACCATGCCCGCTTTCGCGCTGGCTGGTTTACGGTTGCTGCTGCATATGGATTCGCGTTTCCCCCTACCGGGACGGAAAGCTGGTTCATGCTACATTCCCCCTTGCCTTGCAGTACACCTTCATTGTAAGGAAGGGGGATGTTTTCTCCCATCGAATCCACTTACAGCAAGCTTACAATTTCGTAAGGCTTGCCCCGATCAATAGCGGTGCGTTCCGGCCTCCTGCTGGCGCAGCTCGATCCGTCTGATCTTGCCCGATGTCGTTTTCGGCAGTTCCTGGACAAATTCGATCTTGCGCGGATATTTGTACGGCGCAGTCAATGTCTTGACATGATCCTGAAGCTCGGCAACCAGCCCGTCAGACGGCGTCTGGCCTTTTTTCAAAATCACAAACGCCTTCACCACATGTCCGCGCTCCGGATCGGGACTGGCAACCGCCGCGCACTCGGCCACTGCCGGATGCTTGACCAGCGCATCTTCCACTTCGAATGGCCCGATCGTATAGCCGCCAGAGATGATGATGTCATCCGAGCGGCCTTCGAACCAGATGTAGCCGTCCTCATCCATCTGCCCCTGATCGCCCGTAACGTACCAGTCGCCACGGAAAGCTCTCGCCGTGCGCTCGGGATCGTCCAGGTACCCTTTGAACAGCGCCACCAGATTGCGGTCAATGGCAATATCGCCGACTTTGCCGACGGGCAGCTCGTGCCCTTCCTCGTCAATAATCGCGATCCGCACGACTGGCGAAGGCTTGCCCATCGAACCAGGCTTCGGCTCCATGCCGACAAAGGTACCGACCAAAAGCGTGCTTTCCGTCTGTCCATAGCCGTCGCGCACCGTCAACGCAAATTCGCGGCGGAACGTGTCAATCACTTCCCGATTCAACGGCTCGCCTGCCGAACATGCCGAGCGCAGCGCTTGCAGCTTGTACTGCGACAGATCGGATACTTTTGCCATCAGCCTGTATTCGGTTGGCGTAGCACACAGCACGGAAACGGGGTAATTTTGCAAAATAGTCAAATAGTTTTCGGCAACGAACCGTCCTTTGTAGACGAACGCCGTCGCTCCCATCCCCAACGTGGATACGAACGGACTCCAGATCCATTTCGCCCACCCAGGGCCTGCTGTCGCCCAGACCAGGTCGCCTTCGCGCACATCGAGCCACTGCTTGGCTGCTACCGCCAGATGGGCGAACGGCCAGCCGTGGACGTGCATGACGCCTTTTGGCCCGCCTGTCGTCCCGGACGTGTAGGACAAAAACGCAAGCTCGTCAGCGTCCGTATCTGCTGCGGTACATTCTTCACTCTGCCCTTCCATCAGTCCGGCAAGCGATACCCAGCCGTCTTTGCCTGCTCCTGTTGTGATGTAATGCGTCAAGCTTGGGCAATTGCCGCGAGTCGGCTCCACCTCGTCCATCACCCCGTCAAAGCTGATGACTGCTTTCGCTCTGGCGTGGTTCACCCGATATTCGATGTCTTTGTAGCGCAGCATTTCCGATCCGGGCATGATGACGGCGCCCAGCTTCAGCAAGGCGAGGTACAGTCCGTAGGCAAGCGTGCCGCGAGAGACGAGCACCAGCACCCGATCCTTTTCGCCAATCCCGATGGAGCCAAGTGCGTTGGCGATGCGATTGGAATAGCGGCGCAACTCCTCATAGGTCAAAATGTGTTCGTTTCCTTGCTCGTCCAGTTCCCAGACAGCGCGTCTTTCCGGGTTCTTTTTCGCCCACTCATCGACTTGCGCCGCGAAGTTGTATTTGACTGGCATGTTCAATTTCAAATGACACACCCCCACTTTGTTTACGTATGTAAAAAGACACTTCGACGTTTTTTTAATTTTTCCTCTTTACACTCTATTCAAACAAAAGAAAAACAGCGTCATGATACAAAAATTGGCACGCCATACGGGCGAAACGATTATGGCACTTCCTACGTCATACATAACAAAGGCTCCCATGCAGATGCACGAGAGCCGATTCGAACTGATGACACTGTATGAAGGTTACAGAACGCGCTTGACTTTGACAACACGCTTTTCCCAGTTCGTCCCATCGTACTTGGAGTATGTCACACCAGGACTGCCGTACGTGTGCAAGATTTTGCCGTTTCCAGCATAGATCGCCACGTGCGTGATCCGGTCGGAGGAGCTGTTGGCGGAAGCCTTCATGAAGAGCAGGTCACCTTTTTGCAGGTTCTTCTTGGACACAGTCGTACCTACTGTGGATTGCTGGCGGGAGTCGCGCGGCAACGTGATTCCCGCTTCCTTGAAGACGCGCTGCGTGAAGGAAGAGCAGTCAAACGTTTTGGTGCTGCTGCTGGAAGAACCGTACTTGTATTTCGTTCCCATATACTTTTCACCGATCTTGATTACTTTGTTGGCAAGATCGCTTGGAGCTTGTTGTGTATCGTCTCCGGAATTATCCGAAGAGCTTGTCTCTTCCAAAATGCGGCGAGCCCCTACGAATTTGTCGCTGTACTCGGAATAGCTTTTCACGACAACGGCATCCTCGCCTTGGGAGGAATAGACGAATTGATCATTGCCTATGTATATTCCCATAAAAGATGCGCTTCCGCTTCCTGTCGATGAGAAGAATACCAGGTCTCCCGGCTCAACGCTGTCTTGGGAGACTTTTTTGCCTGCCTTGGACAAGCTTGAGATCGTGCTGCCGATTGTGATGCCGACTTGTTTGTACGTATACGTAGCCAGCTCTGCGGAACCGAATTGTTTTGGACCTTTTGCTTTATATTCATAATCTTTCCCAATCAGCGATGTGGCAATATTGACTACATCAGATTGTTTTGAATCTTGCGTCTTAGCGGCCGCCTGTCCAACTTGACCACCCATTAACAGGGACGTACTCAGTAGGACTGCTATTGTTGACTTCATTACCCAATCTCGTTTCGTCACTTTCTTTTCCTCCTTGTTATGTTGTGGCACCCGTCTTGGGTACATGGACAGATTACCGCAGGAGGAAACAGGAGGATAAGACCGTAAAATTTACCAATTCAGGAATTAGTAGCATCGGACTACTCAGAAAACAAGCGGCAAAGTAGGCTGTTCTTGCCTTTTAGTTCCATAGCACCAGAAGCCATTGAGAAACGATTTCAATGGCGCGATGCACGAAAAAAACCCATCTTCTGCCTGATCATGTCAGAAGATGGGTTTTCTCTTGGCGGAGTAAGGCTCGTTATCCTTTCAATCTGGCGGTAAACTGGCCCCGCTCTTCGTCGCCCCATTTGAGTGTCAGCACATCGCCGTCTGCCACTGGCCCGACACCCGCTGGTGTTCCCGTGTAAATGATGTCGCCAGCTCCCAGACCGAAATGTTCTTCTACATAAGCCAAAATCGTTTCCAGATCAAAGATGACGTCGCTAATATTGCCTCGCTGAACTTGCTCGCCGTTTTTATGCAGCGAAAAGTCGGCTTGCTGCAAGGCAGACAGCCCCGAGAACGGCTGAAACGGCGTCAAGATTGCGGAATTTTTAAACCCTTTGGCAAGCAGCCACGGATGGCCAGCGCTTTTCAGCTCGCTTTGCACATCGCGCAACGTAAAATCAATGCCCAAGGCGACTTTGTCAATCACCTGCTCAAGTGCACAGCCTGGCTCATACGGTCTTGCGATATGCACGACAATCTCCGCTTCATAATGAAGCTCGCCGCGCGTGCCAGGCAGCGCGATTTCCTGCCCGTTCGTCATGGCCAAAGCGTGTGTCGGCTTGGCAAATATCATCGGCTTTTTCGGTACGTCATTCCCCAGCTCAGCCGCGTGCAGTCGGTAGTTGCGGCCCACACAGTATATATTGCGGATTTGTTCCATTTTTGTCCTCTCCTTATGAAAGCTTGTCGCTCCCATTTACTATATCATGGCAGAGAGGACGGCAAAAGCCGCTCAATACTCGTCAAAGCAGTTGTCATAGCCCGGCCACAGCCTTGCGTTTCCTCTGGCCTCCACTTCAAATACGGTATCGCAAATCGCTTCCAGCGCGCTCTCCAAATCCGTTGCTTCATCAGAAGCCCACATGAACCCGTAGCGGAGTCTGACCATTTGTTCGTTCTTTTCATACAGGACGAACTCCAGCTGCTGGTGCTGCTCAATGACCGCTTTGCGCGCCAGAACGGTTGCGTCGAGCGAAAACAATCCATCCCACTCCGAGATGACATAAGTGGAAGTCACCTCGATCCAGAGAGCGCAAGCATCGTTTTTCCGGCGAAAGACAACAGAGTCTTCGCGATAAAATCCGTATCCAGAAGGAAGGGCGCCTTGAAGCTTGAATGCAATTCCTACAGGCAAGTCTTCCGGCTTCAGTGCTCCGACAAACCTTCCCGGCAAAAGATAGTATTCATCTTGCTGGCAAGAGCTGAGAGGCTCCCCCATCACGAGCACGCGCTGGTTCTTTTTCTCGCCTGTCACCTGTACGTACATTGCGGCACCTCCTTTTCACACAGTATGGTCACGAATGCCTGCCTCAAAACCAAATTGTGTGTGGCTCTATCCATTATTTTACTTTTCCTGAAGACAAAAAAACAGAGAGGTACATCCCAATTTGATGTCCTCCCCGGATTTGCCTGGCTATTCGCGATTAGGCACGCACGATGGCGATTACTACATCGCTGTCTTTGTATGTTTTGGCTTTCACTTTAACGGGAAAATCGTACGGATTTTGAAATTGAAAATCAAGCACACCGAAGGCAACGGTCGCATCCTGGCCCGCTGGCACGTAGCCCACAGACTTGCTGTGATTGTGGCGCTCGACGATCGTCATTCCCGCCTCCGCTGTCGCGTTGTACAAGGTGCTGGAGACTTGGCAAATCCCGCCGCCGAAATCGTCTGTAAGCTGTCCGTTCAAGATGACGCCAGCCTGCTTCCAGCCGTCTTCCTCCAAATTGGAGTTTCCGACTTCTTTATTATAAGAAAAGACAGCTTGTGGCGCGATCTTCTCGTTGTTGATTTTTTTCATCGCCTTTTTGATGTTGTGCTTGCGTGCATCTGTGCTGTCTTTCATCGTCGTATGGTAAAAGCCGAGGACGTCTTTGTCTTTGATGTCCATTTTGTCCAAAAAGGCTTCGCGCTGCTCAGTCAAGGAAAGCTCAGCCGTATCCAAGGCAAAGGCAGGAACGGACAAAGCGTGCGTCCATCCGGAAAACAATAAAGCCGTCATCACACCTACTCGCCAAAGCCGAAGTTTGTTCATGCTCCTCTTCTCCCTCGCTTCCATTCATGCTGTCTGTGTATCAGTCGGGCTTGCAAGAACCAAGCCACAACCTCGCTATCCTACTGTAGCCCATGCATGAATGAGCGAGCAACCTGCAAATCTTGGACCGCTTTCCTAGAAAAAGGAAGACCGCTCCCATCCGGGCGGTCTGTCCTGGCTATGTGGCTTTTCTTTTGCACAAACGGGAATGATCGCTCAGCCCAATGCCTGGACGACCTGCTCCAGCTTCTTGGTGTTGGCAATCATTCCGTTGTTCATCCACGTCAAAAAGTCGACCTCGTAAACGTGCTGGTTGCGAACGGCTGGAAGTGCGCTCCACACAGGATCAGCGAGTATGTCACGCTCCGCTCCGGGCGCTTGCGTATGCCACTTGTCAAAGGTCACAAACAGATGGTCAGCTTGCAGATGCGCTAGTTGCTCCCTGGTCAGGCTGACCATCGGTGCATGCTCCGTCTCGGTAAAACCAGGGTATTGCCGATACGGATGCAGCCCCAAATCACGATACAATACAGAGCCGCTGAACCCTTTTTCTGCATTTGCGTACAGAAAAATATGGTCGGCGGAAATGCGCAGGCAAGCAACCGACTGCTTGTCCGCGATGCCTTGCAAATCACGGCGCGCGCGCTGGGCTTTTGCTTCATAGGCAGCAATCTGTTCCTCCGCCTGCTCTGTCCGCCCGAAATAATCGGCTACTTTGCGCAGCAAAAAGCGCCAATTCTCGCTTGATTGCGGCAACACGCACGTGTGGGAGATGCGTCGGCACTGCTCGTACAAGTAATATTCGTTGTTGAACCCCACATGCGCAGCGATATCTTGCAAACGGTCGTCGGTTTGCGCCAGCATTTTTTTCGTGCGCTCAATCCGCACGTCGTTCAAAAAATCGAGCGGCAGCTGCCCTGTCGCCTGTTTAAACAATCGTGTAAACCGCCAACGATCCACCTGGGCGATACGCGCCAACTCTTCTACGGTCAACATCTCCTGGCAATAATGAAGCATGTGCTGGATCGAGCGCTCCACGGCTTCGCGCTTGTCGGGCACGCTTGCGGACTCGGCAGACAGCCGCTTGTTTTGGAACAGTAACAAAAGCAACTGTTGAAACCGAACCTGATAGGCAAACGCCGCTGTCTCCTTCTGCGCGAAACGACAGCGCATCATTTCATCCAGCCATTCCAGACAGAGCGAAAACGGAACACCTTGCACCGCTCCCCAGCAAGGAAAGTGCTTGTACGGCTCCCCTTCTTCGCCTGGATCATCGGCGCTGTTCGGCTTCTGCCTGTGCATCGAAAAAGCGAGCCAGTAATACGTCATGCCCCGCTTGCTTGCTTCCAGCCGGGCAGTTCCCCCTGGTTGCATAAAAAAGCCACCGTTCTGGCCGCAGCTCATGCGTCTGCCCATCCCATGTAAGTCTCCCCTGCCCCGTCCACGACAATCAGCAGGACACCATTTTCCAGCGATTCATGGCTGTCTGTACGCGGCTGGGACAAAACTTCCTTCTGTATCGCTGTCAGCACATACGTGACGGCAGGCAGTGTGACTGATTGCGAGGTATCTACCATGAGCTTTTTCACTTTTTGAAAATGAAATTCATTATCATCAACTCCGATTGTAGCGAAAAAAAGAAAACTCTTCAACCTATGTTGAAAAACTTTCTTCTGCGTCAATCGCGCTATTGTTTTAGTTGGCAAACAGCTTCAGCAGCTCGTCCATTTTTTTGTGGTTCGCCATAATCGCGCCCGTCTGCCAGTAAGAACGCTCCACCGGATAGACGTTGCCTTTTTTCACCGCAGGGACCGTCTGCCAGACCGGATTTTTCAACAGCTCCTGCAATGCCTGCTCGTTGCCCGCCTCTGCCCACGTTCCATTCGACGGCAAAATAATCAGATGATCGGCGTCAAGCTGCGGCAACGAGTCGCTTTGCACTGCCTGTCCGCTCGCCCCTTCTTTTGCCGCGCAGCCTGTCAGCGCAATCGCCGCTGACAATGCGAACACCAGCAGACCCGTTTTTCTGGAACTCAACCGCTTCACATCAACCACTCCTACAATATAAATGATTCTCATTATCACTGATTCACAAGCATTGTATCCCATGCCCCCCATTCTCTCAATGCACTTTCTCGACAGTGGCGTTTATACAAATTTGTCTGTTGCTGGTTTCCATAAAAGAAACAGCGGCGAGCCAAGACCTGAAACGAAGTCCTGGACTGCCGCTGTTGTGAGGAAACTGGCCAAGGAAATAGTTTCCCCGTTGCGTAATGCCTGGCTCAATTCCAGAAATATTTCATCTCTCTAAATCCCACATCCCATAATTGTTCATTTCCCTCAATGGTGATCGTCAGCTCATTTGCTTGTTCGAGGAAAATTTCAAACACTCCCGGCTCATGGAGTTGGTCTTCTGCAGCCGCGAACAGAAACTCATGTCCATCGACGGCAACCCTTATGCTTCCAGTAAAATCGTTTTGGTCAGGAATCCCATAATACAAGGAGAGAAAAAGCTCCTTGTTGCCCAACGTATACGTGTACGTTTCCCTGTTTTTGCCTTCGGCGCTGTACACATTGTATATAGGTTCTACCTGTTGACCGCCGATTTTAAAGCTGTATGGTTTGCTTCCCGTTGCTGGATTTCCGGTGCTATCTGTCAGTTCATGTAACGCCACAAAAGGTCCTGCTTCTTTGGTGAACACTTTGTCAACAATCGCGCAAAATCCCCACACCCCGATCATCAGGACGACAATGGAAATGCCTGTCGCAGCTATATTTCTCCAGACGTTTTTGGTCCGCATGCCCAGTTTGTACGCCCCGAATCCGATTGCTGCCCCTGATGAGTTTTGAATGACGTCGTTCACATCGAAGCTGCCGAGCAAAGTGAGCGCCTGAATGGTTTCCAGCACAAGAATGGACAGCAAAAACCATGCGATGAATCGAACAAAGCTGGTCCGGTATAGCAACGGAATCAACACGCCAAAAGGGATGAAAGCGGCAATGTTGCCAAAATCCACAAAATCCATCAGTGTAGGATGAAGCAAATCTGCTATACTTGGCAGCTTGAAAAAACTGTCCGGTACAAAAAGAAAGGTGTAGTCGGTCATTTGCCCGATCGTATCTAACCTGCCGAAAGCGAGAAAGATAAAATACAGAATCACCATGGTATAAAGTATCGTTATGGCAAGAATGATCTTGCGCTGCTGGGTAGTCATGGTTTGCTCCTCCAAAGACGATTGCCTATCATGCATGCTCTTGCTTCAACGCATCGATAATGTTTTCTCCTTTTACTTTCGCGCCGGCATACAGCATGGCGGAGCCGACGATGACAAATACGGCGGCAATGACAGACAGAATACTCATCCAGGGCAAGGCGAATCCATAGCTGAATTTGTTCGCCAATGCTCGATAGATCAGATACATCACGACGAAGCTGATGGGAAGCCCAAACAGCAGCGCCTTGACCCCGTAAAAAATACTTTCGTAGTTCAGCATCTTCGCAAAGCCTTTTGGCGTCATTCCAACAGATTTCAGCATCGCAAATTCTCGCTTGCGAAGGGCTACACCCGTCGAGATCGTGTTAAAAATGTTCGCAATGGAAATCGCTGAAATTAATACGATAAAGCCATAGGAAAAGACGGACATCAACAAAATCCGTTGTTCTTTGCTTTTTCTGGATTGATACAAATTGTAGACGTGCAGATTTGTCTCATGCAGCTCTTCGATTTCTTGCTGCGTTTTCAACGGTTCCGTACTTTTCAAATGGAGAAAGGTCTGAACGTGAGCCAGCTCCTCGGCATCAGCGAGTCGATTCATGACGCGTTCCGAAACGACGATGTTTAACCAGCCTATTTCTGGCGTGTTCATCCCCATAGGAGCTTGATCCGTCAACGCAGCAACGGTCACTTTGTTTCCCTTCGTTTTTTCTCCCGTTTCTTTATCGCTTTTCGCAAACTCGATACTTTCACCGACTTGTGTATAGATCGCCTTCGCTTGGACATATTTCCCCGTAGCCATCTCTTTGTAATGAATCGTATCCAGCACAATCGCGGCAGGCTGATCCGGATTCGTAAGCTGTTCGTAATCTGCGCCGACCGCTTTGGCATAAGCTTGCAGACTCGAATCGTCTAAGGCGTGAATTATTATATCGTAAGCATATTTTCCGTTCCGGAGCAAACTCCTATCCTGCTTAACCTTCTCTCGCAATTCATCGGCGATGAGCGCTTCGTCGACCCAAGCGTTTCGGTACAACGCGTGAATCACGTTGTACTCCGTTACGTTATCAAGGGAGGCAATCGATTGAACCAGCCTGTCGTCGATTCTTTTTCCATCGCCGTACGATACTTCCATATCGTAATTGACGCCTTCCTGCGACAGTTCGATGGATTGCTTCAGACTGGCGGTAAAAAACGATACCGATAAAAACAAAACGATGCTGATGACGAGCGAAAAAACGATGGCATGGTATCTCCGTTTGTTCCTTTTCAAGTTTTTCAAGCCGATCTCCGCTTCGATGCCAAACAGCTTGCGAACGAGCTTTGACGTTTTCACCGCTTTGGCCGTAAGCTTTACATCGGTAGTTTGGCGAATCGCGTCCATGGCGGAAATCTTGGATGCTTTGACAGCCGGGAGATACGTCGAAATGAAAATCGTCAACATCGAAACAACACAGGTAATCAGGATCGATAACGGTGTGACGACGAGCGTCAGCTTTTCCGCCGTCCATAATGCCCCTTGAATCATGGAGTTTATGAACCAAATCGTAATCCCGATCCCGGCAAGACCGCACAGGATGCCAACGGGAATGCTGATCAAGCCAATAACGACACCTTCAAAAAGCACTGAATTTCTCTTCTGCCTTTTCGTAGCCCCCACGCTCGCAAGCATCCCTAAATGGCGGGAACGTTCCGAGACGGATATGGCAAAAGCATTGTAGATGAGCGACACCGAGCCGATCATAATGACCGCCATCAGAATCGCCGTTAATGAAAACATCATGCTGTACGACGCTTCGCTTTTGGACAAGCCGTAATAATGAAGCAAGTCGTTATTATAGTGAACGGTTTCGATCTGGTTGCTCTCAGCCAAATTTTCCGCATGAGCGAACAAGGTCGGATTGACTTTCTGCAAAGCTACCGCTGCATTAACCCGATCGTTTGCCCCCATGATGGTTTCATCGACATAGCTAATGACCGTATACCCCGGTGCCCACGCCGTTTCCCATTGTGGACGCTTGATGAAGCCTACCACCGTGTACTCTCTTGTCTTTAGATGCTGCAACGTTTCGGTCAACTGGTTTTCTGCCCTGCGCAGCGGTTCGGTTTGATCCAGGGGATGATCGCCCCCGTTCTCGAAGCGTTCGCCGACGTGAAGGGTGAGACGATCGCCGATTTCGTACTTCACTTTGGCGTTCGTGGCAACGGCTTCGGAAATAACGACTTCCTTGTCCGTTTGCGGAAGACGCCCCTTGCTCAATTCAACCGGAAATTGCGCGAAGCCTTGCGCATCATATTGCTTGATGAACAAGTACGGCTTGTTTGCATTTTGGCTCCCTGCTAATCGGGAATAGCCGAGATCTCGTGTGATCGCAACGGTTTTGGTTGCCTCATCGTCGCGGATCGCCGCAAGCTGTTCTTTGTTTACATCTTGATATTGGACGTGCCACTCCCCATTATCTGCGATGGCTTGCCTGATCATTAAATCCGCAAAGGAAAAAACGAGCGTAGCAACAGCGGTCACCATCGCGACGGAAATGATGACGCCGATGATCGTTACGAGCGTTCGTCTCTTGTTTTGCTGCAAATGCCGGATGGTTAGCGTATGGACAATGTTCATCGCCGGATCACCTCGTCTTTGGCAATCCTTCCGTCTTCAATCGAAATGATCCTGTCGGCTTGCAAGGCGATGCGTTCGTCGTGCGTGATGACGATCAGCGTCTGATGATAAGTTTTATTCAACATTTTTAACAAGTCGACGATCTCGCTGCTGTTTTTGCTGTCCAGATTCCCGGTCGGTTCGTCTGCCAGCATGATCGCAGGATTGCTGATCAGCGCGCGGCCGATCGAAACCCGCTGCTGCTGCCCGCCGGATAATTGATTGGGCAAGTGGTTTAAGCGATGCTGCAAATTCAACGTATTCACAAGACTGTCCAGCTGCTTTTTATCTACCTTTTGTTGATCCAGCAAGAGCGGCAACGTCATGTTCTCTTCCACCGTCAGGACGGGAATCAGATTGAAAAACTGGTAGATCAGACCGATTTGTCTGCGCCGAAAGATGGCGAGCTGTGTTTCGTTCAAGGCATACATGTCCGTCTCTTCCACAAAAACGTTGCCGCCAGTCGGCCGATCTACGCCGCCCAGCATATGCAGAAGCGTTGATTTTCCCGAGCCGGACGGGCCGATAATCGCGACAAATTCGCCTTTTTGGACCGAAAAAGAAACATCGTCAAGCGCCTTCACCGCCGACTCGCCTTTGCCGTATGTTTTGGACAAATGCTCAATCTTTAAAATTTCCATTGTCAAACCTCCATAGCTGTGCTGATGGCTATCATTTTAATGGGCTAAAATGACTTTCAAGTGACGATGAAGGTGACAATTTAGTCACTTACGGACTGCCGCTAAATCACTTGCTTATAAAATTTCATCCGAAACTCGGTCCCCTTCTCGCTGCTGCTCGTCACATCGATCACGCCGTTCTGGCTGGCAACGATGCTGTGCGCCATCGCAAGCCCGATGCCGATGCTCCCTTCACTGGCGTTCTTGCCTTTGTAAAAACGTTTAAAAATATACGGCAAATCTTCTTTCGGAATGCCTTTTCCGTTGTCGGCAATGATTATTTCGGTAAACAACGCGTTTTCGAAAAAGGTGATCGCGATTGCTCCGCCTTCATGCGTGTGCTCCACAGCATTTTTCAAAATGTTGATGATTGCCTCGGCTGTCCAATTGAAATCGCCGACAAAAGAGACGTCGGCATCGCCTGCGATGGAAACCGTTTGTCGCTTGATGTCCAGCGGAATCATCACCGGCTCCAGAGCCTTTTCGATCAGGCTGTTCACCGGGATTCGATCTTTTTTGAATGGGACCGTCTTCGCGTCGATTTTCGACAGCTTTAATAAGGAAGAAACAAGCCAATCGATGCGTTCCAGCTGGATGCGAATATTGTGGGTGAACTCCGTTCTTTTGGCCGGAGGGAGGTCGGGGTCGCTTACTAAATCCGCCATGACCGTCATAGAGGTGAGCGGCGTTTTGAGCTGATGCGAAATATCGGAAATCGCATCCGTCAGTTGCCTTTTATCCCGTTGCAAAAGCGAGCGGTGCTCCGAGAGCATGAGCGTCACTTTGTATATATTGTTTTTTAAAATGCTCAGCTCGCCTTCTTGATTATCGCGAACGTCAAGGGAGTCATTGCCGTTGCTAATTTCCCGCAAATAGACGGACAGCTTGTCAAGCTCGCGATATCTCCATCTGGTAAATAACAAACTGCTGCCCATGAGCAAAATCGATAAAATGAACACGAGCGCTGCGGCGACAGGCGAAATAAAAGCAGCGGCAACGAGCGCCGTTACACTGATCAAGCCCATGACGAACAATAACATTTGAATTTCCCGATTTCGCAGCATCTACTCACCAACCTTATAGCCGAAACCGCGGACCGTTTTGATCAATGTCGGATGTTGCGGATCATCCTCCAGCTTTTCCCGCAGCCTTTTGATATAAACGGTTAACGTATTATCGTTCACGAAGTCGCCAGCCACGTCCCAGATTTGCTCCAACAACTGATTTCTTGTGAGCACTTGTCCAATATGGTTTCCAAAAATCAGCAACAGGCGATACTCCAAGGCGGTCAACGGAATTTCAGTGCCGTTTTTATGCACTTTGCCCTCCAACGTATTGATGCGGACATGGTCGATGTCTATGATCGTTTTCGTTTGAGACAGCTTCTGGTATCTGCGCAAGACAGACTTGATTCGGGAGAGAAGCTCGCGAATCCGAAAAGGTTTGGTAATATAATCGTCGGCCCCCATGTCAAGCCCCATCACGACATTGACTTCATCGTCGATCACCGTCAAAAAGATAACCGGGATGTCTCGGCGGTCTTTCACCATTTTGCACAGTTCATAGCCATTTCCGTCCGGAAGCGATAAATCAAACAAGCATAAAGCGAATTGATCGATGTCTTCGGCGAGCACCTTTTTCGCTGAGGCGACATCATGGCAAAGCACGGTGGAAAAGTGGTCTTGATGCAGCGAATATTCCAGACCGGACGCGATCGTTTTGTCATCTTCGACTACTAAAATTTTCATCCGCAGATCATCCTTATGATAGAATCACATTCATTTTCCGACTTAATTTCGGCATTATAACAAATTTTTTCAGCAACAGGCAAAAAAATGGCCGTTTCGACGCGCGTGAATGGCGAAACGGCTGTTTTGGTTGCTTGATTCTGATTGCGGAATGAGTTATCCGACCTTCCACCAGAAAATTCCTAATTCCTAAGTTATTTGTTATCATGTTGATAGTTAGCATGTTGCGTTGTGTAACTTCATAGGCAGGGGGAAACTCATGACAGTAGAGGAACGGATTCATCATTGGTTCGAGTCATACGAGAGAAATGGTTACCTGAACGGGTCAATATTGGTTGCTTCCAATGGAAAAATTCTCCTAAACAAAGGATTTGGTATGGCGAATCGGGAACATCAGGTACCGAATACGCCTAACACGAAATTTCGCATCGGTTCCATTACGAAGGCTTTTACAGCTATGTGCATTTTTCAATTACACGAGAAACAAAAATTGAACATAACGGATTATGTCAGCAAGTATCTCCCCTATTATCCCAATAGGAACGGCGTCACGATTTATCATTGCTTAACAAATACATCTGGCATTCCCAATTATACAAGTCATCCAGACTTTTGGTTGCGTACCATGAGACTTCCCTCCTCGTTGCATCAACTTATCGATTCATTTAAAGAGCAAGATTTGGACTTTGAGCCTGGAAGTAACTACGGTTACTCAAACTCTGGCTATGCGTTATTGACTGCCATCATTGAAGCTGTTTCAGGCATGTCCTATGCTGAATATTTACAGCAGCATATTTGTCTTCCGTTGGGTATGTATCATACGGGATGTGATGATGGCGTAAAAGTTATACCTGGTTTGGCTTCCGGATATTCATTTTGGGAAGAACCGATTCATCCCGCCCATCCAGATATGTCTTTTCCGTTAGGAGCATATGGCATGTACTCTACTACGGAAGATTTGCTTATTTGGGATCAAGCCTTACAATCAGCGAAGCTTCTTAACCAAGAACTATCGGAGAAAATGTTTACTCCGAATCTCGGCTCCTATGCTTGTGGTTGGATGATCACTGAATTATTCGGTAGAAAATGTATGCACCACTTTGGAGATATTAGCGGATTCTTTAGTGATTTCCTCAGATTTTTGGAGAATCAAGTTACGATCATCTTTTTGAGCAATTTAAATGTTACCCCTGTCACACATTTAAGTAGAGAAATAGCAAAAACCATATTTGAGGAACATGTCACTTTCCCACCCCCCGCTGACCGTATTGAGTTCACAAAGCTGGACTTTCTAACGGGAAGCTATTTCATTGAAAACAAGATCAATATATCCCTGGAAGTTTCTGCGAAAAATCAGGAACTTTATTTAACGGTTCCGAAAATGTATGGCGTGTTATATAAATTCAAGCTTACTCCGGTCAGTCATGACTCTACCAAGACAACTTTTATCACGGAAACCATTTATGAACAGCTTACGTTTTATCATTCAGCGTCCGGCGAAATAACACAGCTGGAGTACACCGACTATTACGGCGATATTCATAAGGCGTGTAAGGTAGAATCGTTGGGCCATACATGACCGGATAAAGCACTCCCTTTCCGGTCAAGCCTCCCCTTAACACCTCGGCTGGCTTATCCAGCGAAAAATAAAAAGGAGCTTGTCACAACATGACAGCTCCTAGAAATCCAATAGGTTCATACGACTTGTGCTCTAGCCGACAAACGTGCCAAGCAAAGACGGCCATACAGAAATGTTCTCGCGGCAGTGTGGACATACTGTTTCCCCCGCTAAATAATGCAGCTGCCTCACCAATGTTTGCTCCCCGATCGCTTCCGCCTGCTCCGCTAATGTTCGAATTTCTTCCTCTGCAAAAGACGGGGCCGGAACGATTTCATGGGGTGTCTGCTCCGTGTGAAAGACGGGATCTTGTTGAAACACTTGCAGGATTTTTGCCGGATGATCTTCCTGAGGCCATATGTATACATCTTCTGTGCAGGCCGGGCACACGGCCACATACTCGTCGCCGTTCATAAAAGTCATCAACATATTGGCAACAGCATGCGAACCTCGATAAGCGGCATCCGCCACCAAAATATAACGCTTCTCCGTCTCATCCAGGGAAGAATCGGCTGCATAGGAGAATACTTCTTTTGTTAGCGCCTTGAGCTTCGCAATGGCCTCTTCATATTCACGATACAATTCCATACAGACAGAGCTGCCTGCATCTTCAGCCAACTCCGCCCAAGATTCGGGAAATGGGTCCTCGTCGCGCTCATCGCGGCTTGCCTCGATGACACCGCAATTGATAAACAGCTCTTTGCGCACTTCCGCATCAGATGTAGAGCAGGCTATTTGTGCCAAAAACGGCATCGCCGCATATGTAGCCGTATAGATCGTATTTTGGTGGAACAAGTGTTCCTGAAAAAGTTCGTCAAAAATGCCCTGGTCATATTCCTGTATCAATTGCTGTAATAACACAGGTACGTTGTCTGCGGTACTGTAAGGTCCTGTCAGCTTTCCCCATATATCGCTATCCCACTTTAGCAAGTTTTTCCTCCGTTGGTGAGCAGGCTCAAGCCTCTTCCTTTTCTCCCATGAGCCTGCCTCTATCGTTTATTGGCTGACGAGCAAATCCAATCGCCCTTTCCATTGTTGTTCCAGCGCAGTTTCTCGTTTTCTCGCAAAAGCAGTGCGTTTCAGCCGGAATGGTCTGCAAATCAATCTGGTAGAGCTTTCCTCTTACCCGTTCAGCTTATTGTATCACATGAAAAGATTGGCAACAGGGTCAAACATCCCAACTCTTGGAAATCATACAGGATGCTTCTTTGCTTAATGGATTAATCGGGTGATACTGATACTGCTACGGCACGGCACAGCGCGCCCCACTGCTCTCACTTCCGCCCGCGCAGTATCGTGATCGTGCGAATCGCCGTCTTTTGGGAGCTGTGGATCGTGCCAAGATCCAAACATTATTTTGTTAAAAGCACGCGATGAACACCCTTGCTGCCTCCCGGTGCCGTTCCTATATATAAATATCCGTTATGGCTTACAGCCGTAGTTACGCCATACAGTTTGCCTTCCGGATCATGCCAGCTTCCGATCAGCTCCCCCTGCGGGCTGAGCTCTACAGCAAGCCCATGCTTTGCCGGTGCGCTAGCCCCGCTAAGCAGCGACTCCGGCAATTTGGCCATGGTACTGGCTAGCCAAGGATTGCTATGCATCTGATCTACAAAAGAAATGCGAGTCGTGTAAATACCTACCCAGAAATGACCTTGATCATCACGCGTAATGTTGTCTGGAAAGCCTGCGAGATTATCTGCGAAAATATCAGATGTACCCTTCTTCGGTCCTTTAATCCAGTATCTGGTTAATTGATAACGATACGATTCGGCCACTAACACAAAATCTTCATCCGCAGACAAGGCAACTCCGTTTGCAAAATAAAGGTTTTCTAACAAGACGGTCGTTTGCTTGGTTTTTGGATCGTACTTCAGCAAACGACCATGCGGCTTGTTCTCGGCAATTTCTTTGAAAGTTACACTACCATAATTCGAAGTATCCGAAAAATAAATGGAGCCGTCCTTGGCAATATCAAGCTCGTTAGCTAGATAGATCGGCTTACCATCCACTTGATCAGCCAATACCTCTATGTTCCCGGATGGATTAATGGAAAGTAGTCCTCTCTTGATGTCAGTAACGATCAAATCGCCTTTGGCATCGAATATAAGCCCATTAGGGGTTCCTTTGGTGTCTGCAAAAAGTTGGGCTTTTTGCGGATTCCCCTCTGCATCGAAAGGAACCTTGTAAATTTTCCCATCCGAATCTCCTGTATATAGCTGACCTGCTTTATCGAATGTAATAAATTCAGGGAATTGCGGAGCATCAGTCACAAGCTGAGCCGAGCTGAGTTTCCTGTTTTGTTTCCACGGACCCGTTTCCTCAAAAGACGGAGCCGTCGGTGCTAACCATTTTGCAGGCTGGATCGGTGAAGGTACAAGCAAGAAAACGAGTATTCCTAGAACGAGCACTGCGAGCAGCGATAGCCCCCATCTGTATATCCTCGCACGTAATCGTGAGCGTTTAGGGCGATTCACTTCTCCAGCAGATGTAACGGATCGAACTTGTGTATTAGGCATTAGCGTGACTCCTTTTTTCATTTAAGCGTGATTTTAGATTTTGACTTCCAAAATATTGCTTTTATCAAGCTAAGAGCGTGAATGCTTCTCCAGTTTCGGCTAAAGCTGGGTTCCCTCTCTCGCAAGATCCATAACTATAGCCTCGGCTTTGATGCTAAACGTTTTTCTTGTTTGGCCAGTTGCCTCGCGAATGGCTCTCCAATACCGAAGAAGCTCCCATGATGCGCGTCCATTTACCTTAAATCTTCATAACGCCACTCTCCCTTTAGATACTTCGTTTTATTTTGGAAACACCGTTACCGAATGAGCAAAAGTTACTATTGCCGATGCTCAAGGGACGCAACAACAATCTTTTCATTTGGTAACAGTGTTTCTATTCGATCTCATTGTATCCGTGCTTTATTAGAAAGTCAACATGCTCTTTGAATATCGTTGAACATCTGCCGTCTCATTGACAATCGCTTAACAACTGTATAAAATTCCTTGCAAGAGCGTCAGAAACTTTGTTTCCTGACGAAAACCTGATAACCGAAGGTGATGATTATTAGCGATCAAGATATCTCCTCCACTGCGAACTCACGAGTGTTGAAAACTTACCAAGAAGCCCGCTTGCAAAATATTGAAAATCTCCGCAAGCTCGTTGTTGACGCTGCTGCAATGCTCTTGCAAGAAGAAGGTCCGGAAGCCGTTACGGTACGTAAAGTAGCGCAGCAAATGGGTTGCTCGACAAAAATCATTTATAACTTGTTTGTCAATAAAGAGGGATTGGCTCAGCAGTTGTATCTGGACGGTTGTAAACTTCTCGCTAACGAATTAGACGGAACGCCGCAAGCTGCTGATCCTGCACAGCATTTGCAGAATTTAGGCGAAGCCTTTTGGCAGTTCGGGCAGCGTTACTCAAGTTATTATAAATTGATGTTCGGAGGCGCATTCGCGGATTTCAAACCGGATGAGGAAAGCCTAAATGGTACCAAAACGGCCATGCAGCAATTATTGACAGTGATCAACAATGCACAAAAGCAAGGTCTCATCGCTGGCCAGTATGCCCCTGAATTAGTTATACGCGTATTCTGGGCTTCGCTCCATGGTGTCATTCATCTTTACATGGGGGGACATTTGGGAGATGTACAGTCTGCACATGCGGTATATAGGCAAACATTGTCTTTCATTGTAAACTCGTTAATTCCGAATAAAACTTAAAAAACGGCAAGAGGCTTTTTAAAAAAGGCAGATTAGCTAACATTAAGCAAGCGGAAACATTGATTTATCAACGTTTTTGAAATGAATAAGGGGCGTCCCTCAGCCGAAAATCGACTTTTTGGGACAGCCTCTTGTCTTTTAAGCGTACATTCCATGATAATTTCAACTTCCATTCTTTGCTTTACCACTATTTGTGATACGGTTCACCTCAGCGGGCTGCTGTATCAGCTCTGCAAGATGGTCAAGCTCACTCCGAGAATAGTTCCTGTGGACAAATCTGCTTGTGGATTTGAACTTTTCCGCTGGCAGACAGGTTGCCTCTACCTTTTTCACGGCTTCAAGAAACGGCTTCAAGAAAAGAGGATTGCTCCACCTCGATTTGGAACCCTTTCACCTCTCTCTGCACACATAAAAAAGCAGCAGTGCAAGACCTTGCGCATAAAGTCTTAGACTACTGCGATTATATGCCGTTTTACTCACGTTACATTTTCGGGGCTTCCATCCCGAAAATCGCCCATTCTTCTTTTGCCGGGCCGTAAATCCCTGGAACGGTTAAACCTGCCTGTCGCATCAAAACGGTCATTTGTCCGCGATGATGGCTTTGGTGCAAAATCAAAAACATCAAGAGCGCTCCATTGGGCATTTTTTGACCGAGAAAATCTATCCGTTCTTGCAAAGCATCGTCGCTCCATTGCGTTTGTACAGCCTGCACAAAGGCATGACTGGCTTGCTGGTAACGCTCTGCTATGAATGACGCCGAAGTAGGAACAGGCCAATCTTTTTCTGTAGCTTCAAATGTTAAGTCGGTATTGGAAGTAATGATGCGAATGGCCGCTACCGTATGCCAGGCCGTGCGTCCCAAATTCCAGTTCTCCGGAGTGATTTCCTGTTTCAGCGACTCATCCGTCAGATGATTGAGCACTCTTTGTGTTGCTGCGGCTTCGTACTCCCACGATTTTACAAAATGGTCCAAGGTTTGGAACATAGCCAACCTCCACCTCCCTGATCGTTATTGATGATCAGTTCGCCGCACAAATGGATAATCCTCCCAAACACGAAAGCGAACAGATTGGCGATCATTTCAAACTTGTACGTATCTCCCATTGTTGCCTCCCAATCCGCTTATGCTCTCGATTATGAAGCGAAAGTCGTCACGAAACCAACGTCTACTTTCTCCACAAAGTTTTGTTAATATCCGCTAGCCTACTTAACGCTTCTTCTCTGGTATTGACAAACATCAGCTTACGGTCAAAATCGGGAATTTGCTTCGTCAGTCTCGCAATTTGAGATTGGGCGATTGCAGAGGTTAATTTGGTCATAAATCTATGTTTGAACGAAAAGTCGTCCGACACATAAAGAGTCAAGGCGTTGACGAGAGCGGTTTGTACCTCTGTAGAGGATGGTTTGACGTCCTTGACATCCACAATCAGTGCGTATTCGCTTTGGTTCGGAATTTGATTGGCCGTATTCATAAACTCCATGCAGAAAGCCCCGCCCTGCTCCAAATCAAAAAGCCCCTCGGCAAAAGCAATAAAGATACGAGTCTCTTTGTCCACAATCATCCGATACGTCCCTGAACCTTCTTTCATTTGTTCTTCCTCCTTGGTTTGTGAACAACGCTGGTTCACCTATTTAGATTTCTTTGAACTCTTCTACAACTCGGCGCATCTCTTCTGCCATATTGTTCAGTTCTTGAATTTTGATACTAGCACTTTTGATATACCCAGACTGCTCCGCTATGGTACTTGACACTTGTTCCGTAGAAGCAGCCGTTTCCTGAGAAACTGCCCCAATATTTTCGAATAAAGCTTGCACATGCTGCATATTTTCATTCAAGCTTCTCATTTCGCGCATCGTGTTATGGATATCTTCATCGATATGAATAACGGAGTGACCAATGGTAGCAAAAGAAGCAGTAACGTTAGCCACTACTTCATTCTGATCATGTACAATCTCATTAATGGTTTCAAACTCCGAATACGTAATGCCAATTGCTTCATTAATGTCGAAAATGATCTTATTAATCCCAGTCGCTTGCTTCTTAGAATCATCCGACAGCTTGCGGATTTCACTGGCTACCACAGCAAACCCGCTCCCGTTCTTCCCAACTCGTGCAGCCTCAATCGAAGCATTAATGGAGAGAAGATTGGTTTGCTGAGCAATCTCATCGATTAGTTTGGTAATTTTTTCGATTTGACTGGCTTTTTGCTTCACATTACTCATGGAAGCGACCAGATTTTCAATGACCATCATGTTTATTCTCATGGTTTCTTTTTGCTTCTCAATCATCAAGTTGCCTTCCTCAATCGCTTGATTCACTTGCCTGACCATGATGGCAGACGTTGTCAAATCGCCTGAAATCTTTTCAATAATATCCAGAATACTCTTGCCGGAAACAGCAGCCCGCTCAATGGAATTGCAATTATTGACAGCTCCTTTGGCAAGCTCCGAGGTAGCCAAAAAGATTTGATCGATTCCATTTCGAACGCCCTTGATTTCCTCCAGTAGTTCCGAGGAAGAGGCAAACACAAATTCGTTAATTTCCTCTGTACACGCCACAAACTTTTCGATTCTTTCATCAAAAGCGGAACTGGCCAATTGTGTTGAGAAAGGAACTATTTCCGTCTCTGCAACGATGCTCTTTTTCGAGCTCATTGAAACTTTGCTCCACAGGCTTCTTGTTGTCTTTAACAAGGCGCTTTCCCTCCTGATCTTCTAAGCCTGATACTTCTTAATCTCTTACTTACGCAAAGCCGCTATTACGTTGCATCATCTTCTGCCTTAACCGCAGACATAACTAGGAATAATTACTCATTGTTTCTCAAATGATTGCGTTATATGGGTATTTTATACCAGTATCGTTAAGCTTCTTGGCATTTTGTGTTAAAATTTGTCGAAAAAATAGACGCCCCTCACTAAACAAGGGGTGTCCCTCAGCCGAAAATCGACTTGTGGGACAGCCCCTTTTTATTTTGTACAGATGCATTTTTGTGAAAAACCCATAAAAAAACCTGGACCGCGTCCAGGCAATCTGTTAGAGAATGCGAAAGTTGGTGTGATCAAGACTGTTTCCGTCTCAATCGCCTTTGTTATTGTAACACAAATCGTTTTCGAGTCAAAGAAAATTATCGGACAAGCGCCACAATGTAGATGCACTCGTCTTTTCTACGAGTTCTACAAACTCCACCTCCGTCCAACAACAAAAGATAGAACGGCACATAGAAGCAGATATATCCGATTATTGGAAATAATCGTTATCAAATCAGACTGCATCTGCGCGGACTGTCCTTTGCTCGCTAAATCCGCAGGAAAGTCAGCCAATTGGTGAACGAAACCACAGATCCACTTCTCAGCTCTTCCACAACGGACAACGCTTCCTCCGGCTCATCCGTGATAATCCCATCCACGCCCATACTGAAAAAAAGCTCCATATTGTCCCTGTCGTTCACCGTCCATACGTAGAGAGGTTTGTTATGTTGTTTGGCAGAAGCGACGATGGATTCGTTGACCATATATTCTTCCATGACGACAAAATCGGCATGGAGCTGTTCCAGATCAGGGACCCCGGCGAACATGATGAACCCGACCTGAAGCTCTGGAGCCGCCTCTTTTAACTCCTGAACGATTCCATAATCCAGCGACTGGACGACGCATTCGTTCTGAAAATCATTGGCGCGGATGGTCTTGATAAATGTGTTGACCAGGTCGCGTTCTTCCCCGTGTGTTTTCACTTCTATATTCAGCTTGATTTTTCCGCGAGCGACCTGCATGACTTCTTCGAGGGTGCTGATCCGGCTTGTGAAAGTGCCTTGCTTGACCTCAAGCTGCCTTAGCTCATCCATCGTCAACTCATACACTTCTGCGTTGCGCCCCGTCAGTCTTTTCAGATTGGTGTCGTGAATGACAGCCAGTTGCCCGTCTTTCGTTTCCAGGATGTCTATTTCTGCATAATCCGCGCGAGCATTTATCCCGCCTTGAATCGCTTCGATCGTATTCTCGGGGCCTTCCGCAACATAGCCGCGATGGGCCATCACCGTCAACTTTTGCTCGCCAGGGGCCACTTCGCTGAGGGCGGGAGCCAGCACCATTGCCGTTCCGAAGGCGATGATCGACCCGAACGCAATCAGCTTTTTTCCATGCCTGTGAAACAGCTGATAGCTCTGGGGTGAACGGTTTTCAACGGCGCTTCCTTCCGGCATTTGCAAGACGGCATGCCGCGGGTCCGCTTTCGCCATGTATATACGGGTCAGCGTGGTGATGTAAATGGGCGATACAAACAAAATCGCCAGGTACAACGCAATGACAACGCCCTTCGATACGACAGATCGCGCCGTTTCGGCAAAAGCTTCCCCTTGCGGCAACATGACGTAGAGGAAAATCACTACGGCCAGGATCAAGACTACGACGATGATAAACAACAGAAAAACGGACAGCAGCACCACAAACATTTTCAGGTAGCTCTTTCTCAGGATCGCTGCGCTTCTTTTGGCGGCCTGCCGGAAGCTGCTCGTTCCCTCGATGACGATCATATGCAACAGGAAAGTCCACCTGATATTGAAAAAGGTCAGGACGGCAAACACCCCTGCATAAAGCAGCGTTCCCCAGCCCGTTTTCAACAGCTCTCCCGAAATAAAGTTCGGAATTTGCAAGGAAGGCAGCAAGGTGGAGCCTCCTCCCGCGCTCAACAGGGGCAAAAACAGCAGCAAGTAAACGGCCCAGCCAACAAAACCGTACTTGAAAAGCGAAGGGATATACGAAACAGATTGCAAAAATGCCGGAATCAGTCCGATTCTCTGTCTCTTTTGCCCATAATACGAGATTATAATCTGCACCGAGAATTCCAAAAAGATCAATATCGTAGCGGCAGGAATTAATATCAGCATGCATAAAAAACCGTACCTGCTCATAACGAAAGACAGCAGCTCGTAATTCGTCGCACCAGCGTATCCACCCAACCGAAGCAGACTGTGGAAGACGAACGAAATCGCCGGAATGAATATGAATATCGTGATGACCTTGTACAGCAGCTCGAAAAGGAAAATCTCCCGGTACGTAAAAGCCAACGTTTTGAAAATATCGGCAATCAGACTATGTACAGGGGCTTTCTTGGTAGTGCTCATGTTTTGGTTCCTGCTTTCAAAAAAGATATCAGGTCGCTTCATTTTAGCATAAAAGCCTTGGCTCCGCCGCATGACGGCTTGCTCCCGCACTTCTACGCCGCCAAATCCCCGATCTTTTTGACCAATTGACAGAAATGGTAGAAGGATGGAAAGAAAAAATTTGTATTAGTAGGAAATATTAGCTTCAAGTAACCCTGCGTAGCAGCGCGTGTATTGCCAAGCTTCCTGTAAGTTGTTCGTTCTTTCAGCCTTGGCACCAGTCACCCTTCCAATGTTCCGCGTATGGACGAGCCAGTTGCTGGCAAGCTTCTGGAACGTCGACGCACGTAAGCGTAGACCGTCAGCAAGACGATCAGCTCCGAAAGCGGAATCGCCAGCCATATCCCCGATGTGCCGAGCCAATGAGGCAACGTGAGCAAAATGGCGACCATCAACAGCATTTCACGGGCTACTGTAATCCATGTTGCCATCCGCACCTGATTAGTCGCCTGGAAATATGTCATCATGACAAAATTGATGCCCATGAACAAATACCCTGCGAAAAACAGGCGAATGCCCGTAACAGCCAGCTCTTGCACTTCTTCGGCGAACGAACCGAATGCTGCGACGATGCCGTGCGCGGCGACCAGCCCGATCAGAAATACAACAAGCCCGGTTCCAAAAGCGGTGCGAACGGCGATCCTCATTGTCGCCTTTTGCCGCTCCACCAGCTTCGCTCCCCGATAATAGCTGATCAACGGCTGGATAGCCGAGCCCATCCCGAGAAACGTCATCAGCATGACACTATGTATGTAATTCAAGATCGAGAACGCGGATACGCCCACCGTCCCTGCCCAGCGGACCATCGCCATGTTATAGCCTGCGGTAAAGACAGCGATGCCGATTTCCGCCACAAAACTGGGGAAGCCAATCGTAAACGTTTCTTTCGCCAGTTCCCGGGAAAAACGCGGAACGGCGAAACGCAATGCCGTATCCTTGCGCAAAAAATGCAGGGACAGCACGATAGCTCCCAAGGTCGCCGCAATGACGAGCGCAAGTGCTGAGCCCGCTACTCCGTAATCAAGCACAAACAGAAACACATAGTTCAAAACAATATTGAAAAATGCGGTGACGAGCAGTGACATCATCGCCAGATTCGGATTGCCGTCGTTGCGGACGAAGACACTGAACGTGTTTTGCACAGTAATGGCGAACCCGCCGACCAGCAGTACGTTCATGTATTCCTTCACATAAGGCAACGTATCGTCGTTCGCCCCGAGAAAGACGGCCAACGGCTCGCGGAACAGGAAAGCGAGCGCTGCCAGCAGCAACGTCAAGCCGAAAATCAGCGTCAACGAATGGGTAAATACGGAGCGTGCCTCCTTGATTTGCTTGGCTCCCAAATGACGCGAGCAAATCGTCGCCCCTCCGATGCCGATCCACAACGATAAGGCAAAATAGATGGAGAACAGCGGAAATGCAACGTTGACACCGGCAAGCGCCACTTCACCAAGCCGTTGCCCGACAAAAATGCCGTCCACAACAACGTTCACTGACATCATGAGCATACCGATGACAGAAGGAACCAAGTAACGGACAAAAACTTTCCCCACAGAATCGGTTTCCAAAGACAACAACTGGTTATGATCTTGATTTGTATTCATCCTGCACCTCTATTCGATTAGCTGAAACTGGGCAGACTCACTCTTCCCGCCCGTCGCTGCCCGGAACAATTCCTCGCCATAGCAAGGAAAAGGTCGTATTTGTCACATGGAGAAAATAATCCGGATTTTCGAAAATGAGCTTGGCCGTCGCCCCTTCGTAAATGGTATGCACAGCCAAAGCGCTCGCCTTGGCGTCGGCCTGAATAGTCGAATCTCTCCGGAAAGCAAGCTCCAACAAATGAAGCAAGTGATACGAGTACAATTCATACATCGTAATGAACAGCTCCCGCAATTGCTCCGGAGGCATGAAAGCCATCAGAAACATCAGCTTGACATTTTGATTGTCCAGATAGCGGTCTTTCATTTCGATCACAAACCGATCAAGCAGCGGGCGCATCGGCTCCCCCTTGTGCTCATCGAAGAAAGAGGTCAGAAAAGCCATCTCCTGCTTGGTCGCTTCCTCGTGAATCTCTATGACAAGCTCTTTTTTGCTGGCAAAATGCGCGTACATCGACTGCTTCTTAATCCCGACCGCATCGGCAATATCCGCAAGCTTCGTTCCCTCGAACCCGTACTGCAGAAGATGACTGACCGCGACTTTTTTAATCTCTTCTCTTCGGCTCACAAACGTCCCACCTTTCGAATGACTTCTCTCAATACCTGACCACAGTCAGTTTTTGGAACAAAAACATAATACCATGCGAAAATGTAAGCAGCAACAAAAAACTGACCGTAGTCAGTTTGAGGTTATTACTCTTTTTGTTGTACGAATCATCTGACCATTTTGCTGAGCTTGCTGTCTTCCCATCATGAAGATCCGCTCTATCGTAAAAATCCTTCGTCTCTAGCCTTGCTTGTTGATGAGAAAATCCAGCCACCAGCCATCTTGCGGATGCAGGAAAGCAGGGCTATTGCCGACGTTTACAGCCGAAATCACAAGCTCCACTGCTCGCGCTTCCTCCGATTCAACAAACAGCACTTTGTTCGGTCCCGGAAAATCCTGTTTGCTGGACGTTGACTGAAAAAAGGCTTGCGCTCCCCGCACTTGCACTCTCAGTCGTATACTCCGGTTTTGGAAATGAAAACGTGCAGCGTTCAGCACGAGAAAAGCCGAAGAAATGATCCCGACTGTGATCACTTGAATGTTCCTTCGTTGCTTCGGGGCGATTTGAAAGGACTTGGCCCCACCTACATTGCCGCTCAAGGAGAATCTTTCAAGACGAATCACTCGCGCACGGATTCTCTTAGGTTTATGCTTCAGTTTCAGTTTCTTGACAGGGGAAGATTTTTTTACTGCCATCGCTTGTCACCTCCTCTATCAACAAATGCTGGAAACAAAAAGTCGGCAACGGACAAGTGTACCCTGGAACAAAAATAGCTTCCTGCCCATCGATCATCTCGCTCCTTTTCTTTCCTTTGCCCCGCGAATAGGGAACAGACCAATTACGATTCATTCGTTTTTTTGTCCAATCCTCCATCTGCATTTTCGAATAGATTATCGCATGGAGGTGAAATAAATTGAGCAAAGACAAACTAAAGGTAAAATATACTGATAGCTCTTTAAAGGAACCTTTATCCAACGAAGAGTATAGACAGACTTACGCGGATATGAATGATTTAAATGAAGCAGCAAGCGCGTTTTTTCGAATCCCTGTTTTTTTTAGCCACCAAAACCTGTTTACTCTTGGACCGTCGCAGCCACCGTTATCACCGGAGCAAAAATTCATCATTCGGATGTTTAAGGAAATCAAAAAAGTTCTGCTTTTTCCTAGGACGATACCGAACACCGACCAGTATCCGAATACAACCTTGGAAAATATCCGGACGATGATCAACTCCAGTTACGGTGCGGCAGCTGCTTTATTAAAGCCAACAAGTGCAACAGGTCAAGGAGAACCTTATACCCCCTTCTTGCAGATTGAACCTTCCATGGCACTGCAATACGGGCTCCCTTTGCTCCTTGTGAAACAAGATACGATTTCAGCAGGAGGAATTTGGGGTGATGCCGGTCCGCTTGCTCCCTACACGCCACTGACCTGGCACTCTTCAACCGGTGTAACCGTGAATGAGTTTTTTGATAGTGTTCAGTGGAAGGAAGCTTTGCAAAACTGGGCAGGGCAAGTGAGAAGCGGTTACTTTATTCAAACAGGTCCTGAATTTAAATATACTTGCCGTAACTAAATGCAAGATTGCAGGGGACTACAAATGGCGGTTACATTCCCCGTTACAAGTCCCCCTATTTAAACTTGCCTGCCTATTGTTGAATTTTCCGTAACAGGATCAGGTCTGTTGCCCTACCCTTTGACGTGTATTGGATACTAGAAAGGAAGCGATCCAAACGATGGCAAATCCAAACCTCAATCTGAAAAAAGGAGAATGCGTCGGAGTCGTGTACAAACAAGCGGGCGTTTGGAAAGTGCATGACGGAGTTTTGACAGCGCCGATTGCGGATGGCAACAAGCCGCCGAATACCGTTACAATCATTCATTTCGTCGTGAATCAAAAGACTGGCAAACTCGTACGGCAAACACGCAAATTGCAAAATGTGAACCAGGTGCTGCGGGCCATCAATAACCCGACGTTCGCCTTAAAATGTCCCTCTACTACCAATCCGAATCTGCGTGTAGGCGATTGTGTCGTTGTCAAAATAAATAAAGCGAACACGCCATCAGGCTTGGATGCCAAAAATGGTCTATTAGTCTGTTCTCTACAAAACCGCCTCGCCCCAAAAGGGAGAGTTTGGATTAATCATTGGAAGATCATCACAAAAACTCGACCTCGCGTTTTCCTGGAAACCAAACAATATCCGAACGCGCTTTTTGTGCGAAAAGTAATAGTCTAGGCACACAACGCTTCGATCCGTGACACTGGCAAGCAAATTCAATGGTTTGCAATGATCAAGTTGTACATCATTATTGTTAATTACGTACAACACTTATGTTCATACACACGATACGCAAAGTTGTGAAGTGAAAAAGATCCCGGCCAAATGACAAACTTTGGCCGGGATCTTTCCATTTTAAAAACGATAAGCACGTTGAATTTTTCAAGCATACAGGTCATGAGCGGTCACATCCACTTTCCTAAAAACGCCGAGACGTTTTTCACAGAAAAAATCCCGTAGTCACCTGTTGGTAACGTACGACATTGACCTCATACCAAGCAACGTCGAGCTGTCCTTATCAGAAATTAACCTGCGGGATGAAGAAACGTCTGTAACGCATGCGGATGACCCGGTTTTATTGGATGACAAGCTCTTCCAGGTGCACCTTCAAGCGATCGTTTAACATCGACTTGGCAAGCGTCTCCGACACGATCGGGTCAACCAGAACAACGTTCTTGAGAAAAAAGAAATCGGCGTCTGCCGCGCACTTCTCATCAATAACTACGGACCGGACTCCCTTGACTAAGAAGCTATCGGGATGCTCGCCCTGCGCCAGCCGCTCCAGAGCCAGAGCCTTGCCCGCGTATTCCGACTGCTGATAGTCAAAGCAGGACAAGCGTTGCTCTGCATGAACGAGAAAATATGTTTTCTCGGTATTCTTGCCATTGGAGTAGCGCGTATCTGCTTGTATGATCTGTACGTCACATTTATGAAGCTTCAAGAGCGCAGCCAATTCAGCCGATGCAAAAAAAGCCCCCGAGGTCGTTACTGCATGCCCCGACTTGGTAGTATGCTTCCAGCGGAGGGTCAAATACGACATCGCCATCGATGTAGCCGCCGTCCGGATAGGTATGTCCGAGCAGAAAATATTTCATCCCTTCCCCCCCTCATAGAATAAGCCAGCATGTCTATTTTAACTCTAATTGCTCATAGGTTCACCAGTATTCTCCAAAGGAGTACAGGCAGCATCGGAATCGCCGAGGAATCTCGCCCAAGCGATGACGATAAATAAAAGACCCTTAAATTACGAAACTAAGCAATTTAAGGGTCTTTTATTATGTTCGCAGTTGATGCGGTCGAGAGGACTTGAACCTCCACGGTGTTGCCACCACTAGAACCTGAATCTAGCGCGTCTGCCAATTCCGCCACGACCGCATATGAAAATATGGTGCCGGCAATAGGACTTGAACCCACAACCCCCTGATTACAAGTCAGGTGCTCTACCAATTGAGCTATACCGGCATGTTTGCTGATTTGCTTTTCGCCATGCTTCTCGTAAAAGAATGGCGGAGCTGACGGGACTCGAACCCGCGACCTCCGGTGTGACAGACCGGCGTGAACTCCAACTTCACCACAGCTCCATGTGGTTTTTCCATTTTTTGCTCACTCTCGTGGGCACTCTTTTAATATAGCATGTTCCCTATCAATTATGCAATAGTTTTTGAAATCTTTTTTAAAACATCATTTTTTCATAGATTTACCATTGAAAATCCGCTAGAATTTTATCTAGATATGCAGAAAATAGTAGATTGGTGGAGACGATGATATGAAACTTACTTCGAAGCTACTCACCTCCCTCGCCCTCTTCACTCTGCTGCCTACTGCTGCCCACGCCGCCTCAGGAGTGTATGTGGTATCAGCAGGTGATACGTTGAGTAAAATCGCCCGCGAGCACCAGACTACCGTGAGCCAGCTCATGCAAGTCAACCAACTGCAAAGCGACCAGCTGTCGATTGGTCAGACGTTGTCTTTGCCTGATGGCAGTCTGTCGACAAGTGGTGACTCCGACGCTCCTCATGATGTCGTAACCGCGCCTTCCGACTTCGCGCAGGAAGAACCAGCAGAATTGACCGCTGGCGAAAAGGCTCGTGTGACGGTTGACGTTCTCAATGTTCGCAAAAAAGCGTCCACCGATGCAAAAGTATTAGGCAAGCTCAAATTTGGTGATGTAGTTGAGGTCGTCCAAACTGGCAGTGAATGGACAAAAATCGAATTTGAAGATGATGAAGCGTACGTCTTCACCTCTTACCTGAGTCCAAAGCTCACTCCGGATGTTACTTTTTCTGGTGACGTTGATTCCGCCAGCCTGAAGCATCTGGAAACGATTTTTGAACCTTTGCTGAAAACTCCGTACGTGCTTGGCGGGACCACGCCGGACGGATTTGATTGCAGCGGCTTTACTTCTTACGTTTTTAACCGCCTTGGGGTTACACTTCCTCGCACATCCGAAGAACAATTCCGCGGCGGGACATCGATTCCGCTGGATCAAGCCCAGCCGGGCGATCTGCTCTTCTATGATGCGCTTGGAAAAGGACGCGTTTCCCACGTAGCGATTTACTTGGGGAACGGAACGATCGTCCACGCAAACGGGGATGACGTTCGCTACGGAAAAGTGGAATACATGCACAAGCTGTATCCATTTTACGGCGTCAAGCGCTACATCGATCTGCAATAAGGAATCCACGCATACAGCCCACACCTGTCATCAGGTTGTGGGCTGTTCGCATGTTGGATCGGCTCAGTGAATTTCGGTGTTATGTCCTGCCTGGGGCGGCTGTTGGTTCGCCCCGATTTCGATCTTGCCCAGAGCTTGCTTCATTTTGTCGAGCTGAAGCTGGTAATCGCGCACCACTACGGTGAGAACGCTGACCGATTCCTTGAAATCCGGTTCGCTGCTGACCCTGTCGATAGCTCTATGTAGATGCAGCATTTTGTTCTCTGTTTCCCGTAGTAGGTCGAGTAACTGCAATCCGTTTACCACGTGATCACCTCATTTGTTTTTTCTTACTTTCTCCCTGTCAGCAAGTTGCTATGCGCACAAAAAAAAGCCCGATGCTCAGATCGGGCTTTTTCCTGCAGCTAGGCGCGCGCAGCCGCCAGCTCTACAAACGTATCGATATCTTTGGCAATCAGGGCGAGCGAGTTGCGCCAGAAGTCAACGGAGCGAACATCTACGTCCATAATCGCAGCGACGTCGGCGATGCTCATCTTTCCGGTCACGGACAACAGCTCGTCATATTGCTGCACAAACGCTTCACCGCGCTTCACATACTCGGCGTATAGCCCTTTGGCAAACAGCAGGCCAAATGCGTACGGGAAGTTGTAGAAGTTGAAATCGGCGCTGTAGTAGTGCGGTTTGCACACCCACATGTACGGATGCAGCACGGAAGAATCCAGCCCTGCTCCATATGCGTCTTTTTGCGCTTGCAGCATCAGTTCCTTCAACTCGCCAACCGACAGGGAGCCTTCGGAACGGCGGGCAAACACCGCGCTTTCAAACAAGTAACGGCTGTAAATATCGACGATGACCTGGCTTGCACCGGAGATGTCATTTTCCAAAATCGAAAAGGCTTCTTCCGGGGTTGCCTGAGCCAACGCCGCTTTGGCGATGATCGTCTCGCACAAAATCGACGCGGTTTCCGCGATCGGCATCGGGTAGTCGCTGTTGTAAAACGCTTCCTGCACCAGACATTCTCCGTGATAGCCGTGGCCCAGCTCGTGCGCCAATGTGCTCACGTCGTTGTAGCTGCCCGTGTAGTTTGCCATGATCCGGCTTTCTCCTACCATGTGCAAGTTGTAGCAAAATGCTCCGCCGCGCTTGCCTTCGCGAGTCTCGGCGTCAATCCACTGGTTGTCGAACGCGCGGGCAGCATAATTCGCCAGTTTTTCGCTAAAGCTACCAAAGTGCTTCACGATGAAATCACGCGCTTCCTGATACGTAAAGCGCATGTCCGCTTCGCCAACCGGAGCGAACAAATCGTAGAACGGCAGACCGTTCTCATGGCCGAGCAGCTTCGCTTTGGCCTGGAAGTATTTTGTAAAAGCTGGCAAGCTTTCCTTCATCGCGGTCAGCATCGCGTCGAGTGTCGCCTTGTCCATGCGCGAGTCGAGCAGCGTTTTTTCCAGAGGCGATTCATAGCCGCGCAGCTTCGCTACCGTAATGACTTCGCCCTTGATCCCATTCAGGCTCGCCGCAGACGATTCCTCGATCTTCTTGTAGGCTGCCAGTTCAGCCTCGTAAGCCGTTTTGCGCAGAGCGGCATCTTTTTCATGCGCCATGTTGCGAACGACAGGCAACGGCAATTGCTTCGCCTCTCCGTCGATGGTAATGTCGACCAAAAGCGTCGACGTCAGCATTTCTTGCAGCTTCGTCCAGGCATTGGAACCTGTGTTTTTCATTTTGGCCAAAATGATTTCTTCTTTTTCGCTGAGCATGTACTTGCTCTTCTCGGACAGTTCCGTCAGCATGTAGCGATGGGTTTCCAGCAGGTCGGACTGGCTGATCAGCTCGCTCAGATTGTCCAGTTGGCCGAGCCATTTTTGGAACAGGACGCCCGGCTCCACCAGTTCAACAGACTGATCCTGGATTTTCTCGATGAATTGCAGCGCTTTTTCATTTTTGGCGTCAACGCTCGCGGTCAGTTCGCCATAAGCGTACAAGCGATATTGCGTCTGCAAAATCGAAGTCATCTTCGCAATGTATGTCTCCATCTTTTGCACAGCGCCATCTGCCGTTTGCAGGCTCGCTTGCGCCCAGCTTTTTACCTCGTCCATCTCCCGGCAAAGTTTCTCCCAGTCTTGCTTGCACTCCGGCGAATCAAACGATGTGTACAACACATCCAAATTCCAGCGCATATTCATAGGCCCGGCCTCCTCTTGCGTATGTATCAGTCTCTATTGTAAAAAAATTTGGATAGATTAAGCAAGTTTTTATCAAATTGCAACGCGAAAAAGACTTTGCCACACGCTTTGGCAAAGTCAGCTTTTTCTCACGCACGGACAGGCTGTGTCAAGAAGGTCAAGGCAGACAAGGCAAACAGCTGAGTCGATTCCACCAACTCATCAATGTCCACGTACTCATCGGCATGATGCGGAATGTGGCGATCGCCCGCTCCGGTCGTCAAGATCGGGATTCCGGCCTTGTGCAAAAAGGTTCCGTCCGTCGCTCCCGGCACTCCGTTGTAAATCGGTGCCTTTCCGGTGATCTCGCGGTAGGCGCTGGCAACGGACGTGACGACTTCCGCTTCCATCGCGGTCAACGTCCACGGACGCTCCTCGATGACTTCCAGTGTCGCCTTGAATTTGTCGTCCTCTCTGGCCAACGCTTGCAAAATCGCTTGCATCTCTTCGTGGAGCCGTTCATGCTCTTGTCCGGGAACAGTCCGAATATCCAGCGTCGTCATGCACTGATCGGGCACGACGTTGATTTGCGCATCGCCTTTGACCGGCGCCTGAACAATCGTTGGCGTAATGCTCGGCCAGCCAAGCATCGGGTGCTCGCCCAGTCTCGCCATCTCCCGGCGCTCCAGCTCTTCCAGGGCCACGATGGCTCGGGCCATCCGCGTATTGGGATTGATCCCTGTCAGCGGCATCGCGCCGTGCGCCATTTTGCCATATGTACGCAAGATCGCCCGCATCGCTCCTTTTTGGGTGATGCACAGCTGGTTTTCTTCCGGCTCGCAGATGATGGCGGCATCGACGCCTTTTGCCCAGCCCCTTTTGATAAAGTCCTTGATCCCGATCATCATGCCTTCTTCATCGCACGGGATGCACAACAAAATTTTGCCCGCAAACGCTTCCTTGGAACGTTGAATGGCCTTGACCGCGCAAATCGCGGCGGCGAGGTTTCCTTTTGTATCGCACGCGCCCCGTCCGTAAATCCGCCCGCCGGAAATAGCCGCACCGAACGGATCGTAGCTCCAGGCATCGCGATCGCCTTCTGTCACGACGTCGGTATGCGCTTCGAACAGCAACGTTTTCCCCGGTCTGCCCGAGTCGTAAAAAGCGATGACATTCGGACGTCCTGGAACGACTTCTTCGTAAAAGACTTGCAGCCCCATCTTGCGCAGGTAATCGGCCACAAACAAAGCGACCCGCTCCTCGTTTGCCCCCGCCTGCTCCGGGCGAAACACGCTCGGAATCCGCACCAGCTCCTGCGTCAAGCGCACAACCTCTTGCTCGTCTACAAAGGATATTACCTGATTCATCAGACCGTCTCCTCCCCTGCGTCCCTATGCGTGATCAATAGGCTGTTTTCTGTTTTCGTCAGTTGTGAAAGCTGCTGTAGGCCGGAAGACCGCCCGCTTCTTTCGCCGCCTTGACCGCGTTCACGACAGCCGCAGCCAGCACATCTGCCGACAAGGCTCCCACTACATCTACCGCAGCTTCCATCTCTCCTGTCGCGACGGAAAAAATCGTGTCGCCATCGTACATCGTATGGATCGGCCGAATGGTGCGGGCAAGCCCGTCGTGCGCCATTTGCGCGACTTTTTGCGCCCCGGCCTTGGTCAGCTTCGCATTGCTGGCGACGACGGCAATCGTCGTGTTCGTGCCCGGGGGAATCGGGGAAAAAGCGTGTTGGAGCATCATGTCCACGCTGTCGCGAATCTCGCGGTGCTCATCCAAAGGGCCTGCGAGAATCTCGCCCGTCTTTGGCTCCATCACATGCCCGACCGCGTTGACTGCGACGAGCGCACCGATGACCAGACCGTTCGGCAAGCTTAGCGAAGCACTGCCCAGACCGCTTTTCATCGCGTTGGCAAACCCGTTCAGCTTGCCCACCGAAGCGCCTGTACCCGCGCCGACATTTCCTTCGCTGACCGCTTCCGAAGTCGCCGCCGCTGCCGCCTGATAGCCCATGTGGCGATCCGGCCGCACCCGATGATCCCCGACGGCAAGATCAAACAAAACCGCAGCAGGCACGATGGGCACGACCCCGTAGCCAACATCCAGACCAACGCCTTTTTCCTCTAGATACTGCATAACCCCTGTGGCGGCGTCGAGGCCGTACGCGCTGCCTCCGGAAAGGCAGATGGCATGCACGACGCTCACGAGATTGAGCGGGTCAAGCAAATCCGTCTCGCGGGTGCCCGGGGCAGAACCCCGGACATCCACGCCGCAGACAGACGGCTTGTCGAGCAAAATGACGCTGCAGCCTGTCAATGCTTCTTCGTTTTGGGCGTGCCCGACTTTGACGCCTGGCACGTCGACAATCGTTCCTGTCATTGGCTAAAAATCTCCTGAAATTTTTGATTTTTGTCTCCCGGAGCTTCCAAGCTTTTTCCACGCTGCCACGACCGCCAAGGTGACGATCACGGAAACGACCGCTTCCGGCAAACCGTTCGTAACGGCAACCGTCGCCGCTACCCCGAATGGCATGTAGCCGCGAATTACGGCCAGCCCGAGCACCAGGACGGTGTTCGTCAACGCTCCGATGAATCCGGCTGCGCCAATGGCGAGGTACTGGTTGACATTTTTCAACCCGACGTAGGTCAAATACGCCGTCACCCCGATAAACAAGCGCGGGAGGATCGCTACCAGCGGATCTTTAAAGAGCGGAACAGTGGCGTTCAGGAAGGAAGAAACTCCAAAAATGAGACCAATGATCATTCCAACGCCCCAGCCCTCCATGATGCCGCCAATGACTGCCGGGATGTGCATGATGGTGGCATTGCCTGCCGCCGTAGGAACAGGAATGTAGCCGAGGCGCGTCACCCCGAGCAAAATCGCAATCGCTCCGAGAACCCCGGCAATGACGATCTTGCGTACGGTCAATCCTTTTTCCATGCTTACTCCTCCTTTTACCTGCGATTGATATGGAACCCTCTGTAGGGAGAACTCCCGAATACTACCACGGTATCCCCAGCATGACGACGGAAATGACTACGCTTGCAACCAGCGCCGCATAGTCGATGCCTTTGGCCTTGTACTGCGTATAACGCGTCCGGGATGCACCTGGCATATAGCACCTTGCTTCCATCGCCAAAATCAGATCCTCGGCGCGGGACAGCGCGACATTGAATAGCGGAATGATGATCGGGAACATGTCTTTGGTGCGCTGCACGATCCGCCACCACTCGCCCGTGCCGAAGTCTGCGCCGCGCGAAGCCTGCGCTTTCATCATTTTTTCCATTTCCATCGCAAACGTCGGGACGAAGCGAATCGCGATCGTAATGATCAAGGCAAACGCATGGACGGGAAACTTGACTTTTTCCAACGGCCCCAAAAGCCGCTCCATCCCGTGTGTCAGCTCGGTCGTCGAGGTGCTCAGCGTCAGCACGCTGGAGAGGAAAATCACTTCCACGAAGCGCATCGCCGAGACGATGACGAGCCGGATGCTTTCGCTGGAGATCGAGATAATGCCGTACTGGAAGTAGACCGTGCCGCCATTGGCGATCTCGCCGTAAAAAAGCAATTGCATGATGGCCAAAATAATGATGAACGGAATCGCTGGCTTGATGCCGGAAATGCCGTAGTGCAGCGGGATTTTCGATACCTGGAACAGCCACAGGCACACCGCCAGCGCAAACAGGTTGCCGACGTATGTGTTGCAGATGGCAATCGCTACGATCAGGATGGCAAAAGCGCCAAGCTTGAACCGGGGGTCGAGGCGATGCACGACAGAAGCAGTCGGCAAATACTGGCCGATGGTAATATTGCGCGTCAATTCAAATTCCGCAGACATGGACTCCCCTCCCTAGCGTTGGATCAGCTTCAAAATTTCGCAGGCGGTTTCTTCCGGCAAAAACGCTCCCGGATTGATGTCGTAGCCGCGTTCGCGCAGACGGTACAAAATATCGACCGATTCCGGCGTGCCGATATGATGCTCGCGCAGCAGCTCCTGGTTTCCGAAAATTTGCCGCGGCGTTCCTTCGCAGACCGCCTTGCCATTTGCCATCACGTAGACGCGGTCCGCGAGCTGCGATACCTCTTCCATGTTGTGGGAAACAAAAATTACCGTCAGTCCTTCTTCGCGATTCAAGCGTCTGATTCGCCCGAGCAGTTCCAGGCGGGAACGGGGATCGAGACCAGCGGTAGGCTCGTCAAGCACCAGCACTTTTGGCTGCAAAGACAAAACGCCTGCCAGTGCGACCTTGCGCTTTTGACCGCCGCTCAGTGCGTAAGTCGGCCGATCCTTCATTTCCTGGAAGTTCAGGCCAACGAGGTCCATCGCCCATTTCACGCGGTTTTTCACTTCTTCCAGCGGAAGTCCCATTTTAAACGGACCGTAGGCCACATCGTCTCCGACCAGCTTTTCGAACAGCTGGTCTTCCGGGTTTTGAAAAACGAGGCCGACTTGTCTGCGCAAGGAACGAATGTCGATTTTCGGCTGGGAAACATCCATGCCGTTCACGATGACTTTCCCTGATTGCGGCCGAATCAAGCCGTTGAAATGCTGGATCAGCGTCGATTTGCCGGAGCCTGTATGACCGATGATCGCCAGGCACTCGCCCGCTTGCACTTGCAGGCTGACTTCATTCAGCGCCACATGCGATAGCGGGGTTCCTTGCATGTACACATGGGACAGCTTTTGCACGTCTACAATCGGCTGTGTCATGACCCGCTCGCCTCCGCCTGTCTGACGTACAGGCGGTCGACTTCCGCCACGACTTCCGCATTGTGGATCAGATCGGGGGCAAACGCTGGCAGCTCCGCATGAACCAGTGCGGCGATCCGGCTTGCGTCCGGAACGTCCAGATGAAGCTCGCGCAGCCTGTCCTGATGCGCGAACACTTCTCGCGGCGTTCCTTCCAGCACGATTTGGCCGCCCTCCATCACAACGACCCTGTCCGCCTCCGCCACCTCTGACATGTGGTGTGTGACGGTCACAATCGTCATCCCTTCGCCGTGCAGCTTGCGAACGACTGCCAGGATGTCCTGTCGGCCGTAGCTATCGAGCATGCTCGTCGCTTCATCGAGAACGAGGCATTGCGGCTTCATCGCGAGAATGCCGGCAATGGCGATCCGCTGCTTTTGCCCGCCGGACAGATGATGCGGCGGACGATGGCGAAAAGCACTCATCCCGACCGCTTCCAGAGCGAAATCGACCCGCTCCTTCATTTCCTCCAAGCCTACCCCGATGTTCTCCAGGCCAAATGCGACATCATCCTCCACAATCGTCGCCACAATTTGATTGTCAGGATGCTGGAACACCATTCCTACGCGGCTGCGCACTTCGTGAATCCGCGCTTTTTCCTTCGTGTTAATGCCATTGACCAGGACATCGCCCTCTTTTGGCGTCAAAATGCCGTTGAGGTGTTTGGACAACGTCGATTTTCCAGACCCATTGTGCCCGATGATCGCCAAATACTCACCGGGGTACACTTCGAGAGAGATGTTTTGCAGCACCGGGATTTGCTGGTCCTGACTCACCTGGTAGGCGAACGAGACGTTTTCAACACGTATGATAGGCTCCATAGACATGTGCTTCCCTCCCTTTCCACGGGTGTGCGTATGTATGCTATGCCTTGAAAGTAAGCAACTCCCGTGCCAAGTCTTTATGTTTCAAATTTTCTGTAAATTACACAAATTTTGTTGACTCACCTGTTGCATCCAGCATCATTTCCGTTGCGTTTGCAACATTAGTTCCATTCCTCATACTTCTTCATCTTTCTCCACAGCGTCGTGCGATCCATTCCCAACATCTTCGCTGCTTCTCGCTTGTTTCCTTTTGTCGCTTCCAGAACCTTGCGAATCATCTCTTCCTCATCATCCTGCTGCTGTCTGAGCGCTTGTTTGCGGGCGAGTTTTTTGGACAGAAACTGCGTGTCTTCCAGCCGCAAGTAGTCGCTTTTGCACAACAGCACCATCCGTTCCACGACATTGCGCAGCTCGCGCACATTCCCCGGCCAGTCGTATTGCCCGAGAAAATGGTACACCGCTTCATCGACGCCTTGCAGCCGCCTGTCTCCTCGCTGTGCGATTTCCTCCATGATGGCCTCCATCAAAAGCGGGATGTCCTCCGTGCGTTCGCGCAAAGGCGGCAGCTCCAACGTCAGCACGTTCAGCCGATAGTACAGGTCGGAGCGAAACAGCTTTTCTTCCATCATCTGCTCCAGATTCCGATTCGTTGCGGCAATGATGCGCACATCGACAGGCACGATTCGCTCGCCGCTGACCCGGCGCACCTTTTTTTCCTGAAGGACGCGCAACAGCAATGCCTGAATCGTGATGGACATTTCCCCGATCTCGTCGAGAAACAGCGTGCCTCCGTGGGCCAGCTCAAACAGGCCGGGTTTCCCGCCTTTTCGCGCTCCGGTAAACGCCCCTTCTTCGTAACCGAACAGCTCGCTCTCCAGCAGATTGCCCGGAAGCGCGGCACAGTTCACCGCGATAAACGGCCCTGTCGCTCGCTGACTGCTCAGATGAATGCCTTGGGCGAACAACTCCTTGCCTGTCCCGGACTCCCCTTGAATCAGCACAGTCGCATCCGTTCTGGCAAACGTTTCGGCCCATTCTTTCGCCTCTTGCATCGCTTTGGAATGCCCGACGATATCTTCCAGGCGGAATTTGGCTTCCAAGCCGCTTTCCATGCTTTGCTTGCGAATGCGCATCTCCATTTTTTGAATGTCCGTAATCTCTTTAAAGGTCGAGACAGCTCCGACAATCTCTCCGTTCACGACAATCGGCAGCCGATTGATAATAATTTGCCGATTCAGCACGGTAGCAATGTCACCGATTTCCTTTTTTCCGGTCGCCAAAATGCGCAACATGTCCGAGTTCGGGATGTAACGGGTTATTTTTTCGCCGACGACATGGGACGGCAACCCGAGTATTTCTGTCGCGTTCTGGTTGACCCAGATGATCGTATAGTCGTGGTCGACTGCGATGATCCCGTCATGAGAAGCATCGAGGATGGCTTGAATGTGAATGTCGCTAATCATTGGCCTGGCTCTCCTTCCTCGGCACGGTCCACGAGAGCAGCCACTTCTGCTGGCGGCCGTCTGGGCCGGCGCTTCGTTTTTCGCTTCTTTTTCCGCAAGACGAACAGGGCGAGCAGCATCAAAGCGAGCATCGCAAGCTGGATGGGCTGAGACATTTTCGCGCTGACCCAGCCGCTCATGAGCAACAGATGGAGCAGGACGGCTATGTAGAGAAGAATGGATGCGAGGTTTGGCGCATTCACTCTCTTCCCTCCTCTATGGACAATGTTGGGGGCGGTAGAAGAAAAACTCCCGTGAAGCCACGATGAATAGCCCCACAGGAGTGTCGGTTCTTGCTGTCAGATCGTTTCGTTTAGATCGGCAAAAGCTCCACGCTGTCTTTGCTTTCAAGCTCTGCGACCATGTCCAGCCAAGCTTGCGGCTTTTGCGGGAGGACGGCGTAGTAGCGCTTGAGGAAAGTGACGATCAAATCAGCTTCCAGCGTGTTTTGCTCTTCATTGGTCGGCATGAAGCCAAGGTCCAGTCCTGCGACTGCCTCCCCGTCGTTTTGCCAGGATGGATGGACGTAATGGAAATTGGTGCGCTTGTAGCCGAGATGGGACAGCACTTCGCGGCGAACGAACGGGTCCATCGGCTTGATGCCGCCGAAGCTGTGCTCTTCCACGCGGTACGGGTCGTAAATTTCCGCAAACATGCCGTACAGTTCTTTGCCGTTTTCCGCAGCGAGCGCGAGCAAGTCTTTTTGGCGCTCTCTCGCCAGGAAGCGGCCCACTCCCAGTCCTTCGCGGCCAATGATAGTGAAGTCGGTCATGGCGACGTTCATGTCCGGGTAATAACGGTATTCGGTAGCGCCTACCACTTCTCCTTCATGAACGGCCACAAACACGCGGATGGACGGGTCTTCGAGCGGTTCTTTCCACAGATCGTAGTCAAGCACTTCCTCCGGCGGGAAAACGTCCTGCATCAAGCGGTGCATGTTGGCGAACAGCGGGTTGTCGATATGTTGAATGCGTACAAATTCCATCGGTTTCGTCCTCCTGAAAAAATGATTCTTTTTTGGCTTATCGTGCCAGAAACGGATTTTTCCATTCCATCAGCACGGCGTAGTTGCGGGATTCCTCGTCTTCCAAATAATCGGCCACGATCTGCACAGGCACGCGCCCGCAGCGCATCAGAAACGTGATGACGGGGTCTTTCACTTCGCCCGAAACCACATGCTCCACGTATTGCTCTGGCGTCCATTGGTTCGCATAGCGTCCGTAGCCCGGCATTCTTCCGCCGCCGAGCAAGCGCGTCAAGCCTTTTTGCACAACCAGCTCATACATCGCCTGCATCATCAGCTGTCCCAGTCCGAGCTTGCGGTGGCTTGGCCGAATGCATATGTCCACGATGTACAAGGTGTCGCCGCCAGGATTGTGGCTCCTGATATAGCCGTCGTCCGTCACGTCCGCCCATTTGTGCTCGGGGTGCGCCGGATCGAACGACACGAGCAGCGCCGTCATTGATCCGGCCAGCACTCCGTCTACCTCAACGCAAATCGCGCCCTCGGGAAACAGCGTGATATGGTTGGTGAGCTGCTCCTGGTTCCACCACAGCTCGGATGGAAACGGCGGCGGGAAGCTCTCCGCCTGAATCTGGATCAGCTCGAAAAAGTCGGAGCGGTTGTAGTTGCGGATCACAGCCTTGCGCGGCTTGTCACCTTCAAACACATACAGCTCTTTGCGGTACATTGCCATCCTCCTTACGTGCGCTGATGCTAGTTCCAATCGGTGTACAAGTCTGTCCGGCGGTCACGCCAGGTCGTCACGGAGCCTTTTTCCCGCACTTCATACAAAAGCGACAGGTCGAGGTCGGCAGTCACGAGCATGTCGTGGTTGATCTCCCCTTCGGCAAGCACTCCGCGCGGCGGGAACGGCACATCGTTTGGCGTCAGGATCGCTGCCTGGCCAAAATTGGCGCGCATAAAGTCGACAGTCGGCAGCGAACCGATTGTGCCTGTCAGCACGACGTACACCTGATTTTCGATCGTGCGCGCGTGGCTGGTGTAGCGCACGCGATGGAAGGCGTGGCGGTCGTCTGTGCAGGACGGACAGAAAATGACATCCGCTCCGCGCGCTTTGGCAATCCGCACCCACTCTGGGAACTCGATGTCGTAGCAAATGATCATCGCGACTTTACCTTTGTCGGTTTCAAAAATTTGCAGGGAGTCGCCCGCGCCCATGTTCCAGCCTTTGACCTCCCACGGGGTGATGTGGATTTTCTTTTGCTGGCCGACTCGGCCATCCGGGTAGAACAGAAAAGCCGTGTTGTACAGCTTGCCATTCTCCTCGATGATGTGCGTGCCCCCGATCAGGTGCATGTTGTACTTGGCCGCCAAGGAAGAAAACAGCTGGACGTACCGCTCGGTGAACGAAGGCAGCGCGGTAATCGGCAAAGCGCGTCCCTGCTCATCGCCAATGGACATCAGCTGGGTGGTGAACAGCTCGGGAAACAGCAGAAACTCGGTTTCGTACTCATCGGCGTTGCGAACGTAGTGCTCGACCTGATTCGCAAAATCTGCAAAACTATGTATCGTGTGCAAGTGGTACTGCACAGCGGAAACGCGCATTTTCATTGCATTCTTCCTTCCTGTTTTCTTATCCTTAAAATATATCAAAAACGATCGGCAAAGTCTTCCTTTCCATGCGCCGCAAAGGTTTCGCTTCACGAAAAGTCGCCTGCCAGTGGATCGGCAGGCGATTTTTTGTGCGGCCGCGGCGCGGTGTCCGTCTAGCTGCTCGCGCTCATGCGCAGCGCCGTTTGGTACAGCAGCTCTGTCCCGAGCGCGATATCCTCGTAGGTGGAAAACTCTTGCGGGTTATGGCTGATTCCGTCTTTGCAGCGGACAAAAATCATCCCGTAGTCGCATACGTACGATAACGCCAGGGCGTCGTGAAACGGGCCGCTCATCAATTCCCGCGGCTCTAGGCCGAGTGCGCGGCTCTCTTCGTGCATGATCGCCTTGATCCAGTCCGCACAGTAGCGAGGGTCGCTGTTCGTATCTTCGGTAATCGTGTATTGCAGGCCGCCTTCTTCTGCTGCCGTCGCGATCGCCTCGCGCAGCGCCTTTTCCCGATCGTCGCGCCGGGCCAGGTCGATGTCGCGCAAATCGACGGAAAAACGCACGCGCTCCGGGATGATGTTGCGCGAATCAGGAAACACCTGCAAATGCCCTACCGTGCCGACAGTAGGCGCCGCAGGGTCGAGCTTCGCCAGCTCATTGACCGCGAGAATGACCTTCGCTGCGCCGACCAAGGCGTCTTTTCGCATCGGCATGGGCACCGATCCGGCATGTCCGGCAAAGCCCGTCAGCTCCACCGTCCACCAGAGCGGGCCGGAGATCCCGGAGACAATGCCGATCGGCTCGTCTGCGCCATCGAGCACAGGGCCTTGCTCGATATGCAGCTCCAGGTAAGCCCCGATGCTGCCTTCCGGATAGACAGATTCGGCCAACCGATCCGGGTCGCAGCCAAAGGCGACGAGCGCTTCCCTGCGTGTCACGCCATCTTTGTCGGCTCGCGCCAAATCTTCCTCAGCCCATTGTCCCAAAATTCCTTTTGATCCGAACAAGCCTTTTTGAAACCGACAGCCTTCCTCGTCGCAAAACGCGACCACCTCGATCGGTTGCTGCGGCACGATCCCTTGTTCGCGCATCGTCTGCACGGCTTCCAGAGCGCCCAACACGCCGATCACGCCGTCGAATCTGCCGCCGTACGGTTGGGAGTCGATGTGCGAGCCGATCATCAGCACAGGCGCTTCCGGGCTTTTCCCCGCCATTCGCCCGATCAGGTTGCCAAAATGATCCACCCTGGCAGCAAGTCCCGCTTCCTCCATCCACGAGCGCACCAAGTCCACCCCTGCCCGATCCTCTGTGGACAAAGCCAGCCGACATACGCCCGTCTCGCCGATTTTGCCGATTTGGGCCAGCGCCTCGATCCGTTTGCGCAATCGTTCTGCGTTGATCGCAAGCGTCCTCGCTTTTTCATTCATGACTGGATAACCTCCTCGTCTTGTCTTTGGTAAACCAGCTTGCCGTCGATCATCGTCTGTTCGACCTTCAGTTCCTTGATCCGGTCATGCGGAGTGGCGAGAATATTGCCGCTGAGCACGACGAGATCAGCCAGCTTGCCAGGTTCGATGCTGCCTTTTTGCCCTTCCTCAAAGCTGGCGTACGCCCCGTTCCAGGTGAACATGCGGATCGCTTCCGGCACACTCACTCGCTGGTTGGCTCCCACCGATTGGCCCGATTTGCTCTGGCGGTTGACCGCCGCATGAATCCCGATCAGCGGGTTAAAATCGGTAACAGGGCTGTCCGAAGCGCCTGCGGCCACGATTCCGCACGCAAACTGATCCTTGGCCGGGAACATGTGGCGAACCCGCTCCCCGATATTTCGCACGTACGAATCGCCATGGTCGTAAATAAACGCCGGGTTCGGGATCGGCACGACACCGAGTTTCGCCATCCGCGCAAGCAAGTCAGGAGAAGAGACGCCTGCATGCTCGATCCGGTGGCGGTGATTTTCGCGCGGATGGGCAACGAGAGCGGCTTCGAAGCAAGTGAGCAGCATGTCAATCGCACGATCTCCCTGTGCATGGGCAGTAATCTGGAACCCTTTTGCATGGGCCTCTCCCAAAATCGTATTCAACTCGTCCTGCTCATAGTAGAGGATTCCGCAATCGTCGGGGCGACTGGTGAACGGCTCGCGCATCGCCATCGTCGGCGCAATGCTCGCTCCATCTGTGAAAATTTTCGCCGGGCCGATGCGAAAGCGCTCATCGCCAGTACCCGTCACCATTCCCGCGTCGATCATCCGCCGCACAAATTCCTCCGACTGGTTCAACGAGCAGACGATGGCGTAGATGCGCACCTTGACGTCTCCGGCGAGCACCGCCTTTTGCATCGCCCGGAAGTTTTCAGGGCCATACCCGCCCGCGTCGTGTATGCTGGTGATTCCTGCCGCCACAAAGTCTTCCGAAGCCAGCCGCAGCCCTTCCCTGTATTCCGCTTCGGAAAAGGCAGCCTGCTCGAACATTTTCATGTGTGCCGTCTCGACCAAAAAGCCTGTCAGGTTCCCACGCTCATCGCGGTCAATCCGTCCGCCCTGCGGGTCAGGCGTGTGCCGATCGTAGCCGGCAAGCGCCAGTGCCCTGCTGTTGACCACGCTGTGATGGGCGCAAGTGCGCATGACAAAAATCGGATGATCGGTCGAGACGTCGTCCAGCTCGGCCAAAGTGGGATAGCGCTGCTCTGCCATCCCGTTTTCATCGAATCCGCACGCTCGCACCCACTCGCCCGCCGGGGTTTTTTGCGCCTGCTCTTTGAGTGCGGCGAGCAGTTCGTCAATCGAGCGAATGCCGCGCGCCTTGCAGTCCACCCCCAATTTGTTCGTGCCGTAAATCGTCATGTGCAAATGCGCGTCAATAAAGCCTGGCAAAAGGCTTTTGCCTTGCAGATCGATCACGTTTGTCTGCGGGGTGATCCAGCGCTTGATCTCCTCCGTCGTTCCGACCGCGACAATGCGGTTCTCTCTGACAGCTACCGCCTCTGCGATCCGATTGTTTGCATCCACTGTCACTACATGTCCATTGAGAAACACCGTTTCTGCCATTTCATTTCCTCCTTTTTGTCGTCAGCCGTGTTTGGGCCTTTTGCTTTATTTGAACGTAGGCGTTCCTTCCGTATTGGCCGCCTGCTGTCCGTTGACGAACAGCGGTTTGGTGATAAGCGTCACGCCGAACATCACGACGATGTTCACCAGCAGCGCCACGACCCCGATGTTCAGATCCTGGATGACGGAAGGCCAGTGCGGAAACAGCGTCGCGAGCGTCGCCTGCGAGACCGTCGTATAGGCGACCGTCAACACTCCGGCTGCAATTCCGGCAAACGCCCCGTATTTATTGACGAGCGGCTGTTTGCCCAAGCTGAACAGCAAAGCGGGAAACAACTGGGTCACCAGACTGTAGCCCATCAACAGCAAGGTGACGAGCGTGTCTCCGCCGCTGAGCGTAAAGTACAGCGAGATGAGCGACAAAACCGGAACGAGCAGCTTGGCGACTTTGGCGATCTGGACATCCGAGGTGGCTGGCGCCATGACTTTGTAGACGTTTTTCGCCAAAAGGGTCGCTCCCGTCATCAGCAGCATCGAGCCTGGAACGAGAGCCGTCAGCAGCCCAGCCGCGCCGATGATGCCGACGATCCACGGGTCAAACGTCTTCAGCGACAAACGCAAAAGCGATAAATCCCCATCTGCCCCTTTCAAGCCGGGCACTTGCAAAATCGCCGTAAAGCCGACGAAGAACACAAACAGCAGCATCAAGGTGTACAGCGGAAGCATGATCGTATTTTTGCGGAACACGTTTTCGTTTTTGGCGGAAAACACGGAACCGAACGTGTGCGGCCACATGTAAAAACCAAAAACCGTGATGAGTACGGTAGAAATATACCAGGAGGTGCTAAGCCCTTCTGTCGGGAAGGTCAAAAAGCCCGGATTAGCCGCATGCACGGCTGCAAACATCGGCTGGATGCCACCGTAATAGTGATACGGCAAATAAATCCCGAGAAAAATGACCACGAAAAAAATCATGATGTCTTTGATCGCCGCCGTCCAGGCCGAGCCGTGGATGCCGGAGAGCATGACGTAGATGGTAACGGCAATGACTCCGAGCCAGACAGCGGCTGCTGGCGAGATCGTGCCGTACGAGGCTTCGGAAACGATGATGCCCAGCCCTTTGAATTGCAGCACGAGGTAAGGAATGATCGCGATCACGCCAACGGCGGCGACGAGAATCCCCAGCATCGGGCTGTTGTACTTGCTCACGAAAAAATCGGATTGGGAAACGAGCTTGTGCTCTTTGGCATAGCGCCAGATCGGGGGCAACAGCCAGTAGGAGATGACGTAGGCAAGCGAAATGTAGGACAGGACGTAGTAAGACGGCGCTCCTTTGGAGTAAGCCCAGCCGCTCCCTCCGAGGAAGGTGAACGTCGTGTAAATCTCCCCGGCGACCAGCAGGAAAATAAAGATCGAGCCAAACCCTCTGCCGCCTACTGTCCATTGCTCCATGTTCATGTCTTTGCCTTGGCGTGCGCGAATCCCGGAGTAGAACGACAGCAGCAGGAAGGCAAAAATGATCAGCAGAGCAATGTTCATGATGAACTCTCCTCCTCTTTTGTAGCCGGATCGAGTTGATGGATGACCGCCATAATGACAGAAGTCAGTACAACCCACAGGACAATCCAGAACAAGACAAAAGGCATGCCCAGCACATAAGGCTCCACCCGGTTCACAAACGGCACTCCGCCAAGCATGCCGATAAACGGCACGACTCCAAGCCAATCTCTTGCTTTCATGCAGATCCCCCTGTTTACTCGATTTGTCCCATTGCCTGCGCGCGCTTTGGACATGTACTCTATTATTATCGAAAAATTCAATTTTCTCCTTTGTCCTGCTGACCAGAAAACAGCGCGTTCTTTTGTTTATTGAGCCAAAAGCATTGAAAGACGGAGGGAAATGGCGTGATAACAGTCCGTGAACTGATCGAAGTTGGAGGCTTTACGAAAGCATCCGTGCTTGCCGGGGAAGACTTTCTCGACAAAGAACTGCTTGGGGTTACCTCGTTTGACTCGCCGGATGGACACAGATGGCTGCGCGCAGGCGAATTTGTGCTGACGACAGGCTTTCCTTTTCTGATCCGCCAAAATACGTGTGAAGCTACCTTGATTCAATTGATCGACGAGTTGGCTGCCATCGGAACGCCTGGTCTGGCGATCAAACTCGGCCGCTACATGGCGAGCGTGCCTGCTGCCGTCCTCGCCCACGCCGCGAAAAGGCAAATGCCGATTTTGTCCTTTCCGATGGATAAAGCGTGGTCGGACGTCATCGTGCCTGTCACGCAGTACATCAACGACAAACAGCGCCTTGAGCTGAATCGCACACATGCGATCTACGAGCGGTTTCACCTGCATCTGACTGCCAATGATCCGGTGTCCAAGCTCGCGGCACTGCTCGCAGACTTGCTGCAAACGCCGATCAGCATCGAAGTGCCGAGCCTGAGATGGAAGTGGGCCGCTTCGCCTGACGCTCCCCCTGGCGGCTTTGGCTTTGCAACCGACGAGGGGCACGACATCCCGCTCGGACAAGCCGCTTCGCCTTCCATGCTGAAAAATCCGCTCGTCAAAAGGGCAGATGGCCGTCACGTGCGCTGGCTGCTTCAGGAGCGGAACGTACAAGGCGCGATCTGCACCGGAATCATCGAACGAGATTTATACGCCTGGGAAAAAGTCGCGATCGAGCAAAGCGCCGCCCTGTTGTCGCTGGAAATCGAGCGGCAGCGTTCCGTAAACGAGACGTACCAGCGGTTTCGCAATGACTTTTTGCAGCTGTTGCTAAGCGATCAGATGCACGCGCGAGACGTGCTCACGCGCAAAGCGGATGAGGTAGGCTGGAAGCTCGCCGATCACTACACGGTCGCTGTTCTCGGCGTCTCCCCTCTGGAGCGGACAGGGATCGAGAACTGGAACGACAACCGCGACTTGCTTTTGGCTCTGACTCCTTCCCTGTCCGCCCTTGATGACGCCATTTTGCTGGGACTCGATCAGCAAAACCGCATCGTGCTGCTGATCCCGACAGCCAGTGGCTCTAGTGATTCCACTGCTTGCCTGACCAGCACCAAACAAGTTCTCGCTGCTTTGCTCGCTTTTTCGTGGCAACAGCGCGTGTTTGTCGGCCTGGGGCGGTTTCACGCCGGACACACGGGCATTGCTGCCAGCTATCGCGAGGCGCAAATCAGCTTTCGTGCGGCGATGCGCGGGCTTGATGCCAAGGCAGCAGCGAATACCACCATCGTCGCTTTTCACGACCTCGGGCTGGAGCGCATCCTGTTTGCCGAGCAGCCGGACAGAGAGGCACGCTTGCTCGCTCAGGAATACTTGGACAAAATCAACGAATACGATCGCGAAAAAAACGGGCAACTGCTGGATACGCTTCACATCTTTTTGCAAGTGGACGGCAATCACGCAGAAGCGGCGTCACGGCTGTACGTGCATAAAAATACGATCAAATATCGGCTGGCGCTCATTCGCGAACTGACGGGCTTAAACCCGGATCACGGCCATGACTTGCTGTTGCTGCGCATCGCCATGACAGTGCAATCGATTGGTTTTGCCAAAGGCTAAGCTGGTATAATGGCAACAGAGCGACTTAGGGGGAATGTAGATGGATGAGTGGCTGAACAAGCCGGTTAAGACGAAGGAACGGCCCAAAAAGCGAGGAATCGTCGAATACATAGATGATCAGTACATCGTTGTTTTCTTTACGTTGCCGCGCAAGGAACGCGTCATTTTTTCGAGCAAGGAAGCTTTTTTGAACAAAATCGAGTTCGTCGAAGAAGCAGCACCCCCGAACTGACCCACGCAAAAAATCCCGTGTCTGGCATCTGACTACTGCCTTTGACACGGGATTTTTTATGGAAACAAGCAGGTTTTACGCGTAGTGTTCGTCGCGAAGACGCTTGATCTCGTCGCTTTCGAGGTACTCGTCATACGTCATCATCTTGTCGATAACGCCTTTCGGAGTGAACTCGATGATGCGGTTGGCGATCGTTTGTACGAACTGGTGGTCATGGGAAACGAACAGCAAGGTTCCGTCGAAATCGATCAAGCCGTTGTTCAAGGCTGTGATGGATTCCAAGTCCAAGTGGTTCGTCGGCTCATCCATGATCAGGACGTTTGCGCTCGCCAGCATCATTTTGGACAGCATGCAGCGAACTTTTTCGCCTCCGGACAGCACGTTTGCTTTTTTCAGCGCTTCGTCGCCGGAGAACAGCATGCGGCCGAGGAAGCCGCGGATGAACGTTTCATCCTGCTCTTTCGAGTATTGACGGAGCCAATCCACGAGACTCAGCTCGGAGTTGAAGTATTCAGCGTTGTCTTTCGGGAAGTACGCTTGCGAAGTCGTTACGCCCCATTCGAAAGAACCGCTGTCTGCCTGTACTTCGCCCATCAAAATTTGGAAGAAAGTCGTTTTTGCCAGCTCGTTTGGTCCGACAAACGCTACTTTGTCTCCCTTGTTGATGACAAGGTGCAAGTTTTCAAACAGCTTCTCGCCTTCGACTGTCTTGCTCAAGCCTTCGATGGCAAGCAAATTTTTGCCTGCTTCGCGCTCCGGCTTGAAGTTGATGAACGGATATTTACGGCTGGACGGACGAATGTCTTCCAGTGTAATTTTTTCCAACAGCTTTTTCCGCGAGGTCGCTTGCTTCGACTTGGAAGCGTTGGCGGAGAAACGCGCGATAAACTCCTGGAGTTCCTTCATCTTCTCTTCTTTTTTCTTGTTCTGATCGCGAACCATCTTCAGCGCCAATTGGCTGGACTCGTACCAGAAGTCGTAGTTCCCCACGTACATTTGAATCTTGCCGAAGTCGATATCCGCAATGTGCGTGCACACTTTGTTCAGGAAGTGACGGTCATGGGATACGACAATGACGGTGTTCTCATAATCGGCGAGGAAGTTTTCCAGCCAGCGAATCGACTCGATATCCAAGTGGTTCGTCGGCTCGTCCAGGAGCAGGATGTGCGGGTTGCCAAACAGCGCTTGCGCGAGCAATACCCGTACTTTTTCCGTACCGGACAGGTCTTTCATCAGCTTGTCGTGCAGGTCTGTCGGGATGCCCAAACCGATCAAAAGGCTCGCTGCATCTGCTTCCGCCATCCAGCCGTTCAGCTCTTCAAATTCCCCTTCCAGTTGGGAGGCACGGTTGCCGTCCGCTTCGGAGAAGTCTTCTTTCATGTAGAGCGCAGTCTTTTCTTCCATGATCTCATAGAGGCGCTTGTGGCCCATGATGACCGTTTTCAAAACTTCATACTCGTCAAACTCGAAGTGGTTCTGTTTCAACACAGCGATACGCTCGCCTGGTGTCACCGAAACGTGTCCGCTTGTCGGCTCGATCTCTCCGGAGAGGATTTTGACAAACGTAGACTTCCCGGCACCGTTCGCACCGATGAGGCCGTAGCAGTTACCAGGGGTAAACTTAATCGATACATCTTCAAACAGTGCGCGTTTGCCGTAGCGCAGCGTCACGTTCTGAGTGCTTATCATCGTCGCAATACCTGCCTTTTTTGAATCGTTCAAACACTTATCTTATCAGAGATAGCTGCATTTTGCAAAAAATATCGGGCGAAAACGCCGCGCGCTTCTCCGGCGTCGGCCGACAAATACGTGACAATCTCCCCTCCTCCACCTTGTCTATTTTACCAGAAAATCCCTGATAAATAAAAATCAGGGCGCTCGGGCACATTATGTGATGTCTCTGTATCTCGAGCGAGGGAGGTTGGGGTTATGTCCAAGAAAAACGGTGTGAAAAATGAGATGGGAAACAAGGAAAATCCTTCGCAAACCAGATCTTCCACTACTGTAGGCAAAGAAGAAACCCGCTCCAAGCAGCGCGGCGAGTAAAATTCGTTGAGGTTCGTTTCCTCACACAAAAACCAGTCTGCTGATGAGTAAACGGCAGACTGGTTTTTGCCATGACGAATGGCGGAGTGCGAAGCGCGAAATCAAACGGTGACGTGAACGGGAGTCAAGGCAGGTGTCGGTACAGATTGCAGTTCGGATTCCACGTAGATGGACAAATTGTTCAGCGTGACATACACGACGTCGCCTTCTTCCACGAGAAGTTCGAGGAAGCGCTGCCGGCCCATCTCCGCTTCAAACACTTCTTTCGTATCGAGGCGTCTCAACTCCAGACGCACGAGCGGGCCGAGCAGCGTAATCCGCTCGATATGCGCCTGAACAGCCGTAGCGGCAGCTGATTGTGGCGGATGCAGCGACACTTCCGCATCATGCGGACGCATGTAGCCGATCGCCGGGCCTTCGCTGACACCTTGCTCTGCTGTGAACTCCGCCTCGCCCAGTTTGATCCGCCCGTTTTGAATGCGTCCGCGAAACAGATTGACGCGCCCCAGGAAGCTGTACACAAACGGGTTGGCTGGCTTGAGATAAATTTCTTCGGGAGAACCGACCTGCTCGACGCGCCCTTCGTTCATGACGACGACGCGATCAGCCAGCTCCATCGCCTCTTCCTGGTCGTGGGTGACGAACAAAATCGTCAAGCCGAGCTTTCCATGCAAGTGCCGCAACCAACGCCGCAACTCCTGTCTGACTTTTGTATCCAAGGCGCCAAACGGTTCATCCAGCAGCAAAAACTTCGGCTCGACCGCAAGCGCTCTTGCCAACGCCACGCGCTGACGCTGCCCCCCGGACAGCTGCGACGGATAGCGGTGCGCCAGCCCTTCCAATTGCACGAGCCTGAGCAATGAATGCACTTTTTCGCGAATTTCTTCCTTGCTCGGTCTGGTTTTGCGTGAACGAACCGTCAACCCGAACGCGATGTTGTCAAAAATGTTCATGTGCCGAAACAAGGCGTAATGCTGAAAGACGAAGCCGACTTTGCGCTCGCGGACATCGCGGTTCGTATTGTCCTCGCCGTTGAACAGGATGCTTCCTTGCTGCGCCTGTTCCAGCCCGGCAATCAGCCGGAGCAAGGTCGTTTTGCCTGAACCGGAAGGCCCCAGAAGCGCAACCAGCTCCCCCTCGGGTATGTGCAGATTGACATTTTCCAGCGCGGTAAAATTTTTATACGACTTGGTAATGTTGACAACTTCTATGCTCATCCTGCTTTCTCCCCTGACGCGTCAAAGTAATAATCCTCTTCCGCCTTGGACTTCCGCTCGGTTTTCCATTCGATCAAGCTTTTTAGCACCAGCGTGACCAGCGCCAGCACAGCGAGCAGCGTTGCGACGGCAAACGCAGCGGCGAACTGGTACTCGTTGTACAAAATCTCCACGTGCAACGGCAGCGTATTGGTCATGCCGCGAATGTGGCCGGAGACGACCGATACCGCGCCAAACTCCCCCATCGCCCTGGCGTTGCACAGGATCACACCGTACAAAATCCCCCATTTGACGTTTGGCAGCGTGACGCGCCAAAACGTTTTCCAGCCGCTCGCTCCCAGCGATACAGCCGCTTCCTCCTCGTCTTTGCCCTGCGCTTCCATCACCGGAATCAGCTCGCGGGCCACGAACGGAAACGTCACAAAAGTCGTCGCAAGCACGATCCCGGGCACCGCGAAAATGATTTTCAGATCAAGCGCAGCCAGCCATGGCGCAGCAACCCCCTGACTGCCGAACAACAGGACGAAAATCAGCCCGGCGATGACTGGCGACACGGCAAAAGGCAGATCGATCAGCGTAAGCAACACATTTTTGCCGCGAAACGAAAACTTGGCAATCGCCCAAGCGGCGGCAATCCCAAACGTGACGTTCAGCGGTACGCTAATCGCCGCTACGAGCAAGGTCAATTTGACCGCAGACAGCGTTTCCGGCTCGGCAATCGCAGCCAGAAAAACACCCGCCCCTTGCTTGAACGCCTCAGTGAACACGGCGATCAGCGGCAAAATGAGAAACAGGCCCAAAAACAGAAAAGCGACTGCGATCAAGCTCCAGCGAACGTAGGCTGGCTCGGTTACATGTTTCATTTGTCCCACCTCCTATCGTGCCGCATCGAACTTGTTGATTCGCCATTGCAAGTAGTTAATGAGCAGAAGCATGACAAACGATGCGACGAGCATGACGGTTGCAATGGCGGTAGCTCCCGCGTAATCGAACTGCTCCAGCTTGGTCATGATCAAAAGCGGCACGATTTCCGTCTTGAGCGGCATGTTTCCGGAGATAAAGACGACAGAGCCGTATTCGCCAAGCGCCCGGGCAAAAGCGAGGGCAAAGCCCGTAATGATCGCCGGCAGCAAATGCGGCAAAATGACGCGGGTAAACGTGGCAAACCGCGTGGCTCCCAGCGTCGCAGCTGCTTCCTCCATCTGCAAGTCCCAGTCCTGCAAAACAGGCTGCACGGTTCGCACCACAAACGGCAGCCCGATAAAGGTCAAAGCAACCCAGATGCCGATCGGCGTATACGCCACTTTTACGCCCCACTCGGCCAAATACTGCCCGATCCAGCCGTTTTCGGCGTAGATGGAGGTGAGCGCAATCCCGCCTACCGCTGTCGGCAAGGCGAAAGGCAGATCGACAATTCCGTCAATGATCCGCTTGCCAAAAAAATCGTACCGGGTCAACACCCAGGCGACCAGTACACCGAATACCGCATTGACACAAGCGGCGAAAAAAGACGTGAGGATGCTGACGCGAATCGAAGCGATCACCCTCGGATCGAGGATCGTTCCCACGAACTGCTCCCAGCTCATGGTAGTGGCCTTCAAAAAAAGGACAGACAGGGGGATTAATACCAAGAGGCTCAAGTAGATGATGGTATAGCCCATCGTCATGCCAAAGCCCGGCAGGAACCCCCTGCGCAAAAATGATTTTCTCATGGAGCTAACTCCTCTGATGGCAGGATAGGTTATGGACTGGATTACGGTTTGTACAGCTGATCAAAGACGCCTTGGTCGGAGAAGTGCGTTTGTTGAGCTTTTGTCCAGCCGCCAAAAAGTTCATCTATTGTGAACATTTCGATTTCAGGAAACGCAGGCGTATGCGCTTTGAGCACTTCCGCGGAACGTGGGCGATAGTAATGCTTCGCCGCAATTTCCTGCCCTTTTTTCGTGTACAGGAATTGCAAGTAGGCGTCGGCGACTTCTTTTGTCTTGTGCTTTTCCGCATACTTGTCGACGACGGTCACCGGAGGTTCTGCCAGGATGCTGAGAGACGGATTGACGATTTCGAATTTGTCTTTGCCCAGCTCGTTCACAGCCAAGTACGCTTCATTTTCCCAGGCGATCAGCACGTCGCCAATCCCGCGCTCGACAAACGTCGTCGTCGATCCGCGCGCTCCCGAATCGAGCACAGGCACGTTTTTAAACAAGGCTCCCACGAACTCTTTTGCCTTGGCTTCGTCACCGCCATTTTTCTTCAGGGCGTATCCCCATGCGGCGAGGTAGTTCCATCTGGCGCCACCGGAAGTTTTCGGGTTCGGCGTGATGACGGAGATGCCCGGTTTGACCAGATCATCCCAATCTTTGATCTGCTTCGGGTTGCCTTTGCGCACGAGAAAAACGATGGTAGACGTGTAGGGAGAGCTGTTTTCCGGAAGCTTTTTTTGCCAGTCTGCCGCAATCAGTCCCTGCTCGGCGATCGCGTCGATGTCGTACGCCAAAGCCAATGTCACCACGTCCGCTTCCAAACCGTCGATGACGGATCGGGATTGCTTGCCGGAGCCGCCGTGCGACTGCTTGACGTTGAGCGTCTGTCCGGTTTTCGCCTTCCACTCCTGGGCAAATTCCGCATTGACTTCCTGATAAAATTCTCTGGTCGGGTCATACGAGACGTTCAGCAGCTCGACGGTCTGTGAGCCGCCCGCTTCCCCGCTCCCGTTTGTCCCTGTTCCTTGCGACGCAGCCGAGCATCCTCCCAAAGCGATAGCTACGGCAACGATCCCGATGCGTTGCAGGATGGACTGAATATTGCCCTTTGTGGTGTTCATACTGGTGACCTTCACTCCCCATTTTTAATCTATACTATTTTACTCGGAATACTTAGTTATCTACGATTATACCTGCCTTTTTATCGCTGTCAATCATATTCCCATCCACTTTATGCCCACTAGCTGGGCGAGGTGAGAAATGGCGGCGCAAAAAAGACGTATGGCGTGTGGCTGTACGTTCGTTTAGCTACTCGGTAAGCAGGGGGAGCAGCTTCCTAATCCCAGTGATTTGTTCCCCGCTGTCGTTGTTTCGCTTCTCGCTATCGGTTTTCCGCTTCGTACTGCTTTTTCCGCTTCGCACAGCCGTTTTTTTGCTTCTCGTTGCCGTTTTCCACTTCGCACACCGTTTTTTCGCTTCTCGTTGCCGTTTTCCACTTCGCACCACCGTTGTTTCGCTTCTCGCTGCCGTTTTTCCGCTTCGCACCACCGTTTTTTCGCTTCTCGTTGCCGTTTTCCACTTCGCACCACCGTTTTTTCGCTTCTTGCTGCCGTTTTCCACTTCGCACCACCGTTTTTTCGCTTCTCGCCGCCTTTTTGCCCTTCCGCACTGCCGCTTTTTCCATCCGCTCGCAGCATATTCCGCGCAATCCCAGCCAACACTCTCGCGCATTTTTTGGCTTTCGGTTATGATGGGACAAAAGGAGTGAATGATCGTGATCACCGTTTATGTCAAACGTCCGCATGAGGACGCAACGATTGCTGAAATTGCCGATACGGATGCTTTATCCGAGCTGGTCGATGGGGATTTTGAAGTGGTGACGGACGACCATCTGGAAGGAATCTCGCTGATCGTGAATGAAGACGGACGAGGTGTATTGGCCAACAATTTTCCGATTACCGCAGACGGCTACCTCGACTGGGTATATGGCCCGTGTGTGTTCGTCAAGGCAGACGGCCGTTCTCTTAGCGAGGACGACATTCGTGTCATCGACCAGTTTCTCGCCGCCAAAAAATAGCAGCTGCCAAAAACAAAAAGACCCCTCCTCCGTCAGCGCATGTGTCTCGCACACTTGCTCGGAGTCAGGGGTCTGTTCTTTTTTAGGGCTGTCTTATCCGTTAATGCCGCTGCTGCCGAAGCCGCCAGCGCCTCTCTCAGTCTCATCCAGCTCGTCTACCACTTCGAAACGGGCAACAGGCACGACACCGATTACGCCTTGCGCGACGCGGTCGCCTTTTTTGATGAAATAGCTGTGAGAATCCACTTCTGTGTCTACCGTCACTTCTTTTTCTCCCGCATCGAGGCAGACGTTGCCGATCTTGCCGGACGGAATGCGGATGTTTTCCATCAAGACGCACACTTCTCCGCGGTATCCCGCATCGATCGTGCCCGGAGCGTTCGGCAGGCGCAGTTTTGTTTTCGCGCCAATGCCGGAGCGCGGACGCACTTGCAGCTCGTAGCCCTCTGGCAGTGCAAAAGCAAGTCCGGTCGGGATTTTGACGGTTTGCCCCGGAGCAATCAACACGTCTTCGACGGCAACGAGGTCAAATCCCGCGTCCAAGGCACGGGCGTATTGGGGAATGACTGCTTCCGGGTGCAGTTTTTTTAGTTTGACCTGGGCAACCAGGCGATCATTTGTCTGATTCATCAAAAGTCTCTCCTCATCTATCACCATTCTGCTAATGTCCTCCCATAGTGTACAAGATGGGCCACCATCCAGCAAGTTCAGCCACTTGCCCGCGTTTTCATAGAACGATCACAAATTCCTGTCTTTTTCTACACTTTTGTTTGCGGATTATGATATAATCACCGTTGCGTCATAAACTACAATTGAAAAAAGAAAGGTGGATTGTACCTTGCAAGTACAAAAACCATACCGCATTTTGCTCTACTACAAGTATACTCCGTTGGAAAACTACGAGGAGTATGCTGCTGAACACTTGCAATTTTGCAAGGAAAACGGACTCAAAGGACGGATCATCATCGCTCCGGAAGGAATTAACGGAACGGTATCCGGCACTGTCGAGCAGACCGACGCTTACATGGAATACGTGCGAAAAGACCCGCGCTTCGCGGACATGTGGTTTAAAATAGACGAATCGGAAGAACACGCATTCAAAAAAATGTTTGTTCGCGCGAAAAAAGAACTGGTGACCTGGCGTCTGGAAAACGACGTTGATCCGAATGAGAAAACAGGACACTATTTGAGCCCGAAAGAGTTTTACGAAATGATGCAGCAAGAGGACGTTGTCATCCTCGACGGCCGCAACTACTACGAATACGACCTCGGACACTTCCGTGGCGCGATTCGTCCAGAAGTGGATTCTTCCCGCGAGTTCCCTGAGTGGATTGCGGAAAACATGAGCCAATTCAAAGACAAAAAAGTCCTCACCTACTGCACAGGCGGCATCCGCTGCGAAAAGCTGACAGGCGTGCTTTTGGATCAAGGCTTTGAAAATGTGTACCAGCTTCACGGCGGAATCGTCACCTACGGAAAAGATCCGGAAGTAAAAGGCCGCCTGTGGGACGGAAAATGCTACGTATTCGACGAGCGTATCTCCGTACCGATCAACCATACCGAAGAAGATGTGGTTATCGGCCGTTGCCACTACTGCGGCACTGTGGAAGATCGCTACGTGAACTGCGCCAACCCTTTCTGCAACAAACAGCACTTCTGCTGCACAGAGTGCGAGCAAAAATTCAAGCGTTCCTGCTCCGACGAATGCCGCGAGCATCCGCGCAACCGCTTCGTTGAAGAGGAAGAAAAAGCGAAGCTGCAAGCCGCTGGAGCGAACGCATAACCATACGAAAAGGAAACAAGCTGACCGTGCCTTTGTGCCAGTCAGCTTGTTTTTTATTTGCCGCTGTCTGATTCGGTGCGAAACGCGGCGAGCTGCACAATCGGTGTTCGGTCATCCCACTCTTCCCCCTGCTGCTTTCTTCTGATTTTTTTGTTTGGTCGTTGCCAAAAAGCTCCCTCACTCGTATTACTTGGCGAAGTGTCAAAAAAAACAGGAGACGTATGCCATGGAAAAAAAGCTCAGCATCATTCTCGGCTTCATTGTCGGGCTTGTGTTCGTCAACTTCGACTTTGACTATTCTTTTCTGCTCGAAATGAATGTCGATCCTGCTTTTGTGAGAGCGGCCGTCAAGACAATCGGTTTTGTAGGCGCTTTGTTCTGTGGACTCACCTTGCTATTCGACGCTTGGAAAGCCATTCGGTCCAGTTGATAATGGAGGGAACAACGCTTGTGAATGACTATATCTCGACCATGCGAAAGCTCATCGGCCACGAAACGCTGCTCACAGTCGGCTGCGGAGCCATTTTGGAAGACGAATCGGGACGCATCCTTTTGCAACAAAAACACAACCGCATCTGGGGCATTCCCGGCGGTCTGCTGGAGCTTGGCGAAACGTTCGTGGAGACGCTCAAACGCGAAGTGCTGGAGGAAACCAGTCTGACTGTCTTGCAGTGGCAATTGTTTGGCCTCTACTCAGGAAAAAACGGCTTCGCCCAGTATGCCAATGGGGATAAAGTGTTTAGCGTCCAGCTGATCTTTCGCGTCACAGACTACGCAGGCGTGCTCCAGACAAATGAAGAGAGCACCCGCCAACAGTTTTTTGCCAAAAACGAATTGCCGGACAGTCTGAACCCCCATCAGGCTCCGTTCATTTTGGACTGGGTACATGGAGTGACCCCGCCGATTGTCAGGTGAAGCCTGCGCCTCTCCCCATCTGGCCTTGAAAAGACGGAAGTACCCATGCGCTGATCTCTGCCAAATCGTCAATGACGACATGAGCCTCGGCAACTGCTGCATACTGGGGGCTGCGTTTCCATACCGCCTTCATACCGACCGCCCTGCTGGCGCGAACATCGTTGTCGGGGTGGTCACCTATGTACATCGCCTGTTCAGCAGGCACTCCAAGCTTGTCCAATGCCCGGTGAAAAATCGCCGGATCAGGCTTGCGCAAGCCTTCCCATTCCGACATGAGCACCTCGTCAAAATAAGGCGCGATGCCCAGTGCCTTGACATTGTCGTACTGGAACTGCCCGAAACCGTTTGAGATCAAGCCCAGCCGGATGCCCTGCTTTTGCAGGTCGGCAAGCATTTCATGCAGATGCGGGAACGCGACACAATGCTTTTGAAAATGACAGAGGTAGTCTTGCAGCAAAAAGGCCGCTTCCAGCTTCGCAATGGCCAGCTCCTCAATGAGCTGCGCGTACACTTTGTCCTTCCATACGTATCCGTGCTGATCCAGCTCGATAAAACGCTGCACGAATGTTTCCTGTCGGACGTGCTGAAGCTGGGAAATTCGCTCATACTGGTCGTGGACAAACCGGATGAGCGAAGTGTCGCGGTCGAGCAAAGTGCCGTCCAGATCGAATAGTACCGCTTGTATCATCTGCATCACGCTCCTTTTTGAATGATACGAACATTCCCGCATGTAATTGTTCCACAACCATTTGCCCGCTTCCCTGCATTTGGTAAACTAAGAATGATCAAATCAAACAGAAAAAGGTGAAAATTATGTCGCCGAACCATGAAGCAAGCATCCTGGAATGGCAAGCTGCATTAGAAGCAGGACAAACGACGTCCCGTGAGCTGACCATTCTGTTTTTGGAACGGATCGCTGCCTACGACAAACAGGGACCGACCATTAACGCCATCAGTGAAATCAATCCCGATGCCTTGCATATTGCCGAAGCTCTGGACAGGGAGCGGGCGATATCCGGCAGTCGCGGGCCGCTTCACGGCATTCCGATATTGATTAAAGACAACATTGCGACCGGAGACAACATGCACACGACAGCCGGGTCGCTCGCCTTGGCCGATTCGTACGCGTCGGCAGACTCGTTTGTCGCCGCACGTCTGCGCGAAGCAGGCGCCGTCCTGTTGGGCAAAACCAATCTGACCGAATGGGCGAATTTCATGGCTGACAACATGCTGAACGGCTACAGCTCGCGCGGCGGACAAGTTCTCAATCCGTACGATCCTGCGTTCGATGTCGGCGGCTCCAGCTCCGGTTCAGGCGCGGGAATCGCGGCAGGCTTTGCCGTAGCGGCTGTCGGAACAGAGACTTCCGGGTCGATCCTCGGCCCTGCCAAAAAAAATTCGCTCGTCGGCATCAAACCGACGGTAGGCTTGATCAGCCGCCAGGGCATTATCCCGATTTCCCACAGCCAGGACACGGCAGGCCCGATGACGCGGAACGTAACGGACGCGGCCATTTTGCTCGGTGTCCTGACAGGTGTCGATCCGCAGGACGCGGTGACCGGAAAAAGCGCAGGGCTGGCCCACCGCGATTACCTCCCCTTCCTCGACGCAAACGGACTGCAAGGTGCCCGAATCGGTGTCGTGCGTTCCGGCTATTTGGCTGAATGCGACGAGGAAGAAGCCGCTCTTTACGAAGCCGCTATCTCGCAACTGCGGCAGGCTGGCGCTACTGTCATCGATTCCGTAAGCATTCCTTCTGAAAATGCCGATTGGAACTCGCAAGTTTTGTATCACGAGTTTAAGACAGGTGTAAATGCCTATTTGAAAACATTGCCCGCCTCTTTCCCGATCCGCACCCTGAAAGATATTGTCGCCTTCAATCGCAAGCACGAAGCAAGAGCGCTCCGGTTTGGGCAAAGCGTACTGGAGCAGTCCGAGCAAACCAGCGGCACCTTGACCGATCCTGCCTATTTGCGGCAAAGACTGTACGATCTGGAAATGTCGCAACGCCAAGGGATCGACGCCGCACTCAAGGAACACGACCTGGACGCTCTGCTGTTCCCGGGAGACACGGGCTGTGACATTGCGGCGAAAGCTGGCTACCCGTCCATTGCCCTTCCCTCCGGCTACACTGCGCAAGGAAAGCCTTTTGGCATCATGCTGACTGGACTGGACTTCTCGGAGCCTGCTCTTCTGCGCATGGGCTACGCCTACGAGCAAGCGACTTTGCTGCGTGTCCCGCCTGTCTTGACGGAGGCTTAACTCCTTGTTGAGAACCTGGCGAGCGGCACAGACGATACACTGCTCTCGCCCATTCGTGTCGCAAACCAATCGCCAGAACGCCAATCCCAAGCTCAGTAGGATCGGAGGTGAATTTTTGTTGGAAAACGTTCGTTTGCGCCCGACCACTGCGGAAGATTTGCCGATTTTGTTTGAGCAGCAGCTCGACCCGGAGGCAAACCATATGGCCGCCTTTACCGCTAAAGACCCGAGTGACAGGCAAGCTTTTACCGCCCATTGGAACAAGATTTTGGCAGACAACTCGATTGAGAAAATGACCGTGCTTGCCGATGGACAGATCGCGGGCTACATCGTTTTCTTCGAGCAATTTGGCAGCCCTTCCGTCGGATATTGGCTCGGCAAACCATTTTGGGGCAAAGGGATCGCGACACAGGCGCTTACCGCCTTTCTCGCGCTTCTCCCCGTCCGACCTGTTTACGCCCGCGTCGCCAAAGACAACGTCGGTTCGATCCGCGTCCTGCACAAATGCGGCTTCCGCCAGGCAGGAGAAGACGCGGGATTTTCCAATGCCCGCGGCTGTGATGTCGAGGAGCTGATCATGGTGCGGGAAGGTTGACGGCTTGACGGCAGCATAAGTGACGCCAACGCCTCGAAACGCTCTGAAACCCCAGCATCTTCCAATCGTATACACACATAGAACCGAGAATGTCTCCACAGGAGGGAAGTGCCGTGGCTCTTTTCGGCAACATACTGGCTGCCATCCTCTTGTTCGCCTGGGCTGGCGCAGAATTTCTGTTCGGCCCTGCCCCGGGAAAATGGCGGATGCGTCTCGGCTTTTTTCTCGGCCTGGTTGTCATCAGCGGTGTGCTCTACTGGGGCGGGTACTGGCTGATTGGTTGACAGCCTGAGCGCCCTGACTGCCCTTTCTGTTTCCGCCCACAAAAAACGCATGTACCCCGAATCGGTGCATGCGTTTTTCTTTACATAGTCGTTTGCTGTTCTGCCTTGCCCAGTCGGTCCTCGAAAAGCTTGCCGAGCTGGCCGATGTCCACTTCCCACTTGTCGTCCTTGTAGTAGACGGTCGCCTTCGTCTCGCCTTTTTTGCCTACGATGCGAATGCTCGCCGTCTTGACCTCGTAGGTGCCGTCCGGCTGAAACGTAATGTCTGCATCCTTCAGTTCGCTGTCGAGCACAGGCGTGATCGTCTTGTCCACCACTTCCTGCGTAGCCACCGCCGCTTGCCGTCCCATCTGGATGACTTCCTCCGGGCTGAAGTGAAAAAACAACACCAGTACGACTCCGATGATGGCTGCAAGCGAGATGATCCGAATCAAGCTGCGCACGACCCATTGAGCTGCCAAGATCAAGACTATGATACAAACCGCGACGGGCCAGTAATCTTTCACGAGTTGAAGAACTTGCTCCATCCTCATCACTCCTTCACCATTTCATTTTCGCCAAAAAAGGGCGGTCCCTAATCACAGACGACAGAGAAAATGGCGCTTGTTTTTGAAAAGTAGAAAAAACCGCCGCAAAGGTGCGGACGGACTCTTTCGGCACAACTTTTCAATCTGTAACACCATTCGACAACTGCCGCATCGAGTCCTGCCACGAAGCGCAAAAACGGCGACAAATCAATGACAAATGCGGGAAAGCTGATGGTGGAGACAAGCGCAAAGAAGGCTGCCGTACGGATAACCTTTCCAGTCCGTACGGCAGCCTATTTTTCTTTTGGCTTAGTGCCTGCTTAGTTCCTTTTGGCGAAGGCTACTGCTTGTGCTCTGCCCGTCGACACCCGGAACCCGCTGACCGCTTGATTGGCTGCTCGCGCAAAAGTGAGAGTTACGCCATACAAGCTTCCCCCGACTCCGGCGATAAACTGATCGGGGGCCGTGCGCAGCAACTGCTGCTTTTTGTTCCGGCGATGCGAGAGATAGAGCGTCCCGTCCTCGACCAGCACCTCGTAGGCGGTTCCCAGCTCCGCGCTCTCGTACGTGCCCGCATATGCCAGCCCGTCTGCCTCGCATTCCTGATCAGGCTGCCATTTTTTCAGTGGGATGCAGCGCGTTCCAAAGCGAAATCCGGCTGTTGAACCGAGATACAGCTCGTAGTTGGCCGTTCCCGCTTGATAGCGGTTTCCCTCCACCTGAACAAAGGGCGCAGCTCCGTACTCTTCAAGCAAATACAGCTGATCTCCCTTGCCCACCACTTGCGCGATGAACGCGTACGTTCCGTCGGAATAATACGTCCCTGCCACGTCCTCGTCTGCAAAATCGGCATCGTAAAAGTCAGGCAAAACCTGCGGCTCCACCTCGCTCCGCTCCACTCCCAGCAGCAAGTCGACGATTTTCTCCGCAGCCCTGCCGATTGCTACCGTATCCGTGTTGCTGAAAATGGCGATATCGATATCCTCTACCGGAAACCGGACGGTACAACTGCGGAATGCCGCGTCTGAACCGTCGTGCCCGATAAAAGGACGCCCCTGGTACAGAGCAGGATCATTCACGATCAATCCGCCCGCGTAATGAATCTTCGTTCCGTCCAGCAGCGTCGGGCAGTCAAACATCTCGGAAAGTGTCTCCCGTTTGCAAATGACCGGCTCCTTGAAGTTGGCCATCCACTTCATAAAATCAGTTGCGGTCGTGTGCAGCGAAGTGGCGCCATACGTGCCGTAGTTCAGCACGGCATGAATCAGCTCCCCGCCGACGCGCTTGTAAGAATCCGCGCCATTTGGAATCACCTGCCAATACCGATCCTTGAAGCACGTTTGCGCCATGCCGAGCGGGGCAAAAATCCGCTCACGGGCAAACTCGTTCAAACTTTTGCCGGACACTCTTTCAGCGATTTCGGCCAGGAGGGTAAAATTCGAGTTGCAGTACATATAGCGGGTAAGTGGCGGAAAATTCAGCTCCGTTTGCGTGGAAATAACGTCTTTGGCGTCAGACTGTGTGATCGTGTCATCAAGCCGGACTCCTTGCAGCATGAGCAGCTCCCACTGATCCCGGATGCCGCTCACGTTGTTCATCAGATTGCGCACCGATACAGGCTCGGCGAACGAAACCATGTCCGGCACGTAGCTGCGAATGTCGTCATCTACGTTCAGTAGACCGTCTTCCTGAAGCAGCAGTACACACATCACTGTCACTTGCTTGGACACCGATGCAACATGAAACACCGTCTCGCCCGTGATCGGCAGCCTATGCTCCACGCTGGCGTAGCCAAAGCAGTTTTCGTAGACGATTTCCCCGCCTTTGCGAACCACAACCTGTCCGCCCGGGCATACGCCTTGCTGCCAATCCGCGAACAAGTCATCGATTTTTGCCGCTATCTCCGCATCATATCTACTCACAACCTTGCCTCCTCTGGCTCAGCAGACCAGCTTCCTGTTACATCAGTCGACCTCTGCCTCTTTTTCCCAACTCTACCACTTCTGCCGAAAGCTTTCAATGAAAGCGACGAGGAGTTGAACCGCGTTTTCCAGATCGTCCAGATGCACGAGTCCAGTGGCAGAGTGAATGTAACGGGACGGGACCGAGATGCATCCGGCTACCGTTCCTTTGCCAGCGAGGCTGATCGAGTACGTGTCTGTCACGCAGTTCAAATACACGCCACGCTGGTACGGGATGTGATTTTCTTCTGCCGTTTGCACCAGCTTTCTCGTCAGCTTTTTCGGGACGCTGCTTCCCGCCCAGTTGTCGGTGACCCACTCGTAAAACAGGATGACCGGGCCGCCGCCAAGCGTCAGCGGAATCATTTTCTCTTCGATCTTCGGCGTTCCGCCAGTGAGCGCGACATCGAGCGCCAGCGCAACGTCCGGCTGAACGGCGAAAGCGGCAGGGCCTGCGCCGCGCATCCCGACTTCTTCCTGAACCGAGCCGACCGCATAGACCGATGCGGTGAGCTGTTTGCCCGCGAGCCGCTTCATGACTTCGAGCATGACGGCGCAGCCGGAGCGGTCATCGACTGCTTTTCCGGTAAACACTTTGCCGCCGTTCAAAAATTGCCCCTCCCGCGAAAAGGTGACGAAATCGCCGACCGTGACGCCAAGCGCTTCTGTTTCCTCTCGGCTCGCCGTCCCTACGTCCACATACAGCTCGCTAAGCGGAATCGCCAGCTTCGCCTCTTCCGCCGTCACGATATGGGACGGCTTCGCTCCTGTGACTCCCTTGACGACGCCTTTGTCCGTATGAATGTCCAGCACCTGGTTGATCACCATGCGGCTATCGTGACCGCCGACCGGGTGAAACCAGACAAATCCTTTTTCGTCAATGTAGCTGACGATAAAGCCGATCTCGTCCATATGCGCGCACAACATGATTTTCAGGTCGGGATCGCTCCCTTTTTTAATGAAAAACTGGTTGCCTAGCGCATCGCTTTGGTGCTCGTCCACCACATCCAGCAAATTTTCCCGCAAGTAAGCGGCAACCCGCTCCTCATCCCCCGCCACACCGGGGATCGCGTCCAGTTCGGTCAGCCATTTTTGCAAACTCATGTCATTGCTCCTCTCCTGATTCTGCTTTGGGCAACTGGCGCTGCATCATGTTCCCTAGCTCTGCCACCACCGTGTCCGGGCTTTGTGCCAGCGCGTCCGCCACCCGTTGGCGAATCGGCAGCGGCTTGTCCTGGCTCAGCTTGAACGCCCCTTCGATTTTCGTTACCTGGATCTCGAAAGCAACCAGCTCTTGTTTCAGCTTTTCTGTATAATCTTGTGGAATGGCGTCAAAATGCTTTTCATAAGCAGGCTCGAACGTGCGGATCGTCTGCAACAGCGTCTGCGCGACGTCTTCTGCCTGCGAATAAATGACAGGCTTGCCGTAGACGTGCACAGCCGCGTAGTTCCAAGTCGGCACACCGTAGCGGCTTTCATAATATTGCGGCGAAATATACGCATGCGGCCCTTGGAACATGACCAGCACGTCCTGCTCCGCAAACGTTCGCCATTGCGGATTCGCCAAAGCCATGTGGCTGACCAGCGTGATCTTCGCCTGCTCGTGCTCATGCTCCACCAAAAAAGGCAAATGGGTCGCCAGCGGAATCGTCCCGTCGAAGCTGACGATGGTAGCAAAATGGTACTTTTTCATAAAGGCTACTAGCGTCTCTATATCGTTTTCGCGATAAAATGGGGGAATAAACATCGTCGACCTCCTTGTCTGTCAGGTGTAAAACACGCGTTTCAGCTCGGCAGCCGTTTCGGCCAACGCTTCTTTGCTCGCGTCTACCTCGCCGGAAAAGTTGAAAAAGCTGTGCACCATGCCAAGGTAGCGCTTTGCTTTTGCCGCGACACCGAACGAAGCCAGCCGCTCGGCATACAGCTCTCCTTCGTCGCGCAAAGGATCGAACTCGGCCGTGACGATTACAGCTTGCGGCAAGCCGCTTAAATCGGCAGCAAGCAAGGGGGAGGCGAGCGGGTCGTTGATCTGTTCCTCATCCTGCAAGTAATGAGCGCGGAACCAGAGCATCTCGTCGTAAGTCAAGTTGTATTGATTCCCGCATTCCCGACAAGACGCTGTATCGAGGGCAAACGAGACAACCGGATAGATCAGCAGCTGGCAGCACAAGCCAAACTCGCCGCGATCGCGCGCCAGCAAGGAGACGACAGCCGCTAAATTGCCGCCTGCGCTCTCTCCGCCAACAGCGATTCGCTTGCTGTCTCCGTTGAAGGAAACCGCATGCTCAACTACCCACTTGGTCGCCGCATACGCATCCGTGACGGCTGTCGGGAACTTGTGCTCAGGCGCGAGGCGATAGTCGACAGAGACGACGATGCAGCTCGCCGCTTGTGCATAATAGCGACAAATGCGATCGGTTATCTCGATATTCCCGAGCACGAAGCCGCCCCCGTGAAAAAAGACGAACACAGGCAGCAGCTCCGGCAACCCTTCCCCGCCTGGGGTGTACAAACGAATCGGCAGCTCTGCTCCCCCTTGTTCTGCCACCGCAATCACCCGATCCTCTACCGCTGCTACAGGCGTCTCAAGCTCCGAGAGATTGGCCCGCGCTCGTGAAAAAGCGAGACGCGCTTCTGCGGGCGTCATGGATTCGGTATCTGGCAGTCCAAGCAAGCTTTGTTTGCGAAATACTTCCTTTACTTGCGGATGTACACTCATGCCTTCCTCCCCTTCTCTTGACGAGTCCACATGCGAAATCCGAAAAAGGCCGCCCACGCCTGCTCGTCGTCATTGGCAAAAAACCGGATCGGGTACTCGTCCTTTTCCATGACAAGTGTCTGACTGTCGCTGGCGCGCAAATCGTAGCGCTCGCCGCCAAAAACGAGAGTCGGCTTGTCTTGGGCAAGCTCAATCTGCAAGCTGCCCCCTTCTCTGGACTGATACGTGCCTGCGAGCTTTTCCAGTTGTTCCTTTGTCGCCGTATAGTGCGGCTCCTGGCTTGCTTTTTGCGTGAGCGGCAAGCCGAGCGCCTGGTTGACCGCCGCCAGCCAAATGTCTCCTGCTGGCATATCCGTCGCGTTGATCAGGACAGCTGCGACAAGTCCCTGTTCCGGGACGAAACCGAAGCAAGACGATACCCCTTGCTGACTTCCGCCGTGGCTGACGAGCGTCACGCCCGAATAATCGGGAACGATCTCCAGCGCCAGTCCGTAAAATTGCTTGCGGCCAACCTGATGAACAGGCTGCCACATTTTGCGCGGCAGCTCTTCGCTTGCGACCAGATTTTCGCCGCCTACAAAAGCCGCGCCGTAGCGCAACAGATCGTTGACCGTAGAGCGCAAGCCGCCGCCCACCTCGTAATTTCCCAGACTCGGCCACGGCACCGCTTCCAACTTGCCTGTCTCGTTGTTTTTCATATACGGTACAGAGACGTCAGCCATTTTCGCAATTTCTTCCAGACTGTACGTGGAGCGGTGCATGCCAAGCGGAGAGAGGATCGTTTCCGTGACAAATCTGCGGTAGAGCCGGTTCGTCAGCCGTTCGATGATCGCGCCTTGCAGCAAAAAGGCATCGTTCGAGTAGCTGAAATACTCGCCCGGTTTGCCCAACAGCTCGTACTCCTGCCCCGCGATGTACGTGAGGTGGTCTTCCAGCCTGTTGATTTCCGGTTTGCGGGGAAGAGGCGGCAAGCCGCTCGTGTGCGACATCAAATGATGGACTTTTACCATGCCGGGGTCATCCATGCCGCACAGCTTGAACTCGGGAAGATGCGCGCATACCGGATCATCGAGGGATAAGCGCCCTGCTTCCACCAGCGAAAGCAGCGCCAGCACCGTCAGCGACTTCGTGACGGAGCCGCACCCGAACAGCGTGTCGGGGCCAATCGGCCGCTTCGTTTGCAAATCGGCATAGCCAAAGCCGCGCTCGTATACAACCGTTCCGTTTTTCGCAACAGCGATGGCGATGCCCGGAATTTGCTCTTCGTCCATCCGCTTGGTGACGTATGCTTCGAACTCAGGCCAGTTTTCCACTGCCATCTGTGTCACTCCCCCTTCTCCCCATACAAATGGCATTTGACATAATGCTGCGGAAGCACTTCCGCAAAGCTCGGTATTTCCTTGGCGCAAATGTCGAACGCTTTCGGACAGCGCGTATGAAAGCGACAACCGCTCGGCGGATTCAGCGGATTGGGAATCTCGCCTTGCAAAACGATTCGTTCTCTGGACTGCTCCTGAACCGGGTCAGGCAAGGGAATCGCCGACAGCAGCGCTTCCGTGTACGGATGCAGCGGTCGCGCATACAGCTCATCGCTTGCGGCAAGCTCGACCAGTTGCCCGAGGTACATGACGGCGATCCGGTCGCTAATATGCTTCACCATGGACAAGTCGTGAGCGATAAACAAATAGGTCAGCTGTTTTTGCCGCTGCAAATCCATCAGCAGGTTGACGATTTGCGCCTGAATCGACACATCGAGGGCGGCAATCGGCTCATCCGCCACGATAAAGGAAGGCTCGACTGCCAACGCCCGGGCAATCCCGATCCGCTGACGCTGCCCGCCGCTAAATTCGTGCGGGTAACGATTCGCCTGCCTGGAACTGAGTCCGACAAGCTCCAGAAGCGCGCTGACCTGCTCTTTCCGCTCTTTTTTCGCAAGATTCGGACGATGGATCATCAGCCCTTCGGAAATGATCTCGGTGACAGTCATTCGCGGATTCAACGACGAGTACGGGTCTTGAAAAATCATTTGCATCTGGCTGGTGTACGCCTTGTGCCCCTTGCGCTCGGTCATGTCGCTTACACGCTCGCCCGCAAAGCGAATTTCGCCGCCAGTCGGCTTGTACAGCTGCAACAGCGTCCGGCCCACCGTCGATTTGCCACACCCGGACTCTCCGACCAGTCCCAACGTCTCTCCTTGCCAAATGTGAAAGCTGACATCATCGACTGCGCGCAGCGTCTGATTCGGCCCGAGCTGGAAATGCTTGCTGAGATGGTTCACTTCAAGTAGTACGCGGTTGTTCATGACCTCATTCACCCTCCTGCGACTCCTGCCAGCCGCTCTTGCTGCTGCGCCCGCTGATCGAGCAGCCAGCACTTGGCTGTATGCCCGCTCGACACTTCTGTGAGTGGCGGCGAAAAATGTTTGCACACCTTCATCACGTGCGCACATCTCGGGGCGAACGGGCAGCCTTGTTGCTGGCGGGCGAGATCAGGCGGCGTACCCGGAATCGGGATGAGCGGCTCGTTGCCCGCGGCGTCCAGACGAGGCATCGAGCGCAGCAATCCCCACGTGTACGGATGTTTGGGACGGTAAAAAATTTCCGCAATCGGCCCTGTCTCCACTACCTCTCCGGCATACATCACAGCCACTTTTTGCGCCATGTTGGCGACGACTCCCAAGTCATGCGTAATCAAAATGATGCCCGTCCCCGTCCGTTGCTGAAGCGACTTCATCAGCTCCAAAATTTGCGCCTGCACCGTCACGTCGAGCGCAGTCGTCGGCTCGTCGGCAATCAGGACTTTCGGGTCGCAGGCAAGCGCCATCGCAATCCCGACACGCTGGCGCATTCCCCCGGAAAAATGGTGCGGGTACGCCCTGATCCGCTCCTGCGCGTTCGGAATGCCGACCAGTTGCAGCATGTTGACCGCTTTTTCATAGGCGGCGGCTTTGTCGAGCCGCTGGTGCTTGCTGATCCCTTCTACCAGCTGCTGGCCGATCGTCATCGTCGGATTCAGCGACGTCATCGGGTCCTGGAACACCATGGAGATTTCCGCTCCCCGAAGCGACTGAAGCTCTCGCGGAGGCAACGCCAGCACGTTTTGCCCTGCATAGGTGATCTGCCCGGCGGGGATGCTCGTGCTCTGCTTCGGCAAAAGCCGCATGATCGCTTTGGCCGTGACCGATTTGCCAGAGCCGGATTCACCCACGATGGCGAGCGTCTCCTGCTTTTGCAAGCAAAAGCTGACCCCTCTTACCGCATGCACCTCGCCTCGCTGGGAATGAAACGCAACATGCAAGCCGTCTACTGTCAGGATCGGTTGATTCATCGACATCCCCTCCTTATTTCGTCATTTTCGGATCGAGCGCATCGCGCAGCCCGTCCGCAAGCAGGTTGAAGCTGATCATGATCAAACTGATCATCACGGCGGGAATCACCAGCTTGTAAGGGAACAGCCGCATCCCTTTGTAGCCGTCGTTGATCAGAACCCCAAGCGAGGCGAGCGGCGCCTGTAGACCAAGCCCGATAAAACTCAGAAACGCTTCAAAAAATATCGCGGTCGGCAACGTGAACATCAAAGTGACGATGATCGGCCCCAGCGCGTTCGGGATCAAATGCTTGAACATGATCCGGCTGTTGGAAACCCCGAGCGAACGGGCAGCCAGCACAAATTCCTGGCCTTTTAGCTGCAAAATTTGTCCGCGGACAATCCGCGCCATCCCGACCCAGCCTGTAATCGTCATCGCCAAAATGATCGACGTGATTCCCGGCTCCAAGATGAGAATGAACAAGATAATGACGATCAGATTGGGGATGCCGACGAGCACTTCAATGATGCGCTGCATGACGTTGTCGATTTTTCCGCCGTAATAAGCCGAGATCCCGCCATAAAGGACGCCGATGAACAAGTCCAGCAAGGCGGCTACGAGGGCAATCAACAGCGAAATTTGCGTTCCCTTCCACACCCGCGTCCACATATCCCGGCCAAATTCGTCCGTGCCGAACCAGTGCGCCTCCGTTATATTCCGTTTCGCGTACAGATCGGCTCCGTTGCTGTCCAGCCCGTCAAACCCGAGCCACCCCAGCCCGCTTATTTTCGGCGGCAAATTGGAATGGGCCACATTTTGCCCGTCATAAGTGTATGGGGTCAGCAGCGGCCCGACAAAAGCCAGCACCGTAATGACCATGATCAACACGAAGGCAGGGACGACTCCGCGATTTTTTCCCAGCCGTTTGAGCGCAGCCTTCCAGGGCGAATCCGCAGCTGAAGCCGCAACCTCCATCGCTGCTTCTGCTGCAAATGGCTCGTGCACAAACAAATCGTCTGTTATTTCATGCGGGGACGTCCCGGTTGCCGGCAAAGTCCTCATGTGCTTTCCCCCCATTTTTCACGAATGCGCGGGTCCAAAATCCCGTAGATCATATCGACCAAAAGCACGACCAGAATGAACAACGTGCTGTAAAAGAGCGTAATGCCCATGATCACACTGTAGTCGTTCACCATGATGGATAAAATGAACTGCTCCCCCAGCCCTGGCACCGAAAAAATTTTCTCAATCACCAATGTTCCGGTCATGATCGACACCGCCATTGGCCCAAGCATGGTCACGACCGGGATCAGCGAATTGCGCACGACGTGCTTCCACACCACGGCAAACTCCGAAATCCCTTTGGCCCGCGCGCTCAAAATATAGTCCTGCGTGAGCACCTCCAGCATTTCCGTGCGGATGAACCTGGCGACTGCCGCTATCACCGTCACAGATAGCGCCAAGGAAGGCAGGATGGAATAAGAGTAATCCTCCCAAAGTCCGGGCGGCAGCCAGCCGAGCTTGACGCCCACGTAGTATTGCAACAGCGCCGCGAATACGAACGAAGGGATCGACATGCCCAGGACAGCCATCGTGACGGCTCCCAGGTCAAACAGGCTGTTCTGACGCAGCGCCGAGAGAATCCCCAGCCCCAGTCCGACAATCGAGCCGATCAGCATGGCTTGAAAGCCGATCAAAACAGACGGACCGATCCGCTTGAAAATGATGTCCGTGACCAGGCGCCCCTTGAATTGAAAGGAGACGCCCCAATCACCTTGAACCAAATTCCCCAGGTAGCGGGCGTATTGAACGGGCAGCGGCTGATCCAGTCCGTATTTTTGATTCAACGAAGCCAATTGCTGCTCGGACAGCTTGTCCGGGTTGCTGTACGGGGTGCCTGGAAGCAATTTCATCAGGAAAAAGGTCACGGTCGCAATGATGAACAAAGTCGTCAGCATGACTCCCAGTCGTTTCAAAAAATACAGTCTCATCCGCATGCCTCCCATTTCCGCGCCTGGCTTTTCAACCTTACTCCATATGCGTCCATTTGTACGTAAACTCCGGACCGCTCGGATGCCAGATCAGCCCTTTGATTTTTTGGCTCTGCAAAATGACTTCCCCGTATTGATACAGCGGGACGACCGCCGCATCTTTTTCGATGATGATTTTTTCCAGTTGCAGCAAGATGTCGTACCGTTTCCGCGGGTCCAGCTCCTTGTTGGCCTGTGCCACCAGCTGGTCAAACTGCGGGTTGGAATACTTCATCCGGTTCGCCGGTCCGCCCGTCACCCACATGTCCAAATACGTCATCGGGTCGATGTAATCCGGCCCCCATGTGGACAAAGCGATCTCATACTCAAACGCTTTTTCCTGTTTGATCCGCTGCTGGAACGGAACGGTTTTCAGCTTGAGCTTGAAGCCGGGCAAATTCGTTTCCAACTGCGCTTTCAAATACTCGGAAGTTTGTCGCATGTATTCCTGATCCGCCACAATCATGGACGTCGCAAGGCCGCTTTGTCCGATTTCAGCCAAGCCTTTTTGCCACAATGTTTTCGCTTCTTCGACCGTTCCTTTGTTCAATTGTCCGTTCAGCACACGATAATCTTTCATGTCCGGCGAGAGGGAGAACGCAGCAGGCACCAAGCCGTACAGCGGGATTGAACCATCGTTTAACACGACGTCTGTCAAGCTTTCCTTGTCAATCGCCATGCCGATCGCCCGGCGGATATTTTCGTTTTGGAAAGCGGCAACATCGGGATTCAGACGCATAAAAATGGTCGTCGGAGTCGCTACTTTTTGATAATCTTCCTTGCCTTTGTAAGCGTCAGCCAAAGAGGAGGTCAGACCTGTCACGCGGTCAAGCTTCCCGGTTTCATACAGGTTGACGGCTGCCGAAGGTTCCTTTACGATATAGACATTGATCTCGTCCAACTGGACGTTCGCGGCGTCCCAGTAGGATTCGTTTTTCTTGTATTGCCAGCTTTGCTCGTGCTTCCAGTCGTTCAGAACAAAAGGTCCGTTTGCCAGCACCTGGTCGTACTCCAGGCCGTACTTGTCGCCGGCTTTTTCCACGAATTTCTCGTTTTGCGGCAAAAACGGGGCAAGTGGCAGAAGCGGCAGGAACAGTGGATTCGCTCTGTCCAGCTTCACTTCCAGCGTCTTCGCATCAATCGCCTTGATGCCCAAATCGTCCGGCTTCTTCTCGCCTTGCAAAATCTTGTCGGCATTCGCAATCCCGGCCATTTCGAAAAATACGCCGAATGGCCCCACTTCCCGCAACACCCGCTTCCAGCCGTATTCAAAATCTTGGGCCGTTACCGGATCGCCGTTCGCCCATTTCGCATCCCGCAACAAAAACGTATGCGTCAAAGCGTCCTCGCTCGTTTTATGCTCCTGCGCAATCGCGAGGATCGGTTGATGCTTGTCGTCGAAGCGGAACAACCCTTCGTTGATGTTGTTGAGCACCGTAGAGCTGACCGCATCGGAAATCTGGGCCACATCGAGCGTGGCGATCTCCGCGCCTTCGGACACATTCAGCACTTGCTTGACGGCACTCGCTTCGCCCTGCTTTCCTTCATTGGCAGGAGAAGTGTCATTTTTCCCAGCCGACCCGAAGTTGCATCCTGCGAGCGCCACGCCGCTTACGAGAACGGCTGTCACGAAACAAAGGAACCGCTTGCTTGCTACCCTCATGATTCTTTTCCCCCTTATGCTCCTGTCTGTTTACCGTTTTTGTGGCCTGTTGCGCATAAAATTTTCCGAGGCAAAGCCGCGCACTTGCTCGTCTGTATAGTACCGCGAAAGCTCGTGCAACAAATTTTGCATCATGCCTGCATGGGAAAGTCCTTCGATGCGTTCGGGAATCGAGATGCCGTCGAAGTCTGAGCCGATTCCGATGTACCGCTCACCGCCCAACCCGCAAAAATGTTCGATATGGCGGATCAAGTCCGGGATCGCAGCCTTTCGTCCCTCCTTGACGAAGGCGGGAGAAAAAAACACGTGGACCAGACCCCCTTTGGCGAACAGCGCCCGCGCCTGTTCATCAGACAAATTCCGCGGATGGTCGAGGATCGCCCTTGCATTGGAGTGGCTTGCGATAGGATGAGCTGCCAGCTCGATCACGTCCCAGAAAGCCTGTTCATGCAAATGCGAGACATCTGTAAAAAGCCGATTTTCATTCAGAAAATTCACTATTTTTACACCGAACGAAGTCAATCCCGTAGCCGTTTTGTCCAACGCTCCGCCCGCAGCGAGATTCCCATGATTCCAGGTCAATCCGGCAGAGCGCACCCCCAACTGATACAGCGTCGTCAACATGGACAAGTCTTCTCCGATCGCATCCACTCCTTCCAGCGAGAGCAGCGCTCCGATTTCTCCGTCTCGCAGCCGATCGATGTCGTCCCATTCCTTGATTTGCTTCATCTCGGGATTTTTCCCCAAGACGTCCTCATGGAAATAATCCATTTGCGCAAGCACAGACGAAAGCTTTTGCTCCACAGACAAGTCTGGCGGCGGAAACAGCGCGAAAACTTGAACTTTTACTCCGCCTTGCTGCAAATGCGCTTTGTTCGACTCCAACTGTGGTGCATTGGCGAAAGCAAGCTCGCCTTTTGACAGCCACATTTTCAACAACGTGTCGCAATGCAGATCAACTACGTGCATAACAGGCTGTCCCCCCTTACAAGTCTACATACATGCCCTTGCCCGTCTCCTTCGCCTTGCGATACACAAACGCGGCAACGCTCAAATCTTGAACGGCGATCCCCGTCGAGTCGAACAAGGTAATCTCGCTCGCCGATTGGCGTCCCGGCTTTTCCTTGCTCGTAATTTGTCCCAGCTCTGCAAACAGACTGTCGCGGGAAGGCTGCCCTTGCAATTCTCCCAGGTGCGAAGCTTGCTCCCACCAATCGCAGACGAGCTTGTCCGGCAGCCGATCCAGCTCGATCTCCCTTTTCCCGCTCGTATCGCTTCCCATCGCATTCACATGAGTTCCCGCCTGCAGCCACGACGACTTGAGCACGGGCGAAAAGGCAGGTGTCGTCGTGACGACAATATCGGCTTGCTCGACCGCTTCCTGCGCCGAAGCGGCTTGTCTGGCGCCGAGTCCCATCCGCGTGATTTCCTCGGTCAGTCTGGCTGCCGAAGCATCTGTGCGGGAGTAGACGGAAACGGTTTCGAGCGGAAACAGGTGCAGCAGCCCTTCCAGCTGCGCTCTTGCCTGGACGCCCGCGCCAATCAGTGCGACCGACTTGCTCTTTTGGCGGGCTAAATATTTGGCCGCAATCGCCCCTGCCGCCGCTGTGCGGATCGCCGTCAGCAGATTGGCGTCCAGAAGGCACGTCGGCTCGCCCGTTTGCGGACAAAGCAGCAGCATGACGGATTGATGGTTTGTTTTGCCGCTTTGCCAATTGTCGCTCCAGAAGCCGCCTGTCTTCAGGCCAATCGCTGACTCCTCGCTCAAATACGCTGATTTGATGCTGTAAATCCCGTTGTGCTCCCCGATTTTTTCGCGAACGGACGGGAAAACGGCGCTTTTGCCTTGAGCAAACTGGGAAAAGGCCAGCTCCACCGTCTCCATCGCTTCACGGAAGCTCAACATCTCCGCAAACAGTTCCTGATTGATTACGAGCACTTTTGCCATGACTACACCCCTATTGATTGCATCCTCGCGCATGGATCGGAAACACGGTTTCGACTTTTCCGTCGCGTATTCCGTAAGCCACCTGGTACAAATTGACGGTTGGACAAATGTGGTTCGGAATGATTTCGATGCGCTGGCCGATGGAAAAGGACGTTCCCGGCACCATAATCGCATGCTCATCCGACAGTTTGCGGATGTGTACATCCTGCTGCCCTCGTACCTGCCCAAAACCGCTGGTCGCAAGCAGGCCGCTCGCCCGCAAGTCGATTGTCATCGCTTTCGCCCCTGCATCAGCCACAGCACGTTCGTCATTCGGCCTGGAAATAACCGTGCCGAGAATCGTCGCGGCACAGCGCTCCGTATCTCCGAAAAAGGCGGCGTGCGTCCTGTCGTAAAACACGTAGGTGCCCGGACGTATCTCGGTGACTCCGGGAACGACGCCTGCCCCAAGCAAACCGAGCGTGCAACCGACACTGACCTCGCAAGGAAAGCCCCAGCGCGAGCGGATTCGCCTCCCGATCTCGACCATTGTCTCCTGCGCTTGGCGCGCCACTTTTTCCAGCTCGCTTCTGTCTGCCGCGTTATACACTTGTCCTTCATGAGTGAATATTCCATCTATTTTTGTTTCAGGGAATTTTCTGATAATTTTCTCGACAAGGCTCTCTACCTGATCCGGTTCCACGCCACAGCGCTGCAACCCGGTATTGACCTCGATCATGATTCCGACGGAGCGAGCCTCTCCCCCGTACTCGTAAAGCTGTTCTAGCTGAACAAGCGAATCGACCGCCAGCCTGATGCGTGCTCGCCTCGCCAATGCTTCCAGTCTGGCAAGCTTTTTTCTCCCGACAATTTGCGTCGCCACAAAAATGTCTGTCAGTCCATAGTCGGCCATGACTTCCGCCTCGCCAAGCTTTGCCACGGTAATCCCTTGTGCTCCGCCATCGATCTGCATCTGGGCGATTTTTGCGCATTTGTGCGTCTTGATGTGGGGGCGAAGAGCAGCCCCTCCTGAATCGGCGAGCGACTGCATCTCCTGCACATTTTTCTCCAGACGGTTCAGATCGATGAGCAGAGCGGGCGTGTCCAGTTCGTCCACGCTTGATCCGATCAGCTTCATCTGCTCAACTCCTCTTGCTCCTGCTTCTGATTCCTGCGCAGCTCGTCCAGGTAGCTGTACATGGTTACCTTGGAAATTTTCAGCTCGGCAGCGACTTTTTCCAACGCGCCCTTGATCAGAAATACCCCTTTTTTGTCCATGAACTGGACGATTTGCATTTTTTCGTTCTTGTCGATTTTCTCCACGTCTTTTTCCGAGATCATCTGGTTAATCATCTGCTCTACGATCTCCCACACATTTTGCACCACTTCCACTTCTTCGCGCTCCAGCGGCTCCTCGTCCATGCGGATGAAGTCCTCGATGAACTCGCGGGTGCTCACCAGTGGGTGAATGTCGATGTTGATGCAAAAAGCGCCGATGGCTTCCCCGTCTGCATTGCGGATCAGCGCGGTCGTCGACTTGATCGTCCGCCCATCCTCCGTCTCGGTCCGGTAATTGGCGACGACGTCATTTTGCAGCTTTTGGGACAAGAGAACTTGTGTGATCAAATGGTTGAACGATTGCCCGACCGCCCTGCCTGTGACGTGGTTGTTCGCGGTGTAGATGACGGACGACTGCGGCGAACTCAAATCGTGGAGCACAACTTCGCAGTTTTTGCCAAACGTCTGAGCCATGGCATCGGCGATCGGAATGTATCGGCGCAGTTCCTCGGCGTATTTTCCCATGCTTCACTCTCCTTTCCTCCGGGATGGTGGTGCTATTTGTTATCCCTCATTATACTTGTCCATATAATTTATTCAAGATAAAATATAATTTTTTCTATAAAATTCTGACGAATAGACTTTCTTATCAAAGCTGACCAGAGCCGGAATCATCCGTTAACGCAGCGAAACCACAGCTTTTCCTCCCACTTCGCAAGAACGAGAATAGAAAAAGTTATGTATAAAAACTTCTCTGTCTTTTCTGCGTTTCTTTATATTTTTTTCTACACCAGATAACGCATCGCCTAAAAAAAAGAACGCCCTCGATCCTCGCAGACCAACGGCGTTCTCGTGTATGAATGAAACGATGTTACGAATGGCTCTGCTCTTCGCATTCCAATCCTTTGGCATAGTACGCTTCCTGAATATGCGCAGGCACCATGCTGCCCCCTGTCGCCCAGACGATATGGGTTGCGTTTTTCATTTTGTCCGCAAGACCGTGCTGCTCGATGTACTGCTGCCCCGCTGCTTGCGCAAGCAAACGGATCGGCCCTGGCATACCAGCCAGCGCAGACGGCTCAAGCCGCACGGATTCGCTGTCGCGCAAAGCCCGCAGCAGCCTGTATAGCTCCCCGTCCGCCACCGTATAGACGCCGCTGAGCAACGGTTCCATGACTTTGCCGACGAAGCGCGAAGGACGTCCTACAGCGAGTCCGTCAGCGTCTGTCTTGTTGTCGATGCCAAAGTCTTGCACAGCCAGCTTGTCATGATACCCCGTCATCAAGCCGAGCAGCATGCAAGGCGAATGAGTCGGCTCCGCAAAAAAGCAGTGGACGCGATCGCCGTAAAGCAGCTTCAATCCGTAGGCAACGCCACCCGGCCCGCCGCCTACCCCGCACGGCAAGTACACGAAAAGCGGATGCTCGCTGTCCACGATCACCTGCTGCTCCTCCAGCTGCTTTTGCAACCGTCCGGCGGCGACGGCATAGCCGAGAAACAGCCGCTTGGAGTTTTCATCGTCAATGAAATAGCACTGCGGGTCGGCTTCTGCCTGCTTTCTTCCCTCTTCGACCGCTTTGCCGTAATCGGATTGATACTCGACGACTTGCACGCCTTTTTCGCGCAGCAAATCTTTTTTCCACGCTTTTGCATCCGCAGACATATGAACCGTCACCCGAAACCCGAGCTTCGCGCTGATGATCCCGATGCTCAGTCCAAGATTGCCTGTCGATCCTACGGCGATGGAGTATTGGGAAAAGAACGCGCGGTACTCTTCTGTGGCAAACACGGAGTAATCGCCGTCTGCGGGCAGCCTATCGTGCTTTTTCGCCAGTTCTTCTGCGTGGGCAAGCACCTCGTAAATCCCGCCTCGCGCCTTGATGGAACCCGCGATCGGCAAATGGCTGTCGCACTTCAGCAGGAGACGGCCCGGTATTTCCTGACCAAAACGCCTTGCCAGCTCGTCTTGCATGTTGGGGATCGAAGCAAGCGGCGACTCGATCAGCCCGGAAGCCGAGCTCGTTTCCGGAAAAGCCTGCTGGATAAACGGGGCAAATCGGCGCAAACGCTCCTCTGCATCTTGCACCTCTTCCGCCGTAACCGTCATTTCTGCTTCCGCCACCGGAGTCAGACGCGGATTTGTCCAAAATACTTCCGCTGTTGCCATCAGCTCGGACAACAACGGATACTCGCTTTTCCATTGCTCGATTGTTTTTCCTTCAACTCTCACACCGTTTTCCATCGCAATCGCAAACCTCCACCCTTAGGCATTTGATATTCGGGAATATTTCGTCTTTTCAACCGTTGTGAGTCATCTGTGTGATGAAGCTTATCCTTTAGTATGATAGTGCAACAAGGAAGCGGGAAGCAACCCATTTGCCGGAAAAGAAAGCCCTCTTTTCGGACGCAAGCATTACACCGCCAGCCTTGTTCTCTTGTTTTTCTATTAAAAGAATTTACGTTTGTCCATTGAGCAACCTCCTGCGATCTCCTAAGATGAGGTTGATTGATAATCATTATCGATACATTTTTACAAGGGAGATGTCCTCGCAAAATGATACAGGTACGACCACTCATCGCCACCTTGCAAGCTGTCTTCTTCTCCGCAGCGCTCTTGCTCTCCGGGTGCGGGCAATCAGCACCTACCCCCGCCCCAACCGATGCTGCCCAGAAGACAGCGGAAGCGCCTGCCACTGCAAAAGGAGCCGCTGCAACCACGCAACCGACGGGCGACAGCCAGAAGCAAACGCGACTGTACAAAGACTTCATGAATCGCGAAGTGGAAATTCCCGCGCACGCCGAACGCGTTATCTTCATCGGCAATACGGCTGGAGATTTGCTCGCCCTCGGCGTCAAGCCTGTCGGGCTGAATATGATCGATGCGAAGCCGACCGTGTTCGGCGACGAGCTGCAAGGCGTCGAGGACGTGGGCCATCCGGGCGATCCGGAAAAAATGCTCGCGCTCAATCCCGATCTGATTATTCTCGGTGTGAACATCGAGGAAGAGCGGCTGCAAGTGTTTTCGAAAATCGCTCCGACCGTCGCTTTTGACAAATATCGGCCTGTGAAGGAGCGCCTGCTGACGTTGGGCGATATTTTGGACAGACAACCAGAAGCCAAGGCGTGGATCGCCGACTACGAAAAGCAAACAGAGCAGTTCTGGAGCAACATGCAAGCCCAAGGTCAGGTGAAGCCGAACGAAACGGCCAGCGTCTTTATTTTTTACGACGGCGGCAAAAGCCTTTACGCGCTTGGCACGCAAGGACTGTCCTCCAGCCTGTATCACGAAAAAGGCTTCAAGCCTACCGGGGCTATTCAAAAAATGCTGGACAACGGCGTGTCTTTTGAGGAGTTTTCCAAAGAACGGCTCGGCGAAGTCGCCGGGGATCACCTGTTCCTGATGGTGTCGCTCGACGACTCCAAAGCCGAATTTGAGCGTTTCATCGAAAACCCGCTGTGGAAAAACTTGCCTGCCGTCAAAAACGGCCACGCCTATCTCGTAGACGCAAAATGGGGCTATGACGACGCCATTACCAAGCAACGCATTTTGGGCGAGCTGCCAACCATTATGCAAGCCAAAAAGTAGATCGCTTCGACACCTCGCATTGCCTGTGAACAGCTTTTCAACCTTTTCGTTGAAAGGCTGTTTTTCTTTACGTATGATAGATAATGATTATTATTCTCGATTATTAGCAAAAGGAGGCTCTCCTTTTTGAACCAACTTGCCATCCCTCCCCTGCGCACGCTTCTGTTCTCGTTCCATGAAATGCTGTTTCAGTCGCCTGCCGAGCCTGAACGGATTTCGCCTGGCGCTCATCATACGCTTTTGGCATGTACAGGCGGGTCAGGTGCCGTGCAAGTAGACGAGACAAGCCTGATGTTGGCAAAAGGAACCTGCTTCCTGTTGCCGCCGGATACATCGTGCCTCGTTGCGCCCGCTGCGGAAGAAAGCGTCAGCTATTTTCGGCTCGATTTCTTTGTCTATCAAATGGAGGATCAGTCGTCTCATCCGTATCGGGGAAAGCTGTTCGCCGGGGCGGATGATTTTGTCGTTCATCCGTTTTCACCCGTTTTGCAAAAACTGCAAACGTTGTATGCCACTCGTCACCCGGACAACGATCCCGGCGGAATGCGCGAGCGCATTTTGTTTCATGAGCTGCTGGAATTGATTTTCGCTGCCAAACGAAACGCGGATACGCGCCTGTCGCCGGAGCTCGCTGTCGAGCAAACACGCGCTTTTTTGCACACGCACTTTCAAGAGCCGATTACCGTGGAACAGCTGGCTTCTCTCGCCCACCTTCCCCGTTGGCAATACTCTCATCTGTTCAAGTCGCTGACAGGGCAAAAGCCGCTCGATTACTTGACCGATTTGCGGATCAGGCGGGCAAAGGAACTGTTGCTCTACTCGGATGATCGGCTTTACGAGATTGCGGACCAGGTCGGCTTCAAAGACCAATACTACTTTAACCGTCGCTTCCGCCAAGCTACCGGAGTGACGCCGCGGCAGTTCATCCGCATGCAGCAGGAGAGACTGAGCTACCGGGACGCAACTGGACGCAAAATCGCCCTGCCGCCTGCCCCGGAGCGGATCGTGATGATCGGCGATGCCCCGGGGGAACTGCTCGCGCTCGGCGTAAGTCCCGTCGGCGTCAACAAAGCAAACAGTTCGGGCATTTTGTACCAGGAACAACTCTTTGGCGTCGCTGACATCGGTCACCCGGTCGATCGGGAAAAGATCGCGGAGTTGCAGCCCGATCTGATCCTGCTCGGTTTTTGCGAGGACGAAGAGCTGATCCGGAAGCTTTCCCGGATCGCCCCGATCGTGACGTACAACAAATACGCCCCGCTGTACCAACGCTTTCGGACGATTGCCACGATCGTCGGGAGGCAACAGCTTGCAGAGGAATGGATCGCAACGCATGAGCAGAAGCTGAATGCGCTCAAACGGCACTTGCCTTTGCCGAATCGGGAAGAAACGGCGTCTTCTTTCATTTGTCAGGATGGGAAACTGTTCGTCATGGCCGGAAAAGGGCTGCTCTCTACGCTTTACGGCTCGGGCATGGTGAACGCTCAGGCCAACATCCGGAAGCTGATCGCGCAACATGTCGCCTTTGCCGAAGTCACGCCGGAGCAACTGCCCTTGTTCGCCGGCAACCGCGTCTACTTGATTCAGTCGGCCAATGACAGCCAGACCCGCCAACAGCTGGAGCGGACGGCTCAGTGGAGCAATCTGCCAGCCGTGCAAAACGGACAGGCTTACCTGATCGACGACAAATGGAACTACGACGACCCGATCACCAAGCAGTATTTGCTCGACGAACTGCCTGTGCTGCTCGGGCAAACTTCATAGTGCTTTTTGCACGGAGTGGATCAATGTGCACATGAAAAAAGCTCGCGGCTGTTGCAACCGTGAGCTTTTTTGGGCAATTTATTCTACCTGGTAGTGTGCCTGATTGCGCATCAGTTCACGGATGTTGGGCAAATACGGCATCAACTTTTCTGCTTCGGCAATGCTTTTCCACTCGATCGCCTGAATCTCCGAATCGGTCGTTCCCAACTCGCCGCCGACAATCTCGCCCATAAACGTGACAAATGTCGCAAACTCGCGGCCAATGACCTTTTCGCTGACATGCACGATCTTGCCGACCTGCACGGAAAGCCCCGTCTCTTCCATAGCCTCGCGCTTCGCTGCGTCGCAGAGCAGCTCGCCATTTTCCCGCTTCCCGCCTGGCAAACTCCAATACTCCTCATTTTGCACCATGAGCACTTTATCGGTATCTTGGTCATACAGCAAGACGTAGGCCACATTTACGTGAATCAAATCCATAGCTGCTTTCCTCTCTTTTCTCGACTTGACTGGTCCCATCTTGTAGCTTGATTCCCGCTTTTGGATTGGCACATTTTACAAACTTTCGCAACGATTGTTATAATAGCACAAATTACAAGCTTTCCACACGCGAGGAATGGCCGCTGACAGCGCGGTTCCTTTTCCCCGATGTGGATAGGTTTTTGGCAAAAGGAGAGAACGATATGGAAATCAGAAAGCTGGCTCCCCATGAAGAAGCGCCCATGGATCTGCTCTTGCTCGCAGATCCTTCGCAAAAATTGGTGGAAGACTATTTGCAAAGGGGCCAGTGCTATGTTGCCGCCCAGGATGAACAGTTTGTTGGCGTCTACGTCCTCATCTCTACGCGCCCCGATACGATTGAGCTGGTCAACGTCGCTGTAGACGAAGCGCGTCAAGGACAAGGCATCGGCAAGCAGCTCGTTTTGCATGCCATCGAGACAGCGAAAGTGTCCGGCTACAAAACGATTGAGGTCGGCACAGGCAACTCCAGCCTGGATCAACTGGCCCTCTACCAAAAATGCGGCTTTCGCATGACCTGGATTGACCGGGACTTCTTTCTGCGCCATTATGAGGAAGAAATCTATGAAAACGGCATTCAGCTGACAGACATGGTTCGCTTCTCCCAAGACATTTGAGAGCGGGCGTCACCTGGAAAGGAACGATATGTACACGTACACCATCTGTTTTCTCAAGCATGCAAACGAATACCTTCTGTTGAATCGGCGCAAACCGCCGCTGATGGGCCGCTGGAACGGCGTCGGCGGCAAGCTCGCGCCAAACGAGTCTCCGCTTGACTGCGTGCTGCGCGAAGTTTTCGAGGAGACAGGCATTGCCTTGTCCTCCGCCACTTACAAAGGGATCGTTTCGTGGAAGCTGGACGGAGATGTCGCTGGCGGCATGTACGCCTATGTGGCGGAACTGCCTGAGACGTTTGAGCGTCCGCTGACGCCACGTCGCGTTGAGGAAGGCATCCTGGACTGGATGAGTCTCGACTGGATGCTGCATCCGAAGAACGAAGGGATCGCCGAAAATGTTCCGCAGTTTTTGCCGTACATGCTGGAACACGAGCAGCCGATCCAGCACGTTTTTACTTATGAGGGCGATCGGGTAATCCAGTACGAGCGCCTGCCGCTCCCGGAAGTGGCAGAAGCGGTGAAAAACGGATAGCTTTGCTGGTCGGTTCAGGTTCACCTCCCTCCACCATGGCGTGGCAAGGGAGGTTTTTTATGGGGAAAAGGCGGATATGTTACTGAACAACAATCTAGCATCTGGCACTGAAAGACCGCAAGCTCCTGTTCTTTTGCGAAACAACAAATCATTTCCCGTGTGGTTGTATCGCGTAGAATTTTTTATATAGGAGGTTTATAACTTTTTCTGCGCATCGTTTTTTTGATCAGGCGCGATATTCACTAAGATCAAACTCTCTGCGATGCCCAGTTCCAGTCAAGAAAGCGGGTGGTCCTGGCTGTTTAGCTATATCGAACACTGCGAAACCTTCCCCTAACTCCATCTCGGCAACCATTGGGCAATTCGCCCAACTGCTCTCCCCTCACTCAGACAAAACAGCCAGACGAGGTATCTGGCAAGTTGGCAACTCCACTTTGGCATGTTGGAAACCAGCATTAAGTTTACATAATTAAATTATGGTTCACCTAACAGCACGATCCTACTCTCTCTATTCCCCCTAAAAACCTTTTCCATTTTGCGGAACTTGATCGGTTTGTCCACGTATTTAACCATATCAACCTAAAAGAAGGTGGCTTGCTTTGGCGATCGAGATCAAGAACATCCGTACTTCAAAAGGAATGCTGCAATACAACATCAGCGGCGACAACTCGCCCAAGCTGGTGCTGATCAACGGCGGGTCTGGTCCCATCGAAGGCTGGATGCGAGTCCTCCCCGCTCTGGCTGCGGAAAGTTCCGTTTTTTCCTACAATCGCTTGGGCGTCTCGGGCAGCGACAAACCGCAAGAGCCTCAGGACGGCGTCACGATTGTGGAAACGCTGCGCGAAGCACTAGCCGCTGCCGGCTGGGAGCCGCCCTTTTTGCTGGTGGGACATTCTTTGGGAGGGCTGTACGCCAATTTGTATGCCCGCCGCTATCCTGCTGAAGTATCCGGGATGGTCCTGATTGAAGCCAGCCATCCGAAAGATCTCCTGCTCGGCGACTACCAAACCAGCGCGGTCAAGGCAATCAACAGACTACTCGCCCTGTTCGACTCCTGGTCTGCACACAAAAAGTTCAGTGAGGTGCATTTTGTCCAGCAAACCGTCGCCCAGCTGAATGATCACGCGGCATTCCCTGACATCCCGCTGTACGTCATCACCGGAGGCAAGGAAAACCGCATGATGCCAGAAGCAGCGCGGCGAAAAAGGTGGGAGAACCAACGGGAATTGCTCGCCCTCTCCCCGCAAAGCCAGCATGTCGTCGCCAAAAACAGCGGACATTTCCCGCAATTTACGGAACCGCAGCTCGTCATCGAGACGATCCTTGCGTGTGCGAAGCAAATCAGATAATCAAGTGATCTCCCGCTTCACCCGCTTTTACCCGCACCAAACAGCCGCAGCTTCATCAGCCCGGCTGTTTGCTCCGCTTTCTGCTTGCTTTTTCTTACCGACTCGCAACCTTTCGTTTCAGCAAAGGCTCGCGTCCTTCGCGCCCTTGCGTTTTCGCCAGGTAGATGGCGTACTCCAGCGGCCGTTGGATCGCGCGTTTGTACTGTTCCGTAGCCCCCATCTCGCGAAAAATTTCTCGCGCTGGCTTGGGGTTGACTTCGATCAGCCAGGCGCGGCCGTCTACATCGATCCCGATGTCCAGTCCGAACTCCACCATTCGCCCAAAGTGATCTTCCAGCGTCTCCGCTGTTTGATGGGCGAGGTCTTCACAGTCGCGGACGATTTGCGCCGAGCGTTCCTCGCCGAATTTGGGCTTTAAAAAGGCGGGAACCGGCACAGCTTTTCCGCCCCCGTGCAGGTTGGAAGTAGCGCTGCGCTCCCCCCCTACCCGGAAGCCGTGGCCTGTGATGCTCCACTCGCCTTGGCCGTTTTTCTGGATCAAAAGCCGCATGTCTACAGCTCGGGCTGGCACCAGTTGCAGCCGCAAGCCTTGCTGAACGATGTACTTCTCTTGCCTTGTCCACCGATCCGTCCAGCGCAAAACGGCGGAGATGTCGGAAAAGACCTTGGAAATCTTCGCCCTTTGCTTGTCGCGCCCAAGCAGACGATACCCTCCGCCGTGCTTCTCGATCGAGAGGATGTTGCGTCCGCCTGTTCCATTCAACGGCTTTACGTACAAGAGCGAATGCCTGCCGAGCATTTTGATGAGATTTTGCCGATTGTACAAAAGCGTTTCCGGCAGCCAGCGATGCATGCGCGAATCGCGGTGCAATACCTCATGGACGCGCCATTTGTTCGCCAGACGATTGTTGGCGTACAAGAACGGGCTTGTGCGGCGAAATGCCACATAATCCTTGAACGCCTGGGTCGGTGTGTAACGGTAACGGTCGAACACAGCGTCCGGACGGTCAAACAAGCGCGATTGCCACTTGCCGTTTGCATCCAGGACGTACCCTCTCACCTGCTTGCCTGATGCCAGCACGTCTTTTGGCGAAAATAAAAAGGCAGTGCAGCCCAGTTCTTGTCCCGCCTTCAGCAATCGGCGAAAATAGGTCGGCTCCGCGAATCGCTTGCCCTCCCGCCAAGTCAAGATGCCGATTGTGGGTCGTTTCATCCTGCCACCCTCTCTCGTTTCTTCCTTGGCAGTTTATTCACCATCCGGCAAAATGGCGCTTAGCGCAGCTTCTTTTCCAAAGCGAGCAAATCGAGCGGCAGCGGGGCCGACACCTGCACCAGCTCTCCCCCGAACGGATGGGCAAGCGTCAGCACCGCCGCGTGCAGCGCCTGTCTTCTGATCAAGTCTTGCTTCCCTCCATACAGCTCGTCGCCCAGCAGCGGATGCCCGATATGACTCAGGTGGACGCGAATCTGATGCGTGCGCCCCGTCTCCAGCCTGCACTCGACTTTTGTCGCCGTCTTGTAGCGCTCCTTGACTTCATAGTGCGTGACGGCAGAATCGCCGTTGGGCGCGACTCTTCTGCGGGTGGCATGATACCTGTCCTTGCCGATCGGCTCATTGATTTTGCCGTTCCCTTTTGCCATCTGCCCGGAGACGAAAGCGAGGTATGTCCGCTTGATTTTGCGCTCGCGCAGCATCTCGTCCAGCAAGGCCGACGCCCAGGCGTGCTTGGCGTACAAAACCACCCCGGACGTATCCTGATCCAGCCTGTGCACATGACGCACTTTCGCTTGCAGTCCGGTGCGGAAAAAGTGCCCGGACACCAAATGATCCAAAGTCAGGTGATGGTTCGGCTCGGTTGGATGAAGCAGCATGCCCGCAGGCTTGTTCACGATCAGCAGATGGTCGTCTTCGTACAAAATCGGCACCGTTTCGCTCGCCGGGTCCAGTCCGAGCGGCTCTGGCTGGCACAAGCGCATGCGAATTTCCTGTCCCTCTCGCACTTGCGTGTGCTGGGCACAAGGAGCGCCGTCTACAAGCACTTCTTTATGCTGAAACAAAAGATGGACCTGCTTGCGTGGCAGCTTCCATCCCTCGCGCAGCAGGTTCCCGATCGGAATGGCGTCGTCCTCCGCCTGCAAGTGGCAGACGAGCCATTCCCCTTCTTTTTTCATCGATCGCATGGTCAATCTCCCTGCCTTATGTTCGTTGCATTACTCTGCGTTCAAACCGTTGTTTACCTGAACGGCGCGGTCGAGAAAACGCTCGATCTCTTCGCGGCTTTTGCCGAGCTTGCTGACGAAGCGAACGAGCTCTTTGCCCCGGCTGAACGCGATGAAGCTGGGAATCCCGAACACATCGTGCTTCTGGGACAAATCAGGCAGCGTATCGCGATTGACAGCGACCATGTCCACTTGCTCTTTATATTGTTCTTCCACTTCCGGCATGAACGGATCGATGCGGTGACAGTCCGGGCACCAATCGGTAAAAAATTTGACCACGACGGGCTTCTCGGCGGCAATCGCCTGTTCAAATTCTGCTTCTGTCTTGAGTTCTCTCATCATGGATCTTCCTTCCTAGAATGATTTGGAAACAGTGTAGCACAAAGCCTGCCTGTTTGTCGCACGCGGCTGACACTTCATCCGCTTTTTACAACGCCCCGCCCTGCTCCACCAAACAGCGCACAAACGCTTCAGCCGGGCGCGACAGCGGCTTGTCTTTGCGATAGGCAACGACGAGTGTCCGGTATGGCTTCGTCGTAAGCCGCACGTAGGCGGGCGGCTCTATCGTCCCTGGCGCCAGCGTAATCATTTCCGGGGCAAAAGACAGCCCCATGCCCGCCGCGACCAGCGATTGGACGGTCTGGATGTTGGTGCTTTCAAAGACGATGCGCGGACGGAAGCCAGCTTGCTCGCACAACCGCAAGGAAATCGTCCGGAAGCCTTGCCCTTCCTTCAGCAAAATGAACGGCTGATCCGCAAGCTCGGCCAAGTCGACCTGCTTTTTGCCAGCCAATGGATGATTCGGCGGCACCGCCAGGAAAATTTCTTCATTGATCGCCGGAATGATCTCCAGCGAAGGGTCGCTGATCGGCATCGTCAGCAAGCTGACGTCGATTTTTCCGCGCACGAGCAACTGTTCCAGATGGCTGGATGTTTCCTCCATCAGTTGCAGCTCGACTCCGGGGAACAACTTGGTAAACGTCGGCAACACACGCGGCAGGACGTAAGCGCCCGTGATCGGCAAGCTGCCAACCAGCAGTCGGCCGCTCTCCCCCACTGCATACGCGCGCATTTCCCGCTCCAGCCCTTCCGACATGTCTACCAGCGTCTGCGCCACCTGCACAAAACGTTGGCCCGCATCTGTCAGCTCCACATGCTGGGGCAAACGATGAAACAGACTCACACCCAATATTTTTTCCAGCTTGGCGATTTGCTGGCTAAGCGATGGCTGAGCCAGATGCAAGCGGTTGGCCGCACGCGAAAAGCTGCGTTCCTCCGCTACTGCAAGCACATAACGAATCTGTCGTAACTCCATAAAAAACCTCCCGATAGGCAAAAGCTATCCTTCTCATAATTATTATATCTTTGAACTATTTTCTTTGCCATGATACAACCTTGTTAAGAGTTTTCGCACGAAGGAGGCATTCACTAATGAAACCCCGTACAATGTTTGAAAAGATTTGGGACAATCACGTGATTCACGAGGAAGCTGGCAAACCGAGCCTTTTGTACATTGATCTGCATCTGGTGCACGAGGTGACTTCTCCGCAAGCGTTTGAAGGGCTCCGCCTGGCTGGCCGCAAAGTCCGCCGTCCAGAACTGACTTTTGCCACCATGGACCACAACGTGCCGACAGCGGATCGCTTCAATATCAAAGACCCGATCTCCCGTCAGCAAATGGAAACACTGACTGATAACTGCCGGGAATTTGGCATTACACTCGCTGACCTGAACAGCCCGGATCAAGGAATCGTCCACGTCATCGGCCCTGAGCTTGGCCTGACACATCCCGGCAAAACGATCGTGTGCGGCGACAGCCACACTTCCACGCACGGGGCATTCGGCGCCCTCGCCTTTGGGATCGGGACGAGCGAGGTCGAACACGTACTCGCCACACAATGCTTGCCGCAGCTGAAGCCAAAAACGATGGAAGTCCGCGTGAACGGCGACCTGCCTTTCGGTGTCAGCGCAAAAGACTTAATATTGGCGATTATCGCAAAATACGGAACTGACTTTGCAACCGGGTACGTCGTAGAGTACACAGGCGAAGCGATCCGCAAGCTGACAATGGAAGAGCGCATGACCGTGTGCAACATGACGATTGAAGGTGGCGCACGCGCCGGGCTGATCGCTCCGGACCAAACGACGTTTGACTATCTGCAAGGCCGCCGCTACGTTCCGCAAGGCGAAGACTTCCTGGCAGCAGTGGAAGCATGGAAAGAGCTGTGCACAGACGAAGGCGCTACGTACGATACATGTGTCGAAATCGACGCCGCTGCCATCGAACCGCAAGTGACATGGGGCACCAGCCCAGGCATGGGCACGAACATCACCAGCACGGTTCCAGACCCGGAAGCTTTCGAGACTACGGCACAGCGCAAAGCGGCTCAGGACGCTCTCGCCTACATGGATCTTGCTCCGGGAACGCCTATGAGCGAAATCAAAATCGACCGCGTCTTCATCGGCTCCTGTACAAACGGACGGATTGAAGACTTGCGCAAAGCGGCGGAAGTTGCCAAGGGACGCAAAGTCTCCCCTTCCGTACACGCGATGGTCGTACCTGGCTCCCAGGCAGTCAAGCAGTTGGCTGAGCAAGAAGGCTTGCACCTCATTTTCCAGGAAGCCGGTTTTGACTGGCGTGAATCCGGCTGCTCCATGTGCCTCGCCATGAACCCGGACATCTTGTCAGAAGGAGAGCGTTGCGCTTCCACTTCCAACCGCAACTTTGAAGGACGTCAAGGCCGTGGCGGACGCACTCACCTCGTCAGCCCGGAAATGGCTGCCGCGGCTGCCATCGCAGGCCGCTTCGTAGACGTACGTGAATGGAAAAGAGAGAGCGCAAGCGAGGAGGTATTCCAATGAACCCATTTGTCATCCACACCGGACTGGTCGCGCCACTGGACCGTGTCAACGTAGATACAGACGCAATCATCCCGAAACAGTTCCTGAAACGCATCGAGCGCAGCGGCTTTGGCCAGTTCCTGTTTTATGAATGGCGCTTTAACGTCGATGGCTCGCCGATCGACTCGTTCATCCTGAACACCCCTGCCTACAAAGACTCGACTGTGCTTCTCGCCCGCAACAATTTCGGCTGTGGCTCGTCGCGCGAGCACGCTCCGTGGGCTTTGCTCGACTACGGCTTCCGTTGCGTGATCGCTCCGTCTTTTGCCGACATTTTTTACAACAACTGCTTCAAAAACGGCATCCTGCCGATCAAGCTCAGCGAAGAGCAAGTCGACGAACTGTTCTTGCGCACACAAAGCCGCGAAAATTACGAGCTGACCATTGATCTCGAACAGCAAGTCGTGCGCGACAGCGATGGTTTGTCCTATCCGTTCGAGGTTGACCCGTATCGCCGCTACTGCCTGTTGAACGGCCTCGACGACATCGGGATCACGCTGCAATACGAGGACAAAATCGCTGCCTACGAAGCGAATCGTTAATCTTTTTGCTCGAAACATGTTTTTCCATACAGAAGCGAAGGCATGCTGCCACACATGCCTTCGCTTTTTCGTCTGGTCAAGCGTTCGTTTTCAAGCGGTAGCCACTACTCGTGCAAGAGTACATACATCAGCGTCTCGTCGACGTAGCGCTCCCCTACCTTCAAAGCTTGTTTTTCATAACCGTACGGCACAAAACCCATTTTCTCGTAAAAACGCACAGCCCCAGGGTTGCTCGTCACAACCGCAAGCTGAACCTGGCTAATGTCTCCGCGCGCTTTCAAATACGCCAGCTCTTCGTGCATCAAAGCTTGCGCGATACCTGTCCCGCGATGCGCTTCCCGGACGTACATAGACACGACCGCTGCCTTATGCCGCGCCTTGATGCCGCGATGGCGGAAATAGCCGATGATCCCTACCAGCTCCCCTGCGACGAAAGCGCCAAAATAACCGCTGTCGCCTTGTGGTCCCTGAGACAGCCGCTCCTTCCACTCCGCCATAGGCCGTGCCGCATCTTCTTCATACGTAGCACCGAATGCATCCGGGTCGGTTTGCAACCCTTCCAATCTTACTTTTACAAAAGCTTCTGCATCTTCTGGCCCCAATCGGCGGACTTCCATTGTGCGTTTCCCCTCTCTCCTCGCATTTCAACTCATGATAGTAAAGAGTTGCCAGGTTGTAAAGGTTGGAAAAACCCTTTTTTAACCATTTTTGTCACAGAGAACAGTTTTCTTGGAAGGTGCGTCCGCTTTCCCGCCAAGCTACAGAGACAACAAACGGTGTTGCGGAACTGGAAGCTGCATTTTCTCCACTGCTGACGGAACGAAGCGGTACCGCTACTGGATCGGCTGTCCGGTCGGCACAAAGCGGCTATGCTTCCAGATCACCAGCCTGACCGGAACAAAAAGCGCCAGGACAGCATCCCCCGGCGCTTCTTTTCACCACTTATTCGTTGCTCAGGCAAGCTCGTTCCGGGCCGAATCGGCAAGATCAAACGATGCCAGCGCCTGTTCACGCAGCTTGAACTTTTGAATTTTGCCAGACGCTGTCATCGGGTATTCGGCGACGAACTGGATGTAGCGCGGCGTTTTGAAACGGGCAATTTTGCCTTCGCAGTACGCCAACACTTCCTCCTCTGTCAGCGTCTCGCCCGGTTTTACCCGAATGCAGGCCAGCACCTGCTCTCCGTATTTGGCGTCTGGAACACCGACGATTTGCACGTCCAGTATTTTCGGATGCGTGTACAGAAACTCCTCGACCTCACGCGGATAAATATTTTCCCCGCCGCGAATGATCATATCCTTCAATCTGCCTGTGATCCGGTAGTAGCCTTCCTCGTCGACCGTCGCCAAATCTCCCGTATGCAGCCAACCCTCTTCGTCGATCGCCTTCGCGGTTTGATCCGGCATATTGTAATACCCTTTCATCACCAAATATCCGCGTGTACACAGCTCGCCCTGGACGCCAGGAGGCAGCGTCTCTCCCGTCGCTGGGTCGATGACCTTCGCTTCCACTCCTTCGTGCAGCCTGCCTACGGTGGACACTTTGCGCTCGATGGAATCTTCCGGCCGGGTCTGGGTGATGACCGGGGAAGCTTCCGTCTGTCCATAGGCGATCGTGATGTCGCGGATGCCCATTTTGTCCACTACGTTTTTCATTACCTCGATCGGGCAAAGAGAACCCGCCATAATGCCTGTGCGCAGCGAGCTGAGATCGCGCTCGGCAAAAGACGGATGGTTCAGCTCGGCGATGAACATGGTCGGCACTCCGTACAGCGCCGTGCATCGTTCGGCTTCGACAATCGAGAGCACCAATCCGGAATCGAAGGCGGTGACCGGGACCATCGTCGCTCCCGTGGCAACGCAGGCGAGCGTGCCCATCACGCAGCCAAAGCAGTGAAAAAACGGCACGGGGATGCACACCCGGTCTTCGATGCCGAGCCCTTGACATTCCGCTACCTTGATGGCGTTGTTGACGATGTTCACATGCGACAGCATGACTCCTTTGGGGAAGCCAGTCGTCCCTGACGTATATTGCATGTTGATAACGTCGTCGGGCGAAAGCGACTCTTGCCGCAAACGCCGTTCTTCCTCGCTGACCAGCTCGGCCCGCGCGAGCAAATCTGCCCATAAAAACATCCCCGGCTGCCGCTCCTCGCCCAAGTAGATGACATTGCGCAAATGGGGAAGCCGCTTCGACTGGAGAGCGCCCGGCTCACACGTCTCCAGCTCGGGACAAATTTCCTTGATCATGTCGAGGTAGTTCGCGTCCCGATACCCGTCGATGAGCAGCAGTGTGGTCGATTCAGACTGCCGCAGCAAATACTCCAGCTCATGGACGCGGTAGCTTGTATTCACCGTCACAAGCACCCCGCCCATCTTGGCCGTTCCAAACTGGGAAATCACCCATTCCGGCACATTTGTCGCCCAGATCGCAATGTTCTCCCCTTTTTGAATGCCGAGCGACATAAATCCCCTTGCCGCCTGGTTGCACACTTCCTGAAACTCGGCAAACGAATAACGCAACGATCGTTCATGGTAGACTAGCGCTTCCTTATCCTGATAAAGTCTGGTTGTCTCATCCAGCAAGTTGCCAATCGTAATCATCCGCAGCATGCAAGCACCCCCAAAAACATTCAGACTATTCCATCTTTATCAACTAGGATTCGTTCTTTTCCATCATATTCCTTCCGAACAGAAAAAAGAAAAGCGCCCTCATCGGAACGCTTTTCGCTTATTTCACCACAATTTTTTGCGTCGCTTCTACCTTGTAGGGCAGATGGTTGCTGTAATTCAGCTCCACGCGGATTTCGTGCTCGCCTTTTGGCAGCTTTTTCAGCATGAACTCCGGATGGTAGATCATTCCTTTGGATTCTCCATCGAGGTACAGATGGGCGTGGCCTTTGCCAAACACCGGGGTTTGCCCAAGCTCGCTGCTCTCCTGAACGAACTCGAAGTTTTGCGTCAAAAGCGACACTTCTGCTGTCGTTCCGTCCACGGAAATATCCATGTTCAAAGACGGCTTGGCGGCATCGGTCGGCTGGCTCACCGGAGTGTTGGCCGTGGTAGTCGGCACACTCGTGTCACCTGGTCGATAGGAGTCAGAGACGTGCAACGGGTCTTTGACCAATAGCACGATTCCCGCCACCAAAACAACTACAAAGACGATCCCGCCCAAAATGAGATTGCGCATACTGATAATAAAGACCTTCATGTCTCTACTCTCCCTTTCGCAAGTGCTTGTCACTTATTTGTACATGCATATGCGAGAGCAAAGAGAGTTAGACGCAAAACTTTTCTAGCAATCAGCGGTAGTTGATAAATTGCACGTCGAGCGCCAAATCTGCCTTGCGGATCGCCTGAATGATCTGTTGCAGTTCATCCCGGCTTTTTCCGGTCACGCGGATTTGATCGTCCTGCACTTGCGTTTTCACCTTCAACCCTGCGTCTTTAATGATGCTGTTGATCTTTTTGGCGTTTTCCTTGTCAATTCCTTGCACCAGCTTCACGCGCTGCCGAACCGTCCCGCCCGCTGCCGGCTCCACTTTTTGATAGTCCAGGTTTTTGATCGGGACGTCGCGCTTGACCAGCTTGCCGAGCAAAATGTCTTTGACCTGGCCGAGCTTAAATTCGTCATCCGAGATGAGGACAAGCTCTTCCTTTTCCAATGAGATGCTGCTTTTGCTCCCTTTGAAATCAAAGCGGTTCTCGATTTCCTTCAAAGCCGTCTGGATGGCGTTGTTCACTTCCGACAAGTCCACCTTGGATACGATGTCAAACGAGCTTTCTTTGCTCATTTTCTTTCCTCCTTTGAATGGGAAATAGTGCCCTAGATCGCCCGGACCAGGCCGCCGTCAACGAGAAACGATTGTCCGGTGACATAGCTGTTGGCTGGCGACGCCAAAAAAGTCACCGTGCGGGCAAATTCATCCGGGTGACCGTACCTGCCAAGCGGAATTTGCTGCTCCCAGTTTGCGCGGACTTCATCTGCCGTAACGCCGTTTGCATTCGCGATTAGTCCGTCCAGTTGCTGCACGCGGTCTGTGGCGATTCGTCCCGGGCCGATTGTGTTAATCAAAATGCCGTCCGGCCCCAGCTCGGAAGACAACGTTTTCGCCAAGCCCAAAACGCCCGTGCGGAACGTGTTGGACAAAATCAAGTTTTCCAACGGCTGCTTGAACGAAGAAGAGGCAAAGTTGACGATGCGCCCAAACTGGTTGGCGCGCATATGCGGCAAAACGGCGCGGATCGCCCGGACATAGCTCAGCAAGTTCAGCTCAAAGGCGGAAATCCACTGCTCGTCCGTCAACTGGTCAAACTTGCCCGCGGCAGGCCCGCCTGAATTGTTGATTAAAATATCCACGCTGCCAAACTCGCTGACGGTCGCCTGCACAACCCGCTCGATATCTTCCGGCTTGGTCACATCGACGACCACGGCAAGCGGAGCTTTTCCTGTTGCCTGTTCAATCTCGGCGCGAACAGCTTCCAGAGCGCCTTCGTCTCTGCCGCAAATCGTTACGTTTGCTCCCTCGTGAGCGAGGCAAAGCGCTGTCGCTTTTCCCAGCCCTTTTGTCGACGCAAGCACAAGAGCTGTCTTACCCTTCAGTTGCAGATCCATAGTCAGACTCCTTTCGCGGTGCGTATGTATCTTCCTTAGTTTCTATTCTACAGAACTTTCTGACGAACGAAAAGCAAAGAGAAGGGGCAAAAGCACACCTTCCCTTCTCTTCTTTTCGCTATCGTATTGGAACGCACTTCGTTGATCAGATGTGCCCCGCTTGCTTGCGGCAAGCAAAGCAGTCTGATTGCTCACGTGCTACAGCTCGGTTTTGGAAACCTCGTTGTTTTTGTTTTGTTTCGCCAAACGCTTGGCTTCCCGTTTCGCTTGACGCGCTGCCTTGCGAGCCAGGCGTTTTTCTTTTGCCCCTTCGAACAAAGAGTACAGCACAGGCACGAGGATCAAGGTAACCATCGTATGGAAAATCAAGCCGGCAATAACGGCTGTCGCAAGCGGAGCTTCCATGTCGGAGCCTTCCGCCATTGCCAATCCCATCGGCAGCATCCCCAGGATTGCTGTCAGCTTCGTCATGATAACCGGACGCACGCGGTCTTTCGTTCCTTGCACGATCGCTTCTGCCGTAGCCATGCCGCGACCGCGCAGCAGGTTGATCCGGTCGATCAGCAAGATCGCGTTGGAGACCACGATACCGACCAGCATGATAATCCCGATCATCGCCATCTCGCCAAACGTTCGTTGCGTGAGCACGAAGCCAAGTACCACGCCAACCAGTGCCATCGGAATTGTCAGCATAATGATGAACGGCTGCGACAGTCGGCCGAACTGGGCGACCATGATGACATAGATCAGCGCAAGAACGCCGAGGAAAACAAGAATCCCTTGTGTCATGTTGGCGCTTTGTTCTTTCAACTGGCCGGCAATTTCCACTTTGTATCCCTCAGGAATGACCATGCCCGGCAGCTTCTCGTTGATTTCACGTCCAACCGTACCCAAATCGCTTCCCAACAGCTCTGCGGACACACTGATGATCCGTTCGCCTTTTTGATGTGTAAGCGTAATCGGCGATTTGCTGTAGACCCAATCTACGAGGTCAGCAAGCGGCACTTGTGCCCCTTTCTCGGATGTTACCGTAATCCCCTTGAGCTGCTCTGGATGCTTCAGCCAGTTGTCCGGCATTTTGGCGACCACATCCACATCGATGCCATCTTTTGTGATGGACGTAATGTGCTGGTTGCCAATCAGAACGCTCAGTTGCTGGAGCAAGGAGCGATGGTCAACGTTCAGTCTGGCCAGTGCATCTTGCTTCGGAATCAGCGTTACTTTTTCTTTTCCTTCTTTGAAATCGTTGCGAATATTCGTTACGCCATTGATCGTGGACAGCATGCCCTCAAGCTCCGTGGCGATCTTGCGCATTTGCTCCATATCGTCCCCGGTGATGTTAAGCTGAACCGGGGCTGATCCACCTTGTTGTCCGAAAGACATGGAGATGGACTCAATGCCTGGGATCGCATTCAGGCGCTCGTTGATATCAGCCGTCAAAGCTTCCTTGGTACGATTGCGTTGCGACTTCGGCACGAGTGAGATGAAGATGTCCGAATCACTTTTGGACGCTATGAAGAAGACGTCTTTTACTTCGGGAATGCCCCGCAGTGCTTCTTCTCCGACCACCGCAGCTTTTTGCGTGCGTTCCAGCGTTGAACCCGTCGGCATCTTCAGCGTGGCAAAAATAAAGTTTTCGTTCGGATCGAGTCCGTTCCCCATCTTCACAAAAGGGGTAAGGAAAGTTACGGCGACAAGCATGAGCACCGCCACGATAATCGTCTTGACCCGGTGGCGCAAAGCCATATTCAACAGCCCGTTGAACAAGCGATTGACAGCGTGTTCTTTTCCTTCGCCCTCCAGCGAGACCTTTTTATCTTTCTGCAAAAATCGATCGGAAAACACGGGTACGAAAAAGAACGCGGCAATGGTCGAAGCGATGATGGCAGCCGATACGGTAAAGGCAATCGTCGCCATGATCGGTTTGAGCCAATCGGCAAAGTCTGCAAAAACGAGCGGCAAAAATACGACGATGATCGTAAGCTGCGAAGTAAATACAGGCGTCAGTACCTCTTTCGTTCCTTTGATGATCGCCTGTTTCAGCTGCTCGCCTTTTTCACGGAAATGATAGATGCTCTCCAGTACGACGATCGCGGCGTCGACAATCAAGCCGACCGACAAGCTCATCGAGAGCAAGCTGACCATGTCGATGTTGTAGCCAGCCATTTTCATGGCGATAAAGGTCATGAGAGCTGACAATGGCAATGTCGTTGCGATGACGAGCGTCACCCTCCAGTTGCGCAAGAACACAAACAGGATGATGATCGCCAATGCCCCACCAATGGCCACATCGCGGCTGAGGTTCGATACCGCATGCTCGATGAAGGAAGCAGCCTCAAACATGACTTTTATTTGATATTTTCCATCGGCTTCCGTATTGATCTGCTTGATGAGTTGCTCGACATTGCGCTGGGTAGTAATCAGATCGTAACCGTCTGAGCGCGACACGCTAAGGTGTACGAATACCATGCCATCAGTCAGCGCTACCGAGTCTTTCACTTTTCCGCGCATGTCTTCCACAGTCGCCAATTGCTCCAGCGTGACGGTTCCGTTTGGCGTGTTGATCGGCAGCACATTCATTTCCTGTACAGAATGGAAGCTGTTGTCGATCATGATGACCGTGTCAAAGCCTGTGTTTTCGAGCGTGCCGATCGCCTGCTTCCAGTTCGTTTCCTGTAGCTGGGAAACAACCTCGGATGGCGTTGTGCGGTAGGCGTTCAGTCTCTCAGGGCGCAAAGTGATCGCGATTTTGTTCTCAAAGCTGCGATCTGATACAGACACTTCTTTTACGCCTGGCACTTCTTCGATCCGGTCTTTGAGCGTTGTTTTTGCCAGGCTCAGCATCGCTTTCGGATCGGCTCCCACAAGCGCGTAGTCGATCATTTGATCGTCCCCGAAGCTGTTCTGGGTTACGCTGACCGTGTCAATCGCTTTCGGGAAGCCGTTGCGCAGCCGGTTAACGGTATTTTGCACATCTTGCTTAACTTGTTCCCCTTTGCCTTCCAAGGCGATAATCGTAATATTGGCGTAACCTGTACCTGTAGTAGAAGAGTATTCTTTAATGTTTGCAATTGACTTGATATTTTGCTCGATGTTCTTCGTTACCTTCTCTTCCATCTCTTCCGGGGGAAGTGCCCCACCCGATACATTGACGAAGATCGATGGGAAGTTTGTTTTCGGAAGCAGCTCGACATTGAAGCTGAACAGCGAGCCCAAGCCAGCAAGCACAAGCAAAAAGGTAAACAAGTACACAATCAGGCGTCGTTTCAGCAAAAAGAGAATCAACTTTTCCATGCTACTATTCTCCCTTCGCCTCTACTTTTTGCCCCTCGACGTAGAAAGTAATGCCGCTGCGCAAAAGCTGGTCGCCTTCTTTGACGCCCGAGAGAATCTCGATTTGATCGTCGACGATCTGTCCGGTCTTCACTTCCTTCTTCACAGTAAGGCCATCTTCCACCGCCATGACATAGTGCTCTGTAGAGTTAACTCCGACACTTTCCAGCGGCACCAAAAATCCGTTCACTTTGCGCGGAGCCTCAATCGTTGCAGCCATTCCGCCACGCCAGAATCCATCTGCATTCGGAATCGTTACTTCCACCCGATACTTGCCTGTTTCCTTGCTCACGACCGGGGAGACAAAAGTAATCGTTCCCTGGCTTTGTTTGCCGTCATCGGATACAGCCTGCACCTTCGTTTTTTCCTGGAATTGACTGATGAGATCATTGGTAATATCAAGAGTGACTTTCACTTCGCTCAAGTCCACCAGATGAATGATTTGATCGCCTGGCGAAGCCTGTTCGCCTGTTTGTTTGTATACATCCACGACCGTTCCGGCAAAAGGAGCATGAATTTTCGCATCATCCAGACTCTTTTTCGCCCGCTCAACCTGTCCGGCTGCCGATTTGATCGATGCGTTGGCCATGGCGATGTCCTCTGGCTGCGCACCGCGTTGCAATTCGGTGAGGGACAGTTGTGCGTCTCGCGCAGAAATTTCCGCTTGAGTCAGGGCGCGTTTCAAGTCATTTATTTCGGTCTGTGAAATAGCTCCGCCAGCAAACAGCTTTTCGCCTGCTGTCAGGTCCTGCTTTGCTTTTTCCAGACGGCTTTGGGCACTTTGCACTTGCAGTCGTTGCTGTTCAATCGCCTCGGCAGTTGCTCCCTTCAATGCTTTGTTTTTGCGCGCCGCTGCCTCTTCCACCTGGCTTGCAGCTGCTTCTACTTCCTTTTGGTAGTAACGCGAGTCAAGCGTTGCCAACAGCTGGCCTTGCGCGATCTTCATCCCTTTGCTTACCGGGATGGATGAAATCGTTCCTCCCGTGCCAAAAGGCAGTACGGCGTCACGCTTCGCCTCTACCATTCCGGTAACACGCAGCACGACTGGCTGTGCAGCTTTTTGAACCGTAACCACTTCAACGACTTTCGCTTTTGCCTCAGCCTGCGTTGGAGGCTCTGGTGCTGGGCCTCCGCAACCAGCCGTAACCAGCAATAGAGAGGCCATGATGATCGATGCCCGTTTTTTCACAATGATTCCTCCAAATTTTCACAATCTGTTCCCCTTGCGTAATTGTGCCAGTTTTTACCTTCGCTGCAAAACAGTCAGCGGTTGGAATTTCGTCTCCGTCCCAAGGCGGAGGAGGACATAATCCCTACCAGTTTCATAAGTATATACGAACAACACAGAAGACCGTTACCGTTTTTTGGGCTTTCAGCAGAAAAAATCTAAAACAGGAAAAAGCAGCCAAGTAGAATTACTTGACTGCTTTTTTAGCATCGCTTTACTTCTCGTTTAAGAGCTGCTCCATTTCGTCCAGCAACTCTTTGAAAACACTCAACGCTTCTGCAACCGGGGCGGGAGAGGTCATGTCGACGCCCGCCTTTTTCAGCAGGTTGAGCGGATAGTCGGAGCTGCCGCCCTTGAGGAACTCCAAGTAGCGGTCAACAGCTGGCTGTCCTTCCTCCAAAATCTGCTTGGACAAGGAAGTCGCCGCCGAGAAGCCCGTGGCGTACTTGTAGACATAAAAATTGCGATAGAAGTGAGGAATGCGCGCCCACTCCAAATCTACTTCTTTATCTACAACCATGTCTGGTCCGTGGTAAGCGACGTTCAGCTCACGGTAGATCGCACTGAGCGAGTCGGCTGTCAGCGGTTCGCCCTGCTCTTCTTTGGCATGGACGATTTTCTCGAACTCGGCGAACATCGTCTGACGGAAAACCGTGCCGCGGAATTGCTCCAGATAGTAGTTGATCAAGTACAGACGCTGCTTCTTGTCTGTCGTGGTCTTGAGCAGGTGGTGCATCAGCAGGGCTTCGTTGAGCGTGGAAGCTACTTCCGCCACGAAAATCTTGTAATCGGCATACGTATATGGCTGGGCCTGATTGGAGTGGTAGCTGTGCAGGGCATGCCCCATTTCGTGGGCCAGCGTAAACATGTTGTTCACGTTGTCCTGGTAGTTCATGAGCACGTACGGATGGGTCGTGAATGCTCCCCATGAGTACGCCCCGCTCGTCTTGCCTTCGTTTTCATGCACGTCGATCCAGCCGTTGGAGAAGCCTTCCGCCAGCACGCGACCGTACTCCTCGCCGAGCGGATGGAGCGCCTCCTTGATCGTTGCGACCGCCTGATCGTACGGGATTTTCATGTCTACCTCGGGCACGATCGGCACGTACAAATCGTACATGTGCAGCTCGTCGACCCCGAGCAGTTTTTTGCGCAGCGCGATGTATTTGTGCATCAGCGGCAAGTGCTCGTGAATCGTCGAAATCAGGTTGTCGTACACAGACAAGTCCACGTTGTCCGCGAACAGGGCCGCATACAAGGCGGACGGATATTTGCGCGTCCGGGCGTAAAACACATCGCCCTTGATCGCCGAGGTCAGCGATGCGGCAATCGTATTGCGAAACTTGCCGTACGTAGTGTACAGCGCTTCAAAAGCTTCCTTGCGCACGCGTCTGTCCTTGCTCTCCATGAACTGCGTGTAGCGACCTTTTGTCAGCTCGACTTCTTCGCCGTTTTCGTCCGTAATCATCGGGAACTTCATGTCGGCGTTGTTCAGCATGCCAAAAATTTTCGAAGGAGCCGAAGCCAGTTCGCTCATGTTCGCCAGGAGCGCCTCTTCCTCCGAGGAAAGCGTATGCGGCTTGAAGCGCGTAATCTCGTCCAGCAAAATCCGGTAGTGCGCCAGACCTTCTGTTTCGTTGATCCACGCTTCCAGCTTATCCGTCGGGATGGTCAAAATCTCCGGCTGTATGTAAGCGAGCGCACCGTATACTTGCGTGCTCAGGCTGGTAGCACGATCAGTCAGTCCCTGGTACGTGCTGTTTGCGTTATCCTCGTCACGGCGCATGCGAGCGTAGACGTACACCGTATCGAGCGTCTTCGTCAGCTCGTCCTGAAGCGTCAATGCTGCGAGCAGCTGCTCCCCGGACTGGGCCAGCGTCCCTTTCAAGGCAGCCACTTGCTCGGTGAGTTGTTTCGCCTTTTGCACATCTTTTTCCCAATCCGCGTCGGTTGGGTAAATATCCTCCAACCGCCATTTGTATTCAGCGGGGACGTCACTGCGTTTTGGCAGTGTTTTGCTTTTGTTCACCGTGATCACTCCCTCGTAATTTGCGCTAGATGGTCAAATCATCCATATGTGACTATCCTACCGTATTATGCCAACTTGTTCAAATCATTAGCCTGCACTTGCGCCAAGTTGCCAGCCAAAAGAAAAAAGCTGAGCTTTCCCAAGGAAAAGTCAGCTTTTTCCTACCCCGATATACGTAAAGCCTGCTTGCTTGACGGTCTGGGCAGGCCAGGCGTTGCGTCCGTCGAGCAGCACGGGCTGAGCCATGCTCTGGCGGATTCGCTCCCAATCTAGCTGCACGCACTCTTTCCACTCGGTGACCAAAAGCGCAGCATCGGCGCCCGCTAACGCTTCTTCGGCTGTCTTCGTATAGGTCACATTCGGAAAAGATTGCTTCACAGCGTCTTCGGCAACCGGATCATAGGCAAAGACGGCAGCTCCCTGCTCTGTCAGCTCATGCAAAATGGAAAGAGACGGAGCCTCCCGGATGTCGTCCGTATCCGGTTTGAACGCCAGCCCCAGTACGGCAATCCGTTTGCCGCGACAATCCGGCACGAGCTTTTGCAACTGCTGCAAAAACCACACGGGCTGTGTGGCGTTGACCTCCCGTACTTTTTCCAGAATCGAAAGCGAGATGCCGTTCTGGGCTGCCAGTTGCAGCAAAGCGATCGTGTCTTTCGGAAAACAGGAGCCGCCGTAGCCGACACCCGCCCGCAAAAATTCCGGGCCAATCCTGCTGTCGAGCCCCATCCCGTGCGCGATCGTGGCGATATCTGTACCCAGTGCCGTGCTCAGTCTCGCCAGCTCATTCATGAACGAGATGCGTGTCGCCAAAAAGGCGTTGGAAGCGTACTTGATCAGCTCCGCATTCGCCCTGGTCGTCACCACGCGCGGGGCATTCACGCCTTTGTACAGTTGTTCCATCACTTCCCCCGTCGACGGATCGCTCACGCCGATGACAATTCGCGAAGGCTCGATGGCATCCAGCAAGGCGCTCCCTTCCCGCAAAAACTCCGGGTTGGACGCGACAGACAGTTCCTGGCAGCCGTCAAGCAGGTCGGCCACTTTGTCTCCGGTCCCTACTGGCACCGTACTTTTGATCACCACAACCCGTTTTTGCAAAGCTGAGTTGTGCACTTCTTTGATCGCTGCTACCGCGCTGTACAAGTAAGTCAAATCAGCGGTTCCGTCATCCGCTTCGGGAGTCCCTACGCAGACGAAAAAAACATCCGCGTCTTTCGCTTCCGACAGCTGCGTGGAAAAAGCCAGGGTACCTGCTGCAAGCACTTGTCGCAGCGCTTCCTCCAATCCCGGCTCATAGATCGGAGAGATGCCTTGCCGCAATTTGACAATCTTCGCTTCGACAAGATCAATCCCGATCACATGATGGCCGTTCATGGCAAGGGAAACGGCAGTCGTCAAACCTACATAGCCGGTACCGATCACGGCAACTTTCATTGCTTCACCTCATCATTTTTTCATCACGCGCAAATACAGTTCTTCCAGCTTCAGTCGCTGTTTGGAAACATCGTGGTTTTTCTCCACCTTCATCCTGGCTCGGGCGGTCATTTCCGGCCATTCGTGCTCGGAGGCGAGGACATGGTTGATCATTCTGCCGAGCTTCGCAGGCGAACGCTCCGGCACGAGATAGCCCGACTCTCCGTGCTCGATCAGCTCGGGAATCCCGGAATGGTAGGTGGAAACAACCGGGCGGCCGGAAGCCATCGCTTCCATCAGCACGTTCGGAATCCCTTCCTGGTCGCCGTTGCGAGCCGTTTTGCAGGCGATGACAAACAAGTGGCATCTCGCCAGTTCGCGCTGCACGTCCTGATGCGGCAAGGCTCCCTTGAGCACGACTTGCTTGCCCAGCTTGTATTTTTTGATCATGCGCCGCAGTTTTTTCTTTTCGTCGCCATCCCCGACGATGATCAGCTTGGCTCGCGGATGCTTTTCGTGCACTTGCACAAACGCCTTGATCAATGTGTCCATGCCTTTCTTCTCCGTCAGGCGACCGACGCTGAGCAGGCGATACTCGCCGTTCTGAACAGGCTGCGGCGGCAGCATCGGGAATTTGCGCAAGTCGATGCCCGAGCGAATCAGTGTGATTTTGTCACCCGAACAGCCCAGGCGGATCAGACGCTTTTTCATATGGTTGCTGACGACCGTAAACGCCTTGCCCTTTTTGAACAGGCGCTTGAGCGAACGACGATAGCCCGGATTTTCCCGTACGCGCTTGGTCGCATCGAAGCCGTGAAAAGAAGTGATCAGCGGCAACCCCGCTTTTCGCGCGTAGGGAAGAAGCTCCAGGCCAGCGGGACCAAAGCGGGCATGCAAGCATTTGATTTTTTTGCGCTTCATCCACCCGGAGAGTCCTGCCATGGAATTTCGCACATAGACAGGCGCATACGGGAACTGTTTGCGATTGAACGGCCGCTGCCTGGTCAAGACGACAGGTTTGACTCTCTGATGTCCAAGCAGCTGCTCGTAGATGAAGGTTTCACTTCTGGGCAGAAATTTTCTCCGATAGACGAGGACCCGATGCATGCAACTGGCCTCCTATTTTCGAGTTTTAGCTCCTCGGTTGGAAACGCATATCCGCCAACTGTCGGCGCAGCCCTTCTTCCAGGGAAACTTGCGGACGATAGCCCAACCGTTGCTCGGCAAGCCGTATATCTGCGCAAGTCCGCTGCGAATCACCGGCCGGACCAGGCTGAAACCGGATGTTGGGCGTCGTGTTCAAGAGCGTGCCCATGATGGTAAGGACATCGATCAGCTTGATTTCGCGGTTGCCGCCTACATTGAAAATCTCGCCGGGCGCAGCGTGGCGGCCAGCGAGTATGTTCGCCTCTACTGCATCGGTTACGTAGGTGAAGTCCCGCGATTGCTGGCCATCTCCATAAATGACGACAGGATCTCCCTTCATCATCTGCCGGAAAAAGCGGTGAAACGCCATATCCGGCCGCTGCCTCGGGCCGTATACGGTAAAGTAGCGCAACATCGTAATCGGCAAACCGAACGCTTTCACATAGACGGAACAAACCTGCTCCATCGCTTCCTTCGTCACCCCATAAGGCGATACGGGACGCAGCGGAGCGGATTCGTCCGTCAGCGTCCCTTGCATCGTTCCGTATACAGATGAGGAGGAAGAGACTACGATGACAGGCGGTTTCGGTCTTTGCAGGCATGCCTCCAGCAGCAGCTGGGTCGCCAAAATATTGTGGCTGACGTACTCGGAGAATGCCTTGCCCCAGCTGTTCCGCACGCCGGGCAGCGCAGCCAGGTGATAGACGACATCGACTTGGTCCAACCAATCGTTCCAACGCTCTGCCTGCAACATGGTTGAATGAAAAGTAAAGGCGGGATGGCTTCCGATCTCAGCGAGATTGCGAAGCTTGGCAGCAACGTCGTAGTTGTCGACGAAGCCATCGATGCCGATCACTGTCACCCCGTCATTTAGCAAGCGCTGAGTCAAATGTGACCCGATAAAACCAGCACAACCGGTGACAAGCGCTTTTGTCATCGCTTCCGCCGCCTCACTTTCTTCAACCTTTTGATCACGAGATATCCGTCCTTGTAGCCGTAGACAGCTTTATACTTTTTGCCCCAACGCTTGAGGTAGTATTTGAACGTCTTTTTGCGCAAATGATTCCGTCTGCGCTTCATTTTGTTGTCGGTCAGCTGCCCCCTGTGTTTCGTCCGGTTGTACAGCTTCTTGTTAATAAAGCGGACGCGGTATTTTTCGATCAGCCGCAAAATGATGCGGCGATCTTCCATGATGCGGCCTTCGTATTTGTCAGAGGTGTCCCAGCCCCCTACTTCGTGAAGCGCTTCGACCCGGTAGCAGCGCGGCGCGACCATCCAGCGATTGTATTTCAAAAATTGGTATTTGTTGCGAAAATGCTTGTGCTTGACGAGAAACGGATTGTAATACTTCCCGCGCCGCACGCGCCAAATTTTCACGTTCCCGTAGTAAAGCGCGGTGCTTTTCTTGCTTTTGCGAATGTACCTTTTGATGACCGCCAGCGTCCGTTTGGGCAGCCAATCGTCCGAATCCAGCTGCAACAAGTACGGAGTATCAACCATCGACAAAGCCTGATTCATCACTTTGCCGATGCCTGAGTTTTTCTCCATCCGGTAGTACATGATGTTGGGATGGTACAAATACTTTTCGACCTTTTTGCGCGTCTTGTCAGTCGATGCATCATCGATAATCAGCAGCTTCCAGTCTTTTGACGTCTGCTTCAAGACGCTGTTGATTGCTTTGCGGATGAATTTGGCACGATTGTACGTCGGGATGACCACAGTAAAAGTTGGGTTCATGTGTCCTCCCTCTTCACAGCTGGAATGCGAATCGATGACTTGTCGCTCAAAATAAAGACCCCGCTCGTATCCGTTGACTGCCCGACCAGATGGGAGGAACGCCCGAATACACTGTCCGTAATGCTCCAAGCGACATCCATAAGCGAACTGTTTTCCAACATAATACTATTTTCGATATGGGCGCAATTTTGCAGATGTACCCCGTTTTGGATCGATACGTACGGTCCCAATCGGCAGTTTTCGATATGACAGCCCTCGCCGATCAACACAGGCCCGACGATCTCGCAATTTGTGACGATTGACCCTTCGCCAACCCGATGAGTGTTGCCCAAATCTTTTGCCAGCATCCAGCGGTTGGCCTCCAGCCAACGGTCAATCGTTCCGACATCTGAATACTTGCCGCTTGTAAGGGCGTGCGCGATATGGAAACCGCGGTCAATCATGGACTGGATCGCATCCGTGATCTCGTATTCACCACGGGCGGATGGCTGTAGTGTAGCAATCGACTCAAAAATGGGTGGGGTAAACAGGTATGCGCCAATGACAGCCAGATTACTCTTCGGCTGGCGGGGTTTTTCCTCGACCGAGACCAGACGCCCTTCCTGTACTTCGGCAATCCCATAATCCTGTGGTCTCTCCACTTCACTTAGCATCACAGCACCGTCTGAATTATCACTGGTAAACGCACGCATGAGCCCGTGCAGCGAATCCATCAACAAGTTGTCACCAAGTAACAAAATAAACGGTTCGTCTTGCAAGAACGGTTGCGCTAAATGGACAGCATGTGCGATTCCAAGCGGCACCTCCTGCTCGATAAAAGTAATGGTAGCCCCAAATTGACTACCATTGCCCACCAAAGGAGGAATCTGCACTTGGGAAGGGTGTATGACAATTCCAATCTCTTGCACACCCACTTCACGCAGTTTGCTGATGCAGTAGTGTAATACCGGATGATTGGCCACAGGGAGGAGGGTTTTTGGTTGCGAATAGGAGAACGGGTGCAGTCGCGTACCACGTCCAGCACACAAGATTAACCCTTTCACAAGTATCACTCCCCAGTTGTGCTCTGCGATACTTATAAGGTATGCGTCTCGTGATATCTGGACAGGGCAGACGTCCATTCTCCTTGAAGAAAGGGCATAAACCTAGCGATGCCCGAAAAAAAGTTATCCGGTTTTGAGGAGCGGAAGCTTTTCTTTTTGGCGCTTTCCGACTGCATTCTCAAAGACGCGCAGGTAGCCTTGCGCCGTCGCGTACCAGGAAAACTGCTTGGCACGCAGCAGCGCCTGTTTCCCCATTTCCGTCCGAACATAGGGCGCGCTCCACAAAAGCTCCCAAACCGCTGGCAATTCTTTTTCCCAATCTTTGGGAGGAATCAAGAAGCCGCTGCCCTGATGGGTGACAACCTCTTTGATCCCGCCGCGCGTCGTGGAAATCACTGGCTTGCTCGAAGCCATCGCCTCCAGATTGACGCGGCAAAATGCCTCTTTCCAAATCGACGGAGTCGCTACCACGTCGCCAATCTGATAGTAAAGCGGCATTTGGGCACTGGGGACAAAATTGACGAAGCGGACTTTGTCACCGAGCGGTTTCGCCAGCCTTTTCAGTTCCCGCACATACGGATTCAGGCGATTGCTGCCGTAGCCTGTGCCTCCGACGATGACCAGCCGTGCGCGTGGGTCTTGCTTGCTGACCTGGTGAAACGCTTTGATCAGAATATGGACGCCTTTGCCGCGCATCAGCCTGCCCGCGTAAAAAAGCACGCGGTCATCCGGCGACAAACCGACTTGCTTGCGCAGCTTTTTGATCGTGTAATGCAGCTTTGCCACCTGGTAAGGCGACACATCCACTCCGAGATGAACCGCATGAATTTTTTCCGCGGGAATTTTGCATGACTTGATAAAATGTTGCCGCAAAAATTCGCTGTTCGTAATAAAGCCGGACGCCAGGCGAACGACACGCTTCATTTTTTCCTTGCTGATCATGCCCGGCGATCCGTACACATGGGAATGCATATTGACAAAGACCGGAATCTTTGGAAAATGCCTCTTGAGCTGCAACACGTAAATCGGCCGATTTTCCACCAAAATGACATCCGGCTTGTGCTTGCGGATATGCTTGATGATCTTTCGCAAATAAGGACCTGGGCCATCGTAGGAAAAACGGATGAACTCGCGGTTTTCCTCTACCGTCGACTTGGGGTAAGTCGCGCAGCGCCGGGTGTAGATCGTCACTTTGTGCTCGGGATCGATCATTTTGGTCACTTCGTCGATATCGTGCTCCACCGAGCTTCCTTTGACGGGTGGTACGGAAAATGGCCCCGGGCTAATTATGGCGATGTTCATTCCGCTCGCTCTCCCACTCCTTTTTCAAGGACAGAACCACCTGATACAGATGCTGTCTCTCTTTGGACTGTTCCTCCTCTGCCTTTTTCCAGCGTTTTTCCCATGCCGCAAGCGATTCCTTCAGTGCTGCCACTTCCTGCTCCAGCTTTTCCAGCTGTTCGCTCGTCGCCACGTCGGTTTCTCGCATAATAATTTCGAATGTAGGCTCAAGCACCAGTTGTTTTTCCTCATCCGGCTTTTCGTCTGCCGGCTGTTTTGGAACTTGCTCGATCACGGCCTCCTGGGCTTTTTCCACGGGTTTCACAATCGAGATGCGCTCCACCGCTTCATCGACGACAAAATGCCCCGAAAAAACGCCTGGTGTTACCCAGTGGGGCAAATCCCCTTTTTTCCGCTTTTCCATAAGCCTTCCCTCCTGCAACGTGCTTCTACGTAATATGCTATGACAAACGCGGAAAATGGGTACGTGTACAAAGGAGACAGACAATAGAAAAAACCGCTTTGATTGGTAGCATCAAAGCGGCTGTCGATAATCTTTGGACTGATTTTGGCGGCGAAAATTCAAACTGTACAAGCGGGCTTGCTCTACCGTGGTAATTTGCTGCTTTTGCCACTCCAAAAGGATTCTGTCGATGTAGCGAATATGAAGCTTGCCTACCGTTGCGGCCTCACGCAATGCTGTTAGGATCAGCTCTTCCTGGTAACCGTCCTGCTCTGTCCACATGTGGATACTCTCCAACTCAAAAGGAGACAAAGGTCGACCAAACGCCTGCTCAAAACGGGAATAAATCGCAACCGGCTCTGCATCCAATGTCGCAGCAGCCTCCATGAACGGCTCCATCATCCGCGGATCAGCTTGCTGCTCGCGCCAGGTCTGATACAGCTTTTTATACAAAGGAGTCAAATTGTACTGCTCATGGCGCATTCCCGTCTGCGGATCGATAAATTCGTCAATGCTGATCCAGTCTTCCTTCAGCAGCTTTTGCAGCGATTGGATCAATCTCATGCTGGACATGGACATGCGCTCCTCCAGCTCGGTCAAGGTCGGAAAGCGATTCCCTTCCTGCTGAAAAGAAAGCAGATGAATGAGCAGCATCATTTCGTCGTCTGCCAGAGACATTCGTTTGTACATCTTTAGAAGAAGGTTGGAGACGGATGTTGCACCTTCTTGCAACAATTGCAATATATGGGAATCCATAACGCATGTTCACCTCTGGGTTGGATTAACAAGGAAGTGCGTAAAACGCGCTGTCACACAATAGGAACACCCTGCTGCCCTCTCGCAACAGGGTGTATGAGAAACACGAACTTACGGATAGAGACGATAGAGCATACGCGGGAACGGAATCGTTTCACGCACGTGATCCAGACCGCAAATCCAGGCGACTGTCCGCTCAAGCCCCAGACCGAAGCCGGAGTGAGGAACGGTTCCGTATTTGCGCAGGTCCAAGTACCAGCGATACGCTTCCTCGGACAGCTCGTGCTCGGCGAACCGTTTTTCCAACAGCTCCGGATCGTCGATGCGCTGGCTGCCGCCGATGATTTCGCCATAGCCTTCCGGCGCGATCATGTCTGCGCACAGCACTACTTCCGGACGCTCAGGATGCGGCTTCATGTAGAATGCCTTGATCTCGGTCGGATAGTGCGTGATGAACACAGGCTTGTCGAAATGGTCCGCAATCAATGTCTCGTCTGGCGCTCCGAAATCGTCGCCCCACTTGATCTCGCTGCCTTTTTCCTGCAACAGCTTGATCGCATCGTCATACGTGATGCGCGGGAAAGAACCCGTTACGTTTTGCAGTTTGGTTGTATCGCGCTCCAGCGTTTTCAGTTCGCGCTGGCAGTTTTTCAGGACGGATTGCACCACATGGGACACAAAAGCTTCCTGAATGCGCAAGTTTTCCTCGTGATCGACGAAAGCCATCTCCGGCTCGATCATCCAAAACTCGATCAAGTGACGACGCGTTTTCGATTTCTCTGCACGGAAGGTCGGACCGAAGGAATAAACGCGCCCCAATGCCATTGCGGCCGCTTCCATATAGAGCTGACCGGATTGGGACAAATACGCGTCTTCATCAAAATATTTGGTATGGAACAGGTTCGTTGTTCCTTCTGCTGAAGTCGGTGTCAGGATTGGCGGGTCTACTTTCACAAATCCGTTTTCATGGAAATACTCGTATACAGCGCGAATCACTTCGGAACGAATCGCCATAACCGCACGCTGGCGCGGAGTGCGCAGCCACAGGTGGCGATGATCCATCAGGAAGTCTACACCGTGCTCCTTCAGGGAGATCGGATATTCCTGGGCGATCTGAATGATGTCAACGCCTGTTACCGTCAGTTCGTAACCGCTTGGTGCACGATCATCTGCGCGAACGACGCCGGTTATGTATAAAGAGCTTTCCTGAGTCAGTTGGGATGCATTTTCCCAAACGTTTTCCGCTACTTCTGCTTTCACTACTACGCCCTGAATGAAGCCGGACCCGTCGCGAAGCTGCAGAAATTGAATTTTCCCGCTGCTGCGCTTGTTGTACAGCCAGCATCCAATGCGTACTTCTTGTCCAACATGCTGCCCTACTTGGGCAATCGTCGTCAACATCGAATAATTCCCTCCATTTACCATGCCACACAACAGACTAAGTGTACCCAACAATTATACTATTGGGGACAGGCAAATTCAATCAAAGACTCCCTTGAACGGATGGTTACCATAATATAATTATGTTAACAAAAAGCGAGGAAGCCGACTGCACTTCCCACCAACGGCCCCTCGCTTCTTGTTTCTCATTGCTCAGGAACGCAAATCGTCCTCATCACGGAATGTTTCATGCTCATCCGCTGCTTTTTCCTCGCCGGCATCTTCATCTGCTTCGTACTCGCCCTCTTCCCATTCTTCCCCCAAGTCGTCATCCTCTTGCTGCTCATGATGCAGGGCTGTCACCTCGTCATGCACCTGCTCGCCTTTTTCGCCAATGGCGATCCACTGCAAAACGCCGCTGTCTTCCTGCCCGGTTTCCTGACGAAAAACGGTAAGCACAGCCGAGGTGCGTTTGGTGTATTTGAGCGACACGGACACCCCGACCTGATTCGTCATCGCAACCAGGCAATAATGGACGTCTGCATAGGGAGTGGGCAAGCGGACCGTGACGTCTGCCGTCTGGCTTTGCGCCGGGATGCGGAATGGGACAAAGCCAAACTGCTGAAGCGTCGTGCCCAGCTGAACATTCGTCTCAACCGTTTGAAAAGCCAGCTTCTCCCGCGTAATCGACTTGTCGGCCAGATGCTCTGCCGTGACGGTTCTCGGCGCTATTTTCGCTCCGCTAACGGCATGATCGGCCAGCTTTTCTTCCGTTACCGTATTTGTTTGCAGATGCTGACTTTCGATGGAGTTGACGGCAAGATGCTCGCCCGTGAGTGTTCCCTTGACGAGATGGTCACCGCTCAAGCTGCTCTTTTCCACATGTATGCCTGTAATCGCATGCATTTCGAGCTTGCTTCCGTCGACAGCGTGATCCGCCAGTTTTTCGCGTGTGACGCTATTCTCTTGCAGCTTTTCTTTGGAGATGGACTTGGGCTGGATATGTTCGTGCTGCACGGATTGATTGGCAAGATGCTGGGCGGTCACTGCTTTTTCGCCGATTTTTTCGCCAGTGACGGCTCCTTTGCCCAAGTGCCTTGTCTTGATGGCCTCTGTCGCCAGCTTGGGAGACGTAACCGCCGAATCGGCCAGTTTATTTGCGGTAATGCTCAAATCCGTCACTTTGTCGGTCGAAACAGACTCGGGAGCGAGTTTTGACGTCGTCACTACATGATCGTGCAAATGCTGCGTCTGGATCGCATATTCCCGCAGATGACTGCTGCCGATGACGCGTTCACCGATATGCTGCTCCTCGATTGAGCGCCGCGCGATTTTCTCCGCACGAACAGCCCCGTCAGCCAAATGCCTGCTGTTGACGCTCTCCTCCACCAATTGCTGCTCGCCTACGCTGCGATTGGCCAATTTGTCGAGCGTGACGGCTTTGTCCGCCAGCTTGGCTGCCGTGACCTGTTGCTCCCCGATTTTTCTGGTCGTGACGAGTCCATCTTGAAGATGCGTCGTTTGAATGCTGCTTGCTTGCACGTGGACGCTTGCGATCGACTCTTTTGCCACTTTTTCCGAAGTGACGCTGGCGTGATCCAGATGTTCGGTGAGGACGGCGTAAGGACTGATTTTATCGCTTGTGACCGCTTCCGGCTGCAAATGCTGGCTGTAAATGGAATGAAAAGCGATGTGCTGATCCGTGACGCAGCCCGCCGAAAGATGCCCGCCGTCTACGCTGTTCTCCGCCAGATGATGATGCAAAATCGCTCCCTCGCGAATATGCTGGGACTCGATCGAATCCTCCTCCAGCTTGGTGGAAGTCACGGCCCCATCCCGGATTTTGTCGGTCGTGACCGCGCCGTCCTCCAGCTTGACGGAGTTGATCACATAGTTGGCGAGGTTGCGAGTCTGAATGCTGCCCATCTTGATTTTGTCCGATGTGACAGACTGATCTTGAAGCAGCTCATTCGTAATCGCCTGATCCTGGATGTGCTTCGTCTGGATCGCAGACTCTGCAAACTTCATGGAATCAATGGTCTTGTCAGCCAATTTGTCGGACGTAATGCTGTTGTTGACAAGCTTTTGCCCGGTAATGGAATGGTCCTGCACATTTTCGCTGGTGACCACATGCCGTCCCAGATGCTCTCCGAGGATCGCGTACGGAGCGATTTTGTTTGAAGTGACGCTTTTGTCTGCCAGCTTGTTGCTGTCGACGGCGTAGTCCTTCAACAGCGACGTATCAATCGTTCCCGGCTTGATTTTGGACGAATCGACAGCGCGGTTGGCGATTTTTTCCGTAGTGACAGACTGATCCGTCAAATCATCGGTATAAACAAACGATTGCACCCGGTCATCATTGCGATCTTTGATGATCTTGGAAAAAGTCGTCTGGTTGGACGACACACCCTGCTTGGGCATTTTCTGCAATGGTTGTTGTATCGGGCTTGTCGGTGCATGGGAGCTTGGCTTGGGGCTGTTGACAGCGGACTCCAGCAGTTCCAGCTCCAGATCAGCCATCCAATCCTGCTCCGATGTAGAAGATGTTTGCATAAGCGGAATTTCATGCAAGGTTTGCCTGAACGTTTTGGACAGACCTCTGCTCATTTTTTTTCGGTTCGCGTTTGCCATAGAGTCTCCTTGCCTCCTGATGTCATTCCCGGATCATTCTGTAAGATATTCAACCCTATAGGCATTTGGCACCGCAACGCAAAATTTGTTTCGCCCGTTCACAAGTTTTCCCCCACGCAAAAAAACCTGCCAGGCCAACATCAGCTGCTGGCTAGCAGGTTTTTCGTCGCGATTTGATTACGATACAGCCGCTTCCTGTCTCGTTTGGGACAAGAGCGCCCTAAATTCATCTCCTTGCAGCACTTCTGCTTCCAGCAGCGTACCCAAACCAGTCTGGAACACCGCATCGTACTGGCGAAGCAAGCGGTGCGTCTCCTCCAGCAAACGGGACAAGAGTCGCTCTACCTCATCGTGAATCCTCGTTTTGTCTACGTATTGCAGGTGGACAATCCCGAGGTCCGACATCCCGCTGGACACGATTTCCTGAGACATGCCCAGCGCTTGCTCGAAGTCGTTTTTGGAGCCGGTACTGCGTCCGCCGTAGTAGATTTCCTCTGCTACTGCTCCGGCGAGGCTGACCATGATCTGTTTCTCCAAAGCGTCCCTTGTGTACAAATAGCGGTCTTCCATCGGATTTTGCCGAACGTAGCCGAGCGCTTTGCCGCGCGGGCTGAGCGTTACTTGCGAGACAGAACCCGGACGCACGACCTCACTGATGATCGCATGTCCCAATTCATGCAAGGCGACGCGCTTTTTCTCTTCCTCGGAAGCCTGGCGGTCGACTTTTTCTCCGAGCATGACCTTGTCTACGGCGTAAGCAAAATGCTTGGCCATGATCTTGTCGCTTTTGTCGCGCATGGCGTAAATCGCTGCCTCGTTCGCGACACTTTCCAACTGCGCTCCCGAGAAGCCGAACGTCTCCTGCGCCACCTTTTCCAACACCACATCCGCGCCCAGCGGCTTGTTTGCTGTATGGATGGTCAAAATCTGCTCGCGCGCAGGCTTGTCAGGCAAATCTACCGTAATGTGCCGATCAAAACGTCCTGGTCGAAGCAACGCGGCATCCAGCATGTCTTTGCGGTTCGTTGCCGCCATGACCAAAATGCGCGGTTTCTCGCTCGTCGCTACGCCATCCATCTCGGTCAGCAGCTGGTTCAACGTTTGGTCGTACTCCCGTTGTTGCTGCCCATCCCTTTTTCCGCCGACAACATCAATCTCATCGATAAAAATAATCGCGCTGTCCTGTCCGTTTTTCTCGGCCATCGTCTTCGCCTCTTTAAACAGCTCACGGACACGCTGCGCTCCGACACCTACATACATCTCCACGAATTGCGAGCCGGAAGCCGCGACAAAGGCAGAGTTGGTGTAGTTCGCTGCCGCTTTTGCCATCAACGTCTTCCCGGTACCAGGAGGCCCGGTCAGCAGCACGCCTTTGATCGGACGAATGCCGTATTGCTCAATCTTGTCTTTGTAGACGAGAAAATCAAGCGATTCTTTCAGCTCTTTTTTGGCGCGTTCCTGACCGCCGATATCGGCAAACTGCACGTCCGACTTGGGAATCTCGTGCTTGTTCTGCTTCCGTTTGCCGCCGAGCGCCACATTGCCGCCCTGACCGTTTTGCTGACGGATGACGAGGAAATAAATCGCCCCCAGCACGGCGGCGAACAAAATAAACGGTGTGATATTCACGCCCAGAAACACAAGAAAAACGAGTATCGCAGGAACGACGCCGATCAGTACCTCTTTACCCACGAGCCGTCACCTCTTTTGCCTCGGAACGGGGAACAATCGTATAAAAGTCCTCCGTTCCTTTTTTCAAATAAACGTAGATGTTTGCGTCATCCATAAAAGCATCTGCCGCATCGAGCTTGTTCGTCTGTTTCCACTCCGCAATCAAGGCAGGAATGCGGCTGTATTGATGCAAATCCAGCGCTTCGGTGAAAATAAACTGGCCGCTTTTCCAAACCTGTGTCATGGCTTCCGACTGATTCGCTACCACGATAGCGACTTGCTTGTCGCCCGCAATATTTTTCGTTCGCGCAACCAGATCGCGATACTCCGCCGGAAATGCCTGCGGATTCGTCACTTTTACATCTATCTGAATTTTATCTTTGCCTACATGGAAATTACTGAGTGTAGCTGATTGCATCTGGCTGACTTCTGTACGGATCGGCTCTTCAATCTCCATCTTCTGATACAAGAACCATCCTCCAAACAGGAGAGCCAGTGTCGCCAGCAAGGACAACCCGATTGCACTTTTTTTCAACTGCACAGCTAGTCCCCCCATATCGCGTTCTCGTTTTCTCTCTTGTCAACGAACCCAGTATATCACATGAGTATATCAATTTTTTATACAGATGTTGGGTGGCATGCCAAACAGGCCTTTTCCAACAAGGAAAAGACCTGTCGCGAGCGTATATACCCTCTGGGTCAAAACAAGCAATCAGGTAGGCGACAATACATAAGAAGCGAGCAGGGCGCCACTGAACAAGTCATAGTGCAAGTAATGATAGCGACCGTTTGCATCCTTCACGGTCACTTCCCAAAACTTCTTGTCCTTTTCAAGTCCGGGCACGATATGGGTAATCTCGGACTTCGGAAAAGCCTTGTTTACCGCATCCTCCACATTTTTGCGCGGAACGGCAAGATCCATGCGATCAAACGATACTTTGTCTGCGGTCATCCAGGCTACTACAGGCGTACCGGCTTTGTTCTTCCCGATCACCACGGCATAGCTTTCCGTACCGCGATATTCGTCGATGGATTCGATTTCGGCAATCGTCGTCCTCGTCTGCACCCACTCACGTACGGTCGCATCGAATTGCGTGCGCTCTCCTGCTACGGAAGCAGTCAAATGATAGGCGAATCCCGCGATTGTCAACAACAGCGCGGCGATTACTCCCACGATAATTCTCACTAACACGTTTTTGGTAACTCCTTTATGCGGTTGACATTACAATCGGAAACGAAGCTGGTCCTGTTTGATCCCCGCCACGGTTCTGATTTGCATTTCCAGCTCCAGTTGGCGAAGCGCGCCTGTGTCAGGCTCATACCAGAGCTGATATTCGATGTTGATCCCTTTGGCAAGCTCAGGGGTAATATCAGCGATCGGAAAGGACGGCCCGAGCCACATCGCCAACAAGGATGTCACTTTTTCCGGCGGCACCGTGAGACGATAACCGCTCCAGTCGCTTCCCGAAGTATCGGCGATCGTCTGCGGCTCGACCGATGACAGCACGCTTTGCAACAGGACAGCGTGTTCATACGGCGTAAACAGGGCGTAAGGGAGTGCTGCATGATCCTGAACTTGTCCGTCTATTGTTACGGTAACCGGCTGCTCCTGGTTACGGCTGATGGCCAGCTTGTGCCCGCCGATTTCTCCGTCCAGGCTGAATGTCTCATGCCGATAGCGGCCATTCAGCGCTTGGTCCTGCATGTAAACGAGAAACGAGCGCTCCTCTGACCGAGTCAGCTGTTCCAAAAGTTGCGGCACGGCATACGCCTCTCGTTTGCCAATCAAGCCCTGTTCATTCCCGGCATCGGCAGCTGAACGGTTCCACAAACCAAAAGAGCCGAGCGCCATCCCGAGGCCAAACAGGCCGAGAAAGATCGGGATCAGCCACCATAGCTGTTTGGGCCGGACGTACATCTGGCGTTCCCCCTGTCCCATTTTTGTCATAGCCTATGCTATACGGGAAGGTTTTAGAACGGCACGGAAAACTTGCTAATCATAGCTCGGGGCCAAGCGGTCATACTACTTATACACCCGCAAGGAGGTGAGCGCGTGAAGTCGCCGCAACAAAACGCATCTCCTGACATACTTGGGTTTTTGCTACAAGAATACCGCGTCTCCTGGGCTGGACTGTCTTCTCCCTTGCGTCAACTGTCGCACACACCCACACTGCATTTTCGCCATCATCCCCTGACAGAGCTGTGGCGAAAATGAGCACGGCACGATGTAATACCCAAATTCCCCTACCTACACCTACACTCCCTTACTCCTGTCCCACACCAGACAGGAGCCTTTTACCGTTTCAGCGCAGCGAATACGCGATTGGCTTCGTAGATGGCACGCTCTTCGTCGATGGTGAGCAGCTTGTGGTTGCGCATCAGGAACTTGCCCGCAACGATTGTGTCTTTGACATCACGGCCGTTTGCCGCATACACGACATGGGAAATCGGCTCATGCGCAGGATGGAAATGCGCCTGGTGGCTGTCGAGAACGATCAGGTCAGCCTTTTTGCCTACTTCAATGCTGCCGAGCGTATCAGCCTGGAACACACCGTCTGCCCCGTAGCGAGTAGCCATGCGCAGCGCCTCTTCAGCCGGAACGGCTACCGGGTCGTTGTTCACGCCTTTGTGCAAAATCGCTGCGAGCTTCAATTCTTCAAACAGGTTGAGGTTGTTGTTGCTCGCCGAGCTGTCTGTTCCGAGCGAAACGCTCACGCCTTTTGCCAGCATTTTCGGTACAGGTGCTACCCCGCTTGCCAGCTTCAGGTTGCTGACGACGTTATGGGAAACTTTCACTTGATATTTTGCCAAAATGTCAATCTCTTCATCCGTCAAATGCACGGCGTGGGCAACCAGTGTAGGGCGGTTGAACATGCCCAGCTTTTCCAGGTGAGCGACTGGACGCAAACCGTAATCTTTCTCGTTTTGCCCCACTTCCCATGCCGTTTCAGACATGTGGATATGCAGCGGCAAAGACAGCTCGTCCGCTTTTTCAATAATTTGGCTGATAAACTCAGGCGAGCACGTATACGGTGCATGCGGTGCCATCATTACGGTGATACGGCCATCCGCCTGGTTGTGCCATTCTTTGGCAAAAGCGGTCGCATCGCGCAGCTTGGTCTGTCTTTCTTCCTCGGAGCACAGACCGATCATGCCGCGGCACAGGCGGGCACGCATGCCGGATGCATCGACTGCCTTGGCTACTTCGTCCATATGATCGTACATATCGACGAATGTCGTGGTTCCGGTACGGATCATTTCAATCAGGGACAGTTGGGTTCCCCATTTGACAGAATCAGCGGTAAATTGCGCTTCCAGCGGCCACATTTTCTCTTCCAGCCATTGTTGCAACGGCAAATCGTCCGCATAGCCACGCAAAAGCGACATGCCCGCGTGTCCGTGTGTATTGATCAAACCAGGCAGGATGAAGTCGCCTTTTTGGTCGATGACTTCATCGTAGCCTGCATCGGAAAGGTCTTCAGGGGTAGGGCCTACATATGTGATTTTGTCGCCTTCGAACGCGACAGCTCCATCGTGGATAACCTCGTTTTGTTCATTTACCGTAATCACTGTTGCGTGGATGAGGATGGTCTTTTTCATGACTACACTCCATTCTTACGTTAAGTAGTAGGCCAGGCTCTGCAAATTGGAAGTCACATCCGCATAGTGGATGCGCACATCCTTTTTCGCGCGAATTGTCGTAGGAGCAAAATTGAGGATTCCCTTGATACCCGCTTGAGTCAACTGATCACATACGGATTGCGCAGCCGGTGCGGGCACGGTGATAATCGCCAGCTTGATTTGTCTTTGCGCAATCGTGTCCGCCAGCTCATTCAATGGCTGAATCGGGATGCCCGCCACTTCTTTTCCCAGCTTGCCGGGATCATTGTCAAAAATGGCCGCAATCCGCATGTTATCTTTCAAATAAGCGTTGTAGTTGCTGATCGCATGGCCCAAATGGCCTGCTCCAACGAGCGCGACGCGTATCTCATCCGTCAGCTTCAAAATCTGGCGAATTTTTTCCACCAAGTAATTGACGTCATAGCCAATTCCTTTTTTCCCGAAATCGCCGAATGTTGCCAGGTCTTTTCGGATTTGGGCCGGATTCACATCCAAGTTTTTGCCCATTTGCTGGGAGGAAACAGTAGTTACCTCGTTTTGCTGCAAATAGCTGAGGTAACGCAGATAAATCGGCAGGCGGCGGACGACCGCTTCCGAAATCTTTTCGTGTTTAGCCACGCTCGGTCTTCCCCCCTATTTCTTTTGCTTGAATACCCTGTAATCTTTCCCGTTGGACAAGATCGTGATCGATCCGTCCCGGCCCGTCATATACGTCTCCGCCCACGACTCGCCCAACCGCTCCAGCACCTCGGTCTTGCCCTCTTTTTGCATGTCGCGCTCTGTATTGCTCTGGATGATGGCGACCTGAGGATCAACCCGAGAGAGAAAAGGCTGCGAAGTTCCTTGATTGCTGCCCTGGTCTCCCACTTTCAGCACAGCCGACTTCAACTGCTCGGGATGGCGGGCGAGCAAGCGCTCCTCGGCCTGTTCGTTGATGCCGCTCACAAACAAAAAGCGCAACTGATCATGCGTCAGCGCAAAAACGAGCGAATTGTTTTGCGGCGATAAAAACAGCGGCTCGCTGGGCAGCAATACATCCATCGTGATGTCGGTATCGAGAATCAGTTCCTGGTTCTCCTCGAGTTCTCTTTGCTTCGCGATCTTGTCGTACGGAACGAACTGGCGAATCGAAGGCGCAATCAGCTTGGGCACAATGACGGAATCAATGATGATTTGCTGGTGTAAAAAAGGGAATCCTCCTGCATGTTCAGGCTGATCGTTCGTCAAGACCAGATAGTCCAGGCGCGTCAACTTCGCAGCGGAAAGATGCGCAGCCAAAGCTGGCCAATCTTCCGCGCTGCCCGTATCAATCAGCATGGTTTTCCCGCTCGGCATCCGCACCAGCGTGCTTTCTCCATGAGGAAGCGCCCAGTAAGTGATGACAAGACCCGTAAACTCCGCTTCGTTCTCGGTTGCAAACGGGTCGTCCACCTTAACGGCTTCCTGCAAATGGGTATCGATGGAGCATGAACATAGCAATGCCACACATGCGACGAGAAGCAGCCAGGCCCACTTTTTTTTCCATAACATTTATTTTATCACCTAAATCCCTGCTAGACTATTGCTTCATTTTATGAATCTGGCAGGGATTGCATACGTAAGAACGGTTCAATTCGTTCGCGCAGCGTCGGCCAGGAGCCTGTCTCCACCTGAAACGGCGGGAGCGATTGCAAAAAGGAACGGCCGTAGCGGGATTCGACCACACGCGTATCGAACACGACCACAACGCCCCGGTCCAAATGGTGACGAATCAACCGTCCGACTCCTTGCTTGAACAAAATGACGGCTTGCGGCAGCGCCAGCGACATGAATGCGTTTTTTCCGTCTGCTTTCAAAGCTTCCGCGCGTCCCTGGTAAACCGGGTGGTTGGGCGGCGTGAACGGCAGCTTGATGATAACCAGACTGCTCAGCCACTCTCCTTGGATGTCCACGCCCTCCCAGAAGCTGCTCGTGCCAAGCAAAACGCTTCGTTCCATCGAACGAAACAGACTGACCAGCTTGCTGCGGTTGTTGCTGTCGATGCCGTGTCCAAACAGCGTGTACGGCTCCGGTTCCCCGGCCAGACGCTCTTTCATGGCTTGATACACCAGCCGCAACATCGAATGCGAGGTGAACAAAATCAGCGTCCTGCCTTTTGACGCCACAACCACGTCTACACAGCCTTGGATGATCGCTTCGAGATACGTCTGGTCGTTTTCTTTTCCCGGCGCCGGAAAATCGGAAGGAATCAATAGCAGCCCCTGCTCTTCGTAATGGAACGGCGATGGCAGCGACAGCGTGCGTACCCGCTCGGCAGGCAGCTTGTCGAGGCCAAAGCGGCTCATGACGTAAGAAAAGCTGTTTTTGACCGTCAGCGTAGCGGAAGTCATGATCAGGCTGCGCTTCTGGGAAAAAAGCGGCTCGGCAAGCGAATCCGCGACATCGAGCAACGCCGCAGACAAGTGCACCTGCTTGCGAGCCGTGCGCGCCTCGACCTCCATCCAGTAGACGTAGTTCGGATCTTGCTCCTGCAAAAAGAAATGCAATAGCTCCATCACATTTTGCCATTCCTTCACTAGCCCGAACAAATCCGTCTGCAAGCTGCGGATGAGGAAGGGCGGCTTCTCCTCTTGGGGAACGGGAACCAGCTTCAGCATCTGTTCCAGTCTGGAAGCGAAGTCTGTCATGACGTCGATCAGCTTTTTCGTCACCTTGCGAATTTTTTCTTGTTTTCCCGTGAAAGAAGCTACCCGATACCGCACCGTCTCCCTGCCTGCGTCTGTCGTCTCCTCGGCGCGCTCGGAAGCCCATGCGTACAGAAACTGCGTCCATTGCTGAGCCTTGTCGCGCAAAGACGCAGACAGCTTCTTGCACTCCAGAAGAACCGTGGACAGCTCTTCCTGGACAGACGGCTGCCAGCTTTGCAATTCCTCGGCAAAGCGTGCAATCGCTCCCCCCTCCTCGACAGAAGCGCGATCCAGCAAAAACATCACCTGTGTCGTTGTCAGTTGCTTGCCCAAGTGCTGTGTCGCGGCATCTTCCAGATGGTGTGCCTCGTCGAGAATCGCGACCTCGTACGGCGGGAGAATCCGGTTCTCTGCCTGCAAGTCGCTGATGAAGAGAGCGTGGTTGACGATGAGCACATCTGCTTCTTTTGCCCGGTCTTTCGCCTGAAAATAATAGCAGCGGCTAAACCACGGACAGGCCCGGTTCAAGCAAGAGCTTGTATCGCTTTTCACCTGCTGCCAGAAAAGCTGTCCGCTCGGAGGCAGGCTCAGCTCCTCCACATCGCCCGTTTCGGTCTGCGTTAGCCACGTGAGAAGCTGACCTTTTGCCAGCCGCATCTCCTGGTTGCTGCCCTCTACCGGCTCCTCCAGTGCCATCTCGAATTTGCGCAGGCACAAATAGTTGCCCCGGCCTTTCAACGTCGACGCGGTAAAAGCAAAAGGAAGCGTCTGCTGCAACGTGGCGATCTCTTTATGGAACAGCTGCTCTTGCAGTTGAATCGTGTTCGTGCTCACTACAAGCTGCTGTTGATTTTGATACGCCCAAATGATCCCGGGCAGCAAGTACGCCAGCGACTTCCCCGTGCCTGTCCCTGCCTCCACCAAAAGGTGCGTGCCCTCCTGCATGGCGTCGAAGACAGCGTGCATCATCGCTTCCTGTGCTTCCCGACGCTGGTAGCCGCTCATGCTGGCATGCATCTGGCCTTTTTCGTTCAGCATTTCTTCCAGCTGCTCGCTGAACGCTTTTCCGTAGCTCCGTTCCGTCTGCGGGCGCTGGAAACTCGCCTTCAGCTTTTCCTCGCGCTTTTTCAAAGCCAGTTGGCGGTATATATCCCACAGCGGTGAAGCTTGCCGTGCTGGCTCGTCGCCCAGTTGTGGCAGCTCCGCCAGCTTTTCCATTTCCATTTGCCGCAAAAGTGTCGCGATGTCCGAACGAAACGACGATACGAGCATTTGCAGTCGTTGAATCGTCACGAGCGGCAACTGCTGCAAAATATCGAGCAAGTGCAAGAAGAGCTGGGCGGTTGCCAGCGCGTCACTGTCGGCCTGGTGAGGATTGTCATGCTCGATCGCAAGCTCCGACGCCAGTTCCCCAAGCCTGTAGCTGTTTTGCATCGGCAAAAGCAAGCGGGACAACTCGACTGTGTCGAGCACATATCCGTCAAACGCATAATAGCCCTGGCTCAGCAGGGCTTCTTGTAAAAATTGGAGATCAAAGCTTGCATTATGGGCAACAAAAGCTCGTCCATCCAATAAGCGCAAAAATGTCGGGAACACCTCTTCCAAAGTAGGCGCGTCAGCCACCATTTCATTGGTGATCCCTGTCAGTTGCGTAATAAAAGGGGGGATGTCCTGTCCGGGATGAATCAGGGTCGAGAAGCATTCTGTGATCTGCCCGTCGTCGATCGCCACAGCGCCGATCTGAATAATGCTGTCTCCCTGCCGCGGATGGCTCCCCGTCGTTTCAAAGTCTACTACCAGTAATCGATTCAAGCGTTGTCACCTCGTAACCTGGGCGGAACCTGTCATCCGCACTCATTCACATTCGGCAACAGTGGGAAATATTCCTGCTTCCGACTGCAATTACGGCTGCACAAGCTCGTTTTGCACAGCTTCTGCGCCGAGCTTGCTCGCGCACAGCTGCAAGTAAAGCGGGATTTCCCGAAACTGGTCTGCGTGGGGCAACGTTCGCTGGAAATACTGCTCAGCCAGCCGCCAGTTTTCCTCCACCATCGCCAGTCTCCCCAAGTGGAAGTACCCAAGAGAACGGATATACGGGTCCGCATCATCCAGAAACAGCTTGGCCAACCGCTTCGCTTCCAGCGTCTCCCCGACTTTTTCAAAAGCGGAGATCATTCCGGACTGCCCCAGGCGGTTTTCGCTGTTTTTTGCCAAAATGCCGCGAAACGCTGCAATGGCCCCCGGGATATTGCCATCAAACAGCTGCATCCAGCCGTAGCTGAACACGAAATCATCCTGCTCTGGCGCCAGACTGATCGCTTTTTTCACAAGCGTCAGCGCTCGTTTGCTCCCGGCGATCAGCCAGGTGTTCCATGCCAGCCCGTGCCACGTCCAGCCTTCCTTGGGCAACCGTTCCGTCAAAAAATGATAGCACACTTGTGCCCGGTGGTAATTGCCCACAGCTTCGTACAAATGAGCCATTTCCTGCAACGTCTCGTTATCGAGCTCGCGGTTGGGCAAAGTCAGGCTTGATGGGGCAACAAGCTCTGCCGTCTCGTCCATCTGCATCAGCAGTTTGGCGGCGCGAAGCCATAACAGCTGTGCCTCCCAATCTTGCTCGTGCTTTTGCAAATAACATTCGATCTCATCGAGCGCTTCCTGGGCATCGCCGTCCATCAAGTAGCAGAGAGCGAGGTTGTACTTGGCTTCGTCCTGCTCAGGCTTTACTTCCAGCGAGGTTTTAAAAGCTTGCGCGGCCTCCAGCCACTGCTTCTCCTCCGCTAATATGCAGCCGATGGCATTGCTGCTGATCGCCACGATCGCAGGCGAGCTTGCCGATTTTCCCAACAGCCGAAACTCGCGAAAAGCCATTTCCTTGTCGTCGCAAAACAACAGGCTGTAAGCGTAATACAGCCGACCGCTTTCCCAGTCCGGCGCTTCTTTCACCAGCTCGGCAAAACACTTTTTCGCGTCCTGGAACATGCGCAGATGGTAAAACCCTTCTCCGCGGCGAAATACAGGCTCATAGGCGTGCATCGCTTGCGGCAGTTTGTCGGCTTTGGCTTCGAATTTCGGCTCGGATTTTGACTCGCTTTTAGTCTCGTTCTTGGCCTCGCTTGCCGTCCCTTTTTGGCCATCCTGTTTATGGTCCGTCGCTAACGGTTCTTTTTTTAAGGAAACGGGCTTGGCCTTTTCCTCTTGCGTCTCTGTCGGCAGCTGCCCTTCCATTTGCTTGATGTGCCGGATCGCGTTGGACAGCTTCTCTTCAAATTGCAGCCACAAATCGACGACCGTATCGCTGACCTGCCGCAAGTAAAACAGTTGATCCGCTAATTGAAGCCTTTCCTGCTCCGATGCTTCCTGCCACCGTTCCTCTATCGTCTGTGCTTTTGTGCGCAACGTCTGAAACCAGTCTTCGATCTTCACGAAAAAGCCACCCCCCTGTGAGGCATGAGTAGTTTCATTGTCTCACAAGGCAGGTGGCTCTATGCGCAAAGCCAAAGGCAAATGCTTTGTCTACAGGATCGTCGCGTGTACTTCCTCGCCAAGCATTTCCTTGATCCGGTTCTTCTCGTCCATGATCGCCACTTTTGGCTTGTACGTACGAGCTTGCTCATCGGTCATCATGGCGTAGGCGATAATGATCACGATATCGCCTTCCTGAACGAGACGGGCTGCTGCGCCATTCAGGCAAATTACGCCACTTCCTGGCGCTCCTTCAATCACATACGTTTCCAGACGCGCCCCGTTGTTGTTGTTCACGATTTGCACTTTTTCATTGGGCAAAATATCGAGCGCATCCAAAATATTTTTGTCGATCGTGATGCTCCCCACGTAGTTGAGGTTCGCTTCTGTCACTGTTGCGCGATGGATTTTCGCTTTCATCATAGTGCGAAACACAGGCATTACCTCCCTTGTCATCCTTATGGAACTTTTTCGCTTACCACGTATGATTAACGGACAGACGCGATCAGGTTGTCAATCAAACGTGTCTTGCCAAAACGGACAGCAAGCGCCACGATAATGTCTTGTCCGGATGTCTCTTTTTCGATTGGCTCCAAATCAGGATAACCCAAAATTTGGATATAGTCGATATCTGCCAGCGGTTTTGCTGCAATCATTTGCTCGATACGCTCTTTGATCTCGGCAAGCGGCTTGCCCTCTGCGAGCCACTCTGCTGCCTGCTGCAAGCTTTGCGACAGGATGAGTGCCTGTGAGCGTTCTTCTGCGGACAAATACACATTGCGCGAGCTCATCGCCAGTCCATCTGCTTCCCGAACGATCGGGCATGGCACTACCTCGACCGGAACGGACAAGTCTTTGACCATTTGCGTGACCACGGCTACTTGCTGTGCATCTTTTTGACCGAAAAACGCATAGTCAGGCTGGACGATGGAGAACAGCTTCAAGACCACCGTCGACACTCCGTCAAAATGCCCCGGCCGAGAAGCGCCGCACAAAGGTGTCGTGACGTTCGCTACCGATACCGTCGTCAAGATCGGCTTGGGATACATTTCTTCGACAGTTGGTGTGAACAGCAGATCGACTCCCGCTTCAGACGCCATCCGGCTGTCACGCTCGATATCGCGCGGATACCGTTCAAAATCTTCATTCGGGCCAAATTGCAGCGGATTGACAAAAATGCTCATGACGACGAGGTCGCACTTTTCTCTCGCTGCCTTGACCAGACTGAGGTGTCCTTCATGCAAAAAGCCCATCGTGGGCACAAAGCCGATTGTCTTGCCTTGCCGCCGTGCTGCTTGTATTTGAACGCGCACATCCTCGATTGTGGATAGCTGCTGCATCGTTTGAATCATGATTGGGTCACTCCTTCTCCGTACAGCTCCTTGATCGTCTCTTCCGATGCACGAAACACGTGATCAGGCCCCGGAAAGTGACGAAGCTCGACTTCTTTGACGTACGTGGCGACTGCCTCGCGAATGGATGTGCCGATGTCAGCGTAGCGCTTGACGAATTTCGGCGTCAATTGGGAAGCGTAACCAACCAGGTCGTGGAACACGAGCACTTGTCCATCACAGTCTGCCCCAGCACCGATGCCGATTACGGCAATCTCCAGCTTTTGGGCAATCATTTTGGCTACCTCTTGCGGCACGCATTCCAGCACAATCGCAAAAGCGCCAGCTTGCTGCAAAGCCAATGCGTCATCCAGCAATTTTTTTGCCGCTTCCAGATCGCGTCCCTGCACTTTATAACCGCCAAGCTGATGAACCGACTGCGGAGTCAGGCCGATATGTCCCACTACCGGAATGCCTGCCTGAACCAATCGGGTGATCAGAGGCGCAAGTTCGCTTCCGCCCTCCAGCTTGACTGCTCTGGCGAGTCCCTCCTGCATTAGTCTTCCCGCATTTTTCACCGCTTCTTCGATCGTGCCGTGATAGCTGAGAAACGGCATGTCCGAAACGACAAAAGCGCGTTTGGCCGCTCTTGTCACCGCCTTCGTATGGTGGACCATATCGTCCATCGTCACAGGCAGCGTGGAGTCGTAGCCAAGCACGACCATGCCGAGCGAGTCGCCAACGAGAATCATGTCCGCGCCAGCGTCCTCCACCAGCTTTGCCGATGGAAAATCGTAAGCTGTCACCATCGTGATGGGAATGCCCGCTTCTTTCTTTTTGCGGATGTCCGAAGTCGTGACTTGTTTTGTCATTTGCGTCTTCTCCTCTTTCGCGCCAAGCTTCGTGGATAGAGAGGAATAAAAAAACCTTCTCGCTCATAAAAGGGAGAAGGTTGTCCATGCCAAAGAGACATACTTGTCTTGAACGGATTCCTTCTGTCTCGGTCCACAAAGGCTCTGAGCAGATTTTTGTCCTTGCGTATTTGCCTTATCTATACACCATTTGCTGCAAAAATACTCCGGGAGTACCGTTCTTGAAAAGATACAGCCTCCCTTTTGGAGTATAGCAAATCATCTACACATTTGCACGATAATTGACGTCCGCCGAATACACTTTATGGATCTGGCCTGCCCGATCTTCCACCATGAGCACGCCTTCCTCATCAAGCCCTATCGCTTGACCTTCCAGCTTTTGCGAGATCGTCTGGACGGTTACCCAGCGGCCAATCGAATAGGAGTTGGCTTCCCACTCTTGCTTCACACGCGCGAAGCCTGCGCGCAAGTAATGGTCGTACTCTTCCTCGAAGTTTTGGCAAAAGCGCTGGATGAACGAAACGCGCTTGATCGGAGTGCCTGACTCGATTCGCAAAGAAGTCGCGATAGACAACAACTCTTCGGGAAAGTCAGCCTGTACACTGTTGGCGTTCAGCCCAATGCCGATCACCAAGTAATTGACGCGATCCGATTCCGCGTTCAGCTCGGTCAATACCCCACACACTTTTTTGTCCCCGATAAAAATGTCGTTCGGCCACTTGATTTTGACAGGAAGCCCTGTTTCCTCGCGAATCGTTCTCGCGACAGTCACCGCTGTCAGCAAAGTCATCTGCGGCGTTTTCGGCAGCGGGATCGCAGGGCGGACGATCAGGCTCATCCAGATGCCTGTCCCTTTCGGAGAGTGCCAGGGACGTCCCAGCCGCCCTTTCCCCCCCGTCTGTTGCTCCGCCAAAACGAGCGTGCCTTCCTGTGCGCCTTTTGCCGCAGCCTCGTGCGCGAGCGGCTGCGTGGAGACGACCTCATCATGGGCGATGACATGCTGTCCGATCCGCGCGGTAGACAGCCCCGCCATGATTTCTGCCGCAGACAGCCGATCAGGCGCTGCAAGCAAGCGATAGCCCGACTTGCGGACAGCTTCTACCTCGTACCCATCCCGCCGCAACTCCTCGATGTGCTTCCAGACCGCTGTTCGCGAACAGCCGCACGTCTGGCTCAGCTCTTCGCCGGAAATAAAGCGTCCCGGCTGATCGCGAAAGGCTTGAAGAATGACTTGTTTAATGTTCATCTTGCGCAACCTCTTTCTTTGCAGCTTCAATCAAATCATGGGGGGTGTTCGGCAATCCGTGCAGGGCCGCTTGCCGCAGCAGCGTCCGCAACACGTGGACAATCCATTCCCCCGGTTTCTTTTGCAGGGCGAGTTGCAGATCAAGCCCGGTTATCGCAAGTTCCTTCATGGTTTTGACCGGCATCGCGTGATATTGTTCGGACAGGCTCGCCAGCATGGCTTGCGGCTGTTGATTCCACCAGCATGCCAGCAAAAGCTGGGCGAGCTGCTCGCATTTTTCCCAGCCTGCTTCGAGCAACAACTGCCCCCACTCAAGCGGTTTTGGCTGATCCCACTCCGGTTGCAAATGCCGCAATTGCTCCACAAAAAAACCGATTGCTTCCGTCTCCCGCTTGGACATTCGCAAAAGCTGGCAGGCAGCGATCGCTTCCTCGGAGGTAAACTGCGCTGCGTAGAACAGAAGCGCCCATTTTTGCGGCAGACTGTTTACATGCGCACTCCGCCAAAATTGGGAAGCCGAATCGCGAAACAATCGCTGCAAGACAGGTGAATAGCCAAACAGTTCCGTTTCGTTGATCAGATCGCAACCGATTTGCGGGGCTTGGCTGCCGAGCATTTTATTCAGCTCTTCCCGGACACGCTCCACAGCGATATGCGCCAAAAGCGAAGCCGTCTCGCTCATGGCAGCAAGCGTCCTGGCCTCAATCGCAAAACCGAGCTGCGCCGCAAAGCGAACGGCTCGGAGCAATCGCAGCGCATCTTCCCGAAAGCGCTCCAGCGGTTGTCCCACGGCCCTGACCAGTCGCGCTGCCATATCTGCCTGACCGCCAAACGGGTCCTGAAGCTCTTTCATCCGATTCATCGCCATGGCATTCATCGTAAAATCCCTGCGCTCCAAATCCAGTCTGAGATCGGACACGAACTGGACGTCTGCCGGACGGCGATAGTCTTCATACTTGCCTTCCGTCCGATAAGTCGTCACTTCAAAAAATTGCCCCTCGATCCTGACAGACACTGTCCCATGCTTGAGTCCGGTCGGAACGTGATCGGGAAACAAGCGGATGACGTCGCCAGGATGGGCATTCGTACATATATCTATATCGTGCACGGGCCGAGACAGCAGCCAATCGCGGACGCATCCGCCGACATAGTAAGCTTCAAATCCGTGATTCTCCAACGTCTCAAGAACCCGGTTTGCCAGATGGAGCGTCATACCGCTCCCCCCTTTCTCGCATGGTTCACCCGATGTTATGAGGAGGCGACACTCATGAGATTTTTGTATGGGCTGTTCATTTTTGTATCCAAGTTGCATCAATTGGTGAAAAGCCGATTGTCCCGCCAATAGCTGTTGTTGCCCGTATCGAGTGCTTATCCGAGCAGCTTGGCGTAGAGCGCCTCGTACTCGGAGGCAATCGTTTCGTGACAAAACGTTTTGCAGGAGCGTTCGATGCTGTTCGCGGAAAACTGGCGATACATTTCTTCATTTTGCAACAGACGAATCGCCGCTTGCGCCATGCCTTCGACGTCTCCGATCGGACGCAAAAAGCCGTTGACGCCATCGACAACCACTTCGGGAATCCCGCCAGCCACGGAAGCCACGACAGGAACGCCACACGCCATTGCCTCCAGCGCAACCAGGCCGAAGCTTTCCTTTTCCGACGGCAAGAGCATCAAGTCTGCCATGGACAACACTTCCGCTACGTCCTCCTGTTTGCCCAAAAAGCATACGTCCTCTGTCAAATCTTGCTCGGCGATTTGCTTGCGGACGGCCCCCATCTCCGGTCCTTCCCCAATCAGGATCAGACGCGCAGGCATCTCTTGTCTGACTCGCGCAAAGATGTCAATGACATCCGGAACGCGCTTGACCGGACGGAAGTTGGATATGTGCATGAGGATTTTCTCCCCGTTTGGAGCGAACACTTTTTTCAGGTGCTCTACCTCTTTCGGGTAGTAGCGCCGCTTGTCGACGAAGTTGTACACCGGAACGATTTCTTTTTCGACGTGCAAAAGCTCTTTTGTCTGCTTGATCAAATCTTTGGATACAGCCGTCACGAGATCGCTGCGCTCAATGCCGAAGCGAATCATGTCGCTCAAGTTCGAGTCATACCCCAACACGGTAATATCGGTCCCGTGCAGAGTCGTGACGATTTTCAGATGATCCCCGACCATTTGTTTCGCTAAAAACGCACACAGCGCATGTGGCACGGCATAATGTACGTGCAATAAGTCCAGCTTTTCATTTTTGGCCACCTGCGCCATCCGGTTTGCCAGCGTCAAATCGTACGGCGGATATTTGAACACGTCATAATGGTTCACTTCTACTTCGTGGTAAAAAATATTCGGATGGAAGGCTCCCAGGCGAAAAGGCATCCCGCCGGTAATAAAATGCACCTGATGCCCGCGCTCCGCCAACAGCTTGCCAAGCTCTGTCGCGACAACCCCTGAGCCTCCCAAAGATGGGTAACAAGTAATCCCAATGTTCATTTCTTAGGTGTCACCCCTTTTCACAAGCTGTTCAATACATAAGGCGCAGCACTGACAAATCCTTCTGCATACGTCACGCCTGCTTGTTGCCCAAACAAGCGCTCGCGATACTCGACCGATTCCAGATACCCGTTGGTCAACGGAGTCTGCACACTGCCTTCTTCCAGCTCGAATTGACTGCGGTAGCAGCGGAGCACTTCCATTTTTTGCGGGTAGATCGCGGTAATGTCGACCACAAACTGGGGTGTGACTGTCGAATTAATAAAATAGTACAGAAATTGAGCAGGGCGATACGCTGGCAGCTCCGAATCAGGCAAATACTTGCGGATACCCGCATTGAAGATAGCTTCCCGCACGATGCGGCTTACGCTCTCATGATCGGGATGCCGATCGGAAAAATACGGAGCGAGCACTGTACGCGGACGCGTTTCGCGGATCAGCTTCACGACCCGCTCGATCGCTTGCTCCCTGACGCTCTCCAGCCCGCGGTCAGGCAAGCCAAAATTGTAGCGCGCCGCAACCCCTAGCAGCTTGTCAGCCGCAGCCGCTTCCTGTTGTCTGCGCTCCACCGTGCCATTCGACGACAGCTCGGCGTACGTCAGATCGAGAATCGCTGTACGCTTCCCGGATTGCGCCGCCAAAAGCAGGCTCCCCGCCGCGCCGATCTCCACGTCATCAGGATGCGCACCAATCGCCAAAATGTCGAGTGAACTCATGCCTCATTCTCCTCGTGCAGCACCTCGCGCCAGGACAACTCCCCGCGCTCCAGCGCCTTGAGCATGATTTCCGCAGACCCAAGGTTGGTGGCAAACGGAATTTTATGCACATCACACAGCCTGAGCAGCGCAATAATGTCCGGCTCATGCGGCTGCGAAGTAAGCGGATCACGCAAGAAAATAATCAGATCCATCTCGTTTCGGGCAATTTTCGCCCCGATTTGCTGGTCGCCCCCCAGAGGTCCTGACAAAAATCTGGTGAGTTTCAGCGAAGTGGCATCCATGATTCTTGCGCCTGTCGTACCCGTGGCATACAGCTCATGCTCGGCCAGGATCGACTCGTAGGCCGTTGCCAATTGGACAATCTCTTCTTTCATTCGATCATGCGCTATCAATGCAATTTTCACGAGAAACTCTCCCTTATGTCTCGATAGAGATCGCTTTTTTAATCAAACGTTTAATCAATCAAATGTTCCAGCCCGTAAATCAAACCGTACATGCTCATCACAGCTTTGATCGCCAAGTTGACGCCTGGCATAAACGACTCGCGATTGATGGAATCGTGGCGAATCGACAACGTTTGCCCGGTCGCACCGAACAGCACTTCCTGGTGAGCAACCATTCCCGGCAAGCGGACGCTGTGAATGCGGAAACCTTCGTACTCGGCTCCCCGCGCACCCGGAATCGTCTCCACTTCTTCCGGGTGTCCCTGCTTCAGCTCCTGGCGCACAGCAGCGATCATTTCCGCCGTCTTTAGTGCTGTGCCGCTTGGCGCATCCAGCTTGCGGTCGTGGTGCAGCTCGATGATCTCCACATGCGGCATGTACTTCGCTGCCATCGCGGAAAATTTCATGCAAAGAATGGCCCCAATCGCAAAATTCGGAGCAATGATCGCCCCCAGACCCGCTTCTTTGTAGCGATCGGTCATTTCCTGCAACTGCTCGGGAGTCAACCCGGTCGTCCCGATCACAGGTCGAACGCCGTGTGCCAAACACAGCTCCATGTTTTTGTACACGCTATGCGGTGTCGTAAAATCGACAAGCACGTCAGGCTGCATTTCTTCCATTTGTTTGGCAATTTGTTCCGCGTCAAGGCGCGTATCCAGATTGCCGGTATAGATCATCTGGTCGTCCTGCGCCAGCATTTTGACAACTTCCTGTCCCATGCGTCCGTTGGCGCCCGCCACCGCTACGCGTATTTGTTTATTCATGCGGATCGTTCTCCTCAATTCTTGTCCAGCGATCTTTATCGCGTGTGTTGAATTTGTGCATAATACGATCAAACGCTTCCTGCAAATCAATGCCAAGCGAGTTGGCGAAGCAGATCACAATAAACAGGACGTCGCCCAGTTCTTCTTCGACCGTTTTCTCGCCTTCGTCTTTCTTTTTGGGCTTTTCGCCGTAAAAATGATTGATCTCCCGTGCCAGTTCCCCGACTTCTTCCGTCATGCGAGCCAGCATGGACAGCGGTGAAAAGTACCCTTCCTTGAATTGCGATATGTATTGGTCCACTTCCTGCTGGATTTCTTGCATTGTTTTTTGCCGTTCCATTCGCCCACTCCTTTGTTGTTTTCATCCTTCTCTCTTTCACCTATCGTACACAAAAAGGCTGCGTTTGCCAAATCTCAATACTTCCTCTTCCAACATATGGACAATCAAATAATCGGTCATTTATAATGGCTTTCGTATGACCCTCAGGCATCAAGGTTTTCGCTCGCACAACTGCACAACATGTCGGACAAAAAAGCATCCATTTCGGCTCCGGCAAAACAGGAGGACACTATGAACATCCGTTTAAAGAGCATCATCGCCATCATTATCGGTTCTGCCATCATGGGATTCGGCATTAACGCCTTTAACATCCCCAACCATCTTGCCGAGGGCGGTATCACGGGGATTAGCATTTTGATCAAGCTATTGTTCCCGGTCGTAGATCAAGGGATTGTCTTTTTCGTCTTGAACGTACCGCTGTTTTTGTTAGGTTGGAAAATTCTCGGCCGCACGTCTTTTTTCTACACGATTTTAGGAACGGTCGCCCTTTCCGTCTTTCTCTCCGTCTTTGACGGCGTCATGCCGCTCGTGATGAAAGATCGACTGCTCGCTTCCCTGTACGCTGGTGTAGCTGTCGGCGTCGGTTTGGGCATTATTTTCCGCTATGGCGGAACGACTGGCGGAGTAGACATCATCGCCCGCTTGCTGCAAAAATACATGGGTGTCAGCATGGGTAGAACGCTGTTTTTCGGCGACATCCTCGTCATCGGCGCATCGCTCATCTACTTGAACCTGGAGAGCGCGATGTATACGCTCGTCGTCGTGTTTATCGCAGCGCGCGTGATCGACTTTTTCCAGGATGGGGCTTACGCCGGAAAAGCGCTGACCATCATTTCCAATCACGCCGAGCAAATCTCGAAGCAAATTCTCGATCTCGGCCGTGGCGTAACGCTTCTGGCGGGTAAAGGAGCTTACTCTGGGGAAGAAAAGAAAGTCATTTACGTCGTCGTCAGCCGCAACGAAGTCATGCGCTTTAAAAACATCGTGCAAGAGATCGATCCGCACGCTTTCGTGATCGTCAATGACGTGCACGAGGTGCTGGGCGAAGGCTTTACGCTTGATGAGAATAAAAAGCCGCTGCATGATTAAAGCTTCAAACGCAACAAAACCTTGCCTGAGCATAAGGGCAAGGTTTTTTGTGTACGCTTCCTTCCGTTTTCAGGTGGAGCGAATTTCGCCATCGTACTTTTTCCACGCCACATAAGCCAAAGCGGCAACGAGCGCAATCGCAATCGAGAGCAGCATCGTCATGGGCGAATCAGGCCGCATCATCAGGCGGGCAAAAGTGCTCTTCTCCTCGCCGACAAATGCCGTCTGAATGGAACCGTTCAAATCGCGCAAAGCTTCCCTGATGAGCTGCCAGTCCATTTGCGCGTTTCTCATCTCTTTGGAAATGACATCGTAAGCCGAGGAAATCGAAGCCAATTGCTCCTCCGGCAGCTGGATGCTCATGCCCGGTTTGATCGCCAAAAACAGCCGATAATTCTCGTCGAACTGCTCGCGAAATTGGGTGAAATTACGCTCTACCGCAGATTGCTGCAAGTTTTGCACTTGGGTGACAAGAGAGGGATAATAGCTGCGCCACATCGGCTGATGTTCATGCGTCAAAGCATCAATCGCTACCCGAACTTGCGTGGCGTGCCACAACAGCTGCTGCTCGCTCACGTTGGCCGAAGAAAAGCTTTTTTTCGCCGCCAAAATCGACTGCGTTACCGCGTTCAGGCTCTCGATTTTGAGCGGAGACGTCAAATGCTGGTTCGGGAACTTCTCCGCCAGTTGCACAATCCGCTCTTGTGCGCCTTCAATATCCCCTTTTTTTGCGTAATTCAAAAAATCATTGGCAATCTGATCCAGAGCCACTAATTGCTGTGCTTCGATCGGTTGATTCAGCTTGGAGTACAAACTGTGTATCGGCCAGGACAAAAACAATCCGATCGCCAAAAAGAACAGTAAAAACCGGATGTTTTTCTTCAACGCAAAAAACCTCCTTCCCCTAGTACAGCCTATGGAAAGGAGGACAAGATTAGACCTTGTTTATCGTGTGCTTGCTGTTCGCAATCCAAATAACCGATATGGATACCAGGCTGAGAAGCACAGTAAACAGCCCGACGAAACCATCGTACGGGTCAAGCACACTCGGCAGCCATGGGTGGATATCCATCACGTAATCCAAAAAGTCGTTGTTTAAAGTCCACAGCGCAGCGATCCCCACTGGCAGGATGCTCAATTTGTAAAAGCGTGCATACAGCACCGATTCAGCCGCCATTCCAGCATGTGAAATAATTAACATCACATCTGTCCAGCGTACTTCATTCCCCATCATCCAACCCGCCAAGATAATGCAAACGGCCCATACACCATACTTGAAATTCGTGATGCCTGCCAGTGCTTCCAGTACCGGGATGTGGCGACCCAACAAATAGGTAAGGATGACCAAAGTAAAAAGGCCACTACCTGTTGGGCTGTCTGGGACAAAAGGAGTCAAGTACGCTGGCGTTTCTGCCAGCTGGTTTTTATACCAGATGAATCCGTATATAGTTCCCAGCAGGTTTACGATAAACAGCGTCCATAGAAACCATCTTTTCCCCAAAGAATGCTTGAACCACTCCCATATCCAGATCATGTTTATCGTCTCCCGCTGTGTACGCCGCTAAAGAAAAAGCTGACCGCATCGTCAGCCAGCTTTTTCTCTATTAGCTTATTTCAAGGTTGCCATGTACTCGGCCAACTTCGTGATTTCCGCATCATCCTTGATCATGCCGCCTGGCATTGCAGGTGGCTTACCATTTTTGATGATATCGGCAATCTGCGTTGCATCGTATTTTTCACCGATCTTCTGGAGGTTTGGACCCATGCCGCCCTCCATGTTTTTGCCGTGGCAACCCATGCAGCTTGTTTGAGCTTTCCATACCGCATCTGCTGTAAAGCTGGTGTCAGCAGGTGCCGGAGCCGTTGCGTTGGAGCCATGACCAGCGCCACCAGAATCCTTGCTGGATGGATGGCTCAGGGAGTGCTCGTGATCCGCAGCCCACGTAAGGTAGAAAACGCCTACCAGAGCTGTCAGCATCAAACCAGTTGCTACCGGACGCTTGGAAGGACGGCGCTCTTTGCTGGTATCCAGCCAAGGAGCAAGCATCAGTCCGCCAAAGGCGATACCCGGAATAATGATCGTACCGAGGACTACCCAATCTCCCGCAGCCCAAGGGTATTTCAGCATTTGGTACAGGAACAGGAAGTACCAGTCTGGCAACGGAACGAATGACGTATCATTCGGGTTTGCCTTGTCAGTCAGCGGCGATGGATGAGAAACCGTCAGCACGAGGAAGCCGACCAAGCAAACAGCTGCCACCATCCACTCTTTCAGCAGGAAGTTCGGCCAGAACGGCTCATTTTTTCCCGGAAAGTCGGAGTAAGATGGAGAAATATTAGGGATACGCTTCGCCGATACTCGGGAATCTCCGACGAAGGTAGCATCTTTATCTTGTTTTGCCATGCTATTTCCTCCTTTTTATCGAAGACCCATTATAGTGGACCCGAGATACCTTGCGAACGGATCATAACAAAGTGAGCGCCCAACAGGCCGAGCAATGCGCCTGGCAGGAAGAATACGTGAATCGCGAAGAAGCGAGAAAGCGTTTGCGCACCTACGATGTCTCCACCTGTGAGCAACATTTTTACATACGGACCGATGAGCGGAACGGAGTTTGCAATCTCCAAACCTACTTTTGTCGCAAAGTATGCGGTGTTGTCCCATGGCAAGAGGTAGCCTGTGAAACCGAGGCCCAGCATGACGAAGAAGATCAGCATGCCCACAACCCAGTTCAGCTCGCGAGGCTTTTTGTATGCACCTGTAAAGAAAACACGCAAAGTATGTAGGAACATCATCACGATGACCAAGCTCGCGCCCCAGTGATGCATACCGCGTACGATTACCCCGAATGCAACTTCGTTCTGGAGGTATTTAACAGACTCGTAGGCGTTGATAATGTCTGGTACATAGTACATCGTCAAAAACATACCAGACAAGATTTGAATAACCGTAATAAAGAACGTTAGGCCCCCAAAGCAGTAAACGAAAGCAGAGAAATGGTGTGCCGGGTTCACGTGCTCAGGTACTTCGTGGTCGGCCAAGTCGCGCCACATCGGAGTGATATTCAGGCGCTCATCGACCCAATCATACATTTTTTGTAACATCTTAGCCGTTCACCCCCGGACGAGGATTTGCCTTTACCTTACCCAAATAAAGCTTGCCGTCTTTTACTTCTGTTTCGTACTCATCAAGAGATGCTGTCGGCGGTGTACCCAAGATGTGTTCACCGTTGATCGTGTAACGGCCCAAGTGGCATGGACAGAAATACTGATCTGGATGTTCCGGACTGGTATTCCAGTCAACGGTACAGCCCAAGTGCTTACAGATTGGGGACAGAGCAAGGATCTCACCCTTGTCGTTTTTGGTTACCCATGCAGACAACGTAGATTCGGATTCATACCAACCGTCCTTGGTATGTACCTTAAATTCAACGCGCTTAGGTACTGCGCTGAATTCATCTGGAGAACCAACTGCTACTTTATCTCCACCTGCATGTCCCTGCAGTAAAGGGTCAACCGCAAAGCGAATCATCGGGGTGATCATACCCGCAGCAAGGAACCCGCCAGTTCCCATCAGAGCGTAGTTCAAAAAAGTACGTCTGGAAATTTCGCGTTTGTCTCCCATCTCTTTTTTCCCTCCTTATCCTGTAAAATAGCGCTACGATGGCGTTTTCATACATATACACTAGGTCAATCCCAATCATAGCTAACGCCTATAAAGATGTCAAGAATGTCCAGCGGGCATGGTAGAAGCCAACCCCTGCCTGCTGATAGATTGTTGCCATTTTGTCAAAATTTGCTCCTTGTCCCTCCCGTTTTCCTGTAGTATTACCGGAAAACGCTTTCTCTATTGCGCCGTCTTTCGCTGCCACAGACGAATAATTTCCTGGACCAAAACATCCACAGTCACTTCAAAACGCAAGGCTGAGTCCAGATCTTCTTCTCCGACCGGAAGCATGAGACAGCCTTCCTGCCCCTGCTCGTCCAAGCGAATTTTGTCCTGCGAAAAATGCAATCCGACTGAAAAAGCGAAGTCTCGCGGCGTCTTCTGGCCTTGACTCGCTTCTGCAAACTGATAGCTGAGCGGAAACAGAAGAACTCGCCCCTTGAGCCGCTGTTCGATGCCTGCCGCTATATTCAGCAAATAGTTCATGCGCAGCACGTGTTCTTCTACCCCGATACCGTCCTTGTACAAATAAAGAGGGAGCAGCGCGGTATCCACATAGGGTCGCAGCTCCTCCCAATTTTCAAATTCGTTTACATTCCATTGCATAACGCCGTCTCCTCTTCTCGTGTAGATTCTGGAAACTAGCGTACCATGAATCGGCAAAGTCTCGCAACACAGCTTCCGGCCAAGGCAGCTACGCCTTTTCGTAAGCCATGATCTCTTTCAATTCGCCCGTCAGGCGGATGAACAGCTCTTTGTTTTTGGTAGCCAACGCCTCGTCAATTTCCTGGTACAGCGTCCGCTTGCGGTACTGCCGCATTTGCTCGTCGATTACCATCTCGGACAGCAACCCGGACACCATTTGATTGTTCGTTCCGTACGCGTTGGAATAGAAATTTGGCCACTCCATACCCATCCCTCACTTCAATAAAATAGTCGTTTCCGTAAAGCCGTTGTATTTTCGAAGCCAAGTCTGGCTCGCATAGGTGGCAGTGTACAACCACTGTTCATGCTCGTCTTGGCCGACTCGAAGCAATCCGAGATGCACCATCATTTTGCAGACTCGATTGATCAAAATATCTGCGGGTGCATCGTAGTAGAACTCTTTGATCCAGGGAACCAGCGTATGCAGCAGCGATTCCTGCCGCACCCAGCCGCCAGAGGCGATGAGCGGAATCAACTGGACAAGCATCGGCAAATTCGGGATCGCCCGCTTGTACAATCGCATCCAGAAGCGGATCACATCATGGTAAAGCTGATCGGAATACGGCTGTTCCAACCGCTCCCGTCCCGCCTCGGTAATGCCTACTCTCCCCTCCGCCTCCTCCATCCATTTGTTGTAGTAGCAGAAGTCGTAAAGCAAAGAGAAGCGATCCGGGTATACATCGAAGTGCAGTCCGTATCCAAAGCGCCATTTTTGCGGCAAAAGCGGCTCTTCCTTCACGTACAAAAATTGAAACAACTGCTGCTGATGCCGTTTGTACATGCCTCCCTCAGCCGTAAGCGGTACAGGCTCCTGCTGAAGGAATTGTAAAAATTGCATGATATCGTCGCAAAGAGCCGTTCCTTCGTCCCTGTACGCCTGCGGGCCGGGGATCACCAGATCGTTCTCCTCGCGCCACTGATCGAGCCAGGCTTGTATGAAAGGTTCTCGGATGTCCAACGGAATTTGATACTGCCCGACCGTTTTGCTTTTGGCAGGAAATATCCAGCCTCTTTTCATCGCCGCCGCGACAAATTGCCTTGCCGAATCCTGCTTTTTTTCTTTTGCTGCCAAAAGAGCCACGCCCGCTTTGGCGAGCAAATCCTCCAGCGACATGACGGTTCGCTTGTCGAGCAAAAGCTGCAGCAAAAAGTGTATTTCGGCTTGAGACAACTGCGCTACTTCCTGAGAGATTGTCAACCGGTGACGCAGACTGGACAAGAGAGAAGTGATCAATTCGTTTTTGGAATGAGGGTTGCATTCGCATCCGTAGTGGTTGGCAATCTGATGGAGCTGCCGGATATCGGTGTAGACCAAGATCTCAGCCAAGTTCATCTGTGCATCCCTTCTTTGCGATGGCTTTCTTGTATCCCTCATTCTTGCCAATAAGCGGAAAAATAAACAGGAAGCCACATGAGTGACTTCCTGTTCGTCGATTTTTTTATGCACTGAAGCTTTTTTTGCTTACTCTTCTTCTGTTTCGTGATCCCACTGATCGTGCAATTGCTGGTATTCTTTCGCTTCGTCGTATCGTCCCGCTTGCGTCAACAGCGCAATCAGTCGGCGAATTTGATCGAGGTCAAAGCCGGACAGCGTCACGTATTGCTTCAAGGCGTCGATAGCTTGCTCGGTTTTGCCCAGCGACAAGTAAATGTCTGCCGCCAGCGGGTACGAAGCCACGTACTCTTCGTCAATGGCTTGCAGCGTGGTTACCAGCTCCACCGCTTCCTCCAGTCGTCCCACGTGGAAAGCCATCAGTGTCGCTCCATACAGCACTTCCGGCGAGCGATCGAGCACAAGCGCCTGGCGGAATACTTGATACGCCTGCTCGAACTGCCCGTTTTGCGCCAACGAGCGTCCTTTGGTCAAGAGCAGCTCCAGACTTTCACTGCCCGCCTGCTCCAGAAGCTGCATCGCTACTTCATCTTCCCCGATGCGGAAATACAGGTTGCCGAGCGCAGCCAAAATGTCCTGATTGTCAGGCTCTTTTTGTCTGGCCTGCTCCAAATATTTGACAGCCACCTCGTCCAAATCTTGCAGCGCGTACAAATCTGCCAATAGCAAATCGAGCTGAATGCTGTCATAGCCCGATTCTTTGCACTCGTAGAGCAGATGCTGCGCCGTTTCAAAATCACTGGAATCAAGCGCGATTTCGGCAAGCAGCAATTGGCACTCTCTGCGCAAGGAAGGGTCCAGCTGCGGATTGTTTTCCAGAACCTCCGACAACAGTTTGCCTGCCACGTCCAAATGGCCCAGACGGTACCACACTTCCGCCAAATACATCATGACATCAGGCAAGTCAGCCCCGTGCTCCTGCACTTTTTGCAAGGCTGTCAAACCCAGTTCCACTTCGTCGTTCTCAATTCGCTTAATTGCCTCATCTATGACATACAGCCATTTTTTTGGCATCGTGCTCACCTCATATGTATTATGCTTAGGCCGTATTCTGGATGAATAGCCACAAAAGACCGTCCTAAGACGGTCTTTTCATTTCTCTTGATCATATACCATTATGCACGTGTAAGCCAGCTCATTGTCAATACGGTCATCAAAATCCCGAACACACTGAGCACAATCGGGTAGTTTGGCTTCGCTGAATCCGTTGCTGCCGGTTTTCCATCCAGCGGAACGATCGAGGCGGTCGCACTAGCCAGTGCATCACTTTGCGAAGTGAGCGGCTGTGCTTCTACCACGTATGTACCATCGTCTGTCTGCATGGAAGAGGAGATGACTTGCGCTTTTGGCGTGTTCATCGCCATCACTTCCCCGTTGATCACGAGGGAATTGGCTTGCTCGGTGGAAGTGGAATTGACATATAAAGTAAAAGTAAACAACAATAGCAACAAAACGGCTACACTTGCTCCCATGCGTCTCATTCTGGCTGTTACACTGAAAATTTTTCTGCCAATCGGGATCGCCCATTGCTCCTCGGACAAAATCCGGGCCATGACAGCATCAACAATGGAACGGGAAGGCGTAACGGAATGGTACTCTTCCTTGTCCATTTCCATCCACTCCCCGCTGTCCGACCAGATTTCATAGTCGGCACGACAGGCATAACACGATGCCATATGGTGATCAACACGGCGTTGCGTCACCTCTGACAACAGATTTTCGGCGTATTCAGGCAGAATTTCCTGAACTTCTTCACATTTCATCATCGATTCATCCCTTCAGCTTCATCCAATTGAGGGTCCAGGATGTAGGTTTCCAGCTGGCCTTTTATACTTTGGCGTGCCCGAAACAGCAAGGATTTCACGGAGCTGACGGTCAAATCGAGAATCGTGGCGATCTCTGTGTAATCCATTTGTTCGTACTCTCGCAAAATCAAGGCTGAGCGCTGCTTCTCCGGCAAGTTGTTAATAGCCAGTCTGACCATGCTCTCCCGCTCGTTGCGCAACAAAACCTGCTCGGGCAAAGTTTTGGGAGATGCCATCGGCACTTGCAGTGTATCATCGAGATACACGTCGGAGTTGCGGCTTTTGCGCAATTCGCTGAGTACAGAGTTACGGGCAATCGTATAGAGCCAAGTAGAGAAGGTTGCTTCTACATCACGGAAAGAATGAATGCTCTTATACGCCTTGTAAAACGTCTCCTGACAAATATCCTCAGCAATATGCTCCAGATGTGCCTGACGCAAAAGATGAGTGACAAATGAGAGGATCTTTTTTTCATATCGACGAATCAGTTCAGCATAGCATTCCAGATTACCTTCTTTAATTTCTCGGATAAGCTGGGAATCGGTCATGATCAGGATTACCTCCTTGCGATTCCGATCCCTCAGCGGCCTTTGTAACATTAGACTGCTGGGGATGTAAAAAGTTGCGCGACCTTACGATTCTTTTTCTCGTCAGACTGCGGGAATCCTTCACGAAAAAACCCCCATTTTTGGGGTTAAATGACATATGCGTAGGGCTTTGTGTCGAAAAGGCGTCTGCCCATCCCAACAGACGAGCTAAACTGCGCGTTTCGATACAACCATTTACCGTTCGACATAACAGATGTTGGAAGATGCATTTCGCTAAAATTGAGAATAGTGGAAAGATCATACTTTGTCAACCAGTTTTCCTTTTTCAGGAAGACAATATCAGCGTCTGCCCCTGGTGTCAAGCTCCCTTTTTGCGGATAAAGCCCGACTGCCTTGGCAACGTTTGTCGAAGCAAGTCTGACGAGTAGACAAAGCAACCTTTCCGGCGAATACCATCTCCGGCGATAATCAATGCGAACATCGTGAAGGGGAGCAGCGACTTGCCAACTGTTGTAAAAGTGCTGGTGCATGTGGCGAATGGCCCGGTCTGTCACTTCTGTTGGCAAACGAAAAATGTGCAAAAACGGATCGTGTTCTCTTGTTTCAAAGGCCACTGACGGATCAGCGATGACGGTACGCACCTTCCAGTATTTAGTAGCGTCCAGCCAAAGCTGCCGAATTTGATCACGCTGTTCTTTTTTTACGGACGCATCATTTTGTATGTGCAAATGCAGAATCGTTTGTTTAGACGTATGAAGTTGCAAAAGCGTTTCCCATTTTATTGTGGAAATTTCTTCTGGGCTGCGAACCGATACGTGAAAGGCCGCCAAGCCATGTTCACCGTATCTCGCCACCGTTTTCGCCTGTAGCTGGTCAGCCCCGATCCCGACATGCCAGACGTAATCCAGCGGACTGTTGAAATGGCGAGTTTGCTGGTATTCCATCTGCGGCTTGCTCATCCAGCTTTCGTGCAAAAACACATCGGCGAAACTGGTGCAGCCGCTCCTGACAAATCCCTGCATCACTTCTATGTATGTGTGCCTATCTTTTATTTTATATAAAGATTGTGTCGGCAGTGCGACAAAGCCAGGCAAAAGATACATATCGGACGCGTCTACTTCGGCAAAAGCAGTCTCGCCTGTCGTCTTGGGCAAGGTGTCTTTGGCGATGCGGACGATCTTTCCTTCGTGCACCCACAAATCCGCTTCCTTGATTCCGTATGCAGTAACAACGGCTCCCCCTCGAATGACCATTCCTTGCTCCGACATGCTTGTCCCCTCCCGACCCTCGCATCGCACTGCGATTTGTACGAGCATATGCGCGGAAAAGGGAAAAAATGCAAAACGGCCATGGCCGTTTTGTTGACCGCAAGCGGTCACATCCCGTTTCATGAAAAACGTCGAGACGTTTTTCACAAAAAAAAGACCGCCGTTGATTGTAAGCGCATTCAAACGGCGGTAGCACATGTGTGCTTTTATAATATTGGATAGGAGTGGAGAGAAACCATACTGTATTTTTATAATAAACGGAATGTAAGCGCTTGTCAAATCATTTTTGCTAAAAAACGTCAGAGCAGTTCCTCCTCTTCTAGGCCCAATTGCTCATATAGAAAGGAGCCTGCTGTCTCGTCAACAGCAGGCTCTCTCCCGTTCCCTTATTGGCTGATGTTTTTCAGCAGTTCTTCAAAGCCCGGGAACGATACATTGATCGCTTCCTCGTTCTCAATCCCCGTCTCTCCTGTCGCAGCAAGGCCAGCAATCGCCATCGCCATGCCGATACGGTGATCGCCCATGCTGTCGATAATCGCCCCTGTCAAGGCTGTCTGTCCTTCGATGATCATTCCGTCGTCTGTCGGCGTGACCCGGCCTCCGAATTTGGACAGCTGGCTCACGACTGTAGCGATCCGGTCGGTTTCTTTTACTTTCAGTTCTTCTGCATCACGAATGACCGTCTGTCCGATTGCCTGCGTAGCCATGACGGCAATGACCGGAATCTCGTCAATCAGTCGCGGGATGATATCCCCGCTGATTTCGATCCCGTGCAGCTGCGAATGGGTCACGAGCAGGTCGGCGACCGGCTCTTCGTTGACAATTCGCTCGTTTTGCAGCTCCAGGCTTCCGCCCATCGCTTTCACCACGTCGATGATGCCTGTACGGCTCGGGTTGATCCCGACATTTTCAATCAAAAGCGAACTGCCTGGCACTACCATGACCGCCGCGATCAAAAAGGCCGCAGAGGAAATGTCGCCCGGGACGGAAATAGCTCGTCCGGTCAGCTTTTGACCGCCCTCTACAGACACCGTCAGCCCATCGCGAACGACAGAAACGCCAAACGCTTGCATCATCCGCTCCGTATGGTCACGGGACAAGTGCGGCTCGGTTACGCTGGTCACGCCTTCTGCTTGCAAGCCGGCGAGCAAAATCGCCGATTTGACTTGCGCGCTCGCGACCGGAGACTGGTACGCCATGCTTTGCAGCTTGCCGCCGCGAATGGACAAAGGGGTAAACTCCCCGTCTTTTCTGCCGTCAATTTTTGCCCCCATCTGGCGCAGCGGTCCGATGACACGGCGCATCGGTCTTTTGGCAATCGACTCGTCGCCTTCCATGACCGTATGAAACGGCTGTGTCGCCAAAATGCCGGACATCAGGCGAATCGTGGTACCGGAGTTGCCTACATCCAGATGCTGCATCGGCTCTTGCAAGCCGTACCAGCCTTTGCCTTGTACCGTTACTTTGTCACCCTGCTGCTCGATCTCGATGCCCATGCGGCGGAAGCAACTGATCGTACTGAGGCAATCCGCGCCAGGCAGGAAGCCTTCGATCGTCGTAACGCCTTCTGCCAAGGCTCCGAACATGACCGCACGGTGCGAAATGGATTTATCTCCCGGAACACGTACGGTTCCTGCTATTTTCTTTGCTGGACGAACTCGAAGCACAGTGCCACTCCCCTTTTTCTCTTCACCCGTTAGTCATACTGTGAAGCGTCTTCGTTGTAAAGCGTGTTTGCGCGACCAGGCTCATGTACGCCTGTATACATTGTAATCGAAAAAGCGGAGAAGTTCCTCCCCCTTTTCCATCTCCTCCTGGGAATGGAAGGTGATGCGCAGCGCACCGTATATATCTTCACGCGTCTCCCTGATTTGCAGGTTGGTGATGTTGATTTGCTTCGCACCGAGCAACGTCGTAATGCGCCCGATCTCCCCTGGATGGTCAGGAATGTCGATATACAAATCGTTCAAAGGCGGCAAAGCTCCTGTTTTGCGCTCAGGCAAACCGTCGCGGAAATCGCGGGCTGTCTGGAAGAACCGCTCGATTCCATCCGGGTCGCCTTCTTCCACAAGCTCGACGACATCTTCCAAAGCTTTTGCCCAGTCTTTGGCGATCTTCACAATATGCTCGCGGTTTTGCAGCAATACGTCGCGCCACATGCGCGGATTGCTCGAAGCAATGCGGGTAATGTCACGGAAGCCGCCTGCGGCCAGACGCGCATGCCACGCGTTCTCTTCGTCGTATCCGGCGACCAGGTTGACCAGAGCAGATGCCAGGACATGCGGGAAATGGCTGACTGCTCCCACTACCTGATCGTGGGAATCCGCGTCCATCTGTACTACTTTTGCCCGCGTGAGGGAGAGAAGCTCGGTTAGACGCTCCACTTTTTCTGCTGCCGTGCCAGGGGCTGGCGTCAAAACGTAGTAGGCATTTTCCAACAGTCTGTCCGAAGCCGCCTCCACGCCTGATTTGTGCGATCCGGCCATCGGATGCCCGCCGATAAACGTCACATGCGGCGGAATGACTTCTACCGCCTGTCTGACAATGCCTGACTTGGTGCTTCCCACGTCTGTGACGATGACGTCTGGTTGCAGCTCCATGTCTTGCAACAAGCGCAGTGTAGCTACGATTTGCTCGACGGGGGCTGCGAGGAAAATGACATTGGCTTCGCGGACAGCCGTTTGCAAATCAGTCGTTCCAGCGTGAATCACTCCAAGTGTCAACGCTTTATCTAATGGTTCTTGTCGTACATCGTAACCGACAACACGGATATTGGGGTCACGTCGCATGGACAAAGCGATCGAACCGCCAATCAATCCGACACCGATTACAGTGATGGTTACTTTTTTCATCTCCACTTCCTGTCCTTCCTCATATGCGCGTAGACAAAGATGCCGGGGAACGCCCGGCATCTCGTGTCCGTTATTTCAATGCGCCAGTTACGATTTCTTTTAGCACAGACAAAATCTTTTCGTTCTGTTCTTTTGTTCCCACTGTAATCCGTTGATATCCAGGGAAGCCGAGCGCATTGCCCGAGCGAACGATGATTCCGTTCATCAACAGCTTTTTGAAAACTTCATCGGAATCCATTTTCAGGTCTACCAAAATGAAGTTGGTTTGCGTCGGGAAGTAGGAAAGTCCCCAATCGTCGAATGCGTCAGTCAATTGCTTCAAGCCTTCGCGGTTGCGGTCGCGGCAAGAGATGACAAACTCCTGATCGTGCAGGGCCGCGCGTGCTGCTACCTGACCAAGCGCTCCGGTATTGAACGGCTCGCGGACGTGCTCCAGAGCGGACACAAGCTCTTCGGAGGCGATGCCGTAGCCGATGCGCAGCGTTGCCAAGCCGTAAATCTTGGAGAACGTGCGCAAAATGATCAGGTTCGGATACTGGGACAGCATCGGAACGGTTTGCGGATACGCGGAATCAACGACATACTCGTAATAAGCCTCATCCATGACGACGAGAACGCTGCTCGGCACTTTTTGCAGGAACGCTTCCAGCTCTGTCGCCGTAACGATCGTGCCGGAAGGGTTGTTCGGATTACATACCCAGACGACTTTCGTCTGCTCGTTGATGGCAGCCGCCATCGCTTCCAGATCGTGCACGCCATCCTTGAGCGGAACCTCGATCAGCTCTGCTCCTTCGATAATCGCATTGGAGCGATATTGGGAGAACGTCGGCGTAGCCATGACGGTGTTCGTGCCTTCGCTCAGGAAAGCGCGCGAGATCATCAACAAGATTTCATCGGAACCATTTCCGAAGATCAGTTGACTAGGCTTCACACCGAGGGCATCTGCCAAGTCCCAGCGCAGGTTGAGGCTTGCGCCGTCCGGATAAAGAGCTAGATTGTCCAGTTGTTCCGCAATAGCTGCCTTTGCCTTTGGCGAGCAGCCATAAGGATTCTCGTTGGACGCCAGCTTGATCACTTCTGTCAAACCAAACTCCCGTTTGACGTCTTCAATGGGTTTCCCTGGCTGATATACCGGGGCATTGAGTATGCGTTGCTTCGGTTGCATCCACGTTCACTCCAGTCACATTTTTCCCACTATTGTAGCGCACTCGCCAACTGATGTACAAACGTTTTTATTTTTTCAACAGCATCTGGCATTCGTGCCGGATCTTTCAGTTCGTTCTCGTAGTTTTCAATCTGCTGCACAATCGCACTGCCCACGATTACCCCGTCCGCATGAGGAGCCACGGCCCGCACCTGCTCTGGTGTAGAAATGCCGAATCCGACAGCAGTCGGCGCACTCGTACTCGCCTTCACCCGTTGCAAAAAGTCTGCCAGATCCTCGCGCAAATCCGTCCTCGCCCCTGTCACGCCGAGCGACGAGACGCAATACAAAAAGCCTGTCGCCTGTTCGCCGATCGTTTGGATGCGCGCTTCGGAAGTCGGCGCGACCAGCGAAATGACGTGAAGGCCGTTTTGCTTCGCCGCCGCAACGCAAGGGCCGTTTTCTTCAATCGGCAAATCGGGAATGACGACGCCATCTGCCCCGTGTGCCGCTATTTCCGCAAAAAACCGCTCGACTCCATATTGCAGCACCGGGTTGAAGTAGGAGAACAACACGATGCCCGCTTCTACTTTCGACTGGCGCAAACGGCTCACCAGTTGCAAAGCGTCTGCAATCGACACGCCGTTTTCCAGTGCGCGCTGGGAAGCTCGCTGAATGGTAGGGCCGTCTGCCAGCGGGTCAGAGTAAGGTATGCCCAGCTCGATCACATCGGCTCCGGCCTCCGCCATGGCGGTCACAAGCTGAAAAGTCGCTTCGATAGTTGGATCGCCCACCGTAATGAACGGGATAAAACGCTTGCGACTGCGATCCGCAAACAAACGGTCGATTCGATTGGTAGCTGCCGTCATTACGCCTCGCCTCCTTCTGTCCGTTCTGTCAACGCTTCCTGAATGGTCAGCACGTCTTTGTCTCCGCGCCCCGACAGGCAAATGACCAGCACTTGCTCAGGAGACATTTGCGGAGCGCGCTTGATCACTTCCGCAATCGCATGAGCGCTCTCCAGCGCGGGGATGATGCCTTCCGTCCGGCACAAAAGCTCGACTGCCGCCAGCGCCTCCGCATCTGTGACAGACGTATACGTCACTCTGTCCGTATCTTTCAAATACGCATGCTCGGGGCCGACACCCGGATAATCCAGCCCGGCGGAGATGGAATGCGCTTCTTGCACCTGTCCATGCTCATCTTGCAGCAAGTAGGTAAGCGAGCCGTGAATCACTCCTGGACGTCCAAGTGTCAAGGTTGCCGCGTGTTTGTCCGTATCGATTCCTTTTCCCGCCGCTTCCACGCCGCGCAGCGCAACAGACTCATCCTGGATGAACGGATAGAACATGCCGATCGCATTGCTTCCGCCTCCTACGCACGCGACCACTTCGTCAGGCAATTTGCCGAGCTGTTCCAACACTTGACGCCGGGTTTCCTCTCCGATGATTTTCTGGAACTCGCGGACCATGTACGGATAAGGATGCGGGCCGACGACCGATCCGATGACGTAAAACGTTTCCTCTACGTGAGAAACCCAGTGGCGAATCGCTTCATTCGTCGCGTCTTTGAGTGTGCGCGAACCTGATACCGCCGGAATGACTTCCGCTCCGAGCAAGTTCATGCGAAACACGTTCAGCGACTGACGGCGAATGTCTTCCTCGCCCATGAATACTTTGCAGGAAAGCCCCAGCTTCGCTGCTACGGTAGCGCTCGCGACACCGTGCTGGCCCGCTCCTGTTTCCGCGATAATCGATTTTTTGCCCATCCGTTTTGCCAAAAGGGCTTGACCGAGCGCGTTGTTCAGTTTGTGCGCCCCGGTATGGTTGAGGTCTTCGCGCTTGAGGTAGATTTGCGCCCCGCCAAGCTCTTGCGTCAACCGTTCAGCGTACGTCAACGGCGTAGGACGCCCAGCGTATTTGCTCAGCAGCTCATTCAGCTCTGCTACGAACTGTGGATCACGTCGCGCTTCCTCAAAAGCAGTCTCCAGCTCGTACAAAGCGTTCATCAACGTTTCCGGGACGAATTTCCCTCCAAACGCTCCAAAACGTCCATTTTCGTCAGGCACGACCCGCGCGGTTGTCTGTGTATTGCTTGGCATGCGCCTTCACCCTCTCCACCAGTTTTTTTATCTTTTCTCCGTCTTTCTCTCCATCCGTTTCCACTCCGCTGGACACATCGATCACAGGGGCCTGATACGTTTCGAGCAGCTCTCCGACATTTTCGGCGTGAATGCCGCCCGCGATGATGCAATCAGCCGCTTGGCACGCAGCCTTCAACAGAGGAATCTGCTCCCACGAAAACTTTTTCCCGGTTCCCCCTGCTTGGGCAGGGTCATACGTATCGAACAAAAAGGCGCTTACGATCCCTTGATACGCTCCAATCGCCCGGGCTGCATCCTCTTCGCCGCCGACAGCCAGCGCTTTCCACACTTCCACGGAAAAACGTTCCCGCACTTGACGGCAAAATTCCGGCGTCTCCTGCCCGTGCAGCTGCACGACAGCGAGCGGCACGTCCTGCAACACCTCCGCCAACTCGTCCAGAGTCGGGTTGACGAACACGCCCACCGCTGGCGGATGAGCAGGGACGGCTGCAAGCAGCTCTCCAGCCGTCCCTGCGTCGATCCTGCGCTTGCTCGGGGCAAAAACCAGGCCCACGTAGTCGACATCCAGTTCTTTTAAAAGCGCAAGCGTTTCCGGGCGTTTGATCCCGCAAATTTTTAATCGGGTCACAAACTCACCCCCGCTTTCGCTCCAACCAGCTCGATCACCGCTTGCGCTACGTCTGGCTGACGCATGAAATGCTCTCCCACCAAAACGGCGCGCGCTCCTGCTCTCCTTACCTTCTCGACATCCTCCGCTTTGGAAATGCCGCTTTCGCTCACGACTGTCAACGAAGCAGGCAGTCCGCCAATCAGTTCGTCTGTCACAGCGAGATTCGTCTCGAATGTGCGCAAATTCCGGTTGTTGATTCCGAGCAGCTTCGGTTCGATCGCCCGGAATACGCGGTCGCATTCCGGCTTGTCATGCACTTCGACGAGCACGTCCATCCCCAGCTCTTCTGCGGTTTGATACAAATGCCGCAGTTGCTCGTGATCGAGAATCGCCGCGATGAGCAAAATGCAATCCGCGCCCGCTGCCCGCGCTTCCACGACCTGGATGTCCTCGATGAGAAAATCTTTGCGCAGGAGCGGACGGTTTACCACTTCGCGGATGTCTTTCAAATAAGCCAGACTTCCTTGGAAAAATGTCTCGTCGGTCAAGACGGACAAGCATTCTGCTTCGGCAGCTTGATACGCCTGCGCGATTTGCAGCGGATCAAAATCCGGGCGAATCAGCCCTTTGGACGGAGACGCCTTCTTCACTTCTGCGATGACGCTGACTGGACGGGAACTTTGCACAAGCGCTTGATGGAAGCCGCGCGGACGATCCTGGTTTTTCGCTTGCTCAAGCAAGTTTGCGATCGTCGTCGCTTGTTTCAGGTGAGCAATTTCTTCGCGTTTCTTTTCCACAATGTTAAGAAGCATGAATCATTCCTCCTGCAATTTGCCGGATGTGCTCCAGCTTGCGCATGACCAGTCCGTCGTCGATCAGCTCTGCCGCCCGAATCACTCCTGCCTCAATGGAACGCACGCGATCAGACAAGTAGAGGATCGCTCCTGCATTCAACAGCACGATGTCGCGTGCCGCACCGCGCTTGCCAGCGAATACATCGCGAATGATCTCGGCATTTTCGCTCGAATCCCCGCCGCGCAGCGCCTCTTTATCGTGTCGGCGCAATCCGAACTGCTCGGGATCGATCTCGTACGTGCGAATCTGGCCATCTCGCAGTTCAGCGATCTGGCTCGTTCCCGTCACGGTCAGCTCATCGAGTCCGTCCGAGCCAGCCACGACCAGCGCCCGCTCTACGTGCAGCTCTCGCAGTACAGCCGCAACCGTCGGGAGCAGCTTCGCATCGTAGACGCCCATGAGTTGGTGACTGGCGTTTGCCGGGTTGGTCAGAGGGCCGAGCAAATTAAACACGGTGCGTACAGCCAGCTCTTTGCGCGGTCCGGCTGCATGCTTCATCGCCTGATGGTACAGCGGCGCAAACAGGAAGCACAGATTGGTAGCACGCAAGCAATCCGCAGCCTCTTTTGGCGACAGGTTGACCGGAACTCCCAGCGCTTCCAGCACATCCGCACTGCCGCTCTTGCTCGATACGGCACGATTGCCGTGCTTGGCGATCCGCACGCCGTCGCTTGCCGCCACAATCGCACTCGCCGTCGAGATGTTGAACGTGTTGCTGCCGTCTCCTCCGGTGCCGCACGTATCGACCAAACCGGGATGATCGATCGGAAAACGCATCGCTCGTGCCCGCATCGCCTGGGCAAACCCGATAATTTCCTCAACCTGCTCTCCCTTGAGCCGCATGCTGGCCAAAAAGGCGCCGATCTGGGCAGGAGTCGCTTTGCCGTCCATGATCTCTCCCATTGCTTCCTCAGCGATTGCTCGTGTCAAATCGCTTCCTTGCAAAATTTGTTCTAGTGCATAGGTCAGCATAGCAATTCCTCCTTGCGCGCAAATAGCTGTTCTGCTTTTTCCAGAGCCGAAATCATCGCGGCCGCCTTGTTTACCGTTTCCTGATATTCGCTTGCCGGAATGGAATCCGCCACGATGCCTGCGCCAGCCTGCACATGCGCGTATCCATCCTGGAAGAACAAAGTGCGAATCGTAATGCAACTGTCGAGCGAGCCGTCAAAGGAAATGTAGCCGATCGCTCCCGCATACAAATGGCGCTCATCCTGTTCCAGCTCGGCTATGATTTCCATCGCCCGCAGCTTCGGCGAGCCTGAGACAGTTCCCGCAGGAAAGGCGCTCAACAGGGCGTCAAACGCGTGCAGTCCCTCGCGCAGCTTGCCTGTCACATGCGATACCATGTGCATCACATGCGAGTAATTTTCGATGACGAGCGCCTCCTCCACTTGCACGCTTCCGTACGCGGAGACTTTGCCGACGTCATTTCGGCCCAAATCGAGCAGCATGTAATGTTCGGCCCGCTCTTTTTTGTCTGCCAAAAGGTCTGCGGCCAGCTCCTCGTCCTCTTGCGGTGTCGCGCCTCTTTTTCTCGTCCCGGCAATCGGGCGCATCTCGACTTTTTCATCCTCCACCCGCACGAGCAGCTCAGGAGATGTTCCGACCACCGTCTCGCCTGCGTATTCGAGGTAGTACATGTACGGAGAAGGATTCAGCGTACGCAGCAGCCGGTACACGGCAAACGGGTCGACATCGGTCTTCACGGAAAAGCGTTGGGAGAGCACGACCTGAAAAATGTCTCCTGCGGCGATGTACTCTTTCGCCTGTTCGACCATGCGCTCGTATTGCTCGCGGCTCATGTTTGGCTCGACCTGCAGCGGTTTGGGCGAATCGACTGCCACTTGAATCCGGCTGTCCTGTTCCAACGGAGCGGTGACTTTTTCCGCCAATTGCTCCAGCCGTTCGCAGACTAGCCTGTATTTTTCGTCAATAATGGCTGGCGAATCTCCTGGCTCGACGTGCAAATTCACGATCAACTGAATTTCTTGTTTCAGGTGATCGAACGCGATCATCTCGTCGACGAACAGAAAACGCATGTCAGGAGCTTGAACCGCTTCCTTGCGATGGGCCGGGAGGTTTTCAAAATAGCGCAGCGTATTGTAGCCAAAAAAGCCGACCGCTCCGCCGCTAAGCCGGGGAAAGCCCGGCAGCTTGGGGCTTTTGAAGCGATCTGTCTCCTCGCGCAAAAAGTCGACGGGGTTGCCTGTCATCGCTTTGCGCTCACCGCTTCTCGACACAACGGAGATGTCTGCTCCTTTTGCTTCCACGATCTGAAAAGGGTTCATCCCGATGAAGGAAAAGCGTGCCCAGCGCGCGCCGCCTTCTACGCTTTCCAGCAAAAACGAATCGCTGGTGCGAATCTTCTGATACAAACGGATAGGAGTCTCCTGATCAGCCAGAAGTTTCAAGCTCACAGGAATCAGGGAATACGACGCCGAAAGGGTCTTGACCTCGGCAAGGGAGGGAAAATACATGGAACTCTCATCTCCTTTTTAGTGGGAGCGAAAAGGACGAAGACACCCGTCTTTTCACCACCCGCTGTCTAGAGCGAGAGGTAGGGGGAGAAAAAAATATACAAAAAAATCCAGCAAAAAGAACTGGATCGGGTAGATAAATATGTACCCAGCCTGCTCTTCTCTCCTCAACCTAACTCATCTCTACTCTGCTCTACTCATTCTCATCTCAGCCGGAATTGGCTCTTCACGAACAAACGAGGCGCTCTCGTTTCACTTATGGTAAAAGAGAGCGCCCTGATTGTCAACTGCGATTTGTCAAATCAGGTCGAAGCTTTACAGCATCCCGCAAGAAGACGTGTTGAATCTCTTTTGCCGATTTCTCTGTGTTGACATGCATCATGACACGTATACAGAGCGGCAAGCTGCCTGGTACAGGAATTTCGCGTGCGCACATCAGGGGAACATACTGCCACGCTTCCCCTTCAAGAAGACGTGCCGCCTGGGCGGGAAATGTCGCACACAAATCCTCTGTCGTCGTGATGATAATGCTGCCAATCTCTTCAGGATTCACTTCATTGCGCGTAACCATTTCTTCCAGCAGCCACTTGGTGGAAGAGACAATCTCGTCTCGCGTATCGGCTTCCACCGTGACTGCGCCTCTAATTCCTCGCATTCCCATTACAAAGCCCCCGCTTCTTCACTCATTACTGTCAGGATGAGCTGTTCGTCTACATTTTTCACAATCTCCGCCTGCCCGATTGCGCTAGGCAATACGAGGGCAAGCTTGCCGCCAACGGTCTTCTTGTCCCGCTTCATCGCATCGAGTACATCTTGCGGCAGCAGTCCTTTTGGCCAAGCCGTAGGCAAATGGTACAAACCAATCAAGTGCTTCGTGCGGTCGTACACACCGTTTGGCGCAAGACCGATTCGCTCTGCTAGTTTGGCAGCCAGACACATCCCGATTGAAATCGCTTCGCCGTGATTCAGCGTGGAGTAAGCTGACAACGCTTCAAACGCATGCCCGAACGTATGCCCCAAATTCAATAGCGCCCGCGGGCCCTGCTCCGTCTCGTCAGCAGAGACAATCGCAGCCTTCACTGCGCAGCCTTTTTCAATCGCTTTCCCTAACAATTCTGAATCAAGCTCCCACAGGCTTGCGGCGTTCTCCTCCAGCCAATCTGCAAAGGAAGCATCGGAAATAAGGGCGTGCTTGATTACCTCGGCAAAGCCGGCAGCCACTTCACGCTTGGGCAAAGTGTGCAGCACTTTTGTGTCATAGATCACGACGCGAGGCTGATGAAAAGCGCCGATCAAGTTTTTCCCCAATGGGTGATTGATCGCCACTTTCCCTCCGACCGAGCTGTCGTGGGCAAGCAAAGTAGTCGGCAGCTGGACAAAATGAATGCCGCGCATAAACGTAGCCGCCACGAAGCCAGCCAAATCTCCCACGACTCCGCCGCCCAATGCGAGAATCGCAGATTGGCGATCCAATCCCGCTTGAATCGCTTCGGTCATCAGCCGTTCATAGACTGGAAGACTTTTCGATTGCTCGCCCGCTTCCACTACGCTCGCTGTCGCGTTGTATCCGGCAGCGCGCAGAGCATCACGCAGCGGCTCTAAGTAACGAACCGCCACGTGCTCATCTGTTATAATCATGAGTTTGCTTGTGGAGACAACCCCCGCCTCCGCAAGCAAACCAGGCACCCGCTGCAATAGAGAATCACCGATCACAATCTCGTAGGAACGCTCTCCCAGCTCTACTGTCAGTCTGTTGGTATCCATTAGAATTTCTCCGTGTACGCGCGGTATTCACGCACGTTTTCAATCATGTCGTCCATGGAATCGCTCGGGAATTTTTCGCACATCGCTTGGGCGATTTCCCATGCCACCACAGCTTCTGCCACGACACTCGCTGCCGGAACCGCGCAGCTGTCGGAACGCTCGATGCTGGCCGAGAACGGCTCTCTGGAGTCGATATCGACGCTCATCAGCGGCTTGTACAGCGTCGGGATCGGCTTCATCACGCCTCTGACAACGACAGGCATGCCTGTGGTCATGCCGCCTTCCAGTCCGCCTGCCCGGTTTGTTTTGCGACTGTAGCCTGTTTCCTCGTTCCAAACGATCTCGTCATGAACTTGGGAGCCTTTCAAATCCGCAGCTTCAAACCCGATTCCGATCTCCACGCCTTTGAAGGCTTGAATGCTCATGATCGCCTGAGCGAGTCGTCCGTCCAGCTTGCGGTCCCATTGCACGTGGCTGCCCAAGCCGATCGGCACGCCTTCCACGATGACTTCAACCACGCCGCCGAGAGAATCCCCGTCTTCTTTGGCCTTGTCGATCGCTGCCATCATAAGCGGCTCCGCTTCTTTGTCCAGGCAACGGACAGGTGATTCTTCCGTGCGGGCGATCAGCTCTTCCAGGCTGACTTCCTGGCGTTTTGCCACGACATCGTTGATCTGCAACACTTGTCCGCCGATCTGGATGCCAAAAGCGGCGAGCAATTGACGCGCTACGGCGCCGACCGCAACACGCACAGTTGTTTCGCGGGCGCTGGAACGTTCCAGAATATTTCGCATATCCCGTTGATGATATTTAATCGCACCGTTCAAATCAGCATGGCCTGGGCGCGGGCGAGACACGCGGCGTTTTTCCTCTGCGCCCTCTTCTACCGGCTCGGCACTCATGATCGTCTGCCAGTGCGTCCAATCCTTATTTTCAACAACCAGCGTGATCGGCGCTCCTGTCGTATACCCGTGGCGCACGCCAGACAAAATTTTCACCTGGTCCTTTTCAATTTGCATTCTCCGGCCCCGCCCGTGACCTTTTTGGCGGCGCGCCAGCTGTTCGTTGATTGCCTCAATGGAAATCGGCAAGTTGCTTGGGATTCCCTCGATGATCGCTGTAAGCTGCGGTCCGTGGGACTCCCCCGCTGTCAAGTAACGCATCTCTTCCTTCCTCCATCCTCCAGGCAGCTCATGTCCCCAGTTCCTTCCGGTTCGGGTCGCTGTCCTTTATCACTTTTAAGCGCTATAATATCATACCTGTCTCGCTCTGGAAACACAAAAAGTACAATCCTACGCGAAAACCTTTCGCTTGAAGAAAAAACGCCCCTCCAATGGAGAAGCGCTTCGCTTGCAGATGGCGCTGACTAGAAAGGATCGACCATCAAAAATGGATTGGGGCTCAGCGGCCTTCTGGAATGATCCACACGTATCAAATCATCCAGCTGAGTTTTTTCAGCCCCAAGTATTTGTCCGCATTCTTGCAACGTAATCAAACCCCGACGGTATGCTTCGATGACCTTGTGCTTATCCATCTGCTGCCTCCCTTGGCAAAGTAAGTATTCCTAGTCTTGGGAAAAAGGAGCAGAGTTATACACACGGCCATAGAGAATCATCCCATTTTTCGGTAAAAGAATGTGTCTTCCGTCTCCAGCTGGTATTGCTGCGGCTGGAAGATTTGCTCCGTGCTGCCGACAAACAGCACGCCGCCCGGTTTGAGCGCCCGGCTGAATTTGTGGTACAGCTCGTGCTTGGCTTCCTCTGTAAAATAGATCATCACATTGCGGCAAATGATCAAATCGAACTGGGTATCAAACGTATCCGCCAGCAAGTTATGCTTTTTGAACGTGACACGCTTTTTCACCTCTTCGGAAATCCGGTAGCTGAGCGTGTCTTTGACGAAGTATTTGTCCACAAGCTCTTTCGGACAATCTTGCAAGGAACGGTCTGTGTACACGCCTTGCTTTGCCTTGGACAAAGCGCCCTCATCGATATCCGATGCCAGCACCGTAGCATCCAGACGCTTGCGCAGCAAAATCAGGGAGAGCGTGTACGGTTCTTCGCCAGTGGAGCAAGCCGCGCTCCAGCACTTGACACGCGACGATTGCTTGGCAAGCCGCGGCAAAATTTTGTTCTCCAGCACCTCCCAACGACCTGGGTTGCGGAAAAACTCGGAGACGTTGATCGTCATCCGATCGAGAAACTCGTAAAAAAGCTCCTTGTCCTTTGCAATCGCATCAAAATATTGGACAAACGTGCCGTAGCCCCGCTTTTGCCGCAACGAAGTCAGGCGCCGCTTCATCTGTGCTTCCTTGTAGAGGGCAAGATCAATTCCGGTCATTTTTTTAACGCTTGCAATAAATTGGAGAAAGTCTTTATCTTCCATTCAGAATCGTACCCCCTTTCATACCTGTTGTTCATCATTTCGCTATCGTTCGCCAAATTCCTATCCATTTCGCGGGAGTTTTTGACGAAAAAAAGAAAAAACCCCAAAAAGGGGTTTTTGTGGTGATATCTTAGATCCAGCGTTGGATTGTTTTCTCGAAGGAGAGAACTTCTTCAGCGGAGAACCAGAGACCGATTTCACGCTCAGCGCTTTCTGGGGAATCGGAACCGTGGATGATGTTCATGCCCACGGAAGTAGCGAAATCGCCACGGATTGTGCCGGAAGCTGCATCTACTGGGTTTGTTTTGCCCATCATAGCACGAGCTGTGGAGATCACGTTGTTACCTTGCCATACCATAGCGAATACAGGACCGGAAGTGATGAAGTCAACCAGTTCGCCGAAGAATGGGCGCTCTTTGTGCTCAGCATAATGTTCTTCAGCCAGTTCGCGGCTTACAGTCATCAGCTTAGCGCCAACGAGTTGGTAGCCTTTTTTCTCGAAACGGGATACGATTTCTCCGATCAGGTTACGTTGTACGCCGTCAGGTTTTACCATAAGGAATGTTTTTTCCATTGTAAGTATGCCTCCATCAAAGCTATGTATTGGTGTATACAACACCAACGAAAATTTTATCAAAACTGGGGTGGTCAAGCAACAGTCAGACCGTTAAAATCTCATTAAAATTTGCGATCGACGATAAAATTGGCAATTCCTGTCAACGATGTTTTCGCCTGCGTATTGGGCAAATCGCTTATAATGGCATGCGCGCGGGCAATATAGCGCTCGGCCAGCCGCTGGGAAAATGCGATTCCTTCGTCGGCGCGCACCAGGCGAATCGCTTCGTCCGTGTGCTCCCAAAACGTATTTTGCTTGATCCACTCCTGGAACTGTCCGCTCGCCTTGCCATGAAAAGCGGTGTAAAGGGCTGGCAGCGTGATGTTTCCATGCAAAAGGTCGCTCCCTGCCGGTTTTCCCAACTGCTTCTCCGTTCCGGTGAAATCGAGAATGTCATCGGTAATTTGAAAAGCCATCCCCACGTTGTACCCGTACCAGTACATTTTGCGTACCAGCTCTTCAGTGGCACCGCTGGCAACGGCACCCAACTGACAGCTGATCGCAATGAGCAGCGCCGTTTTCCGCTTGATTCTGCGCAAATACGTCCGGAAGTTTTGATCCCAGTTGTTCAAATCCTTGACTTGCTCGATCTCGCCTTTGCACACCTCGACAATCGCTCTGGACAAAATCTGGTGCAGCTTCGGATTCGGCAATTGGGAAGCGACTGCAAGCGCACGGGCGAAAATGTAATCGCCTGCGTACATCGCCACCTTGTTGTCCCATTTCATGCGCACCGTGTCTTTGCCCCGACGCTTGTCGGCGTCGTCAATGACGTCGTCGTGCACCAGCGAAGCCATATGAATCAGCTCAAGCGGCACAGCTACATGCTTCAATACTTTTACGTCGTACTTGCCCCATTTGCCTCCGAGCAGCACAAAAACCGGACGAATGCGCTTTCCCCCAGCTTTAAGCAAATGAGTCGAGGACTGATACAGTTCCCGCACATCCGTATCAATCGATTTTTCCAGCTCATCTTCAATGTACTGGACATCCTTTTTCATCTTGAAGTAAATATCGACTAGGTTCATCCGTTATCCGTTCCACCTATCTCGCAAGCGTAATATTGGTCTTGTGGCCATCCGCCTGCCACAACTCGACTGTCGCGGGTGCCGCAAGAAGCCCCAGCTCTGCCGCGCATCGGTAATAATACTCCAGTCCTACCCGCTGCACTTCGCCAAAATCGTGTTGCAGTCCCGCGAAGTAACGAAGCCACTCCTCTTTTGTCCCGCCAAAATGCGTGCATACGTAATCGACCAACGGGCCAGGATTTGCTTTCGTCTTCTTCTTGCTCGTCAAAAAAGAGGCGTGCACTTCCGCAATCAACGCAAAATGCTCGTCAATCACCTCGCGTCGCAGCGCCCAAATGGCAAACGTCATGGAATAGCCTGTGAAGCGGTGCCACAATTCGCCGAGATCGTATACGTGCAGCTCACCAGCTGTCCGCTCTGCGGTAATCGCATCATCGCCAATGAGCAGGGCAGCATCCGCATCTTGCAGCATGTGTGCGAGATTCGGCTCTTGTGTAACGTAGGTGATCTCGTAATCGTAAAACTTGTGGAGAATGATTTTCAGCAAGTTCACTGTCGTTGCCGACGTGTTGGTCAGGGCAATTTTGGCCCCGTTCAGTTGCTCAATCGGCTTTTTGCTGAATAAGAAAAGGGAGCCTACTCTCCCGTTGGCACTGACAGACAGGTCTGCCAATGCCACATATTGGGAGGCATGCTCAGCATAGCTAAACGAGGAAATCGGCCCCATGTCAATCTCGCCTTTGGCCATCGCCAGATTCAACTGGGCAGGCACCTGGCGGATGAACGCGATGCGATCCTCGAATTTTGCTTGTTCAAAATAATAGTAAACAGGCAGTACGTTGGTATACAAGATTTGCCCGATCCGCAAAGACTTTTGCATGCGTCTATTCCCCCCAACGCCGAAACAGCGAATGTGGTACATCAAGTGCATCCAAAGCTTTCCCCACGACAAAATTAATCAAGTCATCCATCGTTTGCGGTTTTTGATAATAACCAGGCATGGCTGGCAAGATCCGCACACCCAGCTTGCTCAATGTCAGCATGTTTTCCAGCTGGATCGCATTGAGCGGCGTCTCCCGCGGAACGAGGACCAGTCGTCTGCCTTCCTTGATCATAACGTCAGCGACGCGTTCCAGCAAATTGCCCGAAGCGCCGTGTGCAATCCCGGAAACCGTTCCCATCGAGCACGGAACCACGATCATGCCGTCGCAGCGATACGATCCGCTCGCCGCCGGGCAGTTGAAATCGCGAAGCCCCCAGTAGTGCAGCTCTCCCGGGAAGGATTGTTGCAGCTTTTCTCGCAGCAAACCTTCCCGGTCGTCTGAATGCCAGTCCAGCTCATCGTGAAAGACTTGCCAGCCTGCCTCGGTAATCATCAAGTGAACGATATGACCTGCGCGCAAAAGCTCGGTCACCACACGCACACCGTAAATCGCGCCACTTGCCCCTGTAATTCCGACTACCCATTTTTGTTGGCTCATGCGATCACCAGATCAATCATAGTAAACACGAACATGACTACGCTCAAAATGCCGTTCATGTTGAAAAACGCAACGTTTACTTTGGACAAATCCGTCGGCTTCACCAGCGTGTGCTCGTAGATCAGGATCGCACCGGAAATGAGTACGCCGAGCAGGAACCAGATCGACAAGTCAGCCACTACATACAGCGACATCAGTCCAACAAAAGTGATGATGTGGCACAGTCTCGCCACAACCAAGGCGCTGGCAACCCCAAAGCGGCTCGGCATGGAAAACAGCCCTTCCTTGCGGTCAAAGTCAGCATCCTGGCAGGCGTAAATAATATCGAAGCCCGCCGTCCAAAACAGAACGGACACAAACAGGAGCAAGCCAACCGCGTCTACCTGGCCTGTCGTGGCGACCCATCCTCCCAACGGTCCGAACCCGATTGCTACTCCCAAAACAAAGTGGCACAGCCAGGTGAAGCGTTTGGTGTAGGAATACAGCACCAGGACAAACACAGCAAGCGGCAACAGCTTGACTGCCAAATCGTTCAACTGGAACGCCGCAATGAACAGCACGGCGAACGAAACGACGATAAACAAAACAACTTCCAGGACGGAAATAAGCCCCGCCGGAATCGCTCGTGTAGCTGTCCGCGGGTTTTTGGCGTCAATGACGCGGTCAATCAGCCGATTCAACGACATTGCTGCACTGCGCGCCCCGACCATCGCAACCGTCACCCAGAAAATCTCCATCCAGGTCGGCCACGCCTTCTCCACTACAATACTTCCCAAAACCGCCCCCATAAAAGCAAACGGCAAAGCAAACAGGGAATGCTCGAATTTTATCATTTCCAAGATGATTTTCAATTTACGTAGACCCATCTATGACACTTCCTATCTACTGAAAAAATACCGTTGTTGTCGAGGCGCGGTTACGGCTTCGTGCCCATGTGCAGCGCAGATACGCCGCCCATGAACAGCTTGACTTGAACCGGGTCCAAGCCTGCTTTTCTAAACATCCCGGCAAGCTCGCGACTGTCTGGAAAATTGGTCAGCGAGTGCGGAAGCCAGGCGTATTCCTCGTATTTGTTCACGGTCATTTTCGCAATCAATGGCAAAATTTTATAGAAGTATAAGTAAAATAGCTTGCGATACGGAATGAATGGAGGCTTGGACACTTCCAGAGAAACGACTTTCCCGCCCGGTTTGACTACGCGCGCCATTTCGTTGAGCACTTGCTGCACATCCGGAACGTTGCGCAGGGCAAACCCGATCGTGGCAAAATCGAATGTATTATCCTCGTAAGGCAAATTCATCGCATCGGCATTCACCAGCTTGACGTTGTTGCTGACTCCCTCATTCGCCACCTTGTACGCGCCTACATCCAGCATGTTCTGGCTGAAGTCGAGCCCGACCACCCGGCCGTCTTTCCCTACTGCCTTGGCAAGCGCGATCGTCCAGTCCGCCGTGCCGCAGGCTACATCCAATGCGGTATGGCCCGGTTGAATGTTCATCTGCTTCATGGTGTAGTTGCGCCAGGCCAGATGGCTGCCAAAACTGATGACGTTGTTCATTTTGTCGTAGTCGCTCGCGATGCTTTCAAATACGGAGTGAACGTATTTTGCCTTCTCGTTCATTTGTGTCTGGTCCACTAGGCTACATCTCCTCAATAACTCGTTTCAGGCGATTCACTCGATGGGAGTAACGAGCTGTTATGGAAGCAAGCACATTGCGTGTTTCTGCTGGCAGCGAACGCACCATTTGCTCGCACATGCCGATCATTTCCATGGCTTTCATCTCAACACCCGACAGTACCTGGGCAAGCGTAGCACCCGGTTTTTGCAGCAAAAAACGAGCAAAACCAAAGGGAACCTGCTCTTGCCACTTGATTTGCTCCCACTCTCCGATAACGCTTTCTACCTTGGCCGTTTCTTTCATCAGATCGACCCACAGGCGGCGGCGATCATCCGAATCGGCATACTTCTCTACGATTGCTACGTACAAACCTGTGTCGATGGCGTTGCGCAATTCCCAGTACTCTTCATCCGACAAGCTTCTGGAATCGCGTCCCGCAATGTACAGCTTCATTTTGGCTTCATTCACGCGCTGAATGGCTCCGGACAACACCTGAATCGCTTCAATCTCGCCCGTTTCCGCCAGCAGGTTGTAGTAGCGGCTGCTGTAGTAATCTCCGGCGAGCACAGTCAACTGTCTGTTTCGCTCTGCGCTCAAGGAATGTTCGTATTGATTTTCCACATTTTCATGCATGTCCAGTCCCAGCTGGACAAGTCCAGTCGCTGTGCAGAAAATGGATGCCCGTTCCTTCGTCATGCCTTGCTCCAGCAAAAACAAATACAAGAGTTCCAGGCGATTCTCCGCCATGGAAGGAACGTCCACGTAATATTCTACATAGGAATGGGTGGTTCGCTTGTAGATCTGCTCGATGATCGATCGAACCTCTTCTACATAGGGGGTATGTTCTTTGCTCATGCGTCCTCCTCCACAAGCTGCGCAACCTAAAGATGTCTGCCTGTTCCGTACACTTCCGTCTACCTTTACCATCCGGTCAAAAGGCCGTCCTTGCTATCATACCATACTTCTACCATCAGGGACTAATTCTCTCATAAAAATACGGATCGATTCGCACGGGAAATGTGTTTTTCACAAACGAATCCACATCGGCGATCTCCGCCGCCGGTTTGGACAATGACTTCAAATTCGCCCCAGTTGTTTGAATGGCAACAAGGAGTCTCGACTCTTTTGGCTGTTCGCTTTCTTCCAGCAAACGGAAATACACTTGACCAACATTATCCGTGTGCGTTAGCAAGCCGTATGTCAATCCGTAAAAATCACGATAAACTTGACTTTCATCCACTTTTTCACCCGGTTTCACGATCAAATCGACATAAACCGACGGATTTTCCCATTTTATACGCTTCATTTTATAATGTGTGGGCGTCAATGTAAACAAATCCAGGACATTTCGCTCGCTCAGCTGAACAGGGTGTGATGTCTGAAAAGTGGGCACATCTGCCTGCCTCCATAAAGCACTCGGGACCATCGACAGCATCAGAGCCAGAAAAGTGGAAACAGCGATCGCCATGAGCAGTTGGCGCGGCATAGACATCCCTCCTCTTCACCATTGTACAAACAAAAAAAGCAGGCTATGCCTGCTTTTCCGCTGGAGCTGTTTATTCTGTCGTATCGACAACACCGTGCTGCGAGTAAATGACGGCTTTTCCCCGAACTTTGATGGCCGAAGTATGCTCCGTGAATTGAAAGATCATCACTTCGCCCTTGTCGAGCTTTTCTGTGTGATGAAAACGGGTGTCCGAGCCTCTCGTAAGCCCGATGACATGCACGCCGTTTTCCTTGGCTTTGACGACAAAATAGTCCTGGTTGATTGTTGGCTGTGACAAGTTGTTTCCTCCTGACCAGTGCGTGATGCGCCTCGTCTAGTATGATGTCCCGTCTGTCTCCAAACGGCCCATGATTTTTGCTACATACTTCTGCGTTTCCCGAGGCAGCTGGCTGTACTTTGCCTCCAGCTCCTCGTCACTGTCGATACCCAGACGGCCTACCCGGCCCGGACCTGCATTGTACGCCGCCAGCGCCACCTTGACATTGCCGTCGTAGCGGTCGAGAAGCGATTTCAAATATTTCGTTCCACCCGCCAGGTTTTCATCCGGGTCGTATGAATTGCGGACACTCATCGCCTGTGCTGTTTTGTCCATCAGTTGCATCAAACCTTTGGCACCCGCTTTGGACACGACATTCGGATTGAAATTCGACTCGGCTCTGACGACTTCCCGGATCAGATCGGGATCGACGCCAAGCGATTTGGCGGTTCGTTCAATTTTCTCCAAAATAGCTCCGGGAGCAACCGCTGCTCCTTTTTCCATCGTCGGATTCAACTCTGACTCATAGTCTGCGGCCAGCTTCCATTCTCTGCTGCCGTCGAGCTTGGCCAAAATCTCTTGCGAGGAGATGACGCGCTGTCCTTGCGCCAACTGTGATTGCAACACGTCAGAAAAGAGATCCTGCTCCTCGTAGGACAAGGAGGAAGCTGCGCGATTGCTTGAATAGGATTGCTGTGTTGATTGTAAATACGGCTGAAGCGATACAGGCACCTTCATGGCACTAAACAACCCTTCCCTTGCTTGTCTCCCTACTATTATAAAAAAGAAAGATCAGGAAGCCAATAGCAAAAATGGCAATTGTCAAGAACAAAAAAAGAAGCCTCGCAAAAGGCTTCCTGGTTTTTTATTCAGATGGTCGGAATGCAGGGATTCGAACCCTGGACCTCACCCACCCCAAGGGTGCGCGCTACCGGGCTGCGCCACATCCCGACTGTACATCTGTACTTTACAATATTTTACCTGTAGAGTCAATAGAAAATTGCTGGATTTGGCAGTTCATCCCAGGCCTAGCGCCTGTCCGATCAGGAGCGGATGAGACTGAATACTTCTGCACGCGCCGCCGCATCTTTTTCAAACATGCCGCGCACCGCAGAGGTGATCGTTTTCGAGCCGGGCTTTTTCACGCCGCGCATGGTCATGCACATATGCTCTGCTTCAACCACGACGATCACGCCATGAGGGTCGAGCTTGCGGACGATCGACTCGGCAATCGTCGTCGTAATTCGCTCTTGCAGCTGCGGGCGCTTGGCTACTGCTTCAACCGCTCTCGCCAGCTTGCTCAAACCGACAACCCGTCCACCGCGCGGAACATAGGCCACATGCGCCTTGCCGAAAAACGGAACCAGGTGATGCTCGCACATGGAGTAAAAAGGAATGTCTTTGACCAAAACCATTTCTTCGTGATCTTCGCTAAAAACGGTCTCAAAGTACTGTTCCTCGTTGATATGCATGCCCTCGAATACTTCTGCATACATTTTTGCGACGCGTTTAGGGGTATCCAGCAATCCTTCGCGATCGGGATTTTCTCCGACCGCCTCCAGAATCATGCGGACAGCCTGTTGAATTTTATCCAAATCAACGTTCATTATTTGTACCTCCTACCTAGCGGCCCATCCCGTTTGCGAAGCTTGCGGCTTCTCCGGCTGGCCCTGACCAGATCCGTTTGTCATGCTCCGTTGTACGCAGCCGAACCCACGCCAATCTTACCATACTCATTTCAAAAAAACAAAAACATCTGACAAGACAACTGTATGTACACCAAGCCAAAGTTGTCCGCCCTTTGTTGCCTGTCTTCAACCAAAAAGGGCAGCCGTCCTCACGTGCACAAACGTTCGCATCCCGGACGTTAAAAAAAATCCACATTTCATCAATGTGGATTTTTTTATGTAAGTGCTTCGTTCTCAAAAGAAACAACTACTTGATGGAGTCTTTGAGTTGTTTACCTGGTTTAAACGCAGGTACTTTGCTGGAAGCGATTTCGATCTCTTCACCTGTTTGTGGGTTACGACCTTTACGAGCCGCGCGCTCACGAACTTCGAAGTTACCAAAGCCGATCAGTTGGACTTTATCACCAGTTTTCAAAGCATCAGCAATTGCATCGAGAACAGCGTCAACTGCTTTAGTTGCATCTTTCTTGGTGAGTTCGGTGGTTTCAGCCACTTTTGCAATCAATTCTGTTTTGTTCATTTTCTTCACCTCCCCTCAAAGAACACCAAGTCCTAGCTATTATTTTTCTTAACCGAAACGAAGCGTTTTATACACGATTGGTGGTATTTACCGATCTGACAAGCTTATAGTAATACACCGATTTCTTAAATTCAAGCCCCTCCTGTCGAAATTGAACGAAATACAAGAAAAAAAGGCATCCCGTCACGCCGGGTGCCCCCTTTTGGAATCAATTGTCTAGGTCTATTTACCCAGTCCTTAAAGTATGATGGCAATCAGGCCGCCGGAGCCTTCGTTGATGATCCGCCCCAATGTTTCTTGCAATTTATACCGCGCATTGTCCGGCATCATCGTAATTTTTGCCTGGATGCCTTCCCGCACAATCGAGTGCAGCGATCTGCCGAAAATGTCCGAATTCCAGATCGACAGCGGATCTTTGTCGAAGTCCTGCATCAAGTAACGGACAAGCTCTTCGCTCTGCTTCTCGGTCCCGATGATCGGAGCAAATTCGGATTCGACATCGACGCGGATCATGTGAATGGATGGCGCAGTCGCTTTCAGTCTGACGCCAAAACGCGGTCCCTGGCGGATCAGCTCAGGTTCGTCCAAGGTCATTTCATGCAGCGACGGAGCAGCGATTCCGTAGCCCGTACTGCGCACCATATGCAAGGCTTCCGCTACCTGGTCGTACTCTCGCTTGGCGTGGGCAAATTCCTGCATAATTTTCAGCAAATGGTCCTTGCCGTTGATCTCGACGCCCACGATTTCCATCAGGATGCGATCATACAGTTCATCCGGCGCGAACAGGTCGATCTCCGCAATCCCTTGGCCCATGTGCATTCCCGCAAGAGACGCCCGCTCCACGAAGTCATAGTCATTGAAGAAGCCGACGACGCGGTCCACGTCGCGCAACCGGCGGATATCCTGCACGGTTTCACGTACGGCTTCTTCATAGTTCTGACGGAGCCAGTGGCCGTTCTCCAGCACCATGACCCAGCTAGGCAGGTTCACGTTTACTTCATGCACAGGGAACTCGAACAGCACTTCCCGCATCAAGAGGAGGATTTCCTGTTCTGTCATGTGATCGACAGACAAGGCCACTACTGGCACGTCGTACTTTTCCTGAAGCTGCAAACGCAGGTTTTGCGCCTCGTCAGAGCGTGGACGCGTCGAGTTCACCACGATGACGAACGGTTTGCCCACTTCCTTCAGTTCATTGACGACCCGCTCCTCCGCGTCAATATATCCTACACGCGGAATTTCCGCGATGCTGCCATCTGTCGTAACAACGATTCCGATAGTCGAATGCTCCTGGATGACTTTACGTGTTCCGACTTCAGCTGCTTCCTCGAATGGCACTGGCTCCTCATACCACGGAGTGTTTACCATTCGTGGGCCGTTGTCATCCTCGAAGCCTTTTGCCCCCTGAACCGTATAACCTACGCAGTCAACGAGGCGGACATTGATGCTGAGTCCTTCTGTCACATGTACGTTTACGGCTTGGTTCGGAACAAACTTCGGCTCTGTCGTCATGATTGTTCGGCCAGAAGCACTCTGCGGCAGTTCATCTGTCGCTCTGATCCGCTCTGCTTCCGATTGGATATTCGGGATGACGACCTGCTCCATAAACCGTTTGATAAAGGTCGACTTTCCCGTACGAACCGGGCCTACTACCCCGAGGTAGATGTCTCCGCCCGTCCGTTCGGCAATGTCTTTAAAGATGTCGACTCGTTCCACCATCGATGACCTCCTTCTATTTGTCTATTTTTACACTATGACCGATTTTCCGAATTATCCCTGACCGTCAGTATTTTCGTAGGGAATCTCGTACTAGTTTCGTGGACAGTACAAGTATATGTGCGACTGGACCAACTAGAACAAAAAAACAACTCCGATCAGAGTTGTTTTTTGTGTTCGCTATTTGATTTGCAGCAGCCTCGGCTCATCGTCTACCAACTCGTACGGGAACGATTTGGCGGGAACAAACATCGATACGCGCGACAGGACGTATCTCGGGTCTGTGTTTGGCGTGACAGTCGCTTTGTTCTCGCGCAGCATCGTCGCAATATCTGCCGCGTAGTCAATTCCTACTTGCCCATCCGCATTCATGACCAGCGGCAGCAAATAATTGCCCATGGTCGATGGCACTTGCCACGCCTTCACACCGATCTCCGTATGGTCGATCGAGTAGTAGCCGTTGCCGAGGTCGGCTTGCACCGGCAGCTTGTTAAAATAGCCGCGATAGCGGTCTACAGCCGTCTGTACATCGGCAACCGTGCTGACAGCCCCCAGATGGATGAGCTTGACGGTTGGCTTCGTCTCCACGTCAATCAGGACGTATTTGTACAGTCCGCCCTTTTCAAAGGCGTTTCCAGGCACATCCGGGATGTACTTGGGAATCATTTTGCGAAAATCAATCTCGTATTTCTCAAAAATGGGAGTGTCCAGCGGTTTCGTCACAATCGGGAGCACAGCGGTATCTTTTTTGAACTCGTCGATACCTTTTTGCGCCGCCTCCAGAAAAAATGAGCTGGGCACCTGATTTTCCGCCTTCCGCTCGTTCGGATACAAACATCCGGACAACAAAACAGAAAGCATGCACAAGCTGATCGTCAGCTTGAAAGTTTTACGCCATGATTGCCACATCTTATGTATACACCTCAAACCCTCATTCTTCGTTTTCCAAGCGCTGTCGCTCAAGTGCCGCAGCCACCACCGATTTTAACCGGCTCTCCGGGATTCGGACCGTGCAGTCGTTCTCTGTCGCCTTGGCCTGACAAGCCAGGCGCAGCCCCTGCCGCAAGTCCTGCTCCGGCATTTTGCGCAGCTCCAGCACGGTCGGAGGAGCAAGTTCCCCGCTCTCCACAATGACACGGCACATCAGACAGGAGGCGTGGCCTCCACACCTTTGCGGGATCACGATCCGGGCATTGCCAGCAACACTGACAAGCGATTGGCCCGCCCTCGCTTTCACGCTTTTACCGCCGGGAAGAAAAGTCACCTTCCCCATGTCGTCACTCCTTTTTCAATACGGGCGATGGGCCAGCTTCACCGTTCCTTGCCCGACGATCTTGATTTGGCAGCCAAGTCTGAACCCTTCGGCCCGCTCTGCTTTGCGCAGGCGCAGCTTTTCCTCGCTCGTGATCTCGCTCAGGTACTCCGCGCCTTCTACCACTTGCGTGCGGCACTGAGCGCACACGCCTCTCTGGCAAGCATGCCCCCACGGAACTTTATGTTTTTTGGCAATCGCAACGATCGTCTCATTCAACTCCACAGGCACTTCATACGTTCCTGAGCGAGTGATCAGTGTTACCTGAGACATCCCCTATCCTCCCCTTACACAAAAATCACGATCAAAATCATGACAAATACCGCGATTAACATCAGGAAAGCGCAAGTCTTCACGAGAAATCTGACAAGCGCATTCGTCATTTTTCTGGCAAAGATCATCAACAAATTGCAGACGAACATCAGGCCGATGGCCAGTAGTGAAATGTTCATCTTCGTCATAGGATCGATATACATCTGGCTTGCAGCATCCTTTGCATTTTTTGCTTCATTATACCATACTTCCCAGCTCTCGTCTGACCTTGTGAACCTCTATCTGGACGTTCGCATAGACTATTCTGATGAATCCGCCCATGGGAGGGATGAATGTTGAGCAACAAAGTAAATGGTCGAAAATGGCGAAACCCGTACGCTCCCATACCGAGCAAAAAATTGAGCGACCAAGTGGCCGACGTCTCATTAGCCATTACCCCGAAAAAAATCTTGCCAGCCGTGGACCTTAGATCCTCCGTCTCCAAAATGCGCAACAACATCAAAGGGATCAGCACCACGATTCGCCAGGTGGAAGAAACGATGGATACGCTGTACGGTGCCATGGAAATCATCGAGAACTTGGGCAAACGTACGGCTGAACCGGAAGTTGCTGCCGAAAAACCAGTCTCGACCAAGCGCAAAGGAAACGCAGAATCAGCGAGGGACAGTGCAAAGGGCAGAGAAACAGCGAAAGCAGTGGAAACACCCCAGGAATCGAGCGCAGTCTCAGGCTCTGGCTCAGGAAACCCGCTCGGCAACATTGACATCGGGCAAATTCTCGGCCTGCTGCAATCTCCATTGGTGCAAAACCTGTTGACCCAGACGGTGAGCGGCTCAAGCAAGCAACGAAAAAAAGAGGGATGAGATCCCTCTTTTTTTCTTGGTATCTGTAGGTCAGCCATGTCCCTGTAGAGCCATGATTGTTCCTAATTTTACTGTATGATGCTTTTGACAGCAGGTAACGGGCATAATCGCCCATTTCTCTCACTTTAGCAGCTTGGACAAGGATGACATGTCATTCAAATTGATTTCCTTGTTGCGGAACATCTCGATGATCTTGTCTTCCTTTTCCGGATTGAGCTGTTTGCCGCTCATGGTCGCGAGCGTCTGCAAAATTTGCCGAAGCTTTGCTTCATCCTCAAAGTCGCTGCGCTTCATCTGACTCGCAAGCGACCGCAATTTGCCCTCGTCGACCTTCTCGCTGCCTTTTCCCTGCAAACGCTCCAAAAAACGCTTGGAAAGATTGTTATTCATCTGCGCTCTCCTCCTGCATCTGGGCTTTCACCCTATCGTATGTGCAGGAGCCTAAATGTGTGAAACGCTACGCTTGCGTCTCATCCGGATTCAGATAGCCCATTTCAAACGTCTTTCCTCTGCCCATCAGTTCCTCTACCCCTTGGCGCGGTTCTTTGCCTTCGAACAAGATGCCGTACAGAACGGACGTGATCGGCATTTCAACCTGCTCCCGTTGTGCGAGCGCGTGTGCCGCATGTGTCGTACGCACCCCTTCGACTACCATGCCCATCTGCGCCAGGACGTCATCGAGCTTTTTGCCTTGTCCGAGCATGTAGCCTGCGCGCCAGTTGCGGCTATGGCGGCTCGTGCACGTCACGATCAAATCACCGACCCCAGCCAGCCCGGAGAAAGTAAGCGGCATAGCGCCAAGCTTGATGCCGAGGCGACTGATTTCCGCCAGGCCGCGCGTCAAAAGCGCCGCTTTTGCGTTGTCGCCGAACCCCAGCCCATCTGACATGCCCGCTCCGAGTGCGATGATGTTTTTCAACGCCCCGGCGATTTCCGCTCCGATCAAGTCCGGGTTGGTGTACACCCGGAAATTGGCGTTCATCAAAAGATCTTGCGCACGCAGCATGCTGTCCTCCGACTCGGACGCAACCACGACCGTAGTAGGCTGCCTGCGGACTACCTCTTCTGCATGGCTCGGCCCGGACAAGACGGCAAGCCGTCCAGATATTTCGCGAGGCACCTCTTCCATGATGACCTCAGACATCCGTTTCAGACTTTCCAGCTCAAAGCCTTTTGTGGCATGGATCAAAAGTGTATCGCTATGTAAAAACGGTGCCAGCTGCCTGCAAATTTGCCGCATGGCGTGCGAAGGCACTGCCAAGAGAACAATCGGCTGGCCGGAAACAGCCGCTTCCAGATCCGTTGTCGCCACGATGCTTTCGGCGAGCTTCACTTCAGGCAAATACTTGGCATTGGTGTGCTTTGTGTTCACTTCGTCAGCCAGTTTGGAATCGCGCACCCACAGCCGAACCTGGTGGCCGTTTTCAGCCAACACAGAAGCGAGAGCTGTCCCCCAACTACCTGCACCGACTACTGTAACCTCTTTTCTCAATAGATCCCCCTCCATCCTTCGTTCTGCGAGAACGATTCAGACCCATTCAGATCTATCCCAGCTTGCGATTGGACTTGTCTCCCAGCTTCCGTTCCGTACCTGCTATAAGATTTTGGATATTGTTATAATGGCGAACATACGCAAACACCGCGATTACCAAACTTGTCCAAACAAAGGAAATCGGTTTATCCAGCAGGTACAAAGAAATAGGAATCACCGTAACCAGGACAAGCGATCCAAGGGAGACGTAACGGGTAATGGCAATAACCAGCACAGCCAGTACCGCTGCAATCAAAAAGGCGAGGGGAGAGAAGCCGAGCACCACGCCGAGCGTAGTTGCAACGCCCTTTCCCCCGCGAAATCCAAAATAGATAGGCCAATTGTGCCCCGCGATGACAAACAAGCCCGCTACTGCATAGGCAGCGGCATCACCTGTCATGAGGTGTGTTATTCCCATCGCCGCCAACCCTTTTAGTGCGTCAAGGATCAGTACGGCAATACCCGGACCTTTCCCCAGCACGCGAAGCGTATTCGTCGCCCCTGCGTTCCCGCTGCCATGTGAGCGAATATCAATTCCTGCAACTTTTTTGGCAATAAGATAGCTGAAGCTAATTGAGCCGATCAAATAGCTGAGCACCCAGGCTAATAACACCATGGCGGTTTCCTCTCCCTACGTTTTTTTCCGCGTCCATATCCGAACAGGAGTACCTTCAAAGACAAATGCTTCGCGGATTTTGTTCTCTATGTAGCGCTCATAGGAAAAATGCATAAGCTCCGGATCATTCACAAACAGGATGAATGTTGGAGGTTTGACTGTCGCTTGCGTCGCGTAGTTGATTTTCAGACGCTTGCCTCGGTCAGATGGCGGCGGCGTGCGGATCGTTGCATCCGTAACGATATCGTTGAGGACGGAGGTCGGAATGCGCATCGAGTGTGCTTGCGCTACCTCGTTTACTTTTGGAAGGATCGTGTGAACACGCTGCTTGGATTTGGCTGATACATACATGATTGGCGCGTAATCGAGGTATTTGAACTCTTCGCGGATCAGCTCGGTAAAGCGCTGCATCGTTTTGTCGTCTTTTTCAATGGCATCCCACTTGTTGACGATGATGATCACGCCGCGACCAGCTTCATGGGCATAACCGGCGATTTTTTTGTCTTGCTCGATGATGCCTTCTTCCCCGTTGATGACAACGAGAACGACATCACTGTCCTCGATGGAACGCATGGCGCGCATGACGCTGTATTTTTCCGTCGTCTCGTACACTTTCCCGCGCTTGCGCATACCCGCCGTGTCAACGAGAACGTAGCTTTGACCTTCCCGCTCAAACGGAGTATCGATCGCATCGCGCGTAGTACCTGCGACATCACTGACAATGACGCGCTCTTCGCCCAAAATGGCGTTGGTCAAGGAAGACTTCCCGACATTCGGACGTCCGATGATCGACACGCGGATGACGTCTTCTTTTCGCTCCTCGTCGTCTTCCGCCGGGAAAAAGCGAACCACTTCCTCCAGCATGTCGCCCAAGCCGAGGCCATGGCTGCCGGAAACCGGGAACGGCTCACCCAAGCCAAGCGAGTAAAAGTCGTAAATATCGGCACGCATGTCCGGGTTGTCCGCTTTGTTTACAGCCAGAACAACTGGCTTACCCGTACGGTTCAGCATGCGAGCCAGCTCAAGGTCAGCGTCCGTTACGCCTGTTCGGCTGTCGGTAATCATGATGATGACGTTGGCCTCATCAATCGCCAGCTCAGCCTGATAGCGCATTTGCGTGAGAATTTCATCGGTCTCGCCAAACTCAATCCCGCCCGTATCAATGACGTGGAAAGTATGGGTTAACCATTCTCCTTTGCCGTACAGGCGGTCACGGGTTACTCCCGGCATATCCTCCACGATCGCGATGCGCTCGCCGACCAGTCTGTTAAATATCGTGGACTTCCCCACGTTGGGTCTCCCCACAATGGCTACCACAGGTAATCCCATAATCAACAACACTCTCTCTCATTTACGTTTTGACTAGCTAATCATACCATACACTACTTGTGACGAACAATGATAAGGGTATCCTTGCTCACCTCATGCACCATGGCGTCCAGAATCTTTTCCAGCGTAAAGGCTGTTTGCTGCATGCTCTCGTGCGTAGACTCGATGAAAATGGGCGCTCCGCCCGCGATTCTCTCCTTGTTCACGGTAATCACGGCCAAAATGGTCCCGGTCATGGTCTACAGCTCCTTCTTCGCTAATTTGGTCTTTTGCGGCATTCGGAAGACGCTTTCCAAAATCGGCACGGCATCGATGACTTGTTTGCCATGCTCCGCGTCTTTTTCTTGCGGCAGCAAAAATACGCCGAGCCGCCCTGATTGCAGGTCGCGCTTCACGAGCGGGGTCAAGGAAGGCTCTCCCGTATCGGTGTACACGCCAAGCTGCGTGGCGACATCATGCAAAATCGCCTGTCGCTGGCCGGGATGGGCGATCGTCACCTTGGCATTGGCGTCTTTTGGACTCACAATAAACCCAACGCCATGCTCCCGGATGATGTTCTGCGCATCTTCCAGTCCCACGTTCATGATGTAAATATCCCCGACGTACAAATCCTTTCCTTCCACCCGCACCTCTGCCGGACTCGTCTCGGCGATCAGGGAGAGCGTCTTTCCCGAACGCAGCTTGCGCGAGATGAGAAGGGCGATGACTCCGGCAATGATTCCGCCCCACCAGTTGAACAAAATCGTAGTAGTCGTCGCCACCAGCGACGTAAAAATCACCATGTAGTTGCGGCCTTCAAACACCATGGCGATCCCTTCGATATACGGCCCGCCGCGCGGCACCAGTTCTTGCTTGTCGATTTCCGTCAGCGTCGTGCGCTCCATGTTGCGCACATCCCTGAACTGTTGAGCGGCCACGGTTAAAAAGGTAACGGCCGTATAGTTTTCCTTGAGCAAGGCTGGCACAGCCAGTGCCCCCAATGCCGAAGCGATTACGCCGAGCGAAACATGAATAATTTTTCCGTGCGGATAGGTCGGATATTGCCGATAATCCGTTCGCAGCAAATTGATTCTGCACATGATTCCGAAGACGAATCCAATCGTCAAAGGAACGACAAATTCATTGGCTAACAGCTCTTTAAACACTCGCGATCACCTGCCTGTGTCGGAATGGGAAGGCTCTGTCTCTCTCCGTCCAAACAGCCGACGAATGGCAGACCAGAGCAAACTGACCAGCCCCAGCAAGGAGATGCCGCTCCACAAAAGATCTTGCGCATAATCCGTCCCCAGGCTGCACGTGCCAGAAGCTTGCCAAAAATAGAGCGTGTGGAGAGCATCCGCCATCGGTAGCGCAAGCATAAGCGCGAACAGCCGGGCCGCGTTCAGCTTGCTGATGGAAAAGGCAACCGCAACACTAATTCCTGGCACAATGACCCGCTCGTCCCAAAACAGCAGGATCGGATCGGTAAAAAACAGCCAGCGCAGCCAAAAGACCATGACAGAGATGCCTAACGCACCTACCACATACAGTCTTCTCGTCGCTTTGGGGAGGCGCGTGTAGAGGACCACACTTGCAAAAAGGGGCAACAACGTTCCGCTGAGACTTACCTGGATGGGAGCGAAGAACAATTTCCAGCTGACAAAGGAGCAGATCAGAAACGCACAAAGCACGGCAAGCACGCGTCTTCTTTCCATGTTCATTTCCCGCAGCTGCGCGTCAAAGCTTCCCATCCAGACAAGACAAAGCAGAGACCACTGGATGAGAAGCGCAATGGTTCCCTCGTTCATGTTCATCTCCTCAAAATTGTGGTTGTCTCCCCAAAGTATGCCTCAAGCGCTCCCCTTTCATGAATCACACGCTTGTCCGTGTTTAGCGCTGGGCCAACTGTTCAAGCAAAATTCCCCGCAAACGGGCGCGCTCTGCTGTTTTTCCTGTAACCAAAAGCGGCACGTTGATTGCGTCTGCCAGCTGCACAATCCCCAGCGCCGTCATCGCCACCCGAATCTGATGATGCCACGCGTCCACTTCCTCCAGGCATTCTGCAAGCGATTTTGTATGAATCAACCGAAGCAAAGCTCCGGCCACACCGACCGCTTTCGCTCCCAAGCTGATTGCCTTGAATGCGTCCAGCCCGTGGCGCACGCCTCCTGTCGCCATAACGGACGACTGGGCGTGGATATGGTTGTCTGCTTCCAGCAAGCTTTCTACAGTCGTAAAGCCCCAGTCTTCAAACATGGTCAGCCGGTGACTGCTCCGCATGTTTTCCACTTTGGCAAAATTCGTTCCGCCCCTTCCGCCGACATCGATGCTGCGGATTCCGGCTTCCAGCAGTTTGCGCATCGTTTCCTTTGTCATGCCAAACCCGACTTCTTTGACGATGACCGGGACGTTTACTGCTTCGCTGATGTTTTGAATGCGCTCCAAATAGCCGCGGAAGTCGCGATCTCCCTCCGGCATCAACAGCTCCTGCATCACATTCAGATGAATTTGCAGGCCGTCCGCCTCCAGCATGTCAATCGCTGCTTTCGCCTGCTCAACCGTTGCCTCTGCCCCGACATTGGCCCAGATGATCCCGTGTGGATTTTCTTTGCGGACAATCTGATAGCTGGAAGCTAGGGACGGGTCCCGGAGCGCCGCCATTTGCGAACCGACAGCCATCGCCAATTGCCGTTCTCTGGCAATAATTGCAAGCTTTTGATTGATTGGCGTCGTCGCCTCGGCTCCCCCCGTCATTGCGTTAATGACAAAAGGGGATGGCAGGCGAAACGTGGCAAACTCCGTCGCAAGCTTCGTCTCCTCATATCCTGTATTCGGCACACTGTTTGGGACAAAACTGACATCATCGAAGCAGTTTGTCCCATTTTCAGCCGTTGCCAGCGCGTTGCGAATATGATCGAGCTTCCGTGTGGATCGATCCATGCATGTATCCCTCCCGTCAAACTATCTTTCCTCTCTGATTGACAGCCAAGCAAAAAGGGATACGCAAAAGCGTACCCCCTCATTTCACGTCTATACCGCTTACTTGAACTTGTCTTTCAGATCGGCAAACAGTTCACCAAGCGTCACGCCCATAGGCTGATTGTTTTCTTGCGTGAATTGTTGTTGCTCACGCTTGCTTGCGCGCTCTGCCTGCTCAACGCGCTCTTCTTCAACCGCGCGAATGCTCAAGCTGATGCGCTGCTCTTGCGGAACGACATCGAGAATCTTCACTTGCACTTCCTGACCTTCTTTGAGCACCTCGCCAGGAGTGTTTACGCGACGATTCGCGATTTGGGAAATGTGAACCAATCCTTCGATTCCAGGAGCCACTTCCACGAAAGCACCGAAGGAAACAAGGCGTTTAACCGTACCAGTAGCCACAGAGCCTGCTTTGAACTCTTCCGCTACTTTCGCCCAAGGACCTGCTTGTGTTTCCTTGATGCTCAGGCCAATGCGCTCATTTTCACGGTCGATCTTGAGCACTTTCACCTGTACTTTGTCGCCTTCCTTCACTACATCGGACGGTTTTTCAACGCGGTTCCAAGCCAGCTCGGATACGTGCACCAGACCGTCTACTCCGCCGATGTCCACGAATACGCCAAAGTCAGTCATGCGTTGAACGGTTCCTTCCAGCACTTGACCTACTTGGATTTGATCCAGAATGGACTGTTTTTGCGCTTTTGCTTCATCTTCCAGCACCGCTTTGTGGGAGAGAATCACTTTGTTCTTCTCTTTGTCCATCTCGACCACTTTCAGCGTCAGGGACTTGCCTTTGTAATCGGAGAAATCTTCTACGAAGTGACGCTCTACCATGGATGCAGGAATGAAGCCGCGAACGCCTACATCTACAACCAGGCCGCCTTTTACTACTTCTTTTACAGTTGCTTCGATGATGGTGCCAGCCTGCATTTTTTGCTCCAGATCAGCCCAGGAAGATTCCATCGCGACAGCTTTTTTGGACACGACGAGTTCTTCTTTTTCATCATTGAGCTTGATTACTTTCACTTCAAACGTGTCGCCAACCGAAACGATGTCAGCCACTTTTTCTACGTGCAGCGGGGAAAGCTCGCTGATCGGAATCAGGCCGTCGTATTTGTAGCCCACATCCACAAGAGCCTGTTTGTCTTCGACTTTCGTTACCGTCGCTTTTACGACATCCCCTACGGAAATGGTTGTTGCATCCGTCAAGCTTACGTTTGTTTCATCCATCATCCAAAAAACCTCCTTGAATACCATCCAGTCCCAGGCCATCTATGTACAGGTTGTAAGCAACCACATTACACGAAGCGGGAGCAAGTATATTTTTTACTGTCGCCCGAAGGCTGGCAGTTAGCACTGACATAGCCAGTAAGTTCCAGCAAATGTAGTATTCGTCCCTTTGTCAATTCTATACCGGACTTAGGGAAGATGCTGGCTCCGCAATTCTTTGATGTGGGTCATGATCAGGTCGCTCGTCTCTTTCAGCACTTCAGCGCTGCTTTTCGCTTCGCGCAGGCTGGCGAGATCAATCGGCTTTCCGTAGACGATCTTGATCGGACGAAAAGCGCGATACGGCCCGACAATCGCCACCGGAATGACCGCGGCTTGCGATTTGAGCGCAAACATCGCTACGCCTGACATCGCTTCTCCCGGTTCACCCGTTTTGCTGCGGGTTCCCTCAGGGAAAATTCCAAAGATTTTTCCATCTTCGAGCAATTTGAGCGTCGTGCGGATTGCCGCCCGATCACCCGCGCCCCTCTTGACGGGAAAAGCGCCGAACTTCGTGATTAGAAAAGATAATACCGGGATTTTAAAAAGCTCTTCCTTGGCCATGAAATGTACCTGTCGTTCAATTCCGGACCCGAGCAAAGGCGGGTCCCAGAGCGAAATGTGGTTGGCACACAAAATCACCGGGCCTTCCTTAGGTATATGTTCACGCCCAATCACTTGCCAACGATAGACAAGCGAAAATATGATGCGGAATATTCCGCGGAATAAACGGTAATAGGTCACTTGGCAGACTCTCCCGTTCGCTCGCAGATTTGCAAGATGTGATCAACCACCTGCTCAATCGACATGCCTGTTGTATCCACCAAAACGGCATCTTCCGCCTGGCGCAACGGTGCCACCTCTCGCTGTGTATCCCGACGATCCCGCTCCTCGATTTCTTTTTCCAGCTCGGCAAGGTCTGTCTCGGTTCCTTTTTCACGCAGTTCTTTCCATCGTCTCTCTGCTCGTTCACGACTGGAAGCTGTCAGAAAAATTTTCACCTCGGCATCAGGCAGGACATGTGTTCCGATATCTCTGCCGTCCATGACCACATTCCCTTGTTCGGCGAGCTGTCTCTGCAGTACCAGCATTTGTTCGCGAACAGGACCGTAGCTCGCTACAATAGAGGCGTACTGGCTGACCTCTGTGGAACGAATCTGATCCGTTACGTCGATGTCATTCCAGAACACGCGTTGGCGACCAGCTTGGCGCACCAGCCCAATCTTGTTGTTTTTCAAAAGCGCAGAAACTGCGGACTCGTCGCTGATCGGAAGCTGCTCGTGGGAAACGCCCCAGGCAAGAGCACGGTACATGGCACCCGTGTCGATATAGACGTATTCCAGTTGCCCTGCCACCTTCTGTGCGACGGTGCTTTTCCCTGCTCCCGCAGGTCCATCAATTGCTATGTTCATTCACTTCTCACCTGCTATGTACAGTAGTTCAGAAAGGGAGTAAAACAAGAAAAGCTTCTGCCCGAAGCCTGTTCCCATTCATGTGGAGAAAAACACACATATGACCGTAAACGGTCTACGAAAACGATCGTTGCCGTTTTCTATGTTATCTATAATAGTACCATAGTATGGAAGCATGCGCAAACCTTTAGGGCTTGTCTGACACGCCTTCCAAGCGTTCTGTCTCGATCAGAAAAGCGCGAGCAGGAACGTATTGTATCAGGATTTCCCCGGCTGTCAGCGCGATGGCGCAGGCCACAATTCCAATCATGATGCCTTTCTCTACCCGTCTGGAAAATCGGCGAAAACGCTCGTCGTACTGACTGGTCAATGGGGTCACTTCCTTTTGGCAAAGCGTCAATCCTCGACGCCTTTTTTGCGAAGCTCTAGCTGTCTTTCGTAACACGCCCTAACCACTTTTACCCGATCCTGTTCACTGATATTCGTAAACTTCCCTGATATCCACTGATGCAAGCCCTTCTCTTCCGGCGCCTTTTGTCTGACGACCTCCAGTTCGGCAAATGCATGCTGCACCTGGCCAGTTCGGCTAGGCAGCGATATCCAGACCTGGAGCAAATCCTTTTCCCGCAAACGATAGGACTCGTCGCAGCTGAAAGACAGACCGCCACCGCTGATGTCGATCGTTCGCGCCAAAAAATGATAGCGCCGCATCGGGTCCTGATGCTTTACGGCGATGTCCAGCGTCGTTTCGATACGCAAGTAATTGCGCCGTTGTGTGCGCACAATCTCCTCTTTATTCGGCAATTGCAACAACAGCACCGGGATATGCGCGCTTTCTCTGCCGACGATGGAGGTATGGAACTCATAGCGAGAGCCGTCCTCTCCTACGTACCAGACCAGGCAGCTTGTGCCGGGCCGAAATACTCCGGTTCTTCCCGTGTTTTCACTGGTCGGCAATTCGATAGAAGCTACCTCTTCTGTCAAGTCGGTGACGCGGCTTTTGAAAGCATCCAACTCTGTTTCTTCTTCAGAGGAACCCGTGAAGTGAAGTCGTATGGTTTGTCCTACTCGTGGAAGCATCATATAGCAAATGTTCCTCCTTTTCCCTCTCACCCCCTCATTATATACTCTTTTCTTTCGAATCAGCAAATAGGGAAAGCCGTCAAATTCAGCTTTCCCCTTGCATTTTTCCGCGCTTATTGCTGATTCTCCCGGTCTGTGCCAGTCTCCATTTTCACGACTTCTTCCTCGTCGCCGTTCATGGCGTTGATGTACACCATGTATGAATTTCCTTCAAAGCTGCCCGTCAGCTCCCAGGTCAAAACTTCTTTGCCGTCATTTTTCCCTTCGATCAAAGCCAGCCGCTCGCTGGTGACTTTCACGCTCGGATTTACTTTTTTGCGCGCCTCTTCTTTGGACAGACGCGGCTTGGACAGCAGGCGTTGTTTGTGATTGAACAAGTATTCCGTAGAGTTGAATGCGGTCACTTCTCCGTTGTCCAGCGCGATCTCAATCGTCACGGAATCCGGATAGATGCGCACGCCATCCTGGACGGGCACAAACGTGAACAGCGCATTGCGGTCATAGCTGTCGATCTCGGAAACAACCATATCCCCGAAGCCATGCTTGCGCAAAAACTCTTCGCCTCTCTCTTGCGCTTGCTTCATATCGAGTTTTTCTTCCCCGATCTCACGCTCGTTCATCATCCAGACGACTTTGCCGCCGCGTTTGGTCACATCGAGGTTGATCGCCGCTTTCTGTCCGTTCGGAATGACGCGGACACTGTAAGCTGTGTACGTTTGTCCTTTTCCGTTTTCATCGACTTCCACCTTGGCGTCAGACGCGTTGATGCGCAAAAATTCCAGTGCGCTTTTCTTCGCATCCTCAGCGGTGGCGGGCTTGCCGTCAATTCCCTGGATTCGTTGCTGTTTTTTCTTGTCCAGGCTCTGGATGCCCACTCCCCAGTCCAAATCCGGAAACTCCTGCACTTTTTTCTCGATCGTCTGGAATCCGTCTACGATTGTGTTGTCCGACTTCTTGTCGTCTGACGCGAGCGCCGTCTCTACGTCCATCCAGCGCAGTTGCTTGTCGATGACATTGGCCTGGACGTTGCGCAACTGATCCTGAATGTCCTGGGCTTGTTTATGCAAGCTTTTCAAGGTGCCGTACTCCTTGTCGCTAAGCGGCTCCTTGTCCAGATCGCGCACAGCAACCCGGTAAGAGAAATCGGCTACACGCGAAAGCATCTCCTCTGTGTTGCTGAAAGGCATCAACGTAAGCGGAAGCTGGCCCACATCCGATTGGGCTGCGTAGGCTAGACGCCAAACGTTGGTCAAGGTCGGCGTCATTTGCCGGCGGGAATTGACGACCAATGACTTGCCCAGTTCGTCATGCAATTTGTCGATATGGTAAGTCAAATCGTGAAAAGCCCGCTGATACGAGTTTTCCGCTTTGATCAAAACCGAGTTTTTTTCGTTGTGCTCCTGGTACCCCCACATCCCCGCGCCTACCAAGGCAACCAAGGCTATGGGTAACAAGACGCGCGCCGTTGCTCCATATACCATCCCTTGCCACTCCTTCTATTCTGATTGAAAAGCCTTTACCTGCAAAAAATATGCTTCCCGATTTTTTTGACTTGCGGCCTGCTCCAAATCCATTTGGACGTCGCTGTTACCGGGTTGAAGTAGTAGGTGCAGCCTCCCGATGGGTCCCACCCGTTCAATGCATTTTTGACAGCCTTGCGCGCACTCTCGTTCGGGGCCAGCCAGATTTGCCCGTCCGCCACTGCCGTGAATGCTCGCGGCTCAAAAATGACAGCCGATGGCGTATCAGGAAAGGACGGGCTTTTGACGCGGTTTAAAATGACGGCAGCAATCGCCACCTGGCCTTCAAACGGTTCTCCTCTGGCCTCTCCGTACACGGCGTTCGCCATCAGCTTGAGGTCGTTCTCCGATATCCGCGAAGGATGAAAGCTCGCTTTGGACTTTGTCTGGCTTTGCTTTGCCGGTGCTGCCATCTGTGTCCCGCGTGCGGCCACCGCGCTGTTTTCATTGGAGAAAATCTCGTACCCGCAAAAGCCTGCCACCACGAACAAGATCAGCACACCTGCGATCCAGATTTTTTGCACGGCATAAGACCTCCTTGGCATGAATTGAAATCTTTGCATAGTGTTAGTGGAGGAAGAATGGATTATGCATGAAAATGCGAGAGGAATCGCCAATCCAGAGGCTTCCAGCACAAAAAGACCGATACGCTTGGCATCGGTCTTTTTGTCTGGCTCGCTATTTGTTTTTTACGATTCGTCAATGCGAAAATGCTGGTCGTTGTCGCACAAGCATTGCTTGAATCCCGTTTCCACTTGCCCGCCTGGTTCCCTGCGACCGCGGAGGGTAAATTTTTCTCCACATACATTGCATTGAATGGTCACTTTTGCTCGTTCGGATTTCAGCACGTCTCGTCTCCTCCTTATCGTCTATTGTGGACGCGAAGAAAGATTTTTAGAACCGTATTCATGAGCGCGCTGCACCTTTTTCAAGCCTTGCCACCAAAGGATCAGCATGAATGGCACGATGACTACCAGCCAGTTTTGGATCGAAAGAAAAATGGCGTTGTACAAAGCGTGAAGTCCAATCGGCAGGACGATGGACAGCCAGAGAAACGTTTTTTCCTGCTTGCTGTTTTGCGAGAACTTGGCCCGCCCCAAATAATAGCCCATCCATACAGCGAAAAGCGCGTGGCTGGAGACAGGCAAAAAGGCGCGCCAGAAGGCAATATTCATCCCGTTGATGATCAAATAAAACAAGTTTTCCAAAGTGGCAAAACCGAGCGACACGGCGACTGCATACACAATTCCATCGTAAGGCTCATCAAATTCCACATGCTTGTAGACTGTGAAAAAGATGACCATCCATTTGAAAAACTCTTCTACTACAGCGGACTGGATGATTTCCGCGACAATTCCGCTCCGCCAGTTCCATTCATTCTGCATGATGTACTGGAGTACCATAATCGGAATCACCAGCAGCATCCCAAAGATAAACGACCGGATAACCATGGAAATCGGTTCCGGTTCGAGACTGTCACGCAGGTAAAAATAACTCATGATGGCGATACCGGGGGCAATTGCCGCGCCGATCATTGCGATCATCTTTTATTGCTCCTTTACACAAGGCTGTTATTCATCGTACCATGAATAATGGTTGATGAAAACCCGCTACAGGAGAGAGATCATGACAAAAAAAATATTGGTAGTCAATACTGGTGGCACGATCGCCATGTCCGTAGATGACACAGAAGGCGTCAAACCGCTGGATGACCAAGCTGTAAACAAAATCCTTCCTTTTTTAGAGCGTTACGCGGACGTCACCATGAAAAACGTACTGAATTTGCCAAGCCCGCACATGACTCCCAAGATCATGAACGACTTGCGTCTGCAAATCGAAGAAGAATTTCGCCAGGAGCAGTATGATGGGGTCGTCATCACGCACGGAACCGATACATTGGAAGAGACAGCGTATTTCCTTGACCTGACGCTTTCCGTCAATGTTCCGATCGTTGTTACCGGGGCTATGCGCAGCAGCAACGAGCTTGGCGCTGACGGTCCGGTCAATCTGATTTCCTCCGTTCGCGCTGCCGCTGATCCAGCCAGTCTGAACAAAGGCGTGATTGTCGTGTTCAACGATGAAATCCACGCCGCTTGCCATGTGACGAAAACCCATACGAGCAACGTCGCCACATTCCAATCGCCGCAATACGGCCCGATCGGAACAATCGCGAAAAAAAGCGTGCAGTATCATCACGCTCCATTGGATCGCGAGCATTACAACATCACCCACGCCGATGCGAATGTGCCGCTGATCAAGGCCGTTGCCGGCATGGAGCCAGCTTGGCTGCAATTTTTGCTGGAGCAACCGATTGACGGATTGGTCATCGAAGCATTCGGTCTCGGCAATCTACCGCCAGCGATCATCCCGACGCTGCAGCAACTGCTGGATCGCGGAATCCCGATCGTGCTCGTGTCCCGCTGCTACAATGGACAAGTTCAGGACATTTACGACTACGAAGGCGGCGGCCGCAAGCTGAAAGAAATGGGCATTATTTTCTCTAACGGTCTGAATGGTCAAAAAGCTCGCCTCAAGCTGATCGTCACCTTGCAGACGACGCGCGACTTCCAGGAACTGCAAAAGTTGTTTGATCAATAAAAATGAAATGAACAAACCCCCTCTTTGCTTCGACAAGGAGGGGGTTTTCATTGCTTTTCCGCTTTTGTTCAACCAAAAAACAAAGGCTTCGCCCACATGAGGCGAAGCCTGTTTCTTCTCAATATATGGAGGGTCGTTTGTTTGATTAAACCCAGCCGCGGAAGCGAGAAGCTTCTGCCATTTTGCGTGCACCGACCATGTAAGCGGAAAGGCGCATGTCCACACGGCGCGTTTGCGACAGGGAATAAACACTTTCAAACGAGCGAACCATTACTTTTTCCAATTTCTCTTCTACTTCTTCTTCGCTCCAGTAGTAACCTTGGTTGTTCTGTACCCACTCGAAGTAAGAAACGGTTACACCACCAGCACTTGCCAGTACGTCTGGTACAAGCAGAATGCCGCGCTCAGTCAAAATCTTGGTTGCTTCGAGTGTAGTCGGGCCGTTAGCCGCTTCTACGACGATTTGCGCCTTGATGTTGTGAGCGTTTGCAGCAGTGATTTGGTTTTCGATAGCCGCTGGTACGAGAATGTCGCAATCCAGTTCAAGCAGCTCTTTGTTCGTGATGGTGTTGTTGAACAACTTCGTTACGGTACCGAAGGAATCGCGACGATCGAGCAAATAGTCGATATCCAAACCGTTTGGATCATGCAGAGCGCCGTAAGCATCGGAGATACCTACTACTTTTGCTCCTGCATCGTGCATGAATTTCGCCAGGTAGCTACCAGCGTTACCAAAACCTTGAACGACAACGCGTGCACCTTTTACATCGATGTTGCGGCGTTTTGCTGCTTCGCGAATGCAAATGGTAACCCCTTTGGCTGTTGCTGTTTCACGTCCATGCGAACCACCAAGTGCAATCGGTTTACCGGTAATGAAACCAGGCGAGTCAAATTCACGGATACGGCTATATTCGTCCATCATCCATGCCATGATTTGCGAGTTCGTGAAGACGTCCGGAGCCGGAATGTCTTTCGTTGGACCCACAAGTTGGCTGATTGCGCGAACGTAACCGCGGCTCAGTCTTTCCAGTTCACGGAAGGACATTTCACGCGGGTCGCAAATGATACCGCCTTTACCACCGCCATATGGCAGGTCGACGATACCGGCTTTGAGGCTCATCCAGATAGAAAGTGCTTTAACTTCATCCTCAGTAACTTCCGGGTGGAAACGAATGCCCCCCTTGGTCGGACCAACTGCATCGTTGTGCTGAGCACGATAGCCCGTAAACACCTTTACTTCGCCGTTATCCATGCGAACCGGAATGCGTACGGTCAAAACGCGTAGCGGCTCCTTCAAGAGTTCAAACATCGATTCTTGGTAACCTAGTTTATCCAGTGCTTCCTTGATCACCGTTTGAGTCGAGTGCAGCAAGTTCAATGTTTCTTGCTTTTCTTTCCCTTCGGTGCTTTCGGTTACCACGTCTTGATTACCCATTACTTACCACCTCAAAAATGTTATCGGTCAATGCAGCCTTTAGTATACACGCTTGTATCAGGTATGAGAAGCGAAAAAAAGTTTTTTTTCCATTTCGAAAACGTTTTCTTCTGTTTGCCTGCATATAAATACAACTATTTACCAGCCGCTTGTATCAGCAAACGAATGGCCCGGACGCGGCTTCCTGTCCCTAAAAACGCACACTGCTTGGTCGTTGTAGTGTTCCCAAAGTGCACACTTTCATTACCGAACCCATCGATTTATGTCATAATGGAAACAGTAATTCTGGAAGTTTATTCATGGAGGCGTTTTTATGAAAAAAAATAACATTTTGTTCGTTTACGCTCATCCAGACGACGAAACCTTCGCGTCCGGCATTACGATTTCCAAATACACCCAGGAAAACAAGGCAGAGTGCCACTTGCTTTGCGCTACGAGAGGCCAAGCTGGCAAGCCAGGCAATCCCCCGCTTTGCTCCATCGAACAATTGCCCGCATACCGCGAGCAGGAATTGCGAGAGGCTGCTTCCCTTCTCGGACTTGCGAGCGTGGAGCTGTGGGATTATCAGGATAAGCTGTTGAATACAGTGCCCGTCGACGAGCTGGTCAAGCGCATTCATCAAGCGATCGAGGTATTGCAGCCTGCTGTCCTCGTTACGTTTGCCCCGCATGGCATCTCGGGACACCCGGACCATCAGGCGATTTCCCAAGCCACAACCAAGGCTGTCCAGACGTTGGGTGCTGAGACGAGCGTGCGCAAGCTCTACTACGCGACACGCCCTTCCAATGGACCGTTCGGAGCGATCGAGCCGCCGTTTTCCGATCCGATCGAGAACATTACTACCATCATCAACGCTCCCGAGTACAAACCGCAAGTGGCAGCCGCCCTGCGTGCGCACAAAACGCAGCACCTCTCGGTAGAGCGCGTCTTCCCGGGTGTTCCTTCCGGCGGATTTGACGCGGTTCCGCCAAGCAACCACTACATTTTGGCCTGGCACAATCTGCCTAGCTATTCCGTTTCCGCTGACAAAAAAGAAGCCGACTTGTTCGAAGGCATGGGCGTCTGAAAATAATCGAGACAGCAAAAGCACCTAGTAGCCACTAGGTGCTGTTTATTCTCCCAGGCACTTCACCATTTCCTTGCGTCTCACGTGAAATGTCTGCATATTTCCTTGACAGCATCGTCGGCAACGACAACCTTGCCGTATTCTTCCAGGACATAAATCGTTGTCGGCGTCGCTTCCCCGTACTCAGAGAGAATCGCAATCAATTTGTGGTATCGCTCCTGATCCAATTCCACCTCTTCTAACACCAGATGATATTTCCCCTGGTAGAAGTAGGCCGCCCCTCCATTGGTCAGCAAAGCATTGATACGGTGGGCAGCTTCAACCATATGCTCAAAGTCACGGAAGGCGTAAATGATTAGATCGCTTTCCTCTAGGGTGACTTCTAATTCATATACTTCCTCGTCCTCGAATTCTTCTTCTTTTCCGTCCTTTGAGCCTGTTTTGCCGCGAGTAACGATCACGACCATACCCTGAGCTGGCAAGGCGAACACTTCAACTGCAACAGGCCCTGACACTTCAAACCCTAACTCGTGATAAGCCTGCTCCATCATGTCGTTGAACAGTTCATGAACTTTAGGAATGTCACGCCACATGTCTTCTTTTTCTATCCCGCGCTCTGTTAGGTCGTCAAACGTTAAAAAGATTCGTATTTTGTCTTGACCAAGGCGTTCAACACGCATGACTGTCCCTCCTCGCCATCCAGTCGTACTACAAAATATGATGCTGAGCCTGTAAGAGTTCTCCGCATTTTCCGACGAATGCCTGCGCTGCATTCAACCATTTTTTTCGCATTTGGGAAAATCCGGGGTAGTCCTATCATATCACATTTAGTAGCGGGAACATAGCCACCTGACACTCTACGCGGCTCTTCGTGCACTTTCGCACACACGTGTCGATTCGGACGTTTGAAAAGCAAACTTTGTAGCAGCCTGTCATTTCCTGCGCTTTCCCAGGAAAAGCTGCTCGCGTTATCGCCATCCAATCATGAGCGCGACTGTGGCCGCCAGGAAGGTGGGAACGGGCATTTTGACAAATTGGATCAGCAGGACAAAAAAGGAGAAGAAGCATAACGGTCCATGGAGCCAGCCCGTTTGCAGCATGCGGCCGTACAGGTACTGGCTGATGTGAAAATGCAACAGCCCGAACAGCAAGGCAGTAGCTCCGATGAACAAAAGCGCGGACAGAATGATCTCCACAGGCGAAAACAGAAACATCGACACCCAATCCCCGATTCGCTCTGCATGCAAATGTTTCGCAGGAAAAACCTGCTGGGCAGCACTTCCCAATAGCCATGCCAGAAGTCCGACGAACAAGCTCCTCCCCATGACCAGCATGATTTTTCGAAGCCTCCCGATTTTTATCTTCCCCCCATATATATTGAATCCCGCTCGTTCGGGTTCCGGGCGCGCCTAGTCCGAACAGAAAAAAACGCCGCATGCTTGGGCGTTTGTTCTCGCGCAATCCTTTTTCGCTCTCCTGTTGCCCCTTCGCTTTGCCGTTTGTCTTTCTGCGTCCGCTTCACGCCTTGTTTTCCTGTTCGCGCAGCCGCTTGTGAATCCAGATAGCAGCCTGCGCGCCGTCTCCCATGGCGATTGCAACCTGCTGGGAGTGGCAAGCGATGTCCCCGACTGCCCAAACGTTGGGATGATCCGTCTCCTTTGTGCGCGGGTTCGTTCTTACGTGGCCTTTTTCATCGATATGTACAGAAAAGGCTTGCAACAGTCCGGCCTTGGCCGTCGCACCAGGAAAGGCCAAAAACGCCCGTGACACAGCCAGCTTTTCGCCGGAAGCAAGCTGCACAGTTTGCAGAAGGCCATCGGCTTGCACCAACTGTTCGACCCGCGCTTCATGGTAGGCGATCTTCAGACGGTTGAGGATGGCATGCTCCTGGTCGCTGACCGCGCTGCCCCCATGGTTGATCACGAGCAGACTGCGCGTGTAATACGACAGCTCCTCGGCCATCTGGACAGCGTGCTTGCCATCGCCGATGACCGCTGTTGTTTGCTCGACACATTCATAGCCGTCACAATCCGGGCAAATGAATACCGATAGCCCAAGACAGTCGCGCAGCTCGGCAATTGCCGGGAAAGGATCGGCCATTCCCGTTGCCATGACCAGCGTTTTCGCCCGCAGTTTATTGGCCTGACCCTTGACTGTCACGAAAAACTCTCCATTCGCAGCAACTGAAAGGTCCGTAACCTCATCCACGATGAACTCGGCACCAAACCGGGCCGCGTGCTTTTGCCCTTCCTGACGAAAAAAATCGCCACTGACCCCTTCGGAAAATCCGAGGATGTTCCGGTAGGCTTTGGCGACTGCTGATCGTCCTCCCGGCGCATCGATCACGACTACGCGCCGCAAGCTTCTGGCGAGCTGAATTGCCGTCTGGAGTCCTGCAATTCCGCCGCCTACAATGATGGTATCGTACATCGCAAGTCCCCCACTGCTCCAACGGTTTGCCATTAGCATAACCGCTGCGCTCCGAAACCATTACGGAGCGAGCGGGACAAGCACGACTTTTCCTTCTACAAGCTGTGCCTGCGTATGAAAGCCGTTATATCTAGCGATGCGCGAAACGTTGGAATTGTTGCCGAAGTACTTGCGAGACAACATGAACAGCGTCTCGCCTTTTTGCACGACATGCTTGACGACTCGCGGTTTTTGCGCCGTCTCTGCCGGCTTCTGCACAGGAGTTGCCGTCGCGGGCGCCGCTGGTGGCTTGGCTTGCGTCTGAACGGGCTTGTTTTCCTTTTTGGGAGTGGTTGCCGGAGTGCTGCTCGCGATCGGAGTGACCGGAGCAGGGGTGGCAGAAACGCCCGAAGTTGGCTCCACAGGGGCAGGAGCAGGCTTGCTGGTCGCTTCCTCTGTCCCTTTTTGCTCGGCTGCTGCTGATGTCTCGGCAGGCGTAGCCGGAAGAACAACCGAAGTCGGTTCGCTCTCTGATGTAGTTGGAGTGCTTTCCGCCTTCGCCACCGTCTCGTCGCTCTCGCTAACCGCTTGTGTCTCTACGGCTTCCGTGTTTCCTTCTGTGCTGCGGGCAACGTTCGCTTTATACAGTTCAAAGCCAATCAATCCGAAAAACAAAATCCCGAATACGAAGAGTCCTGATTTGACCCATGTTTTAAACCGTACCGACGACGTTTTTGTCCGATTATGCCGGGAGCGTCGAGGCGGCAATTGGTTCATTTCCAGATTCACTCTTCCTCCCCCTTTGCCTTTTTGAGTGTCCTTTGCAAATAAAACGCCAGCGAAACATCAATGACAATATGGGCGACAATCGGCGGCCATAAAGACATTTGCTGCTCCATCAGCATCCCCAACAGCCAGCTAGTGCCAAATACGCTTACGATCAGGAGCGGCTTTTTCAAATAGCGCACATGCACGAGCGTAAAAAGAAAGCTCGTCCAGCCATTTCCCGCAAACGGTTGGATCACGCCGCGAAACAGCCACTCCTCAGCAAATCCGACGATCACACAGATCATGACGGTCATGCCCGGAGACATGGCTCCAAAAATCTTCTCGTTCAAGCTGCCATCGTCCTGCCAGCGCTTGGGTAAAAAAATCTCCATGACCAGGTTAAGCACGACGATGCCTACTGCTACACAGCACGCAATCCCTATTCCCGGCCAGCCTTGAAAGCTGAACAGGCCGAGCGTGCCTTTCCACCCGTGGACCCAGAAGCTGCTTATCGCCGCTGCTGCCAAGACCAATCCTTGCGTCAGCCACAGATTCATGCGCAGCGTGGCTTCATCCACCTCTAGCCCACTTTCTTTCACTTGCGTAATCTCTCCTTCTTATTTTTTCGGCAAAAGCATGTCCAACGCCTGCCGCAAGTTCCAACTGTTTTGTACTTCTCTTTGCAAAAGCGCTGTCTGTCTGCCTTCGTAGCTTTCCCGCTGCAAGCCGCAGCGCGAGCAACAAAAGCGGGTAAAGCCGAGGTCGGATTCCCCGAAGTATTGATTCAAATGCTTGCGCAGACAACGATCCGTCAGTACGTACGATCTCATCTCAGCCAACTTTTTCTGTTTGACCGCTTTGCGTTTTTCCGTCTCCTGCCAAATGTCCTGCACAGGATTCGCCATTTCCGTCGTCGTGCTCACCTGCGCCTTGCCCAGTGCTCTTTCGGTATAAAACGTGAGCATCGCTGCCATTTCCTCAGACATGTCAATCGAAGCCAGTGCTTTTGGATCGGGAGGCGCTCCCGCACCGTAAAGTTGGCAAAACTGCTGAATCTGCGCGGGTGTGGGATATTCTTTGTCCAGCATGTACTGATGAAGGTGGATATCGTCCTGGGAGTAAAGCAGCATCGCATAGCCAGGCTGACCATCCCGCCCGATCCTGCCGATTTCCTGCGAATACGCCTCCAAGCTGGCTGGCAGCTGGTAGTGAATGACATAGCGGATGTCCGGCTTGTCAATGCCCATGCCAAAAGCGTTCGTGGCGATGATGACATCCAGCTCTCCCGCCAGAAACTGCGTCTGGATCAGCATTCGCTCCATACTGTTCATGCCGCCGTGGTAGCCGTCTACGTGCCGTTTTCCTTCGAGCTGGTAAGCTGCCACGAGCACCTCTACCGCCTGGCGCGTGCTGCAATAGACGATCCCCGGCCCCGCAAGCTGGTCAATCAGATCAAAAGTCAGCTGGCGGCGCTCGCTCTCGCCGCCGACTTCCGCCAAATCGTAGGCAATGTTGGCGCGATTGAGCGTTTGCACCACTACATTTTCCCGGTCAATGCCAAACAGGGAGCAAATTTCCTCACGTACCGCAGTGGTAGCTGTCGCGGTCACCGCCAAAACGGGAGGGTTCCCCAGTTGTTTGACCGTATCAGGCAAGCGCAAGTAGTCCGTGCGAAAATCATGGCCCCACGCAGAGATGCAGTGGGCTTCATCGATGGCAAAAAGGGAGACAGTGGCGCGTTTGAGCGCTTGCTGGACATACGGCTGTTGCAGCTTTTCCGGCGAGATATACAACAGCTTGCACTGGCCGGACGCGATCTTTTGCAGCACTTCCCGCGCTTCTGCCGCTTCCTGTGTGCTGTTCAGATAGGCAGCCGGAATTTTTCTTTTCGTTCGCAGCTGCTGCACCTGATCGACCATCAGCGAGATCAACGGGGAAACGACCACCGTGATACCCGGCAACAACAACGCGGGAAGCTGATAGGTCACCGATTTTCCGCCGCCCGTTGCCATCAGGCCAAGCACGCTTTTTCCCGCCAGCACCCTCTTTATGATCGACTCTTGACCGGGTCGAAATTCCCCGTAGCCAAAATGCTGTTGCAACTGCTGCTGCCATTCGTTATTCATTCGACTCCTCCTGCCTGCGGGCCAAAGCCAGCCGAATTTGCAAGTAACTGACAGTCGGGCCGACACGATCCTTGATGAGTCTGAGTCTGCTCGTTTGCAGCTGCTCGCTGGCGGCCATAATCGCCGCGCGCGTTTCCGAAGACAAGTAATCCGCAGCGTCCCACTCCGGGCAGCGCAAGGCGATCTCCACCAAATGATCCTCGACGGTGCTCTCTTTCACTTGTCTTTGCGCAGCAATCTCTGCTTTGTGTATTCCTCGCTGGACCAAAGCATACGTGCGGGCCGCGCTGTCGCTCAGCCGTGGATCGAGCTTGTTTTCCTGGACGACGAGCCGTGAAAGCAGGGGAAATGCCTGCTTCTCCTCGCTCAGTCGCAAAATGGAGGCAGCCAGCCCGTACCGAAACAGCAGCGTGAGATACACTTTGGACGATTGCTTTTGCTTCGCCAGCTGTCCGAGCGTCTTCCCCACTTGCGAGACGCCAGATAGCTGAGCGACCAACAATTCCTGCACTTGCGGCTGCAACGGCTCCCACAGGCGGAAAAGCTCCTCTGACAGCCCCGCTTCCCATGCTTCCCGCAACCTCGCTGGCCCGACCTGCTCTTTTACCCACTGCTGGACGGACTTGTCCATCACGACCGGCACGAATCCAAGATCTTTTCCAAGCAATTGCGATACAGTTTGCACAAGCAAGTGCAGCCGCTGCCAGAACGATTCGATGCGGGCTGCCAAATCAAAGCGGGTAAACGGCGCGAACCAGACAGCAAAACCGTACTTCTCATAAGCATGCTCGGCAAACTGGCGTCCGTTCGCCGTGACCAAAAACGTCGGTTTGGGACTTGGTCCCTCCCCTTCGCACGGTTGCAAATAGTCGTTTTGAAACAAAGTTGCAACAATTTTATCCCAATCCTCTTTTGAAAAACCGGGAAACATCCGATAATACGGATAAAGGTTGTACAAATGCACATCCTGAAGAGTCTGGTTTGCTTTTCTGCCGCGAAGGATGTAGTAAGCTGCCTGAAGCGTTCTTTCGTTCGCCAGAGGAAGCATCGCATTCAGAGCGACAGCGCATAAAAGCTCTCGTTCCTCTGCCACACTGTTTTGACTGTTCATGTGTACTCCTTGCTATTGTTCTTTTATTCTTTTTGCGGCCCTAACGACTGCACACTTTTCACTGGATTGGATTTGGAGGATTTCTTTATGACAAAACGATTGAAAAAGTCAGAATTTATGATGGCGTACATGATCATCATAACACTTGCATGTACCGTTGGTGGATTTTTTTTCGGCGCACATTATATGAAGACATCCATTGAGGCCGAGCAAGCGGCAGCTATGGAAGCCAAACAAAAAGAAGCCGAAAAGGAAAAGATGCTGCGCGAACAAAAGCTTTACAGTGAACAGGACTTCATCCGGTTTTATTATGCGGTTTACGCTCCCGTGCTTGAACTGAAGCAGGCGCATTTCGAAACGATGGCGAACTGGGGCAGCCTCGATCAAAAAGCGCGCACGGATGCGCTCAAGCAATTGGAGAAACAAGCCGATCAGACGATCAAAGACCTGGACAAAACCGTGCCGCTCCCGACCTCCCCACTGCTGGCACAAGCCCACACGCAATTTACGAACAGTGTACGGGCTTATTTGGATAGTATGGAGAATATCCGATCCGCTCAGAATAGTAATGCCTCAACGCCTGCCGTCATCGCTTCCGGCTTGACGCTTGCCCAAAACAGCTGGCTGACGGCCCAAGAAATGGTCTACCATTCGGTTGCTGCCTGGGAATCGGCCTACGTCGAGAAAAAGCCGATGCCAAAAGCAGCGCCTGCGACCGTTTCTGTGGAACAGTGGAAGCAGTATCCGTTCCACTACCGGACCTATCTGGCTGCTTTGTTTATGTCGGCGAACAAACAATGGGGCAGCTACAATCCGGAAGACTTGACCGCGCGTCTGGATCTGCTCCTGGCCTCTACTGAGTCGCAAACGCTGGGAATCAAGGACGTGGCCGCGGCAGTGAAGGTTTTGAACGCAACAGATGCTGTCCATGCTGGTGATTTCAAAAAGTTGAATGGCAAGCTTTATTCTGTCCTAAGTACCCCTGAAATTCCGCTTTACAAGTAGTCGTACATTTTTAGACTGATTCAATCTTGAAATCTTGTGAACAAGAGCATACAATGGTCTATGATAGTGGACGTACCACTTCGCAACGGGAGGTGAAACCACGATGACTACATGGGTAGATAAAGACACTTGTATTGCTTGCGGTGCTTGTGGCGCCACGGCTCCTGACGTCTTTGATTACGACGACGAGGGCCTTGCGTTCAACAAGTTGGATGACAACGCAAACAGCGTTGAAATCCCGGATATCCTTCAAGACGACGTTCGCGACGCTGCAGAAGGATGCCCGACCGATTCTATCAAAGTGGAATAGTATTCCAGCAACCAAACCTCTTACGTACTTTGTATGTAAGAGGTTTTTCAGTTTTTTTCCACTACTCCGCCATTCTGAACGGACAGTCGGCATTTTCCCGTTTCTTATTTTTTGATTTTTCGGTAAGATAAAATCATGCAGAAAAACCGAACATTCTCGCGCGTTTTTCCCATTTTTTGTGAGACTAATATCCTAACGTTCGGTTTTAGGTTGTTTTTGTCCATTAACTACACTCCAATCAACTAATATTCACGAACGATAAATCTATTTTTCTTGGCATCGTTCATTTTTTCTTGTTTTTCTGCTTGACGCTGTCATTTTGCCGTGATATCTTAAGTACAAATCTTAGGAAACACCACATCACCAACAGCGATGACGAAGAAATGCTGTGCCAAAGAAATCCTCAGAGAGCCGATGAATTGCTGCGAATCGGCGGTTTCTTCCACAGATAAGCACTTCTGAGCTGCTGCGTCGAACAGGCGATGAAGTCGTCACAAGTAGGCGCGAACGGTAGATCCGTTATCTCTACAGGTCATGTACCTGCCAAGGCTCTTTTTTGAGAAAAGAAGAGCGAATGAGGGTGGCACCGCGAAGCAAGCCTCTCGTCCCTCACTGTTCTGTAATAGGAGCAGTGTGAGAACGGGAGGTTTTTTTATTGATTTATTTAGGAGGAGAGAGACATGTTCACTGACAAATTGATTTTGCGCATTCCAGGCCCTACCCCCATCCCCCCTCGCGTGCAGTTGGCGATGAGCCAGCCGATGATTGGACACCGCAGCGGCAAATTCTCTGCTCTGTTCGCACGCACGGCGGAAAGACTGAAACCTTATTTCGGCACGACCCAAGACGTGTACATCCTCGCAGGCAGCGGAACCAGCGCGCTGGAGACAGGCGTGGTCAACACGCTGCAACCCGGAGATGAAGCTGCCGTGCTCATCAGCGGCGCTTTCGGCGAACGCTTTGCGAAAATATGCGAGCGTTACGGCGTGATTGCCCACCGCCTGGAAGTACCGTGGGGCGAAGCTGTTACACCGGAGCTGGTCGAAGCTTTTCTCAAAGAAAAGCCGCAAGTAAAAGCTGTTTTCGCAACGTACTGTGAGACTTCTACCGGGGTGCAAAATCCGATTGCCGAGCTGGCGAAAACGATCCGCACTCATTCCGATGCCCTGTTTATCGTAGATGCAGTCAGCTGCCTGGGCGCAGTGGCTTGCGAAATGGATGCCTGGGGCGTCGACATCCTCGTAACGGGCTCGCAAAAAGCGTTCATGCTGCCGACAGGTCTCGCCTTCCTCGCTGCAAGCGAACGAGCCTGGAAAGTCATTGAGGCAAACAAGCCGCTCGCTTTCTACCTCGACCTGAAAGCGTACCGGAAAAGCCTCGCCGATCAGACAACACCGTACACTCCGGCCGTTTCCCTGATTTTTGGTCTGGCCGAGGTACTCGATATACTCGATGAGGAAGGGCTGCCTGCAATCATCAAGCGCCACGAGCTGATGCGCGACATGACCCGCGCTGCCATGCGCGCACTGAACGTCAACCTGATGGCCGAAGACGCCTATGCCGCTGCCACCGTCACCTCCTGCGACCCACAAGGCGCTTTTGACGCGGAGGCGCTGCGCAAAGTATTGACGAAGCAGTACAACATCACCATCGCTGGCGGACAACAGCACATGAAGGGGAAAATTTTCCGCATCGGACACATGGGCTACTGCGAACCGCTCGACGTTCTGCAAGTGATCTCTGCCATTGAAATGTCGCTTCACCAAATCGGTGCCCCAGTCGAGCTGGGTGCCGGTGTCAAAGCTGCCCAGGAGGTGCTCATCGCACATGTATAAAGTTCTGATTACTGACCCACTTAGCGAATTTGGTATTCAACAATTGCTGGACGCCGAGGACGTGGAAGTCGTCCGCAAAACCAGCCTCTCCCCTGCCGAGCTTTTGGAAATCATCGGCGATTACGACGCTTTGCTCGTCCGCAGCCAGACACAAGTGACAGCGGAAGTTCTCCAGGCCGGAAAAAATTTGAAGGCGGTAGGACGCGCCGGGGTCGGCGTAGACAACATCGATATCGCCGCAGCTACGCAAGCTGGTATTCCGGTCATCAATGCCCCGGACGGCAATACGATTTCTACGGCGGAGCATTCCTTTGCCATGCTGATGGCAGTCGCCCGCAACATCCCGCAAGCACACAAAAAACTCGTGGACGGAACATGGGATCGCAAAAGCTTCCAAGGGGTCGAGCTGAACAAAAAAGTGCTCGGCGTAGTCGGAATGGGCCGGATCGGTTCTGAAGTTGCCAAGCGCGCCAAAGCATTCGGCATGAGCGTCATGGGCTTCGACCCGTTCATGACCGAGGAACGCGCGCAAAAAATGGGCGTCATCCATGCCACTGTCGATGACATTTGCCGTCAAGCAGATTTCATCACGGTGCATACCCCATTGACAAAAGAAACCCGCCACATCATCAGCACGCGCGAATTTGCCAAAATGAAAGAAGGCGTCCGCCTGATCAACTGCGCACGCGGCGGGATCATCGACGAAAAGGCGCTGTACGAAGCGATCACAAGCGGCAAAGTTGCCGGAGCCGCCCTGGACGTGTTTGAGGAAGAGCCGCCAGTAGACAACCCGCTCGTAGGTTTGCCGCAAGTCGTTACCACTCCTCACCTGGGAGCATCGACAGTCGAAGCGCAAGAAAACGTGGCGGTCGATGTGTCCGAAGAAATCTTGAAGGTGCTGCGCGGCGAGCCGTTCAAAAACGCGGTGAACTTGCCGTCCATCCCTGCGCACGTCATGGAAAAGGTGCAACCGTACTTCCAACTGGGCGAAAAGCTGGGGCATTTCCTCGCACAAGTCACGGTTGGCTCGATCTCCGAGGTCGCGATCAAGTACAGCGGCGAGCTGACCGATGTGGATACTTCGCCGCTGACCCGCACCGTCTTGAAAGGCGTTTTGTCCTTCCGTCTGGGCGAGGTTGCAAACTACGTGAATGCACCGCTTCTGGCAAAAGTCCGGGACATCACCGTTACGGAGCAAAAAACGGCGCAAAACAAAGGCTTTACCAACCTGCTGACCGTCAGCCTGAAAACGACGCAGGAAACTCGCACCGTTGCTGGTACGCGCCTCAACGGATACGGCGCGCGCATCGTCAAAATCGACGACTTTGCGATCGACGTGGCTCCAGAAGGCTACTTGCTCTACATTCACCACAACGACCGCCCTGGTGTAATCGGACGCGTCGGTTCCATTTTGGGCGAAAACAGCGTGAACATCGCAACGATGCAAGTGGGCCGCCGCGACATTGGCGGAGACGCGATTATGATGCTTTCCGTTGACAAGCCGCTTACGCCTGAGCTGCTCGACACGATGGGCGAGCTGGCTGAAGTGAAAAGCGTTACGCAAATCGAACTGTAGACAGGGGCCCTCCCCTTTTGCTTCTGATCGCCAAAAAGACCTGGCTATTCATCTGCCGGGTCTTTTCCTTTACCCTTATTTTTGTTAGCGCTATAATGGGACGAGATGATTTTACACCAAGAAAGGAGTTTCTTATGACGAACCAGGCGTTGTTCGCCATCGGCATCTTTTTAGTTACCTACGCATTTATTATCAGCGAAAAATTGCACAGGACGATCGTCGCCATGTGCGGCGGGATTTTGATGGTTCTGTTTGGCATCGTCTCGCAGGAGCAAGCGATACATCACATTGATTTCAACACGTTGGGCCTGTTGATCGGGATGATGATCCTCGTGACGGTGACGGCTAAAACTGGGGTATTCAAGTATGTGGCGATTCGCGCCGCCAAGCTGGCAAAAGGCAAGCCCGTTCGCATCCTCGTGTACTTGAGCATCATCACGGCTGTTGCTTCCGCCTTTTTGGACAACGTGACAACCGTGCTGCTGATCGTTCCGGTTACTTTCAGCATCGCCAGACAGCTGGAACTGAATCCGATCCCGTTTTTGATCAGCGAAATTATTGCATCGAATGCGGGTGGTACAGCGACATTGATTGGTGACCCGCCCAATATCATGATCGGCAGTTCGGTTCCAGAACTGGATTTCATGGCGTTTCTCGTCAATTTAAGCCCGGTCATCGTCATCATCATGGCGCTGACGATCTTGTGTCTCGTGTTCATTTATCGCAAGCAACTACATACGTCGCCTGAGTTGAGTGCGCGAATCATGCAGCTCAATGAGCGCGACGAAATTACGGATTCGGTCTTGCTGAAAAAATCGCTGACAGTAATGGCTCTGACGATTGTCGGCTTCATGCTGCACGGCGCGCTCCATCTCGAATCGGCCACGATTGCGCTCACTGGCGCTTTCCTGCTTCTCCTCATCACCGGAGAGCATTATTTGGAAGAAGCGATCAGCAAAGTGGAGTGGAATACGATCTTCTTTTTCATCGGCTTGTTTGTCCTCGTGTCGGGGCTGGTGGAAACAGGCGTGATTGCCAAGCTGGCGAGTCAGGCGATCCAGCTGACAGGCGGCGATTCGTTGAAGACCTCCCTGCTGATTTTGTGGATGAGCGCCATTGCCTCCGCTTTTGTCGACAACATCCCGTTTGTCGCCACGATGATCCCGATGATCAAAGAAATGGGCGCTTTGGGCATCACCAATCTGGAGCCGCTTTGGTGGAGCCTTGCTCTCGGCGCCTGCCTGGGTGGAAACGGAACGCTCATCGGAGCCAGCGCCAACGTCATCGTCGCCGGACTGGCAGCCAAGGAAGGCCATCACATCGGCTTTGTCAGCTTCATGAAGGTGGCTTTCCCGCTGATGATCATGTCGATCGTCGTCTCGCATTTGTACGTCTACTTGCGCTATTTTATTTGGTGAGGAGGGCTATGCTTGCTCCAATATACATTTGATGAAAAAATGATCAGTATTCAGGAACGTGCCTCGCAGCAGGATACGACTTATGTCATCGAAGTAAAATCGGAAGAAATGCGAGCGCGGCTGAAGCAGGTTCGCCAATTTTTCGATGAGAACCGCGATTATACCGATGTCATGTTTTACTCGCGGGAGGACGGCACTTATGAAGCTATCGTTCGTGAGGATATGAAAAACGCGTTTCTGATTCACGCTTTCCGTTTTCAATGCCTGACATCGTTGCGCTGGGCTTGATTCCATAAGCAATGGCAAAAAGACTCCACCTGGATGAAGTAAGGTGGAGTCTTTTTCTATAGGAACCTTTTGGATGATTGTTGAGAGAGCAACGTTACAACTTGCTTACGCCAAACCGTCTCAGCCATCCTTATTTACTTTTCGTTCAAGACCGTCAGCAGATCGCGAATGTCATCCAAAATGTAGTCGGCCTTTTCTTCCGCAAACTTGCTGCGCGCCTTTTGACCAGACAATCCCGTCAGCGTGGCGGCGAACTGGCAGCCCATGGAACGCGCCGCAAGCAGATCGGCCAGGGAATCTCCCACTACCAATACTTCCGCTCCATTCTCGATCGGCAGAGGATGACGAAGCACATCGCTATGCGGCGTCTCCAGACCGAGCAAGCCTTTTACGTACGAAAAAGGATGCGGCTTGGACAAGGGCACATAGTCGGGATGTGCCTCTTCTGCTTCGAGAACATGCGAGGCTGTCACAACCCGATTCGGATCAAACCATTCCAGCAGGTTCATCGCCCGCAGCGGGACATGCGTCTCAATCGTCGGACGCCCCGTGCCAATTCCCAATGTGTACCCGCGTTCATTCAACACGCGGAACAGCTCCGCCATCTCTGTCGGGGGAACAATGGGAATCTCGTCGGTCAAAAAACCTTTCTTGCCTGGCTGCATCGTCTCACGGCCAATGGAAGCCGCTACGCGCTCATCGCCGAGGTACCATTCTTGAAACGTTTCCTGCACTAGCTGCCACAGCGCGCAGTTTGCCGAAAACTTGTCCGTCTCGACCCCGCAGCGCTCTTTTGCCAATTGATTCACATACAGCAGCAAATCCGCCTTTTGCGCTGAGCTTTTGGCGAAATCAGGGAGAAATGCTGCGTAATCGACTGCAAAATCAGGAGTGTAGTCGTTTGCCCACTGCCGCAGACGGGCAAGCTCTTGCCGACCAAGCTCGTCAGCAAGCAAACTTGCCGCTTCCGGCACATGCGGCACAAGCCTTTCGATCAATCGGACCAACTGGTAGGAAACAGCGAGAAAGACCATATCCCAGTTTGAGTTGATGCCACGAGATTTGATGAAGTTCAGCACTTCATCCTGCACAAACACTTGCTCGCGAACGCGTCGGATAACCGCTTCCGCTGGCGCCGGATGAAACGACTCGCCTTGCAAACCGGCATACTGCGGGCTGAACAAAAGCTCCCAAACCGTGAGAGCGGAAGCATCGAAATAGCGTTCTTCGCTGAGCATAACCCCATCCACATCAAACAAGATCGTTTTGATCATTTTCTCTCTACACTCCTATTTATTTTTCGCCTGCAACGCCAAGGCAATCGTAAATGTCGTGCCCTCTCCCAATTTGCTTTGCACGCCAATCGTACCTCCGTGTGCCTCGACGATGTTTCTCGCAATCGCCAAGCCCAGACCTGTGCCGCCGACTCGCCCGCGCGTACGCGCCTTGTCGGCTTTGTAAAACCGCTCGAACACAAACGGCAAATCCTCTTGCGGGATGCCGCTGCCCGTATCGCTGACCTCGATCAGCAATGTCTTGTCTCCGCGAGCGCGAATCGTGACACTGCCGCCGCTTGGCGTGTGTCTGAGCGCGTTGTCGATCAGGTTGGTAAGCACCTGCTCCATCCGATCCGGATCGATATTCACATCCGTGTGTGTCGTCGTTACTTCCAGCAACAGCGTAATTCCGCGTTCCCGAGCCAACCCGGTAAACTTGCGGTGGATTCGCTCCATGTACGGGCGCAGCTCCAACACTTCCTGGAACAGCTCCACGTGTCCCGCTTCCATCCGCGCCAGACTGAGCAGCTCGTTGACCAGCTTCGTCATGCGCACGGACTCGTCGTAAATGATCTGCGCCAGCTCTTTGTGCTCTTCAGGCGACGTCGCAATATCGTCGACGATCGCTTCGCTGTAGCCTTGCAGCATCGACAGCGGTGTGCGCAGCTCGTGCGAGACATTGGCGACAAAGTCGTTGCGCATTTTGTCCAGCTTGCGCTCCTGGGTAATATCGCGCAGCACCGCAACCGCCCCGCGGATTTGTTCCCGGTCATTCAGCGGCACCATCACCAACGCCCAAATGCGCCCTTGTACAGGAATGTCCTCGATGACCTCCTGCCCTGTCTGCACCACCTGCTGGTAAAACGTAAACAACGGCACAGGCTCGTCCTGGTGTTCATATTCCCAGTCCCGCAAAAAGCGTTCGGCTGGCGGATTCGTCACCGCAACCTTCCCGTTCGCGTCGATCATGACAACCCCGTCCACCATCGAGCGCAATACGCTTGCCAACTGTTCCTTTTCTTTGGACAAGGCATCGACCAGCTGGTTCAGCTTGCTCGCCATCGTATTGAACGATGCGGCCAGCTCACCTGTCTCATCCGCGGTTTTAATCGGAACTTCCGCATGGAAATCGCCTTCCGCGATCCGGTGGGCCGTCTCTTTCATTTGCCGCAGCGGAATCGTAATCCGCGACGACAGGAAGAAAGCAAACACGGTGGTAGCAACGAAGGCGATAACTCCGACGACAAAAATTAAAAATCTCACTTCGTTTACGGTATCATCAAAGTCTTCGATGGCCTGGTACATCACGACCGCCCCTTGCTTGCCAGGGCTTTCCTCAAGCGGGACGGCGACTGCGAGCATTTGCACGCTGCTCATGTGATCGTTCGGGTTGTTCGAGGCCACCTGCAAATAAATGCGTTGCGGAGCGGGATGCTTGCCAGCCAATGCATCCGCCAGGTGTAAGCTCTGGTCCTTCAACAGTTGCTCAACCGGAATGTTCGGCAGGCCCGTTCCTTCGCTTTTGCCAATCACCTGGCCTTGGTCGTTCAAGACCAGCATTCCGGTATGGTGAACGAGACTAAACGTCGAAGCCATCTCCAGCGCCCCGCGCTTGTCGGTACTGGCCGCCAGTCCTGTCGACAGCCCTTCCGCCAACTCTTGCAGATTTTTCGTCTGGCGGTTGCTGTAGAAGCTGTCAAAAGACTGCACCAGCAACAGGCTAAATATCGTCAAAACGAGTGCAAACAAAGCAATAATCGTCATCCATAGCTTTCCGACAACGCTGCGAAAAATAACGTCCACTTATTTCGGCACCTCAAGCTTGTAGCCGACTCCCCAGACAGTGGCGATCATGTTGGCCGCTTGCGGAGAAACCCGGTTCAATTTTTCGCGCAGACGCTTGATGTGCGTATCCACCGTGCGCAAATCACCGAAAAATTCGTAGTGCCACACGTCTTTGAGCAGTTCTTCGCGCGTGAACACTTTGTCCGGCGACAGAGCGAGATAGTGCAACAGCTCGTACTCTTTCGGCGTCAGGCTGACTTCCTGTCCGCTCGCAATGACTTTGTGCGCGTCGTGATCAATCGTCAGTTCAGGGAAGACGAGCACAGAATGACTGTTGAACGTCTCCGTCTTGAGGTAGGCGGTAGCCGAGGAACGACGTAAAATCGCCTTTACCCGATACATGACCTCTCGCGGGCTGAACGGCTTGACCACGTAGTCATCCACGCCTGCTTCAAAGCCATGGACGCGGTTTGTCTCTTCGCCTTTTGCCGTCAGCATGATGATCGGAGTCGCCTTGAACTCGCGCACGCGCTGGCATACCTCAATCCCGTCCATCCCGGGAAGCATCAAGTCGAGCAAAATAATATCGTAATCGCTGCCAACAGCCATTTCTACTGCTTGCTCGCCGTTGTCAGCCTCGTCAATCAGAAAGTTCTCTCTTTCCAGATACATTTTAAGCAAGCGGCGGATGCGCTCCTCATCGTCTACTACCAAAATTCGTGCCATTTTTTCCATTCAAAAACACCTCTTGGCCTCATGTTATCGTACTCATTTGAATATAGTCCAAAAAGCTGGCAAAATCACCAGCTTTTTGAAGGGGTATGTTACACGCCTGCATAGGAGTGCAAACCGGCAATGACCAGGTTGACCACGACCAGCGTAATTAAAATGATAACGAATCCGATGACAGACATCCAGGCCGATTTCGCGCCGATCCACCCGCGCGAAAGGCGCAGATGGAGGTACGCGCTGTAAAACAGCCAGACGATCAATGCCCATACCTCTTTCGGGTCCCAGCCCCAGAATCGTCCCCATGCTTCCTGTGCCCAGATCATGGCGAAAATCAAAGCACCGAGCGTGAAGACAGGATAGCCGATGCTGATCGCCCGGTAGCTGATCTCATCCAGCAAATCCGGCTCGATTCCTTCTACAGAAGGCTGGATCAAGGCACCCAGACGCTTGCGGAAAATCAGGCGCAGTCCGCCGTACAAAATCACACCCGTGATGACCGACCACAGCATCGTATTCAGTTTGCGGGCAGCGTCTTTTCCTTCCATCCAGCTCGGTGCAGCAAACCACGGATTCATCGGTCCGGCTTGCACGATTTTGGAATCGGCAGGAGCGACAATCGCAGGCATCGTGTATTCTACCCGCACTTTTTCCATCGTCCCGACCGGGTTCATCTGCTCTTTGTTCATTTCAAAAATCGTCTTGTGATCCATTCTCGCAAAGGTCGATTCCATCAAAATGAATCCGACAAGCATCAAAACAACCGCGAGTACAAATTCCAGCCACTTGGTGCTGCGTGCCGATACGTGCTGCGGCACAGTGCGGATCAAATACATCAGCCCGGCTGCGAAACCGACTGCCAAAATCCCTTCCCCGAGCGCTGCTGTCGTCACGTGAATGTGCAGCCAGTAGCTTTGCAGCGAAGGAATCAGCGGGGTTACCTCTTTCGGAAAGACGTACGAATACGCCAGCATGATGACCCCGAGCGGAAGCACAAACGCCCCGATTACGTTCAGCTTGTAAATCCGGTAAATGATCAAATAGGCCAGGATAATACAGTAATCCAAAAAGGCCATGAACTCAAACATGTTGCTCGTCGGGCTGTGTCCTCCCCCAACCCAGCGAGCCACGACATAGCCCGTCTGCGCCAAAAAGCCAACCACCGCGAGCCAGTACGCGATCCTGCCGTAACGTTGTTCATGTTGCTTTGGATCGCGTCCCGCCCAGTTTTTCCCCGTCATCGCTACGACAAACACAATCGAAGAGATTACGTACAGCAAAAACGCGATATCTAGTAACCAGTCACTCAATTGTATGAGCTGCACGTCGAGTGTACCCCCTTGGAGCTTTACGCCTTCGTTTTTTCTTCAACCGTTACAGGAAGCTTGAGCTGTTCCACCAGTCCGTCGACCTCCCTGCGAAGCCCGAACCAGTTTTTGTTTGTATGCGCTGCCAGAAGAACCGTTCCTTCCTGCGTCTGCACCCAGACCCGACGGTGCTGCCAGAAGAAGCCCATTACGACCCCGATCATAAAAATGAAGGCTCCGAAGTAGATGAGCGGCACAGCTTTGTCGATCCGTACGTTCAAACCGGAAATATCGATCAGATCAGGCTTTTTGAAGACCAGCCCGAAGCGGCCATCGGATTTTTGCGTCAAAACCGAACCTTGCAGGTAGACCAGCTTCTCGTTCTGGTTCGTGGACTCGTCCACAATTTCCAGTGCGACCATCGGATTTTTCGGCAAATTGGTTTGCGTAGCAGGCTTGCCGTCTTTGCCCATGACGAAATCCGGGAAGTAATCCAGAACGCGCACTTTGATGCCCGCCGCAATCTCTTGCTCCGCCGCCGGATTGTACAAGTCAATCTTGATTGGCCCCAGTTCCTTGTTCCCTTGTTTCACATCGACCAGCACAAAATTGAGAGCGCCAAGCTGCATTTCCTGAACGCCAGACTGATAAATCGCGAGGTCCCCCTCCATCATCGGATGGTTCACGATAATAGGGCCTTTCTGCACTTCGATCAAATCAGGCTTTTTCCCCGGCACTTCTGCATTTTTGTTTACGTACAGGATGGCGTCCGTCTGGAAGCTTTTTGGAATGACGCCTCCATTCAACTCCAGCTTTGCCGGCATCTCTTCTTCCGACCAATACTCGGTATGGTAGTTTTCGCTTTTTATGTAATAAGGCGTATCCGGTATCGCGACCGTCTGCCCTTCCCGCACCCACACAAACTCGTCCATGTAAAATCCCGGAATGTTGCGCATGAGTACGCCGATCAGAAACAGAATCAGACCGATGTGGTTCACATAAGGCCCCCAGCGGCTGAAGCGGCCTTTTTCCGCCATGATCGCACGCTCTGCCCGGAAAATCCGGTACCCTTTTTTCTTCAGAGCCAGTGCGGAGCTGTCCAAAAGCTCGGCCTGATCGACATCCGGGGCAAGCTCTCCTTCGGCAAACAGCTTTTGCCCCTTCAAAAAGGACTTGTGCTGATTGAGACGCGGTTTGCTGAGCGCCTTGTAGAGCGGAATGACCCGGTCGAGACTACAGATGACAAGCGATGTTCCCAAAAGCACGAGCAGAGTCACGAACCACCAGGAAGAGTACAGATTGTGAAAGCCAAGTCCGTAGTAAACCGTCCCGAGCACTCCGTATGTATCCGTGTAGAATCGCGCCACATCCGCTTCTGTCGGAACCGGAACGGGGATGTATTGCTGCTGCGGGAAGATCGTTCCGACCGCCGAAGCAACCAGAATGACGATAATGATACCGATTGCAATTTTGACCGAGGAAAAATAATTCCAGATCCGGTCAATCCATTTTTTCGTATACGTCTGGGAACGCCGTGCCATCCCTTCGTAGCGCATGTCAGGAAATGCCGTCTGCTCGTATACTTCGACGTTCAACGGCTTCCCGCACGACTCACAGAGCAGCGTCCCTACCGGATTCGTGTGCCCACATTCACATTTTCGCTGATCCATAATGCTCCTCACTTGGGCAAGATTTTGGACATTTTGTCCGCAATCATTGCTTCATTTAGTTGCCCGATGAAAATCTCCTTCACTTCTCCATCCGGCGCAATAAAAAACGTCGTAGGAATAGGACCGATCCGGTACAACTTCGTAATTTGCGATTGGCGATCCAGCAAAATCGGGAAGTCGACACCGAACTGCTTCACAAACGGCTCTACGGCAACGGGAGCTTCTCCAATGTTCACACCGACGACAACCAGTCCTTTGTCCTTGAACTTGTTGTACTGCTCCTGCAAGGCTGGCATTTCCTTTTTACAGGGCTCGCACCATGTGCCCCAGAAATTGAGCACGACGCCCTTCCCTTTCAAATCGTCAAGCGCCAGTTCTGGTCCGTTCAACTGCTCCAAACTGAAATTCGGAGCATCGCCCCCTACTTTGACAGCATTCGGGTCCTTCACGAAGCTGGAATAGAGAGCAAAAACCAGAGCGACAAGCAAAAGACCCAGTACCGCGACCCTGACATATGTACGGTTGGTTTTGTTCATGATGCCCATACTCCCATCTACTACTTGTAAATTGCAAGCATTATCCATTCTATTATAGCGTTCCTAGATTTTCCGCCAGCGCATAACTTATGAACAGATTTTGAACGAATCACGCTTTTGGCCCTCTGCTCCGTCTGTTTTGCACCAATCCTTGCTTCAGCTTGTCTACTTCCTGCTTGCTCAGCGCTCGAAACTGGCCTGCGCGCAGTCCTTCCAGCGTCAAAAATCCTAAGCGAACACGCTCCAGCGTGAGTACCGGATGCCCGATCGCCGCGCACATTCGCCGCACCTGGCGATTGCGTCCTTCGTGAATCGTCAGCTCGATCAGCGCCTTGGCATTCCCTTGCTCGGTTTTGAGCAATTTGGACGCCCCCGGCGAAGTCATGCCATCTTCCAGGAGAATGCCCGTTGCGAGCTTTTTCAGCTTGTCCTGGCTAGGTACGCCTTTTACCCAGGCGCGGTATACTTTGTCGATTTCGTAGCTCGGGTGGGCAAGCTTGTTGGCCAGATCGCCGTCATTGGTCAACAGCAGCAAGCCGGATGTGTCGTAGTCAAGCCGTCCTACCGGATAGACGCGTTCTTTTACCCCCGCGAGCAGTTCCGTGACCACTTTGCGCCCTTGAGGGTCGCTTGCGCTCGTAATCACACCTGTCGGCTTGTACAGCAAATAGTAGACGTGCTGCTCCAGCACGATTTCCCGGCCTTTTACCGTAATCTTGTCTGTCGCAGGGTCGACCTTGATTCCCTGCTCGTGAACAACCTTGCCGTTTACCTGCACATGTCCCTGTGCGATCAATTCCTCACAATGCCGGCGAGAGGCGACTCCAGCATGCGCCAATACCTTTTGCAATCGTTCCATCGTTGGATCACCTCTACAACATCATACCCATTCTTACCAGTGTGGACAAGAAAAAGGGAAAAACTTCCCCATGTTTCGAGGAAGTTTTCCCTGCGTATTTGACAATTCTTGCGTTCAGGAAAAAACGTACGAGACGATCAGCAAGGAGAAAACGACCCCCGCCAGATCAGACCATAGCCCGACCTTCAAGGCGTAGCCGGAGTTGCGAATGCCGACAGCCCCAAAATAAACAGTCAGGACGTACAAGGTCGTGTCCGTGCTCCCTTGCATCGTAGCCGCCAGTCTTCCGAAAAACGAGTCCGGCCCGTACTGCGCGATCAAATCGGTAGCGATGGCAAGCGACCCCGTCCCGGTCAGCGGGCGCAACAGAGCGAGCGGCACCAGTTCCTCGGGAAAGTGGAGAAAGTCTAGCACAGGCTTTATGCCGCGCAACAGCATGTCAAGTGCCCCAGACTCGCGGAACATGCTGACCGCCACCATCATCGCAATCAGATGGGGCAAAATGCGAATCGTCGTCGAAAGCCCGCCTTTTGCTCCCTCGACAAATGTCTCGTATACCGGAACCTGTCGGCGCCATCCGTACAAGAGGACAAACGCAATCGTAACGGGAATCGCCCAGAGCGAGATCAGGGATACCCATTGATACATACGGTTTCCCCCTAATTGTGACGTCGTAAGTGACGATAGCGATACCAGCGATCAATCAACAAGGCCACGATCGTTGCCGCAAAGGAAGAGACGAGCGTCGTCCCGACAATTTCCACCGGATTGACGGAGCCGTACTGCATGCGAATCGCAATCATGGTCGTCGGAATGATCGTGATGCTCGCCGTGTTGATCGCCAGCAGCGTGCACATCGCCGGGGAAGCTTTTTGCTTGTCTGGATTCAGCTTCTGCAATTCCTCCATCGCTTTCAGCCCCATCGGCGTTGCGGCATTGCCAAGACCGAGCAGATTGGCACTCATGTTCGACAAAATATAGCCCATGGCTGGATGGCCTTTTGGCACATCGGGAAACAGCAGCTGAATAAGCGGAGACAGCGCTTTGGACAACAGCGCAAGCAACCCGGATTTTTCCGCTACGCGCATAATGCCCAGCCAAAAGGCGAGGACGCTGAGCAAGCCGAAGCATACGGTGACGCCTGTCTTCGCGCCTTCAAAAGCTGCCGCGTTGATTGCCTCCATGCGACCTGTGAAGGCGGCGACGACGATTGAGATGACGATCAAAGCGAGCCAGATGACATTAAGCACGCCACAGCCCCCCTGCCACAATGTCCCAGAACTGCTTCCAGAACAAGTGCTCACCGCCCGCAGGCTGACTTGCCGTCGGAGCGTCGGCGCGCACGACGAGCGGCACCTGTCCGATCATGTTTTCCTTCATGTACACCTGCAAGAAACCGACGAGCTGCCCTTCCATCTGGGGGGTGATTGTCGACTGTCCCATCACAACGCGTTGTTTGATCGCTGCCTCTTCCGCAGACTGGAGCGGGTAGCGAAAAGCGTTTTGTGTCACCAAATGGGCGCCCGCTTCCATCGTAACCGGAGTTTCTGGCTGGATGTCCTGGCCTTCACCGACCAACTGCTTGACCGGAAAGTTGGCAAAGCCGTAGTCCAAAAGCTTTGCAGAATCATTCCAGTCGTCCGAAGCATTTAAAGTGATGGTCGCGAGCTGTCTTCCTTCGCGGGTAGCCGAGGCGGCGAGACAACGCTTCGCCAGCTTCGTGTAGCCTGTTTTCACCCCGTCTGCTCCGTTGTACAGATGCAGCATCTTGTTTTTGTTGAGCAGCCGTCTGTCCCACTGCTCCCCTTCCCAGGAGATGTCTTTGACCTTGGTGGAAACAATTTGCCGAAAAACCGGATTGCGCAAAGCATAGGCGGACAGCTTCGCCATATCTTCGGCCGTAGAATAGTGCTGGTTGCTGTCATCCAGTCCGTGCGGGTTGGTAAAATTCGTATGCTCCATTCCGATCATGGCTGCCTTTTCGTTCATCATATAAGTGAAGCCCGGAACCGAGCCGCCAATGTGGGTGGCAATCGTAACGGCAGCATCATTGCCTGAGCGCAGCATGAGACCGTAGAGCAGCTCTTCCAACGTCAGCTTTTCGGATCGCTTCAAGTAGATAGACGAGCCTTCGACCCCGACAGCTTCTGGCGGTACGGTCACCTGGTCGTCGAGCTTCCCCATCTCAATGGCGACAATCGCCGTCATCGTCTTCGTCAGGCTGGCGATCCGCATCTTTTTCGTGCCGTTTTTCGAATACAGAATCCGCCCGCTCGCCACATCAATCAAGGCAGCGCCTTCGGCCGAGAGGCTTGGCTGCGCCGTTTGCGCCTGTGCTGCGGGTGGCCCAGCCAGCAATAGCTGTATAAAAAGAAAAACGACGAGTCCGCCGGACAGAAGTTTTCGTACGTTCATACACGTCCTCCCCATCCCCAAAAGTACAACGATACACAGGTTTGTACATATATATGGGGACGAGTCGGGCGGTAGTACGAAAAACTGTCCGGAGCGACTAATCGTTTGCTTTTTCTTCCTGTCTGCCAAAAAGAGCAGAGGCTTCCATGCGGACTTCCTCGATATCCAGGTTGACAGGCGGTTCGGGTAGATCGGCAATTTCGCGCAGTCCGAAATGCTCGAGAAACTCTTTGGTGGTCGCGTACAAAATCGGGCGTCCAATCCCTTCGGCTCTCCCCGCTTCGCGAATCAACTGTTTCGACAAAAGCGTATTGAGTGCCTTTTCGCATTTTACACCGCGTATTTCTTCGATTTCCGAGCGCGTCAACGGCTGCTTGTAGGCAATGATGGCAAGCGTCTCCAGTGCTGCCTGGGACAGCGTCGATTGCCCAGGCGAAGTGGCTAGTCGCTCGAAATAAGGAACATGCTCGGGCAAGGTCGTCAACTGATACGCTTTGGCCACTTCGACGATTTGCACGCCGCGCCCTGCCCGGCGAAAGTCCGCTTTCATGTCCTCGATCAAGTCAACGACCTCTTCTTCCGATACCTCGACGATTTCACTAATCTCCTTGGCATCGATTCCTTCATCTCCCGAGATGAACAGCAAGCCTTCGATCACGCCTTTGAGCTTGTCATAGTCCATCGTTGTGGGCTCCTTCCGCATCACAGATCATGATGTCTTGAAACAGTTGATTTTGCACACACGTAATTTGCTTTGCCTTCATCAGCTCCAGCAAAGCGAGAAACGTCGTGACGATTTCCGAGCGGGTCGCTCCCTGGGCAAAAAGCTGGGAGAAGCGCACCATGCCCCCTCCGACGCGAACCAGCTGGCGAATCTGCGTCATCCGGTCCTTGATGGAGATTTCATCGCGGGAAACCTTTGTCATCGGTTCCTTGTCTTTCGCTTTTTGCACGAGTTTTTCCAGCGCATTGACCAGATCGTACAACGTCACGTTTTTGACGGTCGTATCTTCCTCGCGCGCATACGGAGCCAAATTTTCCGCAGGGCGGGTAAACACCTGGTTGCGGCCGATTTCCATCTCGCGAAGTTGCTCAGCCAGCAGCTTGTAGCGCTTGTATTCCAACAGTCGCGCCACCAGCTCTTCCCGCGGATCGATCTCGTCGACGTCCATGTCGAGAAAAGGCTGGAACACGTGCTCTTCTTTTCGCGGCAAAAGCATTTTGCTTTTGATGGAAAGCAGGGTCGCCGCCATCACGACAAACTCGCTGGCCACATCGAGTTGCAGCTCCTGCATGCGATCGATCGTCGCGAGGTATTGCTCGGTAATTTCCGCAATCGGAATGTCGTAAATGTCTACTTCTGCCTTGTCGATCAGATGAAGCAAAAGGTCAAGGGGCCCTTCAAATGAATCAAGTTTGATGCTGTAGGCCAAAAGACGTCCCCTCGTTTCCTTTAAATGAACACGCTGATGATGCTTCCGGCAACTTTTTGCACCCACATCACCATTAATCCCATAGGTATACCGAAAATGGTTGCGCTAACACCCGGGATGAAAATCAGCAGAAGCAACAACCAAGGACCATAGATTTCGAAATTGTAAAAGGCTCCATCCCATCTGCGCGGAGACAGGAAGCGCAAAATCTTATACCCGTCGAGCGGGGGAACTGGCAGCAGGTTGAACACAAACAAGCCCACATTGATGAAGACACAGTATTCCAGTGTTGTTTTCAATGCGAATGCAGCTTTTTCGCTCATTCCGTCCATCACGCCGTAATAACGTGTAAGTATGTAAACAATACAGAACAGAATCGCCAACACCAGGTTGATCAACGGCCCCGCTGCCGACACATACACGATACCGAGTCGCTTGTTCCCGCGAAATTGCAGCGGATTGATCGGCACAGGCTTGGCCCAGCCGAACGGTCCAAACAAAATGAGAATCAACCCGAACGGATCGATGTGCGGGATCGGATTTATCGTTAAGCGGCCCTCGTTTTTGGCGGTATTGTCGCCCAGTTTCCAGGCGACAAAGGCGTGCGCCCATTCGTGCAAGCTGAAAGCGATAACGAATGCAATCATGCGAAACGGTACCGTTTTCCAATCAAAATGAAATAGATCCATTGGTTCCCCCTTAACAGCTTCGCAAAAAGCCCAGCGCAATTCCCCAGGCTTCGCTCGGCAAAAAATCGTCTACCTTCTAGGATACCAGCAGATGGATAGGCTTACAAGTCTCTTCAAGGCTGGCATATCAGGCTGAAAGAGCCGGGCGTGATGCGAGCGAGTCATTGGCTTTTTCAGGCGTGCGAAAAGAAAAGCACCGACAAGCAAAAGCCTGTCGGTGCCGCAAATCGTTGATTAATAGAGTAATAGAGTAGCCAAAATTGATTCGAAGGCTAAGTCCTATTCTCTGTCATTCACTGCAATTAAAGTACCCAACATAGTGAATAGGAAACCAACCAAAGCAATGAAGCTGTTATCACCGTTACTGATTTCCCCAAACTGAAACAATCGAAATAAGAACCAAATAACAAAGAGTGTATAGCCTACTACCGCCCAATTTAAAAACACTTTTAAGAGCTTCTTTTTGGCTCTCTTTTCTACAATATCAATCCCTTTTCCAGTTATTCTCACTACATATTCACTTTGATTTACCTCATTTATTGCAAGCCATCCATGATCCTCCAAATACAAGTAGGCTGTATATTTTAATAGCGAACTTTTATCGTTGCAATTTAATGTCTCATGCGTAAACTTTCCCTCTGTCTGTTGATTTTTGTACACTTCTTTCAATAAATCAAGTCTACCTCTTTGCGTTATAGCCACTCTCTTCTCCCCCTCCTGATTACAACCGATTCGACAGAATCTAACAGTTTCCTGTATAACTTTTGCTTAAAATGGCAGTGTTGTGGGGAATAAGCTGAAATAACTAAACCAGCGGGATGTAATTGGACGACAACCATGACGCGTGGTAAAATAGGAACGTTAACTTTACAAGGTCTGGAGGCTCATCCATGAAAAAAGCGCACATCACCATGGAAAATGGTAATCAAATCGAGCTGGAGCTGTTCGATCAAGAAGCTCCAGGAACTGTCGGCAACTTTGAAAAGCTGGCAAACGAAGGTTTCTACAATGGTCTGTCTTTCCACCGTGTCATCCCTGGCTTCGTAGCACAAGGCGGTTGCCCATACGGAACTGGCACTGGCGGTCCTGGTTACACTATCAAATGTGAAACCAAAGGAAACCCGCACAAACACCAACGCGGTGCCCTCTCGATGGCGCACGCAGGAAAAGACACAGGCGGCAGCCAGTTCTTCATCTGCTACGACGCGTTCCCTCACCTCGATGGCGTACATACTGTATTTGGCCGCGTGACTTCCGGTTTGGAGCATGTTGACGCGATCAAGCAAGGCGATAAAATGAAAGAAGTCAAGGTATTGGGAGAATAAGACTCACCTAGTACAAAAAGACACTAGCAGTAATTTGCTAGTGTCTTTTTTATTTGATTTTTTCAACATCCACCCGCAGTCTCCACACTCGCCTGCTCTTCCCTCTCGCGGTCGCGAACAAACACCGTTCCCGGGTACGATTTCGCCCACTTTTTCACATCGGCCGCCCGGCGCGCCACGGCTTCCGCGCTCGTAAACATGCCTGGCCCCAAGTCCACGCCTGCCATGGACATTGACAATTGCACATCGTCGCCCATCCGGCATTTTTCGTAGATGTCCGTAAAATAGGAGGAAAACGAGTCGATCAAATACGTGACAAGCGCATCCACATGATCTGCCGCGGTGATGAGGATAAAGTCGTCGCCGCCGATATGCCCGATGAAGTCATTGCCGCTTCCAAAGCGCCGGGAGGCATCCCGCAGCAAATTCGCCGTCCGCACGATGATTTGATCGCCCACTTCAAAGCCGTAGCGGTCATTAAACCATTTGAAGCGGTCGAGATCGCAGTAAATCACCATCTGCGCCTCTCGCTGCTTGATCCGCCCGTTCAGTTCGCGCTCGATTTGCACGTTGCCTGGAAGCCCTGTCAGCGGATTGGCGGAACTGGCCATCTCCAGCTTGATCGAAGCCATCTTGTCGAGCAAATTTTGCACGGTCACAATGCCCAAATACTCGTTCTGCTCCCCGACGATGATCACGACGTCATAGAGATGATAGGCGTCGCGCGCCATGGCTCGTTTCGCTACCTCGTCCAGCCGGTCGTTTTTGCTGGCCTTCAGCGGGTTCGTGTTCATGATGTGGGAAACAGGCCGCTCGTAATAGAGGGCGATGCCGTACTGGCCGCCAAGAATTTGATAGAGCGAAAAGCGCATGACCAACCCGATCGGTCTGCCCTCTTCCAGGACGACTACGCTTTCAATTCGCTGGTTTTGCTCGAAAATTTCATGGACGCGCCGCACCCTGACGTGCTTTTCCACGCAAATCGTCTTGGCCAAAATCTCCGTCATGTCTGGCGCGACGATGATCGTCTCTTTCGCACCGTCTCTTTGCTTCTCCTGCATATAGCGCAAAAAGTTCATCGCCTGACCCGATACTTGCGCCATCCCTTTGTCCGGCTTGCCCAAATAGTAGCCTTGGCCGTAAACCACCCCTACGTCCATCAGCGTCTCCAGCTCGCGCTCCGTCTCGATGCCTTCCGCAATAATCTTGCAATTGACCTTCTCGGCGAATGAGACGAACGTCTCCAGCAGCGCCTGCTTGATCGGGTCGACATCGATATTGCGGATGAGCGACATGTCCAGTTTGATGAAATCGGGGTAAATCTCCGTAATCGATTCCAGGCTGGAATAGCCCGCACCTGCATCATCGACCGCGATCAAATAGCCTTTTTTCCGGTACTCTTCGATAATTTTGCGAAACACCGCGTAGTTCGTAATCGCGTGACGCTCCGTTATTTCAAAGACGATGTTATGCGGGTTCAGGCCGTAATTGGCGAGCAAGCTCTGAACCTTTCCCCTCAGCAAAAAGGGATCGTCTATCGCCCTTGGATCAAGGTTAATGAACAACTTTTCATTCGGATTTAAATAGCGCAGCTGTTCCAATGCTCGCTTGCGGCAAATATGCTCCAGCCGAAACACGGTATCCGTCTCCTCCGCATAGCTGAACAATGTCGCGGGCGTCGCAAACGGACTGTTTTGCGGGCCGCGAGCAAGCGCCTCCCACCCTAACGCCTGGCCGTCTGGCAGGTGAATGATCGGCATAAAATGCATGTTCACATTTTCTTCCGCAAGCAGCTTGTGAAATTGGGTCATGTGCGTGTACTTTTCCGATGTAATCCCGTACTTCGCCATATGGACGGCGTGTTTCACCGACGTGTACATTTCCCGGACGATATCATGACCTGCGATGGTAGCATAGCCGATATGCACCCGCAAATCTTCCCGGTTGACGAAGCTGACCTGACGATTCAGCTGCCGCTCCGCCAGCTCCTGAAAATGGATGGAAAGCATGCGGCAATCTTCATCGCTTACCTGTCCGCCAAAAGACACATAAATGGCGAAATCGTCGCCCCACAGCTTCTGAATCGCCAAAATCTTGCCTTTTATTTCGAATGCCTGGCGAGCTACTCCCGGCAATATTCCTTCAAAAATGTGCAGCACGCGTTTGGCGCTCGTATCGCCGTAGCGCTGCTCCACTTCCGTCATTTTGACAATATCGACATAAAACATGACGACGTTGCGGCCTTTCTCGATTTCCTGCCGAATGACGTTCTTCATCCATTGACGCTTATCCAGGGAAAAATAGGGAAAGCGCCGAAACTTTTTGATGAGAGTCGACAACATGCTGTATCTGTCCTCCTCGCCACCTCCATTATGGCAGGGAAGATTTAATTTTTCGTGAATGCCAGATGAAGGAAATATAAAGACCCTTCCTGTGCTTTTCGGAAGGGTCTTGGTCTGCTTTTTTGGATCGGTTAGCGCTGCAATTGCGCCCGTTTCGGCAAAAGATCGTGGCCGACGACATCTGCGTACGTCTCGCGTTTTACTACCAGCTCGGCTTCTCCCTCTTTGACGAACACAACAGCCGGACGAGCGATGCGGTTGTAGTTGTTGGACATGGAATATCCGTATGCGCCCGTGCTGGTTACAGCCAAAATGTCGCCAGCCGCAGCAGGAGGAAGCTTCACGTCCCAGATCAGCATATCGCCAGACTCACAGCATTTTCCGGCGATGGAGACGACTTCTGTGGCACTCTCGTTCATTTTGTTGGCAATCGCCGCTTCGTATTGCGCGTTGTACAGCGCCGGACGCAAGTTGTCCGTCATTCCGCCGTCAACGGCAACGTATTTGCGCACATTCGGAATTTCTTTATGCGAACCGATTCGGTACAAAGTGGTGCCTGCATCTCCGACAATGCTGCGGCCCGGCTCGATCCACAGCTCAGGCAACGGGATTTCACGCGCTGTCAGCTCCTCGCGCACGAGATCGGTAATCGCCTTGATGTACGTCTCGGCTGGCTGTGGCGTATCGCCCTCTACGTAGCGGATTCCGAAGCCGCCGCCGACATTCAGTACCTCTGGAAGGAAGCCATGCTTGTCTTTTGCGTCACCAAGCAACTCAGTCAACCGCTTCACCGCAACAAGGAAACCGTCTGTCTCAAAAATTTGCGAGCCGATATGGCTATGAACGCCCAATAAGTGCAGATGATTGCTCTCGTGCGCATAGCGGATCGCTTCCAGAGCTTGCCCGTTTTGCACATCGAAGCCGAATTTCGAGTCGATTTGCCCGGTGGAAATATATTCGTGCGTATGAGCTTCTACGCCAGGCGTTACGCGCAAGAGGACGGCAACCTTTTCGCCGCGCTCCTTCGCAACTTCTGCCAGCGTGTGCAGCTCATAAAAGTTGTCTACCACAAAACAGCCGATCTTCGCATCCAAAGCCATGTTGATTTCGTCCAGCGACTTGTTGTTGCCGTGGAAGTGAATGCGGTCAGCAGGAAAGCCCGCTTGCAAGGCTGTGTACAGCTCCCCGCCCGATACGACGTCGAGCGAAAGCCCTTCCTCCTCGATCAGCTTGCACATCGCCATCGTACAGAAAGCTTTGCTTGCGTAAGCTACCTGAAAAGAGAATCCCGTCTGGCTGAACGCCTCCACAAAGCTGCGGCATTTCGCGCGAATTTGCGCCTCGTCATAGACGTACAGCGGTGTTCCGTACGTAGCCGCCAGACTTGTTGTGTCACAGCCCCCGATTTCAAGATGCCCCTGCTCGTTTACTCGACTTGTCCCGTGTAAAAACATATTTGGCTCCTCCCAGTCTGATCACGCCGATCCTAATAGCCCAGATCCTATAGAGAAAGGCAACCGACAAAAAGCGTCAGTTGCCAAACATAACAAGCATCGTAAGGCTTCCCCATTCAATGTACTACAAGGCTGTGCGTTTGACAATGGGTGTTGGCATCCGTTTTCAGAATATTATTGCCGCGAGGAATTTTGGGAGCGAACGATGCTGGGCCGATTATTTTTGCTAGGAACGGCAAGCCGGACGACCACATCCTTCATCGCCTTGTAGTTGAAAGGGATGAACGGCCACAAATACGGCGTGTTGAGGGAACGCGTCGCAGCGAGTCCGACCAGCACAGCCAAAAAGCCGATCATCAAGCCAGGTGTGGAGAAGAAGCCCACCATCAGAATCAAAAAGATGCGGACGAGCCGATTCGCCAGTCCCAACTCATAGCTAGGCGTCGCAAACATCCCGATGGCCGCCACGGCCAGATAGAGAATGACTTCGGGCGCAAACAGTCCGACCTTGATCGCAACGTCACCGACCAGAATCGCAGCTAACAGGCCCATGGCCACTGACAGCGGCGCAGGCGTATGAATCGCCGCCATCCGCATGAGATCAAGTCCCACCTCTGCGAGCAGAAACTGCACCAGCAGCGGGATACTGCCCTTGTCCTTCATTCCGATAAAATCAAGCTGCTCCGGAATCATCGATGGGTGCATCACCATGAGCAGCCAGATTGGCAGGACGAAGACGGAAGCGAAAATCCCGAAAAAGCGCACCCACCGCAAGTAGGCACCGACCACAGGGGTTTGCCGATACTCCTCCGCGTGCTGAACGTGATGAAAGTAAGTCGCTGGTGTAATCATTACGCTCGGAGACGTATCCACATAGATCAGGACGTGCCCCTCCAAAAGGTGGACAGCGGCTACGTCTGGCCGTTCCGTGTAGCGAACGAGCGGAAACGGATTCAACGTTTTTCCGATAATAAACTCCTCAATCGTCTTTTCCGCCATCGGAATCCCGTCGATCTGGATATTTTGCAGCCGTTCTTTCAACTCATCGACAAGCTGCGGGTTCGCCACATCTTGCAAATAGGCGACCGCTACATCCGTTTTGGTGCGCTCCCCCACTTGCATGATTTCAAACCGCAATCGCTCGTCGCGGATTCTTCTGCGCGTCAAAACCGTGTTGATGACAAGCGTCTCCGTGAAACCGTCATGCGCCCCGCGCACGATCCGCTCGGTGTCTGGCTCTTGCGGGGAACGCGTCGGCAAAATTTTCGTATCCATGATGATCGCGTGATTCGAGCGATCGAGGATCAGGCCAACTTGCCCGACGAGCAGCTTGTCCATAAATTCGTCTGTCGTATCGACCTTGGCAAGCTGGTAGAAAGGAATGAATTTGTAAAACAGCGTTTCAAACAGGCTATCTGTGATGTCCCGGCCGCGCAAGTCGTTGATTTCGCGCATGATTTGCGAGACGAGCATACTCTCGGCAAAACCGTTTATGTAGTACATGAGCAGCTTCGTATTGCCCACAAAAAATTCGTGAACTCCGATGTCGAAGCTTTTTCCTACGCCAAGCCTGTCGTTCAAATACTCCTTGTTTTCCTCAATCCGCTCTGAGATCGGCCGTCTTTTCTCTGTGACTGTCGTCATAGGCGCCGCTCCTTTCCATGATCCACTGCACTGCTCTCTTGGTGATCGGGCAGCCATTTTGCAAGCTGTCACGGCCGTCCATTTTCCCGATGTCTCCGATTCCGATGACATTCGGCAGCTTCAACGTGTTCAAAATGTCAACAGTATCGCCGTAAATGCGATGCTGGAGCTGCCCGTCTGCATATCCGTCCTTATCCACCGCTTCTTCTACGATCTGTCCCTGGTTGTCGACTGAATAGGCCACAGTCGCTCCATGAACCCATTTCGTATTGGAAGCAACGGCAATGACGCCGATTACTTCAATGTCAGGATGCAAAGCGACGTACTCAATCGCCCGCTCCCCGCGCCCTTTGCCGTAATCGCCGTTGTCATCAAACATGACGATGACCGGATCATGCGGAGTCATTTTGATCAGCTCTACCACCTGTTCGCCCCTTACAGGAGTCGGGTTTCCGGCCGAAAGCGAGATGCATCTGCCTCCCAGCTCTCGCGCGACGCTTTCTACAGCTTTTTGTGCGATATGATCGCCATCTGTTACCAAAATGACCTTGCGCCGCATTTGCTCCATCGTTTGCTCACCGCCTCTGCTCGCCTAGACGTCAGCCTTTTGGTTTGAAGACGAGTGAAGCCAGAAAACCGAACGCGATCGCCGCCGATATCCCTGCACTGGTGACCTCGAAAATGCCGGTAGTCACCCCGATCAGGCCATGTTGCTCCGCCTCGCTGATCGCTCCGTGATACAGCGCATGGCCGAAGCTTGTGATCGGCACCGTAGCACCCGCTCCGGCGAAGTCGATGAATTTGTCGTAAACGCCAACAAAATCAAGCACGACACCTGCGACAACCAACGTACTCATGACATGGGCTGGCGTGAGCTTGCCGACGTCGAGCAAAAGCTGTCCGACGACGCATACAAGCCCGCCCACGACAAAAGCAATCACATATTCCATCATTGTCCTCCTTCGAGCGCGACCGCGTGCGCGATGCACGGAATCGAATTGCCTTGCTGGGTGCTGACCGGGCTTAACAGCGCGCCTGTCGCGCATACGAGCACTTTTTTCAGCAACCCGCGGTTCAACTGATCCACAATATGGCTGTAGGTCACGACCGCGCTGCTTGCACAGCCGCTGCCGCCAGCGAACACATCCTGATCGGGCGTGTAGATCATCAGGCCGCAATCGTTGTACACCTGATCCATGTCGTAGCCTTCCGCCAGCATCAGCTCTTTTACGATCGGATAGCCGACCGATGCGAGATCGCCCGTCACGATCAAATCGTAGTCTTGCGGCTTTCTGCCCGTGTCCTGAAAATGAGCCAAAAAAGTCGAGACGGCTGCTGGCGCCATCGCTGAGCCCATATCCAGCGGGTCCTTGATTCCCATGTCCACTACTTTGCCCATCGTCGCATACGTGATGCGCGGTCCCGTCCCTCCGATGCCAACCAGCCCAGCCCCTGCGCCCGTGACCGTCCATTGCGCCGTGGGCGGCTTTTGTCCGCCGTATTCCGTCGGATAGCGATATTGGCGCTCGGCTGTGGCGTTGTGGCTGCTGCAAGCGGCAATCGCTCTGTTGGCATATCCGGCATTCACCAGAGCGGCAGCCGTAGCCAAAGTGAGCATGGACGTCGAGCACGCCCCGTACATGCCCAGAAGCGGGATCTCCAGCTTTTCGGCAGTGAAATTGGTCGTGATGTTTTGATTCAGCAAATCGCCCGCCAAAATGGCATCGACTTCGCTGCCCGCGATCCCCGCTTTTTTCAGCGCAGCCGAAACAGCGTCCTCCAGCAGCTGTCGCTCGGCGTTCTCCCACGTATTCTGCCCGGCGTACATGTCGTCGTGAATGACGTCAAACAAAGAGGCGAGCGGCCCTTCCCCTTCCTTGGGGCCGACAGCTACCGCCGAGCTTTGCAAGCGGACATTCTGGTCGAAGTGCCAGGTTTGGCGGCTCACCCGTTTCAGATGTGGATTGCTCGACACAGCCAGCCCTCCCGTCTTAGAAAAACATGTTGATCAAGCTTTTTAAAATGCCTGCGACAAAGGCTGCCACTACCCCAAACACAATGACCGAGCCTGCCAGCTTGAACATGTTGCCGCCCACTCCGAGGACAAGTCCTTCGCTGCGATGCTCGATGGCAGCCGAAGCGATGGAGTTGGCAAACCCTGTTACCGGAACAGCCGAGCCTGCCCCGGCATACTGGCCGATGTTGTCATAGACGCCAAGCCCCGTCAGCAAAACCGATAAAAAGATCAGCGTGGCAACCGTCGGATTGCTCGCCGTCTTCTCTGTAAAGCCGAAGAAATGGATGTACATGTTTTGTACGGCCTGTCCGAGAAGGCAGATCGTACCTCCTACCCAAAACGCCCGCAACGAGTTCAGGAGGACATTACGCTTGGGCTGAAATTTGGAAGCCTGCTGTTGGTATAGCTGCTTCGTCATCTGCAACGATCCAGCCGGCTTCGATTTCGTTTTGGTTGCCATGCCCTTTCACTCCTTTGTGAGTCCATATTTCCTGCGAGGTAAGACGTCTCATACCTCTATCTTTCCTTTTTCAAACTTTGCCTATGAATAGCGGTATTTACCAATTCACAGATGCAACAGCCACTGCAAGAGCGATCCGGTCACTTTGCCAAACACGACTGCCATCAACAGAAACAACAGGCTGCCGTCCATGCTGAGCCGTTTTGCCAGGATCGGAAAGACGTTCAGCACTTCCGTCAGTCCAGCCGCCAATGTCCCGACGAAGATTCCCGCAAACAGGCCGTAAACAGCCGTAACCACATTCGGCCAATGAGCACCGAGATGAAAAAAGTCGATCAACGTAAAAAAAAGCGCCCCCATCACCAAGGCCCATTCGAAAGCGCGGATGTGACGGTGAGCATTGGTCAGTTGCGTCAGCCTCGGAATAATGTCCAGCACGGCGATGAAAGCGACAAGCCCGCTCCCGACCGCAAGCCCGCCCCCTAGTCCAATCAAGACCAGCAAACCGCATTCCCATACACTCATAGCTTCGTCCGCTGGTTTTCTTTATTCTCGTTTTGAATGTAGTATTGATCGAGACTTTGCTGGTACATGAACAGCTCCACTTCCAGGGGGCTTGGTTCTTCGTTGATTTTTTTCTGGAAAATGTGATTGAAAAACAGGATCATCCCCATGCCGATCCCGATGGAGTACGGGATTTGCAACCAGAGCGGCTGCTCGCTTCGCTCTCCTGTGATCAAATAAAAAATGCGTTCGTGCACCTCGCGCATGCTGACATCGGTGTGAAAGTTCATGATCGCAAGGCCAGAGCCGATAAACAAAAGCACCCAGACGAGAGCGACCAGGACCGGATTTGCTTTTTTGCGCGGATTCAACACTTCCACGATAATTTGCGGCGAGCCTTGAATTTCCAGCTCCACCTCCGGGTAGACGGAACGAACACGCTGGATCACTTGCATAATATCGATGACGATCAAATTTCCGTCTGTCGGCTTTACTTGATAAATCGGCATTCGCTTCAACGCTTCCTCGCGTTCCCCGTCCCAAAAAAGCTGGCAAATATCGCCCAAGGCAATCATCGCTTCCGGCTTGACGGCCAACCGCTTTCTCAGACGAAGAAACAGCGCGTCTTTCATGAAATCTCCTCCCTGCTACGAGCTACTCATTTATCCGGTAGTATGTACCCGCAGCCAAAACGCATACCCGAAAAGGTAGCGCTGAAAGAGCAAAGCACCGCACTGCCCGCATGAATACATGAAAAAACACCCAGGCGCGTTGGCTTGAGTGTTTTCGCACGTACATTCATTCATGCTATCAGTGTTCAATCTGATCCTTGATCGTTTGCAAAATGCGCTTTTCCAGACGCGAAACCTGGACTTGCGAGATTCCGAGCCGCTCTGCGACTTCGGATTGGGTCTGATCCTTGTAGTAGCGCAAGTACACAATGAGCTGCTCACGCTCGCTCAACCGACTGATCGCGTCTTTGAGCGCAATTTTTTCAAACCACTTGTTTACGCCCTCATCGGCGATCTGGTCGATCAGTGTAATCGGATCTCCGTCATTCTCAAAAACCGTCTCATGAATCGAGGAAGGCGCCCGATTCGCCTCCTGGGCAAACACGACTTCCTCCGGTGTGATCCCCACGGCTTCGGCTACCTCCGCGATCGTGGGTGCACGGCCAAATTGCTTGTACAGCTCATCCTTTGTTCGTCGTACCTTGTTCGCGGTCTCTTTGAGCGATCGACTTACCTTGACTGTCCCGTCATCACGCAAGAACCGTTGAATTTCTCCAATAATCATCGGCACCGCATACGTCGAAAAGCGCACGTCATAGGATAGGTCAAACTTATCTACGGCTTTCAAGAGGCCAATACACCCAATTTGAAACAAATCATCCGCTTCGTATCCACGGTTGATAAAACGCTGGACGACGGACCAGACCAGCCGGATATTGCTGTTCACAAGAAGCTCACGCGCATCGGTATCTCCAGCCTGGCTTTTGGCGATTAGCTCTTTCACTTGGTCATTGGTCAGAAATGGTTGACTCGCATTTTTGATATCGGCACCCATTGGCACTACCCCTAATTTTGCAAGGCTTTGGCAAACGACAGGCGTTTGGTCAAACGAACGGTTGTCCCTTTACCAACAGCCGTCGCGACTTCCAAAGAATCCATGAAATTCTCCATAATGGTAAAGCCCATACCCGAACGTTCCAACTCAGGCTTGGTCGTATACAACGGCTGCATCGCCTGCTCCACATCCTCAATTCCTTTTCCGTTGTCTTCCACGACCAGATCAATGGCTCCCTCTTCGATCCGCACAGAAATATGTACGACCCCTTCCGGATTTTCGTCATAGCCGTGAATGATCGCATTGGTGACGGCTTCCGATACGACCGTCTTGATTTCCTCCAGCTCATCCATCGTGATATCGAGCTGCGAGATAAAGGAGGCGACAGCAATTCGTGCGAACGCCTCGTTTTGGCTCATTGCAGCAAATGATACGGACATAAAATTGCGCTGTACCTTCACTTACGCCACCCCCAGAACAAGCAGTGCATCTGCTTCATTTTCGCGGAACTTGATTACCTTGAACAGGCCAGACATTTCAAAGATCCGGTAAATGGTCGGGTTGATCGAGCACACGTACATTTCACCCGAACGGGCAGATATTTGCTTGTAGCGTCCCAAAATCACGCCGATACCGGAGCTGTCCATAAAGGCCAAATCAGCCAGGCTCAGCACGATATGACGAATGTTGGGGGTGCGCAAAAGTTCATCCACTTTGCTCCGCAGCTCTTCCGCTGTATGATGGTCCAGCTCTCCTTGCAGGCGGATCACCAGCACGTCTTGCCGGGTCTCCATCGCAATCCGCAAACTCATGGCTGACTCACTCCTTCTCCCTTGAATAAACCTCTCTTTCTGCTTCGGACAAACCAATTCCTGCCAGGCGACAAAAGAACAAAAAAATCGAGCAGCCGCGCCATCGCATTCGAGGCAACTCGATTCTTTTCGCGCTTTGTTGTCGTGTGTCAGTAGCTGATCAAAACACTCTTGGTTGTCCGCTTGAGAATCTCCCACATGTTTGCCTTATTCACTTGTTGCTCAGGCATCAGATCAATCCTGTTCACTTCGCGGCCGTCTTTTGTACGAATAAAAATGTGGCCGACGACCTGGTCTTTGGAAACCGGAGCGTTGACAGCAGGATTCATGACGATTTCTTTCGTGTACGTGTCCGCTGATTCTCCTTTTTTCATCAGCAAACTGACAGCGTGCGGCGTGACCACATTAATCTGTGGCACTTGCCCTTTGTCCACCGTGAGCGATTGAACCGCCTGGCCTTTTTTGTACATCGGCATCACCTGAAAATGGGTGAAAGCGTAATTGAACATGGTCGAAACTTCGTTGTTGCGCGTTTTGACATCCGGCTCGCCCATGACGACGGCAATGATCCGCATGTCGTTGCGCTTGGCCGTCGCGGTCAAACAATACTTGGCTTCGCCTGTATAGCCTGTTTTCAGGCCGTCTACGCCTTCGTAAAAGCGGACAAGCCGATTCGTATTGACCAGCCAGAAAGGACTTGCCGAATCCTTGCGCAAGTAATCCTGGTACGTGCCTGTAAACTTCGTGATCCCATCGTGCTTCAAAAGCTCGCGCGACATGATCGCGATATCGGCCGCAGAAGAGTAGTGATTTTCCGCAGGCAAGCCGTTGGAGTTGACAAAGTGCGTGTTTTTCATCCCTAGTTGTTTGGCCCGCTCGTTCATGCGGTTCACAAAGCCCTCTTCCGTTCCGCCCAGATGCTCAGCCATCGCTACCGAGGCGTCGTTTCCGGAAGCGATCGCAATTCCTTTGATCATGTCTTCCACGGTCATTTCTTCGCCCGGTTGCAAAAAGATTTGCGATCCTCCCATCGAAGCCGCCCGTTCGCTGGCCCTGACCTTATCTGTAAATTTAAGCTCTCCCCGCTCCACCGCCTCCATAATCAAGAGCATCGTCATCACCTTGGTGATGCTGGCGGGTGGCATTTTTTCATTCGCATTTTTTTCGTACAAAACCGTTCCTGTATCTGCTTCGATCATAATGGCAGACGAGGCATGCGGGGCAAAATTCATCTCCCCTTGTTGCGGAGCCGCTTTTTCTTTTGCCAAAGCACCCATCGGAGAAAAGATGGTTACAAGCATGATGAAGCAAGAAGCCAAGTATCCTATCCGTTTCATAGCAGTCTCTTCCCTCCATTCATGGTTTTATTCTCACCCAGGGGGAAGGAAAATATTCACAAGAAAAAACCCTTCCACATTTCGCAGAAGGGTTTCGTTTTAGATCACAAACCGGCTGACGTTCTCGGTCAAGTCGTCTGCCATCTTTTTCAGTTGTTCCACATTTTCATTGATGCGTGCAATCGAATTGAGCTGTTCGTCGACCGTCTCGACGACGCCTGAGATCGAATCGCTGATCTCATCCGACATGCTTGCCAGACGTTGCATCGAGTTGGTGACCACCTGATTGCCCGCAGCCATTTCCTCGGATGTTGCCGTCATCGATTCGCTCTGCTCGGCAGCCGATTGAATCTCGGCTACAATGTTTTGGAAGGTCGTACCCACAGACTCGACAGACTTCAGTCCGCCGCCGACCATGGTGACGATTTCGTCCATGTGCTTGCTCATGTCCATCGCTTCGTCGTTAATCGAATGGGCAATCGCCGCAATCCGCTCGGAGAAAGAACTGCTCTCCTCGGCCAGCTTGCGCACTTCGCTCGCTACGACAGAGAAGCCGCGTCCGGCATCGCCAGCGCGTGCAGCTTCAATCGCCGCGTTCAACGCCAGCAAATTGGTCTGCGATGCGATACTCGTAATCATTTCGACAATGCTGGTAATCTCGCGCGCACGCTCGCGCAAACTGTGCATCTGCGTAGCGGTACGCTCTACCTCGTCTGTCGCCTTGCGAACGGTATCGATTACGTTTTCCACCAGCTGCATACCGCCCTGGGCACGCTCAAACGTCCGTGTCGTCGCAATAGACGTCGACTCCGCTGCAATCGCTACCTGCTCAACCCCTTGCGAAATCTCGGAGACGGTCGTTGCCGTCGCCTGCACTTCGTTGGTTTGAGTGGACACGCGCTGCGCGATCGTCGAGATGTTATCCGTAATGACGCTGATTGCCCCTTTGTTGTCCTGGGCAAACTGCGTCAGTTCGTCAGTCGCCACGTTCAACTGGGTTGCTTGTCCTTGTACAAGCGCAATCAGCTTGCGCAACTCGGCAGCCATCTCATTCATTTTGCGGCCGACCATCGCCAGCTCGTCATTGCCGTTTACTTTGACATGAACATCGAAGTGACCGGAGCCGATGCGATCCATGTCTCTTGCAATCGCAAACAGCGAGAGGCGAATCCGCTTGGCGAACCACCAGATTGCCCATACAGACAAGCCGATAATCGGCAGGCTGAACAGGACAAAGTACAGCCACATTCCGTTTACTTCCCCGTATACTTCATCGCTGCCTGTCGACAGGACGATATTCCACTTCAACAGTTGAATCGGTGCAAAAGCTGCAAAGGAGCCTTTGCCGTGATCGGAATACAACAAGCTGTTGCTTGTATCGTGCTTCATCAGTTCGAGCATTTCTGCGTAGTCTGCTTGTCCCGCCAAAACAAGCTTGTTGTTGTTTTGCGGGTTTTGGTGCGCCACAACCAGACCATCCTGGCGAACAACAAAAGCGTAGCCATTTTGCATGAAGGAGATTTCAGGGATTTTCTGGATCATTTGATCGATCGTGAATCCGACAATAAACAAGCGGCTCTTGTCGCTGTTTTTCTCTCCTACAGGTGTCGCAATATAAAGAAAACTTTTATTAATGCCTTCAGCGATTTCCTCGTCAGAAATGACCGTTTTCCCGGTACTCATGACCCTTTGGAAATACTGCTTTTGCTTGAAGTCGATTTCGTTTTTCCCGGTCAACGAGTAGAGCGATTTCCCGGTATTGCTGTCTACCAAGTAAATTTTGGAGATTTCCTTATGGGATTGACGCATGAGCGTGAACTGCTCCATGATCAGCGGCTCCAGCTCTGTCATCATCACGCGCTTGGATGCTGTCGATTCGCTCGTTTTGACGATCGTCTGTATCCAGTCTTCCATGCTGGCTGCGTGCTGCTCTGCCAACATTTTTGCTTGCTTGGATGTAATGGAGAACAAAGTTGATTTGGAGAAAGAAAGCGCTATGTATTGCAAAGAACCAATAATGATAAGTACAAGAATCAGGCCAAAGACTATCATCTTTGTTGCCAGGGAGCCGCGCAGTTTTTCCGTTGCGAGCAGGCTCTTGATGTTTACTTTACCTGAAAGCGAGAATCCAGCCCCTTTCTTTTTCCATTTCGGCGACAAAAATCGGCTCATGATGCTGCCCCCTTTTCATACCCTACATTTTACCAGTAATGGTGTTGAAAAAAAATACCCCTGAGAAAGCTATCAAGGGTACTTATACCCCGTTTTCCAAGTGGTAAAACCTCCATTTATGAAAGGGAAGCGAGTCCCGGTCAGACTCAACCGAGAGCTCGCTTTCTTCATGAAAGGACTAGTTGTACAAATGACAAGCAGCGAAGTGTCCTGGCTCGACTTCCTTCCATACTGGCACAGAAGCAGCGCATTCCGGCATTGCTTTCGGGCAACGCGTGCGGAAATGGCAACCGCTTGGCGGGTTCATTGGGCTTGGCACGTCGCCTTGCAGGACGATGCGCTCACGGTTGCGCTCGATCTCTGGGTCTGGAATCGGAATTGCAGACAGCAGAGCTTGCGTATACGGATGAAGCGGCTTTTCATACAAAGCATCACTTTCAGCCAATTCAACCATTTTACCCAGGTACATAACGGCTACACGGTCCGAAATGTATTTTACCATCGACAGGTCATGGGCGATGAACATGTATGTCAGGCCCATTTTTTCCTGAAGCTGCTCAAGCAAGTTGACAACCTGCGCCTGAACGGATACGTCCAGCGCGGAAATCGGCTCGTCACAAACGATGAATTTCGGTTCTACTGCCAGCGCACGGGCAATCCCGATCCGCTGACGCTGACCACCGGAAAATTCATGTGGAAAACGGTTCATATGCTCAGGGTTCAAGCTAACCAAAGAGAGCAGCTCTTGGATGCGCTCTTTGCGCTTTTGCCCGGATGCCAGATTGTGAATGTCCAGCGCTTCGCCGATGATGTCTCCAACCGTCATACGCGGGTTCAAGGAAGCGTACGGGTCTTGGAAAATCATTTGCATGTTTCGGCGCATCGCCTTCATTTCCTGATGATTCAAATTCATGATGCTTTTGCCTTCAAAGAGGACGTCCCCGCCAGTCGCGTCATATAGACGCAAAATCGTACGACCCGCGGTGGACTTCCCACAGCCTGATTCTCCTACAACGCCGAGAGTTTCTCCCCGTTTAATTTCAAACGAGATATCATTCACAGCTTTCAGAGTATTATCTCCAATGGAAAAGAACTTTTTCAAGTTGCGTACTTCAATGAGTGTATCGCGGTTATCCACTGTTTACCCTCCTCCTACGATCCTGCGTGGTTCTGAGCGAGCGGATGCTGCAACCAGCAAGCTGCTCGTTGGGTCGTGCTGATTTCGTTCAACTCAGGATCGATCTCCTGGCAAACACGCATAGCCGATTCGCAGCGAGCGGTAAAACCACAGCCCACTGGCGGACGCAGAAGATCCGGTGGTGTTCCGAAAATCGGCGTCAGCGGCTCGTCGCGGTTCAAGTCCAGGCGCGGTACAGAGCGCAGCAGACCTTTTGTATACGGGTGTTGCGGATTGTAGAAAATGTCATCTACCGTTCCGGTTTCAATCACTTTCCCCGCATACATAACGATAACGCGGTCACACATCTCGGCAACGACACCCAAGTCATGTGTAATGAGGATAATGGAGGTACCCGTTTTCTTTTGGAGATCTTTCATCAAATCCAAAATCTGAGCCTGAATAGTTACATCCAAAGCTGTTGTCGGCTCATCTGCTATCAACAGCTTGGGCGAACAGGCGAGGGAAATAGCGATCATCGCCCGTTGGCGCATACCGCCGGAAAACTCGTGTGGATATTGCTCCACACGTTTTTCCGGTTGCGGAATGCCAACCATGGTCAACAGTTCAATCGCACGATCACGAGCAGCTGCGCGGCTCATGTTTTGGTGCTTGATCAAACCTTCTGTGATTTGGTTCCCGATGGTCATCGTTGGGTTCAACGATGTCATCGGGTCTTGGAAGATCATCCCGATATCTTTCCCGCGGATGGATTCCATTTCTTTATTGGACTTTTTGACGATATTCTCTCCATTGAAGAGGATTTCGCCTTTTTTTATATCGCCTGGCGGCATCGGGATCAGCTTCATGAGGGTTTGAGCGGTTACGGATTTACCGCAACCGGACTCCCCTACAATCGCTACTGCTTCCCCGCGATTTACGTGAAAATTAACGCCTCGTACTGCTTTCACTTCACCTGCATACGTATGGAAGGAAACATGCAGGTCTTTTACTTCGAGAATGCGTTCCATAACGATGATCCCTCCTATTTACGCAGGCGTGGGTCTACTGCATCGCGCAGACCGTCACCAAACAAGTTGAATGCCAAGATGGTCACGGAGATGAAAATGGCCGGGAACATCAGACGCCACGGATAGTACTTCATGGCAGGCAAGCCTTCAGAGGACATGGTTCCCCACGACGCAACCGGCGCCGCTACCCCCAGACCGATAAAGGACAGGAAGGACTCTGCGAAAATCGCAGAAGGTACAGTCAAGCTCAGTGTAACGATGATTGGACCCAAAGCGTTTGGAATCAAGTGTTTGAAGATCAGGCGACCGCTGTCAGCACCAAGGGAGCGAGCTGCCAGGACGAACTCCTGTGATTTGAGCTGCAAAATCTGCCCGCGCACAATCCGGGCCATCCCAATCCACCCCGTTATCGTCAAGGCGATAATAATCGTTCCGACCCCCGGGGATAAGACGACCATCAGCAAAATAACAACGAGCAAGTAAGGAATAGCGAACAAAATATCAGCGAAACGCATCATCAATTCATCTACTTTTCCGCCGTAGAAACCAGCGATACCGCCCCAGATTACACCAATGATCAAGTCGATGAAGGCAGCAGCAAGACCAACCTCCAAGGAAATACGAGCACCATACCAGATACGGACAAACATGTCGCGACCGAGGTCATCGGTACCAAACCAGTGTTCAGCAGACGGCTTTTTGTTTTTGCCCGCCAGGTCTGTAGTGAAATAGTCATTGGAAGACACCATCGGGATGACGATTGCACATACCATCAGTGCAACGATAAAAATCAGGGAAGCCATAGCAACTTTATTCATTTTCAAGCGACGCCATACATCCGCCCAGAAAGAAAGGCTAGGACGCTTGATCGCTTCAGCTTGACGAAGATCGACTGAAACCGGTTGAAAATGCTCTTTAGTCAATTGCTGCATGTTCACATTACTCCTTTCCTGCGTCTGCCAGTTTAATTCGTGGGTCTACCAAGGTATACGCCATGTCTACGATCAGAATCATCACAACGAGGATGATGGAGTAGAAGACCGTTGTCCCCATGATAACCGTGTAGTCACGGTTAGTGATAGACAGTACGAACTCACGACCCAGACCAGGAACACCAAAGATACGCTCGATAACGAATGCACCAGTCAAGATGTTGGCAATCAGTGGACCGAGGTAAGTAATAACAGGCAGCAAGGCGTTACGAATAGCGTGCTTCACTGTGATAGTGAAAGTGTGAAGACCTTTCGCTTTTGCCGTTTTGATGTAGTCTTGTCCAAGAACTTCAATCATATTGGAACGCGTCAAGCGGGCGATAAAGGCCATTGGCGACGCGGCGAGTGCGAGAGATGGCAAAATCGTGTACTCGAAACCTTCCCATTTTGCGATAGGCAGAAGGCCCCATTGAATCGCGAAGAAATACTGATAAAATGATGCCAAGATGAATCCTGGAACGGATAGCCCCAAAACCGCTATCACCATGGCGGAGTAGTCTTGCCACTTGTTATGCTTCAGTGCGGCAATTACCCCAAGGATGATACCCCCGAAGATTGCAAGAAGCAGTGCTTGTGCGCCCAAGTGAGCAGATACAGGGAAACCACGATTGATCATTTCGTTTACAGTAGAAGATTTTTCTGTGAACGATGGGCCAAGATCCCAAGTAACGACACCCTTCAAATATTCGAGATATTGCTCATGCATTGGCAAATTGAGTTTGTATTTAGCCTCAAGAGCTGCTTTGATCTCATCCGGAACGTTTTTCTCTGATGTAAATGGTCCACCCGGTACCGCTTTCATAATGAAGAAGGTGGCCGTTACAATCAGGAAGAGCGAGATGAGCATGAAGATGATGCGCTTACCAAGATAACGGATCAACTAACTTACCCCCTTGACAGATTTTGAATGCTTTCACGTCCCATCTTTACACTGCGGACGTTACCGACACAGTGCAAAAATCGGCTGTGTAAATAACCCAAATGATCTCTTGCGTTGAAGCTTCTCTCTCTATTTTTTCTTCGCTGACTTTTTTGCCAGCTGGTATTTATGGGAAGGGACTGCATAGCAGAAGGTATATGGGTTTCCATATACCCTCTGCCGCAATACCCGATCCTTCAGTTAGGTTACTCTACAGTCGCCCATTTCCAGTCAACGTCACCCAGACCGCCAATGACGATGCCTTTGACGTTTTCTTTTGCCACCCAAGAGTTGGTATAGAAGTAAATTGGCATGATTGGCATTTCATCCATCAGGATTTGCTCAGCATCTGCGAGAATTTTCTTACGCTTCTCCGGATCAGCCTCCAGAGCGGATTGGTTCAGGAGTTCCTTGAACTTCGGATTTTCCCAACGAGTATCGTTGTTTCCACCCATTTTGTCCTTGTACAGCTCCAGGAAGTTGATTGGGTCGTTGAAGTCACCCAGCCAGCCCATGCGGCCCACTTGGAAGTTACCCGCATGCATGTCTTCCAAGTATACTTTCCACTCTTTGTTCTCCAGCTTCACGTCCACGCCAAGGTTTTTCTTCCATTGGTCTTGGATCGCTTCGGCAATCTTCTTGTGGCCTTCAGAGGTGTTGTACGACAGGGTGATCGGCGGCAGCTTGGTCAGACCTTTTTCTTTCAGGCCCTCTTCCAAGAGCTTTTTCGCTGTCTCCAGATCGTTGTCCTTGAAGTAGCCATTCGGATTGAGAACCATGGATGGCGGTACTGCGCCTGTAGCCGGGATTTGTCCCGTTTGCAGAATATTGTCAATCAGGGCTTGGCGATTAACCGCGTAAGCGAATGCTTTCCGAATCTTCACATTATCGAACGGAGGCTTTTCTACGTTGAATTTGTACCAGTACGTGCCCGCGATTGGCTGGGTAGTGATTTTACCCTGCTCTTTCAAGGCCGGAATCGCGTCTGTCGGCAGCGCACTCATCGGTGCACCAGCCCAATCCAACTCGCCGTTTTCGAACATGGACAATTCTGTGTTCTCGTCTTCTACCATGGAGAACTCGATGCGATCAAGCTTTACGGTATCCTTGTCCCAATAGTTGTCGTTTTTCACGAGCACCAGCTTGCTCTTGTGCTCCCAGGATTCCATTTTGAACGGGCCGTTGCCCACATGTGTTTTCGCTTCGCCAGCCCACTTCGCATTGGCAGAAATCACTTTTTCGTTAACCGGGAAGTAGGTTGGGAATGCAGTCAGCTCCAGGAAGAATGGAGTTGGATTTTCAAGTTTTACTTCCAGCGTCTTGTCATCCAGTGCCTTCACACCAATATCGTCAAGCTTTGCTTCTTTTTTGTTCGCTTTTTCACCGTTCTTTACATAGTAGAGCTGATATGCGTAGTTGGCTCCGGTTGCCGGATCCAGCGCCCGCTTCCAGGCGTATTCGAAGTCTTTCGCTGTTACAGGCTCTCCATTGCTCCATTTTGCATCGCGAATGGTAAACTTGTAAGTCAGCATGTCCTCGGAAACTTCCACTTTTTCAGCAGCAGCCATTTGCGGCTTTCCGTCTTGACCGATGCGGGTGAGACCGTCAAAGGTAGCGCGGATAATTGCTGCGGAAGTTGTGTCCTCGGAGAGACCAGGGTCAGCCGTAGGTGGCTCAGAGTGCAGGTTCAATTTCAGAACTTGTGGTTTTTTCTCTGCCTCTGGTGTTGCCGCAGGCTGCTGGGTAGTTGTATTGTTCGCTGGTTGAGCTGGAGTCGAAGCCTGTTGGCCGCCACCGCAACCTGCCAATGCCGTACCCAATACCGCAATCGAGCTTACAAGTGCAAACACATTCTTTTTCAACGCAATAACCCCCCGTACGTTTTCTTTTTTGTCTTTTTTCAGAAAATAAAGGACGAAAAAAACGAACATGTTCCGAAGCTTCCTGACTTCGGCTAGAAGGCATCAACCCCTTTCATTGCAGGGTCACTTCGTCATCCGGAACGAAAGAGAAAGAATCTTTGTACTGCTTCAGCTCCAGTGAAACATCGGCAGCGGCAATTCCTTCAATTTGAGAGAGTCGTTCGTTAACGAAAGTGATCAGCTCGTCATTGCTATGGAAACACGCTTGGATGATCAAGTCGTGCTTACCGCTAAAGGCACCCACAAACCGGACGGCAGAGAATTTGCTCAATTCTTCTGCCACACTTTTCTGTAAACCTAGCTTTGTGGTTAACCCGATGATCGCTTGTACTTTCAAGCCAAGCTTCGCCGGGTCGGGGTGAATAACGAATTGAAAGACTCCATCTTGTAACAGACGGGTAATGCGCGATCGAATGGTTCCCTCGCTCACGCCAAGTTGATGCGCGATTTCTGTATACGGGATTCGTCCGTCTTCCTGGAGGATTTGCAGAATCTGCTTGTCAACATGGTCCAGCTTTTTCATAAATACGTTTTTCCGGGAACCTCCATCCTATTTTTACGAAATTCGAAAAAAACTTTAATAATTTGTCTGTTACATTAAAAGTAATCTGAAATGATAGCGGTGTCAACGAAATTTGACAAGTAGAATTATAAAACATTATAAAGTGAAGCCGAACAGTAAAAAATTTTTTATATTATCAAACAAGCACTTCCTCTTACATATTGAAAAGGAAAATGACAATTTAATCAACTATATTTTCTCGAAAAACTGTATTTTTAAGCAAGAAAGGAGTGCGTACCCCGCTTGAGGCACACTCCTTTCTTTGTTGATCTTTCAAACATCCGCCTGCTTTACGCTTCGATGATTTTATAAATCAGCGGCTGCTCAAGCGGGATTTTTGTCGAAATCGCGAAGGCATTGCCCAATTCTTCCAGGGCGCTTTGCAAAAGTTTCTCGTCATTTGCATGAACGGTAACAAGAACCTCTCCGGCACGCACCTGATCCCCGCGCTTTTTGTGCAGGACGAAGCCCACTGCCAGATCAATCGGCATTTCCTTGGTCAAACGGCCTGCGCCAAGCACGACAGAAGCATGGCCTACCGCTTCGGCGTCAATCGCCTCGACATAGCCGTCCTCGGACGCGACAACCTCATGGATGATCTTCGCTTGCGGCAAACGGGACAGGTCATACACGTCCTGCTTGTCGCCGCCTTGCGCTTCCACCATTTCAGCCAGCTTGTCGACAGCCTTGCCAGTCGCCATCAAGTCCTCAAGCTTCGCACGTCCTTCTTCGACGGTTGCAACGAGTCCGCCCAATAGGAGCATGCGGGAGCCGATCGAAAGCACCAGCTCAGTCAAGTCTTTTGGACCTCTGCCAGCCAATGTTTCTACTGCTTCCTTCACTTCCAGCGCATTCCCCACGGCAAAGCCCAGCGGCTGGTTCATGTCGCTGATGACCGCCACTGTTTTGCGTCCTACCTGGGTGCCGATCGCTACCATCGCTTTCGCCAATGTCTCGGCTTCCTCCAGGTTTTTCATGAAGGCTCCCTTGCCTACCTTCACGTCGAGCAGGATCGCATCAGCACCCGCTGCGATCTTTTTGGACATGATGGAGCTGGCGATCAGGGGAACGGTGTCTACTGTGCCCGTCACATCGCGCAAGGCGTACAGCTTTTTGTCTGCCGGAGTCAGGTTGCCGGACTGCCCGATGACGGACACGCCAATATCGCGCACCTGCTGCAAAAACTGCTCGCGCGTGCGCTCTACCTGAAAGCCGCTGAAGGACTCCAGCTTGTCGATCGTTCCGCCTGAATAGCCCAAGCCGCGTCCGGACATTTTGGCCACAGGAATCCCTGCTGCCGCCACCAAAGGCGCAACGACAAGTGTGGTCTTGTCGCCTACTCCGCCTGTGCTGTGCTTGTCTACCTTGATTCCTGAAAGCGAGGACAGGTCGAGCTGTTCGCCCGATCCCGCCATGGCAAGTGTCAAGTCGCCTGTCTCGCGCGCAGTCATGCCCTTGAGCAATACAGCCATTGCCCATGCGGACATCTGGTAGTCAGGGATGCTTCCGTCTGTATATCCGTCCACGAGAAACTGAATTTCCTCAGTCGTCAGCTCGCCGCCATCCCGCTTTTTGATGATGATATCGACCATGCGCATAGGTGGTCCCTCCGTTTCTGTGTCTTACAGCTTCGCTACAATCCCGTTGACCAGCGCCAGGAACTGCGCTTTAACCTTTTCGGTTGTCTCCATTACTTCATCGTGGGAAAGCGGCTGTTCGAGAATGCCCGCTGCCATGTTGCTGATGCAAGAAATGCCCAGCACGTTTACTTTCATATGACGCGCCACAATCACTTCAGGAACGGTGGACATGCCCACGGCATCCCCGCCCAATTGACGCAGCATGCGGATCTCTGCCGGAGTTTCGTAGCTAGGACCAAGCAGACCTACGTATACGCCTTCGCGCAGGTTGATGCCTTGTTCGGACGCAACTTGGCGAGCCAATTGGCGCAGTTCTTTGGAGTACGCTTCGGACATGTCCGGGAAACGCGCGCCCAGCTCGTCGTCGTTTGGCCCGATCAACGGGTTGCGGAAAGTCATGTTGAGGTGGTCAGAAATCAGCATCAGATCGCCTGGATCGTAGCCTTCGTTAATGCCGCCCGCTGCGTTGGTTACGATAATCGTTTCCACGCCGAGAAGCTTCATCACGCGGATCGGTAACACAACTGCGTCCAGTCCGTGGCCTTCATAGAAGTGAAAACGTCCTTGCATCGCTACGACTTGCTTGCCTTGCAGCTTCCCGATCACGAGCTGTCCTTTGTGTCCCACTACAGTGGAAACAGTGAAGCCAGGAATTTCATGGTAAGGAATGACGACCGGATTTTCGATTTCGTCCGCCAAAACGCCAAGACCCGATCCCAGTACGAGACCGATTGTCGGTTTTTCCGAAAGTTTTGGTTCGATAAACGCTACTGCTTCATGCAAGTTTGCCATGTTTGAACACTCCTCTTTATTTTGTTTCTTCTATATAAATGTTTATAATTACTTAACCTTTATACACGATTCAGGAAGCTTTTTCCGATTGCCGGAGCAGCTACGCCAAAATTGTCTGCAATCGTTGCGCCCAAGTCAGCGAATGTTTCGCGAATGCCGAGGTTCTCGCCGTTCGCAATTCCTTTGTGATAGACGATCAGCGGAACGTATTCGCGCGTATGGTCGGTTCCGTGGTGCACCGGATCGTTGCCGTGGTCTGCCGTAATGACGAGCAAATCGTTTTCTTGCATCGCAGCCAAAATCTCCGGGATGCGCGCATCGAACTCCATCAACGCCTGACCGTACCCTTCCGGATCACGGCGATGACCGAACTTCGCGTCAAAGTCCACGAGATTCACAAAGGACAGACCTGTAAAAGACTGCTTCATCGTACCGAGCAATTGGTCGACGCCGTCCATGTTGTCTTTGGTGCGGATCGATTGGGTGATTCCTTCCTCGGCGTAAATGTCGCTGATTTTTCCAATCGCAATCGAAGTCAGCCCGGCATCCTGCAAACGGTTCATGACGGTCGCTTCGAATGGTTTTACGGAATAGTCGTGACGGTTGGAGGTACGCGCGAAGTTGCCCGGCTCGCCGACAAACGGTCTGGCAATCACGCGGGTAACGGCAAATTCATCGCGCAAAGTCAGCTCACGCGCAATTTGGCAAATGCGGTACAGCTCGTCCAATGGCACAACTTCTTCATGAGCCGCCACCTGGAAAACGCTATCAGCGGAAGTGTACACAATGACAGCACCTGTCTTCATGTGCTCTTCGCCAAGTTCGTCGAGAATATCTGTGCCGGAAGCTACTTTGTTGCCCAGCACTTTGCGTCCGATGCGCTGCTCAAATTCTGTGATCAGTTCAGCGGGAAAACCGTCCGGGTACGTATTGAACGGCGTAGACACATGCAGGCCCATGATCTCCCAATGGCCTGTCGTCGTATCTTTTCCCATGGAGATTTCCTGCATTTTTCCGTAGTGAGCCGCAGGAGCTTCTGCCGCAGGCACTCCTTTTAGCGGCGCAATGTTGCCGAGACCGAGCTTTTGCAGGTTCGGCAAGGAAAAGCCGGCGACGCGCTCCGCAATGTGACCAAGCGTATGCGCTCCCTCGTCCCGGAATTTCGGAGCATCCGGCTGTTCGCCAATCCCTACGCTATCCATAACGATTAAAAATACGCGAGAATACCGCAATGTTAACGCCTCCAGTTCAAAAAAGGAATAGTGTTCCAAAACAGGTCGTCAGACGTCTGACCTGATGGAGATAAGTTTGCTCCGCCTCAGACTCGGGCGGAGTCATCTGTTTGCCGCATCCGCCTTACGCTCTTGGATGCGTTTTGGCATAAATGTCCTTGATTCTCGTTCGGGTCACATGCGTGTATATTTGCGTCGTGGAAATATCCGCGTGCCCGAGCATCTCCTGCACCGAACGCAGGTCTGCTCCGTTTTCCAGCAGGTGCGTCGCAAAGGAATGGCGCAATGTATGTGGCGTAATCTCTGCCCGGATGTTGGCTTTCAAGGCATAGCGCTTGATGATTTTCCAAAATCCTTGGCGTGTGATCTGTTTGCCCAAATGATTGAGGAACAGCGCGGAGTCGCCGCTTCCCTTCACCAATTTGGGACGTCCGGCCTGCAAGTAGTGGCGGACCATTTGAATCGCAACAGAGCCAAGCGGAATAATCCGTTCCTTGGACCCTTTTCCCATACATTTGACAAAGCCCATGTCCAGATTGACGTCCGCTTTATCCAGATTGACCAGCTCGGAAACGCGAATGCCTGTCGCATACAACAGCTCAAGCATGGCTTTATCCCGCAGTCCGGCAGGATGATTGACAGGAGGACTGTCCAAAAGGCGCTCCACTTCGTCAACCGAGAGCACTTTTGGCAAGCGCTTCTCGATTTTGGGCGTCTCCAGATGGATCGAAGGGTCTTTGTCAATGAGTTTGTCCCGAACGAGAAACTGGTAAAAAGCACGGATCGATGCCATGTTGCGCGACAGCGTTGCCGTTGCCCGTCCTTTTTCCCGCAAGACGAGCAAATAGCCAATGATATGTGTCCGCGCCGATTCCTCGATACGGGTTACGCCCTGCTCGTTCAGATACGAGGTGTAGGCCACCATGTCGCGCTGATACGATTCCAGGGTATTGCGCGCTAACCCTTTTTCCACAGAAAGGAAGTGGATAAATTGATCAATCAGACTGTCCATGAAGCTGTCCCCTTCAAGGTGATAAGTATCCAGTATTGCTTTCCACACCAAGTAAAAATCTCCTGCTGCCCGTACACAAAAAAATGTGCAATTACTCTCCCGTCAAATAAAACAGCTGCAAACGGGCGAGATAACCGTCCCAATCTTGTGTCTGTGGGGAGTTGATGATTTTTACGACCTTGACGGCATTGCCGTGCGGTTCATGATAAGGATCAGCGGGCAAAAGTTTATCCGCCAACAAGGTGACGATACCGTACGAGAGCAATGAGCATGTCACGAATAACAGCAAAAAGCGAAGCGCCTCCATAATCCGGCGATACGGGACCCCCATTTTGTCCACCTCCCTGCTCTCTCCATATGTATGCATCTGCCACCTCGCCCATTCTGCCCTACAGCGGCAAGTCCTGCAACACATCATCCAGAGGGGTGTACGGCAAGGACAAGGAACGGGCAACGGCTTCGTAAACGATATGGCCGTTCAGCACGTTGACGCCTCTCGCCAAAGCACGGTGTTGGGCAATCGCCGCCCGGTACCCTTTGTTTGCCAGCAACAGCCCGTACGGCAGCGTGACGTTGGACAGCGCAATCGTCGAGGTGCGCGGCACAGCTCCCGGCATATTCGCGACCGAGTAGTGGACAACGCCGTGTCTGACATACGTAGGATCACTGTGCGTAGAAATCCGGTCTACCGTCTCGATGGAGCCTCCCTGGTCAATCGCCACATCGACAATGACAGAGCCAGGCGTCATGGACTTGACCATTTCCTCTGTGACCAGCCGCGGAGCGCGGGCGCCGGGAATGAGCACCGCGCCGATCAGCAAGTCTGCGCGCCTTACCGCTTCGGCAATATTGTACGAGTTGGACATCAGCGTATGCAGTCTGCCGCCAAATATCTCATCCAGCTCGCGCAGCCGATTCGCATTAATATCGAGCAGCGTAACGTTCGCTCCCAGCCCGATTGCCATCCGCGCCGCATTCGTTCCGACGATGCCACCGCCGACGATGACGACATGACCGGGCAGTACGCCAGGCACTCCTCCCAGGAGAACGCCTTTGCCACCGTGCGGCTTCTCCAGGAACTGCGCTCCGATCTGCACAGACATTCTCCCCGCCACTTCGCTCATCGGCATGAGCAAAGGCAGGGCACCGCTGTCGGTTTGAATCGTCTCGTACGCAACCGCCACCACCTTTTTCGCCCGCAACTGTTCGGTCAATTCCCGTTCAGGGGCGAGATGCAGATACGTAAACAAGATTTGATTTTCCCGAAAATAAGCGTACTCGTCTGGCAACGGCTCTTTTACCTTGCAAATCATGTCCGCCTTTTTCCATACTTCCTCAGCGGACGGCTGAATTTCGGCCCCGGCTGCTGCGTAGTCTTCATCGGTAAAGCCGGAACCGACACCTGCTTGCGTCTCCACCAGCACGCGATGTCCCGCTTGCTTGTAGGAACTTGCACCAGCAGGCGTCAGTCCGACGCGATTTTCATTGTTTTTGATTTCTTTTGGCACACCAATAATCAAAAGCCATCTCGCCTCCTGTCTCCATGTACTGTTTTAGGATGCCACAGGAAAACGCAGGCCATTACAAAAGCTCTCCCGGAAAAAGAAAAAACTTCTCCGTTCCCAGAGAAGTTGGCTTATTTGAAGTCCTCTACGTTCACTTTATCGATGCAGCGGCTGCAAACGCCGTAAAAGGTAAGTCGGTGGTCGGTAATAGCAAAGTTATAAACATTCTTGACCTTTTCTTCTGCACTGACAAGCAAGTCTTCAAAAATTTCGTCCACGGTTCCGCAATTGAGGCAGATCAGGTGATGGTGGTGGTAAGCTGCGTTGTCATCGCGCAAATCGTATCTCGCTACCCCATCGCCAAAGTTCATTTTATGAAGGATTTTCAAGTCGCTCAAAAGCTCAAGTGTCCTGTATACAGTAGCAAGCCCGATTTCCGGAGCTTTATCCTTCACCAGCAAATAAACATCTTCCGCGCTCAAGTGATCTTCTTCGTTTTCCAGCAAGACGCGAACAGTGGCTTCACGCTGTGGTGTCAGCTTGTAGTTCTGTGAATGCAACTGTTGCTTGATCTTCTCTAATTTTTCTTCCAACATTAATGCCCCTCCCCGCTCGCATGAAACCTGTTCCTATTATAGTAGAGGGGCGTCGAATAAGTCAAATGCATAAGTTATTACCTGATAATAATTCTTAATTAATTACGAGCTGCATCAGCCTCGGTGAAACAAAAGTCTCGAACAAAGCAGCCAGCGTCAGCACGCCGAGCATCGATATGACAAGGACGGTGTAGCCCATAAAATGTGGCATGATCCCGTCTCGCTTGCTTAACAACCGGGTTTGAATCAGCCGCATGGAAAAAGAAATTCCGCTTACACCTACAATGAACAAGGCCGGGACGACGAGCAAGTTTTGCGGGAGAACGCCCAGCATGGCGAACGTTACTCCTTTCCACTGCAACTGGCTGACCAAAAAGCCGACAGTAAATCCGATGACGACCCCTTTGAGAAACAGCATCAACAAAATCATTGGCAGGCCGATGATGGACAAGCCCAATACCCACATGATCGCAACTGTCTTCGAATAATGCCCGAACGACTGCTGAAAATGGGCGCTCGTTTCCGGGATGCCGCTTGTGCTCAGGCTGTTAAAAAAATATTGGAGAAATCCGTACAACTCCTGCTTTTGCGAGAGCGGCAGCGAGTTGACGAGCACAGCACCGAAGATGATCCCCATGGTAAACAGGACGATCGTAAACCAATAGAGCGACTGATGTTCTCTCATATAGGATTGGATAGTTTGTCCGACTCGTGAACGCACGGTTCGTCCCCTCCCGCTTCGCTGATTACTGTACAGCTTATGCGCCGGGGGTGGCGACTATGACCGCTATGACAAAATCACCTTTCCGTAAGTACCCGCGCCGCCTTTTTGCACGTTCAACGATCCGTCCCTGCCCGCGACAATGAGCTTGGCGATTTTTTCTCCGACGACCTTTGCCAACTCGTCCTCCGTGGCTCTATGCACCACATTCATTTGCGTCCCGAAGGCTTGGTACAGCTTCTCAAGCAGTTTCGGCCCGATTCCGGGGATAAACTCCAGCGGAAACTGCTCGATATAAGGAGGACGAAACGCAGGGTGCGCTCCCGCCTCCCGATCGGCCAACTCATCAATGCGGGCTGCCACACCCCGCACAATCCGCTTGTGACCGCACTCCGGGCATCTCCCCGCAGCATCGGCCGGCAAGAGCGACTGGCAGCCTTGGCAAGCCGTCTGATGATATTTGCCCAGTTGCGGATGCAAACCGTAGTTGACCGCAACAGCTCTGCCGTCCTGGCGGCGAATCGCCTTTTCCCATTCGGCAAAAGAACGCTCAGCCATGCGGATGCTCTGATACTCCCTGCCAATTTTCCCGAGCGAATGCGCGTCCGAATTGGTGAGAAACGTTTTGGTGTGCAGCTCGGACAACCGATCCGCCATGTCCGTATTGGCACTCAGCCCAAGCTCCACAGCATGTACCAAGGTTGGGTCCAGCACGTCAGCCAAATGATCGGTACAACTGCCGTACAGCCCCTTGTGCGGCGTAAAAATATGGGCAGGAATCAACAGGCCGCCAAGGTGCTCCACCCATTCCTGAAGCTCGCGCAAACGCGCCGACACACGCTGCGAGCTTAACTGGACATTTTTGCAGCGCTGCGAGAGCCAGCGTGTCCATTGCTGCATGGCGCAAAGCGTCGGCAAGTAGACAAGAAAATGCGCTTCTCCCCTGCCCGGCTCCTTGATTTCCAGTTCGCAGCCCAAGATGAGCATCGTTCCCTTGTACAAAATCCCTCCGTGCTCGTGCTCCGCCGCTACACCCGCTTCCAGAAGGGACAGCAGCTCGTCCTGCACCTCGGGCGAGTGCGAATCAATGATCCCGATGACGTCCATGCCCTTTTTTTCCGAAGCTTCCTCCAATATTTTGGTCAGCGTCATCTGCCGTGAAGCCGTTATTTTCACCGGCTTGCCCGTCCACGTGCCGCCAATATGGATGTGCATGTCGCAAAAGTAGTTGTGCATCAGCCCTTCAACTGCTCTCTCAGCAATTTGTTCTCCCAGGCAAACAAGGCTACGACCGTTTTGGCATCGCGAATCTCCCCGTTTTTATGCAACTCGCGCGCCTCCTCCAGCGTCAATTCGAGGGTGTCCACAAATTCGTCCTCGTCCGGCTTGCTCTCGCCCTTTGTCAGCCCTGTAGCGACAAACACATGCAAAAGCTCATCGGCAAATCCCGGAGACGTGTAAAAAGCACTGAGCGGCTCGTAATGGCTCGCCACATAGCCTGTCTCTTCTTCCAGTTCGCGCATGGCGCAAGTCAACGGCTCCTCGCCCGCTTCCAGCTTACCCGCCGGGATTTCCACGATCGTTTGCTCCAGCGGCTTGCGGAATTGGCGTACAGCTACGAGCTTGTTATCGTCGGTCAAGGCGAGAACCGCAACAGCCCCCGGATGATTGACAATCTCGCGCTTCGCCGTGTTTCCGTTAGGCAAAAGCACGTCATCCACTTTCAGTTTAATGATTCGCCCTTCGTAAATCGATTGGCTGGCAATCGTTTTTTCGTACAAATGATCTTGCTTGCTCACATTCATCATCCTTTTTTCAGCTTGGCGTTCTAAATCCACTTGTCCCTCCATAAGTTGGGAGCATGAAGCTTGTCCACCCTATTGTATCGGAGGAGATTGTGGATGAAAACCTATGTCAGCGAAAAGCAATTGCGAATGGTCGGGAAAGCTTGGGAAATCAAGGCTGCTCTTCGTTCCTGGTCAAGTAAAGACCTAACGCTTCAAGAGTACCTGACGAAACGGGCAAACGCGGCTCGCCGTTAGCAGCGAGCTTGCCGCTTTGCATGCTTTTTCCCAGCATATCTGCCGCCAACACAGCGGTTTGAAACGGCACGCAGTCCACTTCCCAGCTTCTGCCCATCGTAGAAAAGGACAAGCCGTGCCTTTGCTCCAACGCCTTCAAACGCTCGCTTGCAGGAGCCTTGCCTCTGACCAGAACGTGTTTGGCGGAACTGTTGACAATCGCCTGCGCCTGCTGCTCAATGAGACAATCGCGCTCGTCTCCGAGAACAGGCAACGTCACGATTGTCGGCGCCAGGGCAAACCGCCCCAAAATTGCGGTCGTATGATGGCTGATTCCGTAATGCCTGCTGCGCTGGTCAGCAAAGCTGATGCGCGGGATAAAAAAAGGGGTCCCGCCAAGAGCCGACACGGCGTGAATGACTTCCGCCAGTTGAACGCCGGAAAATCCGTACACTGTACCCGTACCTGCGACGCCAGGCCCAAGCATGCACAGGATGACATCTGCCTTTTCCACATGACGTGCGGCCAGCAAACCGCTGTGAATCGTCACCGCCTCGCGATTTCCTCCCCAGGCGTGTCCAGTCGTGACTGTCGCTGTCAAATGGCCTGCTCGCGACAACTGCCGGACGTGCTGGCTGAAAGCAATCGGCAGCGAAGCAGCGTCAGGCATCACATAGACGATCCGCAACTGCGGATGCTTCTCTTTTAAGGCAAGAACAGCTGGCGGCAACAAGCTGTGCAGCTCTCCGATCAACACAGGCGTACCTTCCAGCGTCAAGTCTGCCTGCAAAAACAGCTCATGAAAAGGGCTTGCCTGTTCTTCCACGGCATCCACTGCCAATTGCCACGGGGAATAACGCATTTTCATAATATGCCCCCATTCGCTCGGAGCCACATCACAATCGACTTCCCCGGCGCTTTTGCCCACGACCAGATGAAATCCGCCTGTCCCCAACTGCAGCTGAAGCGCTGTCGTGTTGAGCAAAAGATTGTCTCCTGGGGAGTATTCCTCCCGGGCAAAAGAAATCGCCTTTTGCGTTTGCAGGCTTCCCGCTTCTTGCCTGCTCAGCTTTACCTCCAGCACTTGCATGCCTGTTTGCCGCTCCAACACGCGAATGACCGTACCCGTTGCCAAATGCAGCATGCTCTTCCCCCTCGTCCGCTCCTTCCTACAGTGTATGACAGACCACGATTGTCCCAATCATCCAACCCGAAAAGAAGCAAAAAAGCGGAACCCTCTGAAGGATTCCGCCACCTGTCGTTTACTCTTGTACTTCTGCGATGATCGCCAGCACCAGTTCTGCCGCTTTGTTCAGCTCGGAGATTGGCATGCGCTCGCTTTTCGTATGGATTTCTTCATAACCGATCGCAAAGTTCACGCTCGGAATGTTGTATCCGTTGAATACGTTGCCGTCGCTGCCTCCGCCACTTGCAACCAGCTCCGGATTGCGGTCAATACGCTTCACCGCTCCAATCGCTTTGTTTACAACTGGGGTAGATTCATCGAATTTGTAGCCATGGTACATGAAAATGACTTCGTTCTCGCACGTAGCGCCCATCTCGGCAGCCGCTTCCTCGAATGCCGTCGTCATTTTTTTCACTTGCGCTTCCAGCTTGTCCATGACCAGGCTGCGCGCTTCCGACCAGATTTCCACATAGTCCGTAACGATGTTGTACGCCCGGCCACCTTCAAAACGACCGATGTTCGCAGTCGTGTCCGCATCGATGCGCCCCAGAGGCATGCGGGAAATCGCCTTGCTAGCAACAGTAATCGCACTGATTCCATCCTCTGGATTCACGCCAGCGTGAGCCGCTTTGCCGTGGATTTTGGTGATGATTCTGTACTGCCCAGCACCTGCAACGGTGATTTTGCCAACCGGACCTTCGGAGTCGAGAATGAAGCCCATCTCCGCTTTCAGCAGGCTGGAATCCAAAGCGCGGGAACCTACCAGGCCGGATTCTTCCCCGACTGTCAGAACAACCTGGATCGTTGGATGCGGCAGGTTTTGTTCCTTCAGCGTGCGAATGCCTTCAAAAATCGCAGCAATGCCGGCTTTGTCGTCCGCTCCCAGAATGGTCGTGCCATCGGAGTATACATAGCCATCGCGGATTTGCGGTTTGATCCCGTTTCCTGGCACTACCGTGTCCATATGGCTGCTGAACAAAATAACCGGGCCGTTTCCTGTGCCTTCCAAGGTAGCAATCAGGTTGTTGGCGCCGTGTCCTGTTTTCGCTGCCGCATCGTCTTCTTGGACGGTAAAGCCCATCTCGATCAGCTTTTCTTTCAGCACTTTGTTTACGGCTGCTTCGTTTTTCGTTTCGCTGTCAATTTGCACAAGCTCCAGAAACTCGTTTAGCAAACGCTCTTCGTTGATCACACTCACACTCGTTACCTCCCGATTACTTGCCCGATTTTGGTACATATTCACAAGTTCCAGTATACCGCAAAAAATTTTTTTCTACTACGAAATCACTCGTGATTCTTTTTCACTCATTGCTCGTCCACATGCGAATTTTCGTTTTTCGGGTATTGGCACAGCTCGTACAGCACTCCGCCAGCCGCTTTTGGATGCAAAAACCCGATCAGGGCGTCATGCGCACCTGCTTTGGGTGTCTCGTGAATGAGCGGCACTCCCTGTTCCTTCAACTGCTGCAAACGGGTTGTGACGTCGTCTACATCCAGTGCGATGTGGTGGATTCCTTCTCCCCGCTTCTCGATGAACTTGGCAATCGGGCTGTCTTCGCCAAGCGGCTCCAAAAGCTCAATTCGGCTTTCCCCGATTGCCAGAAACGCTACCTTGACCTGCTCGCTTTCTACCACTTCTGATCCTACCAATCGCAAGCCCAACTGCTCCGTGTAAAAAGGAAGCGTCTTCTCCAGACTCTTTACCGCGATCCCGATATGGGCAATTTTGTTTGGGGTGCTCACAGCCATCATCCTTTTTCAAATGGTTGTCTCGAAAGCGACATTTCGGTACAATCCTGTTGAGGTCATTCGATCGTACTTTTTTATTCTAGCATAGCCAGGGTCGAAATTACCTGATCTTTTCCTTTTATTTGGGCATTTTCCGATCTGAAAGGAGGTTTTTTCTGTTATGAAATTTCAATCCCTGTTCGCAAAAATCCTCATCGGGTTGTTGATTCTCTCCCTGATCATCCCAACGTTCTTTTACTATCTGTAAGCGGCGAGACTCAACTGTCTTGCAAGCAAAAACCCCCTGCTGCAGCCTTTGTCAAGCTGCGCAGGGGGTTTCTCGTTTTGTTGCCTGTTTATTATTTGTAGACAAACACGCTGGATGTTTTCGCATCCCAGCCTACTTTATAACCGAGGTTATCGGTTACCGTACGGATTGGAACCATCGGCATGCCATTGTTCAAAACAACTGGCGCAGGGAGCGTAATTTCTTGAGCGCCCAGCTTCGCTTTATTGGAGCCAACAGTAAACTTCAACACTTTTGTGCCGCTGATTACCGCGACGTCTTTGTTGTTCCATTGTGTAGTCAAGGACAGCGCTTCTTTGAAAAATTGCGCAGGCACCATTGTCGTGTTGCCATTCACAATCGTAGGCGCTACTTGCAGCGGATACGCTTTTCCGTTTACGGTGAAGTTCGCAGTACCTACTTTGAACAGAGCCGCATTTGCAGGCACAGCTACGGAAGGTTGTGCTGGCTGAGCAGGTTGAGCTGGAGCAGGCATACCTACACCTACCGCCCGTGCAAACAGCAGACCTTTTTCTTCAGAGGTAAACACGCTGATGCTGTAAGTGCTTTTCACCGCTGGATTCACGATATTCGCCGCTGCATTGATGCTGATGTTCGCCGCAGTGGCAGCAGGGATGTCCTGGGATGGGTAAATCAGCACATTTTGGCCGCGCACAGCAACATAGTTGGCTGCCACGCCGTTCACAGACACGTTCGCCGGAGCGATGTAAGCCGGAACTTTGTAACCTGCCGGGAATACAAGCTCAACGAAATCGCGTTGCTTCACAAGCCCTACACCCAATGTTTTGATTGCCACATTGACGCCTGTCGCTTTTCCAACCGCTGTGGAAGTCAGACCGATCGTCGCAGTGCTGTTGTTCACTGTGGTGTTCGGCACTGGAGTCGGCGTTGGAGTCGGATTTGGCGTTGGATTTACCGAAGATCCGCTAACGGAAAACGATTTGGATTCCAAAGTGCGGCCTGCAACCGTTGCTTTGAGCGTGTAGCTACCCGCCGATTTCGGATTGGTGATCCATGCTCCCACAGCAACAACGACTTTCACTTCGCTGGTCGAAGAGAAGTTGGAAGGAGCTGTTACGTATACTTTGTTGCCCGCAGCGCTTACACGCTTCGCTGTTTTTCCGTTCAATGTAAATTCGGATGCGCTCAAGATGCCTGGCACCATGTCGGAAGAAGGAAATTCCAAAATGAGGTCTTCGTCCGCTCGGAGCTGTTTGTTGCCGAAGTCCGCATCAAAAGTGTAGCTGGTGCGCGCGCCAGCAGCTGGATCAGACAAATTGACGGAGAAAGCACTGGTAGCCGTGCTGGTGCTGGAACCGGATTTGGTGATCTCGAATTTTTCGGACTCGTATGTAACCCCGTCGTACTTCACTTTGAATGTATATTTGTCAGCACTGCTCGGATTTTCAATACCAGCCGATTTGCTGAACTCGATGGTCATGTAGTCATCTCCGTCAACGGAGCTTGGAACTTTGATTTCTACTTCGCCTTTGTTTACGCTGACAGACTTGACAGTCGTTCCGTTGACTTTGACATCGCTCGAATCAATGCTGGACGGCAGCATGTTTTTGTCTGGGAAAACTACAGTGATGTATTCGTTCGTTTCCAGTTCGTCGCTGCCTTTGAGCGAGATTTTTCCCAGCTTGATGCTGGTTTCATCGCCAGCTCCCTTGGAACCGAGCGAAACCGCGTAGTCACTGCTTGAACCGCTGCTAGAGCTGGAGCTGCCGCTCTTTTTGATTTCGATCTCGCCGGTATCTTCATCGTCGTCATTGCTAGTACCTACGGTGACATCGTACGTGCCTTTGCTTTTCGGGTTAGTGATGCCGGAAGTGATATCGATGGTAATTTTTCCAGCGTCAACACTTTCGTTTACCGTGATTTTGATTTCATTGCTGCTGACTTTTACGGTTTTTATGTCGAAATCGGCATCGATGTCGCTTTCGTCGATGTTTTTGCTGATTTTGAAATCAGAGTCAAATTCGATTGTGATGGAGTCGCCTTTTTCCAGGTCGTCCTTCATCGTAAATTTAATCGTGTACTTGCTATCTTCATCTACCCCGTCATCTTTTGCCGTGACAGACACCTTGCTTACGGCATGCGCCTCTTGCGGTACAGCAACAAAAGGTGTAGCGGCCAGCGCTGATGCCAGCACTAATGGTAGTGCTTTTTTACTTTTCTCCATGTTTTTCCTCCCACATTTGCCTATAATCTGGAAATTTTTCTCTAGCAGGTCGCTACCAGTTTACCATAAATGATATCTGGTGGGAATCTCTTCTATGGAAGATTCGAGACCCATTGGCTACTATTGCTAAGACGATGTCGCCCGCGAAAAAGTTACAGTCCAAAAAGAAACAGCTCAAAAATTTTTATCAAGCAAAAAACCAGGTCTGCTTCGACCTGGTTGCAGGGTGTAACCCGTCCTTCGGCAAAATCAGTACAGCTTGGTGTCCGGCCCGATGCTCTCCAGCTTCTGCTTCACGCTTTGCAGGAAACGTCCGCAAATGAGCCCGTCGAGCACGCGGTGATCCAAAGACATGCACAAGTTCACCATCGAACGTACCGCGATCATGTCGTTGATGACAACCGGGCGTTTTACGATGGATTCCACGCTGAGAATCGCTGCCTGTGGTGCATTGATGATCGGCTGGGACAGAACAGAGCCGAAAGACCCGGTATTGTTCACGGTGAACGTACCGCCAGTCATGTCGTCCATCGTCAGCTTGCCGGCGCGCGTGCGCGCAGCCAGATCGTCAACCGACTTGGCGATGCCCAGGATGGATTTTTGATCGGCATCCTTGATGACAGGCACATACAGGGCATCTTCTGTCGCAACGGCGATCGAGATGTTGATGTCTTTTTTCACGATGATCTTGTCATTCGCCCAGGTGGAATTGATCATCGGAAATTCTTTCAGCGCTTCCACGACCGCCTTGATAAAGAACGGCAAGAAAGTCAGATTGAGCCCTTCTTTTTTGGCGAACTCAGATTTGGCCTGGTTGCGGAAGTTGACCAGATTGGTTACGTCCACCTCGATCATCGTCCAGGCATGCGGAGCTTCGTGCTTGCTCTGCACCATGCGGCTGGCGATCGTGCGGCGGATAGGCGTCACCGGAACGACTTGATCGCCGCTGGCAACCGGGATGTCGATTGAAGCTGCTGGTGTCGCAACTGGAGCAGCGGTCGCTTGTGGTGCAGGGGTTGTCGCAGCAGGCGCAGGCGTTGCCGCCACTGGCGCTTGGGCAACAGCTTCCACTACTGGTTCAGCAGGTTTTTGACCACCTGCATCAATGATTGCTTGCACGTCCTTGCGCGTAATGCGCCCTCCCGCACCCGTGCCTGCGACGCGCGACAAATCAATGCCATGCTGCTGGGAAAGCATCATCACAGCAGGAGAATAACGTTGCTTAGGCCCTTCGTTTCCAGCTGCCTGTGGAGCAGCGGCAGAAGCAGATGGCACCGAGATCGCTGCCACCGCAGGCGCTGCGCTTGGTTGGCTGGCTGCCACGGCTGGTGTAGCTGGGGCAGCCGCCTCAG